>Ga0105248_10000006_pt1 | contig 595060 bp, 428 predicted proteins | sample KBSS34metaG_FD_81524 | JGI IMG/M metagenome (GOLD analysis project Ga0105248, IMG submission 81524) | Switchgrass rhizosphere microbial communities from Kellogg Biological Station, Michigan, USA - KBS S3-4 metaG | ecosystem: Host-associated > Plants > Roots > Rhizosphere > Soil | place... | reverse complement strand
TTGCGGTGGTGGATTTGGTGACGGTGATGATGTCTCCGTTGAGCAGGCCGGTGATGGTGGCATTCAACGGGGGATTGGCTGCGCCGTAGGGACGGCTGTAGGAATGCACCGTGATGGTGAGGGTCGGTAGAGGCGCGACACAGGATGATGTTGCCAGGCTCCGTGCCGAAGCCCCATTCATCGAACGCTGTGAACTCTGGTTTGGTGCAATCGTTGGCAGTTGAAATTTAGGCCGGGCGAGGCTCAGGCCTAAGGCTAATTTCGTAGCAGAGCTTGCCTCAGACTTGGTTCGCGGAGTCAGTGGAAGTTTCAGGTGCCTGCCTGCAGCCGCGGGCTTATGCTCACTGCCCGAGGTAAGACCGCCAGGATCGGTGGGAGGATTACAGGTAAGATCGACATCCCACGAAATAGAAGACGGGTTATAGTTCGCATCCCCAGAATAGCTGGCTGTGACCGGATAAATACCAGGAACTACAGTACCTTGGATGCCGTCCTCATAGAAGCCATAAGACGGGCCGGAAGCATCGATAGGCCCTGTGCCTGTGCCATATCCAGGTAGCGTAAGTGCAAGCGTTCCAGTAAGCGGCAGAGTCGCCGCCGAGCTCAGGGCATAAATATCCACTTCCAGTGTCATCGTGTAATTGGCGTAGTCGCCGCAATGAAGAGGGTTCGTAACGCCGTAGTCGTCAATCCCCAAATCGGTCTCCGTGTCGTACGGTGGAGAATCTACAGGGAGGGGAGGATAAATGGTTTGGTTGTTTTCGTCCGCCAGGGCGAACTTGGCGATGAACGCGTTGCGGCCTCCGGATAAGGCTTTATTTGTGGTTTGGAAGGCTCCGCTGGTCACTGGGAAATCGGAGGACTGGGAGAAGCCTGTAACATACGCGCTGCCGGAAGCATCGAGGGCAATGGCAACTCCCGCGTCGGTCGAGCTTCCACCGAAGAGGGTTGCGTAGTTCAAAACTGTGGCGGACGGGTCAAGCTTGACCACAAAAGCGGATGTGGTAGTGGAAGAAGGGGTGGCCAGCGCGTCGGGTGTGGTCACGAAGTTGCCGTAGGTGCCGGTGTTTGCCGCGGGCGCGCTTCCCGTGACATATGCCGTGCCTGAGCTATCCACGGCCAAGCCTGATACCGATGTTCCCGCTCCTTCCAGGTGGGTTGAATAAATCCACGCTGAACCGGCCGGATTGATCTTGGTCACAAATCCCGTAATTCCGCCGGACCCGAAGCTCGATGGCTGCAATACGGGTGAGGTTGTAGGAAAGTCAGGAGAGTTCGTATTTCCAGCAACATAGGCATTGCCGCTGCCATCGACCACAATAGCCTGCCCAGTATCACCTTGGCTGCCCGCCAGGAAAGTCGAATAGACTTCCTCGGTTCCAGTGGAATTCAACTTGGTAACAAAGCCAAGAGAATTCCCCGCAAGCGGAGGCACAGCTTCCGCAGATCCGCTGGTGACGGGAAAGTCAGTCGCCCAGGTGATTCCTGTGACGAAAGCGTCTCCGCCGGCATCAATAGCGATTGAATTCCCGGCATCGCCAGCGCCATTGCTGCCGTGCCCACCAAGATAGGTCGAATACACCAACTGAGTCCCGTTTCCGTTCAATTCTGTTACGAAGGCATTTGAGGCATTGACTGTTCCCGTGAAGGTTTCTTGAAAAGCACCGGCGGTGACGGGAAAGTCAGCCGAGTAGGTATAGCCAGTGACATAAGCGTTGCCCCCTTGGATGGCGATAGCCTGAGCTACATCTCCACGCCCATTAACGGTGATGTTGTTTCCGCTTCCGCCTAGGAAGGTGGAATACGCCAGTTCGTTTCCAGAAGGATTCAGCTTGGAGACAAAGGCCACGGGCGCATAGGACGTTGTGCTCGGAAAGACGGTCTGAAAGGCGCCGCAAGTCACTGGAAAATCGGATGAGTAAGTTGCGCCTGTAACGTATATACTGCCGTTCGAGTCGAGCGCAATTCCGAAGCCCAGGTCTTTATACGAGCCGCCCAGGAAGGTGGAAAATACCAATCCTGTCCCTGAGGAATTCATCTTGGTGACAAAGACCGTGTCGCTCTGCCCCGCCTTCATGTTTGTTGTTTGGTAGGCTCCAGCGGTTACTGGAAAGTCGGGGGCATGGGTTGCTCCCACCACATAGGCTTCTCCGGCGGAGTTTATCGCGATGGCATTGCCTCTATCCCCCGTTTGTTGATTATTTCCGCCACCGCCGAGATAAGTAGCGTAGACCAACACTGGGTCGATGACCAGCGCTCGTGTATGGTCATAGGTCCCCAACGAAAATCCAACGGTGTTGTTGCCTGCCAGTTGGAAACTTCCGGTTACGGGCTGCCGCCATCCGTCCTTCTCTTGATAAACGACCGGCTTATGGAAGGCGGCCGAGCCGTGTTCTCCCTGCAGCACCAAGTCGCCGTTCGCTGCGATAGAGAGGCTCTTTTCTCCGGCGAAATTTAACTGGATCGCCGTCGCGTTCGCTCCGGGCGCAACCACAAAGTCATATTCAAGCTGGCCCTGTTTGCCGTAGTAGACCAGATCGACCCCGGGATAAACGCGGCTGTAGCGGACTTTAGCGAAGGTGGGCAGATCGGAATGCCATTTGGTTGGATCGTTACCGATGAAGTAATTCACCTTGCCGGGCAGTTCAGCTTCGCCGGTTACGAGTGCCGCGTGGCGTGCTGTTGCGCCGGCGAGTTTCATCCGGACGAAATCTTGTGTTGGCTGGCAGGCATCGGACATTGTTTCGTGTTTGTCCACGCCGGCCCTGCAACCGGCCGCGGAAAGCGCCAGTACGGCTTCAGAATCCGTGAGGAAGAGCGAGTAACCCTTTCCCCTGGATAGAAACTTCACGCCTGGGTCGGTCTGCCCATGGTTAGCCTCGAAGGCAAGAGGAAGCTTGCCGTAATCCTGGGTAGAGTCAGCACCCTTCGCGGATTTTTTCGCGGTTGCCTGGCTCGAACCCGAGACTGCGGCTAATACTCCACAAACGGCCAAAATAGCTCCATTCATGAGCCAGCGATGAACCCGATAACAGCGTTGTAGCTTTCGCATAAGTCCCTCCCCGGTAGTGCGAACCATCTTATACCGGAAATTGAGCGTTCGTGATTAACTTTTCTCTTGAATTATTCGCGCCACGGGCCCGTAGAAATAGTCCTCCTCGGCCACCCGGCAACAGGGATCTACTCCATCTCCGTGTTTCAGTCCTCATTGATTCATGAAATGAAATGCATGATCGAGCGCAAATAAGATGCCCTAAGCGCGCGGGACGCATCAGAACGAATTGAGAGAATTACATGTCAGGAGAACCAGATGGCGAGTGAAGGATTCGACGCAATTGTGATTGGCTCGGGACAGGGTGGAAATCCGCTGGCGACGGCGATGGCCGAGGCTGGATGGAAGACGGCGGTGATCGAGCGCGAGCACGTTGGCGGAACGTGCGTAAACGTGGGGTGCACTCCGACGAAAACACTGGTAGCGAGTGCGCGGGTGGCCTACCTGGCGCGGCGGGCGCGTGATTTCGGAGTGATCACAGGTGAGGGTGGCGCGACTGCGGTCACTATCGACATGCCCGCAGTGATCAAGCGTAAGCGGGAGGTCGTTGCAACTTGGCGGGCTGGCAGTGAAAAAGCCCTGCAGATTGCGAACCTCACGCTGATTCGAGGCGAGGCGAGCTTTACTGGAGAACATGCGGTGTCAGTTGCGCTCTCCGGCGGCGGTTTGAAGGAATTGACGGCGAAAAAGATCTTCATCAACACGGGTACGCGCCCCATCATTCCGGAGATTGCCGGATTGCACGAGGTAGCTTTTCTAAATAACGAATCCATCATGGAGCTGGAGACGTTGCCAGAGCACCTAATGGTGTTAGGCGGCGGGTACATTGCGCTGGAGTTTGCACAGATGTTCCGGCGGTTTGGCAGTGCGGTCACTGTGGTGCAGAAGGGTACGGCTTTGGCGGAACACGAAGACGCGGATGTTTCCGACGAGATCGCCGCAATTTTGCGCGAGGATGGCATTGAGGTGCTCCTGCAGGCCGAGGCATCGCGCGTACAACAGGAAGGCAGTCGCACGTTGCTGACGGTTAAGATCAACGGCGCTGAACGTACAATTGGCGGAACGCATCTGCTTGTAGCCACCGGACGCACGCCCAACACAGAAGTGCTGCACTGCGAGCGAGCCGGCGTCGAACTGGATGGGCGTGGATATGTGAAGGCGAATGCACAGCTGGAGACAACGGCTGCTGAAATATGGGCTATCGGCGATGTGAAAGGCGGGCCTGCATTCACGCATATCTCGTATGACGACTATCGCGTGCTGAGGACAAACCTTCTGGAAGGTGGTGACCGAAAGATAACTGGAAGACCCATTCCTTATACGCTCTTTATCGATCCGGAGCTGGGCCGGATTGGAATGACAGAGAATGAAGCGCGCAAAGCGGGTAAGCAGATCAAGGTGGCTAAGATGCCGATGAGTTCGGTGGCGCGTGCATTTGAGTCGGCAGAGACACGCGGATTTCTGAAGGCCATCGTCGACGCCGAGACGGATCAGATCCTGGGTGCGGCGATTTTAGGAGTGGATGGTGGAGAGATTGCTGCGCAGATTCAGATCGCGATGATGGGTCAGGTGACAGCCTCAACGTTGCGCGAAGGCATCTGGAGTCATCCGACGCGCGCCGAAGCACTCAACCGACTGTTCTCAAGCTATGTATAGCTGAAATCAAGTCAACGGCAAAAAAAAAGAGGGCCACTGGGATGGAATGGCCCTCTTTGCTCAGGATCAGTTTCTATCCGTACGCTCGCGAAGATACGGAATTGAGCTACTGTCCTTGCGCGACCCTTATATGCTCACGCTCATTATGTCCGGACTTCTTGTCCAACCTGGAAGTGATCAGCGCCCCAAACTGCACCGACCGCAGGCTGTGCGCATCGCCAAGCTCGTTGAATCGCAGAGTCACCTTGGAAGTTGTTGGTTTTTCATCCGCAGGGCTGACAAACCAGCTGAAGGTGCGCGGCGCAGTGTTGCTCTGCAGGGTGACCATGTTGTGGATCATGTCACGCTTGACAGTGTAGTAGCCGGCAGGACAATTCTGACCGGCGACGGTGAAACTGAACGGCACTTTGACGATCGCATCCGCCTTGGCCGTGGTTGCCGAGAAGGTTGCTGCCGCCAGAATTGCCGGCGCCAGAAAAAGTTTGCCAAAAATGGATCGCATATGTGTTACCTCCTGCCTATGTCAGCAACACTAGCGGTCCTTAAAAATAAAGGTGTCAAGTTCCCGTGGAGAATACGTCAAGGTTTTCTTCGTTCGATCGTCCAGTTATGACCCGGGACTGCATCAACCCGTCGTTCATTTCGCGCTCGACAGCGGCACGGTCAGTTTCCTTGAGATTCTCCGCGATGCGCAATCCACGTGCCAGCAACTCCGCGGCCTCGGCATTCGCATGCCTCTGTTGCGCGTGCTCGGCAGCGGCGCGAAGTGCCTGCACTGCGCTCCTCCACTCGCCGGCAGCTTCGTAGTGAGTAGCCATCTCACGCGCCACGCTGGCCTGACGTTCAGCAAAAAGGGCACGCAAGCGCTCTGCGATGCGGACATGCCTGCGAGCGCGGCGCGTTGTTGCCTGCCGGCGGTACAGCACGTCGCGATAGAGTTCATGGGCAAAGACATAGAAGGCCGATTGCGTGCCATCGGGAAGCTCATCCTGACCGGCGCGCTGCACAAAATACAATCGGCGTGCCAAGGCATCGCAAGCTTCCTCAATTTCAGCGGGATCCTCTTCGAGCGCGGCCGCTACGGCCCAGGCGGGAAAGGCAATATCGATGAGGCTTCCGGCTTCAAGCAGACGTTGCTCCTGCGGCGTGAGACGCTCGATCTCAAGCTCGATCATCTGTGCGAGACCTTCAGGCACGCTGGTTTCCATCTCCTGTTCCAACTGGTGAAATGGAAGACGCGGATCCCATCGAACTACCTCTTCGCCTTGCCCATGAGCTGGGTCGTGTATGAGAAAGCGCTGCGCCGTCAGGTGCTCAAGAATAGCGATGACGAAGAGAGGATTGCCCTCGGAGCGTTGATGCACAAAGGCAGCCAACCCCTGGGGAAGTGTCTCCTGCTTCAACTCTCGGCACAGCAACTCACGCACCGATCTTTTGCTGAGTGCACCAAGTTGGATTTCAACTCCAAGCCGGCGCAACAGTAGATCTTGTTTCAATGCAACCAACGGTTGATCCATCATCAAACCGCGCATCAGGCCGCGCGACGCTTCACGAGCATCGTCGATCGAGTCGATGGAATCGATGAGCCTGACACGCGCGCCATGCCTCGGCCGATAGGTGACAAGAATCATCAGGCGGGCCGGTGCGCGCCGCCTGGCCAAAGCTGAGATCAGATGCAGCGTGGAGTCGTCGGCCCAGTGCGTATCTTCGAGAACAAGAATCAGCGGCTTCTCTGCAGCGAGCTCTTCAAGCGCTGCACAGAGATCGCCCGGCATTCTCTGCTGAGCCACTAATTGCATTCCAAGGGTTGTCTCCGATCCGCGCCCCAGAGCAGCGAGCCATGCAGGCGCGATGCGGGCCAGGATGCGGCAGGCGCGGTCACCATCGGGAGAGGCGCAGAGCTGGCCCAATGCCTCCATCACGGGGTAATACTCTTCCTTGCCGCCGAAGCCTTCAACGCACTGTCCGCGAGCCACACTGGCCGAGGAGACAAGCCGCCGGAAGAATGCATCGATAAGGGCGGTCTTTCCAATGCCCGCTTCACCAGTGACAAAGACCACGCGGCGCTGGCCATTGGCGGACAAGTCAAACTGCGCTTTGAGGTGGGCAACTTCTTCAACACGATCGATAAGTGGCGAGGCATCCGATCGCAAAGCATTTGCCGGATGCGTCGCGCGGGCCGGCAACTTTTCAGGCTGAGTCCAATCGCTGACGGGCGCGATGAAGCGATAGCCTCGCTTGGGTAGGGTCAGAATGAAGCGTGGTTTGCCGGCATCGTCATGAAGCACTTTGCGCAACTCAAGCATGTAAGTCCGGAGCACCTGCGGCTGCACATAGGTCTCAGGCCACAACGCATCCAGCAGTTCATCGTGGGTGATCAGGCGACCTGGATTCTCAACTAAATAACGCAGCACGGCAAAGGTTTTTGGTGGCAGAGCAAGTTGCTCAGCGCCATTCCAAAGGCATTGATTCGATGTATCGAGCCTGAAAGATTCAAACTGCTTCATCGCGCCGGCCTCTCCGGCTAGGGCGGTTCGTGCATTCTGCTTGCAAGCGGCCTTCCAACTGGCGGGGCCTGCGATCTTTCACCCGTATCTACAACGGTTGATTGCGGTTGACCGTTAACAACGGAAATTCTTGGCAATGGAGCAATTGCCCGCTCGTCGTCCATTCCCGGACAAACGTGTCCCGAGGCGAACATGCCTACAGGCATGGACGCATCGATGCACATCACGTCATACGCGGGAACGCATCGCTGCGTTCCCGGTTGTGGCGCAATTAGATTTTGAAAAAGAAACGTTATTTCGCGGGGGGCTTTGGCGCCTGGGGCGATTCCGGCAGAGCGTAGATGATTTCATTGGGGCGAGCGTAGCGCAGCCTCGAACGAGCTTCATGTTCAATGGCGCCGGGATCTGATTTGAGACGGTCTACGTGCTGGCTCAGGCGGGCGTTTTCCGTCTTGAGCTGGTCGATCTCCTGGGTGAGGGATTTGTCTTCAGCGCGCTTCTGTTGCCAACTGGAGAGACCATTACGGCCATTGACGACATGCCAGGCGAGCAGCACCGCGACAACCACTGCGGCAACCGTGCCGATGCGGCGGCGATTGGAGAGATACTGCGACGTCCAACGCTGCGGAAGCGATTGGGCGGGGGCGGGCTGTGGAGTTTCCGGCATTGATTTGACTTTGCACAATCCGATCTTCAGCAAACGCGGAAGTATCGGGACGCACGGATTCTCAACAAGGCTACGAGAGGACAAAGCTCTTTGCGGCGGCGCTCAACGCGGCCATGTCGGCTTCGTTCCTGGCTTCCGTATAGGCGCGGACTACGGGCTCCGTACCGCTGAGGCGGTAGCAAACCCACGAGCCGTCATCGAGAACGAGCTTGAGACCATCGGTGCGAACAACCTTGATGACCTTGCGCCCGCCCAGCTCCGTGGGATCTACCTTCAACTTCTCAGTGAACGTGGCCTTGGCCTCCGGGGTCAAGTGAAAGTTCTCTCGAACAGGATAGAAGGAACCTACTTGAGCAAATAGCTCTACGAGCAGCTGTCCTAAGGACTTACCTCGCTTGGCCACCATCTCCGCAATCAGCAGGCCGGCGATGATACCGTCCTTCTCAGGCACGTGGCCGCGAATGGTGAGACCGGCTGACTCTTCGCCGCCGATAGCGATCTTGTCCTCCAGGATGAGTTCGCCGATATATTTGAAGCCGACCGGAGTCTCGTAAAGCGGAACTTGATGATGCTCAGCTAACGCATTGATGAGGTTGGTAGTTGCCACGGATTTGGCGACGCCGTTTTTCCAGCCGCGCGTCTCGACCAGGTAGTCGAAGAGCAGGGCGATGATGTAGTTGGGCTGAATGAAAGTGCCGTCGCGATCGACAATGCCAAAGCGGTCCGCGTCGCCGTCGGTGGCGATGACCAGGCTGGCTCCAATTTCGTTCATCTTCTTTTTTGCATCAGCCAGCAGATGATCATCCGGCTCCGGCGCATGTCCGCCGAAGAGCACGTCGCGGTAGTCGTGTACTGTCTCAACTGTGACTCCCGCCTGGCGAAGGACGTGGCAGCTGTAGCCCCGGCCGGCTCCCCAGAAAGGGTCGAAGACCACCTTGATGCCGGAAGCGGCAATGGCTTTGAGATCTACGAGTTCGGCCAGCCGCTTGAGGTAGTCGTCCTTGACGCTGGCGGTTTCGAATGTCACATCTGCGTCGTTTAGACGGGGAATCTTTGGATCGTCACCCAGGGCGAGAATGGCTGCTTCGATCTGCTTTGTCACCTCCGGCAGGGCGGGGGCGCCATCGTGGGTGGAAAACTTGATGCCGTTGTACTCTGGCGGATTGTGGCTGGCTGTGAAGTTGATAGCTCCGGAGGTCTTGAGCTGGCGAACGGCATAGCTGATGGCTGGGGTGGGAGCAGCGTCCGGGATGACGATGGGCGTTACACCGGCGGCTGCAAGAATGCGTGCCGCCTCGTCGACGAAGGACTCGCCAAGAAAACGCGGATCGCGACCGACCAACACGCGATGCGGCTCAGGCTGGGTCTTGACATAGGAGGCGATACCGGCGACTGCGCGGCGGATATTGGCGATGGTGAATTCGTCGGCGACGATGGAGCGCCAGCCGGAGGTGCCAAACTTGATGGGGGTAGGCATTCGAAATCCTTCCTGTAGCTGCACTGTAATCTTGCCCGACGGAGCTTCAGTCGGCAAGCGTCGAATAGGACAGGTGGAGGAATCGGATGCAGATGCCTGGGTCTCTGATATTCTCGGGGTGGTTGTCCTGATGCTCTGGTTGCTGATTGGCTTGTTGATTTCGGTAGGGGCGCTGCTGTTTGTTGCAGGCGCGGTGACGCGGCGCATTCTGCGTCAGAGACGTCCGGGATCTGACATACAGACGGAAAAGCCAGCGGATGAGACGGTCTTCGATGTGGAGCCGGACAGCCAAAAGGGGGAAGAATGAATCGCAGTGCAGGTGTGGTCGCGATTTCGCATGAGCCGCAGGGCGCGGTAATAAGCCTGTTGCGCGGCGCGGGCATTGTGGTGGCGGGCAGCGCAGTGGTAGCAGTCTGCGCACATGTGTCGATTCCGTTGTGGTTTACGCCAGTGCCGGTAACCCTGCAGCCCTTTGCAGTGGTGTTGCTGGGGCTTCTACTGGGGCCGCAGCTGGCCTTTGCGACCATGATCACGTATCTGGCTGAAGGCGCGGCTGGGCTGCCGGTTTTCACTCCGCATGGGTTGGGCGGAATGCTGCAGCTTCTTGGACCGACAGCTGGATACCTGCTGAGCTATCCGGTGGTGGCGCCGCTGGTTTCAGTGCTTTGGCGGCGTGGAGCACGGAGCTTCTCACGTGGACTGATCGTTGCCGGGGCTGGAAGCCTGGTCACGCTGACGATGGGCGCAGCCTGGCTCGGCCTTTTGAAACAGATGCCGCCCATGACCCTGTTGAACGTAGCCGTACTTCCCTTCCTGCCCGGCGACGTACTTAAAGTTGTCGCGGCGGCTGGAATCGCTACAGCAGCCGCGCGCTGGCGTAGAAGCGGACATTAAGAAGCTGTGAACAGATGATAGTGTGCGGCATTTGTGAGACCGCCTAGATTAACCGAGATTGAAAGGATAGATTGCACGTGAGTAGCATTCAGGCCAGCGCGGGGCAGGCAACGGAGACGCGCACCATCAGCATCGCCCATAGTCCGGATTCAGATGACGCTTTCATGTTCTACGGCCTGGCCACGAACAAGATTCGTGTGCCGGGATTTCGCTTTACCCATACTCTTTGCGATATTGAAACCCTTAACCGCCGGGCTATGGACGAAGCCTTCTTCGACGTGACCGCTGTGTCATTTCACGCCTATCCCTATATTCAGGAAAACTACACGCTGATGAGCTGCGGCGGCAGCGTCGGCGAGGGTTACGGGCCGATGGTGGTTTCAAGCCGGCCTATGACGACCGACGATCTGAAAAGCATTCGCGTCGCGGTACCGGGAACAATGACGACGGCCTATCTTGCGCTCAAGATCTTCAATCCGGAGATCGAGACGGAAGTAGTGCCTTTCGACAAGATCATTCCCGAGATTCAGGCGGGCAATTTCGACGCTGGATTGATCATTCATGAGGGGCAACTAACCTACGCCACGATGGGGTTGCGCAAGGTAATCGACTTGGGCGTATGGTGGCGCGAGCAAACCGGCCTGGTACTACCGCTGGGCGGCAACGCGGTGCGTCGTTCGCTTGGGGAAGAGACTCTGCACACCGTGACGCAGGCACTGCGCGACAGCATTCAGCATGGGTTGGACAATCGCGAACAGGGCCTGGAATACGCCATGCAGTTTGCACGCGACCTGGATGCCAACCTGGCAAACCGCTTCGTAAGCATGTATGTCAATGAGCGAACGCTCAGCTACGGCGCGGATGGGCAGGAAGCCATCCGGAAGTTGCTGGCGCTGGGTCACGAACGCGGGATCATTCCGATGGAGCCAAAGGTCGACTTCGTCGATTGAGAGTGAACCTGCGATCTAGCCGCGCGTCATCGATGAGAAGAAAATTCGGCAGAGAAGGCCGCGCCGGTTCCCGACCCGTCGTCCAGCTTGAACTTCGACATCAGTGAATCGAGGTCCAGCGCTAGTTCAGTCAGGGCTACACACGCCTTGGCTGAAGTGCGTGCTCCGATCGCAGTTTCGTTGGAGATCTGTGCGATCTGGTTGACGTTGCTATTGACCTCATCGGTCGCGGTGCTCTGCTCGGTCGCGGCTGCAGCAATGCGGTTGACCATGCCGGCGGCTTCGTCGGCGCCTTCGATGATCAGGCGAAGCTTGGACCCGGCTTCTCCTGTGGCGACGACACCCTTGCGCACCTGCACAGTTCCCTGCCCCATGGCCTGAACCGCGGCCTGCGTTTCATGCTGGATGGCGCCGATCATAGCGCCGATCTCCTTGGTGGCGTTGGTGGTGCGCTCGGCCAGGTTGCGCACCTCGCCGGCAACGACCGCGAAGCCGCGTCCTTGTTCACCGGCGCGCGCAGCCTCGATGGCGGCATTCAAGGCAAGCAGATTGGTGCGGCCCGCGATCTCATCGATCACTTCGACAATTTTCCCGACCTGATTGGACCGCTCGCCAAGGCCTGCGATCTGCCGTGAAACTTGATCGACGGATTCGGTGACTGCATGCATCATGCTGATGGTCTGCTCGACGACCTTGCCTCCATCGCGTGCGTCGTCAGCGGCCTGGCGTGTCTTGAGCGCAGCCGCATCGGAGTTGCGTGAGACCTCGGTGACGATCGCCGCCATCTGGTGCATGGCAGTGGCCACCATGGCTGTCTGCCCCTGCTGGGCGTCGGCTCCCTGGGCCATGCGGGAGGCCGAGGCGTTGAGCTCTTCGCTGGCCGCAGTGAGACGCTGGGTATCGGACTTGACCTTGCGCATCACATCCTGCAGCTTATCCAGAAAGAGGTTGAACCAGATGCCAACTTCGTCGATTTCATTGCGTCCTTCAACCGGAACGCGGCGGGTTAGATCGCCCTCGCCCTCGGCGATATCTTGAATACGCAGCGCGAGTGAGCGCAATGGAAGGACGACTTTGAACTGGATGACCCACCATGCGCTGGCGCAACTGAGGACGGCGAAGATAAGCATGACCAGCCCGGTGAGCTTGCTGCGCACCGACCAGGCATCAACGGTGTCCAGCTGTCTCTGGAAGTCGGCGGCGATGGCTTTGTCATAGTTGCTCATGGCGTCGGAGAAAGATTTGTTCTCCTTGCCGAGAGCGCCCATCTGCGACATCATCTCGTCGCTGGGTCCGCCCTTATTGGCGAGCACCGCGGCATAGGTAGCGTGGTCGCGGGAGCGGATGGATGCGAACTGCGTCAGCAGATTGTCGGCTTGCGTTGCGAGTTCGGGCGCGGGCACTAACGCGGTCTTGACTGCACCCAAAGCGGTGGCGGTGTCTTCCGCATCTTTTTCAGCACCGGTCAGCGAAGCTGTGTCCTGCAATACGACGGCATCGCCGTAGTGCTTTTTCATGCGCTCGAAGGCTGCCTCGGCCTCCTGCATGCGCAGAGCCGCGGGAAAGAGAGAGGAAGATATCTGCGACATACGGCTGTGGGTGATCGTCGCCGAAGTCTGGACCATGGCCAGCAGCAACAGATAGCCCCCGGCAAGTATGCCCAGGATGCCGAGGATGCGGGTTTTGATCTTCATAGTCTGCAGCATGTGCTCACCGTACGACCAGGACTTTCACACCCTCATGAGGTGTTGCTTTGCCGATGTAACCGATTGCACCAGCATTATGGGCCACGTATTCGACAACCGCAGACTCGGAATCAAGCGATTTGGGCATGGTGGCCTGCCCGGAAAAGACCAGGCTGCGCCAGCTGGCGCGAAATGCCGTATCATTTTTGCCAATGTAAGCAGACAGAAACTCATCGTGCGCACCGCCTTGCTTGAGCAGCACAGGAACAACATGCGAGCCATCTTTCAGGCTGGTCGCGGCCCCTGTAAATACATCGCGTAGATCGTTCTTCGATACATCGGTCGCCTTGACACTAGGGTTAGCAATCACCACCGCCTGCCCATTGGCATCCGCGGCAAAAAGAAACGCCGTGGCGAATAGGAAAACATACACAAGCTTTTTCATCACAAGGTTCTCCTTTCGTCGGTACTAGAAGTTAACGCCGATCTTGAGAATGCTCAGGCGGGTGTCTGGCTTGAGGCCGTTTGGATTCAGAGCAACGTCATACCCCACGGCAGTGCCGTCGATGAAGTGCTGCTCCGCCTTGGCATATAGAAATTGGTTGAAATCATAGCGCGCTGAAAGCGCCCAGTCCTTTGAGAAACGTGCCGGTCCCGGCGCTGCTGAGCGGCTAAACTCCTGTGACTGATAAAGACCGGCTGTCAGCTTATCCGAGACTTTGTAGCTGGCCATCGCGTACCAGCTCCTCTGATTAAAGGCCTGTGGCACCGGCGAAAGTCCCTGCAACGTCAGGTATCCGGCTACATGCTGATATTCCGCCGCAACCATAACTTTGTTTTTCTCAAAGCGGCCAAAAAAGTCCGGCTCATTGATCTTAGCCAGCAGCAGATTACCAGGAGTCGTAATCGTGACCCCCTTGCTGGGTCCTGCCGGCACGATAAACGTATCGTTGAAGGGCCCAGACCAAGGATTGTCATGAGCGAACGAGCCGCCCAGCATCACACCAGAAATCGGAGCCTTCCAGTGCAGGGCCACGCCATAAAGCGGGCCGCTGATCCCGTGATAGAGGTTAATGCCCTCCTCGGCAAAACTCGTCCAGTAGCCATCGTCGCCTCCAATCTCCCGCTCGCCACCCCAACCACGATATTCAAGCTTGCCCGCCTGTTGAAGGCTGATGGTTCCGTATACTACTCCACCCAGATGAGCAAGATTTGAGTTGCGGCTCGCGATTGGATAGATGCTCTGTGGAAGCAGAGACCACATGTATGAAGGATCAATGTCCTGAATTTCATTGAACAGTCCAGACGGTGTCTTCACCTTTCCAAAACGTACCCCGAATCGATCATTTGCCTTGTAATCCGCCGCTGCCCAATCCAGCGTGATCTGGTTGCCGAAATTCCCCAGAATGAAATACCGCACCTGCACCCCGACCCGCAGCTTCGGTGTTGGCTGTGCAGTTACATTGACTACAGCCTCGCTCCATTTTGGGCTGCCCGTGCTTGATTTGGTTGTGAAGATGTTGTTGTTGGTCGTCGCCAGGAAACCCTGCGTGGCATAGCCGTGGATCTGGATGTTCAGATCGTCCAGGCTTTGCGCGGTGGCAGCCGCAGCCCCCAAAGCGAACGCCAAGACACAAACTATCAGTCGTTTCATCTGCAGACTCCTTCTCTGATTCTTCGAACCGGATTGCTCCCAGGAACTTGTGCGAGCCGCATTACACAGCACAGATGGCAGGCACAGGTTCGGTCCGCAGCTATCCTTCCCTGTCGTTTCAACCGAACACGCGGCAAGCAATTCGAAGTGGGCATTCAATGTGCGTATCGGCCCTGCATTCCTGGGCATGACAGAAGTGCGAAGATGTACGCGAGAGCATTCCCGGAAATGGACAATGGTGTCCAGATTTGACACTCAATCCCTTTTCCGATGTTTTGAGCTTGTTATTCGAAGGATTGTTTCGATGCGAGCTTAGGAAGGCTGACCATTCGCAGATTGGAAGTACTGGGAATTCCAGCCGCTATGGCAACCGTTCATGTCGGTCTCAATCCGTCTCGTACGCCGAGAGGCCATTCCACCACAAATACGTGGATCGGAGAATGGGCGCAGGCTAGCATCCGGGGCATGAAAAACAAGATCGCCCTGCCGGGCAAACTCGCATCTCGTTCAACGGCCAGGTTCGCAATGAGCCTGCTCCTGGCGAGCGTTCCTTCCATACTGCCATCGACAGGATTGGCCCAGGAACCGATCAAGATTCCCATGACTGCCGACCGTTGGGAGGCCAAGGACAACGTCAAGTTCGAAGCCGATCCAAGCTACCCGCTGGGCGTGATGACTGTAACCAAAGGTGTCGCGGTCCTGAAGGACTTCACCTTTCGCAATGGGACCATTGAGTTCGATGTGATTCCCCGAGGTCCAATGGGCGCGGGTATTGGCTTTCGGCGCCGGGATGACGACACGTATGAAGACTTTTACCTGAGGCCGCGGCCCAAGTGCGACGAGGCGGTGGATTGCATCCAGTACGCGCCGGAGACCCACGGCGTGCTGCTGTGGGATGTGTTTCCGCAGTATCAGGTTCCAGCGCCAGTGCAGGAGACAACTCCCAATCACATCAAGATGGTCATCTCCGGACGAAGGATGAATATCTTCGTCAATCCTCCCGCGAATGGAGGCATGACCGCGCCGACCCTATCGATCGGAAGGCTGGAGGGCGATACTCTCGAAGGCGGAATTCTTATGCAGGGGCCGGGCACCTTCGCCAACCTCACGGTCACTCCGGATGCGGTGGAAGGGTTGTCACCTGAACCATTGAAAGATGCGTCCGACAATGATCGGCAGTTGGTGCGGAGCTGGCAGGTCTCGCAGCCCTCTGAACTGGCCGAGGGCAAGGAGCCCGCCTATGCCGAGATGCCCGCCTCGGGATGGACTGCGCTGCCTGCCGAACGAGCCGGCCTGGTCGACCTGAGCCGTGGCTATGGGCTTGTCGGCAAGCGTAAGGCCAAGGATATCGCCTGGCTCAAGACCACCATTAGCTCCGACAAAGCCCAGACCAAGCACGTCGCCTTCGGATGGACGCGCGAGGCGTGGGTCTTCGTCAACGGAAAGCAGGTCTATGCGGACAAGAATCTCTTTCAGCCGCCAACGGCGCGCAAGGCTCCCGATGGGCGCCTGTCGCTTGAGAATGGGGGTTTCGATCTGCCCTTGCAAAAAGGCCGCAATGAGATCGCAATTGCGCTGGCGAACAATTTCTACGGCTGGGGCGTGAAACTACGGCTGGATGACCTGAAGGGAGTAAAGATTCAGGAGGCTAAGGGTGTTCCGGCAGGGCAATAGTATCGCCCCGTTTGCCTTCCGGAGACGGCGGAGCGGCCTTATGGTGGACAATACCATGAGGCCATTTCCGTTGCCATGAATGCTGTATCCAACACGAATCCCACCACGTCGAAATGGACGACATGGCTGCGGCGCACCGCCCTGGCTACGGTGATCTGGACGGCGATTGGTTGTGTTTTTGCGCTGCCCAACCTGGCTACCCCCCATGGCGTCTACTGGGCGCGAGTGATGATGGGCTCGTTCGTGCAATGGTGGTCCTGGGGACTACTCGCTCCGCTGATTGTTTCTGTAGATCTGTGGATGCCCTTTTCAAAAAAGCAGATCGTCCGGCGGATTGCGGCTCATCTGCTCCTGGCTCCGGTCTTCACCACGGCTTACATATATCTGGAAGCTGTGCTGATGTGGATGATGGGCTGGATTCCGTGGTCGCGCATATTCTATGCGCAGCGGCTGCCGATGGCCTTGAGTGGCATGTTTTTGTGGAGCGTGCTCGTCTACTGTCTGATCGTCGGCGTCTTTCAGGCCAAGCTCTACTACCAGCGCTATCTTTCTGGCGAACTGCGTGTGGAGCGGCTGGAACGCAGCTTCTCGGAAGCGCGGCTCAATGCCTTGCGCATGCAGCTCGATCCACACTTTCTCTTCAACGCGCTCAACACCATTTCTTCGCAGGTGGAGCGTGATCCGCGGCTGGCCCGGCAGATGATCGAGCATCTTGGCGACCTGCTGCGCCTGTCGCTGGAGAACAAGGACAAGCAGGAGGTCTTGCTCGCTGAGGAAATGGCCTTCCTCGATCATTACCTGGCCATCCAGCGGATTCGGTTTGGTGATCGCCTCCGTTTCGAAACGCAGATTGACGCCGAGGTACGATTCGCCGTGGTCCCATGTCTTGTTATTCAGCCGCTGGTAGAGAACGCTATCCGGCATGGAATTTCTTCGCGTGCCAGCGGCGGCTCGGTGTTCGTGTCGGCGCGGCGAATCGAAGACCAGCTCGAAATTCGCGTGACTGACGATGGTGTCGGATTGCCTGCCGGCTGGAAACTGGAGGAGTCGGCTGGATTGGGACTATCCGTAACGCGGGAGCGTATTCGCGGCCTGCATCCCACTGACGGAAGCAGCTTCGCGGTGCGCCGGCGCAGCCGTGATGGCAACGGCAAAATCGAAGGCACGGAGGCCACGATCATTCTCCCTCTGTGTTTTCGCGAGCCGTCAAGCGGGGATTCATACGACAACCATGACAGGAAGGCAGGCCATGGCTCCGCAGCCGACTGAAAAAATATCGGTCCTTGTCGTTGACGATGAAGAGCCCGCTCGTCAGCGTCTCCTGGACCTGTTGCGCCGCGAAGCCTATGTTGCCAGGCTACTGGAGGCCGAAAACGGGATCGCCGCGGTCAAAGCCATTGAAGAAAAGCGCCCGGATCTGATCTTCCTCGATGTACAGATGCCTGAACTGGATGGGCTCGGAGTGATGGATGCGGTGGGTCCGGAATCGATGCCGATGACCGTATTCGTGACAGCTTACGATCAACATGCCGTCCGCGCTTTCGAGGCCAATGCGCTCGATTATCTGTTAAAACCCTTCAGCGACGAACGCTATGAGGCGACGATGGCCAGGGTACGCAGCCGGCTGGATGACCGCAGCCTGCAGGAGTTTGGACGGCGGTTGATGCGAATGGCCGCGGCAGAGGCAGCTCCCAGTCTTGTGGCGGAACGCCGGCAACTGGACCGGCTGGTTATCAAGTCCGGCGGCGCCACTCGATTTCTGCGGGTGACGGATATCGATTGGATCGAAGCAGCGGGCGTATATGTGAACCTGCATCTGAATGCCCAGGCCGGCGGAAAAGAGCTGCTTTATCGCATCACCCTGGCAGAGTTGGCGGAGCGGCTGGATCCGGCGCGGTTTATCCGCGTTCACCGCTCGACGATCGTGAACATCGAAAGTATCCTGCAACTGGAACCGATTTCTCATGGTGAGTTCGACGTGGTGCTGAAAGGGGGAGCACGCACGCGCATCAGCCGCACATACCGGAGCCAGCTGGAGGAACGGCTGGGACAATCCTTGTGAATGCCTGCCTTAAAGTTATCTAAGTCACCTTTTACATTCTAAGTATTTTCCAATTCAACCCGATAAGAGCGGTATGGAGGAAAGATCATGCTTTCCAATGTACTGCCCACGGTGCTGCTGGCTTCTCCCGATTCGATACTGATTGACGAACTGCAGCACATATTGAGCAGGTTAGGTCTGCAGGTGGAGATCGTGCGAGACGCCGAGTCCACTCTTGCGACTATCAGTTCGATGCAGCTTTCGGCTGGCGATTCGATTCAAGCTTCAACCCTGGGCCAGTCTCAAACTACTGCGCTGGTTCTACTGGATGTTCGGTTGCCGGGCGTCGCCAATGGACGGCTGCTGGCGGCGATGCATGAGTGCGGCTTTCACAAGCGCTGTGCGATCGCATTGATAGCGGAGCAGGTTTCGGATGAGTGGATCGCGCGGCTGCGGGAAGGCGTTATCGACGATATTGTGCCCCTCAATGCTGACGGGGCCGCGTGGAAGAAGCATGTGAGCATGATGCAGCGTGGGCATGCCCTGGTGCGTGAACTGCAGCAACTCCGGGAGGCTTCGGTGATGGAGGTGCAGCGCGATCCAGTGACCGGAGTCTTTACCCGCGACACGCTGGTGACCATTCTCTTTCGAGAAACAGACCGGGTGCAGAGGCTACAGGGCTCCATCAGCATGGTGGTGATGGATGTGGACGATTTCGGGCATTGGAACCAACAATTGGGAAGGGAGGCCGGAGACCAGTTGCTGCGAGAGGTGGCCAGACGTGTAGGACGTGCCTTGCGTACCTATGACGTGTTGGGCCGGCTGGGCAAGGATGAATTTCTGATCGCGTTGCCGGGATGCAGCGTGATCAATGCGGTGGAGCTGACGGAACGGCTGCGCATGGATGTCTTTGGAGGATCGTTCTGGGTGAAAACAGCTCGGAAGGAGATCGTGGAAGTGCGGCTTTCCGCATGTTTTGGAATTGCAGCGAGCCGGGGACGATCTCCAGTGGTGGTGATACGGGAGGCCGAGCATACCTTGGAGCTGGCCAAGCAGATGGGTTCGGATTCGATGCGTTCCGCAGGCGATTCAACAGCCATGGTGGAATCGGGGCCAAGACGGCCCACCCTGTTTACCGAGGCCGAGGTAGTTGCACACTAGGACTTCCCCGCCCCGCTCCCCTCGAAGAGCCGCGGTGGCTGAATCTTTCTCCAATAAAGCAGTATCTTACATTCAGCGGGGAAATTTCCGCCGGGTGGAGATATGTTCGAAGTAGTTCTACGAGTTGAGGGAATGCATTGCGGCTCCTGCATTCGCAGGGTGACGCAGGCGGTGGGAAACGCCGGCCCTTTTGAAGTAAATGAAGTCCGGCTGGGAGCGGTGCGATTTCACGCCCCCGCTGGAACAGACGCCGCGAGTGCTGCCATTGCTGCTTTGGCCAAGGCTGGATTCAGCGCGCGCGTGGATGTCTGAGTGACAGCACCGATGGGCGTACCTGCTGATTCCGCGAAGAACGCCGCAAGATCAAATCGAGAATCGATCGTTCTTCCCGTACTTGGGATGACTTGCGCCGCCTGTCAGCGGCATGTGGAAACCGCGTTGCGCACTGCGCCCGGAGTGGTTGCCGCTCGCGTGGACCTGATGCGCCATCAGGCCGCGGTGGAGTTCGATCCTGCGTCGATCGCCCCCGATGCTCTGGTTTCCACGATTCGCGATGCGGGCTACGATGCTGTGCTGCCGCACGTCGCAGAGACTGGCCACGCGGGACACTCCGAAGGAGAAGCAGGCGCCGGTTGGAAAGCGGCTGTGACGATCGTTGCCGGAGCCGCCGCGATGTTGCTTTCGATGCCCTTGGGCATGATGGGGCAGAGTGGTTGGCTGGATCAGGCCCTGATGCGCCCGCTGCCGTGGTTGTATCGTTGGCCCCATGCTCCGCTTCGCTGGGCACTCTTGCTGGGGACGGCGGTGTTGGCTGTATGGGCGGGAGGCGCGATCTATCGCAGCGCATGGAAAGCTCTGCTGCACCGCGAGACCAACATGAACACGCTAGTCTCGCTGGGAACGAGCGTAGCGTTTGTCTATTCCGCGTACGAGACAATTCTGCCCGGCGGCCGGGAGGTGTATTTCGATTCGGTTCTGCTGATTCTGGGCTTTCTGCTGCTGGGCAAGTGGCTTGAGACACAAGCACGCCACTCGGCGCTGGCAGCAGTCGATGCGCTGGCGCAGTTGCAACCTGCGACGGCGCGCGTGCGGCGCGAGACAGCTGGCAGTAACGCAATCGAAGAGATACTTCCGCTTGCCGAGGTCAAAATAGGCGATCTGGTGGTCATTCTGCCAGGCGAACGCGTGCCTGTGGATGGGCTGATCGAGAGCGGCCGCACCACCGTCGATGAATCCATGCTGACCGGCGAGGCCGTGCCGCTTGAGCGCAGCGTCGGAAGCCGTGTGCTGGCCGGCTCACTGAACTACGACGGTGCGGTGGCAGCGCGTGTCGAGTCCGCCGGTGAGGAAACGACACTCAGGCAGATCGCACGGCTGGTTGAACAGGCCCAGGGCTCGCGTGCTCCCATGGAGCGGCTGGCTGACCGGGCCAGCGCGATATTTGTTCCGGTGGTGCTGATTTTGGCGCTGCTGACCTTCGCAGGCTGGCTGATGCTGGGCCATGACGTTGCCCGCGCCATCGCTGCCACCGTGGCGGTGCTGGTCATCGCCTGCCCATGCGCAATGGGGCTGGCGGTGCCGGCAGCGCTGACGGTGGCCATCGGACGCGGTGCGCAGTTCGGTGTGCTGATCAAAGGCGGCGAGGCACTGGAGAGGGTCGCCAGCCTCGAAACCGTGGCCATGGACAAGACCGGAACGCTCACGCTGGGCAAGCCGGCACTGATCGGGATGCGCGCGCTGGGTGGATATGTGGAGCAGGATCTGCTGCGCCTGGCCGCGGCTGTCGAAGATCATTCAGCCCACCCGCTGGCCCATGCCGTGGTTGCCCGGGCGCGGGAATTGGGATTGACCTGGGCTGCGGCCGAGGCGGTCCAGGTAATCCCTGGGCGAGGCTTGTCGGCACAGGCAGAAAATCGGGAGTGTCTGCTGGGAAATTTGGAACTGATGCGCGAATGGGCCATTGCCTTACCAGCGAACCCGGAGCCGGCTCCGGCTGGAGTGACGCGGCTTTGGATGGCATTAGATGGGCAAATAGCTGGATATTTTGACGCTCAGGATACGCTGCGTCCTTCAGCCAAAACCGTCGTCGAGTGGTTGCGGCAGCAGGGGCTCACGGTCGAGATGCTCACAGGCGACGCCGCAACGGCCGCGGCTCCCATTGCCGAGGCTGTGGGGATCACGCAGACGGCTGCGGGATTGATGCCGGGCGGCAAGGTCGAGCGTGTCCGGCAACTGCAGCAGGAAGGAGCGCGCGTAGCGATGGTCGGCGATGGAATCAACGACGCGGCGGCGCTGGCCCAGGCCGATGCCGGCATGGCCATGGGGGCCGGAGCCGCTCTGGCGCAGGAAGCCGGCGACGTGCTGCTGCTCAAGAGCGATCCGGCCGGGATCGCAACTGCCATCGCCCTGGCGCGCGCCACTGTGCGGGTGATGCGGCAGAATCTCGGTTGGGCCGTGGGTTATAACATCATCGGGATTCCGCTGGCCGCAGGCTTGCTCTACCCGGCGCTTCACCTGATGCTGACGCCGTGGATGGCAGCGGCGGCAATGGCGTTCAGTTCAGTGAGCGTATTGTTGAACAGCCTGCGCCTGCGAGCATGGAAGCCCCCATTATCCTTGTGAAGGAACAGTTCACCGACTCCACGCGCTCAACCGCGATAGACTTTCATCAGGCCATCTTCCGTGCGCATTCTGACACGATACATCCTCGGCGAAATCTCCTCGCACTCGCTGATCGGGTGCGCGCTGTTTACTTTTATCCTTTTCATGCAGCCGCTGGAGCAGATTCTGGATGCGGTAGTCCGCAACAGCTCCAGCTTCATGACCCTGCTGCAGATATTTCTCTTCACGCTACCGAACATCTTCTTGCTGACCATCCCGATGTCGGTATTGGTGGGAGTTCTACTGGGCTTAAGCCGGCTGGCAGCCGACTCAGAGATCACGGCCATGCGGGCCTCGGGACTGGGCGTCTGGTATTTTGTGCGGGTAGCCGCGGTGGTGGGCTTTCTGGGCACCGGCCTGGGGTTGGTGAACTCACTGCTGGTGATTCCCCGCGCCAATCAAGGCATTCTGGAGACGCGCAAGGAACTGGCAAGCTCGCAAGCCTCCTTCGAGATTCAGCCGCGCGTCTTCTATGAGGACTTCAAAAACACAGTCATCTATGTGCAGAATGTGCGTGCTGGAGCGGGTGCATCGAACTGGGAAAAGCTCTTCATCGCCGACGTTACAGACCCCAGTTCCCCGCGCATTACAACTGCTGAGACGGCAACCGTGGCGGAAGATACTCCGCATGGGCATAAGAGAGGGCAAAGCGGCCCGGAAAACAATGCGAGCCTGCTGATGCGGCTGCGTAATGTAACCGTGCATGAAACGGCAAGCAGCCAGCCGGGCCAGTACAACATCTCCACCTTTGCGCAGACCGATCGTCCGCTGACTTTCAGCCCGCAAAGCGAAATTTCTCTGGGACGCCTGGATACGCCCTTGTTTGCGTTGGGCAATCGCGAGCTGCTGCGTCTTGCGCAAGGCCCAGACGCCAAGCGTTACCAGATCGAAATGCATCGACGGCTGGCATTTCCGGTGGCCTGCCTGGTGCTGATGCTGATCGGCGTACCGCTGGGCACGGCTTCACGGCGTGGCGGCAAAAGCAGTGGATTTATCTTCACGATCCTGCTGGTGCTGGCCTATTACCTGCTCTCGAACTTTGGCATTGCGTGGGCCAAACAAGGCCGCCTGCCGGCGGCGGTCGGCGTCTGGCTGGCCAACTTCGTCTTTGCCGCCGCGGGGCTTTTCATGCTCAGCCAGATGGCGACTGGAGGCAAGCTGCTGCGGTCACTCACAGCGTCGCGCCCCGTTCAAGCCATCCGAGCGATCGCCGCCTGGATCATGCGCAAGCCCAATCCGGAAGCGGCGGAAGACGCAGAAGAGATGCCCTCGGACGCCAGTTGGCAAGCCGCTTTGAAGGCGCGCTATCGCCGGCGTTACCGGCCAGAGCTGGCGCGAACGCTGCATCGCTTCAAACCGCGCGGTTTCCCGCTCATTCTGGATGAGTATGTCCTGCGCGAATTCCTGAAGATGTTTCTTGTGGTGCTTTCAGGCTTTGTCCTGTTGATGCTGGTGTTTACGTTTTTCGAGCTCATCGGCGATATTCTGCGCAATCACACGCCGCTGTCGATGGTGGGCGCCTATCTCATCAACCTGGCGCCATCGATGCTATACCAGATCACTCCGCTGAGCGTGCTGATCGCGGTGCTGGTGACCTTCAGTATCCTGCAGCGCAGCAGTGAGTTGATTGCCATGAAAGCCACGGGCATCAGCATCTACCGCCTGGTGGTTCCGGTGCTGGTGATTGCCGTCGTACTGGCAGGTGGGCTCTTCGCCTTCGACCAGTACTATCTGCCGCAGGCCAACCGCAAACAGGAGGCGCTGCGTAACATCATCAAGGGGCGTCCCGCCCAGACCACCTTGAATCCTGATCAGAAATGGATCTTCGGCCAGCAATATCCGGGCGAACCTGAGCGTATCTTCTACTACCAGTTCTTTGATCGCGACGAGAATGCCTTCGCTAACCTGAGTCTCTTTGAATTTGATCCCAAGAGCTTCGCGCTAACCCGGCGGATCTTTGCCACGCATGTGACGTGGGATGAGAAGACCCGCGCATGGCGATTTGAAAATGGCTGGGAACAGACCATGCAAGGCGCCAATGTGACGAACTTCCGCGAATTTAAAAACGCAAGCTTCACCGATGTTCACGAGGAGCCGGTCTATTTCGAAAAGGAAAAACAGCAGTCGCAGGAGATGAACTTCGGCGAATTGAAGCGCTACATCGCAGATCTGCGGCAGAGCGGCTTCGACACCGTGCATCTGCAAGTGCAGCTCTACGACAAGCTCGCCTATCCGCTGGTGACGATTGTGATGGCGGCGCTGGCCATTCCCTTCGCGCTCTCAATGGGGAGACGCGGATCGCTCACCGGTATTGCCACTGCGATTGGAATCGCGCTGGGCTACTGGGTGGTGATGGGACTTTTCGATGCCATCGGCAGGGCAAATTTTCTCCCCGCGGCGATTGCTGCATGGTCACCGGATATTCTCTTTGGGCTGACCGGCGGATATCTTTTATTGCGAACGCCTACATAGCGTGAAAAGCTTCAGCCCTGTTCCCAGGTCTCGAGCACAACCCGACGCACCGCCGGTAGCTCCCGATACAATGACTCTATGATTCGCGATCTCAAGCCGCTCTTCCGCTACATGGCGCGCTACCGCTGGGGTTACCTGTGGGGGACACTGGCGCTCACGGCGACCAACGGCATCTGGGTGCTCTTTCCCAAGGTGATAGGGCAGGCCGTCAATGATCTGAACGGCCATGCGACCCGGCAAAAAATTGTCTTTTATGCGGGCCTGCTCATTGGCATCGCGCTGATCAAGGGAGTCTTTCTTTATTCCTCGCGATGGATCCTCATCGGCATCTCGCGCGAGATCGAATACGACCTGCGCAACGATCTCTTTCGCCAGCTTGAAAAACAGGACTCCGGCTACTACCAGCGCTATCGCACCGGCGACATCATGGCGCGCCTTACCAACGACCTAAACGCCGTCCGCCAGTTGCTTGGACCAGCCATCATGTACAGCGCCAACACCGTCCTTTTTTCTGTGGGCGCATTGTATTTCCTGCTGCACATCAGCCCATGGTTAACCTTGGTTGCGCTGGCCCCTATGCCCATCGCGAGCATCCTGGTGCAATACTTCGGCGCGCGCATTCACGAGCGCTTTGAACGCATTCAGGCCAGCTTCTCCGAGATCACATCGCACGCACAGGAGAACTTCTCCGGCGCGCGGCTGATTCGCGCCTTTGCTCGCGAAGAATCGCAGATCAAGTCCTTTGAAAAGGCCAATCAGGAGTACATCGGACGCGCACTGCGCCTCGTTCAGTTGATGGGCATGCTCTGGCCTACGCTCGAATTTGTATTGGGCGTATCGATGGTGATCACACTCTTCGCCGGTGGCCACCTGGTCCTTCGACACAAGATCGATGTTGGCGACTTCGCGGCCTTCAACACGTATATGATTCTGCTGACCTTTCCTATCATCGCGGTGGGCTGGGTGATCAATCTCTTTCAGCGCGGAACCGCGTCGATTAAGCGTATTGATGAGATCCTTCGCTCGGAGCCGGATATCGACGACAGCCGCGCCGATGCTTCGATACCCGCCGATCTGGTTTTGCGCGGCGAGATTGAATTTCGCGGTCTCAATTTTGCCTACGGCGACAAGAACGTCCTCAATGATATTCGCCTGCGCGTTCCGGCGGGCTCGACTTTAGCTATCGTTGGACCGACGGGTTCCGGAAAGTCCACGCTGATCGGATTGATTCCCAGGCTGCTAGATGTGAACGAAGACACATTGTGGATAGACGGCCGGCCAGTCCGGCAGTATCCCTTGAAAGTACTGCGCTCGAACATCGGCGTAGTGCCGCAGGAGACTTTTCTGTTCAGTGAGACCATCCGCGAGAATCTCTGTTTTGGTGCGCCGGAAGCCACTGACACTGAAGTGATGGAAGCCGCGGAAGCCGCGTATATCCGGCGTGAGTTCGATGAATTTCCACAAGGCTTCGAAACCACCGTCGGCGAACGCGGTGTAACGCTTTCCGGCGGACAGAAACAGCGGACGTCGATTGCCCGCGCCTTGTTACGGCATCCCCGCATTCTGATTCTCGACGATGCACTGGCCAGCGTCGATACCTACACAGAGGAGCGAATCCTGCAGGGATTGCGTGGATACGCCAAGGACTGCACGACGATTTTGATCTCGCATCGCATTTCAACCGTGCGCGATGCGGATCAGATCGCAGTTCTGGCCGGCGGACGAATCATCGAACTTGGAACGCATGAGGAGCTATTGGCGCGGGGCGGCCACTATGCCGGACTCTATGAAAAGCAGCTTTTGGAAGAAGAGCTATCGGTAGCCGGATAGGAAAACGCATTGCGATCCGGTGCCGGTAGCCGCAACCAGCATGACTTTATGCCGTCCAACGCGAAGCCGGTTCGGCCTCCGTTGGTGGGGGTGGGAGCCTCGAACTCATCGGAGCGGGTTTTTCGTGTACGGAAGACGTTGTGCTCAGGGTAGGATCGGTGGCTACCTGCCGCCACGCATCGCGCACGTTGCGGATACAGCCGATAACCTCTTCAAAGCGCGAGGTGGATGCAGCCAGCGAGGCCTGCAAAATCAGGGCAAACATCGAAGCATAGTATTCGCTCAACACCTGGGCAGGACGGCCACCGATATCCATCCGCAGCCGCGCCTGTAGATGAATGAGAATAGCGAGAGCGCGCTTGACGGCGACGCGGCGGCCTTGCACATCGTTCCGCTCAATTGCAGAAATCGCAGCATAGAGAAAACGAATGACGCCATCGTAAAGGGCGACGACAAGGTCGACTGGCGAAGCTCCATCGAGCGCGTGTTCCTGATACGTTGCCATGATTCAATCGACTCCCGGGTGTGTTGCGTCTATCTTCCGATGGTTCTAGAAATGCGGTGCCTGGTAGCCGGTAATGGCCGAGTAGAGCTCGCTAACTTCATTGAGGTTGGAGGGGATGGACTGGAGAATCTCATTGGCCTGCGTCAACTCCAGCGTAAGGCTCACCTGTTGTGCAGAGATGCGAAGCTCCTGATTGGAAATATTCTGGTTGAGCGAGGACTCGATCGCGCTATTCGATTTGAGCGCCAGCGCCAGCGTGCCTGTGACACTGGAAGTGCCCAGGTTATTGAGCGTCGCAGAGAACCCGGTACCCCAGCTGTGGCTGTTTTGAAAGAAGCTCACCACACCTGAATAGTCGCTGTTCAGCTCATTGTTGAGAGCACCGGCATCGAGCGTCAGCGTGCCATCGTTGTTCACACCGATGCCGAGCTGGGAGAGAGCATTCACATCGCTCTGCGGATTGTAGGCCAAAGCCGTGGCGCCATCGGCAATCGTGGAGGTGACAGTCAGCTTGCCCGTTGGACCGGCGGTCTGCGAAACCAGCGACAGGCGCGATCCTGTCGAATCCGTAATCACGCTTGCGGTTACACCAATACCGGCGGTCGAATTGATGGCCGAAACCAGCCCCGCCAGGTTCTGGTTGGCGGCAGGCAGACTGCTCAAGTCGATGACCGTAGCGGCTCCGGAGCCGACAGCGATAGAAAGGGAGCCGGTTAAAGTATCCAAGACCTTGGCCGTAGGCAGTTCATCCAGGTAACCGGAAGGCGCGGGCGTATTGATGACTCCCAGCAACTGCTCTTGCAGCAGGGTGAGCGTTGGCGTGCCAAAGAGCGGTTGCGGCGTTCCTGAAGTCGAATTGCTCTCCTGCGTATTGATCGCGTTGACCACAGCATTGTAGTCGGTCACTAGCTGGCCGACAGAACTGGTCACAGCTGATGTGTTGTTGACGATCTGAACCTGAACTGTCTGTGCAGTGCCATTGGTTACCGGAGAAGGAGCCAGCAATTGGAAGGTGACGCCAGGGATTACGGTGCTGACTGTATTCGAGGCCGTGGAGATATTGTTCACGCCATCCACATCCAGGCTGGCATTGACCCCGGTTGTCGCCAGGTTGTAGGCCAGCGCTGTGCTGGTCGTCGTGTCTGTGATCGAAGAGCCAATCGTCAGATTGCCTCCGCCGCCCGAGGTATTCGAGACTAGCGACAGGCGGGAACCATTGGCATCGGTGATCAAGCTGGCGTTGACACCAATGCCAGCGCCGTTGATCGCTGCCGCCAGCCCAGCGAGCGTATTGCTTGTCGGGCCGACTGAAATCGAATGCGCTGTCCCGGAGCCTACCTGAATGGAGATGGAACCGGACAGCGTATCGGAAGCATTCGTGATCGCATCCAGATAACCAGAGGATGTCGAAGCCAGTGAGTTGACGACGATAGTATGGGTTCCAGCCACGGCTGATGACGACGCGGAGGTGAGGGCCAGCACATCCGGATTCGAACTCGAGCCCTCCTTTTGCGCCAGGACACCCTGAAAATCAGTGAAGGACTGGACATCGTTGGAGAGCGCGGAGAGCAGGCTGCCAAGGCCGGAGATGGCGGTATCCTGCGTCTGCAAACTGCTCAACTGCGACTTCCACGGAGCTTCGACATTCTGCAGATTAGCGACGATCTGGCTCACCGTGGAGCTCACGTTGAAACCAGTGCCCGCGGTTGGCGATCCAAAACTGATGCCGACGATGCCCATTCGAACCTCGCGAAAGAAGAACGCAGACCAAGGGCCAATCTCGCTTAGGTCCGGTTAGCGGTATCTCATGAATTCTGCAAGAGTATGCGGACGAATCCGGAGAAACGGAGAAGGCAGCAAACCGCGCCTTCCCCGCCCTCATTGGTATGACCGTGCAGTTACTGCAGCAACTTAGTGACTTCCTGCTGCAGGCTGTTGGCCTGGGCCAGTGCCGAGATACCTGTCTGTGACAGAATCTCGAACTTGGACAGCTGGGTGGTTGCCGCCGCGTAGTCCGTAGCCTGAACTGCATTCTGCGCGCCGGTGATGTTCTGCTGCTGGGTGGTGGTGACCTGGGAGACGGCGTTCAGGGTATTCACTTGCGCTCCGAGATAGCCGCGCTGTGCCGCCACATTGCTGATAGCCGCGCTGATCTGGGTCAACGCCGCCTGGGCATTACCCTGGCTGGTCAGATCGGTTGCAGCCAGGTTGGTGGTCTGTTCGTTGGCGCCAATCTGGTAGCTGATGGTTTCGGTCGCCTTGGTGGAGGTGAACGCCGCTTGGGCCACCTGTCCGCTGGTGGTGTCGAGCAGGGTGCCGTTGGTGATCGCCACGCTGGCGTTGGTGTTGGTGATCAGGATACCGGTGTCGGCCAATGCAGTGGTTGCACCCGCCGCGTCTCCGACAGCACCGGCCGTAGTCAGGCTGGCGGTCACGCCGGGAATCCCGTTCTTATTGATCTCCGCGATGAGACCGCCGACCGTGGTCGCCGTGGTGGTAATGGTGCTGACGTCCGAGGTGGCGGCATTGGTGATGGTGAAGACCAGGTTGCCGGAGATCGCATCCGCAGACGTAGCGGCCGTGGTGAGAACGCTGGTGGCCGCCAGGGAGAGGTCGATGAATTGGCCGGAATTGCTCTGCACCACCGTGCCGCCGGAGTCGCCTACCGTGGCCGATGACAAGGGCGCGAAGTACAGGTTGTCGATGGAGGAACCGGAGAGAGATGAATCGCCGGTGAAGATGTTGGTGCCGGCGGTAGAGCCGGTGAAAACCTGCTGCGAGTTGTAGGTGGTGGTCTGTCCGATGGAGTTGATCTCCGACAGAATCGATTGATACTCCTGGTTGGCCGCTGCCTCCTGGGAGGTGTTGAGGGTGCCGTTCGCTGTCTCGGTGGCCAGCGTAACAGCACGAATGAGCAGGTTCGTCACTTGCGAGAGAGCACCATCGGCAACTTGCAGAAGACCTACGCCTTCCGTAGCGTTTGTCGCAGATTGAGTCAGTGCTGTCGAATTGGCCTGCAAGCCGTTTACGAGGGACAGACCTGCGGCGTCATCGGAGCCGGAGTTGATCTTGGAGCCTGAGGAAAGCTGTTGCAAGACCGTCTGCAGGCTGTTGTTGGTGTTGTTGAGGCTGTTCTCCGCATACAGAGCGGAGAGGTTGTTGAGTACGCCCAATGACATGGGGTTGCTCCTGGTCGATGCGTGGATTTGCTGCTGCCGCCAACCAGAGCCCGTTCTCAAAGGACGGATCCTGCGAGGAAAACAACCGCCGCATCTGGACCTTCTATCGGCACGGAAGGAAATGACTTTAACCGGCCTGCGCATCGGCGCCATCGATAAAGAACTCTCCCACTTTGGGCAATCCGCGGGAGGCGTAGGACCACAGGTGGCGTAGAAAGAACCTCCACCCGGATTGCCCTATTGAGCCGGCGAACTATTGCCGATAGGGCTGGGACAGGGGGCCGTCTGGCCATGATCGAAGTAACCCGCCTCAATGGGAACTCAATGCTGATCAACAGCGATCTAATCAAGATCGCGGAAGCCTCGCCTGACACTATGCTGACACTGATTCATGGGGAAAAACTCATCGTGCGGGAGAGCTGCGCCGAGATTCTGGAAAAGGTGCTAGCCTACCGGGCTTTGCTGCTGGCTGCGGTGGCAGTCCATACCAAAGGACCGGGCGATCTGCACCGTCTGGTTGCGTTAACCAGTCATAATCCTGATGCCTATCCCGGCGGCGGCAACTCGGCAGTGATCGGTTCCATCCCGGCGCATACCAAGCCGCCTGAACCGCAGCGCTGAACGGCATCCCGCTACCACGACGACTTCGAGGATCAACTGCAATGGATAAAGCAAGTTTTTTCGGCGTTCTTCTAGCCATCGTAGGGATTGTCGCCGGCCTCCTCTTGGAAGGCGGCAACCTGGGTCAGGTGGTACAGCCGACTGCGGCGATGATCGTCTTTGGCGGCACCCTGGGGGCAGTATTGTTGCAATTTCCCTTGCGCACGGTCATGGACGCATTCAAGCGCCTGGCTCATGTGTTTGTGACGCCGCAGGACCAGAACCAGACGATGATTGCAACGCTGGTGACCTTTGCCAACAAGGCGCGGCGCTCCGGTGTAGTTTCTCTGGACGCTGATCTCAAGACCATTACCGAGCCCTTCCTGCGCCAGGCCCTGACCCTGGCCGTGGACGGAACCGAGCCATCGGAGCTGCGCAAGATCATGTCCCTCAGCATGGATTCACGCGGCGATAGCGAGGAACGGTTGCCGGCGGTCTTTGAATCGGCAGGGGGATTTTCTCCGACCATCGGCATTCTGGGCGCGGTGCTGGGACTGATCCAGGTCATGCAGCACCTGGACAAGATTGAAGAAGTCGGCAAGGGAATCGCCGTCGCCTTTGTCGCGACCATCTATGGCGTGGGCGCGGCCAATCTCTTCTTTCTGCCTGCAGCGGGCAAACTGCGCATCCGCCTGCATGACGAGCAGCAGCGGCGTCACATGATGCTGGAAGGGGTCATCTCGATCCTCGAAGGAATTAATCCGCGCATGCTCGAAGTGAAGCTAAGCGGATTCCTCGAAGAAGGGCAATCGGAAGCACGCGAGCAAGCGGCATGACCCGGCGTTTCGACAGAAGGAGACACGGCAGCCATGAGCGATGGCTGGTCTCCTATGCCGACTTCATCACTCTGCTTTTCGCATTTTTCGTCGTGCTGTACGCATCGTCCAAAGCTGACCAGAAAAAGCAGCAAGAGGTATCGCAGGCGATCGACTCCGCCTTCCATGCGCTGGGTATCTTTCCCGATGCCTCCCGCCGCCACGCGGACCTCAAGAATGTTTCGGCCATCAGCAAAGACGAGGCTGTCACGCCCATGAATATCGTCATGGGCGAGGATGTGTTGTCTCCTGCGCAGGTAAAAGAAGACCTGGCCCACGTCCAGAAGCGGTTAGAGAAGATGCTTTCCAATGAAATTGCGCAGCATACCGTCTCCATCCAGATGGGCAAAGATGGGCTGGTGATCAGCCTGCGCGAGGCAGGTTTTTTCACCTCCGGATCTGCGTTGCCACAACCGGACACGCTGCCCGTCCTGCGTGAGGTCGCCGACGCTCTGGGCAGGACCGCCTACGATCTGCGCATCGAAGGGCACACCGATAACGTGCCGATTCACAATCAGGAATTCGACTCCAACTGGGAGCTCTCTTCCGCGCGCGCCACCCGCATCGCCAGGATTTTCCTGGGAACGAAGGCCATTCCCCCCGATCGCATTTCAGCCGCTGGATACGCCGAGTTTCATCCTGTGGCGCTCAATGACACCGCCGCAGGCCGAGCCGAAAATCGGCGCGTGGACCTGGTCGTGATGCCGCGCACGCGAGTCAATCTCACTATGCCGGATGGCGATGCCTCCAAAGGCGCATGGCGCAAGGTTACGGATTAAAGCGCGCCCCTGCTTGAAGAAGTTTCAACACGGCTCGCTTGTTACGATGGAGCCATGTCCGCTGCTCCTCAAGATGAGACGTCCCGCGCCGATACACTCGCGCAAGCCGGTATCGACCTGTTGGCGCAAGGTGATGCGGCAAGCGCGGCGGAATCCTTCCGCCAGGCCATTGAAGCCGACCCAACCCATGCCGAGGCGCATCATGGACTAATTCGCGCGCTGTGTGACGCCGAGCGCTTTGAGGCGGCGGTTACAGCGGCGCTGGCACTGACCGTTCTCACTCCGAACGATCCGCTGGCCCATACCAGCCTTTCAATTGCGTTGCAGAAGGCGGGCAAGGTTCCTGAAGCTGAGGCAGCTGCAGGACGCGCGCGCATCCTCGAATGGAAACAGCAGCTTGCGTCCGAGCCTGAATCCTAAGCTAAAACTGCATTCCGCCTGAATGCAACTCTCCCAGTACACACGTCGGCAGCAGAGACTTTCAATCGGCATTCATGCCCTGATGGCTTCGTCGCGACTATACTGCGGCCACGGAGGATCGTGATGAGCGAGGCGAGTGGCGCAGCAGGCGGAACCATCAGGAGCAACGCAACGGCGTGGGTCTTTGGAGACCCCGTCTTTGCACAGCCGACAGCTTCAGCAGACCCCACCAATTTTAAAGACCCGGTTACCGATCAGAGCTACAAAGACACGCCCGGCGTGCAGCCTGTGCCACAACCCGCAAGCGGCGCGGTTGAGCCGGTGCTAACGTTGGCACAGGTCTATGGCAGCCAGGGCGCGGTGGTGACGCAAGCCATCACGCAGGCCGGAAAGATCGTCTTCCACAGCGTTGGCGATACAGGCAGTGTGAAAGGGCCGGGCACGCAGTCCCTGGTGGCGGACAAGATGGTCTCCGATTTCACCGAGGCCAACCCTGCGGATGTCCCTTCGTTTCTCTTTCATCTCGGCGATCTCGTTTACTACTTTGGCGAAAGCGAGTACTACTACGACCAGTTCTTTGAGCCCTATCGCAATTACCCCGCGCCGATCCTGGGCATTCCCGGCAATCACGACGGGATCGTGTATCCAACCGACCCTGAGCCGACACTGGGCGCGTACCTGAGAAACTTCTGCGCGCCGGCTGCCGCAGCTTCTCCCGATGCGGGCGAACTGGTGCGTACGACAATGATTCAGCCCGGCGTCTACTACACCTTCGACGCGCCCTTTGTCCGCATACTCGGGCTCTACAGTAACGTGCTTGAAGATCCTGGCGTTATCTCTGGCCAGAGCGGAACCTATCCCGCACTCGATCAGCGGCAGACCGCGTTTCTGACCGCCGCGCTGGCGCGCATCAAGAATGAAAATTACGCCGGAGCTGTGATCATCGCAGTGCATCATCCGCCGTTTACAGGAGGCTCGCAGCATGGCGGCAGCCCGCTGATGCTGGCCGATATTGACGCTGCCTGCACAAGCGCTGGAGCGTGGCCGCACGCGGTATTTTCCGGCCACTCGCACAACTACCAGCGCTACACGCGAACCGTGAACGGATTTGCTACCCCGTATCTCGTCGCCGGCTGTGGAGGGCACTCGCCGCTGAGCAAGATGCGCTCGACAATTCGTACGCCTTACAAGATTGACGACACGCTGACGCTCGAGAGTTACGACGACACCGACTACGGCTACCTGCGCGTTGTCGTAACGGCGACGACAATGTCCATCGAGTTTCATCCCGAATCGGACGGCGGAACGACCAAGACGCCGGATGATGTGGTGACGATCGATCTCGCCAATAGAACCCTTAGCTAAGGCGCGGTTGTTATAGTTGAAAGTGTGAGCGCGGATCGAATACTGGTCTCCGGTGTGGCGGCGGATATTGTTTCCATCTTTGAGCAGGAGTACCGGGCACTGCGGCCCCGCGCGCCCATGCCTCCCTTTCACATTCGCTTTCGGCGCTTCGTTTCGCTGAATACCACCATCCGTCTGCGCGAAGGCGAACTGCATGTCAGCCTTTCCGACCTGCTCGAAGGTGCTCCCGAATCGGTGCTGCGCGCCATTGCGCATATCCTTATTGCAAAGATTTACAAGAAGCCCATCGATCGCGCCCACAACCACCGCTACAAGCGCTTCCAGTACAGCGAAGCGGTAGCGCGGCAAACAGAGCAGATTCGCAGCTCGCGCGGAGCCAAGCGATACACCGGGCCCGAAGGCCGCTACTACAATCTCGATGAGGTTTTCGACACGCTCAACGAGCGCTTTTTCAATGGCTTGCTGGGACGCCCGCAACTGACATGGAGCGAACACCACGCCAAACGCCTGCTGGGCCACTACGATGCCGCGCATAACACCATCGTAGTGAGCAAGGTCTTCGACCGGCCTTCGAGCCCGCGCTATGCGATCGAGTACTTGCTGTATCACGAGATGCTGCACCTGAAACATCCGGTGCGTGTGCGCGGAACACGGCGCTGCGTGCATTCGGCTGCATTCAAGGCGGATGAGCAGTTGTTTCCGCAGTTGGATCAGGCGCTGGCTTTTCTCAAGAGACTTTAGATTCCCTCCGCAATACAGAGCTCCCAATCGGCCAAGATTTGCACTTAAGGATCGAGATGAAAACAAGACGGGATTTTCTTCAGTTGGCTAGTGCGGCCGCAACCCTGGCAATGGCGCCGGCCCTTTCCGCGGAACACAAACAGGCGGCTGAACATCAACCAGAGCACAAAAAGGCGAGACGCGGAACGCCGCTGCTTGAGTTGCAGCAGCGCTTTCTAGATCTGCGCTTTGGCATGTTTGTGCATTTCAATATGGCCACTTTTCAGGATCGCGAATGGGGCGATCCCTCTTCACCGGCGGACCTCTTCCATCCCACCGCTCTTGATACCGACCAGTGGGCTGCGGCGGCCAAATCCGCCAACATGACCTGGGGCTGCCTGACCACAAGGCATCATGACGGCTTCTGCCTCTGGCCGACAGCCACGCGCGCCGCCAGCGTTGCCCAGACATCGCACAAGATCGATGTGGTCCGCGCCTATGTCGACTCGTTCCGCAAGGCTGGATTGCGAGTGGCTCTCTATTACTCCATTCTCAGCAAGCGCGATGATATTCGGCACTTCAACATCACGCGCGAAAAGATACAGCTGGTCAAAGATCAATTGACAGAACTATTCACCAAATACGGCGCCATCGATGCGCTGATCATTGATGGATGGAATGCTCCGTGGAGCCGCATTACCTATGAGGAGATGCCCTTCTCTGAAATCTACGAACACATCAAGTCCATGCAGCCCGATTGCCTGGTCTCCGATCTGAATGCGAGCCAGTTCCCTTCTGGCGGTTTGTACTACTCGGACCTGAAGGCTTTCGAACAGAATGCCGGGCAAAAGGTGCCGCAGCAAAGCGATCTTCCCGCCTTCTCCTGCGTCACCATCACCGACCAGTGGTTCTGGAAACAGAAAGATATCGACGGCCGTTTGAAAGCGACCGCCACCGTTGTCGACGAATGGCTAGTCCCCTTGAATCGCCGCCATTGCAGCCTCATCTTGAATGCGCCGCCCACGCGCGAAGGGCGGCTTGCGCCCAATGTTGTCGCGCGGCTTGAAGAGATTGGGCGCGCATGGAAGCATCCCGGTCCAGCGGAGAAGATCAGCGAGCACATCGTGATCACCACAGCCAATCTCGCTACCGGCAAGCCAATCCACGCCAGTTCGTATCCCGATACAGTTGGACCGGATCAGGCCAACGACGGCGACTTTCACTCTAGCTGGAGTCTCGACGAAGGCGAGACCTCAGGATGGCTGGAAGTGAATCTGCTCAAGCCGCAAAGCTTTAACACGGTTGTGCTGGTGGAACCGGTCGGCCGAGAAGATGATTACAAGGAAAGCAGAATAAAGAGCTATCGATTCGAACGCTGGAATGGCAGTGGCTGGACCACTCTCGCAGAAGGCGGTGTTCCGATTTCAGTAGCCATGCATAGAATTCCGCGGGTATCGGCTGCGCGGGTTCGCCTGATGATTGAAGCCCGGCATGATTCTCCGCATGTTGCAGAGATTGGTGTATATAACGAGCCGTAGATTGGCTTACTTTTTACTCGCAAATTGGCTCATAACATTTCCACAATAAGTGTTAATTTTCCACATAAAAATAAGTTTGGCGAGGCGTTTTTAGAAAGTGAAACGGGGGTACTATCAGTTCATCGGAAGAGAGATCTTCCAGCAGAAGAGAGTAGACAAAGGGCCACTCAAGAGAATCGGCAACGAGACTCGCGAAGCGACCGGGCAACCGGAAGTGGAGGTGGCAACGAGGAAGCTCTTACGATTGGGCAATCGCGGAAGAGTCAGGGAAACGTGGGCGCAAGTTCGCGGGAACCGGACAAACTACGAGATGAGAAGATTGTAGTCTGGAAACCGAACCAGACCTTCAAAAAATCAGGACACGAAGGGCAGCTACCCGCAAGAGTAGCTGCTCTTTTGTTTAGGCTCTTGCAGTACTGGACTACGCGATTTTCGCCCTGATCGGCAAATATTCTCGAAATCGATTTTCTCACGGGAAAGTTTTATATCCTAAACTACCTCGTATCAAGGCAAGGCGGCTGGAACTTCACATTGTCTCCGGCGTCTTGGTGTAGTAAAAATGTTACATAATCCGCGTGTGGCCTTGACTCCCGAGACCCGCCAGTGGATTGCCAACAGTGCATTTCAGCTATCAATAGGTTTTAGCCCCTACGACTATGGTGACGTGGTGCCGCATGCTCCTCTTGGAGCAGACTCTTTGGGTTTCGCAAGCGATCGTCTGACAAATGGTCTTCGCTCTTTCGAGAGCGTTTTGCGGGACCACTCTCAGACCAGAGTCGTGCTTACCGAAAATTGTTAGACGAAAATTGACAGACTTACCTGATCAACTAGCCGCCCGCGGCAAGAAACTCATTATAAGGTGCAAAAGAAAGGGCATGGATTGTCCAGCATAGGAGCAATAAACGAAAGTGTTCTGACCGCGCGAACTGCAAAGGTACGCCACGGATATTTGCCTTCACTGGATGGGTGGCGCGCCATCGCTATTATTTCTGTAATTCTTTACCATGACTCACTACACCGCATGGGCCCGGTCACTACGCTGTGGTTTTGGCGCTGTGGAGATCGCGGCGTGGATCTGTTCTTCGCTATCAGCGGGATCCTTATCTGTTCCAGGTTGTTAGATGAGGAGCGCGTAACGCGATCAATCAGTCTTACTAAATTTTATATTCGGCGCTTTTTTCGAATTATTCCGCCCGCTTTCCTCTATCTGACCGTATTGGCGATAGCTGGCGTTCTAAAGCTCGTTCCGTCACCTTGGATTGATTGGGCGGGAGCCGCAATGTTCTTTAGGAACTACTTGCCAGTAACATCGGCCGGCTGGTATTCCGCACATTTCTGGTCCTTATCAATGGAAGAGCATTTTTATCTGGTTATTCCCGGACTACTGGTTCTAATCACACGATCAAGGCTTAAGGTATTCGGTGGCCTCGTACTGGCCATGACAGCGTGGCATTTTTTTGTCCTCCTCAAAATGGACCATACGCTCGAACATGTCCGTACCGACACTCGGATTACTTTCCTGCTTATTCCTGCCATGTTCGCAATCATGCTGCAAAGCCCTGATTTACGCCGGCGCCTAACTCAATGGACTCGATGGTGGCTGATCATTCTTGTGGCCGCTGTGGGATATATCACGGCTACGATTTGGTTGAATAGTATTTCCGGTATCTTGCTGACATCGATTATTGAACCGACACTGCTTTCGATGCTGCTTTTGTCGACAGTGCTTCATCCGGCAAACCTGTTGTCTCGATTTCTCGAGTTGCGCTTTATGCGTTTCATTGGTCAAATCTCGTATAGCCTCTACCTCTGGCAACAGCTCTTTTTTGTAAATCACTTCGGAACGAAGACAAACCTTTTGGCGTTGTCTGCGCTTCCGTGGTGGGTCCGGGCGATTGCAACCTTTATTTGTGCTTATGCAAGCTACAGGCTGCTAGAGAAGCCCTTGATCAAACTCGGCCACCGGCTAGCACCACCAGCTACCGCGGGACGGAACGATTCAGAGGAAAATAAGACATCCTCTCGCGAATAAACGGTCACAATCTCGTCAAAGATTGCTCGTGCTGAAAGATATTGTGATCGTTTTACGCGCACGTAGTCGCAGCAGCCGGACTTGCCGAGCTCCAGACGATTGCGGCAAAGAACTACCATTGGTCACCGGAAGATCCTGAGTCGACAGAATGACAGCTCTGCTTCTCTGTTTTTGCGTCCTGTCAGGTACAAGCCGGCGCGAGGCTGGCCACCGGGATCGGCACCTGCTCCACGATCTCAAGGCCGAAGCCTTCTAACGCTGGGATGTGGAGCGGAGTGTTCGAAAGCAGGCGGATGCGGCGTATGCCAAGGTCGAAGAGGATCTGGCCACCGAGGCCTACGGCGCGCAGGGTGCGGCGGTGGTGGTCTTCATGCGACTCGGCGTCGGCGCGGGCCCGCTGATCGGCATGAGTGATGAGGCGCGCTGGGCTGGTGGGGTCTTGCTGGTTGGGCAGAAGCTCGAAACCACGGCTGGTGTTGTGCAGGTAGAGCAGGGCTCCGCAACCGGCTTCAGCGATCATGCGCAGGGATTCATCGAGGATTTCGCGACACTGGCAACTGGCGGCGAAGAGGTCTCCAGCGGCGCACTTGGTGTGGACGCGGACCAAAACAGGCTTCGCTGCATCGTATTTGGAAGCTGGTCCGCAAAGGTCGCCTTTGACCAGGGCGATATGGCTTTCGCCGCCGTTGACTTCGCTCTCATAGGCAATCATGCGGAAATCGCCGTGGCGGGTCGAGATAGTGGTTTCGGCGGCGCGGGTGATGTAGCGCTCGTGCTGCAGGCGATAACGGATGAGTTCGGCGACGGTGAGCATCTTCATGTTGTGCTCGGCGCAGAACTGAACAAGATCGGGGACGCGGGCCATCGTGCCATCGTCATTCATGATTTCGCAGATCACTCCCGACGGATTGAGGCCGGCGAGGCGAGCCAGATCGACGGACGCTTCGGTCTGACCGGCGCGGACCAGAACTCCGCCTTTGCGAGCGCGCAATGGAAAAATGTGCCCCGGACGGGCGAGATCTGAGGCTGTGGCATTGGGCGCTATGGCGGTGCGGATAGTGTGAGAGCGGTCGGCAGCGGAGATGCCGGTAGTAACGCCTTCGCGAGCCTCGATGGTCTCGGTAAAAGCTGTGCCGAAGCGCGAAGAATTCTGCTGCGTCATGGGCGGCAGATTGAGGTGGTCAGCGCGCTCTTCGGTAAGGGTGAGGCAAATGAGGCCACGGCCGAACTTGGCCATGAAGTTGATGGCCTCGGGGGTGACGAATTCAGCGGCGAGTGTGAGGTCACCTTCGTTTTCGCGATCTTCGTCATCGACGACCACAACCATGCGGCCGGCGCGAATTTCAGCAATGGCGGTGGGAACATCGGCGAAGTGGGGTACAAGTGTTCGATTAGGCATAGATGGATGCAATTGTGACACTGCCTCTCCATTGTCCACCACTGAGGGAGAAAGGACAACGGAATGGTTCCCTACCGGGCATGTTGCCCGTTTCGATCTTGCCCATTTCAATTCTCTTGAACAAACTTTCCTGCTGATTGGTCAATAAGGCTGCTTACTCTTCAAGATTCGACAATTCGATGACAAACGGCTTCGACGCTGTCGCTACCATGGCGATGAGAGAGTCGAAACACTCTGATTTGATTTGATAGCGTTCCGACGAATGGTTTTGGGGTGTTGAGGGCCCCGGAGTTGTGTCCGGGATCCGGTATAACCACCAAACAACACTGCCTGCATATGAGCACAAACACCAGTGCGTTGGAGATGAGCGGGACGGTAGCGCGGCCTGCCGGTGTGCTTCCTATGGCGCTTGGATTCTTTCTCTCATTTCGCCTTTTTTCAGTGTTGTTGACGGTGCGCGTTTTACAGGCCGATGCGCAGGTAGGCGTCATCCTCAAACTTGCCGTCGGTTTTCTGCTGCTCGGCTTGGCGCTGTTCAATTCGATCGGCGCTGCACCAAGAACGCTTGGCTCTCTGCTGAGATTGCCGAGTTATTTCTGGATCTTGTGTTTTGCCTGTTTCTCCGGGTTCAGCCTGGCCTGGAGTATCGCGGTATCTCTGCCGGCGGCTGCTGTCTTCTGGTGCGCGATGGTTGCCGACCTTGCGACTGTCGTTCTACTTCTCCGTACGGGATCGACGCTGGAAACTTCTGCCGCACTGATGAGAGGATTCGTTTACGGCGCCTGTTGCATCGCGGTAGTGGCATGGATCATGCCTGCGCAGTCCGATCTTCGACTCGGCGATGAAGAACTGCTTGGCCCGAACCAAATTGGGTATGCATGCGCATTTGCGGTTTTTTTCGCGCAGTACCTGATGCGTACCAACCAGATCCGCTGGAAAATCCTGGCAATCTTCCTCGGGATCACGCTTCTGCGCAGTCTTTCGAAGACGACGATTGCAGCCTTTCTGATTGGCGAGGCGATTGTCCTGATTATGAACAAGTCAATGAGCCCGAAGACGAAAAGGAGGGTCATCATTGGCTTCTTCGTTGTCATTGCAGTTTTCTGGAGCCTGCTGGCCTCCTATTACCAGGTCTATCTCGATGAAGGAAATCAGTCGGAAACGCTTTCCGGGCGAATCTTTATCTGGGGCTACATCTTGAATGAAGCGCTCGACAAACCGTGGATCGGGCATGGCTTTCACTCAGTCTGGAAAGTCATACCGCCATTTGGCCCCGATCAATTCGAAGCCGGACATGCGCACAACGAGTTGTTGCAGCAGTTCTATGCCTATGGATTCGTGGGCATCGTGATGCTGATAGGCCTTTATCGGAGCTTCTACCGCCAGGTGAAACGGCTGCCTGCGTCGCCGCTGCGCTCACTTTTGCTGGGCATGATTGTCTTTGTGCTGGTCCGTGGGCTGGCCGATACTGAGCAGTTTGATCTCTCACTTCCCTTGTGGGCTGTCGCCATGCTCTCGGCGATCTTGGCTGAGCCTGCCGCAGTATTACCGGCCACAGATTTCAGTCGAAGCAGTGAGTTTGCCGAGGTTTAGTTTCACACTTGCACTCTCCCCAACACTATTGAAAAGAAGCATAAAGGCGGCCTGACCACGCATATCACCGCCACATGGGGAGGACACAACCATGAACATAACTCTGCAGCCTGGCGAAACCAGGATCGATACCTGGACGCTTTTTTACTTGCCGCCGAACGGGGGTAAGTACAACGGCAAGCTGACCGTCACCGACCAGCGCCTGCTCTACGACGCCATGTTCGACGCGAGCTTCAAAGGCATGGTGTCGGAAGCTGTCTTCATCAAATGGGGCAGTGGAGGCTATCTAGAGATCGACAAGAAAGACATTGCCGGTCTTGAAGTTGCGAAAAAGCTCTTCAGCAAGAGCTGTACCCTTACATTGAGCGACGGCAGCAAGCACAAGTTCGACTACGGGGCGATGAATATCGACAAGCTGATTGCTGCCATCGAAACGCACAAGGCTGTTTAGAACGGCAGCAGAAGCAGCGGCAGAGTGATTCCAGCAAGCAGCAGGCCGGAGATGACCAGGCGGTTGCGCGTGTAGCGATAGGCCATATAAATGCCAGTCAAGGTGGAGAGAAAGAGCCCTGCTGAGACCAGCAGGAAGAAGATCTTCATCGGCAGATGCTGTTTAGGCCTGGGTGCCGTGACCTGTTGCGCGCTGGCGGACTGCTGTTCCGGAGCAGGCGCGGCCTTCATTTTAGGGCGTTCGGCTTGAACGCCATCAGGCCGTGGACGCCGCACCGGAACCTCTGTGGTCTGCTTCTTGTGAAGCTGAGCCAACGAGGCGATCCAGGCGGCCGGCTTATAGCTGCTGCCCGGGGTAGTCTCGTGGAGACTGAAGCTTTGCAATGCGCCAGTAAACGCGAAGAAAATCAGCGCTGGTGATATGAAGACGCCCAGATAGAGATGCAGCGTACGCATTGAGCGGAGAAAAGCGTGGTTATGCGCCATCGGAAATCCTATTGGAGTACAGTTTGATGAGGCCGGGTTAATTACGACAAAAACAGTCCGAATTAACTTCAGGATACGAAAACGAGCTGCAAAATTCAAGCGATTCACTTCAACAGACGGACTATGTAGGTGAGCGGGTTACAGCCGCAGAAAAAGGCGCTGTCTCAAAGTTTCGAGAACAGCGCCTTTTCAATTATTGATTTGCAATGAATGCTTTACGGCAGATTTTTAAAGCGTAGATTCAATTTCAAAACCCCAGGCTTCGAGCAGCGCTTCTGGAATGTACTTAGAGTTCCGGTTACGGCGCGCCCATTCACGAAGACGGGTAGAACGAATGTACTGATCCGGGGTGAGCTTGAATTCCTTCACGATCTGCTCAAATGATGTGACAGTAGGCACGACCGGGCCGATTGGCTCTGGCTTGCCCCAATTTGGATTTCCACGACGCTTTGCCATCGATTTTGTCCCTCTTTGGAAAGGTGATTGCGAGATTTAAGCTTCCTGCGACTTCTAATTCAAAAGTCCAACCGAGCGGGGTGGCGGTCGCGTGCGCGACCGGGCAGGATCGGACTACTGTGCGCGCTGGGAAGCTACGAAGTTCTTATTTTAAGGATTTTTGCTTCAAAAATCAAGAGCAAAGTGCGGCCTGGAAAAGGATTTCCGGTCGGCCAAGGAGAGCAGGAGGTGTTTTCCTTAGGCCTTTTATTTTCAATCACATGAGATATCGGTAGAAGCATTTTTCAGCGGCAGGCGTGGAACCCACTCAGCGCCGGTTTCGTAGTGGACGAGTACCGGTTTCAATTGAGGCCACGATATTCTTTAGTAAATACGCTTATGCGACGATTTTCTTTTATTTTTAGCTTGAAGACCGACTGATCTTGCTCGCCTTCGTGGCCCTGCCGACGGCAGGCTGGGCAGTGGAATTGAAGGTGAGCCGCGCAGCTCTGGACCGGACATTGAAGCAGCAGTTTTTTAGCGGCCGGATTGGCGGTATTACCTCAAGGGCGACCGCCTCTAGACGGCTCGCCAAGGGCAACTGGACGGGGATGAATACGAGAACGATGAAACATTCGCAGCTGTAGTTCGTTGTATGTGTGACATGGGCCGGTGAAGGAATTGCGGGATGGCCGGGTTCAAGACATGGCTAACAGCAAATGATCGAAGCAACAGGCTTGAAGCGCATCCTCAGCAAGACCGGAACCAGAGCGAGCGGCGATACATATTGGTTTCCAGGTCGCTGGCTGGGCGGAACATCGCTGGTCTTCGCGCCTTTGCTGCTCCTTGCAGGGGTACTGCTGCGCATCCAGTTTCACTTCTTCTTTCCGCAGCAACTGGGGGCATTCCGAGATCATCCGGCGTTGATCGGTTGCTCGTATTCATGCTTCCTGGCAGGCAACATCCTGATGTGGCCTGCCATGATCACGCTCGCCAGGCTCATCGGTTCCTCTCATCCGCGGTGGGCAACCTGGGGTGGCAGCCTGGTGATTTTCGGCCTCTTTGCTCGCACATTTCACGCGGGAGTGGACCATCTGGCGTTTCAACTGGTGAGAATCAACGGACTTGATTCGGCAACACGCACGGTTGCAGGCTCCTACGGAGCGTTTCATGCTGTTTCGGGTCTCACCGTTTGCATCCTGGCCGGGTGGACTGTGCTAGCCATTGGAGCCTATGTGTCGGGTACGCTGGGTTTAGTGCGAGCCGTGGCGCTCGCTCTTATGTCCGCGTTGATGATCGGAGTCTTGAAAGGCAGCTCCTTCACTTCAGTGATCGCCACAAGCGGACTTTGTATTGCACTCGTGCCCCTCGGCATCTCGGTACTGCGTATGGAACCAGAACCGGGATGGAAGCAGTTCATTGGCTGGTTCGCTTTCATCGCTCTGCTCGTGGCAGCTATGTTCTATATCGGCCAACAGGGGTAGCCCCTGCCAGGCTAAATTCCATATTGCTCATCGGAGCAAGGCCTCATAGGGTAAGATTTTGCGAGATTCAGGTCCTTGAGACCGCAGGGAAGATCATACCTATGCGAATTACAGCCACAACTGTTCTATTGACGATGCTTTCTGTCCCCGGATTTGCCCAGCAACCAGGCGGAACTCCAAGCCAAAGTGCATCCCCTGCACCGGCACAAAACGCAACGCCGAATACGGCCGTGAAGCCCTCCACATTGCTGCAGCCCGCGCTCGATGCGCTGCAGCAGGCGACCGGCGCAGTGAAAGTGGAGAAGTGGAAGGGGGGCTCGATACGCACAGAGGCGACTACCAATATCACCTCGATCACGCGCGACCTGCAATCCACATTGCCTCCGCTGCTCAAAGAGGCAGATGCAGCTCCAGGATCGATGAGCAGTGTGCTGCCTGTGTCGCGCAATGTGGATGCGCTCTATGATGTGCTTTTGCGCGTAGTGGATGGCGCCAGTGTGGCAGCTCCCGCGGAACAGATTGACCAACTGCAAGGGGCAATGACTAGCCTGAACAAAGCGCGCCATGCGCTGGACGACCACGTGCAGGAGTTGGCCGCCGCTCGGGAGAAACAGGTCAACGATCTGCAAGCTGCCTTGAAGGCGCAGGCACAGGCTGTACCGGTATGTCCGACACCGCCGCCACCGCCACCGGCGCCGGTGAAGAAGCCCGCACCAAAGAAGAGAAAGCCCAAGCCTGTGACGCCGCCGGCAGCCACGACTACTCAGCCAGCGCCCGCGGCTAAACCGAATCAATAAGCTTTTGAGCTTTGATCAGAGTCAGCTTTGATCAGAGCCAGCTTTGATCAGAGATTGATGAGGCGCATAATGCCCAGGCTGATTGCGCCCTTCACTTGCTCGGGCGTCTTGCCGATGGACGCAAGTATGTCGGTGATGAGCCTGGGCTCAAAGTTATTCAGCTCGTCCGACCCGTTGGGAGGCGTAGTTGGATCGACAATGAAGATGCAGCCATTGGTGTCTTCCTGTTTATGAAAGTCGACGATCCAGGCGCCGGCATCGACATGAAGCCCCAGATAAGGCACTGAAAAATTCTGATTCCGATAGATCAATACATCTTTCTTATCCCAGGAGTTGTAAATCGATTCCGCCGTTGATGCCCTGAACGTGTTCTTGGGTGAATCGGCGGGGATTGTCTTATCGAGAATCGAGAGAGGCCGTTCGAGGAGTGCTGCGCGAATCAACTTGCCCTTCCGGTCAAAGACCGCGAGCAGGTCATCGACCTCGAAGGTAAATTCCTCTTGAAAATCACCGGGGGCGCTGTGCGTGGTCGATCCTGGGTGAACCACTTTGCTTGCATCGGTCTTGGCCATCGATGCGTCGAGAAACCCTTCGCCGCCGCCCCTGATGTAGAAGAACTGCATGCGCTTGGCTCCAGAACCGACAGTAATGTTGCCGCCTGATCCCAGCCGGATAAGCTCTTTGAGATAAGCCTCGTTGGTGATACTGATTTCGGAACTTCGGCTGTAGTCGTCGCCGATGATCTGCAGGTCTATATCGCGTTTTTTTGCTGCCGCAGAGGCGGTGGAATAAATGTGGTCGCGGTCGAACTTTTGTTTTGTGAGGGAGACCTTTTGCAAAGCGATCCGTGCGGCGGCTGCCGCGATGTCCGTGATGCCTGGTTTGTCGGTAAGCGTGCGGCACGTCGTGCCGAGATCGATCCAATCGTCGCCGACGCGAGAGCTGCAAATGGGTCCTGGAGATGCGCCTGCCATTGAGGCTCCTTTCCTGCCAGGATTTGGCAGATGAGCTTGTCTATGGCGAGCTGGGCCACGCTCCATTGTGCACTTGAGAGGCCCCCCGTTTCAAACCACTCTTTGAGGGCTTTTCGAATTAATTCGGCGATTCACCAATGCCAGCGGTGTCGATTGATTGGGGCTGGATCGGAGATTGTTGTTTCGAGCGCCAGAGTTGTTGTAACAACTGCGATTTTCACCATATTTGGTGTACAGGCCGACCAAGCTTTCGACTTCTCGGGCGGATGCTCTTCGAAGCTGAAGTCGACGATCACAAGTCCCAGGCAGGGGCTTCCAGAGGTGACGTCCGAGATTAGTTTCCACTCTTTAATCTGCCTACTGGCGGTTTCTGCCAGCATTGGATAGCCAAAAATATTTTCAATATCGCCCACGGATCCGGTGGAAGTCACAGTCACACGGCTGATAACAAGTCCGGCTACTCTCGCAGCACGAGCGATTGGCGGATAAATAAGCTTATCTTCAGGTAGCAGTTTGATGGTGTTGCACCACCGTGTCTGGGCATAGCTGGCTGAAGCCAGCAGCAACCAGAGAATGATCGGGAGTCGTTTGACCATAAGTGAACCATGGTATCCGAATCTTCTCACTTCGTATTGAAGCATCGTTGAGCGTCTACAATTTTCGTTCTCGAATCAGGCGGGCGACCGCTTCAATGTCGGGAGCAGGAATGCGGTCGTCATCAAGATGAGGAACAACGTTGCGAATGGCGGCATGAGCGCGGGCGGCTACAGCGCCGGGTTTGAGTGGCAGGCGGTAGTCGAGGCCTTGCGCGGCGCACATCATTTCTATGGCCAGGATATGTTCGAGGTTGGCAACGATCTGACGAAACTTCAGCGCACCGGTCATGCCCATGGAGACGTGATCCTCCTTGCCTCCAGATGTGGGAACGGAGTCTGTGCTGCTGGGGTGGGCGAGAACTTTGCACTCGTTCAGAAGAGCCGCTGCGGTGACATGAGCGATCATGTAGCCGGAAGAGAGGCCTGCATTGGCGCAGAGAAAAGCTGGAAGACCTTCATTGATGTCCGGGTTAATGAGGCGGTCAATGCGGCGCTCGCTGATACTGGCGAGATCCGTGAGTGCAATCGCGGCGTAGTCGAAGGCGTAGCTAAGAGGTGCGCCATGGAAATTGCCGCCGGAAATGACCTCCGAGAACTCCGTTCCTTTCATCTCTTGGCCTGGGTTCTGAGTTGGGAAGACAAGCGGATTGTCGGTAGCTGAGCCGGATTCGATTTCGAGAATCTGTGCGACGTGATCGAGAACCCCTCGTGCGGCACCGTGAACCTGCGGCATGCAGCGCAGGCAATATGCATCCTGCACGCGGGGATCGTTAGCAATATGCGAGTTGCGAATCTCGCTGTCGGCGAGAATCTCAATAAGATGGGCAGCGGAAGCAATCTGGCCGGCATGCGGACGCGCCTGGTGGATGCGCTCATCGAAGGCAACGGGAGTTCCCTTGAGAGCCTCAAGAGACATCGCGCCAGCAAGATCCGCAATCCCGGTGAGGTAACGCGCGTGAACAGCAGAGAGCGCACCTACCGCGGTCATTGCCTGCGTGCCGTTCAAAAGAGCCAGCCCTTCTTTAGCAGCCAATTGGACAGGTGCGAGACCGGCGGCGGCGAGCGCTTGGGCACCAAGCTGACGCCGACTTTCAAAGACAGCCTCACCTTCGCCAATAACCACCAGGGCAAGGTGGGCGAGCGGTGCAAGATCGCCGCTTGCGCCAACCGATCCCTTGGCCGGGATGATGGGATGAACCCCGCGATTGAGCATGTCCACGAGGAGATGTGCGAGCTCCGGACGCACTCCGCTATGACCCTTGGCCAACACGTTGGCCCGGAGTAACAGCATGGCGCGGGACTCAGCCTCGGAAAGTGGCTCTCCGAGACCGCAGGCGTGGCTGCGCACGAGATTCGTCTGGAGTTGAGCCAGTTGCCCGGCGGGGATGAGCACGTCGGCGAGCTTGCCAAAGCCGGTGTTGACACCGTAGACGGTCTGGCCCGTCTGCAAGATTCGCTCGATGACCTCGCGGCTCTTTGCGACTGCTGCTACGGCTTCAGAAGCGATAACAACCGTCTGGCGGCCCGTCGATACAGATTCAATTTCCGCAAGCGTCAATGGGTGACCGTCCAGCACAAGCGGCGGCAGAGTGCTCGCGTTGGTTTCCAGTTTCATAGTTGAATCGTAGGCGGATTGCGGAACGCGGTACAGAGGCGAAACTCGGTCGACTTTCTTAGAGAGAGGCGAATCCACTATGCTCAATTGCTATGGCAATGGATTCCACGGCATTGATGGATTCGTTTGGACGAAGCCTGTTGAAGGAGCTGCAGGACAATGCGCGGCTCTCGGTAGCCGAACTGGCGCGTCGAGTCGGACTTTCCCCTACCGCGACGGCAGAGCGCCTGAAGCAAATGGAAGAAGTAGGCATCGTGCGCGGCTACACCATTGAGATCGACCGCGAAACACTGGGCCTCGAAGTTCTCGCGTTTATCCGGCTCACCTGCGACGGGCAGCATTACTTTCGCTTGATGGAGTTTGTGCAGACTTTAGAAGAGGTACGCGAATGCCATCACCTCACAGGTGGAGACGCGTTCCTCTTGAAGGTAACGACAACCTCCATGTCAAGCCTGGAAGCGCTGATTGAAGCACTGCTGCCGTATGGAAATCCGGTGACCAGCCTGGTGCTTTCAACGCCCATCGAGCGGCGGAAATACGCGGTAACGGGCAAGCTGACGTCAGTGACGAAAAAGCGAACGATCCGGCCTACGCTACGATAGCCACACGAGGATCAGACCACCCTGACTCAAGCCTTACGGTAAACGAAGCTGTCGATCCTGATTTTACTATACAGTGTACAGTTTCAACTGTACACTGTATATCCATGAGCGACAAAGTGACCGCCGAGCTGATTTCGGATGCGGCCCTGGAGCTGCTGGAGCGTGACGGCGCAGGTGGGGTGAGCATGCGACGCATTGCAGAAGCGGTGGGTGTAACGCCCATGGCGATCTATCATCACTTCCACAACAAAGAAGCTCTCTTGAATTTCGTGACGGATCGCGAGTTTGCGAAGTTTGCCAGCTCAATAGACCGACAAGGAACCGTAAGGTCCAACACGTCACTCCAAACACGTCTGGTGCGTGTCATGGAGTCTTACATCGATTACGCCTACGAGCGGCCGCGGATCTTCGACTACATCTTTGCCGAACCGAGGCCGGGAGCACGCACTTTTCCAAAGGATTTTCGCGAGCGGCGCTCCCCTTCCCTCAATGCCGTTGCGGATGCGGTAGCGGAAGAGATGAAGGCTGGCAACATGCGAAAAGACGATGTGTGGGAGGTAGCGCTTGAGCTTTGGGCGCACACACATGGTTACATTGCGCTGATGCGCGCAGGAAGAATTTTGCTGCCGGAAGCGGAGTTTCGCAAGCTGGTGCAGCGGTCGTTGAGGAGGCTGATTCGTGGACTCGAAGCATAGTGCATGGTGGTTGATCTGGGCCGCGGTAATAGCCAGTGCGGTTGCATTTTTCTTCGGAACCGGCCTGCATCCATTGTGGTATTTGACGTGGCTGGCGCCGCTACCCGTGCTGCTTATTGCTCCGCGGATTACACGAACGCAGGTTGTTATTGCTTCACTTCTCGGCTATAGCCTGGGCAGTCTAAATATCTGGAACTACTACCGGATTGTCGTGCCATTGCCTGTTTCGCTTCTGATCGTGGTCACGCCTGGAATCATGCTGGCCTTGAGCGTGCTGCCGTTTCGCAGCTTCGTATTACGCGGACAGGCGCTGCACGCCGTGCTGGCGGCTCCCGCCTTATGGGTGGCAATCGAATACATCAGCGAATCGCTTTCACCGCACAGTACATTTGGCAACATGGGCTACACGCAGATGAATTGCCTGCCGGTTTTGCAAGTGGTCTCACTGACAGGTATCTGGAGCCTTTCATTTTTGCTTCTGCTGTTGCCGGCGACGGCTGCTGTTCTGTGTTCGCCTGGAATAACGTTTGCACAGAAGATGCGGGCCGCCTCTGTGACGCTGATCATGTTTGCCGGCGTACTCAGTTATGGGTTCTACCGGCTGCACGGCGGTCAGGCCGGACCATCGCTGACAGTCGGCCTGCTGGCCAGCGATGCAACGCGGTTTGCGAAAGGCGAGCCTTCGGTTGATCTGATGCGCGCGTACGCGACTCAGATACCGGAACTGGCTGCGCGCGGAGCGCAGGTGGTGGTGATGCCGGAGAAGCTCGCCCTCTTTGATGCCGCCACCATGGCGGAAACAGACGCTGTTATGGAGCGTGCCGCGCGCGAAAATCATGTCGATCTGATCTTCGGTGTAGAGCGCAAGGGCCCGGAAGACGGCACCATGCTCCGTTTCAACGAATCGCGATTCTATTCACACAACGGAGCAATGGCGGCGAGTTACGAAAAGCATCATATGCTGCCCATATTCGAGGACGATCTCGTTGTGGGAACGAAGCGCGCGCTGATACAGGAGCCAGGCTCGACCACGGGATTGACAATCTGCAAGGACATGGATTTTCCAAAGCTGTCACGGGAGTATGGCAATGATGGTGCGGGAGTTCTACTGATTCCAGCCTGGGACTTCGATGCCGATGGCTGGCTACATGGACGCATGGCGATCATGCGCGGTGTGGAGAGCGGATTCGGCGAGGCGCGCGCGGCAAAACAAGGAAGGCTGACGCTTTCTGATAATCGTGGACGCGTGCTATCTGAAGCGCGGACAGCGGCCTTCACAAGCACCGCTCCATTTGTGAGCGTTGTGGGAAGTTTACCGGCCGGACACGAAACTACTCTCTATTCAAAAGCTGGAGATTGGTTTGCATGGATAGATCTGGCATTGGCCATATTTTTATTGGGATGGGAACGCTGGCGGAAGCCCGAGCCGTCGCAGATCTAGAGTCCTGCGTGATAACGGCATATGGTGTTTCCGCCGATGCGCTTGGCTTCATAGAGAGCCAGATCCGACGATTTATAGAGGCTTTCCTGCGTATCGCCGTCGCCGGGATACACGGCGATGCCGACACTGCAGGTCGATTTCAGAACTGTGTCGCCAAACGGGACGCCTGATCCAAAGCTGGCCACGATACGCGTGCAGACCATTTCAATTCCTGTCGGGTCGGTGGGACTGATAAGCAGGATCGCAAATTCATCGCCACCCAGGCGAGCCACACAATCGGATTCACGCACGGCCGAGAGCAGCAGATTTGCACTGGCGATGAGGACGGCGTCGCCAGCATCATGGCCGTAGGAATCATTAACCTGCTTGAAATCGTCGAGGTCGATCAATAGCAGGGCAAACGGATCTCCGTGACGTCGCGTGAGTGCCAGCCGCGAGCGGAACTGCTCGGTGAACATGCGCCGGTTGGGGAGCGAAGTCAGCACGTCGTAGTAGGCTATCTCTTCAAGCTGGCGGTGGCTTTCGCGTAGTTCGGCGGTACGGTCGATAACCTGTTGCTCAAGATATTCCTTTTGTGCCACAAGCACGCGCACACGATAGCGCCACAACGCACGCGCCAGCAATAGAGCAACAACCAGGCAAGCGGCGATGAACCACCAGGAGAGCCACCAGGGCGGCTTGACAATGAAGGTGAAGCGCGCTGGAGTGGAACTCCAAAGGTCGTTGGGACCAGCTGCGATGACCTCGAAGATATAACTGCCACCGGGAAGCCCCTCAAAATGGACGCTTTTCTCTCGGGTTTCAGTCCAGGCCGACTTGGAACCCAGCAGGCGATATCGATAACGGGTACGGGAATCAGTGGAAAAATTCAAGCCTGAGAATTGAATCAGGAGAGAGTTCTGGGCATGCGTGAGCACAGGCTTCTCGTCAGGCTGAAACTCTTGCGCAATTCCCTCGATCGAAGTCAGCACGATAGCCGATGGAGCATCGGGAATCCGATACGCGGGTTCCGAATAGCGTGAAAGGCCGCGGGAAGTTCCGACCCACACATTGCCTCCTGGATCGGCGGCCAGGGCGAGGTCGTCGCCATCGTCCCAGATCAATCCGTCTTCGACGCCGTAGTGGCGCCAGCGTCTTTGCCCCTCACGCTCGGACTCAAGTAGGTCGACTCCGTTGTCGGTGCTGGCCCAGAGACGCCCGGCACGATCATAGACAAGCGCGTAGACAAGATCGGAAGAAAGACCGTCGCGTTGAGAAACATTGGTGACTTCAGGCTTTGGCCCGTTGAAGCGGAGGCGCGCAATACCGATGGCATCGCGGTATGCGACCCATATTTCATCGGCGCCGACAATCAGGCCGGATAGATCGGAGGAAAGAAACCCGTCATGTTCGGTGAAAATTCGCCACTGTTGACCGTCATAGCGAAGCAGACCGTTGGAGCTGGTGATCCACATGGCACCATTGCGATCCATCTGGACGGAGTGGAAGTAAGTGCCGGACGGGATGCCGGGAATATCGACGCGATCAAATTTCAGGTTCAACGCTTCAACAGGCGTTGATGAACGGTAACAGGCGCTCGAGGTGGAGACCCATAGGCGATTTTGACGATCTAGCGCAACAGCGTTGACCTGTTCCGCCACGATGCCTGATGCGGGGCCGTATGTATGCAGCAATGTACCTTCAGGACTGAACCGGATGAGACCTGCGGGGGCGGTACCGGCGAAGACGTCTCCAGAAGGAGCGGCAGCGAGAGCAAAGACGCTGTCGCCGGTTAAGCCAGTACGGGAGGTCCAGGTACGAATAAGCGTGCCGTCGGATGCGAAGATGCCAAGTCCACCGCTGGTGCCGACCCAGAGCCGCCCGTTGCGGTCGTGCAGGATGGACCAGACGCTATCGTTAGGCAGGCCGTCTTCCTTTTGCCAGGAGAGCCACTCGCCATGGCCGAGCATGCGGACCAGGCCGCCTCCGCGCATGCCCATCCAGAGTGATTCCTCGCGGTCGAGGAGCACGGGCGCAACAACATCGGCAGGCAGGCCATGCTTGGGATCGATGTAGGTTCGATGGGTATTGTCGGGGCCATCCAGCATAACCAGCCCCGCATTGCTGGAGACAAAGAGACGCCCGTGAGTATCGGCGGAGATGCGGTTGACCTGAGCCTGCGGAATGCCTTCAGAACGATCAATGAAACGCGCCTGTCCGCTCGGCCGTTCATAGAGCCGGGTGGTGCTGCGGACCCATAGATTGCCCCGCGTATCGAGAGCGATGGAGCCCCAGCGGTCGAGAGGCAAGCCTGCGGATGAACCGATGCGTTCCGTCTTGTCGCCGAGAAGATGCCAAAGCTCTCCATCTTTACGGAACCAGACGTCTTCTCCATGAACGTAAAGGCCGCCGACTCCGCCGGAAGCAACTACTGCGAATTGATAATTGCCGTTCGAATCCCGGTGTCCATGGAGGATGCCTGTGGAGTGCTCGAGATAGAGACGGCCCTGGCTATCGAAGTCGATGCCGAGAAAGACTCCCTTTCGGCCGGCATCAACAGGTTCGAAATTGGCGCCGTGGCGACGCGCGATACCATCCTGCGTGGCCACCCAGAGAATGCCTTCGGGGGATTCGGCAAGGCTGCGGATCTCGGCGTGAGGCAAACCCTCATCGTGCCCGAAGAGCTGAAAGTTTCGACCGTCGAAGCGGAAGAGGCCGTTGTCGGTGCCGATCCACAGATAGCCGATGTGATCCTGCAGAAGACAGTTGACCCCGAGATTGGTCAGTCCATCGCTGGGGCCGTATTGGCGGAATGTGTATTGCTGCGCAGGAAGCACAGACGCAATGAGGAGTCCGAAGCTGGCCCAAAGGAAGTGACGGAGATATGAAAATTGATGACGAATTGGGCGCTTCAACGGATCAACAACTCAGGATGCTCGTGTTGGGATTAGGAGAACTTAATCCATGGTATGCGAGATTTCAAGATTTGCACGATTTTTGGTGCTGGAATTTTGAGGGGGAACGGGGCATCACAGGCAAAGATTTACCTGTTGAGAGCGGCTGCCGACCGCGAGAACGGATGCACGCGGCTAAGGGAGCTCAGGGTGCCGAGGTATCGGGTGGAGTGTACTCACGGTCTTCTTCATGGATGATGTAGCCTTCGTCGTCAGATTCGCCGACGGGAACGGGTGCGCCGAGATCCTCCTGAGGAGGATCGGGGATGGGCGGCGGGCTGTCGATGCTGGTTTCCGGGTTGGGCGCGAGTGGATTGTTGGACGTGGCCATATGCATCTCCTACAAAATGGGATGCAGGAATGCTCGATGCGGAGCGCTCGGCGATGAGTGTTCCTCGTGGAACAATTTTGGGAAAAGTTGGCCGAAACGGCATGTCAAGCGATTTTGTTGGATGTGCTTTGATTCCAGCGATTTCGGTTTGCGGGAAATTTGGCGCGGTTGTGCATGAGGCATAGGCATGGCATATGCCGCGGCCTATGCCAAATTTTGGGATGGATATGCGCAGCCGGACGAAGCCCGGTCCTTAAAACCGATTGAGCGAGCCTGCTCTTTGTCCGCGTTGAAACCGGCCCGGGCTAAACGCCAGGGACAATGAGCAGCGTATCGATGGTTGGAGGGGGCACGATCTCCGGCAAAGGCCCGGGCAAATAGCGGCCTTCGGCTACGTCGATGAAGACCCGATTGGAGGTGTCCTCGGTACGGGTCGCGTTGATGTGCAGCTTGCGAACGGCTCGCATGACGGTGGTGGAGAGCAGAAATTTATTTTCGATCTTGAGGGCCGCTTGATAAACCAGGTTCGATCGCATCGTTTCTTTCATTTGCGGTTGTGGAGAGTTTGAAACGGAACAGCGGTCGAACGGCGCACTCCGCGATTTCCGATGATCCGGAGAAGGAATGTGCGGTGAGTCCGAATAGCCTTAGTCTGAAAGGAAAACGGCTGTCTCTCTTGATTCTACGCCTACTAAAAGCTGAAGACGATGAGGAGAAGCACTCCTTAGTAGCGAGGAATTTTGGGATCGACGCGATTGGACCAGGCTTCGATGCCCCCGGCAATGGACTGTGCGGCATCGAACCCCTGCTGGCGCAGCCAGTTGGTGACGCTGAGTGATCGCGCGCCATGATGGCAGAGGATGAGCAGACGTTCTTCGGGGTCCAGCTCCTGGTGAGCGCGAGCCGGAACTTCGCCCATCGGCATCAAAGTGCTGGGTTCAATGTGGGCTGTCGAATATTCCCAGGGCTCGCGGACGTCGATCAGTCTGGCTTTGCCCTCCTGGAGTAGGATAGCTGCGTCCTGAGCGGTGACTTCGTAATCGTACATAGGGACAGAATACTCGAACGGGCGGCGTGAGGAATTCAGACTGAAGCTGACTGAGTTTGCCGGGCCGTGGTAGAACGGTGAGTGCCCGATGCCGCGATCAGTATTCGTTACCAAAAGTTACCATTGGCACCCAATCTGACGGATACTGTAGAGAATGCACACAGCCACCAAGGTTTTAATCGTTGAAGACGAGATATATGCCCTAACGGGTCTGGCCGAGCTGATTTCCGGCTGGGGCTATCGGACGGAGACTGCGCGCGACGGAATCGAGGGTTATGAGAAGGCGCTGGCCTGGGATCCCGCCATTGTGGTGACGGATCTGAAGATGCCGCGCATGGATGGCCTGGGACTGCTCTCCAAACTGACCGATTCAGGCAACAAGATGGCGGTTGTTGTGCTGACGGCGCAGGGCTCAGTTGAAAATGCGGTTGACGCGATGAAACTGGGGGCGTACGACTTCATCCAGAAACCGGTGGACGCGACCCGGCTCAAGACCATCCTGGCCAACGCTACCCGGCAGCTCGACACGGAGCTTGAGCTGGAAGTGACCAGGCGGCAACTGCGGCAGAGCGGTGTGCTGGGCGCGCTGGTGGGTCATTCCCGGCATATGCAGGAGGTCTTCGGACTGATCGAGCGCATAGCGCCTTCCAACGTTTCAGTATTGATTACCGGTGAAAGCGGCACGGGCAAGGAGTTGGTGGCGCGGACGCTGCACGACCTGAGCGAGCGCAAACTGCGGTCTTTCGTAGCCGTGAACTGCGCCGCAATCCCCGAGACGTTGATGGAGAGCGAGATCTTCGGGCACGAAAAAGGCTCATTCACAGGCGCGGTGGAGCGGCGAGCCGGCTGTTTTGAACTGGCTGAGGGCGGCACGCTGCTGCTGGATGAACTGGGCGAGATGCCGATCGGCACACAGGCCAAGCTGTTGCGTGTTCTGGAGGAGCGCAAGCTGCGCCGGCTGGGCGCGCGCACGGAACAGGATGTCGATGTGCGGGTGCTGGCGGCTACGAATCGCAATCCTGAGGATGCGGTGGCAGCGGGGCAGCTGCGGTCGGATTTGTTCTATCGGCTGAATGTTTTCCATATACATATGCCGCCGCTGCGCGATCATCCGGAGGATATTCCAGATATGACCGAGGCCATGCTGGCGGAGATGAACCAGAAGCATGGGCGGCGCGTGGTGGGGGTTTCAGCCACGACATTGGTGCGGATGCAGCAGCATGATTGGCCGGGTAATGCGCGCGAACTGCGCAACCTGATGGAGCGGGCGGTGATCCTGGCACCCGACGGAGGCCTGATCGAAGAGGCACATCTGCCGGTGGGATTTGGCCGGGCATCGACGCCCGTGCTCCCGTCCGCGGACGGGAACAGCGTGTCGGTACGCGTGGGAGCAACGGTAGGCGAAGCGGAACGGCTGTTGATCCTGCGTACGCTGGAGTTTACCGGCCACAACAAGACGCGTGCGGCGGAGATGCTGGGCGTCAGCCTGAAAACGCTGCATAACAAGCTGAAAGAGTACGACGGCGGACGTGAAAGCGGGGCAGCACGGGAATGAGTTTGAAAACAAAACTCGTCCTGGCCATCACCAGCCTGGTCTTCCTGGTGACGGTAGTTCTGTCGCTGGTCTACGTGAGCCAACTGCTGCGGTCGATTGTGGGCCAGTCGTATGACACCAATGTGCTGGTGGCCCGGCAGATTCGTTATGCTCTGCAACTGGCGCTTGAAAATGGACTTAAAGGCCAGCAGGTAGACCCCAATAACCAGACGCTTCTACGCCAGTTGACGGCTGCGGCAATACGTGACGACGAAGCGTTGAAAGCGGTGATCAACTCCGTCAATCGCTACTCGCCGACGGTGTATGACGTGAGCATCGGGGATAACCGCAATCACGCATTGCTGACCACCGGGCCGAGCGGGGACGACCAACCGCTGCCGATACGGCAGAACTACCAACGGCTCCGCGACAGCAACGCGTTGGAGTTGGTAGAAACTGTCTTCGGCCAGGCGCAGGTGTATGACGTGACCTTGCCCCTGGAACGCAATGGCGAATTGTTCGCTACCGTGCATGTCGGCGTGCGTACTACGCTGCTGCGGATTCCCTACGAAGCGCAACTGACTCCCGCGTTGACCCTGATGGGCCTGGCGCTGGCGACTTCACTGATTGTGGCCTTCCTGCTGGGCAATCTGGCTTTGCGCCCAATGGAGGAGCTGAGTATGCAACTCGACTACTGGACGCCCGCAGCTGAAGATGTGCCGGTGGAAGATCGTGAACAGGATACGGTAGTCCGCGTCTCGAACAAGATTGAGCGCATCGGCCAGCGCATGCGCAATGTGGAGGAGGTCTTCTCTGCCCTTAAGGAAAACCTTGACCAGGTGTTGGGCAATCTGCAGGACGGCATTCTGCTCTTTACCGGAGATGGGCGCGCGGTACTGGTTTCGAATGCAGTCAAACGCTTCCTGCAAGTGGACCGTAACGTGCTTCTGGGACAACATGCCCGTGAAATATTCGACCGCTCTACGGTACTGGGCAGGACGGTTCGCGACGCGTGGGATGCAGGCCTGACATTGGTGCAGGAAGAGATTGTCACCGAATCCGGCAACCGGATCGAAGTTTCACTGGATTTTATTCATGACGACCGTTCGCGGGCAGGCTTGGGCGCACTTCTTACGCTCCATGATCAGGAATCGGTGGAAGTGATTGAAAACGAGCTGGAACTGTCGCGGCGCATGGCGGCGATCGGCAGGCTTACGTCGGGGGTAGGTCATGAGGTGAAAAACCCGATCAATGCCATCGTGGTGCATCTGGAACTGCTTAAGACCAAGCTTGGAACTGCGGGTTCTCCTTCAAACCGCCACCTGGATGTCATCGATTCGGAGATTCATCGCCTGGACCGCGTAGTGCAGACGCTGGTGGACTTTTCTCGCCCGGTGGAAGTGAAACTGGTGGAGTATGACTTGCGCCATGTGGTGGCCGACGTGGTGACATTGGCGGCTGCAGAGATGTCTACCAGACAGGTGGAATTGACCAGCGTAATGCCCGAGGTCCCCATGATCGTCAAGGTCGATGTGGATCTGATTAAGCAGGCGGTATTGAATGTGGTGCAAAATGGCGCCCAGGCCATGCCGGATGGAGGAAAGCTGGAAGTCGTGCTGCGTGAAGAGGGTAAATCAGCGATTATCCAGGTGCAGGATCAGGGAGCCGGCATCTCAGAAGAACTGCGCGAGAAGATTTTCGATCTATATTTCACGACCAAAAAAGGTGGGAGCGGCATTGGTTTGGCGATGACTTATCGCATTCTTCAGTTGCATCATGGAAGTATCGACGTACAATCAGAATTAGGTCGTGGCTCGGTATTCCTCCTGCGAATACCCCTCTCTGTCACGGACCGGGGACGACGGCATCCTCAGCCGGCGGTTTTGGAAAGTGTGAAGGGGTTCGAAGGATGAGGATTTCGGTCAAGTACGCCGTATGGCTGCTGGCATTGATGCCGCTTGTGCAGGGCTGCGACCAGAAGAAGCCGAAGGCGCAGACACAAACACTGGCGCCACCGATTTTGGATGTACCGCCTGCCAAGCCGGCCACGGTTTCGCCAGCTGATCTGCCTCCGCCGGTGATTGGCGACACAGAGCCCAAGCCAGCCCCGGCCGAGACAGCAAGTAAACCGCCAGAGCCCCCTAAGAAGCCTGTTCATCATCCAAAGAAGCCGGCAACACCTGCTGCGAATACTCAGACGACGCAGGAAGCCGCCAATGTAAATCCTGCTCCAGCTGGAGCACCTGCCGTCAGCGCCATTGGACAGCTTTCCGCCGGAGATTCGGGTGACCTGCGCACCGTGACGGAAGATACCATCGCTTCCACGGAGAAGGGCATGAATGGCATCACGCGCTCATTGAATGATGCCGAGACGAAAACTGCTGCGCAGATTCGCGAGTTTTTGAAGCAGGCGCGGGAAGCACTCCATACCGGAGACGTGGACGGCGCGCACACCCTGGCTGTGAAAGCCAAGGTGTTGCTTACGGAGCTCAACCCGCAGTAGTCTCGCTGGATTATCGCGATAACACGTCAAGCGCCATAGCAGTCATGGTTATGACCCCGGTACGGATGGTCGGTTCGTAGACCGGAGCGAAGAGCGGCGAGTGAGGACCGGGCAGCGATACTCCCGTCTTCAGGCTCTCTGCGAGTTTTGCGGGATCGGATGCGCCCAGGCGGAACATGACTGCTGGAATCGTTCCGTCGAGCGAAAAAAGGCCGACGTCTTCGCTGCCCATGACGGCCGCTGGAGTGGTGACGTGATTGGCTCCTAGAGTGTCGATGGCTACCTTGCGCAGACGCTCGGCAAAGGCCGGATGGTTAATGGTCGCGGGAGTGATTTCGGTCTGGCTGACGGTGACGACAGGCATTCGATCTGCGGGCATTCCATAGGCCACAGCTACGCCCTCAGCGGTGCGGCGCACTGCGGCGATGATCTGGTCGCGGACGGCATCGCTGTAGGTGCGAAGGGTGAGACCGAGCTTCACTTCTTCAGAGATGATGTTGCGCTTGAGGCCGCCGTGGATAGTGCCGACGGTCAGCACCGCCGGTTGCTGGGGATCGACCTGGCGGCTGACGATGGTCTGCGCGAGCAGGATAAACTCCGCTGCAAGAACGATGGGGTCTTTGCCGCCTTCGGGACGTGAGCCATGGGTGCCGACCCCGCGGATGAGCACATCGATACTGGTGGAACTGGCCAGAAGCGGGCCGCCCTTAATGCCCACGTCACCGGCGGCGATGCCGCTGTCATCATGCTCGGAGAGTACGAAATCCGGCTTGCCAAATCGCTCGTATAGCTTGTCGGCGAGCATGGCGCGGGCGCCATCGATGGTCTCTTCTGAAGGCTGGCCGATCAGGACAACTGTTCCGTGCCATTGGTTCTTGAGATCGACCAGGGCTTTGGCGGTGCCAAGCAGGACGGTCATGTGGATGTCGTGGCCGCAGGCGTGCATGACGTCCGCCGGCTGGCCTTCAGCGTTAGTGGAGTGGACATGTGAGGCGTAGTCGAGGCCGGTCTTTTCTTCGACGGGCAAGGCATCCATGTCAGAGCGGATCAACAAGCGCGGGCCTGCACCGTTTTCGAGGATTGCTACGATGCCGTAGGCGTGGGAGCCATCCTGATAGAGACCGACGTGCTCAGTGACGGTATAGCCGAGTTTGCGCAGGTCGGTAGCGAGTTTTGCGGAGGTGTGCTCCTCATGATGGGAGAGCTCTGGGGTGCGATGAAAGTCCTTGTAGGTCTCGATGAGCGAGGGCATCTGCACCTGAACGGAGTTGGCGAGGCCGGATGGTTGTTGCGCGAAGGCAGGGATTGCAGCAATGCAGAAGAGTGAGAGGGCAAGACGGATGGGCGGCATTGCAGGATTGTAACTGACAGGGACGCGCGAAGATGCGCAGTGTCCGGCGCGCTCTGCTACACTCCGCCCATGCACTGTTTCAGCAAAGGCTTTTCCATCGTGATCGCAACGGTGGTCTGCGCGGTGGCGGTCTCCGCGGCGCCAGGCTTCGCGCAGTCGGGGTCAGCCAAGCCGGTTGAATTGGTCCTTTACCACGGAACTATCCTTACCGGCGAAGGGTTGAAGGATGAGCATCCGCAGATCGTCTCGGCGATGGCGATTGCTGGAAACAAGATTGTCGCGGTAGGAACTGACGCTGAGATGAAACATCTGGCGGGGTCGGAAACGAAGGTTCGCGATCTGGCTGGGGCTTATGTAATGGCTGGACTCAATGATGCACACGTCCATCTGGGTGGCGCGGGACAGACCAAGCTCAATGTCGATCTCACCGGCGCGAAGTCGCTGAAGGAAATGTTGCAACGCATTGAGATCAAGGCGAAGGAGAGTCCAGCCGGCCACTGGCTGACCGGCGGCGGATGGGATCACACGCTATGGGAGGATAAAACTCTTCCCTCGCGGCACGATCTGGACCGGGTGGCAGGCAGTCATCCTGCATTGCTTGAACGCATCGACGGGCACATCGCAGTTGCCAATACTGCGGCGCTCAAGGCGGCAAAGATCACAGGGAAAACGAAGGCTCTGCAGGGAGGATCGATCGACGTTGACGCTCACGGCGAGCCAACAGGCATCCTGCGGGATACCGAGATGGAGGCAGTCGAACAGCTCATTCCGCCGCCTACGCACGAGGAGCGGCGGCGCGGCCTTGAGTTGGCGATTGAAGACGCCGTATCGCATGGCCTTACTTCAGTACAAGACAACTCAGACTGGCAGGACTTTCTGGTCTTTGAGGAGTTGGAGAAAGAAGGCAAGCTAGGGCTGCGCATCACCGAGTGGCTTCCATTCGACGCCCCTCTGGCAGAGTTGAGAGAACATCGCACACATCACGATCTTGACGACCCCATGCTGCACACCGGCATGTTGAAGGGCTTCATGGATGGCTCACTCGGTTCGAGGACGGCGGCGATGAAGGCTCCTTATGCAGATGAGCCGGGCAACGCTGGTTTGGCTCGCTACGATCAGGCGAAGCTCAACGCGATGGCTGTCGATCGCGCTATGGCTGGCTTCCAGCTTGGCTTTCATGCGATTGGCGATCGTGCCGCTTCAATGGCGCTGGAAGCGTTTGCCAACTCTGATTCCAATTCTCTCACCCGGCTGCTTCCTGGCTGGACTCCTTGCCGCGCTCCTGGTACAGAGCCAGCGCCAATGGACGAGAAAATGAACTGCTCGCCTTCCGCGCTTAGGCATCGCGACCGCATCGAGCATGCCCAGGTGGTCGACCCTGCGGACATTCAACGCTTCGCGCAGCTTGGCGTCATCGCCTCCATGCAGCCCAATCATTTGCTGACGGATATGAACTGGGCAGAGGACCGTCTTGGGCCGCAGCGTGCAGCATATTCATACGCATGGAAGGCTTATCTCGACGCAGGCGTAGTAGTCGCCTTTGGCACGGATTATCCTGTCGAGCCGGTTACGCCCTTTCGCGGGCTCTATGCCGCTGTGACGCGCATGAACGAAGCGGGAACGAAGACGTATTTCCCAGAGAACAAATTGACGCGCGCACAGGCTCTTTATGCGTACACGCTGGGCTCGGCCTATGCTGAGTTCGATGAGGAGCATAAGGGCAAACTGACTCCCGGCTTCGACGCGGATTACGTTGTTCTGGACCACAACCTGCTTACCTGTGCCGCAGCGGAAATCCTCAGAACGAAAGTGTTGGAGACGGTGGTTGCCGGCAAGACCGTATACACTGCCGGCTCGAATCAGAAGTAAGTTGAGGTCTCACGATGAGTTCTCCATTCATTGCTCCCCTTCTTGCCGGCCAAACGATTGGCCTGGGCTCGTTTGTGATTGCTGAGTGGAGCGATCCGGGTGGTCTTCCGGGGCCTCCGCGTCTGATCGCTCCTCGGCATCTGCACCATGATGATGACGAAGCGTGGTACGTTCTCGAAGGTACTCTACATGTACAGATCGGCGAAGATGATGTCGAGGTACGAGCTGGAGCCGCCGCCTTTGTACCACGCGGAACGCCGCATACCTATTGGAATCAGGACGCGGTGCCAGTGCGCTATTTGCTGGTGATGACCGATAACATCTATCGTTTGATTCAGGAAATACACGCGACCTCGGATCGAACTCCCGCAGTGATGAAGGCCCTCTTTGAACGATATGGATCTGAACTTCTCTAGCGCGTTCTCTCGCAGCATCACAGCAACACAATGCGTTTGCGGATCGCGGTCCGATCAATGAAGCTGCGCGCTTATCTGCTGATGATCTTTGTCGTCGCGGTCTGGGGCACGACTTTTGTCGTGGTCAAGGATGCGTTGGCCGATGCTACGCCTCTGGCCTTCAACTTGGTGCGCATGACGCTGGCATTTCTGGTGATGGCGATTATTTATCGACGTCATTGGCGGCAGGTCAGCCGAGGACAGCTTATTGCCGGGGCGGTGGTGGGATTTTTTCTGGCGATGGGCTATCAGTTTCAGACTGCGGGGCTGGTGAAGACTACGCCATCGAAGTCGGCTTTTATTACGGGCATGGTTGTGGTGCTAGTACCGCTGTTCTCGGCGGTACGATTTCTGCGGCCGCCGGGCGCTAAGGCTCCGCGATGGAATGCGTATACCGGCGCTGTGCTGGCTTTTGGCGGAATACTTTTACTGACGCTGCCTGCGACTGCGACCGGGCTGCTACCGGACTTTACTTCGGTGAATATCGGCGATGTGCTGACCTTTGGCTGCACCATCGGATTTGCGTTTCACTGCCTGGCGCTGGGCCATGCCTCGCCGCGGATTCCCTTTCAGCCGCTGGCGTTGCTGCAGGTGGGCTTTTGCGCGCTGTTCATGGCGCTATCAATGCCGTTGATCGAGCAGCCGCACCTACATTTGACTCTGCGGCTGAGCATTGCGCTGGCGGTTGCGGCGGTGCTGGCGACGGCTGCGGCGTTCTCGATCCAGAGCTGGGCGCAGAGTGTGCTGCCGGCTACGCATACTGCGCTGATCATGACACTGGAGCCGGTGTTTGCGTGGATTACTTCGTTCCTGTTTATGGGCGAGCGGCTTGGGCTGCGGCCGGCTTCCGGGGCGATCCTTATCCTCGCTGGGATTGCGCTGACGGAGCTGGTGCCGCAGCCTCATGTGCCTACTGCGCATGAGGCGTGAAGATACTCGCCTCTACCGAGGCGCAGGCTCTGCGGAATCGGCCAGGGCGTAGGCCATTACGGTCATGACAGCGGCGTTCTCGCTGAGTTCACGGGGATTGACTTTGTCGAAGGTGTCGGCTGGGGTGTGATGGTAGTTGAAGTAGTAGCGGCCGTCCTGCGAGGGGGCGAAGCTGGGGACCCCTTTCTGGGTCATGCCGTCGATGTCTTCGCCGGTTTCGGGCGAGCTGCGAAAGGTTTGCGCGCCGATGGGTTCGAGGACGTTGGCGATGGGATGCAGCCAATCTCCAAGCTCGGGCTTGCCGGCGTAGACCACGCCATCCGGGTGGCCGGCGCCGAGGTCGGACTCCAGGGCGCCGATGTAGTGGGACATCTCCGTGCCGTGTTCCTTCATGAAGGTGGCTGCGCCTTCGGAGCCTTCTTCTTCGCTCATCCAGGCGATGAAGCGAACGGTGCGCTTGGGGTGGATGCCGAGCTTTTGCAGGAGGTGGATGGCCTGCATGGAGACGACGACGCCGGCTCCGTCGTCGATGGCTCCGGTGCCGAGGTCCCATGAGTCGAGATGGCCGGAGACTACGACGTATTGGTCGGGGTGCTCAGTTCCCTTCCAGTCGGCGATGACGTTGAAGCTGGGGGCGTCAGGCAGAGTCTGCGGCGTGAGGGTAAGGTGCATCTTGACGGGGCCCTGGCCGGTAAGGTTGGCGAGCAGGTCGGCATCTTCCGCGGTGACGGCGGCGGCGGGAATCTTTTCGATGCCGGGAGCGTATTGGGTCTGGCCGGTGTGAGGAATGCGATAGTCAGCCCCACCGACGGCACGGACGAGGACGGCGGCTGCGCCGACGGTGGCTCCCACGATGGGCGCGGCGGCGCGGTACTGGACTGCATCCCCGTAGGCGTAGATGCCGCCTTGCTGGGCGGCCAACTGCTTGTCGAATTTCTTGTTGAAGAGCAGAATCTTGCCTTTGACCGAGCCGGGCGCTAGGGTCTTGAGATCGGCCCAGTTGTTGACCACGACAACGTCAGCAGTGAGACCGTCGGCCGGCGTGGCGACGCTGCCGCCGAGGGCGGTGAGCACGATCTTCTGCTGAGTGCCGGGGGCCATGCCTTTCCACTCGAGGAGCGAGCCGGTCTCGAGGCCGCGAACCCAGTGCGGGACGGGCGTTTTCTCGAGGGTGACTTCGGCGCCCAGGGCTTTCATCTCGGCGGCGACATATTCTACGGCCTGCTGAGCCTGCGGAGAGCCGCTGAGGCGCGGGCCGATGTTGTCGGTGAGATGGTGGAGCTCTGTCAGGGCGTAGTCGTCGGCGATGGCGGCGTCGCGCAGCTTGGCCATGGTGGCGAGCTGATCGGCGGTCCAGGCGCTGGAGCCATTGCCCATGATGCGGGCCATGAAACGGTCACGCATGGACTGGGCGGGAACGGGAGCCGGAGTTTGTGCGGCGAGGCCGGCTGAAGCCACAATGACGGCCAGCAGCGTGAGAGTGATCCTGAATAGACGGAGAGAGGAAGAAGGCAGGGAAAAAGTGGTCAAATGTGCACAAAACATGCCAGATGTTAGCACGGTATCTGCGCGGAACAGGTGTGGTGCGCTCCTTCGGGCGCAAATTTGCGTCTATCTTTTGTGGCGGTGTGCCGGTTGAAACTAAAAAACCCGGTGACTAGTCGCTATACTGGAAGGATTGTGGAACCCAATGGCCTGTCCTGCAACAAGGACGGCAGTTTGGGCCGGCGCAACGATCCTGAAATAGACACCCCGTGCCGGCGGGAATAGATGACACGATCCGAGGTTGAACGACGTATGCGATCTTTCTTTCAACGGCTGAGCGACCGCCGCCTTGCAACGACATTTGCCGTGCTTGCCACTCTTTCCGCTGCGATCCTTGCCGGGTCTTATTATGCGCACGGAGTGCATGGGCAGGAGAAGCACGCGGACAGCTCCGACGCCACGCCGCTCAAGGTTCCCAACACCACGGTGGCTCCCAACGAGTTTGCGCAGATTGCGAAGCAGGTAGGGCCTGCGGTGGTGAATATCAACATTCGGACTTTGCCAAAGGCGGGCAATCGCCGCCGGAGCAATCCGCTGCAGGGACCGCATCGCAATATTCCCGTGCCGCAGCCTCCTGATGATGATGACCAGCCCGACAATCCGGGACAGGATCAGAACCCCGGCCAAGGTGTGCCGCAGGGGCCGGGCGGCCAGGGGTTTCAGGACTTCTTCAACCGCTTCTTTGGCGGACAGGGACCCGACGGACCGGATGATGGCGGCGCGGAGCATGACTCGCTGGGCTCAGGCTTCATCGTCGATCCAAAGGGCTACATCATCACCAACAATCACGTGGTGGAGAATGCGGACGAGATCTATGTGAAGCTCTCGACCGATCCGGATTCGACCGACCTGGGCCGCAAGGCGCGGCTGATTGGGACGGATAAGGCGACCGACCTGGCGGTGATCAAGATCGAGACCGATCATCCGCTGCCTACAGTGAAACTGGGCAACAGCGATGGGACAGCGGTCGGCGATTGGGTGATCGCCATCGGCAGCCCGTTTACGCTTTCGCAGACGGTGACGGCGGGCATTGTCTCGGCCAAGAACCGGACGATCGAGCCGGGAGCGAGCGGACAGTTCCAGCACTTCATTCAGACGGACGCGGCGATCAATCCGGGCAACTCCGGCGGGCCACTGCTGAATATGAACAGCGAAGTGATTGGCGTGAACACGGCGATCTTTACGCAATCGAACGGCTACCAGGGCATTGGATTTGCCATGCCGTCGAACATCGTTGTGCAGGTGTACAACGACCTGATTTCGCCCAGCCACAAGGTCACGCGCGGCTCCATCGGCATCACCTTCCGCGAGGGGCTTTCGGGCGCTGTGGGACGTGTTTATGGCTTCAAGAACGGCGTGCTGGTGCAGGGTGTCACTCCTGGACAGCCGGCGGACAAGGCGGGCCTCAAGCCGGGCGATATTATCCTGACCATCGATGGGCGTTCGATCAAGGACGGCAACGATCTGGTGGCTGAAATTGCCAGCCGGCATCCGGGCAGTTCGGCGCGGATCGGCTATGTGCGCGACGGCAAACAAGCTGATACGACGGTGACCATCGGCGACCGCGACAAGGTCTTCTCAGAGCAGGCTGCGAACGATGAGTCCGCTCCGGAGGATAAAGGCAGTTCAGCGGAGAACAAGCTGGGCATCGCGGTTCGCGAAATCACTCCGGCTACGGCTGCCAAGCTGGGCACGAGCGGCATGGTCATCCAGACGGTGCGGCCGGGCAGCTTTGCGGACCAGCAGGGTCTTGAGCCCGGATTGGTAATCACCCGCATCAACAAGCAGGCCACGGGCAGCAAGGCTCAGTTCGACAAAATTGTCGACGGCCTCAAATCCGGCCAGGATGTAGTTTTCGAAATCATGAATCCGAAGCGGCCCGCCGATGGCATCAACTATGTCGGCGGCACACTGCCATAGCAAGCCTGAGGGCCCAAGGTGAAAAACACGCCGAGGGCCCTTTTTGAGATTCCCAAAAATCGGGAATCGTTCCATGGTTTTCCTTGTAGAACCGGGGTTCGTGCCATAGACTGTCCAAAGTAAGCCGGGGGAACACTTTCTTCAAAGAGGTAAACATTCGAGTGATACTTCGTGCTGGATTCGCTTTTATCCTTACCGCCGGGCTAGTAACTTCCCCTGCCCTGGCATCTCGCGTTCACCGTGCTCCAACCAGTGGACACACACATTCCAAACACCGTGCAACGGCTGCAAGCCACAAGATGCACGGCCAGCAAACCATAGACTCAGAACGTGTTACTGCGATTCAGCAGGCGCTTATCCGCGAGCACTACCTGAGCGGCGAACCGACTGCCAAGTGGGATGGCGATACCCAGGCCGCAATGCTCAAGTTTCAAGCCGACCAAGGTTGGCAGACCAAGATCACTCCCGATTCAAGAGCTCTGATCAAGCTCGGACTTGGTCCTAATCACTCGGGCGCAATCAATGCGAGCAACGGAGCCAGCTTCAATGCGATCAGCGGACCGCCGGCTCCGACTCCTTCCACAGAGGGGTTTGTGGCGGCATCGGGGATTAAAGAGTAAGTTTCGATCTTTAAAGCAATCAGGCCTGCCGGGTACACCCCGGCGGGCCTTTTGCTTTTTGGGCACAAAGTGCGGCTTGACAGCAACGTTTCGGCTATTTAATTTTCGTCTTGCACTAATTCCCTGTTTGAAACCAATTCTCAAATTTAAGACGGGAGCCCTGCTGTGATTCGTCCCTTGCTTGCTTCGTTTATCGGTGCCGGCCTTACGGTGGCATCGCTTTATGGTCAAACGGCTCCGGCCACTCCCAAGTCGGCTGCTCCGGCGGCTGCTCCTGAGATGATCGCCGGAATTCCGGTGAACTATGAGGAGGCCAAGGTGGGCAGCTATACCCTGCCCGATGCGTTGATTCTGGCCAACGGAAAGCCAGTGCGCGACGCCAAGACCTGGTGGACGAAACGCCGTCCGGAGATTGTGGCACTCTTTGAGACGCAGCAGTACGGGAAGGCTCCGGGGCGACCGGCTGAGGAGAGCTTCGACCTTACGGATAAAGGAACGCCGGCGCTGGGCGGCAAGGCTCTCCGCAAGCAGGTGACGATTGCGTTCTCGAAAGACCCGGCGTGGCCCAGCATTCACCTGGTGGTCTACCTGCCGGCGGGAGCGACCAAGCCGGTTCCGGTGATGCTCAGTATCGGTTTCGGCGCGGTTTCAAAGGCCATTGACGATCCGGATTTGCCGGCGGGCATGGTTTGGGACCCCAAGACGAAAACAAAAATCTCAGCGGACAAGGCGTTCAATTTCGGCCATATGAACGTCACCCCATTTCTGGATGCGGGCATTGGGGTGGCGACTTTTTACTACGGCGATCTGGATCCGGACTTTGAAGAGGGATTTCCGAATGGGATTCGAGCGCGGTTCATGAAACCGGGGCAGACGGCGCGGGCTGCCGACGATTGGGGATCGATTGCGGCGTGGGCCTGGGGCATGAGCCGGGTAGAAGACTACTTTGAATCAGATAAGCAGATCGACGCCAAACGCGTGGCCATTCACGGGGTATCGCGGCTGGGCAAGACGGTGATGTGGGCCGGAGCGCATGACCAGCGCTTTGCTGCGGTGATTGCGAGCTGTTCCGGCGAGGGTGGAGCGGCACTGAGCCGGAGGAACTATGGCGAGACAATCGCGCATCTGACTGCTCCGTCGCGCTTTCCGTACCAGTTTGCGCTGAACTATGGGCATTGGGAGGGCTTCCCGGACAAGGCGCCGGTGGATGCGAATCTGTTGATTGCACTGGTTGCGCCGAGGCCACTGCTGCTGCAGACCGGGGATACGGACAAGTGGTCGGACCCCAAGGGTGAATTTCTGGCTGAGGCGGCTGCCGGACCGGTCTACAAACTGCTGGGCAAGGATGGGCTGGATACCGACACGTGGCCGGCAGCGAAACAACCGATCATGCACGATCTTGCCTACTACATGCACGGCGGCGGACACGGCATGGTGCCGGCGGACTGGGATGTCTATCTGGATTTTCTGAAGGCGCATCTTCATCCGGAACGATGAAGCATCTCCGCGAGATTCGAAGTAGATTTTTAATTCACTTCTCCTTGACAGCTTAGGAGAATTCGTCTTATTCTCCTAAGCATCTTAGGAGAACGCGTGGCTGAACAAGCTCAACTGATTCCCGGAACGCTCGATCTGCTGATTTTGAAGGCAGTTTCGCTCGGCCCCCTGCACGGATACGGCGTACTGCTGCGTATTGAGCAGATCTCAGGCAGCGCTTTGCTGGTGGAGCAAGGCGCGCTCTACCCTGCCCTGTTTCGCCTGCTGCGCCAGGGACTGCTGAAGGCCCACTGGGGTATCTCGGACAACAATCGCCGCGCCAAGTTTTACGAACTTACGGCAGAAGGCAGCAAGCGTTTGGGCGAAGAGACCCGAGGCTGGAATCGCCTTGCTCACGCCATGGCCTCTGTGCTCTCTGCACAACCGGAGGAAGTATGAGCATCGTTTCTTCGACACGTTCCGCTTGGAGATCACTCCTGCACCGTTCGCGCGTCAATGGCGAGATGGACGAGGAGCTTGGCTCGCACATGGCACACCGGGCGGACGACCTGGAGCGCTCAGGCATGACGCGTTCCGAGGCAGAACGGCGGGCTCGTGTGGAGTTTGGCGGCTATACAAACTATCAGCAGGCAGCGCGGGAAGCGACGGGGTCACGCTTTTTCGAGGACCTGCTCCAGGATCTGCACTTCGGCAGCCGTGTGCTGCGCAAATCACCGGGCTTTACCCTCACGGCAATTGTCACTCTGGCGCTGGCCATCGGAGCGAATGCAGTAGTCTTCAGCATCCTTAACGGGCTACTGCTGCGGCCGGTCAACGTGCCGAACGGTCAGGGACTGGTGCTGGTTCAGCGGGGCGACTCTCCGCAACAGTCCTACCCCGACTACCAGGACCTGCGCGACCGTAACCGCACCTTTGATGGCATGCTCATTACATCCATCGCTCCGGTGGGCCTGGATACGAATGGCAAGGCTGCTTCAGCCTGGGTGTATGAGACCAGTGGAAACTACTTCGATGTGCTTGGAGTGCAGCCGTATCTTGGCCGGTTCTTTCACAGCTCGGATGAGCATGGGCCCAATGGAAGCCCGTATATTGTGCTGAACTACGGCTTCTGGCGAAGCCGCTTCCAGGCCGATCCAAATGTAGTGGGACGGGTGGTGCAGGTGAACAAGCATCCGTATACCGTTCTCGGCGTGGCCCAGCCCGATTTTCGCGGCACTGAGCTTTTCTTCCTGCCTGATTTCTGGGTGCCGATGATGAACCAGGAACAGATCGAAGGCACAAGCATGCTGAATAGCCGCGGAGGGCGCGGGTCGTGGATTGTCGGTCATCTGAGGCCTGAGATGCAGCCTGCGCAAGCAGCAGCGGACCTCAATTCAATTGGAACGTATCTTACCAAGACCTATCCCAAAGAGGATGACGACTCGAAGTTTACGCTGGCCCGTCCAGGACTGCTGGGCGATATGCTGGGACGACCGGTGCGTGCGTTTCTGACTGGATTGACGCTGCTCGCCGGACTCATTCTGCTGGCGGCGTGCGCCAATCTGGGCAGTCTCTTTGCGGCGCGTGCGGCAGACCGTTCGCGCGAGATTGCATTGCGGCTGGCTCTGGGCTCGAAACGCTTCCGTATTCTGCGGCAATTGCTCACCGAGGCGATGATGATTGCGCTGGCCGGCGGCATCGTTGGCCTTGGAGGGAGTGTTGTGCTGCTGCGCTGGTTGAGCGCCTGGCATCCGGTATCGAGCTTTCCTATCAATGTGCCGGTGAATCCGGACGCGCGGGTGTACGTGGTTGCGGTGTTGCTGGCGCTGGTGAGTGGAGTACTTTTCGGGCTGGTTCCGGTGAGGCAGGTGCTCAAGGCAAATCCCTACCTGACGATTAAAGCTGGGGGAGCCGTTGCGCTGGGCCGGCGGGTTACGCTGCGTGATTGCCTGCTGGTGCTGCAGATTGTGGTGTGCGCGGTACTAGTGACGGCCTCGCTGGTGGCTGTGCGCGGCATGGTCCGTTCGCTCAAGAGCAGCTTCGGCTTTGAACCGCACGAAGCGATGATTGTGAATACCGATCTGGACATGGCTGACTATCGCGGCGACCGCGTGGCGCCGATGCAGCGACGGCTGCTGGACACCGTTGCCGCACTACCTGGAGTGACGAGCGCTGGGCTTGTGGACCGGACTCCATTGGGGCTTGGCTGGAGTACATCGACGGTATTCAAGGATTCGACGACCGATCTACGCTCCGCGAATGCGCTGGCGGATGCGATAACCTACAACATCTCGCCCAGCTACCTTCATACGGCGGGAACGACGTTGCTTGCTGGGCGGATTTTCACCTGGCATGACGATGCCTCTTCACCTCGGGTAGCCATCGTCAATCGTGAATTTGCGCGCCGGCTGCTGGGGTCGGCGGACAACGCTGTCGGCAGCTACTTCAAGATCTTTGGCGGGGTGCGGGTTCAGATTGTGGGGATCGTCGAAGACGGCAAGTACAAGACACTTACGGAAGATCCTCAGATGGCGGTCTTCTTTCCCATTCTGCAATCGCCTACGAGTTCCACGTTTTTAGTGGTGCGATCACAGCGCGATCCGCAACAGCTTGCGACCGCGCTCGAGCAGACATTGCGCGCAGTCGATCCGGGATTGCCTTTCGAGATCAAAAGCTGGAGTCGTGCGATGGACAGCGCGTTGTTTGGCGCGCGGGTAGCGACAGTTTCGCTGGGAGTGCTGGGTGGCATGGGCGCGATGCTGGCGATTACCGGCATCTTTGGCATGGCCGCATATTCGGTGAGCAAACGGCTGCGCGAACTGGGCATTCGCATTGCTCTCGGCGCTCAACGCAAGGAAGTACTGTGGGCGGCGCTAGGTAGAACGATGTGGGTGATGGTGATTGGATCGACACTTGGGCTTGGACTGGGTATTGCAGCGGCGCGAGCCCTGGCAATGATCGTCTACCAGGCCACGCCGCGCGATCCGCTGGTGCTGGGCGGGGTGATATGCGCCTTGTTTGTTGTGGGTCTGGTGGCGACATGGATTCCTGGAGCGCGGGCGTTGCGCGCCGATCCGCTGGTGCTGCTGCGTGAGGAGTGAGTGGCTTCAACTGCGTTGGGCAGGAGACTTCGGATACTATTCGTTCTGAGGTCTCCTGCACAGTGAAGATACGCGCCGTTTTTGCCCTGCTCTCCGCCAGTTTCTTTCTGCCTTTAGTTATCGCTCAGACTCCGCCGGTGAAGGTGGAGACGGGCACGCTCGATGGAGCCTCGTACCGAATCGATATGCCGGAGAAGTGGAACGGCGTTCTGCTGATCTACTATCACGGCTACTCTGAGCACCCGGTTATCTTCGACAAGGACAAGCCTAACGAGATGGGCCAGGGGCTTGCGGCGGCAGGCTTCGCGGTGGCGCAGTCGGGGTACTCAGAGATTGGCCTGGCGGTGGAGCAGGCTGTTCCCGAGACTGAAGCGCTACGGCGATACACGATTGGCAAGTACGGCCAGCCGAAAGAGACTTATGTTCTGGGCCACTCCATGGGCGGGCAGTTGACGATGATTACGCTGGAGAGCTATCCGAACCGTTACGATGGCGGGCTGGCGCTCTGTGGGCTGCTGCAGCCGACGACATGGGCGATTGGGCGCGGCGGCGCAATGCTAGCTGCGTTCCATTACTATTATCCCGGAGTGCTGCCAGGGCCGGTGGGCATTCCAGCCTCGGCAGAGTTGGATCAGGATACAGTCGCCAAAGTTCTGAAGGTGCTGCCTTCCAACACTACCGGGCTGGCGGAGCTGATGGCTCTGGGACGATTCAAGACGCAGGAGGATCTGGCCGACGGCGTTGTCTTTGGCTCGTTTATCCAGCGTGACCTGGAGCAGAAGCTTGGCGCGTCGGCAATCGACAATCACAACTACATCTATGCCGGCGGACCGGATGACAATGCGTTGAACGACGGCGTGAAACGATACACGGCCGGCGATGCGGCGCTGGCTTATCTGAAGAGCTGGTATACGCCAACGGGCGTGTTGCTGAAGCCGATGCTGGCAGTGCATACGACGTACGATCCGATCATTCCGGCGGACAGCGTGCGGCTGTATGCGGACCTGGTGCAGCGCAACGGCAGCATGCGCAACTTTGTGCAGCAGTATGTGAAGGCCGATGGGCATTGCCATATCGATGGAGCGCAAACGGCGGCTGCCTTGGAGGAGCTGATCCAGTGGAAGCACACAGGAGTTAAGCCGGAGGGTGGGGCGGTGCCGGTGCGGGCGCAATAAGCTAATCAAGATAGGAAAGAAAATGGGCAGCGGCCGCTTGGTTTTGGCCCGCCGCCCATTTTCTCTGTCTGCTGGATTACTTCTTCTTTTCGTTCTCCATCCAGAACTCGTAGCGAGCGCGGTTTTCGTCGGGCCGCGAGGTGATGGGATTGTCGAGGTGAAGGACCGGATCGCCTTCTCCGTACTTGGGCCAAGTAGGCAGGCCTTCGCCATTGGGATCGCCCTTCTTGGCGAAGTTGGTCCAGTAGCTCATCATCTGATCGCTCAATTTGCGATCTTCCGGGCGCCAGGTGGCTCCAGGGCGCGTATCGAGGGTACCGAAGATGTACTCAATGTCATCGGAGTGGAAGGCGTACGAGCCGGGGTGAAACTTACTGGGCGGGGCGGCAAGATCGAGCTTGTAGCGGTAGACGTTTTTGTCGCCGGTCTTGCGATCGATCTCCATCCATTTCCAGGTGCCGTAGGCGATGAAGGAGTCGCCGCCAAAGTCTGTGGCAGAGCGGACGGCTTCAGTGTCTGTGGTGCCGGGGTAGAGCTTGAAGAAGAGCTCTACGTTCTCGGGAAACCGTGCTGCGCCCATGGCCTTCCATTTATCGACGGTCATGCCGTTCGATAGAAAGAAGCCTTCATCGCGATTGAAGCCAGCGAGGAGCGGCACCTTGGCTTGGCGGCCCTCTTCGTAGATTTTGACGACCGGCTCGGAGAGGAATTTGCCGTCGAGGACGGGCGAGAAACCGATTGTGCCCTTCTTGCCTGCGAACTCTAGAACCTTATCCGTAGAAAGCGCGCGGAGGTCGGCAAGCGAGTTGGCGCCGGTCGACTTCATCCACTCTTGCTCCTTGGGTCCTCGGACGGCGAGGGTTTCCATCTCAAGCGCGCCGGTGGTGAGTGCTCCGCCGCTCTCGCCGATAGCCTTGGCGAAGAGACCTTGCGCAGAGGGCGCAGCCATCAGAGTGCTCACGGCAAATGATCCGGCGGACTCGCCAAAGATGGTGACGTTGGCGGGATCACCGCCGAATTCCGCGATGTTCTTTTTGACCCATTGCAGAGCGGCGACCATGTCCATCATGCCGTAATTGCCGCTGCTGCCACCCTGTTCGGCTGCCAGCTCAGGCAAGGCGAGGAAACCGAAGACGCCGAGACGATAATTGATGGTGACGAGCACCACGCCCTTGGTGGGCATGAAGTCGCCATTGTGGCGCGGCTCAGAGCTGCCGCCTCCGGAGTAGCCGCCACCGTGTATCCAGAACATGACGGGAAGCTTGCCTTTGCTCTTTTCAGGCGTATAGACGTTGAGGGTCAGGCAATCTTCAGAGCCTTTGTCTTCGGGCGTGGGGCTATCCTGAAAGATCATGTCGTCGAAGACGTGATTTTGCGAGCAATGGTGGCCGTATTTCGTCGCATCGAGCTCGCCTTTCCATGGCTTGGCCGGCTGAGGAGCTTTCCAGCGCAGATCGCCAACAGGCGGCGCGGCATACGGGATGCCTTGAAAAGCGCGTACGGCGCCATTGTTCAACAGCTTTCCGTGCACCTTGCCATCGGCCGTCTTTACGGTCAGTGAATCGGCCTTGGCGGTCATATTCAACCCTAGCGTCAGTGCCACCAGAGGCAACGCTTTCAACACAGTCCTACACACAAACATGCCTGAATCCTCCGGGAGAACAATACTAGAAAATGGTTTGAGTAGGATAGTTTTGCGTTTCTGGATTGTAAAACCGGCCCTTTGTTATATCGGTTTGGAGCGGCTCAGAGGAGAACGAGAATTGCTGGCGGCGCGTTTCCGGGGGCTGCCCACCTTTCTCCGACCGTGCGCGATACGGTCGGTAAATGATCTTTTAAAACGTGGTACGCATACTTGACTGTGGCTGGCCTGTGGCCCGACCATTAGCCTTCGGATCGTGAGCACATCGTTCGACACCTCTAAATACAAACCTATGGAGAATCAGGGATGACATTGTCAGGCAACAATCGCAGGGACTTCCTGAAGACGGGCGCGGCAGTGGCGGCGACTGCGCTGGCCTCAAGTGCTTCGAGCTACGCCAGCATCCTAGGCGCCAACGACCGCGTGAAGGTGGGCGTGATTGGCTGCGGCGACCGCATGAAGGCTTCCCTGATTCCTGCTTTTCAGGAACATGCCAAGGAGATGAACTTCGAGTTTGTCGCCGTCTCCGATATCTGGAACCGTAGGCGCGAAGAGGGAGCGGCCTTCATTCAGAAGGCCAGCGGGAATTCGATCACCCCGGTGCGCAATAATGATGAACTCTATGCGCGCAAAGATGTAGATGCAGTGCTGATCGCCACCGCCGACTTTCAACATGCGCTGCATGGCGTGGAAGCAGTGAATGCCGGGCGCGATGCGTATGTGGAGAAGCCGACGGCGCACACAATGGAGGATGCGCGGAAGTTTCGCGCAGCGGTAAAGAGCACGGGCAAAATTGTGCAGGTGGGAACACAACGGCGCTCGACCCCGAGTTATCAGAAGGCTGCGGAGTACATCCAGTCCGGCAAGTTTGGCGACATTGTGATGGTGGAGATGACCTGGAATGTGAACCAGCCGGGGCGCTGGCGCCGGCCGGACGTGGTGCCGCTGCTCAAGGAGCAGGACACGGACTGGAAGCGTTATCTGCTTGACCGTCCTTATGAGGCCTTTGACCCGCGCAAGTATCTTGAGTTCCGGCTCTTCTGGCCGTATTCCTCGGGCATTCCAGACCAATGGCTGGTGCATCAGATCGATACCGTTCACTGGTTCACAGGACTACCGCATCCGCGCAGTGTTGTGGCGAACGGCGGTATCTATCTCTGGAAGGATGGGCGGCAGAACTGGGACACGATGACCGCGGTCTTCGATTACGGTCCGCTCGATGACCCGACCAAGGGCTTCCAGGTGCAGTATTCATCGCGCTTTACGAATTCCGCAGGCGGCGTGAAGGAGCTCTACTACTCCAACGGCGGCATGATCGATATGGATAAGCAGACGGTGACGCCGGGAGGCGGCCTCGATGCGCGTGATGCCTCTGCGATGAAGATGAAGGAGAACAAGCTGCCCAGCTTCTCGCTTGTAGAGCACGCAGAGGCGATGTCGAGCGGGGCAAATACGGGCAGCGATCCGCAGACTTCGGCGAACATGCGCAACTGGATGGAGTGCGTACGCTCGCGCAAGACACCGAATGCATCGATTGAGGCGGGATACAGCCACTCAATCGCGCTATGCATGAACGTGGCAGCGATACAGACCGGGGAGAAAGTCACCTTCGATGACAAGACGCAGCAGGTCATCGCGGGAGGCAAGGTCTATGCGTGATGCGGTTGTGCTGGGTTTGCTGGCGGCATTTGCGATGACAGGAAGCGCATTGGCGGCTGCTCCGGGCAGGGGTATTCAGGTGGTTGCCGATGAGGCTCATCGGCGCGTCGATATTACGATCGACGGCAAGCCGTTCACGTCCTACATCTGGCCCACGTCATTAAAGAAGCCGGTGCTCTATCCGTTGATCACGGATGAGGGCATCACGGTGACGCGCGGGTATCCCCTCGAACCCCGCCCGGACGAGCGTGTCGATCATCCGCACCATGCCGGGTTGTGGTTCAACTACGGCAATGTCAACGGCTTCGATTTCTGGAACAACTCCGATGCGATTAAGCCTGAGGCGCGGTCGAAGATGGGAAGCATCTTCCAGACGAAGATCGTGTCGACCAAGAGCGGCGCGAATCGCGGAGAGCTGGTTGTCGAATCGGAGTGGATCAATGGGGAGAATCAGAAGATTCTCGAAGAGACGACGGAGTATGTTTTCGAGCGCCGGGGTCATGAGCGAATCATCGATCAGGTGGTGACGCTGAAAGCCCTGGACCGTGCTGTTTTCAATGACGACAAGGAAGGATTGCTGGGTATGCGCGTGGCGCGCTGGCTAGAGTCGCCGGACGAAAAGGGCGGCACGTTCATGGATGCGAACGGCAACCCCACGGAGGTCAAAGCTGCTCCCGCAGGGGCCCATCCTGCTACCGGCGTGTATCTCACCAGCGAGGGCGCGAAGGGCGGAGCGGCGTGGGGAACACGCGGACGATGGTGCCTGCTCAGCGGCAACGATGGCGGTCACACCGTTACGATTGCAATCTTTGACGCGCCCAAGAATCCCGGCTATCCGACCTACTGGCATGCGCGCGGCTATGGCTTGTTTGCGGCCAATCCGCTGGGGCAAAGCATCTTCGATCCGAAGCAGAAAGCTTTTAACTACACGCTTGAGAAGGGCCAGATGGCGACCTTCCACTATCGCATCGCGCTCTATTCGGGAACAGTTACCGCTGCGGAGATGAACCGCGAGGCGGATGCATTTGCGAATCAATCCAAATAAGTATTCGAACAAATAAGTCGGTCGATGAAACGACTGTTCTGCTTAAGAAGCAGTAGTGTTGATGTTGAAAAGCGCTATTCAGTCCGGAGAATGAAAGCATGACCTGGCCTCAGAGCTATTTCCTCTTCGGACAAGGCGTGGGTATCTCCGCGCTGATTGCGTCTGCTCCGATCATTACCTTGCTGGTGCTGCTGGGAGTGATGCGTAAGGCATCGTGGGTGGCTGGACTTTCCGGACTCGCGGTAACGTTTATTCTCGCACTTGCTGGGTATCACATGCCGGTGCTGACGGCGGTGAGTGCAGCGGTGCATGGAGCAGCGTTCGGGCTCTTCCCGATCTCATGGATTGTCTTCTGGGCCATTGCACTTTTTCGCGTGACGGTAGAGACGGGCAAGTTCGATATTATTCGCGCATCTGTGGGACGGTTGACGCCCGATCCGCGGCTGCAGGCGCTGCTGATTGCCTTCGCGTTCGGGGCATTCCTTGAGGGAGCCGCAGGATTTGGAACTCCGGTGGCGATTGCAACAACCATGCTGACGGGATTGGGCTTCTCGGCGTTCAGTGCGGCGGCTCTCTGCCTGCTGGCAAACACTGCGCCTGTGGCCTTTGGATCTATTGGCATTCCGGTGATTACGCTTTCGCTAACGACGGGGCTGCCGCTGGACAAATTGAGTGCCGCCGTCGGCAGCTTTTGCGCGCCCATCTCGATCCTGCTTCCGAGTTATCTGATCTTTGCCATGTGGGGCTTCAGGGCGCTCTGGGGCGTGTTGATTCCGGCAGTAGTGGCGGGCGCGGGGTTTGCCGGCGTGCAGTTTGGCGTGTCGAATTTTATTGGCCCTCAACTCACCGATATTCTCGCTTCGCTTTCGGCGATGGCTGCACTGATCGCAGTATTACGCGTGTGGAAGCCCAGAGCGGATGACGCGCATGTGCCTTTGCATTCTGGGGCCGCAGTTCTATTAGATCGCGATTCAACTCACAAACACAGCGTAGGCGAAGTGATGTATGCATGGCTACCCTATGGGCTGCTGGTGATGTGCGTTCTGCTTTGGGGATACAAGCCGGTGCAGGCGGCGCTGAATGCGGTGACGGTGGCGATTCGATGGCCGTTTCTGCATGACGTGGTGATGCGCATGCCGCCGATTGTTACGACTGCGGCGCCGTATCATGCGATCTTCAATTTGAACTGGATGGCGGCTTCAGGAACGTCATGCATGGTTGCGACATTGCTCTCAGCGCTGTGCCTGAGGATGAGTCCACGGCGCTTTACAGTGCTGCTGGTGTCGGTAATACGCACGTTGGCGTTGCCGACTGTCACTGTAACTTCAGTGCTGGCGATTGCGTTCTTGATGAACTACTGCGGCGCCACAGCGACACTAGGGCTGGCCTTCTCTGCGACCGCTGTGATGTTTCCGTTTTTTAGCTCGCTGCTGGGTTGGGTGGGAGTTTTCCTGACCGGCTCGGATACTTCAGCGAATGCGCTCTTTGGCAATCTGCAGGTGGTGACGGCGGGGCGGCTGGGACTTGATCCGGTGATGATGGCGGCGTCGAATTCAGCCGGCGGGGTGATGGGTAAGATGATCAGCCTGCAAACGATTGCCGTCGCGGCTGCGGCGACGGGCATGTCGGTTGCGGATCAAGCGAAACTGTTCCGGTTTACGCTGAAGCACAGTGTCTTTTTGGCCGGCGTTGTCGGTGGGTTGGCGCTGCTGTATACCTACGTCTTCCACCTGAAGTGGGTATGAGGACAATCTAGTTGGAGAGATGGCCGGCTAGCGTCAGGTGGATGTCAACCTCTTTGGCGACTTTGAGGATGAAGACACTGGGGTCTTTCAAGCCCCACTTTACGTATGGGACGATAAAGTGCGACTTAGCTGTGCAGTTGGCGCCCTCAATGTGAATTTGCGTGGGAACGGTCAGGTCGTGCGGAGTGCCATGCAGGGTGAAAATCCCTGAGACTTGAATCGTCGAGTCGCCGGTGGGAGCGATTGTGCCCTGATAGCTTTGCGGCGCGAAAGTTACGTCAGCGAAGCGAGACGCTTCGAGCACTTCATTGGTCATCTTCTTATCGCGCGTGTCATTGCCGGTCTTTCCGCTGCCAGCGGAGACGTTGATGGAGCCGAAGATCTTCGAGGTTGAACGATCAAAGTCGATTGACCCGGCTTGAACGTGGAATGTGCCGTGGGTGGTGTGCGTGTTGCCGCCCAGAGTGAAGCTGACATCGCTCGACTCCGGGCTGATCGCGAAGGTTTGACGCTGAGCTCGAGATTGAGCGGTAAAGACCAGCGCGAAAGCGAGAAGTGGAACGAAGATCTTCATCGCTGTTCTCGCTCTCCTACCCTATTCCCTTTTTAAGGTTCCTGGTCAGCATCACAAGATTTGTTGAAAGCAGAACGGACACCGATGCTCACTAGCTTTGCGTGGCGATCTGCGAGGCAGAGCGCTCCTGCCACCGGCCGCGCGTGAAATCTGGAAATTTTTGCGGAGCGCTGCCGTTGGCTACAGAGGCCTTGCTCAGTGGACCGGGCGCAGACCAGGTAGCGGCGTCGTAGACATCCATGTCAGGGGCGATGCCTTCTTTCATGCACTGGATCAAGCGGTAGAGCATGATGTAGTCCATGCCGCCGTGACCGCCGAGCTTCTTGGCGATCTCGCCTTCCTGCTTCCAGAGAGGATGTTGATGCTCCTTCCAAGCGTCAATGCTGGCCCATTCTTCTCCGCCTGCCTGGCCGTCGAAGTAGATGCGCGGCGGATAGTCGGCGAAGACGCCCTTGGTGCCGGCGAGTTGGTTGATGCGATCATAGGGGCGCGGGTTGGATGTATCGTGCTTCAGCGTGATATTGAGGCCTTTGGCCGTCTTGATGAGAGAAGTATTCATGTCGCCCGTGATGTATTTCTCTGACCACTTAGGATCGCCCTGCGGCACGTGGGCTTTGCGGTATTCATCGAGGCCATGCTGGGGTGAACTCATGGAGACGATGTAGTCGAAGCGATCGCCACGTTGAATACCCATGTAGTTGGCGACTGGGCCGAGGCCGTGCGTTGGATAGAGATTGCCATTGCTCTTGGTATGGTAAGCGCGACGCCAGAGGCCTTCACCTTTGTTGGAGAAGAGTTCTTCGCGCAGGTCGTGGAGGTAGGCGCCTTCGCCGTAGAGCAGATCACCGAAGAGGCCTTCGTGCACCATTCTAAGGACGAGGGTTTCGTTGTATCCGTAGCAGCAGTTTTCGAGCATGATGCAGTGGCGGCGGGTCTGCTCGGAGGTGTCGACGAGCTTCCAGCACTCTTCGATCGTGGTGGCTGCGGGTACTTCGACCGCGGCGTGCTTGCCGTGCTTCATGGCGGCGACGGCCATCTCGACATGCCAGTTCCAGGGCGTGGCGCTGATGACGAGATCGAGATCGTCGCGGGCGACTAGCTCTTCAAAGACATGGTCGCTTTTGGTGTAGAGCTCGGGCGAGGGCTGGCCTGCCTTTACAACGAGCGATTGCGCATGCTCGGCTTTTTCTCGGACGACATCACAAAGAGCGAGAACTTTCACATCCGCTGCAAGGAGGTTCTCTAGCAGGCTGGTGCCGCGGCCGCCAGTGCCGATGATGCCGATGCGTGGGTCTTTTACTGGTGCAAAGGGAACGCCGATCATGCTCGAGGCATGGGGCGCGGTAGCTTCGGCGTGAAGCTGAGGAATGCTGAGACCAACGGCAGTCAGGGAACCAAGCCGGAGAAAATTTCTCCGGGACAAGTCGTCCAGCGAATTGGGAACTTCACCGCTCAGGGCGTTCCGGTTTATATCGTGCTCGCTCATTTTTCTCCTGACTTGAATGAACCGGCCTGAAAGAGGGCGCCGGTATTGGTTTCAGCTGCGAAACTTTCTACTGGATCAATATACCTTCCATGGGGCGGCTTCGGCAGGAGCAAACTCCGGCTGATGCACGATGTGGCATATACAGGACGCGCTGTGCTACCTTACATGCCTCAGCATATTTGAGGCATAGTGCGTGTGTCTCCGTTCCTGCGCATGAGACGTCTCAAGAAAAGTGGAAAGTCGACGAGGTTGAGCCAGCAATGCACGCTACCGTTCATGCGAACGTGAGTTCCAAATTCCCAGCAGTTGCGCAAGTGCCCGAGACGCGGCGAGTTGAGGTTGCAGCGCCTCCGCGCAACATTGCGGTGGATGCGTACCGGGGCTTTGTGATGCTGCTGATGATGGGCGAGGTGCTCCGATTTTATGCCGTAGCACGGGCCTATCCGAACAGCTTGTTCTGGCATGTGCTGGCGTACAACCAGACCCACGTGGAGTGGGCCGGGCTGGGCTTGCACGACATGATTCAACCTTCATTCACCTTTCTGGTAGGCGTGGCGCTCCCTTACTCGATTGCCAGCCGGGTTCGTAAGGGAGAAAGCTTCAGTAAGCAGTTGCTGCATACGGTCTGGCGAAGTGTACTTCTGATTGCGCTGGGGATTTTTCTGCGCTCGACGGGCAGCACTCAGACCAACTTCACTTTTGAGGACACGCTTACCCAGATCGGGCTGGGATATACATTCGTCTTTCTGTTGGCCTATTGCCGGCCAAGATGGCAGTGTGTTGCACTGGGCGTGGTGTTGTTTGGATATTGGCTGGCGTGGGCTCTCTATCCAGCGCCGGGACCGAACTTCAACTATGCCGCAGTCGGTGTGCCCGCAGACTGGCACTACAACTTTAGCGGCTTTGCCTCGCACTGGAACAAGAACAGCAATCTCGGGCAGGCGTTTGATGTGTGGTTCCTGAACCTGCTGCCGCGTCCGTCGCGCTTCCTGTTCAACGATGGCGGATATCTCACGCTGAGCTTTATTCCAACGCTGGGCACGATGCTGCTGGGGCTCTTCGCCGGCCAGTGGTTTCGGGCAGAGGCGCCGAAGATTCCTGTAAAGCGCTTTGTGATTGCTGGAGTAATTCTGGCGGCGACAGGCGTACTGCTGCATGTGACGGGAATATGCCCGATTGTAAAGCGCATCTGGACTCCGAGTTGGACGCTGTTCAGCGGCGGACTCTGCTTCTTCTTCCTGGCAGCGTTCTGCTGGATTATCGATGTGAAGGGATACAGGCGATGGGCCTTCCCGCTGGTGGTGGTCGGCATGAACTCAATTGCCGCATACATGATCGATCACCTGTGGGGCGATTTCATTCCGGCCAACCTGCATATCAACCTTGGCTACTCGATCTTTCGCGTCTTCGGCACAGGACTGGAGCCGCTGATCTTTGGCCTTACGGTGCTGACGATCTACTGGCTGATTCTCTACTGGATGTACCGCAAGCGGCTCTTCCTGCGTATCTGATTTAATTGAGGTAGATGACAAGCCCAACTCTGCTCGTCCTTGCCGCCGGCATGGGCAGCCGCTACGGCGGCCTGAAACAAATGGATCCGGTTGGCCCAATGGACGAAGGCGAAACTGGCCACGCGACAATTTTGGACTATTCGGTGTACGACGCCATTCGCGCCGGATTCGGCAAGGTGGTGTTCGTCATTCGCAGGGAGATGGAACAAGCGTTCATGGAGATGGCCGGCGCGCGATTTGCGAAACATATCGCGGTGGAATATGTCTTTCAGGAGTTAGACGAACTGCCGGCCGGCTTCTCCGTTCCGTCTGGACGGACCAAGCCGTGGGGCACGACGCACGCCATGCTGATGGCCGCGGAAGTGATCAACGAACCCTTTGCGGTGATCAATGCGGACGACTTTTATGGGGCCGAGGGATACCGGGTATTAGCGCAGTACCTGAAGGCTGATGCTGGGGTGAGCGGCGATTATGCGATGGTCGGATTTGTTCTGCGCAATACTCTTTCTGAATTTGGAGCTGTGGCGCGGGGTGTGTGCCGGGTGAGCGGCGATAACTATCTTGAAGGCGTCGTGGAACTGACGAACATTGAACGCGACAGCGACGGCGCAACGAATGTGGACGCATCGGGCATAATGACAAAGCTAAGTGGAGATGAGATTGTCTCGATGAATATGTGGGGATTTACGCCACGTGTCTTTGGGCAGTTGAACGACTATTTTCAAAGGTTCCTTGAACTCAAAGGCGCAGAGATGCAGTCGGAGTGCTATCTGCCCAGCGCCGTGAATGAGTTCATTCAAGCGGGCGAGGCACGGGTGCGGGTTTTGCGCACGCACGGCTCGTGGTTTGGTATTACGTACCGCGAGGATCATCCACGGGTGGTTGAAAACATAGGCCGTCTTGTGCACGATGGTATTTATCCAAAGAGACTCTGGGCATGAGCGTCGATCGCATGACCAACGATCATACGGTTGAAGCTGCCGTACGTCAGTTTGATATCAAGGGCGAACTTGTCGATGCCATGGCCTACGGCAGCGGCCATATCAACGACACCTATCTGGCGCTCTTCAATCAGGCGGGCGCGCCGGCACGTTATATTGTGCAGCGCATCAACCGGACGATCTTTAAGAACCCGGGCGCGATGATGGAAAACATTCAGCGCGTAACTAAGCATCTGGCAGCCGCCGTGGCTGGAGAGCCTGACTCCGGACGGCACGTACTAACCCTGATTCCGGTGCGTGATGGGCGGGCCTGGCATGTGGATGCGAACGGCCAATATTGGCGAGCTTACCAGTTTATTGAAGGAGCGCGTACCTATGATGCTGTCGAGAATGCGGACCAGGCGTATCAGGCGGCGAAGGCTTTTGGGCGATTTCAGAAGCTGTTAGGCGGGCTAAGCGAGCCAAGGTTGTACGATACGATTCCGGATTTTCACAACACGCCCAAACGCTATTCCGCTTTCGAAAAAGCGATTGCAGCGGATGTGGCAGGACGCGTGAACCTGGCGAGGCCCGAGATTGAATATGCGCTGGCGCACGCATCAATTGCCGGTATGCTGCTGGGTGCCGGCTTGCCTGAACGGGTGACGCACAACGACACCAAGTTCAACAATGTGATGCTCGATGACGAGACGGGCGAAGGTATCTGCGTGATCGATCTGGACACGGTGATGCCTGGACTGGCGCTCTACGATTTTGGCGATATGGTGCGCACAACGACGAGTCCGGCGAAGGAAGATGAGCAGGATTTATCCAAGGTGACTTTGCAGTTCCCTATGTTCGAAGCGCTGGTACGGGGATATCTAGGCTCGGCCGGCGATTTTCTGACTAGCGCGGAAAAGGATCATCTGGTCACCGCGAGCAAAGTCATCACATTCGAGCAAGGGATCAGGTTCCTGGGAGATTATTTGTCGGGAGACACGTATTACAAGGTGCATCGCGAGGGGCATAATCTTGACCGCTGCAGGACGCAGTTCAAGCTGCTGGAATCGATTGAACAGCAACAGGACGCGATGGAGCGGCTAGTACAAGCTGTCTCTGCAGCGTGATCGAGCGTTTCAACGATGCAGCCAGTCCTGGATCCTGGAGCGATAGCTTCGGCTCATGGCGATCTTCTGGCCGTTGACCAGCATAACCAAACACTCGCCGTCGGCATCAGTACGCACTTCCTTCACAAACTGCAGATTGACGATGGAAGAGCGATGCACGCGCAGGAACATCTGCGGATCGAGCCTCTCTTCAAGGCGGCTCATGGTTTCGCGCAGCAGGTGTGTTTCCGACTGGGTGCAGATACGGACGTAGTTCTCTTCTGCGCCGATCCAGCGAATCTCAGAGACGGGAAGAAAGAGAATTCTACCGCGCGATTTGAAGACGATGCGGTTGGTGTACTTATCGCCGTTGGATTTGGTTCCCTCTTCGCGGCCGGGATTTTGCCTACTCGCCTGGAGCTGGCGGCGTGCGTTTTCAACTGCCGAATGAAGGCGTTCGCCGGTGAAGGGTTTCAGCAGATAGTCGACCGCGTGAATCTCAAAAGCGCGAAGCGCGTAGCTATCGTAAGCTGTGGTAAAGATAACGCGCGGCATGGGGATTGCCGGCTCGGCAGAAAGCGCTCCGATGACGTCGAAGCCATCCATACCGGGCATGCGGATATCCAGAAACAACAGGTCAGGCTGCGCCATGCGCACCAGCTCGATGGTCTCAGCGGCAGTGGAGCTTTCGCCGACGACATCAAGCTGTGGTTCTTCTCTCAGCAACTGGCGCAGCTTTTGCCGGGCCAGCATTTCGTCATCTGCAACCACCGCGTGGATCATCACACACCGTACCTTGTGAGTTTTTCTGTTGGACTGACAGCGAACTGCAAGGGAAGCCTTAAAGTCGCTAAAACTGTAGTGCTGTTGACCTCTTCGAGCGAAAAGCTTTGATTTTCCCCGTAGTGCAGGCGCAGGCGATTTCTGACGTTGGCGAGGCCCACGCCTTGTCCTGAAGGGGCGTTCTGGGTGTCCGGATTGAGGCCGATTCCGGTGTTGAGCACAGCCAGTTTCAATCGGCCGCCGGTTCGCCGCGCTTCAATCGTCAGGCGGCCTCCGCCTTCCAGAAGCGACAGGCCGTGGCTGTAAGCGTTCTCGATAATGGGCTGCAGGATCATGGCTGGAACAAGTGCATCGTGCAGTTCTGGATCGACACGGACCTCTTCGCAGATGCGACCTGCGTAGCGCTGATGCTGGATGGCCATGTACATTTCAACGAACTCCATTTCATCGATGAGGGGAATGAGCTGGATCTCTCCGCGTTCCAAAGTAATACGCAAAAGGCTGCTAAGCTGTTCCAGCATGGTGTCCGCAGCAGCAACATCGACGTGCATCAAGCTGGAAACGCCATTCAATGTGTTGAAGAGAAAGTGCGGGTTTAACTGCATGCGCAGAGCCCGCATCTGGGCCTGCATTACTTCAACTTCCAACTGCGCAGCCGCATCCTCCTTCTCCCGGAATTTCTGATAGTAGCCAGCTCCGCGAATCAGCACGATGTTGCACCAAAAAATGACCATGTTGTCGACCAACTCGCCATCCAGCTCAAACTCCAGTCTCTGCCAGTAGGTCATGGACCTGGTCCTTAGCGGCCATGAGGGGAAACATGCGACCCAAAGCATCTCTTCTCCGACGCTGATGACAAGGCTCAGAGGCAGCGCATAGGTCAGGATGCGAGGCAGTGTGTCATGTTGAATGCGTGAACCAAGCCACAACCAGAGCAGCCAGCAGACGACTCCCCAAAAGAAATACTGAACACCCCAGGCCTCCAGCAGCGTTCCGAGGCTGACTTCCATTTTGTAGTTCCAGGTGTGCGCAGTGACCCAGGCCTGCAGAGCGAAGAGACACCCCAGACAGACGAAACCGCCAATGAAAACTACCGGATGAAAAATGACCGGCTTGGAATGCGCTTTGATTCTTTCAAGAAGCTTCAGTACAAGACCCTCGACTCTCTTTCTTTCATCTGAAAGTATGCACCCGGGCCCTGGATGCAGAAAGGTATTGCGATAGATGGCAGACGCGGAAGATGGGCGGGTGTGAGCGGCAGGCGCGTGCATCGGCAGGGCTTTCATGGCATTTTATGGTGTTTACGGTGAAACAATGCCACCATTGATCACGCCAGAACGGCAGTTGGTCACAAACGCCGTTTGCACGTGTTGGCCAGCAACAACGCGCTGCGAAAAGATATCGCAGCGCGTTGGCTCGGGAGTCTGTTCCTTAGAAATCGAGGCGCAGGCCGAATTGCATACGGCGGTAAGTGGAAAGAGTGGCGGCATAGTAGCCAATGGCGAAGGCTCCATTGCCGAGACCGGCATTGAGGCTGGCCGGGCTCACGTCGAAACGGGTGCTATTGGTGGCGTTGTAGACTTCCCAGGCAAATTTAAGCTTTGCGCCTTCGGTCAGAAGCCAGGTCTTGCTCAGCGACGAATCGATATCGAAGTAGCCATCGCCGCGGAAGCCATTGCGCTGGCCGGCTTCGCCGGGATAAGGGGCGCGCATCGGATTGCCGTGGGGGAAGCCATTAGCTATAGCGGCTGGATCGTCGAAGAGCTGCGGCAGTCCGCCGACTAGGTGCTTACGCGTCTTGATGGGCGCGGTCTTAACGCCATAGCCCTCAATCTGCCAATCGGTTGACCAACCCGGCTCATTGAAGGAGAAAGGCAGGCCGCTGGTCCAGCGATTGAGGCCGGCCAGTTGCCAGCCGCCAAGCACTCCATCCACGAGACGATTGGCGCCGCCCATGTAAGCCTTGCCGCGGCCCACAGGGAGGACATAGACCCAGTCGGTGGTGAGGAGATGACGGGTGTCGAAGTCGGACACAGCACGATTGAGCTTGGGATTCCAGGAGTTCTGAATTGCTGAGCCAACGAAGTTATTATCGATCGCCGCACCAGTGGCGGATACGGTCAGCTCATTATTTCGTTCAGTGCCTGAATTCATATCAATCGACTTGGATAAGGTGTAACTCACATCCATCGTCAGACCGTGTGAGGATGGATGGCGCAGGGTAAATTGCAGCGCATTGTAGGAACTGACACCGATGCTTGACCAGGCATAGAGCGACGAGAACTGATCTTGCCAGAATCGTGACTGAGCCGGGCAGTTGTAGACATACGTTTCATCACCGCAGTAGATGTCGAGGTTGGCCAACCCTGCTGTTTCTCCTGAGGATTGCCGAAACTTAGCCCACTCATAGGTATAGATGGCCTGGGTTGCGGAGGCTCCAGGGGTGGGGCAGGGATTAGGCGTCACCCCGTCGGCCTCCGTTGAAGGATTAAAGCCAGCCATGTAGCTGAAGACATCTTCGAAGTATTGAATCTTGGGAACCGAGGCACAGGGGTTGGCGCCATGCTCATCGACTAACTTCGAGAGCTGTGTGGCCGCGGTGAAGTAATCGCCCGCGCCCTGCGGATCGTTGTAGTTGACAGGTTCGGCGATATCCAGCTGCTGCAAAAGGTGACGGCCTATACGGCCTACGTATGCCTCTTCAAAGAGGAAACCGCCGGGCAGTTCACGCTGGAAGGAGAGATCGAACGCCTCTGAATACGGGGTCTTCAGATGGTTGTCGATGCCCCAGTTGATGCCAAAGAGCGCCGGAGGTTTATACGGGAAGGTTTCAGTTGTATCGGCAGGCGGAAGAGGAATGGCGGGCAGATCATGCGCGCCGGTAAAGCGCGGCGCATTCTCATAACCATAGCTCTCGGCGGGATTTTCAAGCGTGGTGCCGAGGCCAAACGATCCTTCCTGATCGTAGGAATTGACCAGACCCTGACCGAAGTGATCGAAGTAAATGCCGGCTCCGGCACGGATGGATGTTTTCGCATCAGGCGCGTATACGATGGCGAGGCGTGGCGCGAAATTCAGCTTTTGTTTTGGCCACAAGGCCGGTTTGCCATTCGCCTTCCCCCAGGGAACGAAAACGAGGTCGCTTTCGGCGATCTGGCCTTTCGATGCAGCATAGCCACGCTCTTTGAACCAGTTGTTGGTATCCACAGTGGGAGAGACTTCCTGCCCTTTCGCTTCATAAGGGGTTTGCAGCAGGGTGTGACGAACACCAAAGGTAAGAGTCAGATTGGGCTTGATGCGCCAGGTGTCCTGCAAATAGTATTCGAACTCGTTGGCGCGGAAATCGCGGTTGATGAAGGTGCCGTCGTTTAGAAGCGAGGCGGACGTTGAGCTGTCTACCTTGTAGTTGTAGGCATTGGTCAACTCGGGCACCGCGCCCACCAGGCTGGCATATGCGATCTCCCAGGAGTTGACGAACCCTCCGCTGATTGAAGGCAGGCCGAGCATTTGATTTGGATCGGGCGCGTTGCCGCCGAACCAGAAGGGATTGGTGGAGGCAAAATTGAAGGAGTTGATGTCCGTGCCGTGCTGGTTTTGAACACCACGCCAGTTGGCTCCAGCCGCAAAGGTATGCGTGCCTTTGGTCCAACTGAGAGTATCGACGATGTTATTCACCGGCACATGAACGATGGTGGCACGGGTTTGCGCTGTCGGTTGAGTGAGGAAGCGGAACTGCACATAGTCCCCTGTGCCCAGGCCTCCGATCTGGTAGCCCTGACGCGTGTACCCATAGCGAAGATCGTTCACGATGTTGGGCGTCACGGTCCAGGTATAGCCAAGGGTGAAACCCTTGGTGTTGTCATCAGTAAAGCTCGAAGGCGGCTGACCTGGCAGGTTAGCGAACCCTGCGGATGTGTCCTTCTGCAGATTGCCGCGCGCGAAGATGTGGTTCCTGCTGTTGAGATCGTAGTCCAGCTTGACGATGCTTGTGTTTTGCGTCAGCGGATCTCTGGAAGGAAAGAAGAGCGAGCCGTTATTGAGGCCGTCCCCGGTCGCTGAGCCGGTTGCAGTGGGAACACCCGCATAGTAGGAGAGAACGTTGGGGTTCGGTCCCGGCCCCCAGGGGCAGACCGGCGCACCGTTGAAGGTTTGCGAAGTGCAGCCAGCGTCAAGAGTTTGTATCTGACTGGTCGATACAGACTGGACCGCGTTCTGCGAGCCGTACTGGTATTGCAGAGTGCCAGCCATGAAAGAGGCTGTAGGCACAGTGGCTTCAACGATGTCATCGACCGCGCGGCGCTGGCCCTCATAGTTGAAAAAGAAGAAGAGCTTATTCTTTTTGATTGGCCCTCCCACACTGCCGCCGAAGGTGTTCAGCACATACTTCTGCGGTGTGTTGGACTCCCCTGAAGCCAGTTGATTGTTTTTGTTGAAGAAGTCATTGGCCACCGTGTTGGTAGGGCGATAGTACTCGTAAAGACCGCCATGAAATTTGTTGGTGCCGCTTTTGGTTATGAGTGAAACCTGCGCGCCGGACGAACGCCCTGCATCAGCGGAACCAACCGCAGTGGTCACGCGAAATTCTTCAGTAGAGTCAAGAGTGGAGCGCAGTACGCCGCTGAATGCGAAGCCGCTCAACTGGTCGTTGTCATCGATGCCGTCGAGGGTGACATTGCCCTGATCGGAACGGCTGCCCGCGACTGCGCCCTGGCGGCTATCGGCCTGATTCGGCTTCTGCCCTATGTAGAGAACGCCGGGCTGCAGGCTCAACAATGAGTTCGGGTCACGCCCTTCCATGGGGAGCGCTTCAATAGTTTCATTGCCAACCGAGTTACCGATAGTGGCGTCCGTGGTGTTGAGAGTCTGAGCACTGGAAGTTACATCAACGGTAACGGAGTTCGACTGCACGGACAGAATGAAATCGATGGTCGCCGGTTGATTGACGAGAAGTTCGGCAGTCTTCGATTGAGAGCCGAAACCATTTGCCGAAACAGTGATGAGATAGCGTGCAGGGGGAATTTGCGGAAGCTGATAAAGACCTGCGTTATTGGTAACGGCAGAGATGGTTTTGTCTGTCGCCTGATCGGAGAGACTGATAGTTGCGCCTGGTACGAGAGCGCCACTTGGGTCTTTCACAATGCCACGCAATGAAGTCGATGCTGTTTGGCCTTGAGAGAGAACCGATGACGTCAGAAGACACAAGAATATTGCTGCGCAACGTGTGTGTCGCATATCACTCCTCCTAAACTGGACCATCAATTGGACCATCGCTAACAGTGAGCCACTTCAATCGCGTGGCTTCTTTTTTATCGAATTGCGTTCATGGGCTCTAACGCTGAATGAGCCATCGTGCGAGTTTCCTATTGTTGTCTTAAACAAACCTCCTCTTCAACAGATTTCATTGATTCGATTGACGTTAACTGGGATGAAGCGGGCATTTCCAGGGACGAAGCTGCATGGCTCGTCAGCGAGAGTCTACGAATTTGTGACACCGGCAACGCACTTTGATTACGCCCGCATTCAATGAGGCGAGCGATTACGGAGTTGCGTCGCTCGGGGTTTTGAAGTCCTGACCGGGCGGTATGGGAACGAGCTTGCCCACGAAGGAGCCTTCCGGTGCAAGGGCGATTGCGACCGCGGGAAAGTTCTCACTGTGGCGCTTCTTTTTGTAGATGTGCAGCAATGCAAGACGATGTTGCGCGGCCCATCCATTGGCGGCCGCGATCAGCTCCGCCTGCACTTGAGGCGTGAGATCTGATTCGAGCTTTCTGAGCTCATTGGCAACCTTGCGGGATGCTTCTTCGCCTCCCTGATGCGCCCCTGCCTGAAAATAGTAGTAAGCAAGTTTGCGATCGACAGCCATACCCTTGCCATCGCGCGCCATGATGGCGAGCAGCATGGAGGATCGCCAGCTTCCGGCTGCTGCCGCTTCTTCGAGCAACGCCTGTGCCTCATGCGATGACTTTGCCAACTCCGGATGCTCAACCAGTAAAAGTCCGAGGGAATGCATGGCCGGCACATAGCCATCATTGGCGGACATGCGTAAGAGCCCCGCGGCTTTGCGAAAGTCCTGAACGTGGCCATCAGTCACTGAATACAAAACTCCCAGTTTGTACGCTGCAAAGGAATCGTGCAGTTTAACGCCCGCCTGGTACCAGTTCTCAGCGGTAGCACGATCCGCCTGCACACCCTCGCCGAAGTAGTAGATATCGCCCAAAAACGATGCAGCGGTACCAGAGCCTTTGCGGAAGGCCTCCGTGAGAAGCTGTACAGCCATCTCCGCATTCTTTGGGACTCCGATGCCTTCAAGATAAGCGACGCCGAGATTGACAGTGCCCACGACCGAACCGGAAGCAGATGCCCGTTGAAACCAATGTGCTGAGCGCTCCAGATTTACAGGTACTCCAATGCCGGCGTGGTAGAAATAGCCGATCTGATTTTGAGCACCGGCGTGGCCCGCTTCAGCTGCTCTTTCATACCAGCGCGCAGCTTCGGCAAAGTCCTGGAGAACTCCATCACCCATGAAGCAGGCATTCGCAAGCTGCACTTCTTGCTGCACGAAACCCTGTTCGGCCTTTGCCCTGAGCTGAGAGATTTTTTGCGGTGAGTGCGAAGGTACGTTTCCTGCGGCCAGATGAGAAACAGCAAGAACGAACACGGCGCACGGTAAAGAGAAGCGCGATGACCTGCTGACGATATGAATCATGGTTTCCCCCGGTGTACGACCGATGATTACGCCTGTCTTACGATTGCTGGTGCGGGAACCGGCGATGCATACGTGACGTGCTTCATTCTCTCGCCGTAAGCAGGCGAGTTAGCCGTTGTGGGGGAACCTCATCGGCTGCATTGGCCTCTCTGAGGGCCTCGAATCGCAACTGGTTTCACAGAAGCCGCAACTCGTCACAAATTGAAAAAAGATAAAAATGCCGCTGGAGGAGAGACGCGAAATACTTGCGGATGGCATGTACACAAGTAAGGCATCGCTTCAGCGGCGTGGAGCGGCATGTGGGCGCCTATAGTTATTTCAGAGAAGTATCTACTAGACGATTAGCGTGGAGCGGCCCAGACGGGGAAGCTGTTGGCCCAGATCTGAAAGCTGTTGAAGAGGAATTGGCCACCAAGCACAAGCAGCCAGACCCACAGCGCAAAACGCAACGGGCGGCGTGGGATGCTATTGGTGAGCAATGTGCCGGCTATGGCTCCAAACGCGCCTCCGATAATCAAATGCATCAAAAGGCCGGGATTGGTCGATTGCGAAAACCAATGCGCGCCACTACCGATAAGCGAGACGACGAAACCGAATGCGATGTCAGTGCCAACAACTTGCGCAGGCAAAAGAGGCGTGAGGCTGAGCAATGCGGCAGAGCCTAGAGCACCTGCGCCTGCGGAAGAGAATCCGACTTCTGCGCCGACGGGAAACATCAGCCATGGAAGCAGGCGAGCACGATTTCGCGCATCGGGATTCTGCTTCATGGGACGGAACGAGTAGAGAATCTGCCAGCTTGCCATGCTGACCAGGATGGCTCCCAGCAGCGCGTTGAGCAGGTTCTGCGAACCGGCTGTTACAAGATGCTTGAGGAACAGCGAGCCGATGAGCACGCCAGGCGCGCCACCGAGAAGCATGAAGCCGAGAGTAGGCCATGAGACATTCCGGCGAGCAATCTGCGCAGGCACCAGAATGAGTTTGACCGCGGTTGCAAACATCAGGCCGATGCCGACAGCGATCGGCGCGGGAACGCCAAGAAACAAGACCAGAACCGGCACGGTGACCGTGCCTGCGCCCACGCCTGTGAGGGCGATGAAAAGTGCGATAAGAAATCCGATGAGGTACTGCATTATGTGGCCTCAGCTTCCGGTACTGCTTAGTTCGCTGGCGCTGCTTCAATGTGAATGCCGCATTCAACCTTGCGGCCGGCCCAACGCCCGGAACGTGGGTCATTGGGATCGAGAGGAAGCGTGGTACATGGCTCGCATCCGATGGAGGTATAGCCGCGTTCATAGAGCGACAGTAACGGGATCTCAAGCTGCTCGCAGGCATACCAGACATCGCGCGTCGTCCACTCGGTAAGAGGGGCGAGCTTGAGCACCTGCTGCCCGCCGGGAAGCGTGAAGAGCGAGGATTCTTCAAGCGCAGCGCGGCTTTTTGCCTGTTCACGCCGCAGACCGGTAAGCCAGACACGATAGCCTGCGACGGCTTTGAAAAGCGGCTCGACCTTGCGCAATTTGCAGCACTGATCAGGCGCGGATTGATAGAGAAGTCCGTGCTCCAACTCCTGCTCGGCGACGGTCTTCTCGGGTAGAAGATTGATCAGATTCAAGGCCCATTCGGCAGCGATGCGGTCTCGATACGCGTAGGTCTCAGCAAAGTGGTAGCCGGTATCGAGAAAGAGGATCGGAATGTTGGGGTCGAGCTGAATTGCGAGTTTGGTCAGGAGCACATCTTCGGCTTGAAAGCTGCAGGTGAGGCATACATCAGGCGCGCCTGAAATTTCGCTCGCGAGCGCGGCGCGGACCTTATCGAGCTTGGCGGCTACTTCGGTGTGAATTTCGAGAGTGCTCATCGGGTCTTTGCCTTTCCTGATGCTTGAAGAATGCCGACGTCTACGAGCAGCTGATGGACCGCGGCAACCACGTTGACGGCGTCGGCTGTGATCTGCGCATCTCCAGCGCGCGCGGAGAGAATGCCGGCTTCGTTTTCTGTCACTACCAACGCGATGAGGCCGGATTGGATGTAAGACTGAACGATCAATTCATGCTGACCTGCATGGGCTTCGACGCGTGCAGCAACTGCACCAGCATCGAAGAACGATCGCTCGATTGCGTTGATGAGGCCTGCTGGGCCAGTCAACTCAAGGCGGCCTCCGCGATGACCCCAGCGCGCTGCTCTCTCTTCAGGTGTCACCCGTTCAGAGATGTTTAGCTGAACACTGTCTGCGTCTGAGGCCCCGGCGTCTGTTGCAGTTACCATGCCTGCAGCGACGGTGCTGTTGGTTTCCGGATCGATCAGGATGAAGGCGCCGGTGCTGCGATTGTCACCGTAGGCATCGACAGCGATAGGCCGCAGCAGTTGAATGGAGACGACACCGATGCCGTTCATCTCCAGTGTCTCGGCCGCTTCGTGCGCGAGTGTGCCGATATTGGTGCGATGCTCAACCGTTGCGATATAGGCAGGCACGGTCTGGCTGGTGTGCTTGAGAAGATAGCGCCGATTGCGATCCAATGGCCGTTGGTCCATCCACACCAGCGCGGCGTTGAGTTTCTTCACCACGGTGGCTGGGGTGCTGGAGGCGACGATGAGATCGCCACGGCTGATGTCGACCTCGTGATCCAGCACAACGGTAACGGAAAGTGGCGCGTGGGCTTCAGCGAGATCTCCATCCCAGGTGACGATGCGCGCAATCTTGGCGCTTCTGCCTGAGGGGAGCACGGTGATCTTGTCACCGGGTTGGATGGTACCTGAGGCGATCTGGCCGGCGAATCCACGAAAGGTATGATCGGGGCGAAGGACGCGCTGCACAGGAAAACGAAATGGTGCGGAGCGAGTATCGAGCGAAGACGGCAGCGATTCAAGCAGCTCCAGCAGCGATGGACCCGTATACCACGGCATAGCATCTGAACGATGAACGATGTTGTCCCCGGCCAACGCGCTCACCGGAACAAAGATAGGCTCGACAGGATTGCCAGTGTCGACGGCGATGCGATCGAGAAGAGACTTGAATTCGCGCTCGATGGCGTGGAATGCGCCCTCTTCGTAGCCGATGAGATCCATCTTGTTTACGGCGACGAGAACATGCCGCACGCGCAACAGAGATGCGATATACGCATGACGGCGCGACTGCGGCAGAACGCCTTTGCTTGCATCAATGAGCACAACGGCGGCGTCCGCGGTCGATGCGCCAGTGGCCATATTGCGCGTGTACTGCTCGTGACCCGGTGTGTCGGCAATGATGAATTTGCGGCGGGCGGTAGAGAAGTAGCGATAGGCAACATCGATGGTGATGCCCTGCTCACGCTCGGCGCGAAGACCATCGGTTAACAGCGCGAAATCGATCTGACCGGGAGCGGTCGTTCCCTTCCCTTCGATGGAGCGGACCTGATCTTCATAGACCGACTGCGTGTCATAGAGCAGGCGCCCGATGAGGGTCGATTTGCCGTCGTCGACGCTGCCGGCGGTAGAGAAGCGCAACAGGTCTTTGCCACGCTCCTGAGCCAGGAATTCGGTCAGGAAATTGTCGCTTGTGATTTCGGGAACGGCGAGTGCGGACATCAGAAATATCCCTCCCGCTTCTTGATCTCCATGGAGCCTTCCTGGTCATGATCAATGGCGCGATTGGCGCGCTCCGATGAGCGAAAGGAAAGCAGCTCCGCAATGATGGCCGGGATAGAATCGGCGTCGGAGCGAATTGCCCCAGTGCATGGGCTGCAACCGAGCGAACGCAGCCGCGACTTAACCATCTGCGGCTTTTCTCCGGGCCACGCAACGAACTCCTGCTCGATGGGGAGCAGCGCATCGCCACGCACATACATGGGCCGTTCCTTGGCGAAATAGAGATCGACTACAGGAATATTTTCCTCGTGGATGTACTGCCATACATCCATCTCCGTCCAGTTAGAGAGCGGAAAGACGCGAATGCTTTCGCCGGGATGAATGCGCGCGTTGTAGAGGTTCCACAGTTCAGGACGTTGGTTCTTCGGGTCCCACTGGCCAGCGCTATCACGGAAAGAATAGATACGCTCCTTGGCGCGAGATTTTTCCTCGTCCCGGCGAGCACCGCCAAAGGCAGCATCGAACTTGTAATGCCGGAGACCATCGAGCAGGGCCTGCGTCTTGAGCAGACCGCAGCAGCGCTTGGTGTCGAGGGCGATGGGATTGGTGCCATTGGCAATGGCTTGTTCATTCCGCCATACGAGCAGCTCGGCGCCGATGGAGCGCGCCATCTCATCGCGGAAGGTGAGCATCTCAGCGAACTTAAAGCCTGTATCGATGTGCAGCAGAGGAAAAGGGATAGGAGCCGGATAGAAGGCCTTCTGGGCTAGGCGCAGCATCACGGAAGAGTCTTTGCCGATGGAGTAGAGCATCACCGGCCGCTCAAATTCCGAAGCGACCTCGCGCAGGATATGAATGCTCTCAGCTTCAAGCAGGCGCAGATGGCTGAGCGGCGGTGGAGCGGATAAATTCGCGGATGGAGATTGCGAATCGAGTTCGTTTTCGATAACCGGCATGCAAACCTCGGTGCTTCCTGGGTGTGCTGTGTGCCGAATCCCTCAGAGTCAAACCCGGCTGAACAGCTACGGGTGTGGCGTCTGGGTCACTGGATCAGTTGTACTTGGATTCCGTACTGAAGATCGGAGACTAGAACATGCACCCGTCGAAGATGTTCGACAGGCGACAACAAGAGCGGCGTGTGGAGGCGCTAACCATGTTCTCTGTAGATGATAGCAGAGCGACAGGGTTGCAGCAATTTTTCGAGATTGCCTCTGATTCAACTGTTTTGGGTCGCAGTACGGGACTCAGAGCGGCGTGCTATCGACCGCTGCCCCCAAGAAACGTCCTTGGGGGGCCCTCCTGGTGCGGTTAGAAGAGTATTTTCAAAGCGAATTGAAGCTGCCTCGATGTTGTTGCGGTTGCAGTCGTTACGCCTGCCGTGGGTGAAAGAACCGCGGCGGCTGTGGGTTTGGCGGGCGTTGCGCCCGTGCTGAAGACAACGGCATTGGGCGTGGTGAAGTTGGTATGGTTGAGCAGATTGAAGTACTCGACGCGGAACTGCGCGCGCAGACGCTCGTGAATCGTGGTGTTCTTGGCCAGCGAGAGATCGACATTGCTCAGGCCGGGACCGATGAGCGAGTCGCGGCTGGCATTGCCGAAGGAGCCTGGATAGGGCGCGGAGAAGGCCGTGGGATCGAACCACTCGGTTGGTGTTTTGGGATAGAGCTTGCCATGGAAGTCAGGGTTCAACTGCGGGCGAGCGGGATTGCGGGAGTCTCCATTGCCCGTTGGGTTGTAGCCTAGCTGCGGTGAGAACGGGAAGCCGCTCTGAATCGTGGCAATTCCGCTCAGCGTCCAGCCGCCAACGGCATTCTGCGCCAGGCGCGGAGAGTTGGCTAGGAGTACGTGGCCCTGGCCGAAGGGCAGATCCCACGAACCGTTGATGGCAGCCGCGTGGCTGATGTTCGTCGCGGCCAGTCCGTAGTCGAGTTTGGGATTTCCGGGGAACGAGACAAAGGCTGGAGTATTGGCCGAGACGCTGGTGTTCCATGCCGAGCCATCATCGAGGTTGCGCGAATACGTGTAGACGCCGCGTAGTTGCAGGCCACCGGCAAACTGGCGGCGCGCGTCCACTTCGAGCGCGTGGTAGTTGCTGATGCCCTGCGAGACCCACGATGTGGTGTTGGCCACGTTGGGATTGGCGAAAGTGGATGTCGGATAGAAGACCGTACCTGCGGCGAGAGACGCGGGGCACGCCGCATCAGGGCAGACGACCGCCGCGGGCGTGTTTTGATCCTCAGAGAGAATCTGATGATAGCCGTGCGATCCGATGTAGCCCACCGTCAGGGTGGTGCGCGGCGCCAGCTCTTGCTCGACGCGTAGCGTCCAGGCAAGCACGGTTGGCGTCTGGATATCGGGCTGCACATTGCTGGGTGAGATCTGGCCGCCGGTTGATGAAGCGGTTGAAAGACCTTGCAGGTCGCTCACCTGGATGGTCTTGCCCTGTGCGTTTTTGCTGAACGATTGCGTGGCGTTGAAGGGCGCGGTCTGATCGAGCCGGTAGTCGAGCGTGTCGAGCAGAGCGCGGTGCACGCCAAAGCTGCCCTTGATTACGGTCTTGCCTTTGCCGAAGGGATCGTATGCGAAGCCTACGCGCGGCTCGGGCAGAAACTTTGCGCGATTGTTGGTGAGGGCGGAACTCCCGACAGTGGGTGTGGAGTTGATGACGCCATCGGTGAAGCCGTAGTTGGAGGCGCGGCCCTGCACCTCGTTCCAGCCGTTCGACGATTCAATGCGGATACCCGCGCGCAGCTCAAGCCGCGGAGTCACCTTCCACGCGTCTTCAATAAAACCAGCGCCGAAGAGCGAACGCCAGCCAAGTTCCGTTGGAGACGGAACGATGGTGTACTTCGAAACCTGGCCTTGAAGGAAGGTGCTCAGAGTCGAGAACGCGGCCTGCCCGTATTGGTTCTGCGCGAGGAAGTCGTTGGATTGCAGCCGCTGCAGCCAGACGCCTGCCTCAATCTGATGATTGCGATGTGTCCAATAGATGTGGTCATCGACGGTGAAGAGATTGCGCGCGGTCTGGTTATTGCTACCGGTATTGGCACCGGCGAGGGTGATCTGCGAGGCGCCGTTGGATGCGGTGCTGCCGGAGATGACGATGGCTCCGACAGGGGCATTGGCGGCCCATCCGGGCACGGAACCGGCAATGATGCTGTCAAAGTCAAAGGATGCGCGCGAGTAACCGAAGCGCAGAGTATTGAGCAGAGAGGGCGAGAAGACGTGCTGCTCCTGCGCGCTGAAAACCTGCTCGCGGAGGCGCTCATAGATGGATGAATAGGGATTAGCTGAGGGCGTCGTAGCATCGCTGTCGTCGACGGTATAAACACCGAAGAGCAGATCCTTCTGCGAGAGATTGTCATCGATGCGCGCGGTACCGAAGTCTTCGCGCACATGCTGCGGAGGATTGGAGAAAGCTTCGGCAATGCCGCTGGGCAGGCCATTGGACAAGAGTTCAGGCCCGTTCTGCACCGGCCACAGAGCCAGCAAAGGAGCTACAGCGGAATTGACTCCGACAAATTGCTCAACCCCGTTAGCGTCTGGGAGATAGCCCTGCCTGGCCTGATTGTCCGGCACCAGCGTGACGTCGCTGAGGCCGAGATGCTGGCGATAGCCTTCGTAGTTGGCGAAGCCAAAGAGCTTGTCACGACGTATCGGGCCGCCGACAGCAGCGCCGAAATCATTGCGTTGGAACGCGGGGATCTGTGCCTGATCGAAGTAGTTGCGTGCATCGAGCGCGCTGTTGCGCAAGAACTCGTAGACCGAGCCATGCAGTTGATTGCTGCCCGAGGCAGTGATGATGGAGATCTGAGCACCGGTGCGTTTGCCGTAGTTGGCGCCGTAGGAGTCGGTGACCACGTTGAACTCGCGCACTGCTTCCACGCCGAGCAACTGACCGCTGGTGCCGCCGGGGGTGACGTTGATGAGTGAACCGCCGGTGTACTCGATTCCATTAAGCAAGAAGAGATTGTCCTGCGGGCGGCGACCGGAGATCGAAAACATATTGCCAACCGAGGAGTTCGATGTCCCGACACCGCCGGAGCGCTGCGTGGTATAGCTCACCGAGGCCGGATTGAGCTGAAGCAGTTGATCGAAGCTGCGGCCGTTCAGAGGAAGCTGTTTGACCTGGCGCTCATCAACCAGCCCTTGAGATTGCAGTGTGGAAGTGTCGATGCTGGCTGGTGTGTCGACGACTGTGACCACCTGTTCGACAGTGCCGACGCTAAGCGCAAGATGCAGATCAATGCTCTGGCCAACAGTGAGGGCAATGCCTGTGCGCTTGAGAGGGGCAAAACCATCGAGTGTAACGGAGACGGAATAAACGCCAACTGGAATAGAGGGTGCGGAAAAAGCTCCGCCTTGTGCGGTAACGAGCTGACGAACACCGCCTGTTTCCTCATTGCGGATGGTTACGCTGGCCCCGACAATGGCCGCATTGCCGGAGTCAACAACATCGCCGGCAATAGTGCCGCCAACTAACTGCGCGTGAAGGAATGCCGGTAAAGCAAAGAACGAGAGAGACAGGATCAGAAATCGTGCTCTGGCTGAATACTGCAAAGAAGACATGACGGAACTCCAAACGAAAACACTTTTTTGAATTTTGAAAATGAATGAGAACGAAGAGGAGGGCCTAACCGCGACAACACAGGGCGGCGGCCTGGGGACAACAGGCGCGCGCGTGATACAGCCGTGTGTGCAATGAATCGACCAAGGGAATGGTCCTTAACTGGTTATGGCTTAGCTGTGGAGGATAAGTTCTACCGGGCGATTATTTTCGAGCATTAAAGCCCACTGACCGATAGCAGATCGTGGCGAAGTTTATCGCGGACAACAACAACAGACCGCGCGCGCCTGGGAGGCACAACAGCGTATCTTGGCCGGATTGGATACAACGATCACAGTGTGATGTTACCACGAGGTTGACGGACAGGCAAGAAAGCACCGCGGTCTATCGAGAATAGATGCGCGTCGAGATCACAGGGTGCGTTAAAAAATGGCGCACGCCACACCCTACAAACTTCTGGAATCTGCCTTTGACGCGTTTATGGAAAATTCACATCGGGAAGCTATGGTTCTGACATGAGAACTTTTCAAAAATGGCCGCGCGAGCTGCCTGCGATTCTCGTTTTATTCGCAAATAGGGAGAGCGCTGATCCAGCTTTGAATTGATTTTTTCTCAGTGGGCTACCGGGCATCGAAGCCTGGTGCAGCTTCAATCATTTCCTGACTCTACTCGCTCCTTCATCATTTCCTGACTCAACTCATCTATTGGAGAGCCGAAATTGAAACGTCTGGTTGTATTCGCCGCATTTGTTTGTCTATTGTTCTTAACCGCAACAAAATCATTTGCCCAGTTTGAGACCGCGTCCGTCCTGGGTTATGTACGCGACTCGTCGGGAGCCGTGGTGCCCAACGCAACCGTCTCCCTGGTCAACCAGGAGACGCGGGCAACTGTGACGGTTAAAACCGATGCACAGGGAGCCTACCAGTTCACCGATGTGAAGATCGGCAACTACCAGGTAACTTCGGAGGCCGCGGGCTTTGATACCTCCGCGACCCAGGTCTTCCAGGTGCAGGTGAACGCTCACCAGCGCGTGGATGTGACACTTAAAGTTGGCTCGACTAACAATTCCATCATCGTCAGCGATGCCGCCCAGTTGCTCGAAACTGACTCCAGCGAACGCGGCCAGGTGATCGGCACGCGCGAGGTTGAGAATCTTCCTCTCAACGGCCGCGCCTATGCCGACCTTGCGGCCCTTGTTCCAGGCGTGCGCCGCAACACACTTGAGAACTCAACCGATAGCAGCCGCGACGCATCCTTCAACGTCAACGGCCAGCGCAGCGAATTTAACAACTTCCTGCTCGACGGTATCGACAACAATGCGTACGGCACTTCAAACCAGGGCTTCTCGAACCAGGCAATTCCACCTTCTCCCGATGCTATCTCCGAGTTTCGCGTGGAGACCGACAACTACAGCGCCGAGTATGGCCGCTCGGCCGGAGGCGTGATCAACGTCAGCATTCGCAGTGGTACGAACCAGTTCCACGGCAAAGCTTACGACTACATCCGCAACACAGCCTTCAACGCCATCGGGCCATTCACCCCGCCTTCCAATCCTTTGACCGGGAAGGCTCAGAAGCCGATCCTGATCCGCAACCAGTTCGGCGGAACCCTCGGCGGCCCCATCTGGAAAGATCGCCTGTTCATCTTCGGCGACTATGAAGGCACACGTCAGCTCGTCCACGCCGTCATGCAGGCCACTGTACCCACCGCCAACCAGTACGGCATAAGTGACCTTGCGAAAGCTAACGGCGGCTACACCTTTCTCGCATCGGACCCCAATAACAAGAACTTCGAAGGCACAACGGGCGTTCCTCTCGTCAATCCACTCACGGGCCAGACCTATCCGAACGGTGTGATTCCATTCGATGATCCCTCGGTCTCCAGCTTCGCCAAAGGTGTGCTGGCCGCTCTACCCGCGCCGAATGTTCCGGGCAGCCCTTTTGGCAACAATTACGCTTCCCTGCCAGCTGACACCATCAATGACGACAAGGGTGATATTCGCCTCGACGCAACCATCAGCCCCAAGACCACGGCTTTTGGCCGCTACAGCGAGCACCAGGCCATCATCCTGTCACCTCCGAACATCCAGGGCCCGGCGGGCGGCAACAGCAATGGTCACGTCAAGATCTTCAACCAGCAGGGCGTTCTGGGCGCGACTCATGTTTTCAACCAGAACTCGATTCTCGATGCGCGTTTCGCCTTCACGCTGACCGATGGCGGCAAAGGGCCCTACGGCGCCAACCTGCCCAGCCTGATGACCGGCATCCCTGGCCTGCCGACTGATCCTGTGGTCGTGCGCAGCCTCAATGTGCAGAGCGTGAGCGGCTTCTCGCAATTCGGCAACCAGGGCAGCAATCCGCAATTCCAGAATCCCTACGTTTACAACCCCAAGATCAACTACACGCAGATCAAGGGCCGCAGCACCTACAAAGTGGGCTATGAATACCAGGCCATCTTCACCACGATCGATGACTTCAACCCTACCTATGGTCAGGACACGTACAACGGCGGCTTCAGCTTCAACGGAACTGGTCCCGTCAGTGGCGCGGATACTGGCAGCAAAGAAGGTACTGCCTTAGCCGACTTCCTCTTTGGTGCGCGCGATTCGTATCAGCTAAACAATTTCGTCATTGTTCATCTGAACCAGCGCATGCACTACTTCTACTTTCAAGACGACATCCGCCTGAATTCCAAGCTGACCATCAACGCCGGCCTACGCTATGAGCTAGTGACGCCTCAGTGGGAAAAGCACAACCTGCTGGCCAACTTCGATCCCGGCACACAATCACTTATCACTGCCAAGGGCGGTTCGCTCTATGACCGTGCGTTGGTGCATACGCCCAAGCTTGACTTTGCACCACGTCTCGGTCTCGCATACTCCATTGACCCCAAGACTGTCGTTCGCGCGGGCTACGGCATCAGCTTTGCTCAGTACAATCGTGAGGGCGGCGAAAACCTACTTGTCTACAACCTGCCCAACATCGTCAACACTAACATCGTGCAGTACCCACAATTTGCCGACACCGCTGATACCGGATCGGCGACATTACTGCCGGTTTGCACCCCTGACCAGGCTGGGGCGCCTTACACCGCAGCTAATCCGACGCCCTGCTTCCGGACAACAAGCCAGGGTTATCCGACCGGTCTTACCAGCCCGGCAAACGTAACCGCCAAAAGCAATCTCACGGCACAAGCCCGGTACATTCCTAAGGATCTGCCCACCGGTTATGTGCAGGCATATCATCTGACTGTTCAGCGTCAGGTTGGCCCATCTACTACTGTCGAAGCATCGTATGTCGGCTCACATGGCGTGAAGCTGCAGGTTTTGGCCGATCTGAACCAGGCTAATCCGAGTCCGGTCACCGCTACCTGCGGGCCGACCACCAAATCAAACGGTTGCCCAACGCTGGCTCAGCGCCGTCCCATTCAAACGTTCTTCACCATCGAAGAAACACTGCCGGCCGGCTTCCTTTCTTACAACGCACTGCAGGCGAAGGTAGAGCATCGTACCGGCCACGGTCTTTACCTGCTCAACTCCTTCACCTGGTCGCGAGCCATCGATAATGCCGCCGGCCATCTCGATACTCCCGATGGCGACAACTCGCGCATCAATCTGGCCAACCCCGAGGGAGAACGTGGTCCTTCGGCCTACAACCAGCCGTGGAACAACGTGCTTTCGGTGGTCTATGATCTGCCTTACGGCAGGGGCCGCATGTTTGGCAACGATGCACCGTTTGTCGTCCGTGAAGTGCTCGGCGGATGGCAGTTGACTGCAATTGACAGCGCCAGCGCGGGCCTGCCGGTCAACATCACCTACTCACCGAACAGTGCGCAGACGGTCAGCACCATTCTGACGCAGCGGCCCAACCAGACCGGAAAGGCATTGCTGCCTAAATCGCAGCGAACGCGCACTTCAGGCAATCAAGGCATCAGCACTTTCAATTTTGCATCGTTCAGTCTCCCGGACAACAATCATCCCTACGGTACGGCCGGACGCAATTCGGTTCGTTTCGATAACTTCTATCAGCTCGACATGGGCTTGCATAAGGTGTTCGACTTGTATCCAGAGAATGTCAAATTCGACTTCCGTTTCGAGGCTTTCAACGTCCTCAACCAAACGAACTATGCGGCGCCATCGAGCAACCTCAGCAGCGCCAGCAGCTTTGGCGTAGTGACAGCATCGTCAACCTTCCCGGCGCGTATTCTGCAATTCGCCGGCAAGATCGTTTTCTAACTTAACCCACGCCGAAAAGAGGCCGCACATGAATCGCAGACAATTCACCACCATGGCCGGCGCATCGCTTGGCAGCCTGATCGCCCGCAAGTTGTGGGCGGAGCAGGCTGCGGCCTCTTCCGGCAAGTTCTATTTCGCTTTAATTGCCGATACGCACATCATCGACAACTTCTATGTCAAAGGCAGCGAGAACGGCGTCGAGGATAACGAAAGCATCCTCGTCACCACCCCGCGCCTGATCTCGGCACGCGACCTGATCAATTCGCTGAGCCCTGCCATCGAGCAGGTCTTTCTTATCGGCGATTATTTTCACAACTATCCTTCAACCGACTACGATTTCTACTTCAAAAACACGACACGGCTGGATAACGCAAAAACAATTACGGATGCATTCAAGATGCCGGTGCATCTCGGCTTCGGCAACCACGACTACGATGTAAAGCATGTTCCGCGTGAGATGAGCAACCGCCTGTTCAAGGCCAAGTTCAACGCAGACCCATACTCAGTCGTGGATTACAAAGGCTACAAATTTATCCACCTGAATAACTTCCTCGGCAACACGCAGGATCGCGCCGCTTCGGACTTCAATCCCAATATCGGCTCGCTGGGCGAGGAGCAGCTTCATTGGTTTGAGGCTCAGTTGCAACAGCACAAACCAACCTTCGTGTTCATTCACTACCCGCTCATTCAGGATGTTCCCGCGGAGTTCAGCGATTATGGGCTTCATCCGCTGCTGCGCAAGTACAAAGACAACATTCAGCTTGTCGTTTCAGGGCATATGCACAAGTGGATCGACTTCGCACATACCTACGGGCCGCAGCACTATGTGATGGCCGCGACACGCTACGATCCCAATGCCTATATGTTGATCGAGGTCGACACAAAGGTCGGTTCGTGGCGCTTTATGAATGCCGGCCTCGTAGAATGGTCCACGCACTTTAGCCAACCCTATCGGCTTGGCTGAATTCGCAACTCTCGTTCGACAAGAATCTTCCTCAATTAAAGGACATGGGAATGCATTGTTTTCGCAGTTTCTCTTCCGGCGTACTGATGTTGGCCTTGGCGGCCGGAACCTCAACGGCCCAGGCGCCCAACAGCGCATTAAAACTGAATCAGATTCAGGTCATCGGAACGCACAACAGCTATCACGCCGGCATCGCGCCCAATGAAAGCAAACTTTGGCAAGAAAAGTATGCCAATGCCTATAAGGGGCTGGACTATCAGCATCAGCCGTTAGCGCAACAGTTCGATAGCGGCGTTCGCCAGATTGAGCTGGATATTTATGCCGACACCAAAGGCGGCCGTTACGCGCATCCCTCGGGACCAAAGAGGGTTGAGGCGGCACACCTGCCGGCCGATCCGGAGTTCGATCCCAACGGGCTGATGCTCAAGCCGGGCTTTAAGGTGATCCATGTTCAGGATGTGGACTACCGCAGCACCTGCCAACCCTTCATCGGATGCCTGCAGCAAGTGCGTGAATGGTCGCACGAGCATCCAGGCCATATTCCCATCTTCATTCTGGTCGAGACCAAGGAACGCGAGCCACGTGAAAAGGTTCAACTGACCGAGCCGGAGCCATTTACATCAGCCGTTTTTGACGCGCTGGATGCGGAGATCCGCTCCGTCTTTCCGCCCGAAGAAATGATCACGCCGGATGACGTGCGCGGCAGCTACAAGACTCTCAATGAAGCGGTCCTAGCGGGCCATTGGCCCACGCTGGACAGTGCTCGCGGCAAGGTAGTCTTCCTAATGGATCAGCACCACGTTGGGCCAATCTATCTCAAGGGTCACCCCTCGCTGAAGGGACGCGTCCTCTTCACGAACGCCGAGCCTGGCGAGCCCGACGCAGCCTTCGTCGAACGAAACGACGGGCCGGCGGCGGAGATTTCGGATCTCGTCCGCAAGGGCTACCTGATCCGTGCGCGTACTGACTCGGACACGAAGCAAGCGCGCGTCAACGACACCACCACACGCGATGCCATGATGGCCAGCGGGGCTCAACTGCTCAGCACCGACTATCCGGTCAACGAGCCTGCGCGGTGGGATGGACATTACGTTGTTGCGTTGCCGGGGAACGCAGTCGCGCGCTGCAACCCAATCGATGCTCCATCGTCATGCAGCGCCGATGCGTTGAAATAAAGAGACAGCTATTCCGTTGTGTATCGAATCTCGAGCGACCGAATGCGATAGCAGGAGTAGGTCAGCACCAGAGCGATCAACAGGAGCAAACCGAGCGCCGCCGCCCATCCAGATACGGGCTCGGTTTCGACTGTCAGGAGAGCAAAGATCCCTTCAACGGGCACCTTGACCGGCATCAAATGGAGCAGGTAAGAAGCAACACTCAATTTCTGAAGCAGTGAAGGCAGCACCGGATTGATCGCCTCCCAACCAAGCACGAGCATCGCGGCTGGAATCGGGTTTCTGAACATCATGCTGAGTAAAAGAAACACTGCGCCATAGCCGAGGCACGCAAGCACGATGATCGCCAGATAAGCCTCCAACTGGCCAAGCCCGGGGCCGTTGAAAATGTAGTCGCGGCCCGCGGCTCCGTAGGCGCTGTACATCAGCCCGAAATCTACGAGAGTTGCGGAGGCAAAGAGAAGCAGCGCACTGAAGGAACCGGCTGCGAATTTGGCCAATAGAAGGACCTCGCGCCGCACCGGCGACAAAAGATAAAAGTGCAGGCTACGCTCCGTCATCTCACCGCGAATGAGTCGCGAAAAGATACCCAGACAGCCGAAGAAAACCGCCAGGCGAATGTAATAGAACTGCACAATTCCTGCCAAAACATTGGTGTCTACACTGATTGAAAGCGGCTGATGCAAATCAACTACAAGATGGATAAGAATAATGAGAGCAGGAACGAAAGCAAGAAAGTAGACCCATGTCGCCTTCCACGAGAAGAGATTCCTTCTGATCTCAATGGCTGCCAATCGCCGCCACTGTATCCACCAAAGCCCCCATGGCTGCTGGGTAAAACTAGTTCGAAGATCGCCGATTGCTGATTGCATCAAGACGCGCCTCCTTCGGTGCCGATGAGGTACTGATAGATAGCATTGGCATCGTCGTCCGCAGGCGCGACAGCCTCAATCTTCACCAAGCCTTCAGCAGCGATGCCGTTAAGCATGGAGTAGAACTGGTCCACATCGCCAGTGCGCAGAAAGACTCCTCTGCCATCCGCATGCAGCCGGGCCTCAACGCAGTGGTTGATCGAGAACATCTTTGACGCCAGCAGCTCTGGGCGGTCGCAGCGAATGAGCACCTGCATGGGCTTGTCGCGCACCTCTTGCCGCACCTCGTGAATATTGCCTTGCGCAATAAGATAGCCGCCGGTGATGAGCACCACGCGATCGGAGATGCGGTCCACCTCATCGAGGATGTGGCTCGAGATCAGCAGATGCATTCCCTGCCGGCCAAGCTCTTCAAAGAGAGCGATAGATTCGGCACGAGCCATCGGATCCAGCCCATTCAAAGGCTCATCTAGAACCAGGACGCGAGGATGATGAGCAATAGCCTGCGCGAGACGAATCTTCTGCCGCATGCCTTTGCTGTAGCCGGCGATTTTGCGGCTTGCCGCATCGCCTAGGTGAACACGGTCAAGAGCCTCGGCTGTGAGCCGGTAAGCATCATTCTTGCTCATACCGTGCAGCATCAGGCTATCCAATATGAACTCGTACCCCGCGAGGCCGCGAGGGAAGGAGTCGAACTGCGTGCAGTATCCAACATTACGGAAAAACTCAGTCGCATCGCCGGGCGTAAGACCCATGACTGAGATGCGGCCACTGGATGGTTGCACCAGACCAGTCATAAGGTTCATGAGCGTAGTCTTGCCCGACCCGTTGGGCCCTACTAGCGTGGTGATGCCGGGAGGAATGCTGAGCGAGACGCGATTGACGCCAAGTACTTCGCCATAGAACTTGGATACGTCATCAAAGACGATTTGGTCATTGATTGCACTCATCCGCGGATCACCTCGCGAGCGCGAATGCGCGCATTGAGCATGGCCACACAGATGAAGCAGGCCAAAGCCAGCATCATCACAATCGCCGGAATGGGAAGCGAATATCTGGGCGTGAAGATGACCGGCGCGCCCAGAAGCCGATGCCAGAGCTGCGACATCATGAACGGAATATTGAGAAGGAAGCCCCAACGAGTACGCAGAACGGCGGTAACGATGCCTCCAATGCCAGCCGGCACAAACACGGCGGCAAAGATGATGCCGGTTGCGACGGCTCTCCACTTAACCCATGACGAAAGCGCAAGACCAAGGATGGAGAGAAATGCAATCCAGATCAGTGATCCGGCGAGAAGGCCAAAACCCATGGACAGATTGGCCGCAATCCATGGCTGTGGCGAGGAGTAGCCCTGATAAGCAAAGAGCAGCAAGACAGGAATCCATGTGACCAGCGAGAGCGATGCAAAAAGAGCGATGAACTTGCCGAAGACATAGCCGAAGCGCGAGATAGGATGACTAAGCAGAATTGGCAACGCATTGTCGGCAAGATCGAAGGTGATCAGCCTGGGCGCAATCCACGACATCAAAACCAGCGCCAGCCATGATTGAACTTCAAGAACATCGAGAAAGAAAGTCGCATTGATCGCCACGCCGCGCGGTCCCTGGTTGCCAATCAGAAGTCTCGCCATCGGGTTATTCGCGAGATAGATTCCTACGAGGAAAACAAGGCACGGCAACAAGCTCAGCGTGAAGAGTCCCACGGTGATCTTCGACGACCAGGCCTCCGCGTAACCGTAGCGCGCAAGCACTAAAACACGCGCCCATATCGGAGTGACTCGGCCCGTGTAGGGGCGGTAGTTGTGCTTATAGACTGACATGTGTCGGCCGCCCCGCTTCGATATCCATGGCTCTTAGGAAAATATCTTCAAGAGAGTCGCGCCGTTGATTCATACGGCGAATCTGCACTCCCTGCTCGGAGGCAATACGGTAAAGATCGCGTACTTCAACGCGGTCAGGAATGACAAGCTTGATCCGGCCGCCCGGAAAGCAGGCGCACTCACAACCCAGGCCCCGAATGCTCACAGAGAATTGCTCGGTGGCGCCGATGGTTTCAAGCTCCATGAAGCTGCGGTTCGAGCGGCGTTCCTCTTCGATGTTGCAGAGAGCTGCAATGCGGCCGTTCTTGAGGATAAGAACCTCGTCACAGATCTCATCGATATCGCGCAGCAGATGCGAGGAGATGAGCAGGCGTGCACTGCCCTCCTTGCGAATTTCTTTAATGAGCTGAATCATGCGTTGGCGGGCAATCGGATCGAGGCCGTTGGTAGGTTCGTCGAGGATGATCAACCCTGGGCCATGCGCCAGCGCCTGGGCCAGCTTGATAAGCTGCTTCATGCCGAGGGAGTACGAGTTCACCTTGCGATAGCGAACCTCGCCCAGGCCTACGTAAAAGAGAGCCTCATGCGCTCGCTCCAGTGCTTCGCCCGCGGGCAATCCGGCAAGCTCCGCCATATAGCGAACGAAGCGCACACCGCTCATGTTGCCGATAAAGGAATCATTCTCCGGCATGTAGCCGACTCTTCCGCGTATCTGCGCCCTGTCTCGATGTGCGTCGAGGCCGAAGACACGGGCCGTGCCCTTCGAAGGTAGATGAAAGCCGAGCAACGTATTGATCAGCGTGGATTTTCCCGCGCCATTGGGACCGAGCAGGCCAATCGCCTGCCCTTGCAGGACACCGGTGAGGCCGTTCAGCACAGTACGATTGCCGAGCCGGACCTCTAACCCATCGAGATCAACGATACCCATGTAGCTCTCTTACGTTCGCGTTGCCATGCTTGTTCCCGATTAAAGCCCCGAGTGTCAAAAAATCGAACCCGAAAAGATGACTATCTCCCGCGGCCTCGATCCGCGTGTCTTTTCCCCACGCGCAAATCGCGGTAGGCCTGGCATCGGCTGCCAACTGCTGGAGCGCCTGCGCTGTCTCTCCGCTCATTTGCGAAAGCAGCGGCGTCAGCACCGGGCTTAGATTCTGGTAGGCTACAGCGGAGTAGTTCTCGTTGTCATCCTTGGGAAGCAGCATTTTGAATGCTGTTGAACGGGCCAGCGAATCGCCACTGGCGTGTGTACGCAACGCTTCCATAAGCAGCGCGCGATCAGGCGCTATGATCATGTAACCATCGGCGAATGTGTACTGTGCAACTACGTTGCCGGAGGGCTGTTCGCGCAGCGAGTAAAACGACTGCGCGCCTACCTGCGCAGATTCAATCGTGATGCTATGCGCCTTCTCGCCCCGAGCCAGTTGATTGATCGATTGCGTCAGCCGCTCGAGAGTGCTCTCAAGCCGTGCCGAGTCGTGCACCTCAATCACCGCCTTCCATGAAGGAGTCGGCAGTACAGGGCCATCGAGCGACAGGAGAAAATCACCACCCAGGTTAGCAGCCAGATCATTGCGGAAATCGATCTGCAGCTTTTCCTGAGCCTCGTTCAAGCCGTTATTTTCATTCCCATCCTTCGGCGCTGTCATGGCAATGATGTCATCGGCGATCTCGGCAGGATCTTTGGAAAGCGCCGCCACAGCTACCGATGCATTCGGCGTTACGAAGTCGAGCGAACCGATCGGCGCAGGCGCCGCAAGCCATGAGGCAACCCGTTGCCTTGTACCGGCGAATTGCAGATTCAGGTGATTTTGTGGGATTCCGTTCAACTCACGATGTTCTGCAATGAGATATCGAACTCCATCGATACCGCTATTTTCAATGGCTTTGCCATTGCCTCCTACATGCAGTCCCGTGAGTTTGCTGGCCATCATCTGATGCAAATCCGCCGCCAGCACAACGCCTGCGCCGCGGGTATAAGCTGCCGCGATCTGCTGCCCAAACTCACTGGCCGCAAAGCCGCTGGAGCCGGCGTTTAATTGCGCGTCGATCTGCTTCAGGGTAGCGATATTGTTGGAGAAAACTGCTTCGTGCGGACGGATGAGCGCATATCCCCCGGACTGCCCTTTGGACACGGCAGGAATCGCCTCAAGCGCCTTCTCGTCAAGAACAGTCAATCCAGATGGCGATTGCGCAAGAGGAAACTGCTTTCTCAAAAACTCCTCAAGGCCGCTCTGCTGTAGATCAGCAATGATGGCGAGCCCGGGATTGTCTGCCTCTTTCACACCGACGATGACCACCTCGCTCCCAAGATACTGACTCATCTGATGAAGCTTTTCCACCATCAAGTCAAGGTCCGCGGTGTTATGGTCCGCCGTATTGCGGCCGGGACCGCTACTCCACCATTGCTGAAGAGCCGGACTCTGCTGCAACTGGTCGTGAAAGATTTTGTTAGCTTCACTTAGAAAATCGCCGAGGTTGGGAATGCTGACGTAGAGCAGTGTGTCAGCCGGAACCCGCTCCAACAGATCGCTGCTGTATCTGGGTTGGGGAAACGGAATTTGCCCGATGCGATGCTCGAGCAACGCCAACTGCGCCACGAGTGATTGATACTTCTCGCGATCGTGGCTCCAGGCTACCTGCTGCTCCAGCGGCGCAGGGCTGAGATTCTCACTCGTTGTAAGCTGGTCGCCAGCATGCACGGTCGTGTCCAACCCGGCATGCATCACCTGAACCGAGCCACGCAATACGGCAACGCGCGATCCCTTGATGCCTGAATCGACTGAGAAAACAGTGCCGGTGACTGCGACGCGGCAATCGGGAGTCTTGATGTAGAGATGACCCGATGTGCGTTTAGATGCCTCAACGATGACCGCGCCCCGGTCGAGAGAAACCGTCATATTATGACCGCGTGCACCTACCCCAAGAATGCTTCGCTCGTTGACCTCAACAGCAGAGCCATCGCTAAGCTTAAGAAGCGCGTGTGCGCCGCCACTTGTACGCAGATGCTCTCCTTCTGCAAGCTTGTCTCCTGGGGAAAGGCGGCGATCGCCAGCCTCGGAGATGGCATAGGCAGAGCCGTCGATGGTTTGCACTTCTGCACGGACGCCTGGCGGAATCTGCCAGTACGCTTTGTAAATGAAGAAAGAAGCGACGAATATCGCCAGCGCTGGAGCCGCCGCCCATCTCAATACCCAGCCTAACCTTTGAGGGCGTAAAGGTGTCGAACGCTGCGCTTTGGGAGCAGACCAGTCTACGGCACTTCCTAAGCCACGTTTGGACTGCAGAAGGCACGGGCCACAGTCGCGGAGATGAGCTTCGATCAGCACGGACCGCGCGGCAGAGAGAGTTCCCGCGCGGTAGGACGGCAAAAGCTTCTGCACGTCGCCGCAGTTCTTAATGAAACCGCTCTCCCTCTCATCTTCAAACGCGTCTGATGCTACCGAATTCAGGCTAAGGCGATCAGCCACACGCGCGGCAGACGCAGATAACTGCGCCGCATTCGGCCCACTCGCTCGCAGCGCCTCGAGGGCGGTATTGAAAAGCTCTTGGTCGCGTTTTCTCATCGTCTCACTCCTTCAAACTCCCTTAACCGTTTCTTCAATTTCGATCGCGCATGATGAAGGGTCACAGCGACAACCGCCTGCGTGGTTCCCATCATGGCCGCAATCTCTCGATTTCCTACCTCTTCGAGATAGCGCAAAGTGAACATCTCAGCCGCTCGCGGGGACAACTCAGCAATTGCGGTTCGCAGCCACTCACCAAGCTGCCGGCTCGATACCTCGCTCTCGGGCGAACTGCCCAATCCCGCCGAAGCGACCGTTGCCGCTTCTTCCAACGGCTCTGAAGATGCCGTCTTTCGCCGCCGCAGTAGATCGATCGCTCCGTTGATCGCAGCCCGATAGAGATAGCTGCCGGTATTCCTCGCCGGCACTCCACTACTGACTGCCAGGCGTAAAAAGACAGCCTGCGTCACGTCCTCCGCGTCCGCCATGCTACCCGTGATGCGATAGGCGGCAGAGAGAACACGCCGGTTATGCTCCCGGAACAACTGCGAGAGGCTATCACTGCTCGTTGCTAACGGCATTAACACGTTGCCGACGGCCACTGGCTCACCTTCTTGATTCTTCATATGGATGACGCTCGACCTGGACGATTCTTAATCCCACCAAAAGAAATACGCAAGAAAAGTCAGAGAGGTTCGACATTTTAAGAAGAGCGGTGCGGGACCGTCAGCATCGACCCGCATTCAGGAGCAGGCTGGTTGCATCCATAAAATCTATAAGACAGAAGCTAAATCTTAGTGCATCACCATGGCGCGCGGCTTGGGAACCTTCTCGATGCGGACCTCGGCAGCTTTGGATGGAAGGCTCGCGCCGTTTGCATTGATCGCTTTTACCGTATAGGAAATCGTTCCTTTGTCTATCGCGGGCTCAATGAAATTTGGCCGCACCAGCCCAGCTGACACACGATGTGATTTGCCTGCCTGCGTCGCATCGATCATGTATGTAGTCGCACCCGGAACGGCACTCCATTCAATGTCGATAAAACGCCCTTCGATAACAGCATGCACATTCTCCGGTTCCGCAGGCGGCCCGCCGGCAGGTAGCAGTCCATAGACGCATAACTGTCCTGTGCCGATGTTTTCCTTGCCAAAGCTGGCGAGATAGACCTTTCCGTTTGCGATAGTTGCAGGAGCCATCTTGGAGTAGTTGCCGCAGTTGTCGCGTGCCGCGTTATTAAGAGAATTCCATAATTCACGATGGATGTCGCCAGCATCGTATGCATGAAGAATACCGGGCCGCGATTCATGCCAGGCATCTCCTGTGGCGTGAATCGCAGCCCACAAGATTCCATCCTTGTCGCCATGAGCCGAGAGCGAAAGCATCGCGCCGGGATGGCCCTCGTTCATCTCAGTACGAGACATGAGTGGAGTTTCATCGAGCTTGCTGCTCATGAATTGATAAGCGCGAAGCCTGTCCCGCTGGCCCCATAAGTAAATGAGCTTTCCCTTTTCCGCGCTCTGCCAGTAGACGAGGCTGTGCAGATGCGAGCCTGTAGCCTGCACTTTCTGGGCTGCATGTTCATCGCCGAGATGGCCCAGCTTTTCGGTATCGAGAAGGTACAGGGTTCCTTCTTTGCCTCCACCCGCGACAAGGTGCGTGCCCGGTATCAAGAGCGCTCCGGAAGAGTTCAGATCGTTGTCATGTTTGTCCAGCTCTGAATGGTTGGTCGGCGTGAACCAATCTATAAGATTCAGGCTTCGATCAAGCTTGAGAAAGCTCTCGCTGAACTGAGTCGTACCGTTCCAGCTTCCATTTCCGGTGATGAGATAGATATTGCCGCTCGCGTCCACGGCCGGCGCTAAACCGGATTGCCAGATGCTTCCACCAGTCCCTCCGGGCGAGGTATTTAGCAGGCCAATCTGCTTGAAAGATGCTGCGTCATAGGCCAACAGGTAGCCATGATAGGGCTCCTTGTCACAGTGCGATGCATAGCCGATGTAAACAGTGCCATTGGCGAAGGTCAACGCGGGCCTTTGACTCTGCAAAAGAGGGTTAAAGTCGGGAGCGCTGATGACAACCGGGCTCTGCGGCAGATCGGCGCCGGTGGCAAGATCAAGCGCGTGCAGCCGCTGTACAAAGCCCTTCCCGACTTTTGTAACCGCCACTACGTAGATCGCCTTCTTGTCCGGATCAATGACCGGAGTTCCAATGATTCCCATGGCGCCATTCATATCCAGGCAGCCGAAATCAGCATCATGCAAGGTGGGCGGTACGCCGAAGTTCACATGCCAGAAGACAGGCTCCGCGGCATCATGGGCGTCAAATGCATAAACGCTGTTGTTCACCGTTGTAACGTAGACAACATCATGCCAGCCGCCGCCGATCTTTATACCCGTTGCAACCAGCGGCTGAGTGTAGAGTTGATCGTCAACCGCGTGCTTGAACAACATGCCGAAATACTTCCCGTTAACATTGGCCGGCTTAAGGATCGTTTCATTCAGGTTTGCACCAGTACGCATCGTGTCGTTGTGCTGCGTAAGAACGTCGGTCTGCGCCGCAGCCAACGATGGAACAAAACATCGAAGACACGAACACGCGGCCAGCATGAAGCAACGCAGGTTCGCGAATTTGTTCAACTTCATTGCGCAGGCTCCGGCAAATCGAATTTGAAATTAAGTCCACAATTCCGGGCCAAGCAGATCGGCCATCGTTTCGCGACGGCGAATGAGCGTGGCCTTCGAACCATGCAGCAGCATTTCCGCCGGCCGGGGCCGTGAATTGTAGTTCGACGTCTGCACCATGCCGTATGCTCCCGCGTCAAGAATCGCTACCAAATCTCCGGGCTCCAATGGGTGCATTTTGCGATCGCGGGCAAAGAAGTCTCCTGTCTCACAGACCGGACCGACAACATCGACGAGAGTGGCACGCCCTGGCCGCGGTGTGACCGGCACAATCTCGTGATAGGCCTGATAGAGTGCTGGGCGAATGAGGTCGTTCATACCTGCATCAGTCACGACAAAAGTCTTCTTGCCGTTGCGCTTGACATGAAGAACACGAGCCAGCAGCGCGCCTGCTTGAGCGACGAGGAAACGTCCTGGTTCAAGTAGAAGCGTTATCTCGAGTCCGGCCAATGCCTTGGTGAGCGCGGCAGCATATTCATTGACCTTGGCCGCCGGATCGAAATTCGGCGCGCCATGGTAGTCGATGCCGAGACCGCCGCCAGCGTCCACGGATTGAATTGCGATGCCGTCACGCGCCAGCTCTCGCACCAGTTTGGCAACACGTTCCATGGCGGCTCCAAACGGCTCTGCAGAGCGAATCTGCGAGCCGATGTGCACGCTCACGCCGTGTGCCGATAGCCAGCGGTTCCCTTTCGCCTCGTTATAAATCCGGCGGGCCTGACGAATATCAATGCCGAACTTGTGTTCGCGCAGTCCGGTGGAGATATATGGATGCGTCTCGGCAAAGACATCGGGATTGACCCGTAGTGCGAAGCGCGCCCTACGCTTGCGTTTCGCAGCCCTACTGGCGAGGATCGCGAGTTCCGCCTCGCTTTCGACATTGAAGGCCAATATGTCGGCATCAAGCGCGCGATCAATTTCTTCAACCGTCTTGCCGACGCCCGAAAAAACGATCCGGCCAGCCGCCTCAGGAGCGACGGCAAGCACACGTTCCAGCTCGCCGCCCGAGACGATATCGAAGCCAGCGCCGCGGCCCGCCAACAGCTTGAGAATCGCCAGCGCTGAGTTAGCCTTGACCGCGTAGCAGATCAGGTGAGGACGAACTGCAAGCGCCTGTTGAAAGAGCGCAAAACGCTCCAGAATCTGGTCTGCGCTGTAAACATAGAGCGGCGTACCATACTGCTTGGCCAGCGCAGCCAGGGAGTGCTTGCCACAGCTGAGAGGACCATTGCCATCATTGCGGTAGATGAAAGGACGAACTGCAGAATTGGAAGATGATTTGGACAAGAATTTCGCCTGAGAAAGACAGAGTAGATGCTGCCTTTGAGCCTAGCAGATAGCTCAAACGATCCTGGTGCAAAGCAGCCTTGCGCCCTACACCAGGTCGCTCATCATCTCTCCTGGCGAAACACCGGCTCCACTCACCGGTCGGCCCGCGAAATCAGACCTGTGGCGGAGGAGCCTGGCCAAGAGGTATCTCTCCCGGCGTCTCTTCCGGAATGCCGATCCAGCCTGCAAGATAGAAGACCTCCGGGAAAGGACAAAGAAAGATGCCGGTTACGACGGCGATAATTCTGACCAGTCCTACATCCCAACCGTAGGTTCGCGCAAGACCGGCACAGACACCTGCCAACTGACGGCCGAAGATCGGCCTCGTTAGCCGAGGGCCGTAGGGTGGGTAACCTGCCGGCGCGTAGCCCATCGGTGGAACCCCACTCACGACCGATCCGCAAACGGAGCAAAACCGTGCGCCGAATGGCAGAATGTTCCCACAATTGCTGCAGTAGCCTGACATAGTCGAAATCTCCATCTGGCTTATACCAGCCACTATGCCATACGAGGGAGGCCTGCGGAAGGTTCCCTGCTCTATTCGCGATAAGGGGTCTTGATCAGCTTGCGGGCGATTTCGCCCTGGGTGGTGTCTGAACCAGTGCCGATAGCAGCTTGGTAGTCACGCACGGCCAAGGTACGCTCTCCGTTGAGGTCCCGAGCCTTGCCCGCCGCCACCAGCGAGCGCCGCCTCAACTCCGCTCCAGAGGCCTGTGTATTGGCTGCCTGCTCATAGGCCTGAGCCGCCTCGGCAAAATGCCGTTGTCCGCGCAGAGCCTCGCCGAGCCCGAAATAAGCCAGCTCAAGGTGCGCCGAGGGAAAGTAGCCCGGCTTTGCCGCCTCGTTGAGCAGGCTCTGATAGGCAGTGACCGCAGCCATCCCTTCGCCGGCGTCCTTGCGCAGGTTTGCTTCTTCCAGGCAAAAAAGAAAATCGTGCGGATACTTCGCCTCAAGGGCTCGCACCACGGCGATTGCTTCCTTGTACTTGCCTTCTCGGCGCTGAAACAGGGCGATTACCGTTCCCGCTTCCGTGGAGGTCATGGGTGCCCGGGCAAAGGCGTCATGCAGCGTCTCCATGCCACGCGTCTTGGAGCCGGTAATGCCGGCAAAGCCAAAGAGCAGCTTGAATCCCCACGGAAGCGCGCCAATCACATATTGATAGGTTCCAACCACCAACTTGGCATCGAGATAGTTGGGGTCGATCTGGAGCACCTTGGCCTCGTCTCCGTGAGCCTGGAGGGCCATGTGAAAAGCCGGACTGAAGCTGCGCTCGACCATGGCCATGTAGGAGGAACGCAAGCTCCGCGCCCATCCTCGCGCGTAGAGGGCATCCACGTCACGGGCATTGTGGCTCAGGCGGGCGGCTGCCTCCCGCTCTGTCTCCTCTTCCAGGGCAAAAATTCGATCGCGAACGGCGGTGTCTTCGGGAGTAGGGTGCTTGCCGGTCAGGAAACCATCATTGGCATAGAAAGTGGTATCCAGCAGGTCTTGCCGGTAGAGCTCGGCAAATACCTCGGCCTCAAGCAGGAAGGAAGTTGCGACCGGATCGCCGGGATGCTCCACATGCACTTTCTGGAGAAGCGCGATGCAGGCGGGGTAATCCAACACATAAAAATGCTGGTATGCCTCGCGTACCATCGGATCCGAATGAAGAGGACTGGCATGAATTTCGGTCGCCTGGGCCGCCAATGGTGCGTTCGTAACCCCGAAAAAGACCGGAATGAGAAGCAGGACCGCCGAGATGTGCAGAAAGCGATAGAGCAATCTTCCTCCCGCGAATTCGTGCGTTTGCAGGCTGCATGACAGGATCTGAAAGGTATCATCTTTCCGCATTCCCGGTTTGATGCGGAAAAGCGCGAAGATTTCTTGGCTCCCAAAAGGAAACCAGCCTAGCTTTGACGTTAATACATGACAGAGGGCGGTTTTCCCCAGTACCGCAATCGTTCCTTTCAGCCAGGCAGATACATCCGCCAGAAGGCCAGGAAAACCTTGACTCGACGCACCATGATCCGCAAGACAGTGAAAGGTCGAATGACTCGCCAAGAGACTCTGTTCATGCTTCTCAGCCAGGCAATGGTCAATGGCTTCGAATTTCGCCGTTGGTACCAGTCCAATATTTCAAGGGAATGGCCCGGAACCGACGAGTCAATCGAACTCCTCGCCGCTGAAAGCCGCTTTTACGCCTTAGTTTTCTCTCATGAATTTGCCCGCGCCTTTTGGAAACAGGGGGCACAGATGAGCTTCATCGTCCCTTCGATGACCTATTCCCGCATGAACGGGAGAGGCGAAGTGGAAACCATCAGCCGAAAGCCCTTTACCCGCCGTACCATCAAGGCTGACGTGTGGAAATATCATCTTCGCCAGATGGCTCTCAGCGAAGATCCAATCCGTTACCTCAAGCGATTTCTGCCGGCACATGAGCAGTTGCAGGCGCAGCACAACACAGCAGACCGCATGACCGCTGCCGGCTGAAATTAGAAAAAATTGGCGGCATTCCGAAAATAAGCGCAAAAAGCTCTCAGCCGTCTCCATCTCCCAAAATCACTTTGCATGTTACACAATCAAGCAACATGCAAAGCGACTCTCCTCAAAGGACTTAAGCCTTTTCAGGCGTATATTAACTAATAGTGTATTAATTGTTTAGTTACCTTACATACAGCTTTCCTAGGTCTCCAAAGCTCGCAATTCCTGTGCAAAACTGGCCATAAATGGCTTCAAATCTTTGACTTGAGTTTCGATAGCCGGTATCCTTCACAAGGTAACTATGCAAACAGAGACAGTATGTAATGCACGCTATCGCCGACGCCCTTTTACCACTGCCGCTCTTGCGCTGTTGGTAACGGTCGCTGGTGTCACAGCGCAAGCCACTACCGACTCGGCTGCGCATAGCGATCATGTTCAAAAGAGCAGCAAGTGGTATCAGATCGGTAAAGCTTCCTGGTATGGACGCCGTTTTCAAGGGCATCGCACCGCCAGCGGAGAAGCGTTTGACCTGAACATGCTGACCTGCGCGCACCGCACCTTGCCGATCGGGACACTTTTGCGCGTGACGAATCTGAACAACCGCCGTTCAGTCATGGTTCGCGTGAACGATCGCGGCCCGGTGCCGCATGGATTGATCGTAGACCTTTCCTATGCCGCCGCCCGCTCTCTCGGGTTTAGCGGCAGGGGCAATGCGCACGTACGCTTGGATCGCGTGGATGGTGCAGAGGCGGCGCAGCTGAACTGGCCTAATTTAGGTCTTCCGGAAGGTTTAGCCGCTTCGCGTTAAGATCGTCTTATGCCCGATCTGAAAAACGAAGCGTTGGAGCTGGCTCAACACCGGTCAGTTCAGAATCGGCTGATTGTGGCTCTCGATGTGCCAACAGCCGATGCGGCCTTGACGTTCATTGAGCGGCTCGATGGCCAATGCACATGGTTCAAGGTAGGCCTCGAACTATACATCGCCGCGGGGCCAGCCATCGTGGAAAAACTGGCCAGCCGCGGCTACTCCATCTTTCTCGACCTCAAGCTCCACGATATTCCCAATACGGTTGCTTCAGCCGTCCGTGCCGCAGCCAATCTTGGAGCACGCATGTTAACCATTCACGCCGCTGGCGGACCGTCGATGCTCTCAGCGGCACGCGAGGCGGTCGAAGGGATTTCTGCTGCCCCACAATTGCTCGCCGTCACCGTCCTGACCAGCATGAACCAAGCCCAGATCACCGCGATTGGAGTGCCTCGCTCTCCGCAGGACCAGGTAATGCTATTAGCCGGAATGGGGTTGGAATCAGGAATCAACGGGTTTGTCTGTTCTCCTCAGGAGGTTGGAGCGCTTCGGACATTGACCGGACCTGATGGAGTGCTGGTGATTCCCGGAATTCGACCAGCTGGCTCTGATCTGGGAGATCAGCAGCGCATTGCGACCCCGGTGCAGGCACTGCGCGAGGGTGCAAGCTATCTGGTGGTCGGACGCCCGATCACGCAGTCACCCGATCCGGCAAAAGCAGCCGCGGCGATCCTCGAAGAAATGTCGAGAGCATTTTGACTCGGTGCGAAGCAGTTTCCTGCGAATAAGTCACTCGTAACTTCGCCGAGCTACATCGCACCTTTGCCCCAAAGCACCGCTGGAATGGTTCCAATCAATATCTTCAGGTCAAGAAGCAGCGACCACTTATCGATATACTCCAAATCCTGACGGATCCAGTTATCGAAGTCCGTGTTGTTGCGTCCGCTCATCTGCCAGATGCAGGTGATTCCCGGCATCACGCTGAAGCGTCGCAGTTGCGCTGAATTCTCAATCTTCAATACGTCGCGCACAGCCAGAGGCCGTGGCCCTACCAGGGACATATCGCCCATCAGCACATTCCACAGCTGTGGCAGCTCATCGATAGATGTCCTGCGCAGGAATGCGCCTACCTTCGTAATGCGCGGGTCCTGCTTGATCTTGAAGACCGGACCACCCAACTCATTCTGCCCCTCAAGCTGAGCCTGAAGAATCTCGGCATTGACTACCATCGTACGCATTTTGAAGATGCGGAAGCGCCGGCGATGCAGCCCGTAGCGATCCTGCGAAAAGAAGATCGGCCCTTCGCTCGTCAGTTTAATAGCGATGCCTGCGGCGATAAAGATAGGCAGTGACATCACCAGCATCGATCCGGCGCCGAGGATATCCATGGCACGCTTCGCATAACGGGTAGAATCGTCGCGCACCATGCGCAGAATCGAGTCGTTCGTTCCCGGCTTGCGGTCCAACCGCGCGATCTTGGTCTGGAAAAGATGCGAAGAATGCCGCACTTCCACGCCGAACTGTTCGCAGATTTCAATCACCTGTTGAATCGGTTCATACATCGACTTCACCGGCAGGGAGCAATACACAACCGAAACAGGATTTTCCTTAAGCAGCGCATCCAGCAGATCGAGTCCGCCAAGGTAACGCTCGCGCATGGCGCCGGTACCGACAAATGAGTCATCCAGCACGCCCACGACGTTATACACAGGCGAATCGACCATTTCGGCAAAAGCCGCCTGCCCTCCGCGCCCGGAACCGATGATGAGCACATGGCGTTTGGGAATAATGGTGTCGATCGATACCCAGCCGATGAAGCAGGCAATGGCAAGCATGAGCAGACTCAGCAGCGACGTTGCGAGATAGAAACCTGCGCTCACGCCGAGCGCCTGCACCCAATCCATTTTGGCGAGCAGGCAGGGATAGATCACCACGGCGCATAAAAACGCCGCCAGAAAAGTCGAAGACATCTCGCGATGGAGTAGCTCCGCATTGGAGCCGCTGCCGCGGCCCGTAGCGGCGCGCGATACCATCGTGACCGCGCCAAGCATGCCGATCTCAAGCAGGCTTATGCGAGGGATATACCACCATCCCGGCCCTTGAAACATCAAGCCTGGATGCTTGAGGAACCAGTACACAGTGAGCACACTCGCTGGAGCGAAATCCCGAGCCAGCCGGTAAATGCTGGTGTGCAGGGTGCCAATTTCCTGCAAATGCTGCTCCAGCTTTGTCCAGTCCAACCTGTCCTTCTCCACCGCGGCGGCAGCCTTGGTCGCAGTCGTCCTGGGGGTTGCATCGACTGACCAGTTACCCATAGCTCTATGTGCCTCCCGGCGCGTACCAATCTTGCTCAAACGAACTATTTTTCCCGAGTGAATAGCATCAGGCTCGTAGCGAACAAACCAGTCCCGTCATCCGCGTACACGCGGAGAGCAGGAATAGATGTCCTCTTTCAATTTCTCATCGGCTAAGGATAGAAAACATGCAGGTTGAGTTACATCCCCCGAAAGCCGTAGCGCCCTGCAACCTTGCACTTACGTAATGAAAGTCATCTCTAAACCTTCCTCCAGTCTTGCTCATCTGCATTGCATACTTGTCTCCCGCAATCAGATTCTTGCCGGTTGCAACAATCGGAACCAAAGCCTGAAACCGCAAAATCCTGAACTGCCAATCTCCATTTGGCCAGGCATATCCAGCTTTCGCCCCGGCCAGAGAAGTGATCAATTGGGGGCTGCATTATAGCTCTGACAGTACGAACATATCCATAATTTGTTGGAGGGGATCATGGCAGATACGGCAGTTGGGCTTTTTAGAGACACGGCGGTTGCGGATGCAGTCGTGGGTGCGCTCCGCGCGGATGATTTTCCGCTCACAGGGATCCGAACTGTGGGGAACCTGCCGTGGCCACGGTAGACAGCCCCACCAGTACCCCAGCACTCGACTTTGCCGTCGCGCTCAAACGTGACCTGCGCTCCATGGGAGCTTCTGAGTATGAGTGCGAAGCCTACCTGGACGGGTTGCAGCACGGCAATGTGCTGGTTTTCGCCTCAGGATCACGCGATCAGGCCGACGCTGCGATTGACGTGATGAACGAATTCAACGCTCTTGAGATCGAAGAGTTTGCTTCCGCCATTCCGACGCTTCCAGGCACTCGTGTGGGCGAGGTGGGCGCCCATGACATTGCTTCAAAAGCCGAACGTGAAACGGCACGTTCCGCGGGTGCTCGCATCTTTACGTGGTGATGGCCGCGGCGAGGGCTATGGGCATCGTGGTTTGCCCTCTACATAAGCCGTAGCGCGTCTACGTCCACCACCAGGTTGCGCCGAGGGATATCAGCATCTTCAGCGTATGCCAGCACACCGCGCAAAGCACCATTCAATGCCTTGCGCGAACTGGCCTTCAGGATCATGTGGAAACGATAGGTCTGCTTGATGCGCGCAATTGGCGCGGTACATGGGCCAAGGATTCGCACCCCTTCCGGCTTGGCCTTCTCGAACCATTTGCCCAGAACAGACGCCCATCCCGCAGCCTCTTCCATTCGCTTGGATTGAATTAGCAAGTTTGCCAATACCCCAAAGGGCGGATAGTGCATCCAGCGCCGGTACTTGAGTTCTCGCGTAACAAACCCCAAGTAATCGTGCGTAGAAGCGGCCAAAATTGCGTAATGATCGGGATGATAGGTCTGGACCACCACGCGCCCAGGCAGTACACCGCGGCCGGCACGGCCTGACACTTGCGTCATCAATTGAAAAACCCTCTCGGCAGCGCGAAAATCCGGCATGGAAAGCGCATGATCGCAGCCAACGACACCGACCAGAGTGACGCCGTGAACGTCATGCCCTTTGGCGATCATCTGCGTACCGACCAGCAGATTGATTTCGCCTGAATGCAAACGTGCAAGCAGGCGTTCCATATCGTAGCGGCCACGCACGGTGTCGCGATCCATGCGGCCGATACGCGCCGATGGAAAAATCTCTTGCAAACGTTCCTCGCCCTGCTGCGATCCTGCACCCAGATAGTACAGATGCTCACTCTCGCACTTGGGGCACTTCTTCGGTACCGTGCGGCGAAAGCCGCAGTAGTGGCATTCCAGCCGCTGCCCCGCACTGGCCAAAGCCTCTTCCGAATCGACCGGCTTGTGATGCGTGAGGCTGATCGCGCAGTTCTCGCACTCCAGCTTTTCGCCACAACTGCGGCACATGGCCACGAATGAATAGCCCCGCCTGTTCAGCAGGATCATCGCCTGTTCGCCGCGATCCAGCGCAGCCTGTGTCTCGGCAATAAGTAGGCGCGAGAAGATCTGCTCATGCCCGGTCTGCTGAAACTCCTGCCGCATGTCAACCAGTTCTACGCCGGGGAGAGGACGGTTGAGCACGCGTTCCGCCATCACAATGCGCCGATACTTGCCTGCCTCGCAGTTTTGCCAGCTTTCCAGAGACGGCGTCGCCGAGCCCAGCACCACTGGAGCGCCGGCAAGCTTGGCGCGCATTACTGCTACATCGCGTGCGTTGTAACGCGGTGTCTCCTCCTGCTTGTAGCTCTGATCGTGTTCCTCGTCCACTAGAATCAGCCCAAGATTGGGTACCGGCGCAAAAATTGCCGAGCGTGTGCCAACAACGATAGGCGCATCCCCGCGGCGGATCCGATGCCATTGTTCGGAACGCTCTGCCGGGGTCAGCGCGGAATGAAGCAACGCAACGCGGTTGCCAAAAGTAGCGTCGAGTTGGGCAGCGGCAGCAGGGGTCAATCCAATCTCAGGCACCAGCAGAATGGCTCCCATGCCGCGATCGAGAGCCCGTTGCATTGCCGCGAGATAGACGGCGGTCTTGCCCGATCCAGTAACGCCATGCAGCAGAAATGTCTGAAAGCCCTGCGCGGTAGAGATCGACGCCAACGCTTCCATCTGCGGCTCGTTCAGTGAATGAGCCGGTTTCACATGGCCTATGTTGCTGAGTGTGAACCCTGCCGGACGCTCGTCGATCCGCACCAGCCCACGCCGCACCAGAGTCTGTACCGAGCTGGCCGAAGAGCCCTGATCGTGCAGAAAGGTCAGCGGCAACTCGCCTCCACTGGCCGCCAGCTCCGCTAGGATCGCCTGCTGCTTTGCGGTCAATGCAGGCAGCCTGGCCTCCGGCACAAGTACGGCAAATCGCTCCAGGCGGCGCGCATCGCGCTCGACAGCGGAGTTCTCACGAACAATCCACTTCTTGCGCACCATCGCTGCCAGAAGTGGAAGGCTGGCGGAGGTCGCGGTGCGCAAAGTGCTCAACTTCACTGGTTCGCCATTAGACTCAGCCAGGCGGACAAGCACTTTACGCTCGACATCGCCTTCTTCGCACGAAAGTCTGTTCTTGGCGCGCTTCTGCTGCGGGTCGATGGATGCTGCGCCATCATAGCTGTCGGCCAGCAAATCGCGGCCCAGGTCCGTGATCCGGTAATAGACAGTTCGCTGAATCTCAGCCATCAGCGGCAGCATTCCGCGCAGTACCTCCCCGGCTGGAGCCAGGTAATACTGGCTCATCCATTGCGCCAGTTCCAGCAGTTGTTCAGAGAGCAGCGGCTCGTCATCGAGCACCGTCTCAATAGCCCTGGCCTCGAAGTCTTCTGGAGCTCTGGAGTGCAGTTCAAGAACAACACCAACCAGCTTCTCATTGCGAAACGGAGCAATAACCCGCGCCCCGCGCTGCGGAATCGTGCCCGTGTCCGCCCGATAGGTAAACGTTCGGTCCAGAGGCAGAGGCAGCGCGACTTCGCAGTATATGGGCATGACGGCCAACCTTCAGTGTAGGGGAAGAGAGTGCGGACCGCAGCCGGTAAAGGAATGCCGTGCGCATCCTGCGAGCAGGGTCCACGTGCCGGGATTTACAATCGGGTGCTGATGAAAAAACAACGCTCCACCCCCACCCGTTCCGCAACTACCGCACTCAAATCGCGCGTTACCCTCTCTGTTGATATCGGTGGCACCGGCATCAAGATGATGGTGCTGGACGGCGAAGGCAAGCCCCTCACTGACCGCATGCGTGCCCTGACTCCGAAAAACCCGACGCCGGAACGCGTTCTGGAGGTACTTGAAGACCTGCGCGCCCAGTTGCCGGACTTCGACCGGGTCTCCGTCGGTTTCCCCGGCGTGGTAAAACACGGCGTGACGATCGTAGCGCATAACCTCAGCCCCAAATGGGCCGAATATCCGTTACAGGAGACGCTCGCAAAGCTCTGGAAAAAGCCTGTGCGCGTAGCGAACGATGCCTCGGTGCAAGGCTATGGAGCAACATTCGGCAAAGGAGTTGAGCTGTGCCTCACGCTGGGCACTGGCCTCGGCTCATCGCTCTTCACCGGTGGCCATCTATGTCCAGGCCTGGAGCTGGCCCATCACCCCTGGCGCAAGGGCAAGACCTATGAAGACTACCTCGGCCTGCGCGGGTTGGAAAAGCACGGCAAGAAACGTTGGAATGAGCTGCTGCAGATGGCGATCGCGCAAACTTCACAGCTCTTCAACTGGGACTATCTGCACCTGGGCGGCGGCAACGCCAAACGCATCAACTTCGAGCTGGGCAAGAATGTCCGCATCGTCGACAACGACGAGGGTTTGTTGGGTGGCGTCGCTCTCTGGCGCAACGAGCCGGATATTCAATAAGCAATCAAGCAAAAAAGAGTCCGGCACTGAGGCCGGACTCTTTTTTGCTTTCTGTCTTGGAAACTACAGCTTTTCGTAAAAATCGCACGCCGAGCAGGAGATGTAAACTCCGCCGGGAATACCGCGCTCACGGTCTTTGACCCGCTTCACGATGCGGGTGGGTTTGTTGCACTTGGGACAGTCGGTTGACTTCGACGTGTCCATCGCTTTCTTACGGTCGCCTGTTTTTGCAATCTTGGCCATGGATCCTGATTTCTCTCCTTGATGATTGTCTCTGCTCACACGCTGAACTGATTCGGCGCGGCTTCAACGGCGCGGTCCACACTCACTTGCCAGGCGCAAGATTGAGGCTTGCGTCTGAAATTCGCCTCTAGTTCAATTCGGCAGGGATTGTCACCGGAATTGCTATAGCGGAAGGAGCGATCGACTCGCTCCTCCCAGTTTACACGAGCTTCAGTGCATCGCGGGCTGCGGCCGCTCGGCGTAAAAATTCGACTGCGGCGCAACAGGTGGTGTAGAAGAATCCGGCTTCGCCTTGGGTTTATCGGTTTCAGAGGGTTTGTCGGGTTCGGACGCAGCAGGATCATTGGCCGGAGCCGTACTTGCATCGGATTTCGTGCTTGAATCTTTGGCATCTGCCGCTGCAGGATGCGCCGGGACGGTTCGGGCGGGATCCTTGGTGGTGTCCTTGGGAAAAACCACTGGCTTCATCGGCCCTACGCGGTTACCGGAGGGATCCTGGCCGGAACTGTCGGCGTCCTGAGGCAGCTTTTCTCCCGGTGCGCGCAGGCTGGGAGGAGCCGTCGGAGCCTGTGTATCAGGGTCGCGGTGCACATCGCCCAGTTGCACAGTATGCGAATCATGCTGGCTGGCCTGCGCCATTACCGGACGGCCATCGGTCATCATGAGTCCTTCGACTTCATCCTTGGTATAGATCGCCAGCGGCTGGCCCAGCTTCGCGATCTCAACGCGGATGACACGGTTGCCGTTTACGCGGACAAAGCTAACATCTTGTGGCGGATGCCCGTAAATCCATTCCTCAAAAGGCATCTGCCCTTCCATCTCGCGTGATTTGGACTCCGGCGGACCGAGTGCGAAGAGGACCATATCCGTGCTCATGCCCACCATGACGTGATGGTTCAGAATGGCTTCCTTCAGCACGGGCGGCAGTGTGTCTGTGTAAGCCTGTACCGGCGTCTTCATATCGAATGAGATAAGCGGAGCCAGCAGCGCCTTAAGCTGGGCCGGAGTTACATCCGGTACGAATTTGGGGAAGGTTAGTGTAATGCGTGCGCCGGTGGGATCGCCTTCGTTATCCTGCACGACAGGCGCCGTCATATTGGGCCCGCCCACGCCGATCTGGATATGGCGCATGAACTCATGCTTGTGTTCAGGACCGCCGTTGATATCGAAGACGATGTGCTCCTTGTCGATCTTAATGTTGGAGAGCACAACTCGATCGCCAGGCTTTACCGACAGGCCGTTATTGGTAATCGAAGTCAAATAGCCTTCACCTACCGGCGTCAGCTTGCCGTTGGCGGCGAGGGTCAGGCCTTTCTTTCCGCGCGGCAGCGGACGCATCGCGAATCCCTGTTCCGCGACGAGAGTTCGCAAAATATCCTGATGACCTCGAGCGTCGATCTGCGCCTTGGGCAAATCGACGTTAGTGGGTTGGATCTGCGCATAGCGCCGGTCGATGATCTGGGCATCCGTGGGCTTCGAGCTGATGGTAATGGCCTGGCTCAAGGCAGCTTGGGCCGCGATCAGGACAATGCCGCACATCAGGCTGCCGGGGAGCGAACGTTTGAGGATAGGGAGAAAATTCCGCCGCGTCATAGCGCACCTCCGCGTCTTCTGCTCAACCCTTGCGCCAAAGGTACCGCTGTTCGTGGGCGATTTGCAAGCCACAACACCGGGATTTTGACATAGCCACTTCAATTTCGACATTGCAATGACAATTCGTTCCGGCAGAAGGGTCCTCCTGGACGGGTATCGGGTCCTCCAGGGTAACTGTGCCTCCGATCGCAAGCCCTTGATATACTCGGCCCTATCCCGACGCGTCAGAAGGAATTATGACGACAAATAGCCGTTTGATCGTTGCCGCACTCTCGACTTCCCTCGCCGTCTTTGCCTGCCCTGCCTTCAGCGCCGCTCAGACCAAGCCCATGACTCCCGACGTCCCAGAGAAGTTCATCGCACCAAAGACCGGCTACGACTACGTCAAGCGCGTCGAAATGGTGCCCATGCGCGATGGGGTCAAGCTCTACACCGTCATCGTCATACCCCAAAACGCACACCACGCACCGATACTTCTGACACGCACTCCCTACAACGCAGCAGGCCGCGCGGCCCGATCGGAGTCGCCGCATATGCTGGATGAATTGCCCCAGGGAGACGACGTCTTCGTCAAAGCCGGTTACATCCGCGTCTTCCAGGACGTGCGCGGCAAGCATGGCTCGGAGGGCGCGTACATCATGACCCCGCCGCCCACCGGTCCACTCAATCCCGATGGCCCCAATGACACCACGGACGGCTATGACACCATCGACTGGCTGGTAAAGAACATCCCCGAATCGAACGGCAAAGTCGGCATGCTGGGCTCGTCCTACGAGGGATTCACCGTGGTCATGGCCCTCATCCATCCGCATCCGGCGCTTAAGGTCACCGCCCCTGAAAGCCCCATGGTCGATGGCTGGATGGGCGATGACTGGTTTCACTACGGAGCCTTTCGCCAAGTCAACCTCGATTACTTCACAGGTCAGACAGCAGCACGAGGCGGTGGCAGCTCCATCTCCCGCGAAGACCTGGACGATTACACCAACTTCCTTGAGAAGGGCTCAACTGGCGACATGGCGCGCTTCGGCGGACTGGAACAGCTCCCCTTCTGGCGCAAGGTCGACGAACATCCGGCCTATGACGCCTTCTGGCAAGGCCAGGCCCTGGACAAGATTATGGGAGCGCAGACCCCCACGGTCCCGACCATGTGGCTGCAAGGGCTATGGGATCAGGAAGACATGTGGGGCGCGATCCACAGCTACACTGCCGTCGAACCGAAGGACACCGCAAACGATAAGAACTATCTTGTGATGGGACCATGGCGGCACAGCCAGGTGAACTACGATGGCTACTCGCTTGGCCCACTGCTCTGGGACGGCAACACCACCGAACAGTTCCGCCGAGACGTACTGCTTCCCTTCTTCAACCAGTACCTGCTTGACGGTGCACCCAAAGCGAATACCCCTCCGGTGCTTATCTACAACACCGGCGAAAATCATTGGGACCGCTTCAAGTCCTGGCCACCGAGTTGCGATACCGGCTGTCCCAATCAGGCAAAGCCGCTCTATCTGAAAGCCAACGGCAAGCTGTCCTTTGACGCCCCAAGCGCAGCCGACACGCCTTCCGATGCCTATATCTCCGATCCAGCCAAGCCCGTCCCCTACCGCCCACGCCCGGTGAACAATGCCGACGGAGAAGGCTGGAGAACCTGGCTGGTCACCGATCAACGCTTCATTGATGGACGGCCCGACATTCTGACCTACGTCAGCGAACCACTGACCACGCCTCTGCGGCTGAGCGGCGCTCCCGTTGTAAACCTGCAGGCCTCGACCAGCGGCAGCGACAGCGACTGGGTCGTCAAATTGATTGACGTCTATCCCGGCACCGTGCCGTCACAACCGGCGATGGGGGGATACGAATTGCCCATCTCGCTGGACATCTTTCGCGGCCGCTATCGCACCAGCTTTGAGCATCCCGAAGCAATCACCCCTGATAAGCCGCTGCTCTACCAATTTGGGCTGCCTACCGTGAACCACGTGATCCTGCCCGGACATCGCATCATGGTGCAGGTGCAATCGAGCCTGTTCCCGCTCTACGACCGCAATCCCCAGAGCTTTGTGCCCAACATCTTCGACGCCAAACCAGCGGATTACAAACCGGCAACCCAGCGCATCTGGCATAAGCCCGGAGCAGCAAGCTTCATTAGCTTGCCGGTGGTGCCGTAGAACGGCGAGTTGCTAATCTCGCGGCCCGTCAAGATCGCTCGCCAACGGCGGAGGCTCCGGCGAAGGCGCGGGGAGTATTTGCACCAACGGCTTGACCTCTGGCGTAGCCTCGCGTGTAGCCGCTTCGTGCTGCGCACGCGCTGCGGCATCCAGATCGACCGGAATTCCGCCTGGCACGAGTACCGGCGCGTTGTGATGAAAGCTGAGATCGCGTGTGGCGCGGTATAGAAACGGCATAGCCAGCAGGATGACAATGAATGCAAACCAACTGCCGTCAAGGCCGAAATCAGCGCCACTGACCGCAGTTGCCGCAGCAGGATACCCCTGCACCACAGGCGAGTGGCTGATAACCCCATTCACCGGCAGACCGAAAAGCAGAGCGCGCGATGCAACCCAGCCAAATTGCAACCCCCACGGTAGCCACAGAGCCCGTGTGCGCAGGTAAGCCATGGACAGCAGCAACCCAAGCGCAACGCTGACCGCCATGCTGGCGTAGCTTGCGCCCGGCAAGAATGCGTGGAAGATTCCGTAAAGAACAGAAAGCATGAGCGCAGCCGGAATATCTCCGATCGCACGAATAGCGCATTGAAATGGGTAGCCGCGAAAGGCGATCTGCATGGCCAGCGTGGCCAGAGCGAAGAAAGCTCCGTCTACGAGCAGCCAGCCAAAATTCGAGAGACTGGGAGAAAGATGCAGGCCCAGGCTGCCAAAAACAAGAATGGGCAGAATGCATCCCACAACAATTGCCCAGCCAAAGGCGACGCCAACTCCAATCTCGCGCAGAAAACCGGTACGCAGCGGCAATCCCTGTTGGCTCACTGGCTGCAACTGGCGATCGAGAATGAATCCCAATCCCGCATAACCGAGCAGCAGCAGAAAAACCAGCATCGCCTGCTCGACCAGCGGAGCCCAGTCATCGGTGACCAGTCCAAGCGCCCCGTGATGGGCAAAGATGCGCGCCAGAAAAAAGTAGAGAACCGCCAGCAGAAAGCGTCCGAAGGAACGGACTGGACCAACAGGATGAGCGGCCGGACGCGGCGATGCTGGAGTTGCCTGCATCGCCTAAACTTCCGTGTAGTACTGGGCTATGTTGCGGAACTTGGTCTTCCGCTCAGCCAACCGCTTGCCCGTAGGCAGCGCCTTCAACTGTTCCAGATGGTAGAGAAGGCACGAGTCGAGCAGCGCAAAAGCGGCATCGCGATCCTCATGGGCTCCGGCTGGCGGCTCAGGCACGATGTCGTCAACACAGCCTAATTCCTTCACTTCCTGCGCCGTAATTTTCATCGACTCGGCCGCACGTTCCTTGTGCGCCGCATCGCGCCACATGATAGCCGCGCAGGCCTCGGGCGTAATTACGAAGTAGAGCGCGTTCTCCAGAATCAGTACGCGGTCTGTCACAGCCAGCGCCAGCGCTCCGCCTGATCCGCCTTCGCCAGAGATGATGGCGATGGTTGGCACCTTGAGCTTTGCCATCTCAATGAGGTTGCGGGCAATCGCCTCGGCCTGTCCGCGCTCTTCTGCGCCAAGCCCTGGATACGCTCCGGGAAGATCGATAAACGTGATCACCGGGCGGTTGAATTTCTCTGCGATCCGCATCGCGCGCAATGCTTTGCGATAGCCCTCAGGATTGGGCATGCCAAAATTGCGGCGAACCCTCTCCTTGGTCGTACCGCCTTTGCGGTTGCCGATTACCAAAACCTCATGATCGTGAAAACGGGCCATTCCGCAGGCGATTGCTTCATCGTCGCCGAAGGCACGATCGCCGTGGATTTCGCTGAAGTCGCTAAACAGCCGCTCTATGAAGTCCATGGGATAGGGGCGCTTTGGGTGCCGTGCGCGCTCAACTTTGATCCACGCGGGAGATACTGCCTGCGCTTCACGGGAGGTACCAGAAGTGCCTTGCAACGATTCGCTCATGAATGATCGAAATACCTACGGGTCCAACCGCAACCCGATCCTTTACGATTCTACGATCCTGAGCTCAATGCGACAAATACCGCCGCAGGAACTTCCTCCAAGCCGGCTCCGGCGCAATGGGATGAAAAAGCACCACCGGAACTAGAACCTCATCGATCCGAACCAGCGCTTCTGCCGGAAGTGTAACGCCGCTGGCGGCTGCCGAAGCGGCCAGTTGCTCAGGACGCGAGGCTCCCACAATGGCCGAAGAAACCTCCTGGCGACGCAGCACCCAGGCCAACGCCATCTGGGTCATCGTCAGGCCCAGATCGGCGGCAATTGGGTTGAGCTTTTCAACCGCAGCCAGCAAAAAATCGCTGCGAAACCGCCGGCCCAGTGTCTCCATCGTGAAATTCATATCTGGATTGGCAGCTCGGCTATCGACTGGCGGTGGCTGGCCCGGTTTGTACTTGCCTGTCAGCACGCCCTGCGCCAGTGGCGAAAAAACAATGTTGCCCAGCCCATGCTTACGGCACGCTGGAAAAACCTCAGCCTCCGGCTTACGCACCAGCATGGAGTATTGCGGCTGGCTGGAAATCATCGGCGTCCAGCCACGTGAGGACGTCAGCTTGGCAACCGCGATAATCTTCTCCACCGGCCATTCGCTCAGCCCGATACTACGTACCTTGCCCGACCGAACCGCGCGGTCCAGCGCCTCGAGTGTCTCCTCCAGCGGAGTTTCCTTGTCATACCGGTGGCACTGGTAAAGGTCGATGTACTCCACTCCCAGCCGTTCCAGCGACCGATCAAGTTGCTTCACAATCTGCGCCGCTGAAAGGCCTTTATCTGGCTCAGGCGGCACCGGATTGAAAACCTTAGTCGCAATCAGATACTTGTCCCGCGACCGCCCGGAGCTACGCAGCGCCTCACCCAGCACCCGCTCCGCCTCACCCGCGCCGTACATATTGGCCGTGTCGAAGAGGTTAATACCCAGATCGAGCGCCGCATGAACACACGCAATCGCAGTCGTTCGCTCCACCTGCCCGCCGACAGTAAGCCAGGTGCCAAAGCTGATTTCGGAGACGGTGAGCGGACCTTGACCTAGCTGGCGAAATTGCATCACAACACCTCTTCAATCCTGGACTTGAAATCTTGTGAAGCAATGTCAGCCAACGGCTTAACTCAATACCTGGACTGCTCCTCTACCCAGCAATTCTTCTACCGATTCAACCCAGCTGCGGTCGGCCGCCACATTCATCCCCGCGGGTTCGAGGACCACTTCGTAGTGGCCTTTCTTCTGCAGATGCATCATAAGTTTGCCTGGGCCAGGCGCTGCATCGATCTTGCTTTTAAGCGTCGCGAAAAGTTCTTCGCTGGCGATCTCCAGATTGAGGCGCAGACGCACCCCTGTGGGCAGGCGAATCTGCACGTCATCGAGTGGTTGCAGGCCGCTGATCGCCAGCTTGGGCGCGGAATCTTCTTCGCCGATGAGAGTTCCACGCAGCAAAACTGCGGCCTCCGTCTTCAATTGATCGGCTAACTTTTCGTAGTCTTTGGCAAAACAGATAACTTCGATTTTGCCGGTCGCATCTTCTATATGACCCTGTGCATACATCTTGTCATTGCGCTTACTCTTGGCAGACTTCATGCCCACCAGCACTCCAGCTATGGAAATTTCATCGCTAGGATCGCGCTGCTGCCCCCAGCGCGGCGCAGCGGGCGGCTTCATCTCCAGCGCTGCCGCAGTCGAAACCACGCCATTGAGGTTGCGCAGTTTCTCCGCATACTTATCGAGCGGATGACCGGAGACGAAAAAGCCCAGCACTTCCTTTTCTGCGCTCAAGCGAATGTTCTCTTCCCAGTCGGGCACATTGGGAAGATCATCGGCACTCCGGCCTTTGGATGGCGCTTCGTTGAACAGGCCGAAGAGACCATGCTGGCCAAGCTCAGAATCTTTCTGGGCCTTCTGGCCACGCTCAATCGCGCGATCAATCGCCGCAGTAAGCTGTGCACGGCTACCCATGGAGTCGAAGGCGCCAGCCTTGATGAGTGACTCAAGCACCCGTTTGTTCAGCAGCCGCAGGTCAACCTTTTCGCAGAACTCCCAGAAGGTGGTGAAGGCACTTCCCTTCTCTTCCAGTTCACGACGTGCAGCAAGGATCGACTCAATTGCATTGCCGCCCACATTCTTGATCGCCGTCAACCCAAAGCGAATCACATCTCCGCTGGGCGTAAACTGTGCGCCGGAAAGACGCACATCGGGAGGCTCGACCGCGATGCCCATTTCACGGCATTCCTGAATGTACTTGACGACGTTTTCCGGCTTCGAAATTTCCGAGCTGAGCAGCGCAGCCATGAACTCGACTGGATAGTGCGTCTTTAGATAAGCCGTCTGATAAGCCAACAAAGCGTAGGCCGCCGAGTGCGACTTGTTGAAGCCGTACCCAGCAAACTTCTCCATCATGTCGAACAGTTCGCCTGCTCCATCTTTGGGATGCCCGAGTGTCTTTGCTCCTTCCATGAACCGGTCGCGCTGCTTGGCCATCTCCGCCGGGTCTTTCTTGCCCATGGCGCGGCGCAGCAGATCGGCTTCACCCAACGAATAGCTCGCCACCACGTTGGCGATCTGCATGACCTGCTCCTGGTAGACAATGACGCCCAGCGTCTCCTTGAGCAGACCCTCAAGCTCCGGCAGCATATACTCCACCTTGCGGCGGCCCCACTTGCGCTCGATGAAGTCATCGATCATGCCGCCCTGGATCGGTCCAGGACGATAGAGCGCATTCAGCGCAGTGAGGTCTTCAATCGATTCAGGCTTATAGCGACGCAGTACGTCCCTCATGCCGCCCGACTCAAACTGGAACACTCCTGAAGTCAGCGCCTTGTGGTAGACCTTCTCATACGTGGCCTTGTCATCGAGCGGAATCATCTCGATATCAAGAACAATGCCGCGATTTTCTTCAATGAGTTTAAGGGCATCAGTAATGACGGTAAGGGTCGTTAGACCCAGAAAGTCCATCTTCAGCAGGCCCATCTTTTCGATGGCCTTCATGTCGTAGGCGGTTACGATTTCGTCGTTCTTCGTCTTGACAATCGGTACGATTTCCGTCAGTGGCCGTGGCGCAATCACTACACCAGCCGCGTGAACGCCGGAACCACGCACCAGCCCTTCAAGCTTTTTCGCAGTATCGATAAGTTCGCGAATCTGCACGTCGCTGGCGTAAATTTTCGCCAGCTCAGGCTGCTCTTCAAGAGCCTTGTCGATGGTGATCCCAATCGTCGCCGGAATCAATTTAGCGATGCGATCGACGTCGCCATACGGCATATCCATAGCGCGGCCGCAGTCTTTAATCGCTGCCTTTGCAGCCATGGTGTTGAAAGTGATGATCTGCGCCACCTGCTCGCGGCCGTACTTGCGCGTCACGTACTCGATCACTTCGCCGCGCCGGTTCATACAGAAGTCAACGTCGATATCCGGCATTGAGACGCGCTCAGGATTCAGAAAGCGCTCAAAGAGCAGTGCGTTCTGAATCGGATCGACGTTGGTAATCTCCATCACATAGGCGACAAGCGATCCTGCCGCTGATCCACGTCCCGGCCCTACAGGAATGCCATGTTCCCGCCCGTAGCGGATGAAGTCCCACACAATCAGGAAGTACCCGGAGTACTTCATCTGCTTGATAATGTCGATCTCGCGCTGCAGCCGCGCCTCGTACACATGCAACGGATGACGCAGTTGACCGCGCGACTCCAGATGACGGATCGCCGTCTCAAGCCTCTTCTTGAATCCGGCGCGGCAAATCTCCTCAAAGTAGCTGTCGATGCTATGGCCTTCCGGAACGGCGAACTCCGGAAAGGGATTATCGACTTTATTGAGCTTAAGATTGCAGCGTTCAGCAATCGCCTGCGTGCGTTGAATCACATCAAGCCGGTCCGGAAACAGCCGCTCCATCTGTTCCGCGCTCTTCACAAAGAACTGGTCGGCATCAAACCGGAAGCGATCCTTGTCCTGCACCTTCGCGCCTGTCTGCACGCAGAGCATCGTGTCGTGCGCGGAGTGATCGTCCTCGCAGAGATAGTGCGAATCATTCGTCGCCACCAGCGGAATGTCCAGTTCCCGCTCGATCTTGAACATATCCGCATGAATCTGCTTTTCTTCCTTGAGCCCCTGATCCTGAATCTCCAGGAAGAAATTGCCCCGGCCAAAAATATCCTGATATTGCAGTGCAGATGCGCGGGCAGCCTCATAATCACCCTTGAGCAGGTGCTCGCTGAACTCGCCTGAAAGGCATCCGGAAAAGCCGATAAGCCCGTTGGCATGGCTGGCAAGAAACTGCTTGCTGATGCGCGGCTTCTTGTAAAAGCCATGAACAGAAGCTTCTGACGTGATGCGGATCAGGTTGCGGTAGCCCTCCTCGTTTTCAGCCAGCACCAGCAGGTGGTTGTACTTATCGCCGCTAGGGTCGGCGCGATGATCCTCCTTCTTGCAGACGTAGAGCTCACAGCCAAGAATCGGCTTGATGCCCTTCTTTTTCGCCGCGTCAAAGAAGTGAACAGCACCGTAAATATTGCCGTGGTCGGTCATGGCGACAGATTTCTGGCCGATGGAAGCAACACGCTCGACCAGCTTGTCCACATCGCAGGCGCCGTCGAGGAGGGAGTAATCCGTATGAAGATGAAGATGGGTAAATTCGGACATGGTCAACTCAATTCTAATCTTCAGCCAGCTTAGGCAATCACCTCTTCTCCCGGATCGGTCATTCGTTCCTGCTGCGGACAGTGCTGAAGGTGGTATTCGCCAGCGCAGTCAGGGGTCCCTCTAAAGTTGCACGAAGGGTCATTCCCAAAGAGGGACTTGGAGTCCCCAATTCTGCCTTATCATTGGCAGAAGTTTGACTCAGCAATTTTTTGCAGGAGAATGCAACTTATTGAATTAAAATGACGTCTACTCCTTGTTCGCGAATAATTTGGTTGCCAAACAGTCGTCTTCGATTGATCGGGAGTACAGGCCAGTACTGCAGTTTGTAGAAGGGATGCCGATGAACCCTGAATGTCCAAGGTGTGAGTCTGATTCAACCCGCCGCGTAGCCAGAACTAAACCTCTGAAGGATCGCTTGATGTACTTTTTCGGTATGTTTCCATGGCAATGCGTCGATTGCCATAAGCGCTTCTTCAGCAGCAAACGATACTCCCGCTCAAAGCGCAATTCGATGGGCGAGGTTTACATAGGTGCCAATTCTGTCCGGACCGTAAAGCCGGGCAGCGAGGAGAGCCGCTCGCAATAGCTGTTTGGGACGGCTCTGATCTCTCTCGCACAAAGTCGCAAGCAAATAGAGTGCCCTTTCACGGTAAAGATAGCCCTGGAGATCGGACATCCGGTACCGGAATCAGCTCATACAGCCCTAGTCCGAATGAGATCCCGCCCTACAAAGAGAAATGATCTCGCAAGAAAAATCTGCCTCAGACATATCAGAATCTCTGGACGATTAAGCCAAGGCGTGACATCGCCTGTAATCGACTTCCAGAACATCGCATGGCATGACGGGGATGAAGCAGAGAACAACTGAAGGCTGGCGTGCGCAGAGGGCACGTGCTGGCGTAGGCGTTATTTGCGCTTCTTTGCGGACTTGGCCGCTGCGGATTTTGCCGATGCAACCTTGGCAGGTGCAGTCTTGGCAGGTGTGGATTTGGATACGCTTACCTTAGCAGGCGTAGCCTTAGCCGGCGCCGGTTTAGCCTTCACAGTCTTATGTTTGAGCGCTGAAGCCGCTGGCTTGGCCGCGGCTTTTGCCACTGCCTTCGCCGGCGCCTTTGCCGCGCTCTTGGCCGTCTTCTTTGGCACGGTCTTGATCGCGGCTTTCGTCGGTGTTTTTGACGGAGCCGCCTTTGCTGCCGGTGCTTTTACCGATGAGAGGGCGGCCTTCGCCTTCGACTGCTTCCCGGCCCTCGGAGGCGTCGGGTCGTCGACATCAATCGTCGGATCGGCTTCATCCAGATCGGCGGGATCGCTTGGCTCCTCCAGATCGAGCTTCAGAGCGAGCGCTTTCAAGCCCGCTCCAAAGGCAGTCGATGAATCCGTCCGGGATTCAGAACGGGCCGAGGACCGTGACGTGGATTTCTTTGCACCTCTACCCTTCCGCGCTGGTGGCTCATCGTCGGGATCATCATCATCGGAATCAGCCGTATCGTCATCCGCATCCAGATCCTCGTCGCCAACTGAGCTCGTCGCAAAGACATCATCTTCTTCGCCCTCCGCGACTGGCAAACCGGTCCGCGCATCATCCAGGCCGATCGACAGGTCGATATCGTCGCCGCCCAGGTCCAGGCCGTCAAGATCGTCGCTGTCCTCTTCTTCATCGTCGTCGAGGCCATCGGAATCCTCGTCATCGTCCTCGTCAAGACGTGCCTTGGACTTGGCATCGGCACCCTTTTTCGCGCGGGTCCGCTTGATCGTGACTGGCGGAGGCGGTGCCGGTGGAGAATGCGGCTCCAGCAGTGCTCGAATCTCCTCGGTCGTGGTAAGCCCGCCATCAATCAGCTGTAGAAAAATGGTCTTGACCAGATCCTGATAACCGGGCAGCTCTGGAACGATGCGCATCTCCGCCATAAGAGCATAAGGAATGCGCTGACGTGCCTGCGGCCAGACTTTGAGGAAGTTCTCGTATTTCTCTTTGACCGCCGCTTGTTTACTTGTGAATCCAAGCCACAATACAGCTTCAGCAGCATAGGTGGTAAAGAGCGTATACGTTGCCGATGGCGTTGCGTTTTCCTTCGCCAGCAGCACTTTAGCGAATGCCGCCGCGCTCGCATCGAGATTGTCCCACGCCTCAACAAACCCAGGACGCAGCAGCGACTTCTTGAGCTGGGCCAGGTCCTTCGGTTGCAGCTTGGCGGTTAGCAGCTGCATCTGGGCTGCTGAGACATCCGGGTGAACCCCCTGCACCTGCAGTTCGATGGAGAGATCGTGTAACGCCGTCAACTTGTCAACATCGGCCTTGGCGGCCGTCCACCCAGGAAACAGGTGCGCCATCCAGCCTTCCGTCTCCAGCGCATGGAGCACCTTAAGCGGCTCTTCCTCGTGGCCAATCTGCTCCAGTTCGCTCGAGCGTTCATGGGCCGATAGATGAGCCATCAACCCCTCGCCCGCATCCTCACCCTTGGCATTCTCATACCGGATCTGAGTACGCTCCTCCAGCTCGAATCCGAGACGCACCTTCAGCCGAGTGGCGCGGATCAGCAGCGCCGGATTGTCGAGAAAGCCGTAATTCGATACCAGCCGCAACAACCGCGCTTCGATGTCGGCGACGCCGTTGGTCGGATCCATCAAAAGGCCATAGGAGCCCTCATTGAGTGAAATCGCCATCGCGTTCACGGTGAAATCCCGCGAGCGCAGATCTTCCTGGATACTGCTCCAGTGATATACCGGCTTACCCGATTTGGGATATTCGGCTCGGTAAGCGCTTCCCAGGTCGAGCCGGACATTTCCGGGTAAACAAAGGTAGAGACTCCGCGATGCTGCGTCCTCACCCCAGATTGCGGCCCCGGCTTTGGTTAAAGCTGATTTGAGGCTGAGTGCATTCCCATGAACGACAACTTCCAGGTCGCGGACTGGATTTCCACAGGTTAGATCGCGTACCGCATCTCCTGTAAGAAAAACTGTCATTTGCGCTTCCCGCGCAAGGTCCCGCACCGTCCGCAAGGCATTTTGCTGGACCACGGACAAACGATTCTCCAGCAAATAAATATAGTCGGGCATTCTTCTTTTCGCTGCTCCTGTTTGTACTTCTTGTGGGCCGGTTATCTCCGGTCGTGATTCAACTATCTGATGCAACAATGCTTAAAAAAGACTGCAATCCAGCGATGCAACCAAAGTACGTTATCATACCGTAACCAGCTTGGCTACAGCTTTGCACTCTAATACGGGTCTCCAATCCCAGCTCGTGCGACAATCCAGCCTGTGAGCATCACCCGCAAACCAGTGATCGTACGTAAGTTGACGCGGGATTGGTGCGCAGGTTACACAACGGGCGACCTGATCACGGCGGAAAATGGCGATTCACTGGAGATGCTGGATGGCCAGGGGAGAGTTCTCCACATCGCCTGGACTCAGGTCAAGTGGGTTTGCTACGTTCGCGAACTGGACAGCACCGAAGGGACGGGTTCAGACACCGTCAACCCGGAGCGGCTTCTGCGCCGGCGATTCAGCAGCCGGCCCAGAATCACCGGCTTGTGGCTTCGAATCATCCTGCCCGATGGCGAGGAGCTGGAAGGCGTCGTGGCCAACGACCGTTCACTGGTTGGGGGAACGGGATTGCTGTTGACCCCGCCCGATACCCGGTCCAACACCCAACGCGTTTTTATCCCGCATAGTTCGATTCGAGACCTGGTCGTTCTGGCGGTCATTGGTACCCCGCACGCATCCCGCGTCAGCGAGAATTTGCAGCCGGAATTGTTCACCTCCGAGCCGAGATATGAATGAAGACTATGAATAAGGAGTACATCGGTTAAGATTCGGCCTGTTAGCTGGAGCCGGCCATCCGGGCCTTTCCGATACAATCGCAACCATGAGGTTGGCAGAGCTGGCAACGCAGCTTGGCGCGGAGCTGCATGGAGACGGCAACGTTGAGGTAACCGGAGTACGGGGCATCGAAGAAGCAGGCCCCAACGAGATCACCTTCGTAGCCAATCCCAAATACGCGGCACTCGCCCGCACCACCAGGGCCGCGGCCGTGCTTGTTGCTCCCGGTTTTCCCGAGATTTCCATTCCCACGCTTCGGCTGGATAACCCGTACCTGGCCTTTTCCGAGGCTCTCGGAATCTTCTACAAGCCGCCGCGTTATCAACCCGGCGTACACCCGGCCGCGGTCATCGACCCCACCGCCGTTCTAGGTGCAGACGCACATATTGGCGCCTACGCGGTGATCGGCCCCCATGTGACCATCGGCGATCATGCGATTATCCTGCCCCATGTCGTGATCTACGCCGGCGCGCAAATTGGAGATCATTTCTTCGCCCATGCCCACGCCATCGTGCGCGAAAGCTGCGTGCTGGGCAACCATGTCACGCTTGAAAATGGCGCCATCATCGGATCGGACGGGTTCGGGTTCGCCAAAGATAACGCCGGAAGCTGGCAGAAAATTCCCCAATCCGGTCCGGTGCATATCGGCAACCACGTGGATGTCCAGGCCAACGCATGCATCGACCGGGCCACCGTGGGAGCCACCGAGATTGCCGACGGTGCCAAGATCGACAATCTGGTTCAGATCGGACACGGTTCCAAAGTGGGAAAGAATACGCTGGTCTGCGCTCAGGCCGGCCTCGCTGGCTCGTCGGTGATCGGTTCCGACGCGATTCTCGCCGGGCAGGCCGGAGTCGCCGGGCATTGCACGCTTGGCGACGGAGTGATTCTGACCGCCCAGTCCGGCGTCTCCCATGATGTGCCTTCAGGCAAAATGCTTTCCGGATCGCCTGCCTTCGAAAATCGAAGCTGGCTGCGGGCGGTGGCAGCTTTCCAGCGCCTTCCCGAAATATTGCGGCGCCTGAATCAATTGGAAAAGTTGTCGCCCCGGCCTTCTCCCTCCGCCAGACCACCCGGTCTGCCTACAACCACGAAAGAAGGCTAAAAATGAGCCGAATCCGAATCCGCCCAAGGATGGCGGTATTCCTGGCGGCCACCGGCGCACTCATGCTCGGTATTCCGGGATGCAAAAGCTATTGGATCGATGCCAGCGTGGAGAACCAATCCGGGCAGGCGGTGCGAGAGCTGGAAGTGGATTACCCCACCGCCAGCTTTGGGACCAACACCCTGGCCCAGGGAGCCACCATGCACTATCGCTTCCAGATACGGGGCAGCGGACCGGTCAAAGTCGAGTATCTCGCCAACGGGGGAAAGCCCGTCCACTCCCAGGGACTGACGCTCGAAGAGCGCCAACATGGTCAGTTGCTGATTCGCCTCATGCCTTTTGGAAAAGTAGAGTTCGTCCCAAGCCTCCAACCTGCCTCATAATAGGGATTTAAGAATCCAACGGTCAGGGCGCCTGCCACAGCAGTGCTGTCTCTCTCTCGCGGACTTCCAATGCTCGCCGGCTACAGCATTTCGCTTCTCCTGTCTGCAGACGTCGAACTGCCATGGGCATAGTACGCCGTTGCGATTGCAAAGAAGTGAAACGAAAATGCTGGAAGAGAATTCTCAAGAGAGAATTCCTGCCTTGATGATCGGGACGATTCCTCAGGCAGAGTCTCAATCTCGATTTCCGATATTCGACCGATAAACAGGGTGATGGGAGGAGTTTGTGCCGACCGGTGCTGTAGCAGGACGATGGTGGCGGAGACACGGCAACGCTTTGCGGCTGGCCGGGGTCTTCCTCTACGTTTTGCTCTCCATCCTTTGCCTCGGCAATACGGAGCGAACTGCTGGCGGCTCCAATATCATCTGGCTCGCCAACGGCCTGTTGCTGGCTTTCCTGCTGCTGATTCCTCGTTGGCGCTGGCCCCTCTACGTCGGGGCCGCTTTTGTCGCAATGGTATTGAGCAGCTTGCTCATCCACGAGTCGGTAGAGTTAAGCCTGCTCTACAACTGCCTGAACGTGGTCGAAGTCTTGATCGGAGCGCTGCTGCTCAAGCGGAAGTCCACGGCCCTGCCGACATTCACAGACAACCGGTATCTGCTTCGTTTTGTCGGATACGCCTGTCTGCTCGGCCCCGCTGTCTCCGGCATTATTTTTGGGATCTACAAACACGTCTTCCATCATCAGGATTTCCTCGGCATTCTTCTCAACTGGGCCTTCTCCGATGGGCTGGGTATTGCCGTCGTCACCCCTACTATCGTGGCAATTTTGCAAAGCAGGATGCGCAGCACTCACCTGCTGCGCAAACGCTGGATGTATCCCGTGCTGGTCTTGATCGTGACCGTGGTGGTCTTCAGCCAGAGCCGCGCGCCTTTGCTGTTCTTGATTTTTCCGTTCCTGGTTTTGGTAGCGGTTCAGATAGACCTCGGCTGGGCAGCTCTTTCCACCCTGATGGTCGCCCTGGTCGGAGGCTGGTATACAGTCCACAATTACGGACCTATGGCGCTTGCAACTACCATCGGTCCCGATTGGAAAGCCGCGATCCTGCAGCTTTATCTCGCCGCCGCCATGTTCACTCTCTACTCCATTTCTGTGGTCTTTGGAAACCTGCGCAAGATCCAGGGTGAGCTGCGGCAGATCGCGGCGCTCCACAAATTGGTAGTAGACAACTCCCGTGACGCCATTGAACTAGGAGACCTCGACGGCCGCCGTACCTACGTCTCGCCCGGCATCAAGGCCCTGACCGGCTGGAATCCGGAAGACCTGGTCGGGCGTGTCTTCCGCGAACTCATTCACCCCGCCGATCTAGCCGAAGTGGAAATGGCCATGCGCGCGCTCCGCGCCGGTTCAGAAGGCGGCACTCTCGAATACCGGGCTCGCAAGCTGAACGGCGAATACTTCTGGGCTGAAGGCAGCCTGCGCGTCTACCGCGACCCTGCAACAGGAAGGCCCATCGGCTACCTCAACCTGGTCCGCGACATCTCCGAGCGCAAACGCTCTGAAGAACATCTGCAATCCGCTTATCGGGCCATGGAAACCCTGGTCGTTGTCGATGCCCTCACCGGCATAGCTAACCGCAGGCGCTTCGACGATTCGATCGCCACCGAGTGGAGACGATCTCTCCGCGAGGCCAGCAAGCTCTCCCTGCTGTTAATCGACGCCGATCACTTCAAACGCTACAACGACACCTACGGGCATGTCCGGGGAGACAGTTGCCTCAAACAGATTGCCGAAGCGGCCTTGGACGTCGTATTGCGGCCCGGCGATCTGGTAGCGCGGTACGGAGGCGAAGAGTTCGCCGTAGTCCTGCCGGGAACCGATGAGATTGGCGCCAAAGCGGTCGCGGAAGACATCTGCCAGGCGGTTCGCAACCGCCGCCTGCCCCATGAAGGAAACGCCCCAGGAATCGTGACCGTCTCCATCGGATGCGCAACCATGGTTCCCCAGCGCGGCAAAACAGCCCAGAACCTGATCGAGAGCGCCGATCAGGCTCTTTACCGGGCCAAGGCGCGCGGCCGCAACCGGGTGGTAGTCGCTGGCTCACCCTCGCGGCCTGATTCACCCCAATTGATCGTCGAACTGCCAAAGCTTCGGCAAACCGGCGAATAAACCCGCATCTTTCGCACCCGCCCGCCACAATTTCTTCTACGAGCAAAATCATCCGAACTCGAAGCAATAGAAACGCCGCAGCCTGAATCAGGATGCGGCGTTGATCTTCGACAAGTCGATTTGCGCGTCTATCGCACCATGCTCTGGAACATCGGTGACTTCAGCAAGCTATTAAACTGTGCGTCGCTGGCGGCGAAGTGCACCTCCAGCTTGCCGGCATTGGAACGAATCACCGTATCTTCGAGCGCCGCCTTGTCCGTATCTGTGCCGCTCATTTTCTTGTAGAGCACTGCGGCATTCATCAGCGATGAGACCGTGGCCGCAGCAAAGCTGTCGCCCGTAACCACCGACATATCGAACCGTACCCCGTGCTGGAAATTCATGGTGTATGAGCTGCCCACCAGGCGCTTCTTCACGGTATCGAAGTCCGCAACCGACCCAGCCTCGCCCAGAACCTGCTTCATCATGGTCTGGGTGCCTTTCTGGTCCAGAACACTCCACAGCGGCTCAGAGTCCACCGAATGCATGGAATCCATCACCGGGCCATTGCTCAACAGCCCCGGAGCCAGCCCATCACGCACATCCAGGGTCTGCCGCACCGCAGGCAGACTGCCAAAAACCATCGTCGACTCATCAAGAAAAACTACGCTCATGCCCGTGCTGCCAAGCGGATAAATCCTGTTGGCCCGCACGACGGTAGCCTTCAGCTTCTTCTTGCGGAAGTTAGCCAGCACATCCTGCACCGGAAACTGACCCTGCGCAATGCCGACTGTGCGGATATCGTCGGCCGAGCCGCCTACGCGGTAGAGAATGAATGCCAGTTGTTCCAAATCCTGGTTGTCGTTGAACCCCGACTTGCGCAAAGCATCCTCCAGTTGCTTCAGTTCAGGAGGCATCACCTGTCCGCGCAACTCCATCGCAGCCGAGGAATTCTGCATGACCCGATAGTCGATCACCACCATCTGCTGCACATCATGGGGAATAGCCGACTGCGCATCGGAAGACAACTGGGCCGCGGAGGCCGAGACAGCAGCTGTTGCCGCCATGACAACAGAACCGGCAAACAGGCAAAAACGAGAAGCATATCTGATCAACTTGAATCCTCCCGAGCCGGAACGACTGCCCCAGCCCGTTATACCCTTTTCAGGGATGTGCCCTTTTCGGGCTCTTACTCTATCTTCGCGCAAAAAACCATGCGCGATCCAACCAATATGCGCGCCAAAATGCACATGGGCGATTCCCTGGTACTATTCAGGCCAGTCCTGCGGTGCTTCCAGACGGCGCTCCAGGACTTTCGTCGCCGGATCGAACCCATCTAAGAGACGCATCCACTCGCTTTCCTGCTCATAGGCGATTTGCGGCAACAGGCCGATCACCTCGGCTCGCATCGGCTCCGTCTTGTGCTTGTCAGCCAAGCGACAGACCCGCGCGTAGACGGCTGAGACCGGCGTAGCCTGGAGATCGGTGATGTTCATCGACAATTGGGCACGCCCATGCGCCAGTACCCCCATTGCTTTGACTCCCTTGAGCCCTCCGGAGGAAGCACGAAGTTCCTTGGCCAGCGCCCGGACCAGGGAAACATCCGCGCAATCGAAGTAAATGTTGTAGGCCACCAGGAACTTACGTGCTCCTACAGCGCAAGCCCCGGCGGTCGGATGCAGCCCCGGGCCGCCAATGTCAGGACGGCGTTTGGGCTGGTTGCGGGCATCCTCGCGCAGCTGTTCGAACTGCCCACGGCGCACATCTTCAAGATTGGCGCGGTCAGGCCGGGCAGCGGCCGCCTCGTAGAAATAAACCGGAATCCCCCATCGCCTCCAGATCTCCGCCCCGGCCTGCCGCGCCAGCAGCGCGCACTGATCAAGGGAGATGCCGCTCACCGGCACAAATGGAATCACGTCGGCAGCGCCGATTCTCGGATGAACGCCCGTCTGGTGCGTAAGATCGATCGACTGCGCAGCCTGCCCGACAGCACGTACCGCAGCTTCCATCACCGCCGCCGGAGGCCCCGCCACGGTGACAACGGAACGGTTGTGATCTGAATCCATCGACCAGTCGAGCAGCCGAACGCCTTCTACCCGCATGGCGGAGACAATGGCCCGGACGCAACTCTCATTCGCACCCTCTGAGAAGTTGGGCACGCACGTCACAATGGGGTTTTCTTTCAACCCGGCCATGAATACACGTCCATCCGCGTTCGATCGACCCTCAAAATCACGCTATTTCCACCAAGTGTAGCCCACTTGAAACTGCAGGCTGGCATTGATACCGGGATTCTTGTCCCCCAGCGAAGCGGAAGAAATATGCTCCAGGTTGAGCGCAAAGTCAACCGAACGTCGTGGGTTCGTGAAGTAGTGAAAACCGGCTCCCGCCCCCGACCGGAAATTCCAGACCGAAGTCCCGCCCGGCGTTCCTTCCGGAACCTCAATCGTCGGCGGAAACTTGTGCGTGGTATACAGCACCCCACCCTGCGCCTGGAACCACGGCGCCACGCGCGTATGCCGGTCTCCAAAATTCCAGCGGAAGACCACCGGGGTCACGCTTGCGCCTGTAAACGTCCCGCCGCCAATCCGCTCAATCGTAGAGCCATTGCCGCCCGGCCCAGCCGTTATCTCGTCATGCGCCGCCGGCGTATACGCCTGAAACAGGGGCATGACATTCATACCCAGTTCAAATCGCCCCGTGAACGGTCCGGCATGGATCACCGGCGTCATCGAGCGCCCCGCCTGAAAACCGACGGCAAAGAAGTGGAAGTCCGACCTGTCTCCCACGCCATTGCCGTAATTCACAAATGGCCCAAACTCCCATTTGCGCGGCGCCAAATTATGGATGCCACCGCTGCTCATCGTCATGGACTGAGAAGGCTCCTGTGCAGAAGCGGGAATAAGCGCCACGATTCCGCACAACGCCGACAAAAACAAACCTCTAGCTAAAGATCGCAACAAGCTATTCCCTCTTCTGAGTGCTGGATCACTCTCGATTATCATCGCAGACAGTTTTCGCAACAAAGGCCGCCCGATCAGGCGGCCTTCGCTGGATTCCGATCTGGAATCGTTATTTCGTGGCCGCTTCCATGGCTGCTTCGTCCATATCGAAGTTGGAGTAGACATTCTGCACGTCGTCCAGGTCTTCGAGCGCATCCAGAAGGCGCAGCATTTGACTCGCCGGCGACCCCTCCAACTTGGTGTACGTGGAAGCCACCATCGTCACTTCGCTCATCACCGTGGGAATCTTTGCAGCCTTTACCGCCGCAAGCACTCCCTCATAGGAAGCTGGATCAGTTATGATCTCCCAGTTGTCGCCTTCATCGTTCAGATCCTCGCCGCCGTGCTCGAGAACAATATCCATCAACTGCTCTTCGCCGGCAGCTGATTTCTCGATTCCGATCACGCCCTTCTTCGAAAACATGAAGCGCACCGACCCGGACTCGCCCAGGTTGCCGCCATTCTTCGAGAAAGCAAAGCGAACCTCACTTACCGTTCGATTGCGATTGTCCGTCAGCGTGTCCACGATCACAGCCACGCCGCCGGGGCCGTAACCCTCAAAGGAAATCTCTTCGTAGCTGGCTCCCTCAAGCTCGCCGGTACCGCGCTGGATGGCGCGCTTGATGTTCTCCTGCGGCATGTTCTCCGCCTTGGCCGCGAGAATAGCCGAGCGCAAGCGCGGATTCCCGTCCGGGTCGCCGCCGCCACCTTTGGCGGCCACGGTAATTTCCTTGATCAGGCGAGTGAAAATCTTGCCGCGCTTAGCATCCAGCGCGCCCTTTTTGTGCTTGATTGTGGCCCATTTTGAATGGCCGGACATGGAAAACCTCAGTGCGGATAACGATAGTGGACACGGCCTTCCTAAAGAAGACAGACTCGCCCAACCCAACAGAGTATATCACCGCAAGCGAGTCACCCGAATATGATGGGAACGGTGCGGATGAGCGTATATCTATACGTTTAGATCACTTCCACGCGGTTGCGCCCTGTTGCCTTGGCTCGGTAGAGCGCCAGGTCAGCCTTCTTGAGCAGAATCTCTGCACTGACTTCCTTGTCCGTAGCGTGGCTCGCCACTCCTACGCTAACGCTGATTGGAATCAGCTCCCCATCTACCTCAACGGGAGTTCGGGAAACCGCCTCGCGAATCCGCTCCGCGATCACTCGAGCCCCTTCAATGCGCGTCTCCGGCAAAAGAATTGAGAATTCCTCCCCGCCATAGCGTGCCAGCAGATCGGTCTTGCGCAGGCTAACCGAAAGCCGTTGCGCAATGGAGAAAAGAACTACGTCTCCCGCGGGATGTCCATAGCGGTCATTGATCTCCTTGAAGTGATCCAGATCGATCATCAGCAGCGAAAGTGGCGCACGGCCACGCGCAAACCTGGCGCACTCAATCTCCAGTGCCTGGTGAAAGCGCCGTCGATTGGCAACGCCAGTCAGAGGGTCGGTCTCTGCGCGGCGCCGCAGTTCTTCTCGCAGCTGAACCTGGGCCGTCACATCGGCCAGGATGACGGCACGGCCCAGTCGTCCCGATCCGAATGCCAGCGATTCGGAGAACAACGGCCACGTGCGAATTTCGAAATACCGAGAATCTTCCCCCGTGACAATCTCGAACTCGATCGGGCTTTCCACCTCCGACAGCGCGACGGCAAGCCCTTCGTTGGCCACGAACAACACCTCGATATCGCTGCCAATGCCATCTTTATTGAGAACCGGAAAAGCCGCCGCAGCCGCTGGATTGAAATCCAGGAGCCGGTTCCTTGTGTCCACGATCAACACCGCATCGCGGATGGTATTGAAGATCAGCGCCCGCGCCAGCGGAGCCAGGTCAAAAACACCGCAATGAAAGATCCCGTAGTAGAGCAGGCCGCAGGTAATCGTCAGCGTAACCGGACCCGTGTCCAATCCCCACGGGCTCAGATCGGCCAGAAAGTAGAAGTACCCGACAAAAGGCAAAAAGGAGCTCAGGACCATGATCAGGGCCTGTTTGCGGTAAAGCGGCGAAGCATTGCGATACGCCGAAAAATAAACCCACGCCCCCACCAGGAACGACACCAGCAGATAAGCGTTATCCAGCATCGAGAGAGGTCCGCGCTCTACATGCAATACCCAGAAAGGGCCACGATGAACCAGCGTCATCGGCGCCGTGTAAAACAGATTTCGAAAGTTGGTGTAGTGGCCGACAAAGGTCATCGCGGGAATCACGAACAACAGCCACACGCGCACCTTGATGCCATTGTGCCGGCAGGCCGCCAGCACCCACAGACCACCCGCCCAGGGCAGCGCCAGGTACTCAACATCAAGCCATCGCCTGGCTGCTTCGACAGACGTCTGCGCCATCTCGCCCGCATAGCCGAAGGTATAGATCGCCATTGAAAAAACGAGAAGAGCGAAGGTGGCCGCTTCCGGTGCTTCTTTACGCCTGTTCCAGGCCACGGCTGCCAGAAATGCAAGCGACAAGGCAACCCCTGTCAGCAAGAATCGGGCAACAACGACAACATCGGATCCCATGAACACCTGTACAAATCGTGAGAGAAAGCGAGAACTGCTTCGGCTTTGCTAGTGGCAGAATACACTCCGCGCGTCATCCAACGAACAGCTTTTTAGTGATTTCCAGCCCGGCGCAATGCGGCGATATTCGCCAGGGCAAACCCCGCGCAGACACCTGCCAATGTCCTCCGCCGACCGCAATACAGTATCCTTCCGGGGTGAAGCCGTGTTCCCGCATCCCCTCCTCGCATGCCGTTTCAGGAGCCGCTTATGTTGACCGCTAGCCGCGCTCGAAGCATCCCCCGACTCATGCTTCCTGTCCTCCTCTCCATTCTGGCCTTCGCACCTTGTCAGGCATCGGCTTTCGCACCGGAGCAGAAGCCCGCATCGCAGCATATCTCGCTCGATCGAGTGACAAGCGCAAAGCCCTTGCCCAACGGCCTGGAGATCCGCTCCGGATCTGCCATCATGCAGGTGACCGCATTGCGCGACGATCTGCTCCGCGTCCGCGTCGGCGCCACGGGCGTCCTGCCTGAAGACGCCTCCTGGGCCGTCCTCGAAAAATCTCGCACCGCCTCAGTCTCCGTGAAAGCAGAATCCAACGAAAAATCTGTCGGCTTCTCGACTGCCAAACTACACATCGTCATACAGCGCCAGCCTCTGGCCATGACCGTCACCGACAACGCAGGCCACGTCATCACCGCCGATGTACCTGAGCATCCTATCGAGTTCCACGGCAGCGAATTCCGCGTCTACAAGCACTCCGATGACGAAGAGCATTACTTCGGCCTCGGCGACAAGCCCGGTCCCCTCGATCGCCGCAACCAAGCCTTCACCAACTGGAACACCGATGCCTACGGCTGGCAGGAGTCTACCGACCCCATCTACAAGTCCATCCCCTTCGTCCTGACCTTCTGTAAGGGCATCGCCGGCGGCATCTTCATGGACAACACCTGGCGCTCCAGCTTCGACTTCAACAAGGAGCTGCGCGACGCCTACTCCTTCGGCTCCTCCGCCGGCCCGCTCGACTACTACATCCTCTACGGCCCCACACCCAAAGAAGTCGTAGAAGAGTGGGCCTGGATGACCGGCACTACCCCGCTGCCTCCCCTCTGGACACTCGGCTTCCAGCAGTCGCGCTACAGCTACTTCCCTGAAACAGAAGTCCGGCGCATCGCCAATCGCCTGCGCAGCGAGCGCATCCCCGCCGACGCCATCTACCTCGACATCGACTACCAGCTCAAGAACCGCCCCTTCACCGTCGATCCCGAAAAATTCCCCCACTTCGATCAGATGATCCAGGATTTCAAAGCCATGCACCTGCACACCATCCTGATCACCGATCTGCACCTCGCCAACCTGCCCAATCAAGGCTATAAGCCCTATGACGAAGGCAGCGCCGGAAACCACTTCGTCCACAATCCCGATGGCTCCGTCTACACCGGCGAAGTCTGGCCCGGCCCCGCCGTCTTCCCCGACTTCACCCAGAAAACCAGCCGCGACTGGTGGGGCACCCTCTACTCCGACTTCCATCAACGCGGCATCGCCGGCTTCTGGAACGACATGAACGAGCCCGCCATCTTCAAAGTCGCCTCCAAGACCATGCCCGACAACGTGCAGCACCGCATCGACGAACCGGGCTTTCAGAAGCGCACCGCCAGCCATCTTGAGATTCACAACATCTTCGGCATGCAGAACTCCCGAGGCACCTACGAGGGCCTGCGTCGCATCGCACCCGATGAGCGCCCCTTCGTGCTCACCCGCGCCAGCTACGCCGGAGGCCAGCGCTATGCCGCCACCTGGTCCGGAGACAACTCCAGCACCTGGAACCACCTCCGCCAGACCACCCCGCAGCTCATCAACCTCGGCCTCAGCGGCTTCGCCCTCGCCGGTGCCGACGTCGGCGGATTTGCCGGCTCGCCGCAGCCCGCTCTGCTCACCAAGTGGCTTGAGATCGCCGCCTTCCATCCCATCGACCGAGACCACACCTCCGCCGGCACCTACCCGCAGGAGCCCTGGGAAAACGGCACCACTGAAGATCTCAATATCCGCCGCCGCTTCATCGAAGAGCGCTATCGTCTCATGACCTACCTCTACACCACCGCCGAGGAGATGAGCCGCACCGGCCTGCCCATCATGCGCCCGCTCTTCCTTGAATTCCCCAACGCCGCCAAAGACGGTCACCCGCTCGACATGACCACCCAAAATGAGTTCCTCTTCGGCCCTGACCTGCTCATCGCCCCCTCACCCTATCCCGACGAGCGCGACGACTATCCCGCCGTGCTGCCGCCCGTAGGCTGGTACAACTACTGGACCGGCGAATACCTCAAGCCCGGCGTCGAAGCCGCCCGCACCGGCAATGACAATGTCTCCGACGTCGACCTGCAGATCACCCTGCACCCCAGTCTCGATACCCTGCCTGTCTTCGCCCGCGCCGGCTCCATCATCCCCATCCAGCCCCTAGTCCAGAGCACCGAAGAAAAACCGCAAGGTCCGCTCACCCTGCGCGTCTACCCGCCAGCCCACGCAGGAGACCCCTGCCAGGGCTCGCTCTATCTCGACGACGGCATCAGCTACGCCTTCGAAAAAGGCCAATACCTCCGCCTAAAATTCACCTGCGAACTAACCCCATCCGGAGTCACGGTCAAGATAGCCCCCCGCGAAGGTAGCTTCACCCCCTGGTGGACCCAGCTACAAATAGAAATCTATGGCGCCACCAAACCCGCCACCAGCACCACAATCAACGGCACCCCCATCACTGCCAGTTATGACAGCGAACACCATCACCTCACCGCTGTCATTCCCGATACCACCAAAGAAGCAGAGTTATCGGCGACCTATTGAGGAAGATAGCTGTCGATTGCTTTCTCGAAGTACCCACCGAGCTCGCCTTGTCGGGAGACGCCGGGTGCCCCATCCATTCCGCGTTCTTTGCGGAATGGGTGGGAATCACAAACGTCCACACCATCCCATTTGTCATCCTGAGCGCAGCGAAGGACCTGCTTTTGCCGCTGCCTTTCTCTATGTCATTCCAGAAGGGAATCTGCTTTTTGCCTTTCCGAAGGGAGCCGGAGCCTTCAGGCTCCTGAAACAGACGCCGAAAAGAAACCATACGAGGGCCCTCGATGGGCCCGAGCGTTCTCGTTCGTTGTTACAGCATCCTCTAACGCCATGAGAAACTAAGCTACCGGAGAAACAATGGCTTTCCTCACTCAGTTATGGTCGCGCTTGAAAGTATGGATCATTGCAATAGCGGCAGGCTGCATTCTCGGCATTGTCTATCGCCTATGGATCAATTTCATGCCTGTCTGGAAACGGTCTGGATGGGCACCATACATCATGACGATTGCTTTCCTGGCAATAGTCCCATTTGCTATGGGCTATCTTGGCGTTCGTAAGTATCTGTCCAACTCATCGAACACATCCTGGTATAGGTGGCTCTTTCTGCCCTGGGCCTCTGTTTTGGTAACGATGCTCGTCTCAGTAGCCGTCAAATGGGAAGGAGCGCTCTGCCTTATCTTTGCAGGGCCAATCATGCTGGTATCTTCTCTGCTCGGAGGCATAACGGCTCGTATTCTGCGGCGAAAATATGTAAATCATGCACCCGGAACCATGAGCGCCTACGCCCTACCGCTCCTGCTCATCCTCATCGAAAGCCAAATCCCATCGCCCTATATCGTCCGCACCGTAAACACCGAAATTCTCATTCACGCCCCATCCCAAACCGTCTGGGACAACATCAAGAGCGTCCGCGCCATCTCGCCGAACGAACTCCCATCTTCATGGATTAACCGTATTGGCTTCCCCAAACCCATCGCCGCCACGCTCTCTCATGAAGGCATCGGCGGCGTTCGCCAAGCCAGTTTCACTGGGGGTCTTGTCTTCACCGAAACCGTTCATCAATGGCAACCGGAGCAAGACCTCGCTTTCTCCATCCACGCCAACACCGATGCCATACCGCGCACCACACTCGACGAACACGTCACCATCGGCGGCCCATTCTTCGACGTCCTCGACGGCGAATATCGGCTCGAACCCCGCCCAGACGGCATCCTGCTTCATCTCAGCAGCCGCCAGCGCCTCTCCACCCACCTCAACCCCTACGCCAGCCTCTGGACCGACTCCGTCATGCGCGCCATCCAGAACCAAATCCTCGTCGTCATCCAACATCGATGTGAAGCCTCGTCGCATTCACAAACCTCCATCGGTCTCAGAAACGATGTGAATTAAGCCCGCTTCCGTATCCTCGTATGGATAATGGTGTATGTTTTCGCTGGCCAAGCCTACAGACGCGCAAATCGTCGCGAACATAGCCCAAGCGCGCAGCCTGCCGCTAAACTACCCCACCCCGCTCTACACGCAGTTCGGCACCCGCCAGATCCAGGTCCCCCGCCTCTACAAACTCGACCGTATGCGCACCCGGATCGGCCAGGGCATCGCCGCCTTCGAAGCCGCCAAAACCACCCTGCGCCAATGGCGCCACTTCGACCTTGGCTGGGTCCGCGTCGCCAATCCTGAAGCGCAAATCCAACCCGGCGAAATCGTCGCCGTCGAAGCGCACAGCCTCGGCCTCTGGTCCATCAACTGCAGCCGCATCCTCTACGTCATCGATGAACCGGATCGCTTCGGCTTTGGCTACGGCACCACCTCTCAACATGTCGAGTGCGGCGAAGAGCGCTTCCTCCTCGAATTCGATCCCCGCACCGAAGCCGTCTCCTACGACCTGCTCGCCGTCTCCCACCCTGCGCATTGGCTCGCCCGCCTCGGCTATCCCTACACCCGCAGCCGGCAACGCCGCTTCGCCCACGACTCCCACGCAAAGCTAGCTCAACTCATTGGCCACATCACATTGAAATAGACCTCGAAAAACAAATACGCCGCCCATTTGCACCATGTACAATCTGCGAATCGATCGCGAAGCGACACTCACCGAAGCAAATGCACGAATGGGGAGGATCGAATGCGGAAGAATCACATCAAGTTCATCACTCTGGCATTGGCTCTGCAGGCTGTTCTACCTGCCGCAGGTAATCAGGCAGTGGCACAGGCCGCAAAAGCTGCCTATCCAGCCATGGCTCCCCTCGATCAATACCTGATATCCGACGAGCAATCCGAGATCGCGCTCGCCCGCAGCGCCGCGCCCGCTTCCATCTCTGACAAAGCCGAAATCATGGTGCTGACACGCGACGGATACAAGACCGTGGTCAAAGGCGCCAATGGCTTTCTTTGCATCGTGGAGAGATCGTGGGGCCAGGCCACCGATCAGGCCGAATTCTGGAACCCGAAGATGCGCGCACCCCATTGCTTCAACGCGCAAGCCGCGAAAAGCTTTGCCCGCATCTATTTCATGAAGACCAAGCTCGTGCTCGCAGGAAAATCACCGACAGAGATCGGTCACGCAGTCAAAACCGCGCTGGATAAGAAAGAGCTACCCGCACTCGAGCCCGGCGCAATGGCTTACATGATGTCGAAGCAGCAGTACCTCAACGACCAGGGCAAGGCCTGGCACCCGCATACGATGTTTTTCTCTCCCGGAGACATGACCAAAAGCTGGGCAGCCGACGATCCCAACTCTCCCGTCATGATGGCCAATGACCCAGAGGAACGTGTAACGATCCTCTTCGTCCTCGCCGACAAGTGGTCCGACGGCACAGCAGCTGCCACAAAGATGCCTTGATCGAATATGGAGTGCGGGCCTTAATAATTACACTCCACCCCTATGTAGACTTCTTCCTTCCTTCGCCTTTCAGCATTCTCCGCTCGCGCTCGATAACTGTTAGCCTAGAGTCATGAAATTCGGCGTCCTCGTCTTTCCCGGCTCCAACTGCGACCACGACACTTACAACGTCATTGAGAGCATCGCGCACCAGCCAGTCACTTTCCTCTGGCACGACTCTGAAGACCTCCAGAACGTCGACGCCGTCCTCGTCCCCGGCGGCTTCGCCTATGGCGACTACCTCCGCACCGGCGCCATCGCCCGCTTCTCGCCGGTGATGCAATCGGTAAAGAAGTTCGCCGACGCCGGTGGCCTAGTCCTCGGCATTTGCAACGGCTTCCAGATCCTCGCCGAATCCGGTCTGCTGCCCGGAGCGCTCATGCGCAACGCCGGCCTCAAATACATCTGTAAGCAAGTCCACCTGCGCACGGAAACCACCAACAGCGCCTTCACCAACGCACTGAAACCAGGCGAAGTCCTGCAGATTCCCATCGGCCACATGGAAGGCAACTATTACTGCGACGCCGAAACGCTGCGAGAGCTCGAAGCCGAAGACCGCATCGCTTTCCGCTACTCCACGCCGCAGGGCGAAATCACCACTGCAGCCAATCCCAACGGGTCTCTCGGCAATATCGCCGGCATCCTCAACGCAGGCCGCAACGTCCTCGGCATGATGCCGCATCCCGACCGCTCCAGCGAAAGCCTCCTCGGCTCCGCAGACGGTTTTAAGATATTCACCTCCATGATCGAAGCTCTGGCAGCCCGTTAGCCCGAAGACGCGGTGATACAAAGGTAAGCGGAAGTTCTGAAGGCAATGCGGCCATGATCGATATTCATCACCACCTCATCTACGGCGTCGACGACGGCGCTGCCGATCTCGAAACCTCAGTTGCCATGGCCGAAGTCGCCATCGCTGAAGGCGTAACCCACATCGCCTGCACGCCTCACTCCAGCGACAGCTATCCGTACCAGGCCGAGCTCAACGCCGAGCGCATGGCCGAGATTCAAGCCCGCGTCGCAGGTCGCCTTGAACTGGGCCTGGCTTGCGACTTCCATCTCAACGCAGACAATATCCAGGACGCGATCCGTAACCCGTTGAAATACTCGATTCGCGGCAAGGGCTATCTGCTCGTCGAGTTCCCGGAGATGGCCATTCCGCCTCAACTTGGCGAAGCATTGCATCGCCTGCAAGCCGCCGGCTACACCAACATCATCACCCATCCCGAACGCAATCCGGTCATCGTCCGCCGCCCTGAGATGCTGGCCGAATGGATCCGCATGGGCTGTGTCGTACAGGTGACGGCGTCGTCCCTCTACGGTCGCTTCGGCAACTCCGCCGAAGCCTTCGCCAACGAGTTGCTCGACCGCAACTGGATTCACTTCCTGGCCACCGACGCTCACAATCTTGAGTGGCGTCCGCCGCATCTGAAGAAAGGCTACGAGTATGTCGCCAACCGCGCCGGTGAAGAAACCGCGCGTCGGCTCTGCTTTGAAAATCCCCGCGCTGCATTCGAAGGCAGGAAAATGCCCCACCAGCCTGAAGCCGTCGGCGCCTGGGACAGCGGACCAATCAAATTTCACGACTCGGTACAGAGTTCTCCCCGGCGCTCCTCTACGCCGGCGGCCAGCACCGGCGAAAAGAAAAGCGGATTCTTTGGCAAAATTTTCGGAAAGTAATACAGCCTTAAGCCTGACCGGTTCAGCCTCTGTGCAACGGCTCTAGAAAGTGTTACGAAGTTCGCATCTGAATAGGCCCTCATGGAGTATTTGCTTGTAGAGCCTGGTGGCGTCAGCGAACTGAGGGGTAGACGGGGATATACTCTTCACGACCCATCATGAAGCGTCACGTCCTGATCTTCGGTCTCGCCGGCGGCCTCCTCATTGCCACCCTCCAATACACCGAATACCGCTTCGTCGTCATCGAGCACTCCATCGAGCTCTACGGCGCGCTCGTCGCCATCCTCTTCGCAGCTTTCGGCATCTGGCTTGGTCTCCGCATCACGCGCAGGCGCGAAACTATCCGAGAAACTGTAGTGGTGAGGGAAGTGCTTGTCCCAACGCAAGCTCCCACCTCTTTCGCGCCTGACACCGTCCCCTTCGCTCCCGATAGGGCTCGCCAGCAAACCCTCGGCATCACCGCGCGCGAACTCGAAATTCTCACCCTCGTCGCCCGCGGCTTCAGCAATCGTGAGATCGCCACTCAGCTTTTTGTTTCCGAAAATACCGTCAAGACACACTGTGCCCGCGCTTTCGACAAGCTAGGAGCCGCCCGCCGCACCCAGGCCGTCCTGCGCGGCAAAGATCTCGGCCTCCTGCCGTAAATCCAGGATCTCCGGCGACAGGCAGGGCTCCCAGCAAGCGGCCTTTGCTTGCTGGGATGCTCAAATCTTCGCCGCCGGGTAAAAACGCATCACCCAAAAGAACGATTCCCGCTCCATTCCTACAAAATCATTCGAAAGGATGACGACATCCGGCCACGTTTCAGTGGATTGTCACTTCATCCTCACTCGACGCAGGAGTCTCACATGAAGAAAACCGTCCTCACCTTCGGCCTCATCTCCGGCCTCATCATCTCCGTCCTGATGGGCGGCTCACTTCTCCTCGCCGACAAGATCGGCTCCGGCCACAGCATGGTTCTCGGTTACACCATCATGGTGGCGTCATTCCTTCTCATCTACTTCGGCATCCGCAGCTACCGCGACAACACCCTTGCCGGCCAAATCTCCTTCGGGCGAGCCTTCTCCTGCGGCATCCTGATCGCCCTCATCACCACCGTGTGCTACGTCGCCATGTGGGAGGTCCTCTACTTCAACTTCATGCCCCATTTCATGGATAGCTACTTCGCCGCGCAGATCCACAAGGTCCAGTCCTCCGGACTCGACCCCGCCACCGCCACCGCGCAGGTCGCTGCCATACAGCGCTCTCAGCAGTTCTACCAGAACCCCTTCGTCAACATGGCCTACACCTTCATGGAGCCCTTGCCCGTCGGGCTTATCGTTACCCTCATCTCCGCTGCCATCCTCCGCCGCAAAGCCCCTGTCGAACCCAGTACCGCTCCCGCAGCCACGATCACATCAACCTAAGACCCGAGCCTCACTAGTGAGAAGAGCGACGAAAGAAGTCAGGGAAGTCCATCGCAAAGCCAATCTGCCCGCCAAGGCGCGGGCTTGCAACATACTTGCCGCCCAGTAAACCGAAGCAGAAACTCAGCCCATTGCGCAGCGCATACTCCCCGCCGCCCATGGCCTGAAACTGCGCCTTGCCTAACTCTCCTTTGTTGGTGTAAGCGCCATAAATTTCGGCTCCAAGCGTGAGCGAGGGGCTGAAATCGTGCAGTAGCGACAGCCCCCCGGTGACAACGTGGCCGCGCGTATTCTGCGTGCCGAGCGCGCCGGTGCTCGTGTTTCCGGCAAACAGGTATCCCAGGTTGCCCGTCATTCGGGTCTTTGAGGACAGCGACTTCTGTGAGATCAGGTTGAGCCAGTAGTCGTTTAGTCCTGAACCGAGCTGCTGGCTGGCGTCTCCGGTAGGAAACTCAATGTAAAGACTGGCAGCCAGAGCCGGAACCCGTGAAGCTTCGGACTCCTTGTGAAAGTTCGCCTTGATGCCGAGATTTGTGTCTCCAAAACCGTTGGAAGGCTGATTTCCTTGAGTGCGATAGATCGAAAGATAAGGAAAATCCACATCGACTTCAAGATCATGGGGGAGACCATAGTTGAGCTTGAAGTTCGCGGTATTCTGCCGCAGATTGGGTGCCTGAAGCTGAAGAGAATCATATTCATTGAAGAACTCGAAATGCCACTTTCCTCGCTCCGTAACCCCCGTGTCGTCGGTATAAAAAGGCAATTGAGCGCACAAAGATCCACAGGCGCAGATCATCCAGGCCACCGGCAGCAGAGTAAGCATCATGAGACGTATCGATTGAACTTTCAATGTGGAGGCATACCCTGCGTCGCCCACTCTAAAGGCGGCCGAACCTTAGATGTAGCAGGTCTCCTTCTCCAGTCAATGCAAATTTGCCGTGAAACTCGCGAGAGTCTCTTATTGCGCACTGCGGCAGTTGTGTGAGTAGGCCATACGATTCCGGTTGCTCGGGTGTTTTGTTGTCAGAGCCCCAGGCCGCCATCGATCGCCATAATTTGGCCGGTGATGAACCGCGGACCGGCCGCGAAGAAAAGAACTGCTTCTGCCACATCCTGAGCGCTTCCATTGCGGCCCATGGGCGTCTTGGCAGCAAAGTGCCGAGCCTCAGCTCCGCTCTCAAATTCGATGTATCCCGGAGCCACGCAGTTCACGCTCACCTCGGGCGCAAATGCCTTGGCCATCGTCTGCGTCAGCATGTGTAGAGCCGCCTTGGACGCGCAATAGTGTGCATGTGTTGCCCATGGGTGGTTGCCTCCAAGCGAGCCAAGATTCACGATGCGTCCATGCGCCGCTTTCAGATGCGGTAACGCCTCGCGTGCCATCAGGAACGGTCCGCGTGTATTGGTTTCAAAGACCGCGTCCCATTGGGTCAAGCTGATTTCAGCAAGCGGCGCTGATTCAAAGATACCGGCATTGTTGACCAGCAGATCGATGCCGCCGAACTGGCTAACGGTCGCCGCAATCACCTGCCGGACGCTCGCCTCACTGCGCACGTCCAGTTGCAAGGCCGCTGCGCGAACCCCCAGTTTCTTCAGTTCTGAAACGGTCTCGGAGGCCTCGACAGAGGAGTCGCGATAGGTGATAACAACGTTCATCCCCACGCCTGCGAGCGCAATGGCCAGTTCCCTGCCCACGCGCTTCGCCCCGCCTGTGACAATGGCTGTCTTATTCTCGATCGCCATCAGACCCCGCGCACTGCCTGAAATACACGCCTATATTTCTGCTTCTGGAGATCAGAACACTGAACAAAACTACTTAGGAGTGGAGGAATCCTGCGGTTTGGTTTCGTCCTTGGGAGCATCCGCTTTCGGAGCTTCCTTCTGCGGTTCGGGAGAGGCTGTCCCATCCTTGGGAGCATCCTGCGAGGCTGACTTAGCCGGCGCCTTTCCCTCATTTTCTTTGTAAATCGAGTACTGGCCTGAAGGTCTCTTGAGCTTCACGGCAATCGCCATGTTGTCCTTGTCAACCTTGTAGTCCTCGCCATACGTCTGGAAGCCGCGCGCGATAATCTGTATACGCACATCGGATCCAATCTCCAGCAGATCGATGACGGCCTTGCCCTCGTCGTTCGTTTTCAGTTCCATGTTGCCGGCATTCTTACCGTCCTCCAGAGGATGGAAAATCACCGACGCATTCTCGATCGGCTTCCCATTGGTCGCCCTGACAACCGTCACTTCAAAATGCGAGGTCGGCGGCGGGGCCTTGTACTTGCGGCCGCGCTTGGCGGAATCCTGGGCATGGCCGGCGAAGGAGAGAGTGCTGAGTGCGGCCAGAGCGAGAGTGCTGACAATGAGACGACGAGACAAAGTGGGACTTCCGAACATGAGGATATTGTAGTCCTTGAAAGACAGGGTCTGCGAATTCGACTGAGTGCGTTTCGAAGAGTGAGCGGAGTGCTCGGCAAAAGCCCTGAAGGCCAGTCGATTTCAGTCCAAAGTAGATTAACGCAATATTCATGAGTGCTGCACACTCATATTTCGCAGCCGTCACTTGACAACTTGAACTGATGTTCCCTAGTGTAGCAGTTGGCAGGCGAGAGTGCTAAAGTCCAGGCCGTTGCCCGCGACTTTATCTTCTTACTCCAATGATGCGTGCGCGGAATGTCCGCGAACTCTTGAATTTTCAATCATATACGCGAGGCGGGCCTGATCCCTCCCGCGCTGAAGGAGAAACACAGCATGGCAACATCATCCGCAGTTACCACGTTTACTCCCCTCCACGACCGCATCCTGGTGCGCCGCGTGGAAGAAGAGCAGAAGACTTCCAGCGGTCTTTACATCCCTGAGAGCGCCAAGGAAAAGCCCCAGGAGGGAGAGGTGATCTCCGTGGGCAAAGGCAAGTCGAATGACGAGGGCAAGGTATTCCCGCTGGACGTCAAGGCGGGCGACCGCGTTCTCTTCGGCAAGTACTCGGGCACCGAGATCAAGCTGGACGGCGACGAGTTCCTGATCATGCGCGAAGAAGAAGTTCTCGGCATCCTCAAGAAGTAACTGCAGCAGGCAGATCGGGCGAATTCAGTTTTTCTGATCTCTGAACTCTGATCTCTGACCCCTGAAAAAGCAACTGATACAAGGAGAGTTTTAAGTTATGGCAAAGCAGATTTTGCACGGAGAAGATTCCCGTCAGGCGATCCTGCGCGGCGTGAACACGCTGGCGGACGCTGTGAAGGTGACCCTCGGTCCCAAGGGCCGCAATGTGGTCATCGAGAAGAAGTTCGGTTCCCCGACCATCACCAAGGACGGCGTCACTGTCGCCAAGGAAATCGAACTGCGTGATGCACTCGAAAACGTGGGCGCGCAGCTGGTGAAGGAAGTCGCTTCGAAGACCTCGGATGTGGCCGGCGACGGCACCACGACCGCAACTGTGTTGGCCCAGGCCATTTTCCGCGAAGGCGTGAAGACGGTTGCCGCGGGCGCCAACCCGACCGCTCTCAAGCGCGGCATTGACAAGGCTGTCATTGCCGTAATCGGCAGCAAGGACAAGGAAAACAACTGGGCCGACGGCGGCGCTCTGGGCTCCATGTCCAAGCCGGTGACCGATGACTCCGTGGCCCAGGTGGGTACCATCTCGGCCAATGGCGACGTGGAGATCGGCGAGATCATTGCCGGCGCCATGAAGACTGTGGGCAAGGACGGCGTGATCACGATTGAAGAGTCGAAGACCATGCAGACCTACCTCGAGACCGTGGAAGGCATGCAGTTTGACCGTGGCTACCTGAGCCCCTACTTCGTGACCGATGCCGACCGCATGGAAACGGCCCTCGAAGATCCCTACATCCTGATCTACGAGAAGAAGATCAGCAACATGAAGGATCTGCTGCCCCTGCTGGAGCAGGTTGCCCGCGCCGGCAAGCCCCTGTTGATCATCGCCGAGGACGTCGAAGGCGAAGCCCTGGCGACCCTGGTGGTGAACAAGCTGCGCGGCACGTTGAATGTGGCTGCGGTTAAGGCTCCTGGCTTTGGCGATCGCCGCAAGGCGATGCTGGGCGATATCGCCATCCTCACCGGCGGCGAAGCCATCACTGAAGACCTGGGAATCAAGCTGGACGGCGTGAAGCTGGAGCAGCTGGGCCGCGCCAAGCGCGTCACCATCGACAAGGACAATACTACTGTCATTGACGGTTCCGGCGACGCTGCTGCCATCTCGGGCCGCGTGAAGGAGATCCGTTCGCAGATCGAAAAGACCACTTCGGACTATGACCGCGAGAAGCTGCAGGAGCGGTTGGCAAAGCTGGTTGGCGGCGTTGCGGTGATCAAGGTTGGAGCTGCGACTGAGACCGAGCTGAAGGAAAAGAAGGCTCGCGTTGAAGATGCACTGCACGCAACCCGCGCGGCTGTGGAAGAAGGCATTGTAGCGGGCGGCGGCGTTGCCCTGGTTCGCTCGACGGCCTCTGTCGACGCTCTGATCAAGACCCTTGAGGGCGATGAGAAGATCGGCGCGCAGATTGTTCGCCGGGCACTCGAAGAGCCACTGCGGCAGATTGTTGCCAATGCCGGCGAAGAGGGTGCGGTTGTTGTGGGCAAGATCCAGGAGTCGAAGGACAACAACTTCGGCTACAACGCGGCCACTGGCCAGTACGAAGACCTGGTCAAGGCCGGCGTCATCGACCCGACCAAGGTAACGCGCACGGCGCTCCAGAACGCAGCCTCGATTGCAGGCCTGTTGCTGACCACCGAAGCTTTGATCTCCGAGATTCCGGAGCCCAAGGCAGCGGCGCCGGCAGGCGGCGGTCACGGCGGCGGCATGGACGGCATGTATTGAGACAGGGATCAGAGATCAGGAGTCAGGGATCAGTAACCTGACGACCTGTTCTCTCTCTGGGCCAAACTACAGAAGGGCCTCCAGCTTCGGCTGGGGGCCCTTTTATGTTCCTCAAAATTGTTCCACGATTGGCACTCCGGGCTGAACTGTTACGGACTTGGCCAGGGATGGTGCAAGTGGCTTTGTTTAAAGGAACTTACACTTGCCGATAATTTGACTGTTTTGTGCCTTGTTGCAGCGAATGGTAAAAAGACGCGGCAGCCGAAGTTGTCACGCCCTTTGTGGAACAAGGACTGTGGAACTGGACCAACAGTTAGAAGGTGAAACGGACGGCCCTTTGAAGCTGGCGCACGTTGTAGGCGAAGTTGCTGTTGTTGATACCGGTCACCGAACGGTAGGTGGTGCTGGTGTAGGGGATCAACTCGTTGGTGTGTGGATGGTCAGGGTCGTTATAGGGCTGGCTGGTCGTGGTGCCGGATGGGAAGGTGTAGGCCGTGGCGCCAACCTGAACGGGCGTAGGCGCGGGCAGGTTGGTGTCAACGAAGTCGGGCAGACGGCGTCCCCACGAGCTGAGCCAAGAGATGCTGGACTGGCTGGCCTCGATTTCAACACCAACGACTACGCCTTCTTCGCACAAGATGAGTGGAAGGTCAGTCCGCGGCTAAGCCTCGCTCTCGGAGTTCGCTACGAGTACGAACGGCTTCCTGATCCGAAGTTGGCCAACAGTCTTCTGCCGCAGACCTCGAAGCTGAATTCATACGCTGGAGACATTTCTGGCCACGGAAGCTCAGGAGACCGAAACCGGTGGAGTCATTGACGACGCCGGGAGTAAGCAGGGCGAAGGCGGACCAGCGGTAGTTGTTCTCAGGGACGCTGTGCAGACTCTGCTGCTCGATGAGGCCAGCAAAGTCGGGCGATGTGGTGTTGACCAGCGGTTCTCCACCTGTCATTAACTTATGTAGCTGCATGCTATAACTTATGTAGCTGCATGCTATCGAGAAAAAGAAACCCAGCCGGAGCGAGAAGCGGCTGGGTCCCTGAATCTGCCTAAAGGCAATGTTATGTTGCGCCCGTCGAGAGTTACTGCTGGCCTCCTGCAGCCTTGCCGACCTGGACGCGAAGGCCCATGCGGAAGTTGAAGGGCAGGCTGGGATAGCCGATGGGGGCGATGTGCTGGTTGTTGGTCAGGTTTTCAGCCTGACCGTAGATGGCGATTCGCTTGAAGAGATTGAAGCTGCCGCCGAAGTCGACTTTGGCGTAGGCATAGTCGAGGTTGCGGTTGGGGAGCAGGAGGGAGTTTCCCTGCTCAAGATCGGAGTAGCCGAGGAAGGTTGAGTCGTCGCTGCGGCTGGAGAAGGCTGCCGTTGAAGAAAGAACCCAGCGGCTGCCGCCCGCGTAGCTGGCGGAGATGAAGCCGGTGTGCGGTGGGCGTCGGAAGGGCCGTGCGTCTACGAGCGGCGAGTAGATGCCGACAGGGATGTTGCCATAAGTTGCGGGGAAGCCACCGAGAAGGGCTTCTTCGTCGCTGGAAAAGGAGCGCTGCACGACGGTATCGAGATAGGTGTAACCGCCTTTGAGGAAGATAGTGTGACCGATGCCCGCTTCGACGGTGGACTCGATGCCGAGAGCGCGGAAGGCTTCTGAATTGACGTCCAGCGAGAAGGCTCCGTTGTTGTTGAGGAAGGACTGAAGCTGCTGCTGTTCGGCAGGAGAAAGCTGAGGCAAGAGCGCCGGGATAAGGCCGGCGCCGACGCTTTCGATCTGGCGGCCGAACTGGTTGTGGAAGAAGTTGAGGTGGAAGATGACGCGCTCTTTGAAGAGAGGCTGCTCGACGCCGCCTTCCCAGGTGCGGGCGGTGGGGGCTCCGATCTGCGAGATGTGGAGCTGGTCGATGGTCTGCTGACCGCCGTGCTCCTGGAGGAAGTGGTAGAGGGAACCGAACTGATCGGCGAGAGTGGGTTCGCGCACGGCCTGGGCGAAGTTGAAGCTAAGGCGGGTGCCGTTGAAGATGCCGGGGCGAGGCTTGAAAAGGTAATACGAGACGCCGAAGCGCGGTGAGGTCTGGGTGCCGATGACCTGGTAACGCTGCAGGCTTCCGCCGAGGGTGTAGAAGAAGCGGCCTTTGAAGTCGCCGTGGACTTCGGCGAGGTAGTCGTAGTTGTTGCGCTCAGAGGAGTCATCGAGGAAGTAGGCAGGCTCGCGCTCGGCGCCGCGCTCGTTCTCGTAGTGGAAACCGATGAGCCCCATCAAGTGCGGGGTGAAGCGGAAGTCGCCTTCGTAGTGGACCTGGTCGCGGTTGGTGACGAGGTCGAGGCGGTTGGGGTAGGTTGCATAGTCGCGCGTGGAGTAATTGAGGATAGCTTGACCTACAACCTGCGCGCCGTTGGCTCCGCGGATGGTGACGTCATTGCCATACCAGTTGCCTACTATCGCATCAGGATCCGACGGGTCCGGCGGAGGACCGGCGCAGGTGCCGGCGGGGATGCAAATTCCGGCTGGGAACCACTGCTGGGACTGCTCGCGCTTGCGGGCCGCGCCGTAGCGAAGCTGATTGTGGAAGTCGGCGGTCATCTGATAATCGACTGAGCCGCCGATGTAGAGGCTTTGGTCGCTCTGCTTGCGATCGTCGGCGATGCGATAGAAGTTCCAGGCATTGGGAACGCCGGTGGCGGCGACAGCATAGCGCGCGGTGCCGCGAAATTGGAGGCTGCTGCTCTGCTGCCAGCCGAAGTTTCCGACGGCGGTGCCGAGGTGGTAGCGGTCGTTGGGAAGATCGTTTTCCGACTGCAGCCATGAGTAGGCGCCGTAGTAGTCGAGCTTGTTGCGGCTGCCGGCGAGTTCAAGCTGGTTGCGGGCAGTATGCAAGTTGCCGAGGTCGCCATTGAATGTGAGTTGCGGATGACTGTCGAGGCCGCGCGGGGTTACGAAGTTGACGACGCCACTGGCTGCGTCTGAGCCGTAGAGGCTGCTGTTGGGTCCGCGATAGACTTCGGTGCTGTGAATGCCGGTGGCGGAGGTGTTGCCGTAGTCGTAGATGCCACCCATTTCATCGACGTTGACACCGTCGAAGAGAACCTTGGCTGCGTTGGAATCGCCGCCACGGATGAAGAGCGATGTCTGCGCGCCGCGCTGGCCCAGCTGAGTGACTACAGCTCCCGGCTGCAGGCGCAGGATGTCGATGACGTCTTCGCGGCGAGCCAGATCGGCTGGAGAGAAGACTTCAGTCTGGACACTAGTCTGCTGCTGGGCGATGGGTGTGCCTGTGGCGGTGACGACGATGGATTGGTGGACCCATTCCGGCTCCATTACCAGGGAGCGCTCGACGTTGTCATTGGCTCCTGCGTAGAAGAACGGCGGGTCAAGCTGGTGAAAGCTTGCAGCGGTAATGACCAACGTGAAACGGCCGCCACGGCCGGTGACGAACTGGAAGCTTCCATCTGCGGTAGAGACCGTTGTCGCTACATATTTTCCGCCGTTGAAGAGGACCACGGTGGCGCCTTTGACTGTGGCGCCTGTGGTATCCGTGACGGTGCCACGAATGACGCCCGCGTATGCGCAAGCTGTGGAGAGAAGAATCAAGAGCGCGCAAATAAGGCGCGGGGAAATGCGTACAAGCGGGCTCAATTGGCCACTCGAAAAAGACATCAGTATCCTCCGTCCCCCTCGGGACCAGAAGCGGGCGATTGGCACCGAAGGACCGGTCTCCTGACTTGCGCCTTTCCGAACCGCCTTCCCAGATACGTCCTTTGCGGGACGCCCCAGTGGCACTTGGCCGGATGCCTGCGGTCTCCCTTGCCTGTACGACGGCGGGGACCTCAGCTGCGCTCACAGTTGCGGGGCAGTGGCGGATTTTCACCGCCTTCCCGAACATCCTGGTGAGTCTCAGTGATCTAGGAACGCAGGCTGCAGAAAATCCTGCGCAGAAGGGGCAAAACCAAGGTGGTAATAGGGAAGATTCGCACTTCCGCCCTGCCGTTCCGGAACCGTCAGGGGCCACTTTGGTCAGAGTAGCACAGTCCTCCGTTCCCGCCACTATCCCTTTATTTTTGAGTTGCTTATCCCATGCTCTCCAGGACCTTGCGCCGGCGTCAGATAGTCCTGACGGGACTCAGTCGATGGTTCTGTTTACCGAGCACGGGCTGAGGCAAAAACGAGGAAGGCTGGCTGGGAAAACAACCGGGCCGGCAAAAGTGCAGCTATGAATTCTTTCCGTGGTTAAGTGATTCGATAAGACGGAATCGAGATTCTGAATGAAGTTGCCGTTCCCGAGTTTCCGAAGATGCTTCGGAAGCGCAACGCACCATCGTGTTTTTGCACGATGCCGCGGCTGATCCAGAGGCCGAGCCCTGTACCCTTGATGGACTTGGTCGTGAAGAAGGGGTCGAAAAGCTTTCGTGAATTCTCCTTGGTGATGCCGGTACCGGTATCGGAGATAAAAACATGTACCTTGGATGCTCCACCGTTCACAGCGGAATGCTCATAGATGCTGACGCGCATCCGACCACCTTCGGGCATAGCCTGGATGGAATTTGTTACGAGATTCATGAGAACCTGCTTCAACTCAGAGGGGAATCCATGAACCTTGCCTTGAGCTGAATAGCGTTTCACCAAGGTGATCTTCGCTTCTTGCATCGGTCTTCGTTGAAGTTCGAGTACATCGTCGAGCAACTCTGCCATTGAGGCTGGAACAGCATTCTGAGACTCGCGGTAAAAGCTAAGGGTCTGCCTGGTGATGTGGGATATGCGGGCGAGTTCCTGGTCTGCCATGCGCGCGTAGTCTCGGGCCAAATCGTCGAGCCCTGGATGCTCTTTGAGGAGATAGAAAGTATTGGTAATCGCAGCCAGAGGATTGTTAATTTCATGAGCCACGATACCGGCCAACTTGCCCATGGCGGCCAGACGGTCATTCCTGCGCAGGGCCTCTTCAGCAAGTAACTGCGCGGTAATATCGCGATTGATTTCCAATATGACGCCCTGGCCTACTTGTACCGCGTGCCTGCTTGCGACCACAATATCCTGGCCCAGTTTGGTGCGTTGTTTCAGATTTCCTTCCCAACGCCCGGTGTCGGCCAGCCCCTTAACGATCTCCTGCATACCGCCGGGCAATTCAGTATTCAGAAGCCGATGAGCGTCCTGCCCGATTACCTCATCGCGTGTCCACCCGTATAGGGTTTCGGCACCGGCGTTCCAGAACCGGATGGCGCCGAGGCTATCCCTAACCATGACCGCTTCGGAAGCAAGCTCAAGCAAGTCTGCCCGTTCACGAAGAGCATCGTCCATCCGCTTGCGCTCCGTCACGTCAGAGAAAGCCCCAACCGCACCACGAACATTACCGACCTCATCAAAGAGAGGAGAAGCGCTGGCCAGTGCATGAACGATGGAGTTATCCCGGCGTCTGATTTCGATCTCAACGGTGCCCGTGGAGCGGCCAGTGAGCGCCGCTTGTTGTATAGGCATTTGCCGAGCTTGCAGCATTTTCTGGTCACGCCATATCTGGTATGGAAGCTCGACACCACTCTTTGAAAGGTTGTCTCCAGGTCTCATCCCAAACATCTCGCTCAGTGCCGCATTACCGGTGACCACTTCACAGGCAGGTCCATGGGCTACCGCGACTCCAAAAGGCAACACCTGCATGATGGATTCCAGCTCGGCAACTCTTTGCTGAAGTTGCTGATTCAGCATGCGAAGTTCTTCGCTCCGGTGCGCGACACGCAATTCAAGATCGTGATTGAGGCTTTGAAGCTGGCGTGTCTTACGATGAAGATCGGCAAAGACGCTGACCTTTGCGCGCAGTACTTCAGGAATGACAGGCACCGAAATATAGTCGACAGCGCCGCTACGATATGCGCGGGTCCGGTCGACATCGCTCAGATGCACCGCGGAAACGAAGATGATTGGGGTTTCCTGAAAGCGAGGATGCTGGCGCATCATATCGGCGAGTTCGAAGCCGTCAATCTCCGGCATACTCACATCCATGAGAACGACCGCTACATCAGCTTTAAGAAGATGATCGAGAGCTTCTCTTCCGGATGTCGCCTTGAGGAGACGTGCGCCGAGACCCTGCAGGATCACTTCGTAGCTCATCAACTTCGAAGGCTGGTCGTCCACCATCAAGATGGTCACTTGCTCCCGCTGTTCCGGCGGAAGAAGCGTTTGCTCGGTCTGGGAAAGTATTGACTCCTGCATAGACTCCACTACCGGTGCAGCCAAGTGCGTAAACCAGAGAGAAGCTGATCTGTGTTAACGGGCTTGGCGATGTACTCAGAGGCTCCTGCTTCGAGACATTTTTCCCGATCGCCCTTCATCGCTTTTGCTGTCAGGGCGATGATCGGCAGACGGCGAAATTGAGTGTTTTGACGGATTACCTGCATCGTCTCGTAGCCATCCATTTCAGGCATCATGATATCCATCAATACGATTGCGATATCCGGCGTGGCTTCGAGCATGTTGATTGCCTCGCGACCGGTACCCGCAGTCAGCACTGTCATTCCGCGGCGCTCGAGAACGCTGCTGAGCGCGAAGGTATTTCGAACATCGTCATCGACCACCAGGACCTTCCTCCCTACAAGAGCCTCGTCCGAACGATGCAAACGGTCGAGCATACGCTGCTTCTCCGCAGGAAGATCGGAGACGACGCGATGCAGGAAAAGCGCGGTCTCATCGAGCAATCGCTCGGGCGACTCCACATCTTTGACCACTACGCTTCGTGCAAGCGTGCGCAGTCTTATATCCTCTTCCGGTTGAAGATCTTTTCCGGTAAAGACGACGACAGGCAGATCTAACAATTGGGGCAAGTCATGGATTTGCTCAAGCACTTCAAAGCCCGACATATCGGGAAGACGAAGATCAAGCACGACGCAATCGAATTTCTCGGATGTTACTCGTTCGAGAGCCTCGCGGCCGCTATCGACGATGGATACATCGATGTCGTCGTGGTTCAGCAGCTCGAATATGCTAAATTGCTCCGCTGGATTGTCTTCGACGATCAAAAGCTTTTTACGGCGAGGTAGCGAATATTCCTTGATTCGATTGAGAGCCTTCTCCAGTCCTTCAGGTGTTGTAGGTTTGGTCACGTATGAAAACGCGCCACGCGAAAGCCCATGATGCCAGTCCTCATCCATGGTGAGCATCTGCACCGGGATATGGCGTGTCTGCGGATCCTGCTTGAGCCGATTCAATACCGCCCAGCCAAGCATATCTGGCAAGAATACATCGAGACTTACCGCAGTCGGACGGAACTCGCGTGCCAGGGCCAGAGCTTCCGATCCGCGCATGGCAATCAGCACCTTGAATCCTTTTTCGTGAGCCAGATCGCGCAGGAGCCGCGCATAGTGAGGATCGTCTTCGACGATCATGAGAACATTTTCGCCAGACTCAAGATTCGCCCGATCGTCTTCGACGCGCTCCGAAATCTGATCGGATGCGGCCGAAGCCAATTGAATTTTCGGGAAGGCCTGATTTGGCGCGCGTTCCGGCATCGAGATCTGCTGCGTGGACGTGCCGACAAAGGTGCGAGGAATGAAAAGCGTGAAAGTGCTTCCGACCCCTGACTGGCTGCGTAATTGGATTTCGCCGCCAAGCAGGCTTGCGAGTTCGCGGCTGATGGCAAGCCCCAGGCCGGTGCCACCATACTTACGACTGGTACCGGCATCGGCCTGCTGAAAGGCTTCGAAAATGATGCGCTGCTTTTCCTGCGGGATACCGATGCCGGTATCGGTAACTTCAAAGGAAACGACAGAGCCGGCACTGCTAAGAATCGGATGTCTTTCACTCCAGCCTGACCTGGCGAGCGAGACCGATAGCCGGACGCTTCCCTTCTCCGTGAATTTGAAGGCGTTCGACAGCAGGTTTTTCAACACCTGCTGCAGGCGCTTGGAGTCGGTGGCGAGACTGCGTGGCAACTCCGGATCGACCCGGACTTCGAACGAGACCTTGCGATTTTCGGCCTCGTGACGGAAAGGCCTTGCGAGCATATCGAGGAGACTCCCGAAGAAGACTTCTTCCGCCTCAACTGATACCGTTCCGGACTCGATTTTTGAAAGATCGAGAATATCGCTGATCAGGTTCAGCAGATCGGTGCCGGCACCATGAATGGTTCGCGCATACTCCACCTGTCGCAGGGTAAGGTTTCCGTCAGGGTTATCGGTTAGCTGCTGGCCTAAGACAAGAATGCTGTTGAGCGGCGTGCGAAGCTCATGCGACATATTGGCCAGGAATTCAGACTTATACTTGGAGGTCAGAGCCAGCTCTTTTGCCTTGTCTTCGAGCGCGCGGCGCGCCTGCTCAATCTCCTGATTCTTCCGTTCTACTTCGGCATTCTGTTCAGCCAGCTGTTTCGCCTTTTGAGCCAGCTGTTCGTTGGTCTGTTGCAGCTCTTTCTGTTGAGTCTGTAACTCAGTAGCCAACTGCTGAGACTGTTTAAGAAGACCCTCGGTCTGCATGGTAGCCTCGATGCTGTTGAGGACGATGCCGATGCTGGCTGTGAGTTGTTCAAGAAAGGCCAGATGAGAAGCGGTGAAGCGATTCAGAGTCGCCAGTTCTATGACTGCCTTCACGCGATCTTCAAACAGTACGGGAAGCACAATCACATTGCGCGGCACTGCTTCAAAGAGACCCGAACGAACAGGCACGGCGTCAGGGGGAAGATCGTGAATAAGCATGCGCCGTTTCTCTCGCGCACACTGGCCAATCAACCCCTCACCGACTTCGATACGCTCAAGATGCCCATCGGCCCTGGCTGCGTAGGAAGATAACAGGACCAGGGAATCATTTCCTTCCGATTCGGTTTGATAGATCAGGCCTTGCTGCGCATTTACGAGGGGAGCCAGTTCGGAGAGAAGCATCCTGCCGACCGTGCCAAGATCGCGCTGGCCCTGCAACATGCCGGTGAACCGTGCCAGGTTGGTTTTAAGCCAATCCTGCTCATTGTTCTGGTCCGTGGTAAGGCGCAGGTTGTCGATCATGGTGTTGATGTTGTCTTTGAGCTCCGCGACCTCGCCGCTGGCCTCAACCTGAATGGATCGGGTGAGATCTCCTTTGGTCACAGCGGTGGCAACTTCAGCAATGGCGCGTACCTGGTTAGTAAGGTTGTCGGCTAACAGGTTCACATTGCCGGTCAGATCCTTCCAGGTTCCCGCTGCGCCGGGAACATTGGCCTGGCCTCCCAGGCGCCCTTCGACACCGACCTCACGCGCAACCGTGGTGACCTGATCGGCAAAGGTAGCCAAGGTGCCGGTCATGTTGTTGATGGTTTCAGCCAGCGCGGCTACCTCACCCTTCGCATTTACCGTAAGTTTCTGAGTCAGGTCGCCGGTGGCAACCGCGGTAACCACCTTGACAATCCCTCTCACCTGCTCGGTAAGGTTGGCGGCCATGACGTTGACATTGTCGGTGAGGTCCTTCCAGGTTCCTGCGACGCCCGGCACCTTGGCCTGTCCGCCGAGCTTGCCATCCGTGCCAACCTCGCGGGCGACGCGGGTGACTTCGGCGGCAAAAGCGTTGAGCTGATCGACCATGGTGTTGATCGTGTTCTTAAGCTCGAGAATTTCACCCTTTACGTCCACGGTGATTTTACGAGAGAGATCGCCACGGGCCACAGCAGTTGTTACTTCTGCTATGTTGCGTACCTGACCGGTCAGGTTACCGGCCATGGCGTTTACCGAATCAGTCAAATCTTTCCACGTACCAGCTACGCCAGGCACGTTGGCTTGACCGCCGAGACGGCCTTCGGTGCCAACTTCGCGGGCGACACGAGTCACTTCAGCGGCGAAAGAACGCAACTGCTCGACCATGGTGTTGAGCGTCTCTTTAAGCTGGAGGATTTCGCCACGCACATCAACGGTGATTTTCTTAGAAAGATCGCCGTTCGCGATCGCTGTGGCGACTTCCGCGATGTTACGCACCTGGCCGGTGAGGTTGCTGGCCATGAAATTGACGTTGTCGGTGAGGTCTTTCCAGGTACCGGCAACGCCCGGTACTTCAGCCTGGCCACCGAGCTTACCGTCGGTGCCGACTTCGCGAGCGACGCGCGTCACCTCACCGGCGAATGCGTTCAACTGGTCCACCATGGTGTTGATGGTGTTCTTCAGCTCCAGAATTTCGCCTTTCACGTCCACCGTGATCTTGCGCGACAGGTCTCCGCGAGCGACCGCGGTTGTAACCTCTGCAATATTGCGTACCTGACCTGTAAGGTTTCCGGCCATTGAGTTCACGGAGTCGGTCAAATCTTTCCAGGTGCCTGCAACGCCCGGCACCTTGGCCTGGCCGCCAAGACGGCCCTCGGTCCCGACTTCTCTGGCAACGCGCGTCACCTCACCGGCGAATGCGTTCAACTGGTCCACCATGGTATTGATGGTGTCTTTGAGAAGCAGGATTTCGCCGCTTACGTTGACGGTAATCTTCTTGGATAGATCGCCGCTGGCGATGGCTGTAGCTACCTCGGCAATGTTACGGACCTGACCGGTCAGATTGCCGGCCATTGAGTTTACGGAGTCGGTAAGATCCTTCCAGGTGCCGGCAACTCCGGGTACCTCGGCCTGCCCGCCCAGCTTGCCGTCGGTGCCTACCTCGCGGGCTACACGAGTTACTTCAGAAGCGAAGGCTCGCAACTGATCCACCATCGTATTAATGGTGTCTTTCAATTCGAGAATCTCGCCCTTCACGTCGACGGTAATCTTGCGGGACAAATCGCCGCGGGCCACGGCGGTGGCAACCTCGGCGATGTTGCGCACCTGGCCGGTAAGATTGCTGGCCATGAAGTTGACGTTGTCGGTTAAGTCCTTCCAGGTGCCGGCGACTCCGGATACCTGGGCCTGGCCACCAAGCTTACCTTCGGTGCCCACCTCGCGGGCTACGCGCGTCACTTCACCGGCGAAGGCGTTGAGTTGATCGACCATGGTGTTGATGGTGTTCTTCAACTCCAGGATTTCGCCCTTCACATCGACGGTAATCTTGCGGGACAGATCGCCGCGGGCCACGGCAGTCGTTACTTCAGCAATGTTGCGCACCTGGCCGGTCAGATTGCCAGCCATTGAATTTACGGAGTCGGTGAGATCCTTCCAGGTACCAGCAACACCGGGCACGTTAGCCTGGCCGCCGAGACGGCCTTCGGTACCGACTTCTCTGGCGACGCGAGTAACCTCGCCCGCGAAGCGGTTCAACTGGTCGACCATGGTATTGAGCGTCTCTTTGAGCTGCAGAATCTCGCCTTGGACGTCCACCGTAATTTTGCGGGACAAATCGCCGTTTGCGATAGCGGTAGCCACTTCGGCGATGTTACGGACCTGGCCGGTGAGATTGCTGGCCATGAAGTTGACGTTGTCCGTCAGGTCTTTCCATGTACCACCTACTCCGGGGACCTGAGCCTGGCCGCCAAGCTTGCCCTCTGTTCCTACTTCTTTCGCGACGCGCGTGACTTCACCAGCAAAGGCGTTGAGCTGATCGACCATGGTGTTGATCGTGTCTTTCAGCTCCAGGATTTCGCCCTTTACGTCTACGGTGATTTTGCGTGAAAGATCACCGCGGGCGACTGCAGTGGTAACCTCCGCGATATTGCGCACCTGGGCAGTGAGGTTGCCGGCCATGGCGTTGACTGAATCGGTAAGATCCTTCCAGGTACCGGCTACGCCTGGTACGACAGCCTGTCCGCCAAGTTTGCCATCCGTGCCGACTTCGCGGGCTACGCGCGTTACTTCCGACGCAAAGGAGCGAAGCTGATCGACCATCGTGTTGATGGCCTCTTTGAGCTGTAGAATCTCGCCTCGTACGTCAACGGTGATCTTGCGCGATAAATCGCCGCTGGCAACCGCAGTCGCCACTTCTGCAATATTTCTTACCTGGCCCGTAAGATTGCTGGCCATTGAATTGACCGAATCCGTGAGGTCTTTCCATGTGCCAGCCACACCGGGAACCTGGGCCTGTCCACCGAGCTTACCGTCGGTCCCAACCTCGCGCGCCACACGCGTAACTTCCGACGTGAAAACGCCGAGCTGCTGGATCATGGTGTTGACGATGTTGGCCGATCGAAGAAATTCACCTTCGAGGGGACGGCCATCCACATCCAGCCGAACGGTCTGGGTGAGGTTGCCCTGGGCAACTGCGCCGATCGCGCGAGTCACCTCTGTCGTGGGCCGCAGCAAGTCTTCGACGAGGGTATTTACCGAAGACTCCATCTCTCCCCAGGAGCCACGAATCTGCTGAAATCGGGTTCGCTCGCGGGTTCGGCCGTCTTTTCCGACAACTTGCCCGATACGCTTTAGCTCGCCTGCCATCTGCTGGTTGGCGGCAACGATCTCGTTGAAGGTGTCGGCAACTTTGCCGTCAAGCCCCGTCCATGTGTCCGGAAGCCGAGCAGAAAAATCTCCATCACGCATGCGGAGAAGCGTGGTCAGCAGAATCGTTACGTCAAATCCGGTATGGGATGACGATGTCTCTTGAAGGCCATTCTTCTCGACTGGGGCGACAGGGACTTCAAGGTTGGGAGGAGAGAGCCTGGGAGTGCTGGTTTTCAAGAGTCAACCTCGAAAGCGGCAAATGGCGAACAAAGTACGATTCGCCAAACCGTTAGAAGGTCCGGCCGCCGTTTCATGCCGGGACTCTGCGGGATCGGCAAATAGAATGGAGCGAAGGTTACGATGCCGATTGATAAATTTTGGATGCCTGGAATTTTTCATCTGATGCCTGGGTCAGCCGTGCCAAGTATGCGATGGCTCCTGCATACTTCCGATGACGCAGGCGAAGATCATTTGAGGACTCCGTTTCCAAACCAAGGGATTTACCATGGGCTGTGAACTTACCAGTGAATTCGCCCCTCTTGCCGATGCTGGCCAAACGAGTCGCTTCCATTCCGACCGGCGATGGGTGGATCTTCGAGCCCAAGTGGGATGGGTTCCGTGCGATTATCTTCCGCGACCACGATGAAATTCTTATCCAGAGCCGGGACGGGAAATCCCTGAACCGCTATTTCCCCGAGCTTCTTGAAACGCTCCGAAACGGGCTTCCGGAACGATGTGTCCTGGATGGCGAAGTGGTAATCGCAACCAGTAGTGGACTGGATTTTGATCTTCTCCAACTGCGCATCCATCCCGCCGCGTCGCGCGTCAAAATGCTCGCTCAACAGACGCCGGCATCGGTTGTGTTTTTTGATCTGCTTTGCGAAGGAGACGAGGACCTGCGCGAAAGACCCTTCGAACAGCGGAGGGAGCGGCTCCAGTCTTTGCTCGCGTCGGCGGCACCCCCGATCCATCTCACTCCGTCAACGCGTGAACAGCCAATTGCCCTGGACTGGTTCAGCCGTTTTGAAGGGGCAGGGCTCGACGGTGTCATGGCCAAACCCATCGAGGGTACCTATCAGCCGGATAAGCGAGTCATGTTGAAGGTCAAGCATGAGCGGGACTGCGATTGCGTGGTCGCCGGTTTTCGCTGGCACAAAGACAGCGAGCATACGGCGATCGGGTCGCTGCTGCTTGGACTGTACAACGATGCCGGACAATTGCAGCATGTTGGAGTCTGCGCCAGCTTCACTATGGACAAGCGTAAGGAGCTGGTTTCGTATCTTGCACCCTACCGCGAGAATGCGCTCGACGGGCATCCCTGGGCTGGCTGGGCAGCGCAGGACACTGGATCGGATGCGCAGCGAATGCCGGGAGCACAGAGCCGCTGGAGCCAGGGAAAGGACTTGTCCTGGCAGCCGCTTCGTCCTGAACTTGTCTTAGAGGTAGCGTACGAGCATATGCAGGGGGATCGCTTCCGCCATATGGCCCAGTTTCGCCGATGGCGTTTGGACAAGAACCCGAGGGATTGCACCTACGCCCAACTGGAAGTTGTTCCTCCGCAGGAGCTGATGGCGATCTTCTCTACGGGAAGATAATGACGCATTGGGCTCTCTTCGCCTTGGCCGCATTGCTGGATTCAACCATGCGGTTGCCCGCGCGTCGGATCTTCATCAGGATCCGGTGTTTCCTGTGGCGGACGCAGATCTTCAGGCACATGCCGCAGATTGACACGGATTCGGAACCAGATGGAAGAACGGCCGCGCATGCGGTCCACGAGCACATCATCGACGGCGAGCAGCGCCGCGGCTTCAGGATATTTCTTCTTCCATCTCTCTAATCCCCGCAAGGCAGCCTCTTCCACTGGCGAATTGGCAATTACGATCAATGGCATCTTTGTGCGTACCGCTTTTGCCGGCGAGCGCCTGGCAGGCGATTTCTCCGACGCAGGCTTTCCGGTTGCGGATTTCGAACGAGAAGGCGAGACCCGAGGGCCTTCTCCTTCCGCCTTGCGAAAGTGTGGGGGCCACGGAGCATCTCCGAGACCTTCCGCTTCGTCGCGAGCCGCCAGCTCAAGGAGCCGATCGAGAGAATCCGGGGCGCGGTCCATTGCGCGGTGTGGATCGCCGATTTGCGCGAATCGCTGCGGCATTGTGAGCACTGTGAAGTCGCCTGGCTCACATGCAGGAACTTCATCCCAGGTGAGCGGAGCGGAAACGCGCGCGTCCGGGAGCGGACGTACCGAATAGGCTGAGGCTGTGGTCCGGTCCTTCGCATTCTGGTTGTAGTCCAGAAAGACGCCGTGACGCTCTTCCTTCCACCATTTGGAGCTGGCTAAAGCCGGGATACGGCGCTCGACTTCGCGGGAGAGTGCCAACGCTGCGCGTCGAACTTCTGTAAAACTCCACCGCTGCTCGATGCGCACATTGACATGCATCCCGCGCGAACCGCTGGTTTTGGGCCAACCAGCGAGCCCGAGTTCGTCGAGGATGGATTTCACTTCAAGGGCGACCAGACGAACGTCTGCCCAGGCGACGCCAGGACCAGGGTCAAGATCGATGCGCAGTTCGTCCGGATGGTCGAGATCGCTGGATCGCACGGCATGGGGATGCAATTCGATGCAGCCTAGATTTACGATCCAGGCTAGGCCGGCGGCATCGTCGACGACAAGTTCCTCCGCCGTGCGTCCCGAGGGAAAGAAGAGCGTGACGGTGCGCAACCAGTCTGGGCGCTCAGCCGGCGCTCGCTTTTGGTAGAACGCCTCACCCTCGGCTCCATTGACGAAACGCTTGAGAACGATGGGACGATCTCTGATCCCAGCGAGCGCGCCCGGCGCAATTGCAAGATAGTAGCGCACCAGATCCAGTTTCGATAAGGTCGTCTGTTTGGAGAAGTACAGTTTATCGGGATGAGTCACGTAAACTTCGCGACCCTCGATCAGCAGAACCTCGGCATCATCTCCCTTTTTCACGTCATCAGGTTACACCTTCTTGTTGAAGAAGGTGACCTCATGCGGTAAGGACGCCGAAGCGACACACATCCACCTTAGCCGTGATTCCAGCCGCTCGACCGAACGCGCGAGTCGCTCGGCTTTTGAATACAAACCGTAAACTGATATGCCAAGTGTGCTGGTGACCCTGGGAAGATTCGAACTTCCGACCTCCGGTTTAGGAAACCGCTGCTCTATCCAGCTGAGCTACAGGGCCACATATCTACCGTAACGAATCAACGACTTAAGCGCAACCGAAAGACAGAGCACGATTTTTATTACCTCTGCTCAAGTCTTCCACTTGAACCTCCCGGACCTACGATCGGATCATCGTTTCTGATACTGCGCGGGGTCAAGGAATCGCGCGCCGGCTCTCTGAGGATTTGTTCTTAGCTGCAGAGCAGGCCGACCACAGACGCGTTGTTTGTGAGGTGAATCTGGATCCGCCTAACCCTGATTCAGACGCCTTCCACGCAACAATGGGCTTTCTCGAAATTGGCCGGGCGGTTCTTTATGAAGGACTCAAAACTGTCCGTTATTTTGGGAAAAAACTAGTCGAATCACCTTCCTGAGCTGCCTGGCAAGAATCGCTGCCGGTTCCAAACTTGCCCGAAATGCGAGTAAACTGGAGATATGGCGGAGATACAGCGCAGGAAATCAGTTACGGTTATGGTCGGTTCAGGGCCTAGCCCGGTTCGAATTGGGTGGGAAGCGCCGGTGGTCGTGCAGTCGATGACGAACACCGACACGGCCGATGTTCAGGGCACAATCGATCAGGTGCAGGCACTCGCATTGGCGGGGTCGGAGATGGTCCGCGTCACGGTCAATAACGACGATGCGGCCGCCGCTGTGCCGTTCATTGTGGAAGGACTGGCCAGACGCGGCATTCACGTGCCGATTGTGGGCGACTTTCATTACAACGGCCACCTGCTGCTGAAGAAATATCCGGCCTGCGCTGCGTCCCTGGCGAAGTATCGAATCAATCCCGGCAATGTTTCGATTGGACGCAAGGACGATGACAATTTCCGCACCATGGTGGAAGTTGCGGTGGAGCACCAGAAACCAGTGCGCATCGGCGTAAATTGGGGCTCACTGGACCAGGTGCTGCTGACGCGCATGATGGATGAGAACAACAAGAAGCTCTCTCCCCTGCCGGCGCGAGACGTGATGATGGAAGCCATGGTGGTAAGCGCGTTGGACAACGCTACTGCCGCCGAGCGCTACGGACTGAGACGCGACCAGATCATTCTTTCGGCGAAGGTCTCCGGTGTCCGCGATTTGATTGATGTTTACACCAATCTGGCAGGCCGCTGCGACTATGCTTTGCATCTCGGCTTGACTGAGGCGGGGATGGGCGCGAAAGGTATCGTGGCGTCAGCTGCGGGACTTGCACCACTACTGCTCGCCGGAATCGGCGATACGATTCGCGTGAGCCTTACGCCTGCTCCGGGTGGAGACAGAACCGAAGAAGTGCATGTGGCTCAGCAGATTCTGCAGTCACTTTCGATTCGCAGCTTCATGCCGCAGGTGACGAGTTGCCCGGGCTGTGGAAGGACGACCAGCACATATTTCCAGGAACTTGCGGAGCAGATTCAAGGTTATCTGCGTACTTCAATGCCTGAGTGGCGCCGGCAATATCCGGGCGTCGAAGAGTTGAAGCTGGCGGTGATGGGCTGCATTGTGAATGGTCCCGGCGAATCGAAACATGCGAATCTCGGCATCAGCCTGCCTGGCACATTCGAAGATCCAAAAGCTCCTGTGTATGTGGACGGCAAGCTCTACACGACACTGCGCGGCGACTCAATTGTGCAGGAGTTCCAGCAGATTCTGGACAATTACGTAATGACGCATTACGGGCAAGGCGCGAAGAGCGAAGAACTGGTGGAAGTCGTTTAGAGAATCTCCTTCCAGAAATCGCCCTTGCTGCCCTGCAAGAACTATCGATCGGTTGCGGGTTGCGGCCGAACGGGAATGCAATGATCAATCTTCGCCGGTGGATAGGTGCGCAAGCCTGTTAATTGCAGCATGATGTGCCAGATAAACATCGAGTTGCACCGCAGGTAGCGCCAGAACAAGCGTCGCGGATCTTGAATGAGGCGGTGCAGCCATTGCAGTCCGGCGCGCTTGAGCCATTCCGGAGAATCCTTGATGCGTCCAGTGTGGAAGTCGAAGGCCGCGCCCACGCCAAACATCAGCGCGGAATCAAGCAGGGGAAGAAAGTGCATCATGAAACGCTCCTGCTTCGGCGTGCTGATGCCTATCCAGACGAAGTCCGGTTTGAGCCCGTTGATGCGCGCTGCGAGAGACTCTTCTTCAATCGAGGTAAGGTCGCGAAAAGGCGGCGTGTAAGTGCCGACAATGCGGGTTGACGGAAAGCGCCGCGTTAAGGTTGCACGCAGTTCTTCGGCTACTCCTTCTTTGCCACCATAGAAAAAGTGGGTACAGTCGGAGAACTCTTCCCTGCGAAAGACTTCGAGCATCAGATCCGGCCCTGCAACGCGCTGCATGGCATGAAGTCCCTGCCAGCGGCCTACCCAGACCGTAGGCATCCCGTCTGGAACCGTAATGGCCGCGCGTGCATAGATCTGCGCAAGGTTTGGATCACGTTGTGCTTCCATGATGCCATGCACGCCAATAAGACAGACGTATCCCTTGCGATGGGCTTCCGACTCCTCAACGACGCGCATGAGAGCGTGCTCCATATCGAGCGGCTCAATTTGGATGCCGAGAACTTTCGCAGTAGCCAGCGACCCTTCACGGTTCATGATAGATGCCGTCTTTCTTCTGCGGTTATGAAACGGGAAGGATACGCCGCCCCGATTGCCGACACGGCGGGCAGCAGAGACCGATACAACCTCAGGTAGCTTTCAGCGATGAAGGCAGGCGAGAGCTGTGGCATGGCCAGTGGCATCTGGCGATCGCCGCCGAGTACCGTTCCGATGGCATCGGCGAAGGCCTCTTCAGCATGTGTGTCAAGGGGAATAAAACTGCAGTGATCGCCGCCCAGCTCGCGGAAGGCTGGGATGTCGGAGCAAACTACTTTGCAGCCAGCCAATAGCGCCTCGGCCACCGGCAGGCCAAAGCCTTCGATCGTGGAAGGCGCGAGCATCGCACTGCAGTTGCGGTAACACCATTGCAATTGCTCATCGGAGATTCCGCTGAGAAGCGTGACACGGTCCGTCAATCCGGCCCGACTGACGAAACGTTTGATGAGAGATGTTTCAGGGCCAGCAATGCCGACAATGAGCATGTGCGACGGACAAGATTGCGACTCTGCTTTGTGCGATGCCAAAAGGCGCTGGAAGATGCGCAGGGCGAGCAGGAGGTTTTTGTTTCGACGGTGCTGCGCAACACAGAGAAGAAAGGGCGCGCCGTTGAACTTCAGGAACGGACTTGGCAACGGTTCTGACCGCGGCTGAGTCTCGACAGAGTTGTAGACAACCACGGCTTTCTTGTCTGCCAGCCGTGGCTCAAGATCCTGTAGCCGCGCATATGTGCTGCGAGAGACGCATGAGATCGCATCCACGGAAGAGAGACATTGTCGCAGTGCCGCGCGATTGAAGAAGACCTTAGGGAAGCCGAAGTTCTCCGGAATGTCGTACGGATAGAGATCGTGCAACGTGACGACGAGAGGACAACGGAATGAACGTCTCGCAATGGGCATGGGATAGGCGAGATGAACGATGTCAGATTCAAGTTGAGCAGCGAGTTTCGGCAATTGTGTATAAAACCAGAAATTGCGGCTCAGAGAAGTATTTCGGACAGTCACGGCGTGGAGCTGCAGGCGAGTGCCCGACGTATCGCCCAATAGAATGTCCATTGCCTGCTTGCGCTGCCATGGAGCAACGATCAGATGCACGCGTGTAATCTCCGGGCGTTTGAGCAGGCAGCGAGCTAAATTGAGAGCGTGCCTTTGCACACCGTCGAGTTGCCCAGCTGCAGATGGAGCTGCGATGACGACCTTCATGCTTGCACCTCGTGTGAGCAGCAAGGGACAGCGCTTCGAACTCTACTCATAGGTCCTCACACAGCGGCTGCAGCGAGCCTGCAGTTCTTGGTGAATCCGCCTTCGTGAAGAGCTGACGGAATAACGGTATATACACAAAAAGTGCAATCGCCGAATAACTCAGTCTTGCGATCGCAATACCCTGAATGCCGAGGCGAGGCGAAAGCCAAAACATCAGGAGCAGCATCACCGCTCCGCCCGCCATATTGAGCCATGTGACGATCTGTACGCGTCCCAGAGCGAGCAATGTAAATGTGCCGGTGACGTTCAAACCGAGCAGAGCCGAACTCCAGATGAGCATTGAAAGCACAGGAGCAGCACCTTGTGCGATTGCCGCTCCTGCCCAGAGACGCAGGATGCGAGCCCCGAAAATAGAGAGACAGACGGCGGCAATAACGACGAACGCGATATTACAGGCAAGAGCAATCACCACGGGCCTTTGCAGGGAGCCTTTGCCGGAGGCAGCGCTGCGATTGGAGAGGTACGGGAAGATAAAGTGGAGGCCTGACGAGGCAATTCCGAAGGTGGGCTGCGTCATCTGTACGCACAGCGCATAGGAAGCAACGGCAACAGCGCCCAGCGATACACCCAGCAGGAGACGATCGACCTGGCTGAAGACTACGCCCGATACTGCTTGCAGCCAGCTGAAGGCTCCGAACCCAAGCAGCGCTCGCATGGCTTCGCGGTCAAAGGCCGGCATCAGCGATTCGGCCGATAGCAGCTGTTTCAGACGAGCCAGCTGCACCCACAATCCGATCACCGTCAGGAGCGCAGATACAACCATGATGGCGATGATCCCGCAGCCGATGAAGGTCAGCGCCGCGGCTGCTCCGAGGGCCAGCAGGCGGACCAATATGCTGATGCGAACTGCGGCTCCGTAGCGTTCGAAGGCGCGCTGTGTGCTGATGCACACGCTTTCGATAGCTCGTACAGCCATCAGCACACTGGCGACACGCAGCGACCAAAGACAGGCATGCTGGATGGTAAGATCTCCAGCGGCTACATGCGATGCCGCAAGCGGCGACAGGAGCCATCCAATCACAGCAAAGAAAACTCCAAGCACGAGATTGATGCCCATCAAGCTGCGTACCGCACGCAGGAGCGCATCGCTATCGCCGGCACCGCGACGGCAAGCTACGTGCTGGATGTTGGCATCTCCAAAACCGGAAGCGAGAATCCCGCCGGTACTCACAGCCGCGGTTGCAATGGTCCAAACGCCGTACTGCGCAGCACCCAGATTGTGCAAGATAAGAGGAGCAACCACCAGCATGCCGATGGGATAGGCTGCATAGTCGAGAATGCCGTAGGCCGCGTTGGAAATGTGCGCCTTCACCCTACACTCCTCTCGCCTACGCGCCAATTTGCCAGCCCAAGTAGGCGATGCCGCAGGGTGATGGCAATCTCGTTCAGCAGCGCCTTACGCGGATCATCTTCACGCACCGCGCGCCAGCGCAGTTGAACAAGAAGCAAAAGAGCGGTTACAAACAGCGCGATGAACATGATGATGATCGCCATGAGTGCGCGTGGCGGATACGACTTCTTTTCCGGTATGCCAGGTGCATCGATGACACTGACAACCGGGGTATCTTTCGCTTCCTGGATGCGCGCCATTTCCAACTGCTGCGTTAGCAGCTCGTAGACGGTCTCTTGCACGCGTACTTCGCGATAGAGGTCTGCGTATGGAACTGCAAGGCGCGGCAGCTGGCGCAATGGTGGATACAGTTCATCGCTTCCGGAAGATATACTCGTTCCGGCTGAAGTGGCGTCGTCTGATGGCAACGCTTTCGAAGATCCGCTCATCTTCAGAATCTCCGATTGCAATACAGCGATTCGAGCCTGAGCCGACCGCACGCGAACATTGCCATCACCATAGATCTGCCGGAGAGAATCCAGCCCTGACTGTTCCACAATCAACTGTGATTGCAAGCGTGCAGCTGCATCGACCATGGCGCGCGTCTGTTCTTTAATGTCGATGGTTGCATGTGTGCTGGAGAATTCACCCATGCGCTGCTGCGCCTTCTCCAGGTCGGCCTGAGCACCTTTCAGCCGCTTCTCGATGAATAGCCTCTCCTGGTGAGCGGATGAGGTGTTGGTTTCATTCACCAGCTTATTCAGCTCATCGAGATAGCCTTGCGCGATATCTCGCGCACGCACCGGGTCGGTGTCGGTGAAGGTTAGTGTGATGACGCCACTTTTCTTGTCGTCTGCAATGACGGTATGGTGCGCCAGATATTTTGCGGTATCGATGCGATATCGCTTGTGATAGACATGCTGCAAATCAAAGCGGTCGATCAGATGTCCACTGACAGTGCCGCTGCGCAACAGATCGATGAAGAGGGCTGTATTGCCTCCGCCGCCGAGAAGGCCGCCCGCCAACATACCGAGCGTGCCTAGATTACCGCCTGCTCGTCCTGCCAATGCCGCCAGCATAGCTGCCCCACCCATGGAATTGCCTGGAGGCATGATGCGCGCGCTGGACTGATATTGCTTGGGCGTAAGAAATGCGATTGTAAGGCCCAGTGCCAGCGAGATGATAGCGGTGCCCGCAAGCAAATGGCGTCTCTCCCAAAGTGCATTGGCATTCACCACCCAGGCAGAACCTGCCGTGATCGTCTGTGATTCGGAGCCGGATGATTTTGCGAACTCGGATGTTGTCGATACCTTCCCGTCAGGCAGAGTAGTCCCTTCATCCTGCTGCGGCACATCACGCGGGCTGCGGGACACTTCGCCTAGTATCGTCATAACAGCCCCGCCACTGCTGCAGTGATAGCGATCGAAGATGTAATCTGGCCGACCGTGAGCAGGTTGCGCCAGAATAGAGACGCTCCGATGATTTTTTGCGGCACCACAACCACATCTCCGGGGTCGAGGCGCGTTGCCAGCACATCATGGCCAAACCTGGAGCCCGATCCGCGACCGACAACCGACCCGTTGGCGCGAATGACGAAAATGTCTTTCCGATTTGCAATCTCCGTAGTGCCGCCCGCATGTTTCAAGTACCAGCCTGCCGTCTCGCCGGGCGTAAATGTAATCGCGGATGTGTTGTAAACCTGGCCGCTCACCAGTACAAAACCAGGCCGCTTGGGGATACGCAGTACATCACCAGCGCGCACCTCAATATCGGCTGGCGTGTTCTCCCAACTCGCGATATCAGCGCTTATGTGAATTACCATCCGCCCACTTGAGGGCTGGCTTTTAAGCCGCGTCAATACCTGTTCCTGCTGCTGGGCAATCAACTGCAGGTTGGCTGATTGATCACTCGAACCAAGATTGGGACTAATACGCGCCGCCGTTGAACTGGTCTCGATCTGCCGGATCAACTCTTCACGGCTTTTCTCTTCGAGCTTGCGGACCTCATCGCGCAGGAGAACCGCACCGGCGGGATAGCTGGTTTCTCTGAAGCCGCCGGCACGCCGCAGAATAGAACTCAGCCGCTCCCCCTGCTGAATACCGTAGCTGCCGGGATGCGCTACCTCTCCTTCTATCGTTATGGATGAGCCAATGTCGTTCCATCCTGATATTTGATGCACGGTCAAAACATCGCCGGGCTTCAAAGCTACATCTGCGCTGCGGTCTTCATGAAGCACTGCATCGCCAATATGCACAGATGTTCGCTGGCTGATGACCTTGGTACCGCCGGAGACCTGATAGCTGGTGAGGTCAGCGCTTTCAAGTAGCGCATCTCTCTTGAAGCCTCCTGCCATGCGTACAAGCTGACTCGCTGTCATGCCCGACGAAAGCGCATATGCACCAGGCCTGAGTACTTCACCACCGATGGTGACCTTTGGCGCGTCAGATTCATAACGGCCATAAATGCGAATCGTATCGAATGGCTGAAGAGCAAGATTGTTGTTACCGATCAACGCATCCGGCACATTGAAATCGATTGTCTCGGGATGCAGGTCAGGCGGCACCAACCGCACGATCTCTCCCTGATCCGCAGGCTCGGGAAGGAGATCCTGGTAGCTGTGAAGCAGATCGCTCAGATGCATGCCGTCGTGGTAGGGCATGCGTCCGGGACGAAGAACATGACCCTCCATATATACGACGCGCTGACTGTAGGGCAGAATCGGCGAGACGTGCACTCGATCGCCGTCATGCAGGGTAAAGACTGCGATCGCTGTGCGAGCCGTTTCGAGATTGGCAGCAGCCGGAAGATCAAGGCTGACGGTCTCGCGCTTGCGATTTGCATCGATGCGATCGACCACGATGTGGCCCAGCTCCGCAGCTACCGTGGCTCCGCCCGCATCGTCCAACACGGAGGCCAGAGTTGCGGTGCCCTTGAGCTCATAAATGGCAGGCCGCTTGACTGCGCCATAGACTGCAATCTGCGGGCCTGCTGGTGGCACCAGGAGAGTGTCGCCGGCCTCTAAACGATCTTCAAGTTGAACTCCGTGAAGCAAGAAGTCGTACAAATCGATTTCACCCACGAGCTGCTTGCCCCGGTAGTGCCGCAGTAAACGAAGGGAGCCAATACTAGTCGGACCGCCGGCGGCATACAGCGCGTTGAGCGAAGTGGAGAGCGAACTAATGTCATAGGCGCCAGGCCGCTGCACATCACCTACAACGTAGATACGAATGCTACGCAGACGCGAAACTGTCACCGCTACCTGCACGTTGCGATACTGCTTTTTCAGTTCCTCTGCGATGACGTTCTGTGCTCGTTCCAATGTGAGGCCGGCTACTTGCACGGAGCCGGACTCCGGCAAAGCAATGCGGCCTTCGCGATCAATTACGCGAGTCAGACTCTGGGAGATGCCGCCCCACAGCTCGACGGTGAGACTATCACCAGGGCCGATAACATAACTGGGACCGGCTGGAACGTCCAGCGGCATTTCTCGCCCACCAGAAGCAATCTGACTCGTGGAATAGAGGTCGCGACGCAGGAAGACATCCGAACCAAAACGCTTAAGTTGTCCAGCCTGCTCCGGCAGCTGCGTATACAAATCGCGCAATGCAAGCAGATTGTAGGGAGTCGGGCGATGCAGAACCTGTGGCTCAGCAGTTGTACCCGGGTTTGATCTGCGCTGTGTGCTGCCGGGCTCTACGATACTGGAACGTGTATTGTTTCCACGCACGGAAGAGCCATTCGAGGGGAAACCTGTTCCGTCAAAACTTCGCGTAACAGGAAGCTGGCTCGAAAGTGCTGTAGCTTGCTGCCGTGAAAATGTGCTGCCTTCGTTGGCATCCGGAAGCATGCCAGCAATGTCGCTATCGGTCACGTAACCGCGCGCCCGCAGAAACGTTGTGATGCTGGCTCGCAGTTCCGGACTGGACGCGATCTTGTTGTACAGCATCTCGTCGGTGATCGAGTCTGGTTGTACGGGAGTTCCCTGCTGCTGCGCGAGATCTGCTGCGAACGACTTCAGTTCAATAAGAGCATCTGGCTGCTCCTGCAGAATGTTCAGTATCTGATCCGTTGACAGCGACGTCGCCGTGCCTGAGCCGTTTTCGCTGTTGCTTGAGATGGAAGAAACAGTCGACTCACCATTGCCGAGTGGCGCGCTTATCCCGGTGCCCGCGCCGTTTGACTGGTTAGAAGGTTGGTTGGGATCGCGGTTTGTGTTCTGAAGAACTGGTCCAGACTGGAAAGAGCCGGTGGCCGGCGAGGAAACGCCCGAGGCCAATTGGGCTTGCAGGCGAGAACCCGGAAGCGACCCGATAAACAGGGTGAATAGACCCAAGCATAGCTGTGCGTGTAAAAACTTATTCGTCGATTTGAAAGAGCGGATCATAATGCGAGCCCACTCCGCAGGTTCCGCCAGCGGGCTGATTCAAGAAGATAGTGAAGTCCTGCAACGACGTGGAAGCGCATCCTGAAAAAGATGAAATGAAGCTGCTGCCCGTTTCGCCTTAAACGATTCCAAAGAGTTTCGTCTGCGGCACCATGCGCAATGGCGGGCGGAAGGCGTCGCGGCAGTAGCGATTGGCGCAACGACCGCTTAGACGGAACGCCTGCATCTTCGAGCGCAGCCTGCAGCAGCAGGTAAAGCTTGGTTCCTGGAAAGGTAGCGAGTACCGAGCGGCGTCCGTAATAGTGCACCCAATCGACAACGGCCGCAGGTAGGTAACCGACGGTCCAAGCAGTAAGCGCGAGAGGGGCAAAGTCCCCCATCAAATGGGCGATCAACTGTAGGACGAGACCGAGTCTCATACGGGCGTTGGGATCGTCCGCAGTCCTTTTCTCCAACAGCATCCAGAATTCCAGATCGTCATACCGGGCTATAACGTGGCGGCGAAACTCAATCAAATGCGCGGTACGCGCCAATTCGCTGCATACGTGTTTGAAGAGGTGAAGACCTTGCCCAAGAAAAAGATCTATGGGCGAAAGCACCGGTGTAAGGAGACCTTGCAAATCGCGCCACACGACACGAGAAAGCAATGAAGTATCAGGGGTATCGCTGACTCGACCACCTTCGAGGTGTAACTCTACGGAGCGAATCAATCCTGTTTTGTACAGATCTTTGAGAGAAGGTGTTTTGCCCTCGTTGGATTTGAACTCCCAACTTCTACCGCTGCGAACATGAAGATGATAACCGCTATCCTCGATGATCTGGCGAGCCTCCTCGGCGTTCTCTTCGGCTATCAGAAAATCCAGATCGAGCTGCGATCGCAGAGCTAGATTCGGCAGTGACTCGGGCCAGAGGGAGAAGCCTTTGAGCATGGCGTACGAGAGGCGCGCATTTTGAAATCTACGTTGGATCTTAGTCGATTCCTCGATCATTGCGTTCATGCGCTTGGTGCTGTCAGCGAGGTTCTGCTCGAGGCGCGCAATGACATCAACATGAAACTTTTCACTCAATCCCAGCTCTCGAATCCGATCAAGAAAGTAGAGAGCGAGACCGCTTGTATCCAGCCAATGCAGAAGGAGCTTCCAGTCCGATTGTGAGAGCTTCAAGAGACGCGCGCATTCCGATGAAGGTGGATCGCAGAAAGTCCGCAACACCGCCTCACGCAACTGCTGCTCGCGACTCGCAGAGGGATCTACCGTTTTGGGCTGGGATAGGTTCATAGCGTCAGTGCGTGTACATCTCCGGTTCGCCCAGGCTACCTGCAGGCGGCAAATGGCGAAGATAAACTACGATCGACCAGATTTCGTCGTCGCTTAATGTCCCCTTCGATCCCGGCATGCCGGAAGGCCAAATGCCGTAGTCGATTACCCACTTCAGCTGTCCGTCCGTATATTCCTGCACATCTTTGCCAGCCAGCGATGGAACCGGCGGAGCCATCCGGTCGGCAAAGGGTACACCCGTGTTCTGTCCATCCAGCCCATGACAGGCGACACAGTAGTGCGAAAAGGCTTCCTTGCCTTCGGCGATGGTTTCCACGCTGTCTTTCAACGGATTTTTCTCTGACTTGTTATGCACGAAAACCTTGCGCTTGACTGTGCTCATAATCGTTTTATCTACCTTGCCGGGTGGGTTCGCCTTACAGCCCGCAACGAGCATGAGCAGTGTTATAGCGAGGATCTGGCCCTTCTGCCGCAGCATGGCCTACTCCACCACATGAAGTTTCAGCGCCATCTTTCCGTGGCCCGCTCCGCAGAAGACAATACAGTGACCAACAAAGTCACCTGTCTTGCTGGGCGTAAAAGCGAGTTCACTGCTTTGACCTTTACCTACCTTGGTCTCGACGCCCAGCTCTTTGAAGCGCAGGCCGTGCGGCACATCAAGACTCTTCAGAACCAGCACTACCGGCTCCCCCTTTTTTAAGGTGATCTCGCCGGGAGTGAAGTCGAAACGCTTAGCCGTTACCTCAATGCGGCGTGGAGCGGGCTGGGCATGCAGGTTGCGGACAGGAAAGAACGCGGATAAGGTTGCTGCGATAAAAACTGCGGGGATGGTGAACTTCAATTTCATGCAAAAATCCTCAGCTGGAATTTGACGAGCGGAGTAGTCATGTCTATGCGCTACGACACTGTCGAGTGTGCTTCAGCGAAGTTTGGCAACTGCGCAGGCATCCCGATCAGGACGTCAAAGCTGTATTGACTCTAGTCAGGCTGGAACCGAGGGTTGTCATGTGCCTGTAAGTCGATTGTCACTGGATTGTTGCGGCAGATTTGTATCAAAGTCTGTCACCGAAAAGTCGCGGAATTGCACCGGCCGGTCCTGCGGGCGCATGTGCAAAAAAGTTCACTTGAGGCGAAGTGACAAATGATTGACAACTCTCAGACGACCCAGCGACACATGGTTTGAATTGAATCGGTACCGTCAGTTGATATGTGGCATTCGAATCTTTCTCCCAAATACCGCCAAGCCACTCGCGCAGCGGGGCGTGCAGTGATTGCGCTGGCTTGGCTTGTAGGTGCACAATTATGCGCCGCACAAGACACGCTGTCGCCGAACAGCAACTCGCAGAATACCGGCTCGCAGAATATACCCTTGATCTCTGGCGGCGTCGGCTTTTTCTCCAGCACGAATGGTGGCAATACTACGTACCTGCCCATCATCGAGCCGCTCATCGCCGCACCGATCGGCCCTCATCTGCTCGTGGAGTCACGCGCAGCGATCCTGGAGTCGTTTGTTCCCGGACCGAAGGGGTACGATCATAACCACTTTGCCGGGTTTACGTACCTTCAGGCGGACTATCTTATTTCGCGTCATTTCACTCTTGTGGCAGGGGATTATCTGATCCCCTTCAATACCTACAACGAACGGCTTTCGCCTTTTTGGATTAACAACTTGCAGGACGGGCCACTCATTGGAGGACTGGGACTGCTGGGCAGTGGTAGCGGACTGGGAGGCATGATTCGCGGTAATGCGATCGCGCGCAACAAGTATTCGATTGACTACGCCTACTTCTATTCGGTGCGCAGCGCAAATGAACAGTTCAGCGCGCAGCACGGGAACGGAGGACGCGCCAGCCTTTATCTGCCCGAGCAGCGCCTGGAGGTCGGTCTCTCCTATGACCGCACACTTCAGGGTACGCACGAAAATTTCTACGGCATGCATGTCTGGTGGGAGCCTAAGGATACGGCATTCCGTTTGCGTTCAGAGTTTGCACGTGGCCATCATGCCCAGGGCTACTGGATCGAGGCAGATTATCGTACCCAGGCCTTTGGCGGGCTCAACAGCGTCATTGGCCGTATTGAGCCCGTCTTTCGCATGCAGCAGACTTTTCGACGCGATACGATCGTCAGCGACAGCCTGCCGCTGGTCGATACGCAGCGAGCGGACTTCGGGCTGGACTACAACCTGCCGCACAGCACCAGAATTCTGACCAGCTATTCACGGCAGTTTTCCGCAAACGGCAATCACAATATCTGGGAGACGGGGATTTCGTATCGCTTCCTCTTCCCGGCGTGGAAAGGAAAATAGAGATGCGCTTCATACACCTTTTGCCCTGTATTGCCGCAGTAGCTTCAATTTCGGCCCTTGCGCTGCCGGTCGCGCAAGCCGACAAGTCCGCAAAGAAACCGGCCGCCGCTACACATGGTTCTGCACAAACCGCACAATTGACTGACGAAGGCGATCGCATCTTTCAGCAGAATTGCTCCCGCTGCCACACTGCGCCTGAAGGATTCTCATCTCGTATATCTGGTACGATCGTGCGCCACATGCGGGTACGCGCCTCGCTCAGCCAACACGATGCTGAAGAACTTCTTCGCTTCCTCAACCCGTAACGAGGTCGCATGAAAGGCGTGCAGTCTGCTTCAGTAAATAGGATTGGTATCGGGCTCATACGGCCGACCGAACTTGTTGAGATGCTGCGCGTCGTCCGGATGATCGGAGTGAATCGGGCCAAGATCGACAGCTTCTCCCGTGATGTGAACACGTCTCGTGAGCTTGTCCAAGGCATTTTGCCGTTGGCCCTCAATCCACACATGCAGGTCGTATTCGCCATCGGGAACATCTCTGATGTGGAAGACCCCTTGTTGATCAGCGATCGCGTAGAGAGGCGTGGCCAGCGAGATAACAACTGCGCTCATCTCAGAATGAATGTTGCAGAAGATATACGAAACACCTTCGCGAGAAAACACCACGCTGCGTGTCGACCCTGCCTCGTAGAGTCCAAGATCGAAACGCCTTCCATCGAAGAGCGAAAATACATTGTGAAAGAAAGGATCTGCGTTCGGAAACGCAACACTGCTGCCCACAGGAACGACCAACAGATGCGGCGTGAACATTTTATTCTTCTGCAGCAGCGTAAAGTTGCCGGGTTCCGGATTGATGGCGCTGCTTTGCGCCGACTTGAGCCAGATGACGGCTGGAGGTAGATTGCCCGGCTGTTGAACGCGTGACGAATGAGTATGACGGGGAGGGCTCAGTTGAGCCGTAACGATTGCCTTGAGCGTGGGCGCTGTCGTATTTTGCGCACCCACAATTGGAACACAAACGGTCAATATCATTGTTCCAATCGCTTGTACGAGTCTTGCATGCGACATCAGAATTTGTACCCCGCACCAATTCCGATGACATCGCTCGTGTTTGTAGAACCTACCGAATAGTTGGTTAAGAAACGTCTGTATTCGAGGGAAAACTCTAGATACTTACTGGGACTATAGATTGCGTTTGCAAAATAAGAGCGATTTCTCGCCAGGCCTGGATAGTAAGAAGGCGGTACGAATACAACGCTCGAATGGACCTCTTTGGCGAAGGGGTTGTCGATACCAAAACCGAGATTCATTTCCATACGCTGCCCCGCTTTTCCCTTCAGCTGTGCCCATCCACCTGCGTCGCTAAGAGCACGTGGCACCTCGGTGGAATTGACATACCGCTCCAGGTAATCAATATATCCGCCTCCCCCCAGTCCTCCCAGGGCCTGTCCGCGATAACCGCTTGCCGTCACTTCAAAATACCTTGCCAAGGGTAACCGTACATCCATTGTGCCCGCCCAGGCGTTGAAATTTGTTCCTTCCGGCGTACGGTGCGGACTGAAGTAGCCGCCGATTCCGAACTCCGGACCGACGCCGATCTCTCCGCGCTGGAGAGCGATGCGCGCTTCGGCTCCTGGCCAGCGACTACGCTCAGCCAGTGTCACACCGGTGGGGGCGGAAGGGGATTGAGGCAGATGCGGATCCGAGGGATCAATCAAAGCTGCCTGTGCCTGGATTCGCGTTGACGAAGAAAGTTCGAACCGATGAGTGATACCCGCTTGCGGATTCCATGTCCATAGATTGCCGGTCCATGCCAGTTCTGGCTGGCCAACCGCCAGGAGCGAAGTGGGCGCATTGGGTTCGAGTATGCTGCGATCCAATTCCGCAAAGACCTCGGTATCGTGCCATTTGAGAGCAGCATGCGCGGTACGCAGGCGCAGTATGCCTCCCTGCGTATAGGCCGACCGCGAGCCATTGGCGAAAAAATCGACACGCACATCTGCATGACTGGTGGCACCGAATAGATGCGGCCCTCGCGCATCCAGGCCAAGAACCGTCTGACGCATAGAAAAACCTGTGCTGCCCGGCCCGGAAAGCGCGTATGCGGGCGCTTCAGGAACATCCACCTGGCGTGTATTGATGAATGTGTTGAAAAGAATCAGTCCGCTCACGGTCAAGGGATATTTAGACTGTGTCTCCACCTTGGTGAGTTCGTGCGTCGCAATTTGCGACTCGTCGATCGCCTGCCGTTCTTTGATCTCGTCGAGACTAGCTGCTGATGCGACCGCGGGCGACGTGGTTGCCGTAGAAGCAGCTTTCTCGGCCGTCATTTGCTGTTGAAGTGCAGCCAGTTGTTTCTGCAATTCAAGCAACACCTGACGGTTGGCCTCCATCTGAGCCTGAACCTGCGCCATGGCAGCCGTCAGCTGTTCGACCTTCTGTTCCGTGGCCTGAGGAGCAACAGTTTTGTCGGGATCACTCTGCGCCCAACCAATACAGCATTGACTAATGAGAGCATGGCAAACTAGAGCCGACAATACTACATGCCACTGTATGTTGCGAATGGAGCCAAGAACCTTTCCTCTAAGCATCGATTTGATGCTACGTGCCCTGGGCGTCATGACGCCAGCACCTTGTTTCGGATTTCGTCTGTTCCGCTGGAAACAGGCTCCAGATGCCGCGCCACCGTCATGCGGAAAATTGTTTCGCCTGGACGGCTGCTCACCAACTTGACATCTCCGTCATGTTCACGTGCCACACTCCAGGCCAAAGTCAGGCCTAGTCCAGTTCCCTTTTGCTTGCCCTGGCTCACAAACGGATCGAAGAGGCTGTTGCGGATCCCTTCGGCAACACCGGGACCGCTATCGATGATAGTAACGCTTACTGTTTCTTTATCGGCGCTCAGAGAGACGTTTACCTCACGCCTGCCGGTGCTTTCGCGTGCCGACTGACAGGCGTTCAGGAGCAGATTGTAGATAGCCCGTTCTACCTGTTTCGTGTCGAGAGCAGCAGTCGTGTCGGCGTCCCCTCTTTCCATCCGCACCGTAACATGTTCCGCGTCGGGATGCGTTCGGACCAACGCCAGAGCCCTCTCCACGAGAGATGTCATCGTGGTTGACATCGGTTGTAACGCGGTTCCAGTGCGACTAAAGATCAAGAGAGAATCCAGCATGTCCGTCGTTCCGTTGACGGCAAGGCGTATTTCCTCGAATAGCTCCACGCGTTCTGGCGAAGGGAGCGATGGTGATGCCAGGAATTCGGCATTTGCATAGACGGCGGCGAGATAGTGGCGCAGGTCATGTGATACGGAACTCGCCATGCGTCCGATGGTAGCAAGCCGCTCCGATTCCAGGAGGGCGTTATGGGTTTTCTGAATCTCATCGCGCATTTGCGCGAAAACACTGCTCAGATAGCGAACTTCCTGTGTCCCATCAGCGGGCAGCGAGTGGGAGAGGTCGCCGGTTCCGAAGGCGCGAACACCCGCGGTCAGAAGCTCAAGAGGGCGAGTCACCATGCGCGCCAGCAACAGCATCAGAATCGAGCCAGCCACCAGGACCAGCAGACTCACCAGGAAGACCAGCCGATCAATTTCACGTTCATCACGATCGGCCTGGGCAAAGGACTTCATCACCACCAGTCTGAGCGGTGTGTCTGCTCCTGCCGTAAGATCCTTGCTGGCTATCAGATAGCGCTCACGCCCCGCCATGATGATCGCGCTGCCGCTCTGCTGAAAGGATCCGGCTTTATCGTGCAAGGGGTCCTGCCTGTCTCTCGGTAGAGTGCTGACGGAGATCTCACTGCCTGCCACAAAGGCTGCTTCGGCGCCTGCGCCCCGTCCGACTTCTTGTAGGAACTGGTGATCGATGGCAAAACCGCCAATCACATAGCCGAGCAGCGTTCCGCTTGCAGGACTACCGAAATAGAGAGGACGTACGGAATATTCGAAGAGGCGTCCGCCGCTCAACAGATAGTGTTTTGTAGGTTGAGCTACGACGGATTGAAGATCACGCTTGAGAGCCTCTCTTCTGCCGACATCATCCGTGCCCTGGGCATCCACAGCGAGAACATGCGCATCAGCGTCTGCCAGAGCGAAGAGGTCATTGCCGCTGGTCTTCCAGAACTCCGGCGCTTCGTCCGCGATGGTGCGGGGATCATTGGTGGTCATCAGCGCTTTTAGGTTAGGCAGAGCAGCCATCAGAGCGTTTTCGCGATTGAGCGCGGCAACGCGGCCGGCCTCGAGGTCCTGAAAGGTCTCTACCGAGTGCTGCAAGTCTTGTTCAAGATTGGCGCGGACGTGCCGCTGCATACGGTTGCGGATAATGTACAGGCTGGATGCTGTGGTACCGGCGATAACGAGTACCAGAGAGGTCAGCAGCAGGAAGCGTGTTCGAATTCCTGGCCCGGGAGTCTTGATTGGCCCAGATGACACAGAATCCCCTCTCTTACGGGACAAACTTATATCCCGCACCGTATACGGTCTGTAAATGGCGCGGCTCGGCCAGGTCGTGTTCCAGCTTCTGTCGCAGCTTCAGTATCTGATTATCGACCGTACGGGTGGTGGGATACGAGTTGTATCCCCAGACCTCGTTCAGCAACTCCTCACGGCCGAGCACCCGCTCGGCATGTTCGACGAAATACCGTAGTAATTTGAACTCATGCGCGGTAAGAGTAATTGGCTCGCCAGCTCTTCGGGCACTCATTTTGGCGAAGTCAATCTCGCACTCGCCGAATGTGTACGTAGTGATCGCCGCCGGTTTTTGCGGCCGCCGGAGCGCGGCTTGCACCCTGGCCATGAGTTCGCGCGGGCTAAAAGGCTTGGTTACGTAATCGTCCGCGCCCAGCTCCAGCAGCAGCACTTTATCGGCGACTTCGCTAATCGCGCTTACGACGATCACCGGCACTCCGGGCTGTTCGGCTTTCATCACCTTGCACAAGTCACGCCCGAAGATATTCGGAAGGACCAGATCGAGCACTACAACCGACGGCTTCGAATAACGGAATGCATCCAGGCCCGCTTGCCCGTCGCCACAGACAGTGACGCTGTAGCCCTGCTCACGAAAAATCCGCTGCAGGATCTTCTGCATGTGCGGGTCGTCTTCAATGACCAGAATCTGCGTACCAGCTGTACCGGATTGCGCTCCAAAGACACTGGAATCCATTGCTACCTTCTCACTTTGTAACATATGTCCATTGTCGCTCCGCCGTATTCCTCTTGAAACAGCAATTCACCGAAAATGACAATCTTGTGACAATACCCTTACAACGATTCTGCAACTTTTAGAGCAGTGGATGAAGACTCTGAATGGTCTCGACAGCCCATGCGATGAGATCGGCATGTGGACGATCCGTTTGCTGCATCGAGCGTAATTGGTTCAGGGATTCAGTGTCGCCCTGCCAGGCAATAATTCGGATCGCTCGTTCCCGCAACTGCGCATCTCCACTACTGAGCGCCTTTCGAACTTCCGGTAATACGGCTGGCCCAGCCTGAACCAGTATCCACTCTGCACGATCGGCGACCTGCGTGGAATTCGATTGCAACATTCGCACGGCTGGTTCAACAGCAGCCGGATCGGCGCCGATGCGGTCCCATAGTTGAAAAGATGCGACGAGACTATCCATTTGGGAAAAGTCTTCTCCCGGCCTGAAGGCTTCTTGTTCCAGCACCTGAACCGCGCTTGCGCCTTTCAGCATTGAAATCGCCTGAACCATCTTCATCTCGCAACGGAAGTAACCCGTAATCTGCTCCGTCTCTTCCTTCGACAAATGAGGTTGCCCGCGTTTCATGTAATCGTCATAGTGAGCACGTGCCGCCGCCACCTCCACATGCAATTGTGCGGGAATAGCTTTCGTCGCCACACCGGACTGATGGCGAGCCAAGGCCAGCGCTGCCGACCCGCGCACTGCCCCATTGGGATGCTTAAGAAGTGGCAAAAGAGTTTCGGCATCTACTTCCCCCGGCATACGGCTTATAGCCAAAAGCGCTTGTTGCAACACTTTTGTATCGGGGTCCTTGAGCAAAGACAGCAGTTGGCTGGCTGGAGCATCCAGTATGCCAAGGGCCCATGCCGCGTTTGCACGAGCGCTAGCGTTTTCGGAATGCAATGCGTCAGCAAACGCAGAGGGAGGCGTCCGTGAGCGAGCTGTGACCAGTGCTAACGCCGCGGCACGAGAGACCTGATCGTCAGCATCTAGCAGCCAATGCGCAAAGCGGTCTTCAAGTTGGAAGCCGCGGTAGTGTGAGAGTTCCAGGATAGCCGCCGCTCGCGACGTACGGTCGCCTGAATTTGCTGCAGCCGACAACTCAGCCAGCCTGCGTTCGACTGGCCTGCCCGCGGCATCTGCGCCCAGGCGAGGGTAGTCCGTATTAATGCCATCGGCTCCAGCGGCGACAGCAGTCTTCATGGCTGCAAGGTCCATCTCATGCTGGTTGGCGGAGAAATTTACGATCACCTTCCTGCCGTCGTGATGATACGCATTCACCTGTTCGATTGACACGCCCGGCTGCACCCAGACTGTGTGTGCGTTATCGGAATTTGCCTCCGGATAAAGTTGCCTGACATCCTGCCATTCGCCGCCGAAGCGAACCCTGTCCAGCATGCCTTCTTGCCGTAAAAGCGCGAGCACTTCGGGGCCGATGCCTTTTGTCTTCATATCCAGGATCAAGCGGATATTGCGCTTCCGGGCCAACCTCAATGCGTCTTCAAACAGGGCGATGTGCGCATGGGCAAAGCGTTCTCCCATCCAGGAACCGGCATCGCGTAGTTCGAGGTCGTCATAATAAGTGGTTTCCGTTTCGCCCACCCCGTCAGTCAACCGCTCCAGAAAACCATCATGGTTCAGCACGATTTTTCCATCCAGCGTTTTGCGCAGATCGATCTCAACCGCGTCGCACCCGAGCAAAGCAGCCTCTTCGAGAGAGTCGAGTGTATTCTCCGGCACATCTTTGTTCGCTGTGCGATGACAGAGGAGTTCCACGTGCCGCGCAGGCTGCGACTCCGCATGGAGACTACATGCGAAGCCGGCCAACAACGCTAAGGCACACCTTAGTTTCATACCCTCTCTCCTTGTCTTTCCGACTCGATTTTGTCGTCATCCCAATACGTGCGCAGGTGGTGTGTTTCGGCCGAGATCGTCTGCTGGCGTAATCAGCATTTTGAATAGAGCTGCGGCCGTCAAGGCCAGCGCCATGATTCCGACCAGGACACGCGGATACCCAAACTGCGCGAACAAAATACCTGCGATTGCAGTCGCCGCGGACTGCAAAAGAGCATTGCAGAACATGGTCATCGCTGAGGCAGTGCTGCGCTCGCTGTCTGGCACCCGACTCATCAGCAGGTTGTATAAGCCAGGCGAACTCATCCACTGGCTCGCGGAAAAGGTTAGATACAGAGCAATGGCCAGGCCGTGATTACGGGCTCCCGCCAGGCACCCTATCGCAACCGCAGTCACCACCTCGGTCGCAACGATGCCATTCACCAGTCCCAGCCATCGAAAGACAATCGGAGTCAGCAAGCCCATGCAGAACTGGATGACCTGTGCGATAGAGAAGATCAGCCCTATGTTCGAGAGTGGAATCCGGAGATCGCGCGACAAGTACACATTGGCGAAGGGCGTGAATGAAGCCAGTACCGCGGTCCACAATGCCATGGCTGGAAGAAACCGAAGCAGAAAAGGATGCAGCCGCCACACTTGCGGCCAACCCCTGCTCTGGAATTTCGGCTCATCTGGCTGCACGGGCAATCGCAGTTTAAATACAGGAATGATTCCCGCGAGAGCGATGACGCAGGACACGATCAGGATCAAGCGCTTGACCTCTGCGGCTTGCATCACGATTCCAGCTGCATGCAACCACTGCGGAAGATATCCGCACACAAGTCCCCCCAGCGCACTGGTGCCGATGCTCACAGAAAAAATAAGACCAAAGGCAGATGCGCGGTTCTTCTCCGTAGTAAGGCGTGCAATGGCAGGCAGGAAACAAACTCCCCAGATGCACATGGCGAGCCCAGCCAGAAACGCCAGGGCGATCTGTGCTGCTTCCCAAATTATGACCGCGCGCAAGATACCCATCAACGGGGCCATAACAAAGCAGAAGAGCAGGAGTGGACGGAGTCCGATTCGTCGCGCGAATAGCCCTACCGGCAGCGTTCCGATGACCGATCCCAAGGTCAGTGCGCCGCCCACGAGACCCATCACGCGCTCATTGAAATGCAGGTCGAGCAAATAAAGATTGAACAGGAAGAAATACACAGCAAAGCCAAAGTCGAAGAAGAATGCAGCGGTGAAAAAGACCCAGAATCCGCGGCTCAATTTCTTCTCCGTGAGCCAACCGCGAGGACTTTGCCAAAACGCAACGGGAGCCTGCTTCAAACTACGATCCAGTCTTATCTCCAACAGATCTCCCACTAGCTGCCCTCTCTAACCAGCGTCTCCAGACGATCGATGGCCCAGTTCAGATCTGTGTACCTCAACTCAAATATCCTGGCAGTGAGCAGGCGTTCCACAGCCTCATACTGCGTGGCCAGCGACTTCGGTGATCCGTATAAGACCTGGCGCAGGAAATACCGTGCTACGTCGGTGCGATATGGCCTTAGCTCAGGTGGCCCGGGTGTACGCCGATTCAGAAATACCAGGAAGTCGATATGCGCGGTCGGTGCACAGACGATGTTCTTCATCGGCGCCGTCAGCAACTCGATCGACGGTTTGCCGGCTGCACGTGGCGTGAGGTCTAACCCTTCAATCTCGGGGAACAACTCGGCCGCGGATGGTCGAAAACGAACCTGATGGCAGTTCCCCGTCACGAACCTGCCATCGTCTGTCTCGGATTCTCTACTGAGCACGAGAGCCGAATCGTCCGTAGTGTATGTCCAGCCGGCACGGGCGCAGGCGTAAGAGAGAGATGACTTGCCCGCTCCGGAGTCGCCGCATAACAATACCCCGTGCCCATTGAGCGACACGCATCCGGCATGCACTGGAGTAGCGTAACGCGTGGCGATGTGACACATGGGCGCGCCGTTGAGGAAGAAATATTGCAGATAGTTCGAATGCCTTTCTGTTGCACGCGAAATCGTAATCTGGGTGACGGCCAGGTCAAAGTTGGAGATGCTGTAATTGTTCTGATCGACAACGGCAACCAGGAGCGGCGGCAGAAAACGATGCTCTGGAGGGAGAGGAATCGATTCCATGCTTTTGTCCGAAGGAGTGTCTACAACATGCACATCGATCCGAATAGGTTCAGTGTCGAATCGCTTGTCAAACTTTGACCAGAGTTCGCCGGCTTGCAGCAACACTTCTTCCGAGTTTGTGCGGACCTCAGTTGGAAATCCCAACGGGTAGAACATTCTGCGTAGCGAAAGCTTGGGAGCTTCAATATGATGCGTGGTAAAGTCCAATTTCCGGGCATCATTACAGGCGTTCTCTATCTCTTCAACCGTCAGATGCGTAATCGGCGTCTCAGTCTCACCAGTCATGGTGGACTGATCGTCATGGCTCGGGCACGAGATCTGCATGGGCATCAGAACTGCACTTTCAATGCAAATTGGATGATGCGCGGATTGGTCGCGGAAGAGGTTATCTGACCAAACGACGCGCTTGCGGTTGGATTGGCAGCAGTGGGATCGCCATAGCCAAGAAAGTTGTTTGGATTTGCAAACTGAGGGGTATTGGTTAGATTGAAGCTTTCGCCACGAAACCGGACACTGCTCGACTCGGTAATTGGAAAGACGCGTTCCACCGCCATGTCAATATTGTGTTGCCCCGGTCCACGCACAATTCCAACACCGCTACTACCGAAATCCTGATCGCCAAGGCTCGTACCGTTTGGAGCTTCGGGGGCCCGGGTAAACGCATTTGCATCGAGATAGTGTCCGGTCACTCGTGAGAAGAGAGAACCATGCGTCGAAGGATTCCTCCGTGTACTCTGTGCGCGGTTCTCGAAATTGCCATAGACTGAGCCTGCATTGCCGTCCAGGACAGTAATCGGGCTGCCGGACTGGATTACACCGACTGCGGAGAACTGCCAGTCAGACAACATGCTACGCACCGTCCTCGGCGCCATTCCAAACTTCGGCGACTGGTAGGTAAAGTTCAATACGCCTCTTTGCGAACGGTCGAAATCGGTCAAACCATAAGCCTGCCGCGGATTATTCTGATCATTGGTGAGCAACCATAATTCAAAGACAATGCCGCCTCCCGATCCGCTGGTTTCATCGAGGCTTTTGGACCATGTATAACTGCCTTGGAATTGAAATCCATGCTTGAGCCGCTTGGTAATACTGCTCTGCAGCGAGTTGTAGTTGGCGATAAATTCAGAAATGCTGTTGAGCGAGCCTGGGCTTACTCCCTCGAACGGTAGCCTCTGAACGAGATTATTCGTAGAGTTAGTGGTCTCTCCGTTGATTGGATGTTGCGGGCTTGCAAGAAGAGCCTGGTTGAACTCGATAGAACCAGGCCGATGTTGCGAATGGCTTCCCACATAGCCAACTTCCAATAGATAGTCTGAACCAAAAGCGTATTGCACATTTACGTTGTACTCATGTGTGTACGGGTCTGTGGTTCGTGGCGACAATCCTTCCAGGAATGGAAACCCGCCCGGCACACGGGGCATGAAGATTGGATAGCTGGCAGTTGGTGGCAACAACGGTGCGAAGGGGCTCTGCAACGTTGCCGCAGCATTGGGCGAATCAGAAAGTATCTGTAGAGTTGAAAATGGCTGCTGCCCCAGCGTTGACTCGGCATAGTCACCTGAATGCCGGTCATAGTAGATACCGTAGCCTCCGCGCAGCACCACCGTCGGAGTGCGTGTCAATTGCATGGCGAAGCCCACGCGGGGGGAGAAATCTGCGCGTGGCGTTTTCCACAAACCTGCCGTCGAGGACTTCATGACCCCTTGCGGAAACGTCCCTGGAAAGTTCGCCGGAACGATAAATCCGCTGTACGACCCTGTCTCAGGAACAGATGCATCAGCGATCAATGGATCAAAGTTAGCCAGCCTTCCATGCGTATCGGACGGAGCTCCGAAAAACTCATAACGCAGGCCGGCATTAATAGTGAGTCGCGGTGTCACCTTGAAGTCATCTTGCGTAAAGAAAGTCAAATCTGTGTATCGCTCATCCCGGCGAAATATTCCCGATCCGCCCGTACTTTGCGTCACATTGCTCGATCCGATCGGGCTTCCGTTCTGATCCGCGCTCTGCCCCAGTAGAAAATCGTCAAAGGTACGAATATCGAGCAGCCCATCGCTGGTAAACGGGGCATTCACATCGACCTGGTGACGCTTTGCTTCCGCGCCATAGCGCATGGTATGGCGGCCTCGAGTCCAGGAGACCGTGTCCTGCCAGACGTATGAGTTCGTTACCTGCCATTGAGCCGGCGTGCCCGCATCACCAATCGTGAACAAACCATCGATCGTGAGTCCCGGTGCGGAGGTAGCTGGGCCAACCACGCCCGTCGGGGTTCCCTCTCCTACTGACTGAGCCAGAACCGGGTTCTGCACTCTGGCCAATCCATCGAACCGCATATAGCCCATGCGAGCGACGTTGACCAGGTTTGGCGTGAAGATGTGCGTATCGGCCAGCACGAACATCGTATTGCGATCGAGCTCCTCTGTTCCCCATCCTGGAACGTTGGCGGCCGAAGACGAGAAAGGTTTTGTCGTAGGAGCGCGTGAATAAAACAGCCGCTCGGCAAGCGAGTTCTTGTCGTTCAACGTGTGATCGAAATTGACGGTAAACTGCTGTTCGGAATAGTGAGCGGGAATCGCGTACGTCGACTGTCCTACCGGCAACTGATCCGGGTCGTTCACTGGCAGAGCGATCTGAGGATTCGGCACGGCAAACTGCCCGGTGGCGAGTTTTGTATTGAGGATGGCGAGTGCTACCGGATTGATATTCGAACCGTCGCAAGCCACCTGCACTCCGCCCGCATGTGTCAGATATCCATTCGCAGGCTGCCCCTGGTTGTTCAAATGGTTTGCCGGGCAGAACTGCGCGCCGAGCGTACTTGCCGATCGATCGTCGGTCAATAAAGGCAACAGCGCTGTCGACTTGCCGCCAAGACCATTGACAGAAGTGAGGCCCTGATAACCCACGAAGAAGAAGGTATGATCTCGAACGATGGGTCCACCTAAGGTCGCTCCAAACTGGTTTTGCTTTAAGGTCGGTCTTGGCTGGCCTTCATTCTTCAAAAAGAAATCATTCGCATTGAAAATGTCATTGCGCACAAACTCCCAGGCACTGCCATGCAGGCGGTTGGTACCGCTCTTGCTGACCAGGTCCACATTCGCGCCTGAACCGCGCCCGTAGGCGGCATCGTAATTCGCGGTCTGTACTTTGAATTCCTGGATCGTATCCGGTGATGGGATTCCCGTTCCCACCTCTTCGCCATCGTTGGCTGCGGAATTCTGCGCAACATTGTTCGCGTCGATTCCGTTGAATTGAATATTATTGGCCACCGTCTTTGCGCCATTGGCAGAAACATTCTGCGTGCCACGGCCCAGCTCCGCCGCGTTCGGCAGTGCCACGGCAACGCCCGGAGACAGTGCCAGAATCTGCGTGTAGTTTCGGTTCGAAAGCGGGAGCGCCTGGATGGCCTCTTCGTCGACAACACCGCCGAGGGTCGAACTCTCCACCTGTGCCATCTGGGCGTCAGAGACAACTTGAACACTAGTCCCTGTTGCCGCTACCGCCAAAGTCAGGGTCAACGAACTGGTCTCGCTTACCGTAACTTGAATGCTGCGGGCTGTCTGCTCGGCAAAACCAGCAGCCTTCACGGTAACCGTGTATCTCCCCGGCAAGAGCAGCGGAAGATGGAATGCTCCCTCCGCCGTCGTCAACACGGAGCGCGAGGCACCGGTCGCCTCATTGACTGCAAGTACTTCTGCGCCGGCAATTACGTGCTGCGCGGGATCGTACACGATTCCGGAGATCGCACCCGTGCCCGGCGTCTGGCACAGGGCTATCCCGGCGAACATTATCAACAATATTACGGATGCTATAGAAAAATATCGGGGTAAATGGGCCTTCATTCGGTTGTCTCTCAATTGTCTTTCTCGAAGCATCATGCCGCTTTGGACTGAGTATGAAGAGCCGGTCGATCCAACTTGTTATCGATTTGTCATTATTTTGTACCGATGTTGACAAATTGAAGGGAATTCCTGCATGGCTTCACACTAATTTGTGAATCCGCCACCATCCCGGGTTCATCTGTATGGAGACATACGGCCTACGTATAGCGGCCAGGTCAATCAGTTCAAGAGCATAAGCCTGATCCAAGAACATAAACATTCCAAGGTCAAATGGAGATTGAGCATGAGTGTGCAGCGTAAACGGCGGGCAGGAAACATTGCCATCAACACAGCGGTACTTGCTGTCACCGCCGGGGTGCTGACGGTCGGTGCCGGAGTGCTCTCAGGTTGCAGGAAAGAAGCGGCCGCAGCCCCAGGTCCTCCTCCGGCCATGCCAGTTAGTGTCATCAAGGCTGAGCCTGCCGATGTTCCCATTACCGGCGAATGGGTCGGCACCATGGACGGTTATGTGAACGCGCAGATACAGCCGCAGGCCGCCGGATACCTTATCCGCCAGAACTATCGCGAAGGCTCCCAGGTAGCCAAGGATCAGGTATTGTTTGAGATTGATCCGCGGCCCTTTCAGGCAGTCCTCGACCAGGCCGAAGGGCAGCTGGGGCAGGCGAAGGCGCAGCTCGGGCTGGCGGAAATCAACGTAAAACGCGATACGCCGCTCGTCGAGGCACATGCCATAGCGCGAAGCCAGCTCGACAACGAGCTGCAGCAGAAAGCCCAGGCAGAGGCTAGCGTCAAATCCGCGGAGGCCGCCGTCGCTACCGCGCAATTGAATCTCAGCTTTTGTCAAGTACGATCCCTCATCTCCGGGATTGCCGGGCAGGCCACCACACAGGTTGGCAACCTGGTCAATACGCAATCGGTCCTTACTTCTGTATCCCAGGTCAATCCCATCAAGGTTTACTTCTCGATCAGCGATAGCGAATACCTCGCACTTACACACCAAGCCTCCACCGGCGGTGGAGACCTGCTCAAAGGAGCTGCCAAGGTTCCTCTGACGCTTACACTTTCAAACGGCGATGAGTACCCCATCAAGGGTCATATTGCCTTTGTAGATCGTCAGCTGAATTCGCAAACCGGCGCAATTCGCATCGCCGCCGCTTTTCCCAATCCAGGCAATGTCCTGCGTCCGGGTCAGTTCGGCCGCATCAAGGCGGAAACTGAAGTACGTCATAACGCTATCCTTGTCCCTCAGGCTGCAGTCACGGAACTCCAAGGGCAACAGCAGGTATACACCGTAACCGCTGATAACAAGGCGCATGTCAATAACGTGACACTTGGCCCGCAGTATGGCGCCAACTGGGTCATCGAAAGCGGACTTGAAGACGGCGCAACGGTCATCATCGACAACGTGCAAAAGCTTCGCGAAGGCGCGCCTGTAAGCCCGCAAGAGGCGAAGGCCGCTTCTGCTTCGCAAGCGACCCAGCCGGCGGGGAGGTAAGCCATGTCCAAATTCTTTATCCGCCGGCCCATCGTGGCCATAGTTATCGCCATTCTTACTGTGATTATCGGCGTTGTCACGCTTCTCACGCTGCCGACTTCGCAATATCCGGATATTGTTCCACCTGAGATTCTGGTCACTGCGACCTATCCGGGCGCTGATGCCAAAACGGTGTCCCAAGCCGTCTCTACCCCGCTCGAACAGCAGATGAACGGTGTCGACAACATGATTTACATGGACTCGGTCAGCGCCAACAATGGCGTCGTCCAACTCTTTGTCGACTTCGATGTTACGACCAATCCGAATATCGATCAGGTGCTCGCTCAGCTGCGCGTCGACCAGGCGCAGTCGCAATTGCCAGCGCAGGTAACGACTGCGGGCCTTACGGTGCAGAAGGCGTTGACTTCGCCTCTCATGTTGGTGGCTGTCAATTCACCTGGCGGCAAGCTGAGTCAGGACTTTCTGACCAACTACGCCATCATCAATCTCCAGGATCAGATCGCCCGAGTGAAGGGCGTTTCACGCGTGCAGACCTTTGGCGGCCAGTATGCGCTGCGCGTGTGGGTGCAGCCGGACAAGCTGGCAAAGCTTGGCATCACCGCGACGGAAGTCATCTCCGCGATACAGACGCAGAACAATGTGAACCCTGCAGGCCAGATCGGCGGCGAGCCCATCCCCAAGGGCCAGCAGTTCACGTATACGGTTCGTACACAGGGACGATTGGTCAAGCCGGAAGAGTTCGGCAACATCATCTTGCGCGCCAATCCCGATGGATCGATCGTGCATCTGCGGGATGTCGCCCGTATTGAACTAGGCGATCAGGCCTATGGTCTCTCCGGCCGCTTCAATCAAGCGCCCTCCGGCGTGATGGCTATCTATCAGCTTCCCGGCTCGAATGCGGTACAGACTGCGGCCGCAGTCCGCGCGCGCATGAAAGAGCTCTCAGCGACATTTCCGCCGAGCATCTCCTACGACGTACCTCTGGATACAACCAAGGCTGTCACCGCCGGCATCCGCGAGATTGTATACACGCTGCTTGAAGCGCTTGCCTTGGTGGTCATCGTCGTCTTCATCTTCCTTCAGGGCTGGCGCGCCACGCTCATCCCGTTGCTAGCGGTGCCAGTGTCGCTCATCGGAACCTTCATCATCTTCCCGGCGCTGGGCTTCTCCATCAATACGCTCTCTCTGTTCGGGCTGGTGCTGGCTATCGGTCTCGTTGTCGATGACGCCATCATCGTGGTTGAAGCCGTGGAGCACCACATCGACGAGGGCATGGATCCCAAGTCCGCCACGGAAAAAGCTATGTCCGAAGTGGGCGGTCCGGTTGTCGCCATCGCCCTCATCCTCGCCGCCGTCTTCATCCCAACCGCCGCGATTCCCGGCATTACGGGCCGGCTCTACCAGCAGTTCGCAGTCACAATCGCGATCTCAGTACTGATCTCGGCCTTCAACGCCCTCACTCTTTCGCCGGCGCTGGCCTCTGTGCTGCTCAAGCCACGGCAGAAGGGCCGTAAAAAGGGCCTGCTCGGCAGAGGCTTCGGTCTCTTCAACAAGTATTTCGGACGCACCACGGAGAGCTTCGTTCACACCTCGAACGTGCTGATTCATAAATCCGCCTTTGCCATGCTGGGCCTCATCCTCATCGGCGCCATTGCCGTCTGGCTTGGCGGCACACTCCCAGGCGGATTCATCCCGACGGAGGATCAGGGCTACATGTTCCTCGCTCTGCAGCTGCCGGACGGGGCCTCCGCTCAGCGCACCGATGCCGCACAGCAGAAGATCACCGCGGCTCTGCTCAAAACTCCGGGCGTCGAAGGCGTCATTGCCGTCACCAACTTCTCACTCTTGACTCAGGTGCAGAGCACCAACTCCGGCTTTTTCTTCGTAGCCCTCAAGCCATGGGAAGTCCGCAAGAGCAAGCAGGAGCAGCTTGAATACATCCAAGCCAACCTGCAGAAGCAACTCGCCGGAAATCCCGACGGCATCGCCTTTGCCTTCCCACCTCCCTCCATTCCCGGCCTGGGAACATCCGGCGGTGTAACCATGGTGCTTGAAGATCGCTCCGGCATCGACGACCCCACAACGCTGACCAAGAATGTCTTTGGTTTCCTCGGCGCGCTCTCCAAGCGGCCTGAGATTGCCGCGGCCATTCCTTCATACCAGCCGGCCGTGCCGCAGCTGTATGCGGATGTCGATCGAGAAAAAGCGCTGCAGCAGCAGGTCGATCTGAACAATATCTACACAACCATGCAGACCTTCATGGGCGGATACCTGGTTAACTACTTCAACCGCTTTGGACGGCAATGGCAGACATACGTGGAGGCGGAAGGATCTTCGCGCACCAATATTGCGAACATTAATCAGTTCTACGTACGCAGCGCCAACGGCAGCCAAGTCCCGCTCGGCTCTCTGGTCAAAGTAAGCCAGATCACAGGGCCCGAATTCATCTTCCGTTTCAATGAATTCAACGCTGCCCAAATCAACGTTACCGGTGCTCCTGGATATAGCTCGGGGCAGGTCAGGAAAGCTCTCGAAGAAGTCTTCCATCAGACCATGCCCGCAGGCGCCGGCTTCGATTATTCAGGCATGTCCTTCCAGGAACAGCAGGCAGAGAAAGGCATTCCCGCCTGGGCTGTCTTTGGACTTTCACTCCTCTTTGTCTTCCTCATTCTCGCCGCACTTTACGAAAGCTGGACGCTGCCTTTCAGTGTGCTGCTTAGCACGCCCGTCGCAATCCTCGGTGCGTACATCGCATTGCACATCCGATCGCTGGAAAATGACATCTTCGCAACCATCGGGTTGGTTATGCTCATCGGTCTCTCGGCTAAGAACGCCATCCTGATCGTCGAGTTTGCCAAGACAAATTACGAGAGCGGCCAGAGCATCTGCGAGTCTGCGCTCAATGCCGCGCGGCTCCGCTTCCGTCCGATCGTCATGACCGCATTAGCCTTCATCGTAGGCTGCCTGCCGCTCTGGGTCGCGACCGGCTCAGGCGCTGCGTCCCGTCGCATCCTGGGCACGGTCGTGGTTGGCGGAATGACTCTTTCCACAGCCATCGGTCTCATCTTCATTCCCGTGACCTTTGCAGTTGTCGAGTATCTTTCGCACCGCTTTGTCAGAGGCGGCAAGGGCACAACGATGGATTGCATACCAAAATCCAAACTGCCGCCCGTCGTAGAGGACGAATTTGACGAACAGTCAGTCACTACCAATGCCCAGACAGAAGGAGGTCAGGCATGATTCGCCATCCTAACCTTGCACGATTGAGTTCCTTGAGCGCAGCTCTGGTCGCGGCCGGTCTTCTCGCAGGCTGCAATGTAGGTCCTAAATATACGCGCCCCCAATACACCGCCCCGCCTACATTTCGCGGTGCGGATGAAGCGGCTATTTCTTCTGATGCCAAGGGTTCGCTTGGCGACGAACAATGGGCGGCGGTTTACCAGGAGCCTGAGCTACAGGAGTTGATCCGCAAGGCTCTCACCAACAACTACGATTTACGCATCGCGGCACAACATATCCTCGAGCAGCAGGCTCAAGTCAAGATCACCCGCTCGCAGCAGTTCCCTACCATCAGCCTGGGCGGTACAGGTATTGGCGCAACATTGCCATCTTCCCTGGGCACTCAGATCGGCAGCCCGCTGGTCGATGGATCGTTCAATTTATCGGCTGCATGGACGCCTGATTTCTGGGGTCAGTATCGCAAACAAACTGAGGCTGCCCGTGCACAGTTGCTGGCGCAGACCTGGGCCCAGCGTGCGGTTCGCTTGACGCTTGTGCAGCAGATCGCAACAAGCTACCTGCAGATCCGCGCGCTCGATCGCGAACTCGAAATTACTAAGCAAACACTGAAAGTCCGCCAGGATTCAGTCGATCTCACCAAAACTCTTGAAAGCGGTGGATCAGTACCATTATCTGACGTTCGCCAAGCGGAGCAGTTGCTCTACGCTGCGACGTCGGAGATCCCTCAGCTTGAGCAACAGATACAGCAGCAGGAAAATGCGATCGCTTTACTGCTTGGAGAGAATCCCGGACCGATCAGGCACACGGATCCCAATGCGCTTACACCTCCCCCGCAGAACCTTCCAACAGGTTTACCCTCGCAGCTTCTCGAGCGCAGGCCGGATATCCAGCAGGCGGAAGCGACACTCATCGCTGCCAATGCGCAGATCGGCGTCGCCCGCGCACAGTTCTTTCCCAGCCTTTCGATCAGCGCATCTGGCGGCGTAGGTGGAGACAGTCTGTCGAGCATCTTCGATCCCGCGGGCAAAACCATCTATGGCATTGGCTCATTGGCGCAGCCGCTCTTTGAAGGTGGCAAGCTTCGCGGGCAACTGCAGCTCTCGGAAGAGACCAAGAAGGAGATGGTGCTGAGCTATCAAAAGACGATCGCCGGAGCCTTCCGTGATGTTTCGAACGCATTGATCGCCCTCGACAAGCAACACGCCTATCGTGAGCAGCAGGAAAAGCTGGTAGCTGCGGCACAGGATGCTACCCGTCTTGCGCGCATTCGCTACGAGCATGGAGCAACCGGATACCTGGAAGTGCTCACGACAGATTCCAACCTGTTTCAGGCTCAGTTGAATCTGGTGGCAGCACAACAGGGCGAGGCACTCACGATCGTACAACTCTACGGAGCACTCGGCGGAGGCTGGCAGTCCTGACGCAGACGCAAGTGTACAGATTCACAGGGCTGTTGCTTTATGAGGAAGTACTGCAAGGTTCTTCCAGAAATCGACTATCTGCCAGATTGCGCTCTTAAACTCCTTGCTGTCGAAAGGTTTCACACCTCAGATCCCGTGGCCCTCGGTATACGCCATCGGTCGCGTGGCGGTGGTGCTGGACCTTCCCCGTTTAGCTGCCTTGGCGGCGTTAGCGCTTCTCTCATCTTTTCAATGCATTGGCTCCAGAGGTTGATCCGGACAATCTAAAGCCAGAGCGCCTCGGGATCGGGATTGGATTGTATGCGGTTCGCATTTGGAACCGAGCGCAGAATGTCGTAAATCGCAAAATGTCCGATTTTGGACACTCCCTGTCGATTGTGAACGCAGGCTGGCAATCCCAAAATTGCTAACCTGTTTGAATTAAGCAGCGAATCCAGCATTTTTGTGGCACTTAAAATGCTTTTAATGCGTATAAGCCGACGTGTATGTGGAGGTTGGGGTAATGAGAATTCTGCTACAGGATCTAGGGTATGCATTCCGCCAACTGCGGAAGACGCCGGGGTTTACCGTGACCGTGCTGCTCACGCTCGCACTCGGCATCGGCGCTAACTCCGCCATCTTCACGCTGGTCAATGCCATCCTGCTCCATAACCTGCCGGTGGTAGATCCAAAAACCCTTATCCGCATCGGCGATAAGGACGATTGCTGTGTGAACGGCGGCTGGAACGACAAGGGGGACTATTCGCTCTTTGCCACAGACACCTATTACATGTTCAAGAGGAGCATGCCGGAATTCGAAGAGTTGGCCGCAATGGAGTCCGGCTACGCCTGGCGGCCTATCACGGTTCGCCGCGCTGGGAACCAGACTGCGGCGAAGTCCGTGATGGGAACCTTCGTTTCCGGCAACTACTTCCGTGTCTTTGGTCTTTCACCCGCAGCGGGCCGCCTCCTGGTCGATAGCGACGACCAGAAGGGCGCGCCTGTTACCGCTGTGATGAGCTATGACGCATGGCAGCAGGATTATGCAGGCGATCCGAGCGTTGTGGGAAGCTCATTTTACATCAATACCAAGTCGGCCACAATCATCGGTATTGCGCCGAAGGGATTCTACGGAGACCGCATCGATACCAATCCTCCCAAGTACTTCCTTCCCATGAATTTGATGGATCAAGTTATTGGCGCACCGTACTTCAATGAGCCCGACTCTCAGTGGGCTTACATCATCGGCCGTATCAAGCCGGGAACTTCCATCCCCAATCTCCAGGCAAAGGCCAGCACGTTGCTCAAGCAGCAGTTTGCGCCGCTCAAGACATTTGCCGATCCGCGCGCCAAGAAGGTTCTTCCCCTCACCCATGTGGTGCTCGCCCCTGGCGGCGGCGGTATCCAGAACATGCAGGAGGGTTACAAGGATCACCTGCAGCTGTTGCAATGGATTGCCGCGATGGTGCTCCTGGTCGCCTGCGCCAATATCGCCAATCTGCTGCTGGTGCGCGGCATGAGCCGCCGTGCGGAGCTTTGCATCCGCGCAGCACTCGGTGCACAGCGTAGCCGTATTGTGCGCCAGCTTCTTACGGAAAGCGTTCTGCTTTCGGGCATGGGCGGCCTGCTCGGTCTGGCCGTCTCCTACCTCGGAGCGCACGCGCTGCTGGCACTCGCCTTTCCCGATCAGCACAACATGCCGGTCTCGGCTTCACCTTCCCCGCTGGTCATCGGCTTTTCGTTTGCGCTCTCGCTTGTTACAGGCATTCTGTTTGGTCTTGCGCCAGCGCTGATGGCTGCACGCACACAGCCGGCTGAGGCTCTACGCTCCAACGCACGTACCACCGCGCATGGAGCTTCCTTCCTACAGCGCGCACTCGTTGTCCTGCAGGCGGCGCTCTCGCTTGTGCTGCTGGTTGCCGCGGGCCTCTTTGCGCAGAGCCTCAACAAGGCCGAGAACGTGGACATGAAACTGGATACAACGAACCGCTACATCATCCACATCAATCCTCAGGCAGCGGGTTACAAGAACACAGAGGTCGAGCCTCTCTACCAGACCATCGTCGATCAATTTCACTCGATTCCCGGCGTTCTCAAAGTCGGCCTTTCCACTTACACCCCAATGGAGGCGAACAATTGGGGATCTGGCGTAAAGATTCAAGGCGAGCCAGACCTCAACAAGGGCGCATCCTGGGTGAAGGGCACTCCGGAGTACTTCGACTCCGTCGGTACCCATCTTGTCATGGGCCGCGGCTTCAAGTTACAGGACACGATGAATGCAGCGCCCGTCGCCATCGTCAATCAAGAGTTCGTCAAGCAGTTCTTCGGCAAACGCAACCCCATCGGCCATCATTTTGGTTTCTCCGGCCCTAATAATGCCGGGATGGATGGAGCGCATGAGATCGTCGGCGTGGTGGAAGACACCACCTACACCAGCGTCTACTGGAAAGACCATGCGATGTACTTTTTGCCGCTCACGCAACGTGCCGGCAGCGCCAACGATCCCAACGACCATCTCGACAAAGACCAGTCCATGTATGCGGGCGCACTGGTCATCCAGACAGCTCGCCCCATCGCCGGGTTTGAAAAGAAAGTGAGCGATACCTTGGCGAGCATCAATCCCAACCTCACGATCGTAAAGTTCCAGACCTTTCAGCAGCAGATAGACGACCGGTTCACCGAGGAGCGCCTCATCGCGCGTCTCACATCCCTGTTTGGCCTGCTTGCCTTGCTGCTCGCAGCTATCGGCCTTTACGGTGTCACAGCCTACACCGTGGTCCGCCGCACACCGGAGATCGGTATCCGCATGGCCCTGGGAGCGGCGCGCAGCCAGGTCATCGGAACCGTCATGCGCGGGGCCATGCTGCAGGCCATGGCCGGTCTCGCTATTGGTATCCCGGTAGCAATCTTCTGCGTGCGCTACGTCAAGTCGCAGCTTTACGAGATCACCAGCGTGAATGTGCCGGTGATGGCCATTGCTGTTGGGGTGTTGGTGCTTACGGCCGCCATTGCCGGCCTCATTCCGGCGCGCCGCGCGGCCTCTATCGACCCAGTACGCGCATTGCGTATCGAATGATGTGCCTTGTAAAAGTTATTGATGGATGCATTTGCCGCTATCCGGCGCTATCTGTATTCGCTCAACACGTCCGGCAGTGGCTGTAATAGGCAATCTATTTGTCGGAATGCTGAAAGTCGAATCTCGAACACAACAGGTGGGTCTGCCGTGAGACATTCACGGGGACGAGGATCGATGACTCGGCAATGGAAAGCCTTTGATTGAGTAGCTTCGATCTATCGCATACCAGTGGGCAACGGTGACATGGAACGGAGTTCACTGGGGACGCGTAGAATGCGGGAAGCATCCAGTCCGATCGCTTCATTTCAAAATGCGGACGAGGCGCGAGGAGATGGGAATCTTGGGTTTAATGCAGAAGCCGCAGACCACACGCATGGGAACTTACTATTCGCGGGACGAAGAGGATGTGGCGCCACGGCAGATGGAGATAGCGGCCAAGTTGTGGAACCAAGTGGCGGAGTCGACGATTATCGCTGCGGTCAATACGCAGCAGGCGTTGGCAGTGGCGTTGAAGGCTCCCACGCGAACAATCTATTTGTTGACGGGCGATCCGTTGTCGCTGCCGGATATGCTAGCGCAGACAAGGGATGCGGGTAAGGTTTGCCTGGTGAACATCGACTTTATCGACGGGCTTTCGCGCGACAAGCACGCGGTGGAGTTTTTGGCGGCGCACAACGTGGCGGGAGTCGTATCGACCCGTTCGGATACGTTGCGTGCAGCGAAGGCGCTGGACTTGATTACAGTGCAGCGGACCTTTGCGATCGATTCGGCAGCAGTGCAGGCGACGGTGCGTTCGCTGGCGCAGTTTCTGCCGGATGCGATTGAGATCTTGCCCGCACCGGTCGCCCCGCGGGTGCTGCCGAAGTTTCGCGAGGTACACGCGAATCTGCATATCATCGCGGGTGGGTTAATTGAGACCGTACAAGAAATTGAGTCGTTACTCGCTGCCGGGGTGAACTCAGTTTCGGTGAGCAATAGCAGAATGTGGGTCATTTAGCTTGCGGTCTCGCTTCGACCGAAATGACCGGGTTTTGTCCTCACGGTGTGAATGAGTACTAAACATTTCCGGCAAGGACTGCGGGGTTGGCGCAGTGGCGGAGAGGTTGGTGGCTGAGAAAGCGGAGGACTTCGCCGGCGGCGATGTCGGCCGCTTTGTGGGCAGCTTGCCTGGTGCCGCCGGCGATATGCGGGGTCATGGCGAAATTGGGGAGTTCTAGCAGCGGGTAGTCAGCGGGGAGAGGCTCCTGGTCGAAGACGTCGGCTGCGGCGGCGTAGAGATGACCGTCGACGAGAGCGTCGTAAAGAGCGTTGTAGTCGAGCAGACTGCCGCGAGCGCAGTTGACCAGCACAGAACCCCTGGGCATCTGCGCGATTTGCTTTGCGCCGATCATGCCGCGCGACTCGGGAGTTTCCCGGGCATGAAGCGAGATGGCGTTCGAGCGCTGAAGAAGTTCGTCGAGTGAGACCTGCTCGACGCCTTCTTCGGAGTCGATCGTCGCGAAGGGATCATAGGTGAGGACAGTTGAGCCGAAGCCTTTGAGGACGCGCGCAACGATGCGGCCGATGGCGCCGTAGCCGACCAGGCCGACAGTGGCGGATTCGAGCTCGAAGGGAGCGCTCGAGTATGTGTAGTCGCCTTTCCAGTGGCCGCGACGCATGGCAGCATCCGCAGCGGGGACGCCGCGCAGTGTGGCGAGCAGCATGGCGACGGCGTGTTCCGCAGTGGCGGCAGCATTGCGGCCGGGAGCATTGCAGATCGTGATGTTCTTTGCAGTGGCGGCGTCAAGGTTGACGTTGACCGGACCGCCGCGGCAGATGACGACGAGCTTGAGATCGGAACTGGAATCAAGTACGCGCTTGGTGAAGGGCGCGTGGTGGGCAACACAGATCTCGATACCGCGGAGATGCTCGATCATGTCATCTTCTGAGCCTGACGCCTCGCGGACTTCGCCGATGTTCTCGAAAGGCTTGAGCGGGAAAGGCGTGGTGGCTTCGGTGAAGTTGAGACCGGACGGAAGAACGCGAATCAGGCTGGACTTCATGATGCCTGGCAGGAGGAAGTGATCGCCGATGGTGAGAATCTTGTGCGTGATCTGCATGGTTCGCTGGGCTCCGAAAAGAATCACTATAAAGGGACATTGAAGGAAAGCAGGCTGGCGCTTTCAGGCGTGAGTTCGATTTCAGTAAGCGCGGTATTGTTGAGCCTTGGGAAGAGCTCGCGATAACGTGCAAGCGGAATGCCGAGCAGGTCGCAGAGCAGAAGGCGGATGAGGGTGTTGTGGGCGACGACAAGGACGCGTGCCCCGGGGCCGGCTTCGTCGCCGATTTCATTGAGCGCAGTGCGAGCGCGTTGGACCGCTTCGGCGGGTGGTTCGCCGCCTGGAAGGAAGTACGTGGCTGGATCGCGAAGAAAAGCAGCGTGCTCAGCCGGGAATTGGGCTTTCATCTCGGCGGAGGTGAGGCCTTCGCCTCGGCCGAAGCTGATTTCGCGGAGGCGCGCGTCAGTACAGAGCGGGAGGCCGGTGGCCAGCGCTGCGGGAGTGGCAGTGGCGATGGCACGGCGCATGGTGGAAGCATAAAGATGCGTGAGCCGCGCGTTGAGAGCCCAGTCGCGGAGGATGAGGGCTTGTTGCTCGCCTTTCGACGTCAGGGCGATGTCGGTCGAGCCGGCATAACGATTCTCGGCGTGCCAGATGGTTTCGCCGTGTCGAACGAGGAAGAGGTGGCTCATACAGTGCCTCCAGCAGTGATGGATTGTGGAAGCCAGCCCCGTTGATGAAGCGCTTCGATGAGCTGGTGATAGAGCGCGTCGAAGGCGCCGGCGAGATAAGGGCGCGGCTGGATGGTCTCGCGGAGGTGGACCATCGACTGTACGGATTCTTCGAGGGACGATGCGTGCGAAGCGGCGAGAATCGCGGCGCCGAACGCGGCTTCAGTGCTCGAGGGGATGCGTAGCGGACGCTGCAGAATATCCGCGCGCAACTGGTTCCAGAAGGCGCTGCGGGTAGCGCCGCCGGTGATGGAGAGTTGGCCGGAGGCGGGTGCGCCGAGTTGAGAGAGATAGTCGAAGCATAGGCGCTCGATGCAGGCGACTCCGGTAAGGAGAGCGGCGTATTCTTCGACGGCGGTCGATGGGGAGCCCAGGGTAAAGGCGTGGGCTTCGGGAGCGGAAAAGGGAAAGCGTTCGCCCTGACCGGCGAGGGGATACATGACGGATTTGGGAATACCGAGAGCTGTAGCGGCTTCATTCATCGCATCGAGATCCGCAGAGGGAAAGAGCTTCGTGATCATGCCCGCGCCCACGCTTGAGGCTCCGCCGGGGAGCCAGAGGCCGCTGGGCGAACGGTGGGAATAGACGACGCCAAGAGGATCGAGAACGCGATCGCGGCTGGCGCCCTTGAGAACAAGCGTGGTGCCGATGACGGAGTTCCACTGGCCGTGCGCGATGGCTCCAGCGGCAATCTGTGAGGCACAGCCGTCGGTCATGCCGGAAATGATGAGGCAGCCGGAAGGAAGACCGGTGGCAGCGGCTGCCGCAGGAATGATTTCGCCCAGGATCTGGCCCGGAGCGCTTACCGTGGGGAAGAGCGTGGCTGGAAGTTGCAGGTGGTCGAAGAGCACGTGCGGCCAGTGGTTGTGGACAAGGTCGTAGCCGGTTTTGAGAGCGTGGCTGGAGTCGGTGGGGAGGAGTTGGCCTGCGAGGCGAGCGTGGATGAAGTCGTTCTGATGGACAAGTTGAGCGTCGCGCAGCAATTGCGGTTGGTTGCGCTGGAGCCAGAGGAGTTTGGGGAGCGCCCAGGAACGTTGCGTGCGGTAACCCATCTGCTGCCAGAAGGATTCGCCTGCGGCGTTGATGTCATCGGACTCGACAGAGGCTCGGGCGTCGTCATACATCAGCGCTTCGGTGGTGGGCTGGAGATTGTTGTCGAGGAGGAGAATGGTGCCGGAGGTAGCGTCGATGCTGAGGGCGGTGATGGGGCGGCCATCGAGCTCGCGCGTGACGGCAAGGCAGCAGGCGCAGACGGCAGACCACCACTCCTCGGACAACTGTGTGTGACGGGGTCCATCGCGATGGCTGGTAAGAGGCGCGGAGGCCTGTGCAAGGATGCGACCAGCGTTGTCGACGGCAATGGCGCGGACACTCTGAGTGCCGAGGTCGATACCAAGCCAGAGGGGGCTACTCATGCAGGCTCCGTTTGGCGGCCATCCGCGAAGGCGACCATGAGAGCGCAGCCTGCTCGCGAGCTATGAGAAAGCGGGCGAAGTTTGCTGTATAGAGATGGTAGTTGGCGGCGTTGGGAGTGAAGCGTTCGTCTGGCGCTGCTGCAGATGCCAGGCCGTCGAACGCGGCTTGCAGCGTGGGCATTTCGCGAAGTTGAGTGCGGCCACAGAGGAACGCTCCGCGGGCTCCAAGTTCTTCCGCTGCGGGGCGGATGACGTCGCAGTTGGTGACGTCGGCAATCATGCGGCACCAAAAAGTGCTGCGCGCGCCGCCGCCACAAACGCGAATTTCCGAAACCGGGGTGGAGCTTGCGGCGTTGAGGCACTCGCGGATGACGAAGCTGAGGCCTTCATAGACCGCACGAGCGAGGTGACTGCCGTCGTGCGCAAGCGAGAGTCCGTGGAAGCTGGCGCGGGCATGTGGATTGAGGAACGGCGAGCGCTCGCCAGCGGGAGACAGATACGGGAGGAAAAGAAGATCGCCGGAGCCGAGTGGAGCGGTAGCGGCGAGCTCGCCCAGGGCCTCGATGGACGGAAGCTTGAGGCGGTCCGCGGCCCAAGCGAGGGCTTCGCAGCCGGTGAGCGTGGGCATGGCGCGCAGGAGGTTGCCATCTTCGAGCGCGATGGTAGTTCCAGCAGAAGCGGTGTCGAAGGTGGCGCTGATGACCTCGGCGCAGATCGTTGTACCAAGGATGACGCAGGCTTGGCCGGTGGCGATGGCTCCTCCGCCCCACGCAGTAGCGACGATATCGTAGGGCGCCATGACGACGGGGATATTGGGGGGAACGCCGAGGACAGCGGCTACCGCAGCCAACAGGCGTGCAGGTTCGGCGGATGACCGGATGGGCGGCAACAGATGCGCGTAGGCTTCGACACCATAGAGTCGGAGAAGATCATGCGAGTAGGCGCGGCAGCGCACATCGCAGAAAGGATTGGAGGCGTCGGAGAGATTGGCGGAGAGGCGGCCGGTGAGATTGAGAAAGAGCCAGCCGTTGCAGGTGAGGGAGGCTGCAGCATGTGAAAGTATTTTGGGCTGCTGTTGGTCAAGCCAGCGCCAGATGCTGCAGGGAAGGCCGGGGTAAGCAAGCGAGCCGCTGATCTTCGCGGCTTCGTCGAGTGTGCCGGCGGCGTGCCACTCGTTGACGATGGAAACGGCGCGGCCATCATTCCAGAGGATGGCATTGGCGACGGGCTGGTGACTGCCGTCGACCAGCCAGGCACCGTCTCCCTGGGCGGTAGTAGCGATGGCATGGATGGTCTCACCGGAGTCGGCGATGGCGCGGCGGGCGGTGTCGCAAACAGCCTGCCAGACGTCGCGCATATTCTGCTCGGCGTACTCGGGGTGCGGGCGCAGCACAGCTACGCTGGCACGGGCGGTGGCGAGCTCGCGGCCTGAGTCGGAGAAGACAACGGACTTGATGACCGAAGTCCCAGCATCAATGCACAGCCACGCCATGTGTGGGAACCTCCTCTCCCTGGGGCTGGCCGGTGGTGAGCGTGAGGGCGAGGATGCCGCTAAGCAGGTACATGCCGGCGAAAACCCACATGACTCCCTGCACGCCGATCGGAATGAGCAGCACGCCGACTACAGCGGGCCCGAGCCACACACTGGCTCCCGCGCCGAGGCTGAGCAGCGCAAGCGATGCGCCTTTATGCGCTGGAGCGAGAGCAGGGGTAAGCGCGGAGAGTGGAACGTATCCGGCCAGGGTGCAGCCATAGAGCGCGCCAACGGCAATCGCGAGAGGAAGACTGTGGTGCATTTTTGGCAGGTAGTAGAGCGCGAGCGTAGAGAGTGTACAGCCAAAGCCGCCGAACCACGCGATGGTGCGACGCCAGCCAAACTTGTCGCCGATGAGACCGAAGAGCAGGTTCCAGATGATGTTGGACAGGAAGATGGCGCTGAGCAAGCGCAGCCAAACGACCATAGAGAAGCCGATGACCTGGGTGAAGAAAGCAGGCAGGAAGATCAGGAAGCCGAACTCGGGCGCGGTATTGATGGCGCGGACGATGCAGGCGATGCCGACCTTGGGCTGCTTCCAGGCAATGGCGATGCTGTAGAAGAGCGCCTGCACGGGATTTTCTTTAGCAGCAACAAGCCGAGTGCGCCCGCGAGGCTCTTTGACGCCGACGAGCAGAATAATTCCGCCGAGAAGAACGAGTACAGCGGAGAGCCACAGCGTCGCCATAAAGCCGACGCGCGGGATGGTGAAGCTGGCCAGCAGAGAGCCAAGTGTGGGAAGGCCTCCGGTGAAAGCGAACCAGAACCAGCCCATGGCTGAGGCCATGCGTTTGCGTGGGGCCGCAACGGTGATCCAGACCAGGAAGCCGAAAGCGAAGAGTGGATAGCCGAGGCCACGAACGCCGTAAGTAAGAAGGATCATGGGCAGGCTGGCATGGGCCAGGCCGATGGTAAGAAAGAGCGTTTGCATGACGAGCCAGATGCCGAGGCCGATCATGATGACGCGGCGCGGCCCCCAGACGTCGGAGAGCGCGCCGGAAAGCCAGCCGGCGACGGCGACGAAGAGCCCGTAGATGGTGAAGACGCCAGCGACAGCTTTTTCGCTGAGGCCGCGATCATGAAGGTAAGGCGAGAGGAAGCCGGACTCGACACCATCGCCGATCATGAAGAGCAGCAGCCCAACGAAGCCCCACGCGAGCGTTCTCGGGATGCCGATACGTCCTAGGAAGGAGAAGTCTTCGTCGGTTCCGAGGACCCCAGATGCCTCGTGGATCGTAGCCGTGCTGTTGCGAGAGAAAGTGGAGTCCATCGAATCCTCGGGATGCGCTTTAGTGAGTTGGGCCGAAGGCAGTTGTAGACAAACGAAAGGGCCGCCCCTGGCGCGTTTGAGAAACAAACGCGAATCGGGGCGGCCCTCGATGATCTCTGCCGCTACGGGAGACACTATCGCAGGCGAGGATCGTGGATGTCAACAGGAAACTGCGAGGATGAGGTGCCGCTGATTTGGCTCCGCGACAAAAACTGAGTGTGAATATTCCCCTTTTCCCCGAGGCGCATCCAACGTTTATCAGCGAGTTCCGGAGCATCTCCTATGAATGACCCATCTCTGAACAAGCCCGAGCCAAAAGAATTCGAGCAGGAAGAACGAGAACTTGAAAAGCACGGTCTCCATTTCGAGTTGAATAGACGAACATTCATGCAAACAGCCGGCGCCTTTTCAGCAGCCATGGCGCTCGGTCTGCCTGAAACAGGCAACGCAAACGATGCTGCACCTGCCGTAGTTCGCACCGTTACCCTATCGGTGAACGGCTCTCCGCGCTCGCTTTCGCTGGATAGCCGGACTTCTCTGCTCGATGTTCTTCGCGAACACCTCGACCTGACGGGGAGCAAGAAGGGATGCGATCATGGCCAGTGCGGCGCCTGCACCGTGTTGATGAACGGACGTCGGATCAATTCGTGTCTGACACTGGCGTTTGCAGCCGAAGGCGCGGAGATTACAACGATCGAGGGCTTGGCGCAAACGCCTGACCCTAAGGACATCAATGAACTGCATCCGATGCAGGCGGCCTTCCTGGAGCATGATGGGTATCAGTGCGGATATTGCACGCCCGGACAAATCTGTTCGGCCGTTGCGGCGGTCGAAGAACACAAACGTGGAGCGCTCTCTATCGTCAGCCTCCATACGGGCAAGTTGGACCATCCTGAATTGACAGACGACGAGATTCGGGAACGGATGAGTGGTAATATCTGCCGCTGCGGCGCCTATCCCAATATTGTGGCCGCGGTACGCTCTGTGGTGAGAGGTAAATCGGCATGAACTCCTTCAATTATGAACGAGCATCAGCTTCCGCCGACGCCCTCCGTACCGGATCAACGCATGGCGCGAAGTTCCTGGCCGGTGGAACCAACCTCATCGACCTGATGAAATATGGCGTCGAGAAGCCAGCGATTCTTATCGACATCAATCATTTGGATTTGGCTCAGATTACGACGAGCCCTGATGGCAGTACCAGAATTGGAGCAATGGTGCGAAACTCCGATCTCGCGAATCATCCCGCCATCAAGTCGCAGTATCCGCTGCTTTCACAGGCCTTGTTGAGTGGGGCTTCGCCTCAACTTCGGAATATGGCAACTACCGGCGGTAATCTTCTGCAACGGACCCGTTGCTACTACTTCAACGATGTCAGCTTCCCGGCTTGCAATAAGCGAGCGCCCGGCTCAGGATGCGCGGCGATTCAAGGTTATAACCGCATCCATGCGATTCTCGGTCAGACAGACAAGGGTCCAAAGAGCAGCGAGAGTTGCATCGCCACACACCCGTCCGATATGTGCGTCGCACTGGCAGCTCTTGACGCAAGTGTCGAAGTTGAAAATCCCAAAGGTAAGCGAACCATTCCCTTCTCCGAGTTTCACCGATTGCCGGGTTCGACGCCCTCGATCGAAACCGCTTTGAGGCCCGGCGAATTGATAGTCGCCGTGACGTTGCCGCCGGCAAAGTTCAGCCGCAATGCCTACTACCTGAAAGCTCGCGACCGAAACAGCTACGCCTTTGCTCTCATTTCAGTTGCCGCCGGCCTTGAGATCACGAGCGGGCGGATAGCGTCCGCCGGTCTCGCCTTGGGAGGGGTGGCATTGAAGCCCTGGCGGATGACTGAGGCTGAAGATGTTCTCCAGGGAAAGACGCCGACGCCCGACGGCTTTCGGCAGGCGGCGGAGATTCTGCTCCGTGGCGCGCATGGGTACGCACATAACACTTTCAAGATCGAACTGGCGAAACAGAGCGTCGTGCGAGCACTGACGCTTGCGTCACGGGGCGCGATCGAAGGCGGTGAGGCATGATGCAGACAACCGAAACAATCTCCAAACTATCGAGGCAGCTCGGTCATCGATTTGAAGGCATCGCGAAAGTCACAGGCAAAATCAAATATGCCGCTGAGTTCTCCGGCCCGTTTCCCATGGCCGACCTGGCCTATGCCTTCATCGTGCAGTCCACAATTCCAAGTGGAAATATCGTGTCGATCAACCGTACGACGGCGGATCGGGCGCCAGGTGTGATCGCAATTCTTACACCCTTCAACGCGCTGAAGCTAAATCCGGGAACTCCCCAACCACCCGCGCGAAGGAACCTGAGTCTGCTGCAGGATACGGAAGTTCATTACAATGGACAGCCGATCGCGTTGGTCGTGGCGAAGTCGCTGAATGAAGCTAAAGCGGCCGCATCCATGCTTGAAATCAAGTATGCCGCCAAGCCTGCGCGAGTCAATTTCAAGGAGCATTTAGAGGATGCTCGCTGGCCCACCAATCCAGGCAAAGAGCCCTCCGGAAATCATCGCGGCGATATACAAACCGGATTTTCCAACTCCGCTGCAATTATCGAGGAAACCTACGTCACGCCGATCCAGCACCACAATCCGATGGAGCCGCATGGCACGATCGCATGGTGGGAGAGCGAAAAGCTCAACGTTTACGACGCTACGCAATACATCTCCGGTGTCTGCATGTCGCTATCCAAGACATTCAACGTTCCCGTTGACTACGTGCATGTGATGAACCCTGTGGTCGGCGGCGGTTTCGGTTCAAAGGGTTCGATGTGGTCCCATGTCCCACTGTGCGCAATGGCAGCAAAAGTGACCGGAAAACCAGTCAAGCTGATGCTCGAACGAGGACAGATGTTTGGGCCAGTGGGCGGTCGTCCGTCGACGATCAATAAGATCAAGCTCGGTGCAACTGCGGATGGCAAGCTGCTCGCTATGCAGCATGATGTCTTGATGAATGCGTCGGTGATGGAGGATTTTGTCGAGCACTCGGAGTCGCCCACCAAGAACCTCTACACGAGCGCCGCCAATTCCGTAAGCGCGAAAGTGGTCGAGGTCAATCTCGGTGTCTCGACATTTATGCGAGCACCGGGAGAAGCTCCGGGAACTGCTGTTCTTGAAATCGCATTGGACGAATTGGCCGAAAAGCTCAAGATGGATCCCGTAGAGCTGCGTCTGGCGAATTACGCTGAGAAAGATCCCAGCCATGACCGCCCCTGGACCGATAAACATCTACGCGATTGCTATACACAAGCCGCTCAACGCTTCGGATGGTCGAAGCGCAAAGCTCGGCCTGGCGAGGTGACGGAAGGCAATGCCCTTATCGGTTACGGTATGGCGACGGCGACGTATCCAGCGAACCGTAGTGCGGCACAAGCCGTTGTGCGCATGCTGCCCGATGGGAGGATGTTCGTAGGATCAGGCACACAGGATCTTGGAACTGGGATGTATACCATCATGGCGCAGCAGGCGGCGGCCGGCTTGGGCATCGATCCCAAGCTGGTCAACGTGAAGCTGGGTGATTCTACACTACCCAAAGCTCCGGTCTCCGGCGGGTCTCAGTCTTCTGCTTCGGTACTTCCAGCGATTCAAGACGCGACGACTCAATTGAAATTGAAGCTAGCTGATCTTGCGATTGCTGACGCTCAGTCTCCGCTGCATGGACTAAAAACTCTCGACATTGAAGCCAGGGATGGAAGACTCGTCAACAAGAACAATCCTTCTCAATCGGATAGTCTTGTCGACGTAGTCTCCCGGAATGGTGGCAAACCTGTAGAGGCCATGGGCTCTGCCGAACCTTCAGAATCAAAAGATGCGATGACCTCGTATTCCTGGGGCGCGGTCTTTGCCGAGGTTGCAGTCGATAAAGATACCTACATGGTGAAGGTGCGCCGGGTGGTCGCCACCTACGACATCGGTACATTATTGAATGACAAGACGGGAATCAATCAGCTGATGGGCGGTATCGTTTGGGGTATCTCATTTGCACTCTACGAAGAGGCACATATTGACCCTGTCTACGGGAGGGTCGTAAACGAGTCTCTAGCGGAGTACCATGTGCCGGTCAACGCAGACATCGGCGAGATCGATGTAACAGTCCTGGATATTCCCGACATCAAGTTCAACCCTATCGGGTCGCGCGGAATTGGCGAAATCGGAATCACTGGGGCGGCAGCGGCAGTAGCCAATGCAATCTACAATGCCACCGGCAAGAGAGTGCGAGAGTATCCCATTACGCCCGACAAGATCATGAACGCTTGAATGATCCAGCATGATCCAGTCACGCCGCCTTTCACGCCGTTACGAATAAAAATGAGTACGGGGCTCAAAACTTGTGCGTTGCCTGTTTGCGAGTCAGCCATGTGGCAAATACAGATCCATTGTGGGCAGATTGCACGAGGAGAGTGCCATCTTCGCCTCGCTGTCGACGGCTCAATTGCATCTGGAAGGGACAGACACTGGTGATCGCTCAATGGTTGGCCGGTTGTGACGGGGCAAGGAGCTCGAAGCGTTTCGGTTCGTCGCCCGAATGTTGGTGTAGCGGCAGGAAGTCGCGGTCCGCGTGCTGCCAGGCTTCGTCGACTTGGCGCTGGGCCACGGTTGCGCCTTTCAAGTCACCCATTCGGCGAAGTACTCCGCTTAGTTGTAAAGCGGCCAGAGGAGTGTAAGGGGAATCCGGTGTCAGCGCGCGATGCTCAATCACACTGCGATATTCAGCCGCAGCCTTGTCAAAGTGTCCGGCGTCTTGATATGCGAGACCGCGATAGTAAGCTGGGGCTAAAGCCATGGCGCTGCATGCGTCGTAAGGGCGGGCTGCTTCAAGTGCCTCGATGGCCGCTTGCGGGTCATGCTTTTGCAGATGAATAGCGGCGCGTATCGAGGGGAGTTCCGCGGAATTGAGAATCGTGTCGAGCGGAGCTTGTGCGGAAGCTTTCGCTGCCTTTGATTCTGCGAGCGCGGTATCTCCGCTGCGGGCCAGAGCCAGGGCGGCCAGGGCCTGGATGTTTACATTGTCAGGAGCGAGCCGCAAAGCATCGAGCGCCAGCTTGCGTGCCGGGCGCGGATATCCAAACTCAGCCTCCAGGATCGCTTCGTCCACATCGACTGTTGCGGCTAGTTCCGAGAATCCCTGCGCCAACGCAGACTGGCGCGCCTGCGCGAAAAGCTTTCGTCCGGAGTTGAGCTTGCCCTGGTACATCGCGACCCATGCCACGTCATCGAGTACTTCACTCTCTGCGGCGTTTCCGCGCGACCATTGGATCTGCTTTTCCATTGCCACTTCATCGTTCTCTAGAAAGGCGAGCAGATAGCAGGATGCATGCAGCATGGCGTTGTCGCCTTTGCGATTTTGTGCATTGCCGCAGAGGGTGTGAAGTTGTGTGCGTTCGCCTGTTTCCAGGTACACCCGCGCAAGTATGGACTCGGAGAGAGAGGAGGCTGCATCGAGTTGCGCGGAAGTGCGCGCCGCGCTCAAGGCCTTCTCCGGCTTGCCGAGCTCCAGGTATTCGAATGCAAGATTCTGGTAGGGTGAGGCGTCTTGAGGATAGAGCGAACGCCAAAGCTCGTAGGCCTCGATGGTGCGCTCAATCTGCCCTGAAATCGAATAATAGTGCGCGGTGATGTAGAGCCGCTCACGGTCCGTAGTGTGCTCGCGCAGATCAAAGGCTTTCTGGAAGTATGCGGCGCTCTGGGTCAGCTCGGCGGCGTTGGAATAAATGGCGCCGAGGCGGGCATATGCCAAAGCAAAATTGGGGTCGAGATCGACAGCCAGCTTGTAATCATGGATGGCCTCAAATTCCTGGCCGATATCCCGTTTCTCTTCGCCGAGCGTAAATGCGCGGAGCGCCGCCAGGGACGAGGTTGTAGCCTGAGCCAGCGGCACGTTGAACTTTTGCAGCGAGGCATCCGATTCGCCGAGGCTTTTGCGCAGTTGATCGGTCGCGCGGTCCAGGGCAGCAAGGACCGCGTCACGGCCTGCCGCCTTCATGGTCTCGCTGGCCAGCAGGTCGCCGCCGGCGCAATTCCGGGCCGCTGTCGTGACTTCATATACCGAGTTTCGCCCGGTGATTGCTCCGGTGATCAGGAGCTTGCCGCCGAGAGAAGCGCAACCTTTCAGCAACTGCTGGAGCGAGGCCGTGGCGGGTTCTGGAACCGCTTTCAGGAAACTCTGATCCGTAACCAGGTTCAGATAGGGAGATTCCTCGAGCTTGACCCGGAAGGCGTGTCCCAGCCCGTTATAGGAGTCATCGCCGGAAAGATTTGTGAAGCCTCCCAGCACGATTTGATCGGCGCTCGCGACCAGCGGACGGTGATGACGCCGGTATAACCAAAGCGCAGCAACCGCGACCGCCAACAGGAGGAGAAAACAAAGTGCGTAAAGATGAATGGATCGCCTGTGGAGAAAAGACTTGACTGGCAGAGCCAACGACGAGTCGGGGATTCCAGAAGCGCTCGGAGGCGTGACGTCGGACGCGGGAAAAGCGTCGCTTGAGGCCGGGGCAACCTCGATAGGCGCAGGAAGTGGGTCAGCGGGGGTGAGAACGGCGGCAGTCCCCGGGGAAGAACTAAAGATCGGCTCGACGTGACCATTGAATCTGTAGCCGCGGCGCCGGATGGTCTCTATATATTGCGTCGTGCCCACTTTTTCTTGGAGCGCTTCCCGCAGCTTGGCTGCGGCGACATGAAGGCCGCTGTCAAGCTCTCCGAAGATCCTGTCACTCCATAGCCGGCTGCGTAGCGTTTCCTTGGAAACAACATCGCCGGGCGTTTCGAGCAGGATCAGCAGCAGCTGGAAGGGAAGCTCTTCGATCTTTACGCGCTTTTCGTTGCGCAGCAGGAGACCCTTTCGGAGCCAAACCTCAAATTGGCCGAACCGATAGCCGTCGCATGCGGGTTGGGGCGTCTCAAACGAAATAATGCTTTTAGGATACCAATCCCTGGATATCCACCCAAAACGCCCCCAATAAAAGGCCGCAGATTAGCCCCTAGGAAGGTGAGCAAATTCTGCAGCTGTAAGAAAATAAAACAACTTACCAGTTAAGAATCCCTTAAGAGTAAGTTTTGTTGACTGAATTGAAATAAAGCGTTTTTCTAGAGCCATCGTTCCGTCCTGATCTTGCAAAAACTTTACTTGAAAAAGACGACAAGAGAGTACCAAGTTCCATTCTCATTTGAAACCGGCTTAGAGCCCCGTTCCATCTTCCACTGCTGACTACTCAATCTCTGCCAAGGATGAACTACGTGAAACCTACTCCATTCACCGCGCGGTTCCTTTGTCTCTGCTTAGGAATGGCGTTTCTTGCGACTTCAGCATTGGCGCAATCCAACGCTCCCGATTCCCAGAGCGCTCGTGCCACAGCGCCGCAGGATCGCGTTCGCGGCCCTGTAATAGCCGAGCAGCGCACTGCACTCAAGGGACAGACGCGTCGAATGGCCGCTACGGCCATCGATCTTGGCGAGGTTTCCCCCTCTCTGGCAACGGGAAGGATGATGCTGCTGCTCCGCCGGAGCGACGAGCAGCAGGCCCATCTTGGCCAGTTTCTCAGCCAGGTGCAAGATCCCAAATCCGCAAACTACCGCCATTGGCTGACCCCTGCGCAGTATGGCGCTACCTATGGCGTCTCGGAGCACGATCTGGGTGCTGTGGAGCAGTGGCTACAGGCAAACGGGCTCAAGGTAGAAAAGGTCGCGTCGGCGCGCAACGCCATTCTTTTTTCGGGTGCCGCAGGCGACCTGGCGAATGCATTTCATACCAGCATCCACAGCTACCGCGTTGGCCAACAGCAGCACTTCGGCAACGCGACCGATCCGGAAATTCCCACAGCACTTGCTCCGGTGATCTCCGGTGTTTCCCCAATGAACGATTTTCGCCCCAAGCCGCTTCATGTGCTTCGGGATCCAGCCCGTTTCGATGCTGCATCGCATCATCTGAAACCTGCCCTGACGGGGGGCTCAGACGGCGAATATTCTTTGTACGTCACGCCGGCCGACGCCTCGGTCATCTATGACACGCCCAACCAGAACTTCAACAGCGCGGCAAAGCAGACGCTGGATGGTACCGGAGTCACGATTGGTGTTGTTGGATACTCGGCGCTGGCGATGGCCGATGTGCAGAGTTATCGCACCGCTTTTCTGCCCGGGGGAGCAGCCAGTAATTTGCCCACGCAGATTCTCGACGGCGCTATTGATCCTGGGGTCATCCCTGGAGGCATCGCTTCCGAAGGGCTTCTCGATGTCGAGGTAGCCGGAGGACTTGCCCCCGGTGCAGCGATCAATTACTACTACGCAGCCTCCACCGATCTGTCGGACGGCCTCATCCTGGCCGGACTGCGTGCGCTTGAAGACAACAAGATCAACATTCTGAGCGCCAGCTACGGCGAGTGCGAAGCGGACCTGGGAATCGGCGGCAATCTCGAGTGGTCTGAGCTTTGGCAGCAGGCAGCGGCGCAAGGCATCTCGGTTACCGTTTCCACGGGCGACTCCGGCTCAGCTTCCTGCGACACCGACTCCCAATCGACGCTTGCAGCCGTACGCGGACTCTCCGTCAGCGGTCTTTCCTCAACGCCCTACAACATCGCCGTCGGCGGCACTGACTATTACTCGCTTGCCGATAACTTCAACAACTACGTCAGCACCGATTCCGGCAGCTATCCGTATTACGGCACCGCGCTTGGCTATATTCCTGAAAACCCATGGAACGACTCGTCGACGGTGGTCGGGAACAGCTTTACTCAGAATTTGCCTACCTACGACGGCATTGGAAACACCAACATCATCGCCGCTGGCGGCGGGCTCAGCAGCCAGGCGACATGCCAAGGCTACCTGCTCTCTGACGGCAGCTGCTCACAGAGCCTCACCGGCTACACGCAGCCTCCATACCAGACAGGGTTCCAGCAGCAGACTCCCGTTCGCTCCATTCCTGATGTCTCTCTGTTGGCTGCGAATGGATTCTTCGGCGCGGCCTGGGTATTCTGTTCCGACTCGACAGTGGACGCACAGGGAGGCGTTTATACCGACTGCCAGACGGATGAGAAGGGTCAGCTCGTTGGCGGCACTCGGGTGGGGTTGATTGGAGGCACCTCAGCAGCGGCGCCGGCCTTTGCAGGAATGCTGGCGATGATCTCGCAGTCGCAGGGTGGCGCGCGCCTCGGACAGGCCGACACGGTTCTCTACAACCTGGCGCAGGACTATAACCCCTCACCCAACAGCCCCGGTAAATATCAGCGGGCTTTCCACGACATCACGATCGGCAACAATTCGGTCTACTGCGCGAGCGGCTCGCCGAATTGCGACACGAATAATTTCCTCGAAGGCTATAACGCGACACCCAGCTATGACATGGCAACCGGCCTCGGCAGCGTCGATCTTTCGCAGTTGATCAACTTATGGACGGCGACCAACTTTACCAGCACGAGCAACACGCTGACAGCGGGCACATCGAGTGACTCGATGTCGAGCGCTCCTATTAGCGTGGTACACGGCACGCCACTCAATTTCACAGCTCTGGTGACACCGGCCGATGCTACCGGACAGTTCAGCATCGTCTCGACGAGCAGCTCAAATGCCGCCAGCTTCTCCGACTTTGGTTCTCTTGATGGAACGGGCACAGGATACCTGACCACCAATGACCTGCCCGGCGGGGCATACACCGTCCATGCATACTATGCCGGCGATACGAGCCATACAGGCAGCCAATCTTCCAATGGCATCAACGTCACGATCAGCCCTGAGTCCAGCACAACCACACTCGCCTTTGGCACATACGATCCGATCACCTTTGCAATCACCGAGGGAGTAAGCACGGTGGCATACGGCAAGAACACATATGCCAACGCACAGCCATTCGGAAACAGCTCCACCGTGTACTATACCGGTAATCTACAGCCGGACGGTCTCGCCACGGGCAGCGTGACCTTCACCTCCAGTGATGGAAAGACGCAATCGGCGGCCATCAACAGCGTGGGCATCGCGCAGCTTTCGATCAACGCACTCGCCCCGGGTACTTATACTTACCAGGCAAGCTACGCAGGAGACGCCAGCTTTGGGCCGAGCAGCAGCACCTCTCAAACGTTGACGGTCACCAAGGGATCTACTTCGTTGCAACTGCAATCCAGCGCCAGCGCTGTGAGCCCGACCGGTCAGTTGACGCTTCAAGCACTGCTGCAGACCGACAGCGTCGCGGAGTTTCCCTCGGGAAGCGTCTCGGCGCAGGCGAATGGCCATGTCTATGCTCCCGCCTATTCCTCACAGGGATATAACAATGGAGCAGACGCTGCCCTTTTCACCTTCTCCGTACCGGCTTCAGACCTCGTAGCCGGCTCCAATCAGATTGCTGTCAGCTATGGAGGCGACAACAACTATCTGGCGGCAAGCGGCAGCGTGAGTGTAACGCTTGCTGGAGTAGCTGGCACGTTCACGTTGACTGGGCCGGATCAACCGTTGATGCTCGAAGCATCACAGCAGGGCTCGACGACCATCACAGTTGGGTCATTGAACGGCTTCACCGGCCAGGTGAATATGAGTTGCGCCGTTAGCGCGGCTCAGTCAGGACATGCACCTACGTGCCAGGCAGCCGCAGCCACGGTGTACGGCAGCTTCGGCGCAAGCTCGGTTCTTTCGGTGGCGACTTATTCCGATACGCCGGCCGGCAACTACACCATCACAGTCACCGGCGTGAGCGGTCAGCAAAGCCAGTCGGTCAAGATTCCGCTGCAGGTAACAGCTGGCCCGGGCTTCACGCTATCGGCTGCCGACAGCTCAATCTCCCTCTCTTCACCAGGGCAGTCGGCAAGCGAGAAGCTCTCCATCGCGCCGATCCAGGGCTTTACCGGAACGGTCACGCTCGCCTGCATCGTTGCACCAACACCAAGCTCCGGCAAGGCTCCCACCTGTACTCTCCCGGCCAGCATTGCCTTGGGTGCCGAGGCTACATCGGTCACTCTCCAGATTGCGAGTGATTCCACGGCAATTCCAGGCTCGTATACTGTCGCTGTCACTGCGGTTTCCGGAGGCGTGCAACAGACAGTGGCACTTCCGCTCCTGCTCGAACAAGCAGCGGGATCGTCGAATTTCGATCTCTCCGCGGCTACCGGCAGCGTATCGATCGCGTCGCCCGGAGAGTCTGTAACCGACTTGCTGACGATTCGTCCCGCAGGCGGCTTTACCGGCTCCGTGCAGCTAAGCTGCGCTGTCACCGGCGGATCCTCCTCCACAAAGGCGCCCACTTGCGCTGTGCCCACCACCGCTTCGATCACCAGCTCCTCGGTAGTGACCGCAACACTCACCGTCAATACTGTTGCTCCTTCGACGACTACGGCTAAAGAAGCCGGGCTCTTCGGGGAACGGATTGGCGGCATTGCACTCGGCTGCGTATTGGTCTTCGTAGTTCCGAAACGGAGAAAAATCTGGACGACGCTGGGTCTGCTCATACTGATAGCCGGCACTCTCGGAGTAACAGCCTGCGGTGGCCATGGACACAGTACGAGTAGCAGCATCCCCGGGACACCTGCAGGCACTTACACGGTTACAGTCACGGCTTTGAGCGGCACGATCAAGGCAACGACGCAGGTCAATGTCACGGTTCAGTAGGTTGCTCATTAGATCGGCGGCGGCCGGCAAACTGCCGCCGTGTGGTAGACAGCGTTGGCGCGGTCTCAGGTTTCGGGCCCGCAGTTGAAATGCCCGGCGCTGCTCCGGCGTTGCATGGAAGAGACGCAATCGTTCTTCGATCGCGCCTGGAAGTCGACTTTATTTGGGAAAGGTTCAAGCGAGATGAAAAGCAGGTTCGGTATCTCCACCTTGTTGTTCGTGGCTTTAGTGTTCGTGGCAGGGATGTCACTGGCAGGTTGCGGCGGATCGAGGCACTCGAGTCAGTCGGCATCCGCAACCTTTACCATCGGTGGTTCGGTTGCGGGATTCTCTGGCACGGGATTGGTCTTGCAGAATAATGGCGGTAATGATTTAGCCGTGACCGCAAGCGCGACCAGCTTCACCTTCACCGCGCCGGTCGCCACCGGCGGGGTTTACAGCGTGACCGTGCTTACGCAGCCGGCTGGCGCCAATTGCATCGTGACCAACGGTGCTGGACAAGCAATGGCCAACGTCACCAATGTAAGCGTCAAATGCTCTTCGCTGTATAGCATCGGAGGCACAGTCAAAGGGCTTACGGGCCCGGGCCTGGTTCTGCAGGATAACGGCGGCGACAATCTTGCGGTGAACGCGAGCGCAACCAGCTTCACCTTCGCCACGCCGCTCACCAGCGGCAGCGCCTATAGCATCACGGTGCTCACGCAGCCGGTCGGTGAGAACTGTGTGGTGACAAATGGCACTGGCACGGCGAACGCCAGTGTCACGAATGCAAGTGTGGTTTGTACGCAGCTCTATGCCGTCGGCGGCACAATCAATGGCCTCCATGGAACAGGCCTGGTCTTGCAGGACAACGGCGGCGATAACCTCACGCTGGCGGCGGATGCAAGCAGCTTCACCTTCGCCACTCCTCTCGCCGGCAGCAGTGCGTATAGCGTTACGATCCTTACGCAGCCAGCCAGCGAAAACTGCAGCATCTCCCAGGCCAGCGGCGTCGTCTCTTCCGACGTCCTGAACGTTCATGTTGTTTGCGTCGGCGAATGGGCCTGGATGGGTGGCAGCAGTTCTCTCGGCTTCAACAGCGGTCAAGCTGGTGTGTACGGGACGCTGGGCGCTTCAAACCCAGCCAACATTCCTGGCGGACGCGAGCAATCCGCAAGCTGGAAAGATGCTTCAGGGAATATGTGGCTCTTTGGTGGGTATGGCTACGATGCGAACGGCACAGGCGGACAGCTCAATGACCTGTGGAAATTTGATCCCCAAAAGGGCACAAGTGGCGAATGGACGTGGATAAGCGGCAGTACCACCACTCCTCCCGGCATCAGTCCATCCTTTCCCTACGGTGCTCCGGGAGTCTATGGCACGCTTAGGAAAGCTTCCCCGGATAACACTCCGGGCGGCCGCGAACAGGCCGTGAGCTGGAAGGATGGCTCGGGAAACCTCTGGCTCTTTGGCGGCATCGGCATCGACTCTGCCGGCATCTTTGGATATCTCAACGACCTTTGGGAGTTCAACCCGAATTTGGGTGCAAACGGCGAATGGGCCTGGATGGGTGGCAGCGATGTCGCTCCCTATCCAACCGGTCCCACGAATTTCCGAGGCCAGCCCGGAAAATATGGAACGCTTGGAAGCCCGGCAGACGCAAACATCCCGGGAGGTCGATACGGCGGATTCGCCTGGACCGACGCGTCGGGGAATTTCTGGCTCTTCGGTGGCAATGGTTTTGACTCCGTCGGCACCAACGCCTATCTCAACGATCTCTGGGAATACAAACCCGGAGCGAAGGGAACTGCAGGGGAATGGGCATGGATGGGCGGAAGCTCCACTGTTCCTCCCAGTCCTTCTCCCTTCAGTCAAGCTGCGGAACCGGGAATCTACGGCACGCTCGGAACACCGGACGCCGCGAACATCCCCGGAGGGCGGTCTGCCGGCTTAACCTGGGCCGACGCCTCCGGCAATCTCTGGCTCTTCGGCGGCCTCGGCGCCGACTCGGCTGGAAACACCGGCTACCTGAACGATTTCTGGAAGTTCGACCCGACTCTGGGACCCAACGGCGAATGGACGTGGATCACCGGGGGTAACACCATTGGTCTCTACGGTGGTCAGCCCGGTGTCTATGGAGTCGCGGGAGTTCCAGATTTTGCCAACACTCCCGGGGCTCGCTTCAGCGCTGTGACTTGGACGGATGCCTCCGGCAGTCTCTGGCTCTTTGGTGGCCAGGGCTATGACTGGACCGGTGCCTACTCCGGCTTCCTCAATGATCTGTGGGTCTTCACGCCAGGCACAGACAATAGTATTGGCACGTGGACATGGATGGGCGGCAGCAACATCATTCCACCTCCTTCACCCTTGGGCCTTCAGCCTGGTCAGCCGGGAGTTTACGGCACATTAGGCACGCCAGCCGCAGCGAACACACCGGGCGCTCGCATTGGCGCAGCTCCATGGATCGATGCTTCCGGGGATCTCTGGCTCTTCGGTGGCCAAGGCTACGACGCGAACGGATCCCAAGGGTATCTGAACGATTCCTGGAAATACCAGCCCTGACGGAAGGCCCTCCAAAAGAGGCGATGGCTGCGGCGCGAGAACTACACGCATTGCAGCTATCGCCTCACTTTTACAACCGGCATGCCTTTACCAGAGTGACGATCTGATAGGGAACCATTCAGGCCCGATCTTCTCGAAGGTGTTGTCGCCCGTTCCGCCTCTACTGGCTTCTGAGCTTCCCGTCGCTCCTTCCTTTCATCATCCGGAATGAGTACCTGTGAAAAAGTACCCATCCCCAGTGTTCGGTAATGCAATAGCCTCAGAAATAGAGCCGCTAATGAACGTCTGCGGTCATCGGCAGACCCTCGATTCCGTGGCGCTTCAACGCGGGGGCGAAGCCTCCTTTTCTCCCATCTTGAGAATCTTCTCTACCTCATCCGGGTCGTCCATTGGTATCGAGGCCAGCTTGCGGGCCTGGCCGTAATCCGGATCCTTAGGATCTTTGGCTTTCGCAGGATCGAAGATCCGCCGGTCTACAGGAACCGCACTGTATGGCCGGAAGTCGGGCTGCGTAGTAAAGGCATCCGAAAAGTCATTGGCTAGCGCATCAAACATATTCAACGGCGGGAGGCCAAAGATTTCGTAAAGCGTGCGGTGCATGCTTAGGATGGTCGTGTGCCGGTGCGAAACATAGCCCCGCCTGACCCAGGGACTGATGATCAGTAAAACACTTCTCTGAGCGTCTACATGATCCGGTTCCCCGCCTGCATCGTCCTGAGTTACAAAGATCGCCATGTTCTTCCAATATGGGGTGTGCGAAAGAAACTCAACGATTCGTCCCAACGCCAGATCGTTGTCCGCCATCCATGACGCAAGATAGGGATAACCTTTATTCGGCTTTGGCCCCGTGCCATGGTCATTACAGATGGCGATGTTGATAAAGGAGGGAAATTTCTTGCCTCCGTGGATGTATCGTTTTTCAATATCCCGCATGAACCATTCCGCCCGGTACTGGTCCGGAATATTCATGTTGAAGATGGGAAAACCGAAGGCGGTGTTGTCGAAGAGGATTTTCGGCATAGGCACGTTCACCACTTCACGTGCGCCGGTGGGGCGTTCGTCTTCATCTTCTTCGACTCCCGGAAACTCGAAGCCTTCGCCATAGTTGCGGAAAGAGACTTGATGGCGGCCGAGGTTATCCCACATGGAGCCGGCTTCCGGATAATCTTCCGGAATGAGCGCTGCATTCGAGCCCATCGAATAGAGGCGTCCTGGAGCAGTACTATCCTTCTTGAACTTCCACCCGACCGAATATGTCATTTGCATGAGGTTATTAGGCTGCACCCCCACCAGCCAGCGATGCCCCACACCAGACGCCTCCGGCTCCATATAGAAGTTGTCACTCACCGTAAAAGAACGAGCCAGCGCGTTGTGATTCATCATTACGCCGACATTTTCAAGAGTGGGCTGACCATCCTGCGTGATCGTTTGATGCATCCCCCAGCGGAGCAGCGAAGGATCATCATTCGCGTCGGGAATGCGATCGAAGATGGTGTCGTAGACGTGATTTTCCTTGGTGATGAATACGACGTATTTGATCTCCGGGGACACACTGCCCGGAATACCGGGGATAATCGAGCTGGACATAGCCGCCCTGTCGGTTTCACGATTCACGATGCCGTTGTTTTCCAGGACACGCTCGCTCATCTCCTCCAGCTTTTCCACGGAAGGATTATTAAGGATGCTCAGCACGCCACGTAGGTCGCGAAAGTCGTCCTTCGCCGCATTGGCGCCGGCATTCGGTCCATTGCCGAAGCCTTTAAAAGAGATGCAGGCCAGGTGCAGGCCATCAGGTGAGATGGTTACGCGGTAGGGATACCAGGGCGTCGGGATGTGCCCAATCACCTGGAGCGTGTGTGCGTCCATGATTGCAATGGCGTTGATTCCGCTCTCCGTGACATAGAGCTTGGCTCCATCCGGTGACATCACCATGCCCGCGGGCCCCACGCCGCGCACCTGCGCCACCAAAGGCGAGGGAACGATACGTTGCTTGGCTTCTAACTTGCCGCTCGTCAGATCGAAGCGTTCGATCATATCGTTGTTGCCGTTGGAGACGTAAAGATTGTCATCGCTCACCACCACAAAGTTGGGAGCGCTTCCGCCAACCGTTTTGCCGTTATCGGAAGGTGCACCGATGAGCAGTCCTGTCTTCCAGCGATGGAGCACCCGGGGCTCCTGCGGGTTAGAGACATCCACATCTGCGATGGAGAAGGATTGCAGCCCGTTATCATCACCCAGGCCGCGGATTTTGCGACCTTCAAACTCAACACCGTCACGCGCCTCTTTGCTTGGATAACCGTAGGCGGGCCGAGTAAGCCCACGTGGATCGGACTTTCCATCCGTAGGTGCTGGGATTGCGCTGTACTCGAACAGGCCAATGTTGGCTACGAAGACGCGATTGCCGGAAGCAGCCAGCGTATATGGATAACGGCCAACCGGCGTAGATCCCACCACGCTTCGCTGCACGGTATCCACAATCACGAGGCGAAAGTTCGTCACATCGGCACAGTAGAGATGGCGGCCATCTGCCGAAACCTTAAGGTCGGCAGCATAGCTATCCTCAAAGTTCTTCCCTGCGACTTTTACATTGAGCGGAATCTCAGCCAGCATCTGAGTCGAAGTTGTGTCGAAAATGTAGACAGTTCCCTTGTCCCCGCCGCTCCAATAAAGCAACTTGCCGTCTGGAGAAAAATCCGCTCCGCCTGCATTCAAACCGCCACCATGCCTGCCGCCCGGCTTCGGTGAGTTGAATGCAACAATCTTCGGCTTGCCTAATTGCCAGTTCGTCACAATCTGCCCGACACCCTCGCTGGCTACAAAAAGCTGGTTGCCATCACGGCTCGTGGCCAGGCCGTACGGATTGCGGCCGATGGGGAAATGTCTACCTTCAGGCCTCAGGTAACGGCCATTGGGAAGTATGGTGGTCCCCGCCGGATCATGCTTGGCGTACTCGTCCACCGCCGGCGCATGCAAGTAGGTTTGAGCGCGCGCTACGGCCGTCCCGAGAAGCCAAATAACCAAGAATATCTGTATGTAAGAGTTGTACGAAGAAAACTGTTGTTGTTTCACTTGTTCTCCCAGTTGTTCTCAAAAAGCAAAGGCTTCATCGGGCGTTTCATAGCTTCAAGGATCTCTCGAGATGTAAATGAGGCGCAAAATGACGTGGGCCTTAAATAAGGCCCACGTCAAGGACAAACATTGCCGGATTAGAATTCAAGCCGGGCCGCAACCTGCCCGGTACGGGCGCCTAGGCTGCTAGTGATGTAACCGAAGGTGTTCGAAGTGACGTTGCTGTTTGGGTCGGCAAGGTTCGTGTGGTTGAGCACATCGGTGAAGGTGCCTTCCACGCGCAGGTGGAGATTCTCGATGATCTGGAATCTCTTCGAGAGGCCGGCGTTCAGATTAACGTAGCCGGGACCCGAGACACTGCCGACGCCATTGTTGCCGAAGCGGCCGATGGGCAGCGGGTGCTCCGCTCCAGGTCCGGTGTAGACCGGTGTGCCGTCCGCGTTAAAGCCAGCGCCGGTGTGGCAGGCCATGCCGACTCCCGAAACCCATGAAGGATCGCCGGGACAGGCATAGGCGCCGGGGTTGAGCCAGTGGAGGCGCGACCCGCCGCGTTGATGGAGGCCTGCGCCTATAACCTTGTCAGGGTACTGCGAGCGTCCCGGAGGCGTGAAGCCTGCGAGCGCGCTCGAAAGGCCCGAACCCGTGCCGGAGGGGTCCATCTGGTTGCCGGGAATATAAGGCGTAATCCAATCGCCAGAGTGCCAGGTGAAGATAGAGGTGAGGCGCCATCCGCCAACAATGAGGTCAGCAGCGCGGTTCATGCTGCCACCGAAGCGCTTGCCGCGTCCGAAGGGCAGATCGTAGAGGGCAGTGGTGTTCCAGTAATAGCGGGCCTGGGTGCCTTCGTTACCGAAGTCAACACGGGCGCTGAGCGGGGTGGTGGAGCGGTTACCGCCGGTTTCACCGCCGTTGGTGGCTCCGGCAGCCGCACCCTGGTTGTCAGCCAGCGACTTGTCGAAGGTGAATTCGGAGTTGAATTCGAGGCCACTCTGCAAGCGATGGTTGGCCGCAAGCTGTAGAGAGTGATAGCTGGCGTCAGCACCGGTTGCGCGGGTATTGATGGTGCCCCAATTCGGGAACAACCGCGAAGTAATGGGCGCATTGTAAGCCGAGACGGTACTGGAGTAAGGCAGGGTGTTTTCATCTGGCGCCCAGACAAGCTGGTGGCTTTCGGAACCGATATAGGAGACGCGGGCTCCATAGCCGTGGCCAAAGTCGTGCTCGATGCCAAGCGACCACTGCTCGGTGTAAGGGTCCTTCCAGTTGACGGAATTGGCGGTGCCGAAGTAGTCGGTACCGTAGCAGTTAGTGCAGCCGCCGTTGCCGGCGCCCGCAAAGATCTGCGGCCACTGGAAACCGACCTTGCCGGGGCCGCCGTAGGTGTTGGCATACTGCGACGTGCCGGCCTGGAGGGTGCCGGTCAGCGAGTAATAGGAACCGCTATTCATGGAGGCATTATAGATACCGAAGCCGCCACGAACAGCCCAGTTGTCATTGGCGAACGGACGGAAAGCAAAGCCGAAGCGAGGCTCGAAGCGCAGCCAGGGATGCTTCCGGAGACCAATAGGCAGGCCAGCCTGATCGTTGTTGAGTACCGGCATACAAGGCGCGCCATTGATAGTCGCGTTGTTGGTATTGTGGATGCCGTCGGGGTCGCAGGCATTGGCGCTTTCCAGATAAGGGATGCTAAGGATGCTGTTGAAGCCCTTCATGTAGACGCTGGCACCACTGAGCGTTGTACTCGGATTAAAGTTGCCGAGACTGCCGTGACGGTCATAGTAGCCGGGCTGAAGCTCGTAACGAACGCCATAGTTGAGGGTAAGGCGGTCGCTGATGCGCCACTCATCCTGCGCAAAGGCATAAGTATGGGCAGTGAGACCGTCGTTGTCGAATTGTACGTCGTCATACCAGGAGCTGAAGGGCACGCCGAAGAGAAAGTCGGCAAAGTCGATCTTGTTGACAAGGCCCTGGCTGCCGTTAGACGCAAAAGCGTAGTTGCCGTATTGGTCATCGCCGAAGAAGCTCGACGTTGAGTAAGACTCGAAGGACTGGTACTGGTAGCCGAACTTCATCGTGTGAGGGCCCTTGTTCCAGAGCAAGGTGTCCGCGTAGATGTAGGTATAGCTCTTGCTGGGACTGTTCAGACGGCCACCGATGCCGGTGATGTTGTAGAAGCTGACGTCCGGCAACCCATTGAACCACAGGTTCTGGAGGCCAACCCAGCCAGCACCCTGGGTCCAGGCCTGTCCATTGAAAGGCACATTGCTGACACTCTCATTGCGAGCGAAGGCGAAGCTGCCTTCGTTGATGATGTTCGGCGTGATGGTCCAGTTGGTATCGACCTTAAGGGCGCGGTTGGCGGTGGAGCTTACCTTGTCAGGCAGCAGCCAGCTGGCAAAGCTGTCGCTGCCGTTGTTCTTCCAGTTGAAGCTGCCCCAAAGCAGGAATTTCTGGTTGGAGCCAAAGTATTTGTCGCCACGAACGTTGAACTGCTTGGAGTTGGCTGTGTTGTCGGTGTTACCCTGCCAGTTGGCAACACCGTTATCAGTGTAGGAATTCGGATCGCCGATGTTCGGGCTGGGATAGAAGGTCTTGAGTATATTGGCGGCGATGGGGCTGATGGCGCTGGAGGGAATCGAAGTGCCGTAGTTCGCTCCGGTGTTCGGGTCAACGATGCTGGAGCCCGCGGGAAAGTAAGGGGAAACGTAGTTGGTGAAATCACCGCTCTTCATTAGATTGCTGGGCACAACAGAGAAAGTGGTGGATTTCGCGGGGTGACTCCACTGCTCGTATGTACCAAACCAGAAAGTCTTGCCGCGGCCATTGTAGTGCGGAATCACGAGCGGGCCGCCGGCGCTGCCGCCCCAGGTATTGCCGATCTGCGAGGGCTTGGTCAGAGTGACGGGATAGGTATACGGAATGGCGTTAAAAGCTGAGGACTGGTAGTACCAGAAGGCCGAACCGTGGAGGTGATTGGTACCGCTCTTGGTGGTGGCAACGATCTGGCCGGGGTCACCATATTCGGCGTTGACCTGCACACCGTCGGCACGGATTTCACCGATGGCTTCTGAAGAGGGCCAGCCGTTGTTTCCGTCCGTGAATTGTATGGTAACGCCGTCAATGGCGGTATCAGTGAAGAAGCTCTGCGGCCCCTGCATAGTGCCGCCCTGCATTCCGGGTAGATAGCCAACGATATTTTCCGGACTGGTGCCACCGAAGCTGGCGCGGGTGTTGATGGGCAGGTCGATGGCCATGTCCATCGAGAAGGTGCCGCTGATGGTGGCGCTTTGCGTTTCAATGGCCGGGAGCACATTGCCATTGACTTCCACCTGCTGTTGAACGGCGCCGACGCCCATCGTGGCGTCAAGGCGCAGATCCTGTCGGACGTTCAGCGTGAAGTTCTTGGCCTCATACTTTTCAAAGCCGTGAGCTTCTACAGCGAGCGAGTAGTGGCCCGCAACGACATCGAGGTAGGTATAGTCGCCAGTACCGCTGGAGTGGCCGGCACGGACTACGCCCGTGTCGAGGTTGGTAAGGGTAATCGTTGCACCGGGAATCACAGCGCCCTTGGCGTCTTTGACGGCGCCTACGATGGAACCCTGAGTAGCCTGTGCGTGCCCCACCGCGCAGTTCAACAACAACAGCAACAGGCAGAGGACCATCCCTGCCGTTTGGCTGCAAAGATTAGCAGGCCGATTGCATTTTGTTGCACTCTGCGTCTTGAAGCGCTCTCTCCCGCCACTCAATTTCGTCCACAAGAACTCCGGGAAGAAACCGGTAATAGTTTTCCTCTGGCAGAGAGATTGACGTAGATCGATAAATGAGAAGTGATGCACGATAACGCCTCCTTAAGGTGATTACTGCGGAAAAATGACCAATTAATTTGCCACTGTTCCACTTGACATGTGGAACTGCGCCGGCGAATCGCTTCTACAGATTCCGTGCTCGTTGTCCTCTTACCGAACAACAGAGAAACGTTTGGATTTCACAAAAATAATGCACACACATACAATTAATCATGAATGTTCGGTCAATAAAAATGACTGAATGTTCATGTATTATTTTGAAATGAGCCTCCGATCTGTTTGTAAAGATGAAATTCAGAGTTCGGTCTATGACGTAGGGATCATTGGCGGAGGCGTTGTCGGCTGCGCAGTTTTGCGCGCCCTGACCTTGGCCGGACTAAAGTGCGTATTGCTTGAACGCGGCCCCGATTTGCTTTCAGGTGCAAGCAAAGCTAACTCGGCAATTTTGCACACCGGCTTTGATGTCTTGCCGGGAACCCTTGAAGCTCAGCTGCTACATGCGGGAAGAGCACAATATCTCAAGATTCGAGAGCAGCTTGGACTGCCCATCCTCGAAACAAACGCTGTTCTAGTTGCTTGGAATGAAGAACAGGCCAACAAACTTCCAGCAATCATAGACAAGGCACACGTCAATGGAATCACCGCTGTCAGGCCACTCAAGGCCGATGAATTGAGGGTTGCTTATCCAGCTATCTCCAATTCCGCAGTTGCGGCGCTCATGGTCCCGGGTGAATATGTCGTCGATCCTTGGTCAACTCCTCTGGCATACGCCTTGCAAGCGCTCGCAAACGGAGCTCATATCGAGCGCCTTGCAGAAGTACAGAGTGCCAAGCGTAGTGACCATACCTGGTGCTTGAGTACGCCCCGCGGAGAGTTCCGCGCCAGGCTCGTGATTAACTGCGCCGGCAATTTCGGGGATGTCGTAGAAAGCTATGTGCGTCCAAGCCCCTTTAAGATCAAGCCTCGCAAAGGACAGTTCATTGTTCTCGACAAGACCGCGCGTAGATGGGTGCAGTCCATAGTATTGCCAGTGCCTTCGGAATTCACGAAAGGCATCGTGGTCACTCCAACTATCTTTGGCAATGTTCTTGTTGGCCCCACTGCAGAAAGCCAGGAAGAACGGGAACAAGTGTCCGTCGATTCCGCCACTTTGGGAAACCTTCTGAGTGAGGCATCACGCACTATCCCTGCCTTGGCAGATGAGCCCATCTGCGCAACTTTCGCCGGATTGCGGCCTGCCATTGAACAAAACGATTATTTTGTTGAAGCGCTTCCGTCAGATTTTTGGATAACGGTATCAGGTATACGTTCCACTGGCCTCACTTCCGCCCTGGGAATTGCGGATTATGTAACAGGCTTGACGGAGGAACATTTCGTCCAGCTTGCTCCTATTCGAGATCCGATCTGGCCGCGACTTCCAAATCTGGCTGAACACCTGCCTCGAGACCACCAGCGGCCAGGCCGTGGCGACCTGGTCTGTTTCTGTGAACTCGTGACTCGCGATGAAATAAATGCGGCTCTCTCCGGCCCACTGCCGGCAGGAGATATGGGAGGCCTCAGACGCCGCACGCGTGCAGGATTAGGCCGCTGCCAAGGATTCAATTGCATGGCAGAGCTTTGTTCGATAGCGAATGAGAAGCTGCTCTCCCCCTTACCACTGCCAGAAAGGAATCACGGTGCAGTCTGAGATTCTGGATTTACTAATCATTGGCGCTGGGCCAACGGGTCTCTCGGCCGCAGATGAAGCAACGAAACTTGGACTAAAGCGGGTAGTTGTCCTCGAACGCGAATCAGAAGCAGGTGGCACGCCACGCCATTGCGGCCATTTGGGCTTTGGCATGCAGGACTTCAAGCGGTTGTATAGCGGACCAAAGTATGCAGAACGGCTTCGACAACTCACTAGCAGATTCGAAGTTCGATGTGGACACGCGGCAACAGAGATTGCTAGTCACGGCAGAGTAATAATCAGCAGTCCACAAGGACCATATAGCATTACTGCCAGGCGTGTGCTGATGGCGACGGGAACATATGAGAAAACAAGCGCACAGCGGCTTATGCCAGGCGCGCGTCCGTTTGGAGTTCTCACAACAGGCGCACTTCAGCGCTTTATCTACCTGCATCGTCGCTTGCCGTGCCTTGCGCCAGTCGTCGTCGGCAGTCAGCTCATTGCCTATTCCACGATCCTTACTTTACGTCACATGGGAGCAAAGCCTGTTGCAATCATCGAGCCTGAAGCACGCGTGCGTACCTCATTATTTGTTACATCAGCAGCGCGCCTGATTTTCGGAGTTCCAACTCTATCTGGCGCGCGGATCAGCGATATTCAAAATGGTAACAAGGTAGAGATGATAACCATCGAACATCACGGCGCAAAACAAGAAATACACTGCGATGGAGTTGTCTTTACTGGAGATTGGATTCCGGAAGCAACACTTGCGCGTACATCACATATTGGTATCGACCCAACGACGAATGGCCCATGGATCGACGATGAGGGTCGTACGCACGACCCTCAACTCTTCGCTGCCGGCAATGTAATTGGCTCTATTCGATCCGCGGGAGCATGTGCAATGGCGGGACGTAGGGCTGCTCGCACGATATTTAAGGAATTTCAGAAACATTCGATTTTATCCGAAGAGAAAACTCCGGGCATGACTCTATGAGCATCCTTTCCATCGACCAGGGAACCAGTTCCACGAAAGCATTTGTATTCAGGCCTGACGGCGGCTTTGAATTCATGCACAGCATCGCGCATCAACAGTTTTACCTCCCTCAGGGGCGGGTAGAACATGATGCTGAAGAGCTTGTCTCGAACGTCGAAACGTTGATCGATCAGGCATTGCTCAAGCATCCGGACATCTCAGCCATTGCGTTGGCTAACCAGGGAGAAACCGTAGTCGCCTGGGATAGACGCACAAAAAAGCCCTTGAATAAGGCAATCGTCTGGCAGGATCAGCGCACGCAGCCCGAATTGGACGCACTGCCGGCAGAAACGAAATCTCTGATTACAGAACGCACGGGCCTGCCCGTCGACGCCTACTTTGCAGCCGCGAAACTTGCATGGCTTTATAAGAACGTACCATCCGTCGCAGTTGCGGCCGAGGCTGGACATCTCGGCTTGGCAACATCCGACGCATTCTTTATCGACAGGCTAACCGGCAATTATGCAACCGATCTCACGACAGCTTCCCGCACCAGTCTCATGAATCTTTATTCATGCTGTTGGGATGAAAAGCTCTGTCAGATATTTCAAGTTCCCATCGATACTTTGCCGCCAATTAAGGCGCCTGTAAGCCATTTCGGATTCGTCCGCAGGAGTTCCAGGGAGATTCCGCTGCTGGTGTCCATTGTTGACCAGCAAGCCTCGCTCTTCGGGCACGGCTGCAGGCTCCCTGGCGATGCAAAAGTGACCCTTGGAACTGGCTCCTTCGCCATGAAGCTCTGCGGCGTCATACCCGAGCACAGCAATCAAGGGATGATTCCCACGGTCGCCTGGGCACTGGTGGACGGTCCTCCTGTCTATGCGTTGGATGGCGGAGATTACACTGCTTCAACTGCGCTCGAATGGGCTATCCGCATTGGAATTGCTCAGAGCTTGCATGATTTTGAACTTTCCACGGACCTTTCCGCTCTTGAAAAGGGATTGATCTTTATTCCGACGCTTTCTGGTTACGGAGCTCCGCACTGGGACCGTTCGGCAGCCGGGGCATGGATCGGACTCCGCCAGGAAACGACTGCGGAAGATATGCGTCGCGCTTTGCTGGAAGGTATCGCTCTGCGTGCCGTTGAATTGATCGAATCCCTTGGAGTACCCGCCGATAGACTCATATCTGTGGATGGCGGAATGACTTCCAATACCTGTCTCCTGCAATCTCTGGCAGATTTTCTCGGACGTCCAATACAAGTGCGCGATAGCGCAACAACCGCTCTAGGAGCAGCACAATTATGCTTTTTTGGAACAAAGCAAACGGTCCCAGTGCATACCGCTTCAAGCGGCATCGTCATAGAGCCATCCAGGAAAAGCAATTTTCTGCTAAGTCTCCGTCCTCGCTTCACCCAGGCTGCAGAGTTAATTCGTGCCTTCTCCAGTAAGTCAGTCAACGCATGTTAATCAATTTCGAAGCATGCGTAAGTAAAAATGGATCCGCGGCCTCATTTCAGAATTACACATGATTAGAACCAATGGTGTTGTCGAAAATATGGATCAACAATCGACTTCTCCTTTGGACGAAGATGCACAGACTCTCGGGTCTATGGGATACAAGCAGGAGCTCTCACGGCGCATTGGTGGATTCTCCAATTTTGCGGTTTCATTTTCGCTTGTCTGCGTTCTCGCGGGTGGGATTACAGCATTTCCCAATGCTCTTTCTGCCGGGGGGCCTTTTTCCGCGGCGATAGGCTGGCTTATTGGCGGTCTATTTGCAGTTGTCGTTGCTTGTTCGATGGGCCAGATTGCCTCGGCTTACCCCACTGCCGGAGGTCTGTATCATTGGTCTTCCATTCTTGGGGGCCGAGCGTGGGGGTGGACAACGGCGTGGCTCAATTTAGTCGCGCTCATTTTTACGACGGCTTCAGTGGATGTCGGCGCCTATCAAATATTCACGAATTCATTCCTGAGAGACCTTTTCCGCATTCAGCTGGCATGGAATTCCGCTTTTTCTATTTGGGGCCTCTCAGTCAATCCTTGCCAACTCCTAATCGTATTACTCATCCTGTTTTCTCAGGCGTTATTCAATCATTTTGGGATTCGCCTCACTTCCCTGCTTACGGACTTTTCTGGCTATTTGATTTTTACAGTCACCATTCTCCTGACTGCGTCAATCCTCTTCTTCGGAACAACTCATAATTTTGCGTCCATTTTTCAGTTCACAAATAACACAGGGCAACCTGGCGGAGTCTATCCACAAATGCGATCCCCTCTTGTCGCATTTCTCCTCGGCCTGCTCTTTCCCATGTACACAATCGCCGGCTACGACGCATCCGCGCATACCGCAGAGGAAACCGTCAATGCTCGCGTAGCTGTTCCACGCGCAATGCTGCACGCCGTGCTGTGGTCGGTAGTCCTTGGGTTCGCGATGACGATTTCGTTTATCAGCGTTGCGCCGGATTTGCATGCGCTTGCTGCGGCGGGATCTCAATCTTGGTTCGTATTATTTAACCAGTTGCCGATCCCATGGTGGTTGCGGATGACACTGGTAACGTTGCTGGTGATTGTGAACTATCTATGCGGACTTGCCGCGATTACATCTACATCGCGCATGGTTTATGCATTTGCCCGGGATCATGGATTGCCGTTCTCTGCACGTCTCAAGTCAGTAAGCCCAACCTATCGCACGCCCGTCACCGCCATTTGGTTCACTGCCCTTCTGTCCTTTGCCGTAACGCTCTATTCGCCTGCTTTTGCAGCACTCTCAGCAGGCAGTGTAGTGTTCTTATATATCTCCTATGCAATGCCGGTGGGAGCAGGGCTGCTCGCAGAAGGAAAGACGTGGACCAGCTTTGGTCCATTTCGCCTTGGCAGGCTCTCAAAACCCTTTGCCATGATTACTATCGCCGGCGTACTGCTGCTCATCTATGCTGGTGTCCAGCCTCCTTCAGACATAATCCTTAACTATGCCGTCGGATTAGGCGCAGTGCTTTTGTTACTCTGGCTTCTGCGTGAGCGGCGCCAATTCCAGGGACCGCCCATGAAGCAGAGATTCGAGAAAAGCAAAGAAGCAGGCTCAGCCATGAGCCCGCAAGAAATTGAAGTTGCGATCTCGCAAGATTGAAGCGCCAATGTTAAGTCACAGCAATCTGGACATCCACTTCCGCATCCGCAAGAGCTTGAGATAGCGGATCTATTGGAGGGACTTCCGTAACCAGGCGATCAATCTCATTCAGTTGGCAGACGCGGAACAGCCCCATTTTCTTAAATTTTCTCGAATCAGCCAACACAGTCAAAGAACGCGCCTGTGCAGTCATCGCTTTCGCAATCTCTGCCTCTTCAACCGTGTAGTCCATCGCCCCTTCCACATCGAGCGAACCTACAGTAATCACTGCATGCACAGCATGAAACTGATTGATCTGGCCGACAGCAAGCGCCCCGCGATTTTCCATTGCCTCGTCAGAATATTCTCCGCCGATCAGGAAGGCGCGATTATCATTGCGGCTTCGCGTCATAATCTGAGCGATCAGTACAGAGTTTGTAATTACAGTTAGTCCTTGTCGGCGCGCAAGCTCTTCCGCAAAAAGAACTGTTGCTGACCCTGTATCAACAAACAATGTATCCCCTGGATGAAAAAAACTCGCAGCTGTGCGGGCAATCGCTCGCTTTTCTCGAAGCTGTTCAGTCATTCGGAGCTGAAATGGCCCCTCCCCATTTGGCTGGGGCAAAGATGCTCCTCCATGAACTTTCCAGAGACGCCCTTCCGAAGCTAGAACAGTAAGGTCCCGCCTGATAGTCTCTTGGGAAGTCTCAAGAATGCCAGCTAGAGCATTGACCTCCACTCGACCATTGTCGCGCAGCAATTCCAATATTTTCTCGTGCCGTTCATGGGGACGCATGCTCTAACAATATCGCACTGCTACAACTCTGTATGCTGCCTGGAACCTGTGTATCCGTAATAAACAAGAGGTACTCGTTACCGGCTCCGCCTCGCCCAAATGCTATCCGGACGTATAGCGGGAAAGGTTTTGGGGATTGAGGACAAGTTTGGACGCGATTTATCGTTCGGAAAGCTGTGTTTGATGCTGAGATGGCGTCGCAAGGAGAGTGCCGAATGGAAGGTTAAAGGTGGACAGGCAAATGGCGTGCCCGGCTAGAACGGATTTCGCGATCACTGGAATCAGCAAATTCTCGCACAGTGAATAGTGGAAGGAAAGACTGACTAATCCCATCTAATTTCAGCTGGAACCCTAAGCTACAGAATCATTGCGCCATCTCGTTAAGATTTGCCACGCTCACCTAATTCTCCTCTCCATAGTGAAGAATTTAGCAGATTGAGATATATCTTTACGTTATTTTTAAGTCAACTGTTTATTTTTTGACCATAAATCTAATACTTTTATTGTTTTTGAATATATAGTGGAACTAAAACAGGAAAGGGCGCATTCCGGCGATATGAAAATCAAGAGTATTCAGGCGGCAGGCTTACGGGGAGCCACTCCAGAGGGAGGCTGGTCCAAGGAAATCAGGCAGGACGACTGCATCCATACTTTGATCGCAGTGCACACTGACGAAGGGATCACTGGATGGGGATCGGTATTTACGAACAGCGCTCTCGTGGAAGCTGCACTGGGAATTCTTGAGCCTTTCTATTGCGACGAAAACGCCCTGGAGCCCGAGCGTGTCAGTGAAAAGCTTCATGCCAACACTTTCTGGATGGGCCACGGCGGTAGCATTACGCACACCATCAGCGGCATCGACATAGCCCTTTGGGACATTTTGGGCAAGGCAACGGGACAGCCTGTCGGAAGGCTCCTAGGAGGAATGTTCCGCAACAAGGTCTTGCCTTACGCTTCTCTTCTTATGCAGGAGCCTGAACCCCTCAGAGAGAAACTGCAAGCGGTGCGGGAGCGTGGTTTTCGTGCCTTCAAGATTGGTTGGGGACCATTTGGCCGCACAAGCACACTGATGGACGAGCAAATCGTGAAGGCAGCCCGCAGAGCCGTTGGTCCCGATTGCTACCTCATGGTGGATGCAGGCGGCAGTGACGCATTCTGGCCGCAGGGCTACAAATGGGCTTTGCGCACTGCACACATGCTGGCAGACTATAACGTGCACTGGTTCGAGGAGCCTCTCGCTCCGGATAATCTTCGGGACTATATCCTTCTTCGCCAGAATGCACCGCTACCTATCTCAGGCGGTGAGGTGCTCACGCGGCGGCAGACCTTCATTCCATGGATCACCGGTGGTGCATTCGATATCGTTCAACCCGACGTAACCAAGGTTGGGGGTATCAGTGATTCACGACGCATTGCGTGGATGGCTGAAGACCACGGTATTCGCTATATTCCTCATGGTTGGAATACCGCGCTTGGTCTCGCCGCAGATTTGCATCTAGCTGCTGCATGCCGTCATACCACCATGGTCGAATATATCTCTGGATCGCCTTTTGTAGATGAAATCGTAGAAACCTCATGGAAGCTGGACGCTTCGGGGATGCTCGATATTCCTCGCAAACCAGGACTTGGCATATCCCTCGATCTGGATGCTGTTGAAAAACATACTGGAGTTAAATTTAGCGCTTCATAAAACGAGGGGGACGCTTGTTCAGGAGGCCAATATATCTCGATCAGGATGACAGATCGCAAATCAATCGGACTGCCGTTGTCACCTTCTGCACAATGATTTTTTTACTGGTCGCAGGCAATGCCATTGCGCAGAGTCCTGAGACTCCCTGGAGCGAACCAGAGCCTGTCTCCGCTCACCAGGCAAGTCTGCTGCAGCCTTTCTGGAAGGGCAATCGAGTCTCCAACGAGCCTCTCTTCTTCCTCAAGACAGATAACAAACCACTAGCCACGGCGCGACTCCTCTTCGTACCGTCGAAGATTATTGCACTCTCCAGCGTCAATGGAGCAACCGCCTTCGAACCAGGACGGGACTACACGTGGAAGGCAGGCACCAACCTGCTTACCCTAACGCCAGGATCGCGCATACCGTTCAAGACTTGGAAAGAGATGCATCCCCCTATCGGATCGCCACACTCGCTGGGCAAGGCTCCGGGTGGCAAGACAAGTCTTTACTTCATTGAGAACAGCCCGGTATTTCAAAACCTGCAGCCACTGGCCACATATGAACACGCCGCCAGGTGGGCCGGGCACATGCCCCAATCAGGCTCTGTTGAACTGGCCAGAACGATGGCACGGCTGCGCGCGAAGCAGCCGGTCCATATCGTAGTTTTAGGAGACAGCATTTCCGCCGGCGCGGGCGCATCGAGCCTCTTTCACGAGTTCCCCTATCAACCTGCATATGTCGATATCGTCGCCGACGGCCTGCGTCTCCGTTATGGCTCGCACATATCCATCACCAACCTCTCCGAAGGAGGCCAGGACACTGCATGGGGCGTCACCAGGATCTCCGACGTTATCGCGGCAAAACCGGATCTGGTCATTCTCTCCTTTGGCGGCAACGACGGCAGCAGACGCTTCACCGCGAAGGACTACGAAGAGAACAATCGAAAGATGATCGCCGACGTCCGCGTCGCGCTACCTGAGGCGGATATCATCCTGACTGCCACGATGGGCGCCAACCCCGAATGGGACATGTCTGCTTTCCCTCTGTACCCGCAGTATCTCGATGCGCTCAATCGCCTGAAAGGTCCAGGTGTTGCCGTCGCAGACCTCACCACCATCTGGGCAGACATGCTGAAGATCAAGAAGTTTTACGACCTCACAATGAACGGTATCAACCATCCAAACGACTTTGGCCAGCGCGTCTACGCTCACGTCGTTCTGCAACTCTTCAACTGATTGGAAAGAGGAGCACATGTACTTCAAGAAACAGAACACTATGGCGCCAATCTCTGTGCGGAATCCCCTTTCTACGGCTGCTTCGATAGCTCTGACAACCACCGCCGCGATTCTGATCTGCACTTCGCAAAGATCGCTCCATGCTCAGGATGCTGCGAGTAATCGGTCGAATGAACCAGAGTTGCCCGCAGCACATCAAGCCACACTGCTACGGCCATTCTGGATTGGTAATCGCATGTCAAATGAGCCGATCCTTTTCCTTAAGGAACCGGACCTGCCATATGCCACAGCCCGGCTTCTCTTCGCACCCACTAGGCTGTTGAGTCTCTCAAGCGTCAACGGTGCGATCGAGTATGTCGAAGGCCGGGATTACACCTGGAAACGCGGCAGCAATCTTCTCACGCTGACCAAAGACTCGCGGATCCCGTTCAAGACTGTAGCCGAAATGCATCCTCCGGTCGGCGCACCGAACACTCTCGGTAAAACGAAGGACGGCAAAAGCAGCCTCTTCTTCATCGGCAATGGGCCGGAGTTTCAAAACATCCAACCACTCGCCACATATGAGCACAAACAGAAGTGGGCTGGTCATATTCCACCATCTGGACAATCCGAGTTAGGCAGAACCATTGCCAGGCTATCTGCAAAGCGGCCAGTCAAGATCGTGGTTTTTGGCGACAGCATCTCCACTGGGGCAAGCGCCTCAAGCATGTTCAACGAGTTCCCTTACCAACCTGGATATCCCGACATCGTCGCAGATGGTCTTCGTTTTCACTACGGCGCGTCTATCTCGGTCACCAATCTATCCGAAGGCGGGCAGGACTCCAGATGGGCGACCTCTCAAGTTGCAAAAGTAGTTGCAGCGAAACCTGATCTGGTAATCATCGGTTTCGGCATGAACGACGCAAGCAGACGATTCACGGGTGAAGAGTACGCAAAGAATATTCAGACCGTTATCTCCGAGATTCAAGTGGCACTACCCGGAACCGACTTCATTCTCGTCGCTACGATGGTCGGAAATCCGGACTGGGATCAAACCGTGCCGGAACTGTATTCGCAGTACCGCGAAGTGCTTACACGCATGAAGAAGCCAGGCATCGCCGTTGCAGACCTGACCACGGTGTGGCAAGAGATGCTGCACATTAAAAAGTTCGACGACATTACGGCGAACGGTCTCAACCACCCAAACGATTTCGGACAGCGCACCTATGCGCACGTAATCCTGCAGCTAATGCAATAGTCACGCTGCTTTGCTTACGGCTGACGACGTCATCGCCCTTCAATTCGGCTGATAACGATCGCGACAGCGCTGGCATGTTCGTTAAGCCGAACATCGCATCCTGAAAGCTTTGCGTGCCGGCATTGCCCTCTGTCGCTAGAAGCGCTGCACAATATCTCCCTCGCAACGTTTTTGTGGCCGAAACAGGCGTGCTGGCAAGATGAGATCCTCCCAGAAAATGAGAGAGAGTTGCAACGGCTAAGGCCGCGGCAACTCTCTCTCTGCTCTTGTTGCTGCTATCGAATGCCAGAGTTCGTTGTTAGAACCGGATGTATCCCTCGAACTGCAACTGGCGTGGTGTGTTGACCTGCGTTGATACAGTACCGAACGAAGCGTTGGTAATCGTCGTGTCGATTCCGCCAAACTGAGTACGGTTGAAGACGTTGAAAGCATCCGCCTTGAATTGGAAGACAATACTATCTCGAATCGGAATGGTCTTCATGAGCGAAATGGTCTCGTTCAGACTCCAGGGATTGCGCAGAGAAGCATAAGCGAGTTGCCGTGGCGTATTTCCAAAAGTGAAGTCGGCTGCATTCTGGAAAGCATTTTTATTGATGTACGGGGTGTGAAGTGGATCGTGACCGCTGCCAATCTTCCCGTTAATTCTGACCGCACCTGTAAAGCCACGATTATAGTCTGCATAACAGTTGGGGTTGGCGTTATACGGAGGAACATCCGCCAGACCGCCACCTCCGAAATAGTCAGGTACATCGCAAGTGCCCATGATTGTGTTAAGCGGTGTTCCAGATGCGTATTGCTCGATTCCAGCCAGTTGCCAGCTCCCAATAATCGAGTTCACGATCGCATTTCCAGCCGTAAATCTTTGCCCCTTCCCAAAGGGCAGGACATAGAGCTCCGTAAACGTAAATTGATGTGGGCTGTCAATGGAAGAAACCGTACGCTCTGCTTTCAAGTTATAGGCAGACCGCGGCGCGGGACCTGCAAACTGAACCGTCTGACCTCCCTCATCCATGGTCTTGCTCCACGTATAGCCGAAGAGGAGGTACAGGCCATTCGACATGTTCTTGTTCAGCGTGGCTTGAAATGCGTTGTAACTCGTTGTGCCAAAGTTGGCGAACAAATCCATCTTTTCAAAGCTCGTTCCGGTTCCATTGTATTGCGGGAACGGCCGCAACATCTGGCCTATCGAGCCAAAGAAGCTGGGGAAAGGCAACTTGACTTCAGGAAATTGCGTCTGAACCTGGGCAATCGTTTCGGGTGTTGCCTGTGCCCGCAGCAGATCACCTAGCGCCAAATACTTAGGATCGACCTGGTCAGAGTAGATTCCCGACCCACCTGAAATACCGTTGAAGTGGCTGGAAGTTCCCGCATAAGAGAGGCCGCCGACCATGGAGAAGGGGAGTTGCCTTTCGATGTTCAGATTCCACTCTTCGGTATAGGGCGAACGAGCGGATGTCTCAGGCCTGTTGTAGTTGATACCGCTGCCGGATGGAATATCTGTTGTGAAGCCTGCGTTGAGAGCTGCATTAAAGAACGGCGGATGCTGGTAGGCTGGAAAACCTCCATCGAGTGTGAAAGCCGGTGTGATGCCGCCATCCAATGTGGCGAAATTCGGGCTCGACACATAGCCAAGCGTTCCGGTGCCCGTCTGTTCTCCATTACCGCTGAGGATGCCTCCGTTGAAGTGAACAATCGCGAAGGATGAACGTACGACCGTGCGGTTATTGGGACTGTACGCAAAGCCAACACGCGGTCCGAACGTTAGATAGTGCGTCTTGACATTCGTACGACAATGACAGGATGCCGCGCCGTTTCCAGCGAATTCCAGAGCGCCCATCACGCCATCGGCTACCGGATTGGCGATGTTCGGATTGAACCATGAAGTCCGGTTATGCTGCTCCACAAATGGCTTTGGAATGGTGTAGCGAAGTCCCAGGTTGACGGTCAGCTTCTGCGATACTTTCCAGTCGTCCTGAGCGTAGACTGCATAGTTTCTCCAGCGTCCACCCGTTTCAGATACCGCGGAATCTACAACGGCGCCATTATCGACTAGACCAAGAAGGAAACTGGCATATGCATTGCCGGTTGCGGCATTGATCCCTCCGTCATCGAAGCCGGCAGTCTCTGTATTGGTGAAGGTCAAATGCCCTACGTGACCTGGCTGGCTCAAGGCCTCAAACTGAAGGATCAATTGACCGCCAAAAGTGAGGCTATGCTTGCCGTGTACCCAATGAACGTTGTCCTGGAAGGTCTCAGAAACAGGAACTTCTGCGAAAGATGATCCGCCCTGCTCCCATGACGTCGGCGAATTCGGTCCGCCAAACGCAATCGGAGGGAACGCTGAGTCAGCTTCGCCCGCGGTAGGCAGCCCATTGAAGCCTGCCTTTGTCGGATATCCGCCTTTAGATGTCACGTTGGAAGCAACAACCGAAGAGCGCATAAGTTGAGCGCCAAAGACGTTCAATAGATTGGGAGTAAGGATCTGCGTGTCGCTGATCTGTCCAATGTAGAACGTCGATGCGGCCGTACGAACGTTTGTGTACGGTACAGGGAGAATGTCGCCGGAGGAAAGTGGCGAGGTCGTCCCTCGCTGAAAGAGAAACGAAATATGGTTGTTGTGGAAGAGCGTAGTATCCACTTTAGCCAGTTCCGTATCGATCTTGCTTCCGTTTGTGAAGACATTGAAGTAATTGTTATTTAGATTGCTGTTCTGCGGATCTGGCAAGTATGACTCGAATGAGTTCGCGACAGACGATCGAATCGGCACCTGGTTGTTTGGAAACGGCTGTCGAACAAGGTTTCCATTTTCGTCCCTGGTGGTGGTAGCTGGATCGTAGATGGGATACGGAAGCTCGCTAAAGTCGCCTTTCCGCATCGCTATCGTAGGAAGGGTGACAAATTGAGGGTTGGATCCGCTGGTGATTCGATAGCCGCCGTATGAGCCGTAGAAGAAAATACGATCCCTGAGAATCGGGCCACCCGCAGTAGCGCCAAACTCATTCTGGTGCTCGACCGGGGCGCCCGTTCTCGAGAAGTAGCCGGCAGCGTCAAACGCCGTGTTGCGAATATTCTCATAGACGCTTCCGTGGAAACGATTCGTTCCAGACTTGTAAACAAGATTGGCAAGGCCTTGCCCGTCATAGTTGGCGGGCACACCGCTTGTAATCACCTGGAACTGCTCGATATTTTCAGTAGAGAAAAATGGAATCGACTGTGTTCCACCCTGGAATTCAGGAGTCGCCATCGGTAAACCATTGAGGTAGACGATGGTCGCTTCCTGAATGCCACCATTGACAACCGGCGCGCCGCCAAAGAGCTGTGCACCCGTCGTCACACCAGGGACAAGATTCATAAAACCGATAGCACTCTTCGGTGCGCCGTTCATGTTGAGTGGCAATGAGTTGTAGGTGGAGTAAGAAATGGTGGTTTCTGTAGTTCCATTTTCTGTCTCCAACCCTACATTTTCAGCGGAAACTTGCACATCTTCACTGGAACCAATTTTGAGTGAGAAGTTTAGGCCCTTCTGGGTGAGCGCGTTCACAGCCACATGCTTTTCTATCGTCACTTCAAAACCATTGGCTTTCACTTCGACCGTATAGTCGCCAGGCGGGAGCGCCGCCAGCGAATAGGTTCCGGCGCTGGATGTTTCTTGGAACACCTTATATCCGGTAGCCGAGTTGGTCACGGTAACCGTAGCTCCAGGAATGACGGCGCCAGATTGATCAGTAACAGTTCCCGCTATCGTGCCCGTACCACCAACCTGGGCATGCATAGACGAAGCTGCAACGAACACCAGAAGAAACGCTAACGCAAGTGCGCTCGTTGTCTGGCGAAATGTGATACGAAGATACTCGTTAAACCTACACAACGATACTTTCACGTGGATAGCCTCCTGAAATATTCGCGACAACATGATGGCCTAAAACGATAAAAACGCAGAAAATTGAGAGTCGATAGCTGATAGACAAAGCACAACCCTTAGGTGCAGATGCCGCACCAGGTTCGAGCTTTCATCAATCAGGCAGGAAGAAGCAGTAAGAAAACCGTTATCTCTCGTCAACGCTTGAGAGACGCAATGTGTGCACTCACCGCGTCGCGGAAGTCGCTCTCCGCTTGCTCGGTGAAGGGTGAGGTCTCAGTCTCGTATCCCTTATCGCGGATACCCTGCGCGGTTGGCATATAACCCACCCAACCGTTGGTCAAACCAAAGTAGAACGTGAAGGGGAACCGTGATTGGCTGCGCACGGCCATGGATATTTCACAGAACATTTCAAGAGGTGCACCCCACAGAACCGTCTCATGATTGATCTGGAGGAACCGCACAGGAATCCGAACCAGCGACACGCCGTTGCTCGTGACATGCTCATATTTTGGTAGTTCAGATGGCCATTTCAGACCTGTCCGTAAGGGAGTCTCCACGACAATGTCGCTGGGGCTCAATGAAACATCTGACGTCAGCTCAGCAATATGCTTGTTTGCCTCGAGAATCCGATCACCCAGCAGGACCCGAAATTCGCCAAGGTGTGCCAGCTTGAAACTAGTGGTCTGGCTGTAAATGGGTGCGACGTTTCCTTCGGCTCCATTAATAAACACCAGAGGCGCACCAAGCTTTTCCTCTACATACGAGGCCACCACTCCCGGAGCATCGCCGCTAATCTCTCTGTTCTCGCCGCCAAGCACCGTTCCGTGGATCGTATAGTTCGCTATCAGCCCTATAAGCTTCCCATCAAGACTCTCAAGACGCATGAGACCAATTTGCCGGTCGACAGGGCCATCCGGATTGTTACCGAGGTGGATACTGCCATCAGCATCTCTCGCACGACGATTGATATTCGCAGTGGAGTAGCCAGTCCCAATGCCTAGCCGAGCAGGTTGCAATTTTTCACGTGCCTGGCGCACGCCTTCAATCAATTTTTCTTCCGCAAACTTCGAATACTCGGGATTCGACTCACCCGTCGTCGCCTGCGTGTAGCGCTCCGGCATGAATATGCGCGGCACTCCGGGGGGTCCGATCTCTGGCGCGGAATGCGTGTGCGTCGCCATCCACCAGATGTTCGTTGGGGGTATCCCCAATTGCGTCTGAATATCCTCCGCAATTTTGTCCGCGTAGCCAGGCGAGACAACAGCCACTTCCGACGAAATCAGATATATGGTCGTCTTGCCATCATCAAGCGCTGCAATCCGATGGTAGATATGGTCATGCACACCCTCCGATTGCCGCGCACCATATCCCAGTAACCATTGTGGACTGGTCGGCGTGATATCTACCTCAACTACCGACGCCCGAAAATTGCCAGCGAAAGCCGTACCCGTGAGTAATCCCACTGCAGCCAGCAGAGGCAGATACTTGAACTTCATATAATCGACTCCAGACCCATTCCTGAATTCAACGTTGTACCTCTCTTGGATTCCCCCACCCGGCCCATCCTGGCGAACCTTGAATCATCCGAACCTGCATCGGAGCGTTTCGATCATGCAGATTTCAGATAGAACAGCGAGCGGTGAATGAATGAGCCTTAGTAGTAGCAGGCACTTCTTATTGAAGTCAACATAAAGTTTTGATTTTATTTCGACTATTTTCAAATCTTGACTAAAAATACCATAAATCTAGAAAATGCCTCTATTTACAGGCTTGAATCCCTGCTCCAAATCCTGATCGGCCCAAGGATGGACGTGGGGATTGCAAAAAATCGTGCCATTGCGCTGCCGACCAACCTTGGGTTGACTTGCCTTCCCCCTGAATCGATCGCGTTCTTCAGCAGCCTCCAATGGCCAGAATCAAAAAAACAGTGCTGATTCGCAGGAAGAACAGAAGACAGACCACGCGGATGCACTCTCTCTGAAGGCGGTTTTGGCTTTCACCAAAAAATTTGCTATGTTCAGAACCTCTATGACAAATATCAACTTGATTGCCGACTATGGAACACTTTGCGGAGAAAGCCCGCTCTGGAGCGGTGAAGAACAAGCTCTTTACTGGGCAGATATCGCCGGATGCAAACTTTATCGATACAAATCGCCCGAGCAACGCAGCGAACTCGTCCTGGCAGGACTCGATGGATTTGAAGTATGTGGACTTGCTCATCATGAATCGGACTCCTTCATCATCGTCAACTCTCTCGGAGTCTGGAATTGGAGACCGGGCAATCCTCCCCAATTGATCCTCGATCAGATCGAGGGCAATCCATGCGCACTCAACGACTGCATCGCCGATCCCGAGGGTCGCATCTTCGCCGGCTCCTGCTTCTTCTCCGAAGGCAATCCTGACTATAGGCGTGGTTGTCTCTTTCGTATCGATTCTGACCGCACAGGGCATATTCTGGACGAGGGCATCCGCCTCGCGAACGGCCTGGGCTTCTCCCCAGACACCCAAACCCTCTATTTCACCGACTCAGCCGAACGGACCATCTACGCCTACGACTATCGCCGCACAGACGGCAGCATCCGGAACCGTCGCGAGTTCGTAAAAATTCCCGCCGGCGAAGGAATCCCTGACGGTCTGACGGTCGATGCCGACGGCTATATCTGGTCTGCGCAATGGTTCGGTGGCTGCATCGTTCGATATGATCCCGACGGCAAGGAGCAACAAAGGATCATCATCCCCGCTGCGCAAACTTCTTCCCTCGCATTTGGCGGACCTGACCTCACCGATATATTTGTCACTTCCGCCAGCCTGAACGACGCCTTATCCCTAGCTCCTCCCCAGTATTCCCCAGCTAACCGAAATATCGGGGGCCAACTCTATCATTTGAACCTTGGCATTCGTGGCAAAGAAGAATATAAGGCTAAGATGATTGCAGCGATATGAAATGTTCGGCAAGCGACCTGACCAGAAATACCACTTTATTATCCGGTTAAGCGAACTCCGTCCTTCGAGAAGATTACGCACATAGTTTGCCCATCAATAGTGACAAACTCGTCGTAGCTGGCTCGATCACCCTTTTCAAATCGCGATGCTTACTCGCGACAACGAATAATCTTCAGGTTACCGCATGCCCAAAGTAGCTCTTTCCAGACTCCATACCCTGCAGGTCCTTCAGCTTATCCGTGCCCAGGATTCGATCTCGCGCGCCAGTCTGGCCGAAAAGACGGGCACCAGCCCCTTCCTCATCTCCAAGACCTGCGACCAGCTTCTCGCGTCCAAATTCATCAGCGAAGCCGGTCAGGGAGACTCGACCGGGGGGCGTCGACCCACTCTTCTCTCTCTCCGGCCCAGCTTCGGCCGCCTTATCGGAGTACATTTCGGAGCTGTAAACCTCCGCATCGCCATGACTGATTTCCGAGGTAACCTCATCGAATACGTTAAGGGAGACAGCCATGCAGCGGAGGGACCGGAAGTCGCCATGCAGCATCTCATCCACGTCATCGATCAGATGCTTCAAAAAACCGGAGTTTCGCCGTCTGAGCTGAATGGCATAGGCATTGGCCTCTCCGGCGTGCTCGAACGAAAGACCGGCGTAACTCTCTTTTGGCCTAAACTGCCCCTCTGGATCAACGTTCCCGTTAAGAAAATCCTGGAAGACCGCTACGCGACACTCGTAGAGATAGACGATACGTCTCGAACCCAAGCCTTTGCTGAGTACAAGCTCGGTGGGCTTGAATCGAAGAAACACTTTATTTATGTAGCGCTGGGCGCAGGCATCGGCGCCGCCCTCTTTCTCGACGGAAGACTTTATTCTGGATCTCACGGGTTCGCAGGAGAATTCGGACACATGACCGTCTCTGAAGCAGGCCCGCTCTGCTCCTGCGGCAACCGAGGCTGCCTGGAAACCCTCATATCAGCCTCTGCACTGATTAGCAAAGCACAAATTGGGCTCACCGCTGGGCTGAGCAACTCTTTGATGCAATTGTCCCGAGGCAATCCCAAAAATATTTCTGTGGAATCGCTCGCCGAGGCCGCCCGGCATGGAGACCGTTTCACACGGCGACTCATCGCGGAAACAGCTACCAGTCTCGGCACCAGCCTGGTAGGACTCATCAATCTCCTCAATCCTGAACTCATCGTTATCGGCGGCGGCGTCGCCTCGGCGATCGGGGAACTTATGCTTCCCGACCTCGAACGAATGGTGCGAGACCGCGCCATGATTCAGGGTGACGATCAGGTAGAGATCCGAATCTCAACTCTGGAAGAAAAAGACTGGGCTCTAGGTGCGACTTTGCTGGTAGTTGAAAAGGCTCTAGCCCAAGCCTTCCAAAAAGCCACAGAGCCCAAGAAGCGGGCCATTGGTAAGCGGGCCAAAACAGGGGCCTGACTTCTGGCCAGATGAGGTTCTAAACCTCTAGCCACACGATCCTTTCGGCGCGGAGTGCCAACTTCTTCGCTGGCACTCCGCGCCGTCCCTCCTTTACATCATTTGTGAACAATCTTTTCGGGTACCCCTCGTCTTTTGGCGCCTAAGGCTCTGCAATGCAGGATAAATCTTTATTCGACGACAACTTTGTCAATATTTCCTGATTTTGAACATACTTTATAGCATTTACATAAAAAGTAGCTGGACATCAATGAAGTCATTCGATAGTATCGGCTGGGGTAAACCAATTGCGAAAACTAATCTGGCAAGGCAACCAAAACTTCACGTTGGAATGGGCTCCTGACCCTCCGCAGGCAGGGGATCACGAAGTCTTGGTGAGAGTGAAAGCTGTCGGCATCTGCGGAACGGACATACACATCCTCAAAGGCGCGTTGCCAAGCGCCCGGCCGCCCATGGTACTGGGACATGAGATCGCTGGAGTCATCGCCAGCGTCGGAAAAAACGTGACCCGTGTAAGCGTCGGTGATCGCGTCACTGTGGATGCCGTCATCGGCTGCGGCGTCTGCGATCTTTGCAAGCTTGGCAGAATCCAGTTCTGCGCCAAAGGATTCGAGTGCGGTATTACAAGCGACGGCGGCTCGCAAGATTTCTTGATAGTTCCAGAGAAAAACGTCTATGCAATCCCCGACTCCATGTCGTTCGAAGAAGCAGCCATTCTCGACATGGAAGTCTACAACGCCGTCGAAAAGTGTGGCATAAACACAAACGAAAGCGTACTGGTACTTGGCGCTGGTCCGATCGGACTCATCGCCTGCCAGGTAGCAAGACTTTTGGGAGCCGGACGGATCATCCTTAGCGACCCGCTGACCGACAGACTCAACGCTGCGGAAGCCATTGGCATGGCCGATATTTATCACCTCGCGTCGGAAGACAACATCGACAACGGGCGCCTCGGAACATCAACAATGGATGTTGTGATCGACTGCGCTGGAACCGCCGCCAGCACCAGGCAGGCACTCGATGCAGTACGGCCTGGCGGCCGAGTACTCCTCTACGGTGTCTACGAGCACGCTATTGACCAGTTCGACATGAATCAGGTGGTCCTGAAAGACCTTGTCATATTCGGTTCGCAAAGCGACCGCACAGGGTGGGAGAAGATTATTGAGTTAGTCAGCTCCGGCGCTCTCAATCTCAAAGTTCTCATCACACACACATTCCCCCTGGAGGATGCGCCGCGCGCCTACGAACTCGTCGGCAAGCACGAAGCAGCTGCGATCAAAGCAGTTCTCCAACTCTAGCTTCTCGGCGGCTGAATCGAGCTGCCAAGATACAGAGCGCACCACTCCATCTGAAAGAAGGAGTTCGACGATGGTTACGCATAAACGATTCTTCGCACGCCAAGATGCAGCAAGAACTGTTCTTTCTCTAGGGCTTCTCAGCTTAGGTCTGCTCGCGCAAAACTGCTTTGCTCAGGAAGTACGCCTCATCGTCTCCTCCGTCGCTGGAGACCGCCTGACCGCCAAGCCAAAGCTGCATTTTCACAAGAGCTCCGCTGCTGCAGACTCCACTTTTGATATCCACGACAACGTTCGCCTTCAGACCATGGATGGCTTCGGTGCGTCTTTCCTCGAAGCTGGCGCGATCTGCATCAATGAACTTCCCGCACGCAAGCAGAAGGCTCTCTTTCGATCGCTCTTCGATGTAAAGAAGGGCTCCGGCTTTTCGGTCATGAAAACCGTGATAGCCTCCACTGATTTTCAATCGGCAGGCCCGTTCTACAGCTACGCCCCCACCCCCGGCGACGTCGAGATGAAAGACTTCTCGATCGCCCGCGATCTGGGTCCCAACGGTCTGATTCCTTATATCAAGCGTGCCAAAAACTATGGCAAATTCGTTCTCGAGGCACCCATGGACTATCCTCCCGACTGGATGCTCATGGACGTCAACAAGAACCAGGACGTAAATCCCAAGTACTACGATGCTCTTTCGCGCTACTATCTTCGTTATCTGCAGGAATACCAGAAAAATGGCGTCTTCGTTGACTACCTGAGCCTCTTCAATGAACCCTCCATCTATACCAAGATTGGATGGCCAGAGATCAATGTTTTGCTCCGTGATCACGTAGCCCCTCTTCTGCATAAGGAAGGCATTCAATCTAAGATCATGGCCAGCGAGCCGCCGAGAAGGGGCGATGCAGCGAAGTTCTATCCAACGGTGTTGGATGATCCGATCACCGTCAAAGATATCGCCATACTTCCCTATCACGCCTACGACTTTAAGGACGCAGATAAGATCGCCGCGCTGCACACAAAGTATCCGCAATTTCATCTATGGATGACCGAACTCTGCCACGCTAACGCGGGTACCGATCATCCCAACGATCCACTGCCCATGGGAGATTTCATGGATGGCGACTTCTGGGGCCAGCAGATCTTCGACGATATCGAAGCCTCAGCCTCAGCATGGGTCTACTGGAACATGGTCCTTGATGAAAACGGCGGCCCTTGGTCCGTCTCCGTTGTTCACTCCAACCCTGATCCAAACAGCCAGCAGCCCGTCGTAATCGTCGATCGCAAACAGAAAAAGGTCATCTACGCCGGCGTCTACTACTACCTCACCCACTTCAGCAAGTACGTACGCCCCGGCGCCGTTCGAATCGAAACCGCTGGGAAGGCCCCAGGTGTCCGCGTTGTCTCCTTTGTCACGCCGGACCAGGGCATCGTCACAGAAATGATGAACAGCAACAAGGTTGATACCGAGATTTTCATCAAGTTTCATGGCAAGACGCTGCCCGTCAAACTGCCGGCCACATCCATCACTACGGCTATGTGGAAAGCCACTATGTAATACACCCGCGGAACACCTTCAGAGCCCGCCTGCATACTCCAGATCATGGATACTAGCGTGACGCAATTGATTGCATTACTTGAGGACTTTGCTTATCTATGGACAATCCCAACGCCCAGTTCGTCCTACGCAGGACTCTTCGGTTAAGGGATCTTCTGCTGTATGGCATCATCGTTATCCAGCCAACAGCGCCATTGCCTCTCTTTGGCGTTCTCACCGTTCAGGCCAGGGGCCATGCCGTTACAGTAATCCTGCTGGCAATGATCGCCATGCTCTTCACTGCGATCAGCTATGGCAGGATGGCGCAGGTCTATCCAAGCGTCGGCTCCGCTTTCGTCTATGTTAGTAGAGAGGTTAACCCCAGTCTCGGCTTCATCACCGGCTGGAGCATGGTCATGGACTACCTCCTCAATCCAATGATCAGCCTGATCTGGTGCAGCCACGCAGCGATGAACTTCGCGCCACACCTCCCCTATTCCGTCTGCGTCGTGTTCTTCTTTCTTCTCTTCACCGGACTCAACCTGCGGGGCATCAAGACCTCAGCGCACATCAACGAAGGCCTTGCCATCCTTATGGGCATCGTCATCGCCATCTTCTTCATCGCGGCAGCTCGCTACATCTTCAGCCATCCGCACAACGGAGCAGGCTTCTTCACGCTGCCTTTTTACGATCCCAGCACCTTTAAGATGAAATCGATCTTGGGAGGAACCTCTTTGGCTGTCCTCACCTACATCGGTTTCGACGGCATCTCAACGTTGTCGGAAGAGGTAGAAAACCCGAAGCGCAATATCCTTCTGGCGACGGTGCTGACATGTCTTGTCATCGGCATCCTCTCTGCGGCAGAGGTATACATCGCGCAGCTCGTGTGGCCCACAGGCCAGGCCTTCCCTGAAGTGGATACAGCCTTCGTCCAGGTAGCCAATCGCGTTGGTGGCGCATGGTTCTTCGTCACCATGAACCTCACCTTGATGATTGCGTGTATCGGCTCCGGCATGGCCGCTCAGCTGGGTGCCGCCAGGCTCCTCTTCGGCATGGGCCGCAGCAACGCGCTGCCTCGCTCCTTCTTTGGAGTAGTCGATGCCAAATACCGCATCCCCCGCAACAACGTCGTCTTCGTCGGTCTCGTTGCCCTCGGCGGAGCATTCCTGTTCGACTATTCACTCGGCGCGGAGATGCTGAACTTCGGCGCACTTGTCGCCTTCATCGGAGTGAATGTTGCCTGCTTCCTTCACTTCTTCGTGCGCTCAAAAAACAGAACCGTCTGGGACTTCCTCTCACCGCTTCTCGGCGCCACCATCTGCCTTGTTCTATGGCTGAACCTTAGCCGCATGGCCTTCATTGTTGGTACCGTCTGGGTCGTCGCCGGCACATGCTATGGCGCGTGGAGAACCAAAGGCTTTCGAACTGAAATGCTGGACTTCAGCACTGATCAGGCGGTTGAAAGCTGAAATCGCTCCGCCTCACCTCACCAGATTCCGCATCACCGCAAAAGCAGCATCCGCCATAGCCTGGTACCCCGCATCGCTCGGATGCAGATGATCTCCACAATCGTACGCAGCCTTGTAGTGCCCTGGGTTGGCTGGATCGTCAATGACCTTGTCAAAGTCGATCACCGCATCGAACTCCCCACTGGTGCGAATCCATTCATTGAAAGCCTTCCGCACCTTATCCCCTTTCGGCGCATAATAGACTGCACCAATGAAGGGCGTAAGCGTTGCGCCAACAACCTTGATATGCCGCATGTGGCTGCGCACGATCAACTGCCGCATCGCCCCGATCAAGTCCGCAGCTGTAATGATCTGATCGCGAAACATCCCCTGCGGCCCGTAAGGTGCACCGATGTCATTGATGCCTTCAAACACAATCACCGCTGCAACACCGGGCTGCTCGATCACATCGCGATCAAAGCGCGCCATCGCGTTCGTCGACACGATCTCGTGCAGCACGCGATTCCCTCCAATGCCCTCGTTCACCACTGCCGCACGCGGACTTCCGGCCTCACTCAGCATCAACTTTCCAAGCACACTGGGCCAGTTCCGATTCATATCCGGGGTTGACCAGCCACCATCGGTAATCGAGTCTCCAAAAGCCACAATCACCGGTGTAGGATGTTCCGTGAACACATAGACATCCGTCAGCCAGAAGTACGACTGAACCGTCAATCCAGCAGGCATATCCGCACTGCCAGTGAAGTCCCCAGGCCCTGAAATGTAGGTTGTCTTCAGCCCGGTTCCATGCGTGGTAGCCTTCGCCGCTGTCCCCGGCACATAAACGCTCACAGCAAGGTCGCTCAGTTGCGCAACCGTTAAACTCACAGGGTCACTCACCGCATATGAACCCGCCGGTATCGTCACGGATGTTTGCCCGCCGAACTGGAGAACTCGATCTGTTCCCGCAACGATCTTTGAGCCCTCCTGTCGAAGCGCAATGTGAGCACTCCCTACTGTCAGTGAATTCGCGCCATAAGCATTCGAGATACGCACCCGCAGCGTATCGCCACCCACGGTGGTACGAACCACCATGCGTACCGTCTGGTGCTTGAAGTCCCTATCTCCAGCTTGCGGAGCAGTAGTCCATGTCGGCACCCACTGCTGCGCCTTCGCCGGAACAACGGCAAGCGCAATGAGCACAATGCAGAAACCCCTAAGTATTCCGCCCGAGGACCGCATCGTCGACGCTGCCATTCCATCACAGATCACGCGCCTGCTCGCCATCATTGTCCCTCCAATAAGACACGCCATCCCAACCGCCCATCGCACATACGCACAAGCCGCGATATACCGGCTCACGCGAATTGCTGAAGAGGCTGCCCTGACAGACTTTACCAATGAAATTAGCTTTTTCTCTGCATTCTTTGTCGAATTATAGTCATATATTTCGTTATGACCCGAATATTTCCATATATTTTTCGGTACTTTTATATATTTATTATTTAAGTTGATGGACACCAACAATACCAGTCGTTATGATCGCTGTGATCATTTTCATAAGCCAGATTGAAGGAAAGATAATTGATGCGACGCAGTCAAGACACCGCCGGCAACTCAACGAACCTCTCCGACACCAACCCGATGACTCGCCGCCGATTCCTCGAGATGGGAGCTGTCTCCGCCGGAATGCTCTCCGCCAATGGTCTGCTGGCACAATCGAGACCGTCAAAACAGCTGGAACACGATAGTCTCCAAACCGAAAATCGCGTCAAGTTTTCCTTGCGCATCGGCCCCGCCTGTTACGTAGACGACGCCGCATTCGATCAACTCCTTGCTTTCCTCGTGAAGCATCGGTCCGTCATCGACGAGATATGGTTGTTCGATGCGTCCACGGTTCTCGTATACCTTCCCCCTGAACAGATCGAGAAGAACGCCAACGTCATGATCCGCAGGTTTGACGCATTTCGGCAAGCGGGAATTCGTAGCGTGGGTGTAAATGTCCTTGCCACGATCGGACATGGCGACGAAGCATGGGAAAGTATGCCGCCAATGCCGCTGCCGCCCATGATCGGTCTTGACGGCACTCAATCACGAGGATGCGCCTGTCCTACACGAACTGAATATCGTCAGTATATCTGCGCAAAATATTCGGCCTATGCCCACACAAGTGCAGACTTTATTTGGGTCGACGACGACTTCAGAATGCAAAGCCACTCCTTCGCCGGGAAAGGGATCGAATGGGGCTGTTTCTGCGAGCATTGCTTGCACATTTTTGCCGAGGAAACTGGACATACATACAACCGTGAAGAACTGACTGCATCTCTTAGCGTCCCCGAAAATCAGGTTCTTCGACAAGCGTGGGTTGCCCACAATGGGCGCGTTCTCGAATCGGCGTTAGTGGAGATTGCCGGAGCCGTTCACTCTGTAAATCCCGCCATCGCCATGGGCTCGATGACCCTTGGCCCAGCCTTCACGACGTACAGCAATTCCACCGTGGACAAATGGATGACCGCACTCGGCGCAAGCAAGGTGCGTCCTGGCGAAGGATTCTATTGGGACACTCTTCCAGGCGGCAATGTAGAAATGGTTGGGGCCAATCGACTGGATGCCTTGATGAAAGCCTTCGAGATCGCGCGACAGAACTCGCTCTATCCCGCCCGGATTACGGACCGCCAGGCGGAGTATGAAACCTTCCCCTACGGCAGCCTTCTCAAAAACCCGCAGACCGCGCTGAACGAGTCTCTGCTGGCCATTGCATCAGGCTGCACTGGAATTGCATTCAACACCTTCGGAGTGGGCGGCCCCTATGAGGAATACAATCCCTTGTTTGAGCATCTCAAGCAGGCGCGGCCTGTACTGAACGATGTTCTGTCACACGGACACGGGCTTCCCTCCAGGGGACTGTGGTCAGCATGGGCTCCCGACGTCATGGCAAAGCGAACGATTCGAGCCAACGAGTCATGGTTCAAATCCGATCTTGCTTATGATATGAATCTCACAACTGTCCTGACTGAAATCGGCATTCCTCTAAGCGTAGAGCGGTGCGGCTTTGGATCTGTCTTGACAGGCCGAATTGCAGAGACTTTCAGCGATGAAGAGCTACGATCAATCCTTGCCGAGGGCGTGATGCTGGATACACTCGCGCTTCGCGTACTTACAGAACGCGGCATGAGCGAGCTTACAGGCGTAAAGGTTGCGTCGTCCTATAGCACCTCGGTCAACGCCCGATTGACCAACGACCCTCTCAACGGACCTTATGCAGGCGCAGTACACGATGCCCACCAGTTGCTACCAGAGACTTTCCGTTCCGCCGATACGCTGGAGCTTCTTGATCCCAAGGTCCGAGTCCTCGCCGAGTTGCAGGACTTCCGTTCCGACGTGAAAGGCCCTTGCATGACGGCATACGAAAACAAGCTCGGAGGGCGTGTCGTTGTGGTTGGCTACGCGCCCTGGTGGTATCTTCAATCCGCCTTCAAGCGATTCCAGACCGTCAATGCAGCAGATTGGATTGCGAAAGGTCAGCTGCCTCTTCGCATAGAAGAAACTTGCGCCATAGCGCCCTTCGTACGTATCAACAAAGACCAGACCCGCGGCGTCATAGTCTTGCTGAACACAGCTCTCGGTCCCGTCGAAACAGCAACCGTGCATCTACGTATCCCAGAGAAGACCGGAGTTCGTCTTGTATCGACGAACAAGGAATCTCAGATGGAGAGATTTCGTTCACCCGACGGATGGGGCGTAAGAATCAAGAATATCCAAGCATGGTCGGCGGTGAGTCTGCTCCTGGGCTAGCCGCCTGACGAAATGACCAGACTCTCTCCTGATCGAATTCAAGAAGTTAGATACACCCTGGCACGAACACTGAAGACACACTCAGAGCAGAGGTTTTCTGAACATGAACCGACGAAAGTTCCTACAAGCCAGCCTGGCAACGGTTGCCGCGGTGGCATCCGAGCGCCCGTCATCCGCGAGTTCAACCCCAGTCACGCCTGATGCTCAAGTGCGCCTTCCGGTGGAGGAAGTAAATTTCGGCTACGCTTTTGCACCCCCTCACCGAATGGCAGTGGCGCGGCCTGAAGCAAGTGAGAAAACGTTGTTGGACTTAGAACCTGGCGTTCTAACCATGTCGTGGTCTTATGACAATTTACGAAATACTCCTCTGGCCATTTTTAAGACGCCGAAAACGGAGTGGCACATAAAGCTACAGCCGCTTTTGGACGCCAAGCCCTTTGCCGACAGCAGTTGGAAACGAGTAGATGGCACCTTGCCGATCCTGGACAACAAGTACAGTGAGCAGCGAGGAAGCGTGCAACTGGAAATCCTGGGCGGTGTCACAGCAGCTTTGACTCGCGTGAAAGTACAAAACGCTGATTCGGTTGCTCATCGTTTCTCCGTCGTTTGTGAAGTGATAGACGGTTGGGTGGCGCACAATCCTGCGTGGATGGAACCGGGAAAAGATCTGGATGCACTGGTTGCCTGCCAGACCGAACGGCCGGACCGGGTTTTGCTACTTGGAATGGGAGCGGAAGAATTTCCAGTAGGTGCAAAGACGATGACACTGGAATGGACCGTACAGCCCGGTGAAGTCAAAACCGGCTGGATTGTGCGGCCCTACTCCGCTTACCAGCAGGACCTGGAGCAGTTACGAGCACACGATTGGGAAAAGGAGTTTGCCTCGTCCAAGGAAGAATGGCGAGGGCTGCTGGGCAGGGCGATTGCGATTCAGATTCCGGATAGCGCGGTTCGCAACGCGTTTTATGCCTGCCTGGGCGATCTGTTCATCATGCGCGAACCGCTAGCCGACGGATACATCGGTGGGATATGCGGCACTGAGGGATACCGTTCCACGAATCCCTTCGAGCCAGGCCTGGTGAGCATTGCCCTCGACCAAACCGGCCTTCATACTGAAGCCGCAAATGGCCTGCGTGTACATCTGGATATGCAAGAGCCGAATGGTTGCTGGGCAGATCCGAAGGGATGGGTCCACCATATATGGGGCGTCTCCGGGATGAAAGCCTGGGCGAGCCTGGAGCATTACAAATTAAGCGGCGATCTCTCGTTTTTGCAGTCAGTTTTTCCGCGGCTCGCAGCCAGTTCGCATTGGCAGGATTCGGAACGGCAAAAAAGCCGCACCTCTGATAGCGGAAGCGTTTCCGCCACCTACGGACTCATGCCTCGCGGAATGGGAGATTGCGGACTCATGAACGACAGCGATTATTTTGGGGTGTTCTATCCTCACAATATTCTGGCCGTATTTGCAGACCGCTTATCGGTTGAGGCTGCGGAGAGATTGAATGCGGTTGATGAACTGCCAGCTCTACGCCGAATTCACGAATCGGCCTTGCACGATTTGCGGGCCTCCTTGAAGGCGGGTTCCATTCGGCAGGATGATTTCCAGTGGATTCCAGGTTCGCCAAACAATTCAACCGGGAGCCGATGGGGAGCGCTCTATAGTCTCTTCCCGTGTGAAACGCTGGAGGCGAACGATCCTCTGGTCGCTGGCACGTTGAAGAAAATCGAACAGTCCATCAGCCCCGGAGGGCAACCGGTGCATACCGGATGGATGGAAGACGGTGCATGGGTGGCCATCACTCTGGACAACGTTGCTGAGGCACATCTGGTTTTGGGTCACGGCGACATAGCCAATGCATATCTTTACTCAACCCTGAACCACGGTACGCCACTGTACACCTGGTGTGAGGAAAGAGGGCTGCAGCCACAAACAAAAAAGACCAGCGGAGACAAGCAGCACCTCTGGACCCCAGTCGCGGTCGTACGTTTCTTGCGAGACTCTTTGGTAATGGAGCAATCGGACGGTCTCCACCTCGGATTGGCAACGGCACGCAGTTGGTTGAGTCAAGGCAAAACAGTAGGCATTCAAAATGCCCCCACACATTTTGGAAATGTGAGTTACGAGATCAAATCTGATGTCGAGAAGGGAGCAATTCGAGCTGAGATCACAGCTCCCATGCGTGAAAAACCGAGCCAGATCGTTTTGCACTTGCGGCATCCGCAGCATAAGAAAATGCGGGAGGTAAGGGTAAACGGAGTTTCGACTCAGGATTTCGACGCCAACAAGGAACTTGTGCGACTCACTGCGACCGCGCAGACCTTTCAGGTAGAAGCTCTCTACTAAATCCAGTTCTTCACGCAAACCGTTAGGCTATTGAGCAGACAAGAACTCAGCCTGCTTTGGCGGCATCTATCATGCTCTTCACTAGACCGTTCTGTACAAACTCTCCCACAGACTGGCCTGCCAGCCCCATCGGAAACGCCCAGATCACCAGGTCGGAATAATAATCCTCTCCCCATTGCGGCAATCCAGTTTTTCCATTGAGCAGGCAGCGCTGATTCCAGGGAGAATGGTTTTTGATCGCGACTGCATCGTAAAGCCGTCGCGCGATTTCAAGTCCAGTAGCTTTACGACCGTGATAGAGGAACGTCATGGCAGCGCACAGATTTTCGCCGAAAAAAATGTTACTGGCGTGGTCGCCAGCAGAGTCCAATTTTGTATCGAATGGTTGGCCGTCTGGAGTGACGCCATTGATCAGCCCATAGGATGTGGCTTTCATATTCAACCGTTCGATTGTGCCCAGAGCAGAATTGACGTGTGCGGCCGGCAACGCGTCCTGCAAGCCTGCGATACGTGTACACCATACGGCCATCAACTGGTTTGCCAAACAGACTTCACTGACTGCGCCCGCCTCTTTATCGCTCCAAAGGCGATAGTAGGAGCCGTTCCAGAGGTTCGCTTCAAAAGCGGCCTGGGCCTTGTTGAGCCGGCTCTTACATTCAGCTGCAAAACTCGCGTCTCCAGATGCCGTGGCAAGGGCTACTCCTGCACTGAGCGTGCCAAGCCAGATGCCCGCCACATAACTGGAAGTGCCTTGCCATGGCCATACGTCGTAGAACTGATTCGCCGGCCATGCCTCATTCGGTAAAGCATGAGACTGGTCGTGGACCAGACCGCATCCATCGTCGTCTAGTGAATATTGAAAGCGGATGCCTTGCTTACAGGATTCGTAGTACTTCGATAACTGATTCCTGTCTCCTGTCCGCAGATAGAGTTGATAGATCATCTGTACATATTCGCCTGAATTCAGAGGATGCTGGCAGGTATACATCGGGCTGCGCATGCTGGTATCCATGCCAAAGCAAAATGGAATTTCGCCTGTGCCGATCTGGTAATGGCGGAATGCATCGAGCGTTGTTTCTTCCAACTCCGGAAAGAAGAAAAGCAGGGCAAAGTGGCCGTGCATGCGGCAAACCATCGTTTCAACGATCGGGCAGCCGGTGTGGCTCTCACTATGGGTGAACCAGCCGTTCTCACCCCACCAATCGTCTTTTCGTGTATGTGCAATCCAGACAGAGTTCTTAGCCATGCTGTAAAAGCCCTGTATTAGAGCATCCCGCAGCCATTCCGGAAGATCCGTGCGATAAATCTCGTTCTGCCACGCAAGCACGCGTCGAAGGAGTTGTTCTCGATTGCGCAAGCCAAATTCTGCAACCTCTGCCGCGCTGTGGAAGCGCTGCGCGTAACGATTGAAACGCGGTTCGTTGATGCTATCTCGCCACACCGGGGCATACCATCCGACCGCAAACTGAACGCGCCGGGATCCCATGGCAGGAAGCTCGACAGGCAGTGAATAGCGCCCATCAGCTAGTACGTTCTCAACTACGCCTTCTCCACGGACCGCCAGTTCGCCTTTCGCCACGTGAGTTGAAGCGGGGTCTTTCACTGGAAACTTCAAATGAAGATTGAGGGATAGAGGCTTATCAGAAAGATTCCGTAACTCCAGATCGAATAGCGCAACCGGAGTGTTGGAAGCTGCTGCATCTCCGACGATAAACGGAGTAAATGCCCGGATACCAATTTCGAGCGGCGCCTCGTCCACATGCGCGCACAAATCCGCCACCGGATAATGGCCCCAGTACATGATTTGCGTCTCAGACAGGGGAATATTTCTGGTCCCTGTCTCCACCACAAGCCAATCGGCAAAGATCTTCTTAGGAGGCACAAGATCGTTGAAGATGGAACTGAATCCGATCTTTCCGTTGCCATCCAAAGTCATATAGCCAGTACCAAGACCGCCGAGCGGAACCCCGCTTTCAAGCCGGGCACCTTCATAGACATAGCCCGGCACCGAGGTCGAGAAGCCATCGGCCCTGATCCTGGTCCATTGATTTAGTACGACGGGTCCTCGGAAAGGCCAGTGGGTCGCAATCTCGTCACCTTCCACATCTGCAGAAGCCACGGAACTGCACAGTCCAAGCGCAGCAAGCCCGCCTAACCCACTTAACACCTCTCGTCGGTTCATGTTTCCTTTGCCTTTCACTTTTATCTGTATCACTCATTAAATACTGACGTAAGATAACATATTCAAGGCATTAAACCCATGCCTTTAAAATATATAAAGACCTAAGCATTTCGCTCTAAAAGAAAAGGGTCTAAAAGAGCCTGCGGAAGCACAACCCAATGGTGAAACGGAGTTGGTCAAATGATCTGCCTTACGCATATCGCACGCCACTCCGAGAGAGCGATCACCTAGTCTCACGCCAGCCCGCTTCACCTTCTCTCATCCAGATCAGCGAGTATAACGTTCGCGCCACTACGATGACAGGCTTACGCAATTCCTTCTCCGTGACCACGGGCGCTCCAGGTCACAATAATGGTTTCATTCTTCAGCATCAAACGACCTCACGTCTCTTCGTATCGGGCATTACCAATTGTCTTGACACCACCTGTGGCAAAACAACTTGCCGATCACAGCGTCGTGAATCCTGGTCTTATTTGTCAATCTCTCGCACGAAGCGCTTGTTTGCCTTATAGAGATTAAAATCCCAAGCGAGATGGTTTTACTCTTCCGCATCTAGCCTTTAGTACAACTATTTAAATATCTCGATCATTATTGAGGTGATTTGAAAACTGTTTATATTAATATTAAATATTAGATTAAGCGTTCAAAAAAGATTATAGTGTTCTTTCGTTGCGAAATTTCACAAGTTGTCGAGGGTTCGTATGAAAGCGCTCTTCTACCCTGAATGGGGAAAATTGGAAATCGCAGATGTCCCACAGCCACGGCTCTTAGAGGACGAGGTGTTGCTCCGTGTCTCCAACTGCGGCGTATGTGGCTCGGAGCTGGAAACATTTCGCGCTCAAACACGGCGAAGAACACCACCACTGATTATGGGACATGAGTTCTGCGGATATATCGAGGAAGTACGCGGCCCGAAATCGAGTTGGAGCGAAGGCCAACGAGTCATCGCTCACGCACTGGTTCATTGCGGTCGATGTATCCCCTGTCTTCGCGGAGACACCAATCTATGCGTAAACAGACAGATCTTTGGAATGCACCGTCCTGGCGCATTTGCCGAGTATGTCGCAGTTCCTCAGCATGTTCTGATTCCTTGGCCGGAAGGCCTCCCAGGCACCACTGCCGTTTTGGCTGAGCCACTTGCAAACGGCATCAATGCAATGCGGCAATCTCCAGCCGCAAGAAAGTCCCGAGTTCTTGTCATCGGAGCCGGACCGATCGGACTCATGTGCGTTTTCGCAGCAAAGCAGCTCTATGGATCTTCTGTTGTGGTTTCCGACTTGATCCCGGAACGCCTGAACGCCGCACGAATCGTCGGAGCTGATAAGACAGTCAACATCGAACTGCAGGATCTTTCTCACCAAATGAAGGAATACTGGTCGACTAATGCTCCAGAACTCGTCATAGACGCCGTTGGCAGCGCGAAGACCAAACTTCTCTCCCTTGAACTTGTGGAACCTGGTGGAGGAGTTGTCTGGGTCGGACTGCACGAGGACATGATGCAATTGAACAGCTATGCCTTGACCCTCGGTCAGAAAAGTGTGTCGGGATCCTATTCCGGCTCTTTCGATGATTTGCAGCAAGCCGCCCGGTTGCTGGCAGCTGGAGCCTTGGATACGAGTTGGATTACGCAATACCCACTGGAAAAGGGCGAAGCCGGATTCCGTGACATGTTGTTCGGTAAGGGCGATAAGATCAAGGCCGTCCTTGACATATACGGAGACCCTCCAAAGCAGGCATGTGCACAAATCAAGAAGGAAGACGACATCCTTCCTCCACTCTACGATCCAGCAACCATCGAGCGGCTCTAAATGCACATCACAGGTCTGCTCCTCAGTCTTCTCCGTGGCGTCATGGAAGGGCTTTTTACCTTCCGATGAAATTTAACCCTCAATTGTGTTCCAACCGTGTGTCGGACCGACTTCCTGGAAGCTAACTTCGTTCACATTATTTGCCACAAATGAAGCCCGCATCTGTGGATCGAACTAATTCTGGGCGGAGACTTAGTACGTATGAAAACCCGGATGATCATTGCCTTTCTATCTTGCATGTTTGTACCTTCTCTTGTCTCTGCACAAGCACCTGACAGCTCTCTGACAGTCAATTTCAGTGATGATCTCGGACCGATGAAGATAGATCGCTTCTCTCTTGGCCAGGGAGGCCTCTCTTCAGAGTCGATGTTCGCGGATCGAACAGCCGAGCTTCGCGCTCTAAAGCCTCGGGTAATTCGCCTTTTTGTACAGGATTACTTCGACTTACTTCCAGAACGGGGTAAGTATCACTTCGCCACATTGGATACATCGGTAGATGCCATTCTTAAGACGGGCGCTACGCCGTTGCTCAGTATCATTTTCAAACCTAAAGTATTGTTTCCACGAATCGATCAGGACCTTGTAGAACCAACCAGCTGGAAAGCCTGGGAAGCACTGATCTATGTCATGGTAAGCCACTACAAGGAACGCAAAGGCCCGGGATGGTACTGGGAAGTTGGAAATGAATGGGACCTGCAGAGCGGTGGCGGCACTCCCTATCATATGACTCCGGCACAATACACGCGGTTCTATGCGCACACCATCGCGGCCATTCGACGTGCAGACCCCAAGGCTCGAGTAGGAGGCCTGGGACAGGCAATTTTCTCAGCACCTATTCTTCCGGCACTCCTCGAATTTTGCGACAAAAACAAGCTTCCCTTGGACTTCGTATCGTGGCACGGCTATCACAATGATCCGCAGTGGTACCGGCAATCAATCGACTCTATGCATGCAATGTTGCGTCAACATCCGAGCCTGCATCCTGAGACCGTAATTGACGAATGGAATATGGACGGAGGGCCAGAAAATAACGATCCGCGCATGCAGCCGGCCTTTATTGCTGAAACAACTTTTCAGATGGCCGAGGCAGGGCTTGGTCTTTCGTGCTACTTCCATATTCGCGATTATCCCTTTGATGATGAGGCCTTCAAAAAGTTCTATCCGGCGCACGATATCGCGGAGCAGAAGCGATTCTGGGATCGACATCCGATTTACTTCGGGCTTTTCGATTATCAGAATCAGGTTCGACCCGCATATTTCGTGTTCAAACTGCTCGAACGATTAACTGGTGATCGCATTGCGCTGGAATCAAGCTCGACTGCTGTGCACGGCTTAGCAACATTCGACAAGCCGCTAGGCGTTTCATCTATTCTCGTGTGGAACTACTCAGACAAAGCGACTGATGTCAACGTCCATCTCAATAACATTCCAACTGACACGACAGCATCGCGCTATCTACTTGATGCGACTGGTGCGAACAATGAGGACACAGCGCGCCTTCTGCCACTACCTGCTCAGAAACTGTCAAAGGGAGATGGCAACCTGTCGTTCCGATTGGAGCCGTGGGGCATCACGCTGGTTTCACTCGAATAGCGTTAACATCCGGATCTATAAAGACAAAATGATTTCATTTAAAGTTACGGGACTCGGAGCTACACTCCGTCAACTGATACTTAACAGGACAACAGCCAGGCAACCGAGTGCCACGCCTGTCCAACTGAGTGGGTGCAGTTTTTCAGCAAAGAACAAACGACCCGCGAGAGCTACAATGAGAATCGAGCCGCCTACGGTTACAGGAAATACAACATTTCCAGGAAGGCCCGATTGCAAGGCATTGGCCATCGCTATTTGGCCACCGATGCTCAACGCCGCTAGGATTGCTCCCCACCCTATTTCTTTTAGTCCTCCCTTTAGCCCTCTGAGCAGCATCGGCAATCCGATGCAGACGAGTCCGGCTGCGTACCACGCGGTGAGGTAGGGATATTTAATGCTGGGAGAAAGACCCCACGTCGGAAGAACCTTCAGCCCAAAGGAACTCATCCCATTTGTCAGCAAAATAACGAGCATAAGTAATAGCCACATAATTTATTGCACCTCTCCACGAAGTCTCTCTTTTGATTCCAGGCGATTCCCTTGAAAAAGACAGAGCAATGAAACCAATGCAAGACCAAAAGCAATGGACCTTAAGAGCGTCAGCTTTTCTCTATATAACCAGATAGATACGACAGCCGGCACACCAGCCGATAAGTTCATCATCAGCCAGCCGATAGTTACTTTTCCCTGGGTTATTGAAGTTTGGAAGGCGAAATAAGCCACCGCGGCACAGACTCCGAGCCCAATCGCGAGTAAAATAACCTGCCACGTCATTTGAAAGCTGTCGGCCATCCGCAATGACTGACCAAACATGAACAAAGCAGCCCATGCGAATACCCAGACAACAAGAGCTGAAGTATTGCATTTCTTTCGTTCGGCAATTTTGGAGACAGTGGCCAGAAGGCCAAATGATAGTGCGCCGCAGAAACACATCAGCATGGCGGTACTCATGTAAATACCCTTTCGCACGGGCTTTGTGCGGCCTCTCCTACCGCTATATTACGAGAGGCCATGAGGAAAACAATGCGTCAGGGCAAGAGGGCTGCTTCGATACGTTTGGGCCACGTAGGCGAAGGTTGAAAACACTCCGCAAAGCGTGCTCCACACTGCAGACCGCGGTATCGTCCTGTGTACTCAATAAAATCGAGATAGCTCATATTGTATTGCTGTTCAAGCCATGGCGATTGGCTTTTGTGACAAGCCAACATCTTCTTCTTCAACTCAAAGGTTTCACCTATATCCACGTAGTATTGCGGAGTAAAATCTATGCCAGCGATCGTATCGTAGTAATAGATCTCAGGAATTGTCTCACAGGGTGGAGCTTGCGTCTTGATGTTTGGCACTGTAGTCATGACGCGAATATCCCAGAGAATTCCACCGGTTGTGCGATGATCAGGGTGATAGTCACTTGGAGCATGAGTAAGGATTACATCCGGACGGGCCCGTCGAACCATGTTCAGAAAATCAAGACGTGTTTGTTCATTCGAAAACAGGAATTCGTCTGGATAACCCATCCATATGAGTTCTGCTCCAATAACATCCGCAGAAGCCTCCGCCTCACTTTTACGAATTTCGGCGATTTCGCTTTTCGATAAAGTAGATGATCCAACTTCACCATTGGTAGAAACAGCCATCGTCACATGATCCCCTCGAAGCGCGTACTTAGCTAAAGATCCTGCGCAAAGGATCTCCAGATCATCAGGATGGGCACCTACTGCCAAAACTCTCACTCATTCTCCTAGTCTTGCCATTGGTAAACTGCTCGGAAGAAACCTGCCTCCGAATCCCGTACTATGCTGGCCTTTACAGACATCCTTAAAGGTTCTTGCATAGCAGCCGTCTACCTTCAGCCTGGATTTTGTTTTTCTTTCATCCAAGCAATCCAGATAGAAAATAACTACCCTTGCACATTTCCAGTAACTCCAACCCCTGCCGCCAGGTAGCCTCCATCGATTGTCAGCATGATCCCATTTACGTAGCTTGCCCCTTCAGATGACAGGAATGAAATTGCATGGGCAATTTCATTCACATTGCCCAATCTTCGTGCGGGAATCATGGATTCTAAAGCCTGTGTTGTTTCAGGTGTGTAATGTTCTCGTGTCATGGCTGTTTTGATGGGGCCAGGAGCGACGGAGTTTGCAGTGATGCCATAGGCACCTAGTTCCATTGCCAGTTGGCGCGTTAATGATGCCACAGCCCCCTTGGACGCACCGTAGGCAACACGCCCAACGCCAGCCCGCTCAGCACTGATGGAAGCCAGATTGATGATACGGCCATAACGTTGCTCGATCATTTCCTGTGCCGCTCGTTGTGCGCAAAGGAAAGTCCCCGTAACGTTTACTTCCATCACATTTCTGAAATCATCTAAAGAACATTGAGTCACAGGAGCGATGTTAATTATTCCTGCACTATTCACCCAAACATCTGGCGCCTTTCGCCATGAGTGAATTGCGGCGAACGCGAGATTTATCGACTCGCTGCTGGTTACGTCGACCCGAATGGGAAGGGCAGAACCACCCAAATCAATCACATCACACACCACACTTTCTGCCCGCGTTATATCTATGTCGAGAATCGCCACATCAAAACCATCTGCGGACAGTCGGCGAGATGTCGCCTCTCCAATCCCCGAACCACCACCTGTAATTGCGGCAACCCGCCTGCCAGATTCCGTAACGCTCGAATCGATACTCACCTTACCTCCTTACGCAGCGCTGTCGAAAGCAAAAATGGCTTATATAAACTAAATAAAAAACTATTAGATTTACACCCGATTACGCAAGAACATTTATATATTTATATTCGATGTTTGGATCAACAGTTCGTGCCTCATGAAAATAAGGCCGCGAGATTACGGAGAACGACTCCAGGCATGTCTGAATCCCGGTGATGAAAAGGCGCCAGTTTCTTCAAAAAGTTGACCTCTATCGTGTCAAGGTAGCACCCAACCAGCAGGCTGTTGATTCTAAAATGGTTATAAGCCGAAAATTCGTCATAATCGGGTTAATCGGCGATATTTTCACACACTTCATCACTATCGTGACAAAGATCAGGAGGAGGTTGACATCATCGTGGAGAATGAGCAGGGGGGCCCTTATCGGTATCGAGGTCAAAGCAAGTGCAACCTTCCATTCGAGTGACTTTAAAGGGTTGCGGAAGCTGTCAGGCATTTGTGGCGACGACCTCAAACTTGGGGTCGTGATGTATGACGGAACGAAGGTCGTCCCTTTCGGTAATCGTCTTTTCGCTGCTCCCATCGCCTGCCTGTGGGCCTGATCCATCCGGTTAAAAAGAATGAGTAGCGGCTGCAGTGCAGTGTCGGGTTCTTTTGTACCAGTGGAGCTAATGGAAACTGGGATCAAAGGAGAGCGTTTTATGGCACGAGGGCAGACTGGGGCGAACGAGATGCTCATCGGTCCGCTGATGCGGAATCCGCGCATTCTTGAGAAACTGTGAGATGTAACGCTGCGGATGTAGTGTGAGGACACGACCTGAAATTGAAGCGGCGCTTTATTCGATTCGCACTCTTGCTGGCCTTTGTTCAGGCTAAATCCGGGCTAACGCTCCGCGCCCAGGTTGCAAAGCTTCCGGTGGCACCTGAGCCAGACATCCTCCGTCATGATGTTTTGACCACCTGGACCACCGACCAGGGCCTGCCCCAGAACTTCATCCGAGCAATCACTCAGACCGCAGACGGGTTTCTCTGGGTCGGGACGATGAATGGCCTCACCCGCTTCGACGGTCTGCACTTCCGCGGATTCGCCAAGGATGGCCCACCAGAGCTGCAAGACAACATCGTAGCCCTTGCGCCCGACCGTTCCAATGGACTCTGGATAGCCACCGCGACTTCCCTCTTTCATTACACCGATCAGAAATTTCAGCCCATCCTGCTTCGAGGACAACCCCACTACCGCGTCGAAGCGATGGCCCGCGCACAGGATGGCGAAGTATGGCTGTACACCGGCGGCGAACTGTTGCGTTCGCGTGACGGCGCGCTTGAGCCACATCCGATTCCCTCCAAAAACCATACCGTGCGCGACCTGGTCGAAGCCAGTGACCACACTCTCTGGCTCGCGGACGGAGATTCGCTCACCTCGATTCGCGGCAGGAACGATACCACCCGCTATCCTCTCGCCGGCGTGCGCATGGTCTACGCTGACAGCTTCGGCGATCTCTTCGCCGGGGATGGGCATCATCTCTTTCGTTTCAATGGCCGCGAATTCAACAAAATACAAAACCCCGGCCTGGGCAACTTCGTCAGCGTATTGGTCGATCACCGTCACCAGCTCTGGATGGCCAGCGGTGGGCTCCACGGTATAAGTCGCAGAGCCGGAGACGTTCGCGAGACGATGACGATGGCCGACGGGCTCGCCAGCAACGACGTTCGCATCCTCTTTGAAGATCGCAGCCACGACATCTGGCTTGGCACCATCTCCGGTCTGCAACGTCTCCACAAGGGAGAATTCACAACCTATACCGCTCTCGACGGTCTGCCTGACACAAACACTCAGTTCGAATCGATCTTTCAGCAGAAGAACGGTGTCATCTGGGTAGGCTCCCTGGACGGGCGTCTGGCCAGGTTCGATCGCGGCCGTTGGCGGCAATTGCCCCGCGCGGCGAGTCCGCCGGCCGGACAAGTGCGCGGCTTCATCGAAGACGGCGATGTTCCCTCCATCGCCGTCGCGGACTACGGTATATTCGCGTTTCGTGGCGGCCGCTATACCAGGCTCTCCTCGATTCCTCGCGGATATGCCAGTACTCCGGTCAGAACCGCCGATGGCAGCCTCTGGTTCAGCATCGATCATCGCGGCCTGTTTCGCCGCCAGGGAACGCAACTCACCCATTTCGGGCCCTCAGACGGAGTCGCCGATGAAACCATCTGGTCAATCGCCATCGATCCAAATGGCGTTCTCTTCGTGGGCGCCGGCAACCGGTTTCTGCGTTGGAACCAGCAGCGATTTGAGACTGTGCTGACCTCGCCGAGCCCCCTGCTGAGCCCAGCCTGGCCGGCAGAGGCGGGCGTCTCCGCCGGCGCCCTCAACGGGCTGGTCGTTCGTACCAATGAAGAGAGCCGCCTGATCACCCAAAAGGAAGGCCTTCCCGGCAGCACTGTACTCGACGCGATCAGCGATCGAAATGGAAACCTCTGGCTGGCAACCACCAGCGTCATCGCCAGGCTTTCCCTCGCCCAATGGACAGCCTTTGCAGAGCACCGGATCGACCGCGTCGAACCTGAGATATTTACCCAGGCCGACGGTCTCAGGAGCAACACCGTCTTGCCGCTCAACGAAATTACCGCCGTTCGCAGCCAGGATGGCCGAATCTGGTTTGCGACGCCCCGGGGCATCTCGGTGATCGATCCGAACCTCGCCCCCGAGCCGCCAGTTCCCGCCGTGATGGACTCGGTTATTGTCGACGACCAGATACAGCCTGCCCGCGACCTAACCGTCGCTCCGGGTCAGCATCGAATCACCTTCGTCTACACCACGCCCCTCGCTCCTGCACCCGGCCAAATTCGATTCCGCTACCGGCTCTCAGGGTGGGATGACCATTGGATTGAAGCTGGTTCCAATCGCGAGGTATCGTATACCGCACTACCCCCGGGTTCTTATAACTTCGAAGTAACAGCAATAAGTCGCGAGAATATCCCAAGTTCGACCTCTGCCGCGATCCACCTGCATTTGAAGCCGTTCTTCTGGCAGACCACCTGGTTCCTTGTTCTGTCGATCGTGGCCGGAGCGGCTATCATCGCCGAGATAACTCGAAGACGCACGCGAGTCAACGCAGAGCGCCTCAGCCTTCGCTTCCAAGAGCGCGCCGCCGAGCGCGAACGGATCGCCTACCAGATCCACGACACCGTCATTCAGGACATGATCGGCGCCGCTCTGCAGCTTGAGATTCTGGGTTTTCAGATCGCTGATCAACCTGAAAAAGCCGGCTCCATGCTCGACACGCTCGCTCTCCGGCTGCGCGAAACCATCGCCCGCAGCCGCAACATGGTCTGGAGCCTCCACTCCACCGCTGTGGTACAGTACAGCCTCGTTGAGGTATTGCGTCATGCAGAGGCCGAGTTCCGCCTTGGGGAGTTGCCACGATTCGAGTTGATCAGCAGCGGAGAGCTTCGCGATATTCATCCTCTCGTTCGCGACGAGGTCTATCGCATCTGCCGCGAAGCGCTCGCCAACGCCTTTCGTCACTCCAACGCACAAAACGTCCATGTGATCGTTCGCTTCCTTCCCGAGATACTCGAAGTAGAGATTGGCGACGATGGCCTGGGCATCGACGAAGAGATACGCCTGCATGGACGCCCCGGTCATTTCGGGCTCCCCGGCATGCTGGCTCATGCACAGCGCATTGGGGCGCGGATTTCGATCCTCAGCGCTCCGGGGCAGGGCACCAAAATCCTCTTGCGGGTAAAGACGCGGGAGCAAAAATGGCATTGGTTCCGGGCAGCATTCCCCGCCCCGCACGGCGAGTCGGAAACCATGAAAGGCAGGCCGAATGACCCCGACCACGGAAGAAACTGAGCAAGTAGAAGTGCTGATTGTCGACGATCATCCCATGGTGCGCGAGGGCCTCGCCGGCGTCCTCGCACGCCATCGCATGAAAATCGTCGGCCTCGCCGCGAATGGGCGCCAAGCCCTGGAAATGTACTTCGCACATCGTCCCGACGTAATGCTGCTCGATCTTCGACTGCCCGACCAGAGCGGCTTCGACGTGGTCCGCGCGGTGCTGAAAGCCGATCCCACGGGACGCATCGTCATCCTCAGTTCCGCTCAGGGTGACGCATCCATCCACACCGCGATTTCCCTCGGCGTGTGCGGCTATTTGCTCAAGGGCATCGACGGCGCCACACTCGCCGAACAGGTGCGCCACGTTGCCCGCGGCGGCAAGTCGCTTTCGCCTGAGTCCGCTGAAAAACTTGCCCACTACGTGGCATCGAGAAAGCTGAGCCAGCGCGAGATTGAGATCCTCGGCCTCATCTCCAAAGGCAAGAGCAACAAGGAAATCGGCAAGCTGCTCTTCGTTACCGACAACACCGTCAAGATGCATGTAAAAAACATTCTTTCGAAACTGGAGGCAAATGATCGCACCCAGGCAGTCGTCATCGCCATCCAGCGCGGCCTGCTGGACGCTTAGCCGTAAGACGCGTTTCGCTGCGTCTGCCCGCTGAAATGAGTTCAGTCTCTCGCGCCCACTTGCCCACCTACCCTTTTGGGTACTTTCAAAACTATCCCTAAGATGACCCGCCTTCATCGCGCATTATTGCTAGTCTTTGGCCAGAGTTTCTTCGCGCTTTAACAAAGTGTCGCCGCCTGACGTCGAGCCTTTTCGGTTTGCACACGGGAAAGCCCTAGCTAAGTTCCTGGACCACATCACTCTGAACTTATCGAATTGCCCGCAACTGCAACTCTCAACCCACTCGCCAGCATTCTAGAACTCATCCCTGAATCACTTCCCGGAGGCAACACCATGAAGATCGGAAATTGGATCACCAGACGGTTTTGTCTAGCAGCAGCGTTTTTGCTTTTGGCAAGCGCAGGTGCTGCATCAGTTCAAGCTCAAATTCAGATCAAAGGCCAAATCACCGAGGCAATTAATCCTGCACGACGCAAGGTTATTGGGAACTCCATCCATCCTCTCGCCAACGCCGCCAACGATCGCGGCCATGCCGACGCCAGCCTGGCGATGAAAGATATGCTGCTCCTGCTGCAACCAACGCAGGCACGGTCCGCCGCGCTCAAGCAGTACGTCAATGACCTGCATAACCCCAACTCGCCTAGCTTTCACAAGTGGCTCACTCCCGAGCAATACGCCCTTCAGTACGGCGTTGGCGATGGGGACATCAAGACGGTCAGCGACTGGCTCGCCACCAATGGCTTCACAGTCGAACAGGTAGCCCGCGGGAAGAACTGGATCCGTTTCTCCGGTACTTCCTCGCAGGTCGAGAACGCCTTCCAGACCACCATTCATGCCTACTCCGTCGAAGGGCTGACGCACTACGCGAACGCCACCAACATCTCCATTCCTGCCGCTCTGGCTCCTGCTGTCGCCGGCGTTGTGCGCCTGAACAATTTTCTTGCCCATGCCGAACACGTCTCACCCGCCACAATGACGCGAGACAAAACCGGGAACTTTGTACGCGTCGCGGACGACCGCACTCCTACACTTGCAGGCAACAACTCGTACCCAGCCTTTACTTCCAGCGGCAATCAGATCACGAATTACCTGATGCCCGGCGATTTCGCAAAGATCTACGATGCGCAGTCCGTTGTGGCTTCAGGCGTGGATGGAAGCGGGGTCTCGATCGCCATCGTCGGCCGGTCGGATATCAATCTCTCCGATGTGGAAGCCTTCAGAACCATCTCCGGCCTACCCTTCAATGATCCAACAATCATTTACGCCACCACCGATCCCGGCGACATCCCGGGCGATGATCTTGAGGCTTCGCTCGATGTGGAGTGGGCGGGCGCAATCGCACCCCGGGCAGCCATCCACTACGTCGTAGGAGCCAGCACCGCCACCACGGACGGAGTCGATGTTGCCGCCTCCTACATCGTTGACAACACGATCGCGCCTATCATGACAGTGAGCTTTGGCCTGTGTGAAGCAGAATTGTCAGACACGCAGGTGAATTTCTATCATCTGTTGTGGCAACAGGCAGCCTCGGAAGGCATTTCAGTCTTCGTCTCCTCAGGGGACGCAGGCGCCAGCGGCTGCAATAATCCCGGCTATGTCTCCACCGTCTACGGATATGGCGTCAACGGTCTCGCTTCCACGCCCTACAACGTGGCTGTTGGCGGCACCGAGTTCAACGATGCGGACCTGACCACCTATTGGAATCTGAACAACGCCGCCAACCTGACCTCGGCCAAGGGCTATATTCCGGAAGCGGTATGGAACGAGTCCTGCACCCAAAACGTTGTTCCCGGACTGACCAATTGCAACTTCCCGCCCTATTACCTGTATTCCTACGCCGGCGGTGGAGGCGCGAGTTCCTGCGCCACCCGCACCACCGACGACACCGGTACCGAGTACTGCGCATCTGGCTACGCCAAGCCAGACTGGCAGTCAGCTCCCGGCGTTCCGAAGGATAGCGTCCGCGATATTCCCGATATTTCACTCGCAGCCGCATCCGAGCACGTCCCCTACATCCTCTGCTACCAGGGAGGCTGCCAATGGACCACCAATAGCGATGGCTCCATCGTTCTTCAGCAGGCAAACCTCATCGGAGGCACTTCCGCTGCGTCGCCCTCCATGGCCAGCATCATGGCTCTGGTCGAGCAGAAGAATGGGCAGTTCCAGGGCGTTGCGAACTATCAGCTGTACAAGCTGGCCGCAGCGCAGAAGAGCGGAAGCTGCGACGCCAGCAAACGCACCGATCCGAGCCAAGGCAGCGAGTGCGTCTTCAACGACATTACGGCTGGTTCGAACGCTGTTCCCTGCTTCAAGGGCAATCAGGATTGCCAGGGAGACGACCAGCCGGTGCAGGTTGGCGTCTCGCTGCCTCCAGCTGTCTTTTACCCGACCAGCCAGCTGGATGGACATCGCGCCACGTCCGGTTACGACCTTGGAACGGGCCTCGGTTCGGTGAATGTCGCCAACCTCGTCTCGGCATGGGGTAACAACACCACCGGCGCGTCGGCAACTGCCCTTACCCTTTCCCAGACCACTTTCACCCATGGCGCACCCATCGCCTTGAGCGGAACGGTTGCCGCGTCCACTGGCAGCGGTACGCCCTCGGGAGAGGTTCTGATCGCCACCTCCAGTGGATCTTCCGTGCTCGGTGCTCCGCTGAATGCGGGAGCGTACCAAGCAACCAGCATCGATCTGCCCGGGGGCAGCTACACCCTGACTGCCAAATACTCCGGCGACAGCAACTTCGGCCCCAGCAGCTCTGCTCCCGTATCGGTCACTGTGGCTCCGGAGAGCAGCACCCTGACCGGCGCCACCTTCGGTTATAGCCGCTTCGTGATTTTTGGCCGTCATCCGATTGTCCCGCTGAACAACACTCCGCTGGGCAACTCCTTCTGGGTCCAGTTCCAGGTCAGTGGACTCTCGGGTTCAACCGCGGCGACCGGCACCATCAAGCTGTCCCAGGCCGGCAAAACTATCGGTACCTATCCGGTCAGCAATACCGGCTTGATCTACGTGCAGTGTGGACCTGAGACCGCGTGCGATCTGCCGCCCGGCAGCTACACCATCCAGGCGGATTACTCCGGCGACAGCAGCTTCAAGCCGAGCACCGCGACCGTTCCCTTTACCGTCGATCAGGGAACGACCTACTGGTCGACCACCGCAAATATCCTGACGCCGGTAGCCGGCACCCAGGTGATTGGCTATGTATACTTCACCGGCGATCCGGCCACTCCACCCACCGGAACGGCAACGCTGACCCGCGACGACACCGGCGCGGTCCTCGGCTCGGCACAGATCGACAGCACCGGCACCGCAACCATCCCATTCATCGCCGCCGCCGGAGACTTCAACCTGAAGGCCACCTACGCCGGAGACACACACTACAAAAACGGGGGATGGCGCTCCTACCAGGAGATCATCACCCAGGATAATGGGGGTTCCAAAAAGCTCAATATCAACCTCACTCTTGGAGCCTCGACATTCTCTCTGGGCCAGCGAAGCGCCTTCACCGTTTCCCTCACCCCGGCAACAAGCGGAACAAAGGGCACGCCCATCGGTTACATCACGCTCTACTCGGGCAGCGGACAGATCACCGCCCAGATTGAAGCGCTGGGAGGCAAAGCAAGCGGGGTCGTCGAATGGGACCAGGTCGGACCTCAAGGCGTCTACGCCGTTTATAGCGGCGACGGCAACTATGCCGGCGCAAGCAGCGCGCCCGCGAAAGTAACTGTAACCCAGGCAACGCCTACGATCACCGTTCAACCGCTCGCCACCACCGTGGCAGTCGGAGCGCAGACCAGCCTCTCCGCGGTGCTCACCAGCACTGTCTCATCCACCAACGTGCTCGCTCCTTCGGGGACCATCCAGTTCCTCGACTCCGTCAATGGGCAGGCCGCAACGCAAATCGGTCAGGTAACGCCGGCTGTCACCAGCGGCAACGGCGGAACACTGCTGGCCACCATCGCCCCAACGCTCCCCGCCGGCTCCAATGTGATCACCGCCATCTACTCCGGGGACGCCAACTGGAAAGCGGCAACGTCCTCGCCTTCCGCGGCAATCGTGGTGACCACCCCATCTTTCACCGACGCGGCAACCCCCAACTCGCTCACCGTCACCGCCGGTGAGGCCGTTCCAATCGCCATCAGCACTCAGAGCATCCTCGGCTTCAGCGCGCCGATCGCGCTAAGCTGCGGCGGCACGCTGCCTGAAGGCATATCCTGCGCCTCCTCAACCGTCAACCCTGGTGGTACCGGCACGGTGACCATCACCACCACGGCGCCGGGAGTCTCCAACTCCGACACCACCGCGGAACACTCGATCATCAAGGCCTCCGGCGCGATCTTTGCGGCGGGACTCTTCCTCCTCTTCATCCCCAATCGCAAGCATTTGCACCATCTCTCGATGGTGCTGCTCGCGCTGGCTATTTTCGGGGGAGTCATCGGTTGCGGCGGCTCCAGTATCAAGGCTTCCACTCTGGTGCTCAGTTCATCCAGTACCAAGACAGCCTCAGGCTCCAGCGTTAATCTGACCGCAACCATCGCGTCCAAGGGAAACCCTCAGGGTACAGTCACCTTCTTCGACGGAACCACCGCTCTGGGTAGCCCCGTCTCGGTATCCAACGGCCTCGCGACGCTCTCGACCACCGCCCTTCCTGTCGGAACCCACGCCATCACGGCCAAGTATTCCGGCGACCGGCACACCTCCGCCAGCAGCAGCTCAAACGCCATTGAACAAACAATCACCGGAACCTTCACCATCAACATCAACGCGACTTCCGGAACCTTGAGCGAGCCGCTCACGATTCCGGCCACGTTAAATTAATTTAGAAAATAGTGAGCCGGGCTGAATCGGCTATCGCGACTCAGCCCGGCCCCAAACTACGCCTGAGGAGTGTGAGAACATGGCGTCCAGATGGAGAGAATCTCGGAAAGCTACGCAAGCTTGTTTCATCTCCAGTGGCATCGTCAACCAGAAAATACTCCGCGTTCTCATGGTAGAGCTTAGCCAAAACAAATAGGTGGAGCGAATTGGCGTGAGCCACCAATGACCTGACCGATGTTTTGTACCAGTGAGATTGTTAGTGTAGCGCAGCGTTGAAGGGCCTAGAGTTTCTGTACCAACCTCAGAGTTAGTCTTCGACCTGTTTAGGTTCCAGCCACGTTTCGTCAGTCGTGGCTGGTCAGAATCCGAACGGGCCCGAGGAGTCCGGAAGGCTGCAGCTTCGAATCCTTGTTAAAGTAGTTCCACGTGGTGAAGCCGTAGCGACCTCTTGACGGCCGGGTTTCGTTCTTGAGAAACCAATCTGGGAATTCTCGTAGGTAATAGCCACCATTCATAATCGGATCCGCCTTCTCCCAAAACATGTCGGGAGGCTCCTGTTCATCGCCGATCAGGCGATTTGCCCACACGTTGGTACAGGCAATTTCCAGCAGATTCTCGCCGGGCACTACCGCTTCCGTGATGTCAATTCTCCAGGGCGCCGTCCAGACCACGCCGAGATTCTTCCCATTGAGCGTAATCTCCGCGAGATGATGCACTGTACCCAAGTCCAGATGGACTCTCTGCCCATGTGCGATTGCAGCGATGGTTACTCCTTTTCGATATCGCGCGGTCCCTGAGTAGTAGCGGATTCCCTTCTCGAGGCGTTCCGTCCAGTCTTCAAGGGAGTTGAAGTTGATCTCAGCGGGTCCACCCCAGGCCGGATCGAAAGAGACGGCCCATGGACCGTCAACCGTGAAGAGTTCTTCAGCAACTGGAAAGTTCTTCGCCTTCCGGTTCCGCGTTGAGATGGGCCTTCGGAAGACAATGAAGAAGCTCTCAGTCGCGGCAAAACGAAATGGGATATGTGTGAAGCCATCGCGCTCTTCGAAGTCAGCGAGAATCCGGATCGAACCACGAACCGGGTCCCATAACTCTGGCTGGCGTCCTTTCACGGGAAACGCGCAAACTGCCGAGCCATCCTGCCACGCAAGATTTGCCACAAAGAACAGGTCGGCGCCGTCGGTTTTTCGGTGGATGCTTTTCAATTCAAGACTGGGAGTTGCGGACTTGACCTCGAAACTCTCGCGATCAGAGTCGGGGACAAAAGTGCCGCTTTGCAGCAGAACCTGGCAGCGCCACAGGTAAGTAATCCACGCCTTACCGGGTTTCCACCATGTCTGATAGCGGCCAAAATGGATTCCCCACTGGCCCATCGTATTTCCGGGCCTGTATCGATCGTCCCACGGTTGCTGAACGAAATGGTGCAGGCTCATCCGGTTGACCCCCGCACAGAATGCCGCATCGCCGATCGGCTTGAGCCAGGCTGGGTGTGCCGACCATCGAGCGACATCGGGTGCGGAGCTGAAGGATTCAGCCGCGATGATTCTCTGCTGAGCCTGATGAGCCGCAGCGACTACCGGCTCAAGATTGGAAGGAGAGAATCGTCCTCCTGTGGTCCAGAATTCCACCATAGAAATATCGAGGTCAGGCACTACCTCCGCAATCTCCCACGGTCCCTCGTAAGGTTCGGCGACAAATTTCAGGCCAGCCGCATGCGATTCTCTCTTGAGCGTAGCCCAGTAGCTATCGCGAAAAAGATCATGCACGGTTTGCTTGAAATCCTGCTGAACGCGCTCAGTTTCAGCATCGCTACGCACAATACGGCCGGCAAGCACCGGGAGCCATGGCAGCAGATCGTACCCGCGCCTGCTCTGAAACTCCTCGCGCATCTTGCCGGTCCAGGTGGGTTTGCCGGCTTCGTAGCTGTCGAAATAGATCGACGTCACCGATTTTCCGATAAGGTCTCCAAGATGCTTTTTCAGTTCCGTGAGCACATGCTGCATATGGAACGTGACAGCCTCGGTGCTCATCTTGTCGCATTCGAGTCCCGTAGCTTCCCACTGTGCAGGCTGTATCAAAGCTCCCGTCGTCGTGTAGCCAAACCGGTAGAGAGTCCAGTCGCCGTCGGGTACATCCCACACAATCGCTCCATCGCTAGTCATCTTCGAGGAAAGATCAATGACCTGTTCTGGAGAGACCACTCCCGTCCTGGGCACCGCGAAGAGAGCGATGTCCTTGAAGTAGGAGTTGCGTGCCTCCACCTCTGGTACGCTCACTCGGCCAAGAGCAGGAATGTAGAGCTGAGGGAAGGGCGTCTGCGGGTGTGGATCGACGACAGGACGCCTAACGGAACCGGCAAACCGAGTACCTCCTGCGACGTTCTGTTCTGACCAAACCAACTGTTTCATCGAGAGCTCAGTTGTGATCCAAGTTCCTCCGCTACTCTCGTAGCCAGCACAGTTGAAGAGGATCAACTCGAGTCCCAGGCGATCGGCTTCCCTGGCAGCATGCCGCAGCAGTTCCCACCAAGGGTCTGAATATGTGATGATCTCCGGCGTTGGGCTCTTCCGTATGAAAGCAGCCCAGGGAATCAGCGTATCCGCAAGACTGTAGATCGTCGCGCCACCGATGCCCGCTTCCTGCATTGCTTCCAAGTCGCGCGTGATGCCGTCCTTGCTGAGGTTGGAACCCATCCACATCCACAGCACATGAGGGCGGGCGGCAGCGGGCGGATTCAGGAAAGCAGATGCCAGGTCGTCAGACCATGCAACAGAGTCTCGCAAAGGTGCAGATGCCGCCGCACTTCTGAAAAGAAAAGGAGCGCCGGCCAGCAACGTGCAGAATTGCCGCCGCGTGGATTTCGGAATCGAACCTGACACGAGGAACCTCCTGGAAAATCGCTATTCCTGCGGATGCCACCAATTCTGAATCTCTTCGAGGGTCTTTCCCTTCGTTTCAGGAAGGAAGAGTACAAATACGAATGAAACAGCACACATTGCGGTGTAGATCCAGTAGGTGGAAGCTACACCCACAGCATGGACCAAGGACAGAAAGCTGAGCGTAACGAGGAGGCAGAAGATCCAAACTACCGTGATAGAGATCGACGCTGCGCGGGCCCTCACGGCATTGGGGAACAGTTCCGAAGTGTATACCCAAATGCACGTAGCAAAGCTAAGGGCAAAGAAGAAAACGTAGGCCAGAATGCACGCCACGATGACTGAATATTCCTGTTGCTGCTGACTGAAGGCAAAGCCGAGAATAAGCAGAGCAATACCTGTGCCCCCGGAGCCAACGAGCAGGAGCATTCTCCTGCCGACTCGGTCAATGATCGACATGGAAAGAAGGGTCCCAGCCAGATTGACCACCCCAACCATCACGTTGGCCCCGAGGGCAGAAGAAGTACTGCGTCCGGCGTGCTCCTGAAGCAAGAGGGATCCGTAATAGACAATGGTGTTGACACCAGTCACCTGGCAGAGAACAGCCAGGGTGATTGCGAACCACATGGGGCGACGCAACGAAGTGGTGAATAGCTGAGAAAGCGATACTCCAGATTCCTCAACCAGGCTCCGTCGAATTTCGTGGAACTCCTGGTAGGCGTTCTGGGAAGATATTCTCGCGAGGATACGCAGAGCGCCCTCCTCGTTTCCCTTAGCGATCATCCAGCGTGGACTCTCCGGAATTCCAATCAGGCCAAGCCAGTAACAAAGAGAAGGTATGGCGGCGGCCGCAAACATCCATCGCCAACTTCCAGGCCCGAAGCGCGCCAACTGCCAACTTCCGAAGTAAGCGGCCAGAATTCCCAAGACAATCGCCAACTGATTAAGAGAAACCGCACGGCCGCGGATACTGGGTGGAGAGATTTCAGCAATGTAAACCGGGGTGAGAGAAGAAGCCATCCCAATGGCGATGCCCGCCGCCAATCTAGCCACTTCGAGTTCTGCCAGGATGTGAGGGATTGCTGAGCAAATCGACGCGATAGCGAACCCTATTGCGCAAAGAATCAGTGCACGCCGCCGGCCCATGCGGTCGCTAACCCAGCCTGATATCAGCGCGCCAAGAACCGCACCAAGCAGAAGCGCACCCGCCACAACCTCAACCTGCGTGTCCGTCAAGAAGAACTCCTGACGAAGAAACGGCAAGGCGCCGTTGATCACTGCAGTGTCAAATCCGAAAAGAAAGCCGGAAATCGCCGCGACGGCAGAGATTCGATACACGAATGTGCGATTGTAGGTGTCGAGGCCTGCTTGCATCATGTGGCATCACTTCGATCTGGACGAGCTGCGTTCTGCTTGGCTTCCCGATATTCTCAGTTTTCGCAGGCGTTTCAAAATGGCGGTCGGCTGAGTTTCATTTAGGTCGTTCCTGCGCATCCCGGAAAATCGTTGCAGCGAGTGGTCTCGTGGAGTCGTTTGGAAACACGGCACCCGTCCTGGCAGATTTCAAGAGATCGTCACTTCGATCCACTCCAGAGGTCTTCCTTGCGAGTTATGGCTTTCCGCCGTCAGCGTCAGACGACCGGATTCGATCGAAGCTCGCTCGTTAGAAGCACTTCCTCCCATGTAGTGGTTGACAATCGTCGCCTCCCTTCCCTGCCGCCGTGCAATCTCGATCTTGCCGACTCCGTAAGGGACAACAGCCAATTTTGTGCTGCGCGATATGCTTTCGTCGGTCCTGGAAGCGACGAGTACCGGCACAGCCGAATGCACCAGGCCGCTGATCTGAGGATCTATTCCACGGGTTGACAATTGATTCCCGCCGTCGGATTCGCGAGGACGAAACGCGAACAGCACCAGCTTCCCTCCTTCGAATCTCGCCCACGAGCGGGCGTGAGCACCCAAAGTGGGCGCCTGCGAGACTGTGTCGAGCGGTTGAATCTCAAAAACGTTGGAAGATCGTAGCACATGAGTTATCCCGTTGAACTTGGCAATCGCTTCAGGTGTGGCCGTCCCGCCTTCCTCATCCAACATGAAGTCATTCATTGATCCAATCGTCCCCACCGGCGCCGAATCGAACCAGATATTCGGGGCGCTCGCCCAGTCGTATCCCGTCGAGCCGTAGGTCGGAATTCCAAGAGGGCCCAGCAGGCTGCTGAAATAGAATCGACGATTCGCTTCAAGGTCATATTCTCCGGAGGCCAGGAATAGATCATCCGTGCTAATCAAATCGAAATAGTCCAGGAAAAGCGGAGACAAGCTGTAGTACATCACGACGAGGTCTGGATTTTCTTCCCGCATCGCCTTGATGACGACGTCCAACCCCTTCCACATCAGCCGCTCTCCCATCCACTTGTGATCTTGCGGAGCGGACACGGATAGCGATGGAAGCTCATATCCAAAATCAAATTTGACTAAATCGGGCCTATATCTGCGGATGAACCTTCGCGCGAGATCGCTCAGAGTCTTCTGCACTGCTGGCTGGGTAAAGTCGAGGATGTAATACGGAGTCGGTTCACCGGTCATGAACGGCTTGCAGTCGGCATCTTTTAACATGTGATCGGCAGTCAGGCCGATATCAGATGGGCGCTCACAGCGCATGAATGCCGCCCAGAGCCCGATATGGTATCCCTCCGCTCGAACCTTGTCGAGAAATTGCTCGAAGTGAGGCAGCCTTTCAGCAGAATGCTGCAGGTTCCCGTATCTGTCTTCCCATTTGTCATCGATTGAAAACATGCCGGCCTTGGCGCCAGACGCCTTCATCTGGTCATAGAATTCGGTCAGAAATGCCTCATCAAGACGTTCTCCGGATTTCCGTCGATCCAGTTGTGCGCCCCATGTACCGATTTGCGGAGTGAGAGCGATCGCTGTCTTCTTTTCAGAATTGTTGTGCCGTCGAATGATGCCAGCCTGCACTAGCCCTTCATAATATTTGCCGATTGCCTCGTAGTAGGAGGGGCCAAAAGCCCAAAAGACAGTGGAGCCGAGAGTCACTGAACCTGGGGTTTGAATATGCTTCCACAGATCACTTCTGTAATCGATCCAAAGGCTGCTCCGGCCTTCATGAAGATTCATGAACAAGTCCCCGTTGGGTAGATCCGCCAGCCCGCACACGAATGCATCGGATCTCCCTTCGGCAAACATGTTTCGAAACCCATCGATCTCAGCTACGCTGAAACCACAGAAATAGTGAAGTGGTAGTCCCCATTGTTGAAGTAGACCGGGAGTTGAACTGCCTCGACCTAGCCAGATGTCCTCATCCAGGTGGACAACGTCGCGCACGATGGGGCTTACAGACGATCCTTCGCTTATACCCGGGACAATTAAGTAGGTCGAATGAAGAGTTGAGGTCCTTTCTGTTCCGGTGCAGTCAACAAAGTAGTGCAGGCTGACAACATCATGTGGCATCGATGACTCGTAGACGATGGGTTCGACCCAGATGCCCTGCTCGTCAAAACGCCACATCATCGAGACGCGGGCAGAACCATTGACCCCTTCATAGCCAAGCGTAATCCGATCGCCGACGATTCGGTGCTGGGTCAGCTTCCCCTTAGAACATTCACGAACGGTTGGTTGGCCGGTGGGGCTCACGAGAATGGATGGCTGCACCTTCCCAGAAACGATCAGTCTCTTTCGCGAATCCTTCAGGCGGAATGTGTCATCCGAAAGCACGTATTCCCAGCTATAGTTCTTCCCGTTGGCCTGCAGGGTTTCAGCAGAGCTGGTGAGAGAGATAGCCTTTGGGCTCCCCAATACATTGCGCGTCGCTGAGGTGAGGAGTGCAGCCGAGGATAGTTGCAAAAATGTCCGGCGCTTCACTTGACTCAATGCATGTTCTCCACTGATTCGACATTGACCACCATTGAAGGGACAGTCAGCTTGCAGCCTTCATCGTACGTACATCCAATGGGACAGAGTAACGGATCCATCGTAAGAGGAACACGCCAGGTTGTTGCGCACGTCAATGCTAAACAAATTGCGGGACCGCCGATTCACCTCTCCCCCGGATCCCGATGTCGGGATCCAGGAGATCTCGTGCTTGAGAGAAGGCCTCGCTCTGTCAGAGAGCTTCTTTAGAACTGAAGGCGAAGAGAACCCTGCAGAATCCTTGCGCTTCGCTGGTAACTCGTGGGCGCAATGTATCCCGCCGTTGTTCCGATGCCTTGGGATGGAAGGCCAGGGTCATAGTGGTTCAGGGCATTGAAGGCATCGAATCGGAGCTGCAACTTGGCTCTATCCCAGAACGAAAAATATTTGAAGGCAGACAAGTCGGCATCAATTTGCCCAGGTCCCCGGACCGCATTACGACTTGAGGTCCCAAAGCGCCCTGGTTCCGGCTGGGTAAATTGAGCGCTCGGATCGTGGGGCGTGGCCGAAGCGCTGAACCAGTGAGCTGTCGACCTTTTGAAGCCCGGAGGCGGATGAGACAGATTCAGGTCAGCACGCTCCGAATAGGTTCTGTTGGAACCACCGATATCGGCTGCAGTGACGCTGAAAGGCTCTCCGCCCTGGAACAATGTCATAGCGCTTAGTTCCCAGCCACCGAGCGCCTCATCAGCGACTCGAGACATATTAGGCAGGAATCTCTTTCGCCGGCCGACGGGCAGGGTGTAGACCGCGCTGATGGCTGCCCTTTGCCCTATGTCATAGTCGCCACGCGCATAGTCACCTTTATTGTTGTGGCTATCCTGCGGCCCGGCCCATCCGGCGGAGTCACCGAACAAACCCGCAACCGACGACGCGACGTCCATCTGCTTCGACCAAGTGTAGTTAGCGATTAGTAACAAATCCCCTGTGCGGTGCTCGACTTTCACATCGAGACCGTTGTAGTTGCCCCAGCCGTTAAACAGCGTATTCACCAATGTTCCGAGGTTCTTGTACGGCACGCGGTCTTGATCGGGCACTGTGGGTCCCGCCGCCGAAACGGTACAGGAAGTTTCTGAATTGCACGGGTAAGGCTGGTTGGGATCCTGGCGATCGAACAGGTGGATGTCGTGTGCACCCACGTAGTCAACTTCCAGAGATGTCTTCAGGGGCAATTCTCGTTCAATACTCAGAGCCCAGTTCTCGACGTACGGCTGTTTGTAAGGTTCACCGATCTGCACCAGGAACCCGAGTTGGCTGCTTGGATTCGTGTCGCCTGTTGCAGGACTATTCGGCAACCAGTTGGATAGAACTGCACTATTCCCGCCTCCGCTACCAGCGGCGGGCAGATGATCCATGTTGTAGAACGCGGGATAGCTAAGTGCCAGGTATCCGCCAGGAGTATTCAGCTGCGATGCTACTCCGACCACGCTTTCGGAGTTGGTCAGCTCATTCTCTTCGTACTCATCGAAGTAAATACCGTACCCGCCGCGCACGACCGTCTTGTCATTGTGGAACGGCCGGTAAGCGAATCCGATGCGGGGAGCGAAGCCGTTCTGTGATCCCGCCAGGGTCTTACCATTCGGAGGCGTCACATAGAGACCGCCGGCACCGAAAGGATTGGATCCCGCATAGGCACTCACCAGGCTCTTGTTTGCCACATACTCGGCCCCCTGCGGGGCTTTGTAGTCTGGCCACGCCAAGAGGCCGTTTTCCTCAGAAGGCGTCACAGTGTATTCATAGCGCAGCCCCAGGTTGAGCGTCAGATCCTGTGAAACCTTCCAATCATCCTGGATGTACGTTGCCCACGTGAGCAGATGCATGTGTCCCATCAGGCCGGTGGCAGGATTCGAAAGAGCGCCTGCTTCCACAGTATTGATTCCTGCTGCCGAACCCATCAGGAGATCGGCGATATCGTCCCCCGAATACTGCCCGTTGAAGGAAAAGTATCCGAGGCCACTGTCAATCTGAGTATCGAAGTGCGTCCTGCGCAAGTTAACGCCGAAGTTGAGGGTGTGACGACCCCAGATCTTATAAGCGGAGTCGCTGCCATCCCACGTAGATACCAGGTGAAGCACAGGCGATTCATACGACACCTGGCTGGGATTGATACCGTCGTTCAGCAAAGCGTCACCTCCGCCGAAGGTCAGTCGGGGGTAGCCGTCAGAAGGCAACGTAAACGGGTTAACAAAATTGAGTGAAGCAAGATCGGCTGGCGTAATTTCAAGCGCTTCATGGTAACCCGACTCCGCTTCGAGATACCCGATACGGAACTGATTTGTAAATGTGGGGGAAAACGTGTGCGTCTCAGTCGTGGTGTAGAACCGCGCCGGTTGGATCTGCAAATTTGCAGAGGCAGGCGTCTCCGCGCCCGTGAGCGCGTTTGCATCATGCTTCACGGCGTGAAAGAAAACGGAATCCTTGGTGCCGAGATTTACATCGATGCGGTAGTTCTGCTGATCATAGTCAACGGTCGTTGGAGCATTGTAGGCGTAATTGTTCGTACCGCGCGGAGCATTGGGAATGTTTGGACCGGAGGCTGGGAAATAAAGGCCAGGCCGCTGCGCAAGCTTGCCTATGGCTGAGATCATTCCGCTGGGGATGGTGTATGCGCCGTCGACCAAGGGAAATGGGCACCCATTGGGGTCATAAGGATTGAAGAGCGGCAACGGGTCGCCAACGTTATAGGTTTGTCCGCATTGCGTCCGGGCGCCGCCAGGCTGTACGGTCCCCAAATCATCTGGGGTCAACTTTCCGGCCAGTTGGTCACTGGTGGGAACCAAGGCCGTGCTCTCCCCGCCCGCCTTATGGCGATAGCCCTCATAATTCGCGAAGAAGAATACCTTGTTCCGGCCATCGAAGACGTGTGGGATTCTCACGGGACCACCGAGTGCGTAGCCGAACTGATTCTGCTGGAGTAGCGGGACTGTCACTCCGGCAATGGCGCCAAACGGTCTCGAATCCACTGAGTTGTTGCGCAGATACTCGAATACGGTGCCGTGGTATTCGTTCGATCCGGCCTTGCTGCTCATATTGATTTCGTTCGCATTGAATCCGTACGCGGCCGAGTATGTCTTCGTCTGCAATTTAAACTCGGCGACATCGTCAAGCGACGGTTGAAACGCCGGTGTTTGCTCGCCGACGTCGATGATCGAAGTGCCGTCCATCGTGTAGCCGTTCGACCCTCCGCGCCCACCTTCCACACTGATCGAGTTCATTGTGTTGCCGGAGACGTAGATCCTCTGCGAACCCTGCTCGCCTGCCCCATAATCCGCGCTCGCAACTCCGGGAGTATTCAGAAGGAGATCCTGGAAATCTCTGCCATTGAGCGGCAGGTCATCGATCATCTTCCCTTCCAAAACTTCCCCCACGGAGGCGGTATCGGTGTCCAGGGCGACCGTATTGGCTGAGATACTGATCGATTCCGAGGTCGCTCCAATACTCAACGACAGATCGGTACGGACGATCTGGTCAACGTCCAGAAGGATGCCGGATTGCGTCACGGTCTTGAAGCCGTTCGCCTCAATCGTCACTGCATAGTGTCCCGGCTTTAACAGCGGTACTGTGTAGTCTCCGTTCTCATTCGTTGTCACAAAACGAGAATCTTTCGTAGTGGTCTCCAAGACCGTGACTTTCGCCGCCACAATTGCGGCTCCCGACGAATCTTTGATGTGGCCAACGATGGAGCCAGTTGTGTTCTGCCCCAGAACCGCGGTGGTGAACAGGAGTGAGGAAACAACTCCAAGCAACAGTCGGGTGCGCAATTGCGCGATGATCATGGTTTCTGCCTCCAAAAGCATTGATAAGCGGCGATTCCCCGGAAGAGATCTTGTCAAGCCGATTACTGAGCGTCGCGGTCTGCGGTGGGGTTCCCGAAATCTCGCTCAGGAAAAGATCTCATCAGAGGCTCTTCGCAAGAGAATAAAATGGGCACGTTCCCATTTCGCAGGCGAGCATATGACGCGCAATGATCAGTTGTCAACCACTTTGTCATGAAACCTAAGGATCGGCCCTTCCGTGAGGATGTATCTCACAACATGCAATGCACTTGCCGACGATTCGCGGCATTCATCTCGACACTATCGTCGCCCCGGTTTGACTGAAAGCCACAGGCTGCCGAAAGAATGAAGAGCGCGCAGCCCGCGCGCTCTTAAGGTGAGTCGTTCACATCTCTAACCTTGAGGGCGGCCGCAACCGCACGAATTTCTCACAATCAAGGTCATGGGCAGGACGATTTTCGCTACATCAGTCTGCGTTCCGGCCCGATTGATTCTGTCCAGCAGCAGAGTGATTGCGCGACTCGCTATTGCAACTGGCGACTGGGCCACGGTTGTCAGAGGAGTCGAGATGAGGGGTGCGAGTTCGAAGTCATCAAACCCGATGAGAGCAACGTCGTCAGGAACTGACAAACCCAACTCTGCAAGAGCTCGCAGTATCCAGATAGATAACACGGCATTCAATGAAAAGATAGCGGTTGTTCTGCCGCTTCCCTTGCAGGCCTTCGCAACCCACCTTCTCAACTTCTCAAATGTATCAAGGTCGACGACAACGTTGGGTTTATGGTTGGCAGCACGCATCACGTTCAGATACCCGCCGACTCGTTCCATCGTTGTGTAGGTGGTTTCGTCATAGCCTATGCAAGCAATATTCCGGTGGCCATGTTCGATTAGATGCTGACTGGCCATTTCTGCGCCCTGTCGGTTCTCAACAACCACGCAGTCAGTCTGGATCCCTTCGATCGGTCTGTCGAAAGCTACAATCGGCAGCCCCGTCTTCTGTAGTCGCGACAACCGCTCATCGCCGCCTTGAGTCGAAGTTACCACTAGTATTCCTGAGAGCTTCCGCGTTGCCATCAATTGTGCATGCGCAACTTCAGCCTCAATATCTCTTTCAGAGGAAGCAACGAGCGTCATGTATCCGTGATCATGAGCAATATGTTGTACCGTATGCGCACACGAGGCAAAAAATGCATCCGACAGGTCCGGAACGATAAGGCCAATCATCTTCGCGCGCTTGCCCTGCAGCATGCGTGCGGCTTCGTTCTGCTGATATCCGAGCTGAGCGATCGCCGACAATACTCTTCTGCGAGTCGAGGGACGAACCGCTGGCGAATCATTGATCACCCGCGATACTGTCATGCGGCCCACGCGAGCCACCCGCGCAACATCAAGTATCGTCGGGTTACGATGATCGTGCTTTTTCATAGAGAAATCTCCGACAACCATAACATAAGCCAATCTTTGAATCTTAAGTTGCTGCAGTGGACGTCGCACCCGCGAGGTTGGCCGATTCCCCTGAACCGAATTGTCTCTCATAGCTTTCTGGAAACGCATTGGCCTCTTGTACGATCTCCTCTTTTTCCTTCGTAGCCCAAGGCTCGTCCTCTGCCAGCTTGCGGATTCGCGCGAAGTCCTGCAATGTCAAAAAGAGACGCGGATGATCGGCACTCTGCTGGGCAACTGCCGGCAGCGGCAAATGCCAGCATTGTCAGCGCAAGGCATTTGCATTTCACGTTGGATCCTTTCTCCCCATGAGGATGCATCTCAGCAACGGTGCCCGAGCGTGCCCGAGTGGCGTGATCCGACTTGAGCTGATGCCGCGGATGGCTTGTATCCTGCCTCAAACCAAGAACGCCGCGGTTGAATAATCCCGCAGACGCGCCCTGGAACATCACTTCATTTTAATTTCTCGAGCTTGAGAATTCGGCCGCCTATTCTCCACTCGACAACGTAGAGGTTGTGGCTGCTGTCGACCGCCGCTGCATGAGGGCTGTTGAACTTCCCAGGCACAAGCTCATTTTTGTCAGGCCACAACGAATCGTTGCACGCTTCTTCGTTGGCGCCGAGATGACAGAGCAGTTGGTCGTTGGCATCCAGAACAGTGACACGCCCATAAAGCTCTGGAATGATCAGTCGATCCCCTTCTGCTATAAATCCGTCCGGGCTGGACAGGAACTCCTCACCAAACGATCGGCGGTAATTTCCATGTTCATCGTAGATTTGAACGCGGCGGTTTCCCCGATCCGCGATGTAAAGCTCCATCGATGATTTACGGCAATCAAACCAGATTCCATGAGGACAGTTGAATCTGCCACTGCCTTCGGATCCGTCGAGCGTCGAGAGATAGCGGCCTTTGGAGTCGTAGCGGTTTACGCGGCTGCTTCCATAGCCGTCCGCGACCCACACGTCACCGTTGCCCCCATGCCGTATCTCATTGACTGCAACCCAGGTGGGAACGTAAGGTTCGTTTTCAGCATACGGTGGCGCTGGAAGGCGCGAGACAATCTTGCCATCCATTGTTGCCTTCTCGACCAGACTGGCTTCTTGGTCAGTCAGCCACAAGTATTCTCTCCCGTCTTCCTCGACTAAGGTGAGCCCATGCGCACCTGGGTAGTTTCCCCAACTTGCGCACCACTGGCCGCTTCTCTCAAAAACCAACATGGCCGGTTCAGCTTGATGAAAGACATAGGCCCGGCCGTCGCGGGATATAACAATGCCATGCGTGCGACCATTCTTGCCGTCAGCAGTTGACTTCGGAACTGAGAACCAGTCTTCGCGCCAGCGAAAAGTGCCGGCGGCTGTGTGAAACAGAGGATTCTTCATAGACTTTTGTATGCGCCTACTCCATTTCACTTACTTGGAACTTCGGCCTGCAGGGACTTATTCGCGAACGAATCCTACGGCCTTGTTTCAAACGGACTCGCCGGTAGCCGCGTTCCTTGAGGTGGCACCCAGCTGAACATGCGGGATAGAAGCCGTCTTCTGCTTTTCGGCCTTCCCTCCGGCGAGAAGCTTCCATCAAATCATCGTGGGCTCATACCGGCCTCTTCGAAGCTGATGGCCTTGAACGATGGCCGCGCAAACCGTTCAGTGGGAGGCTTGCCAACTGGATTGTGATGATATTCATCAACGCCGCGACAGAGGTAGGCCCTGAAGTTTGGGTTTACCGCCAAGTCATTTTTGACCTCGGTTCCCGAGTATCGGATGGTGAATCCTGCCCGTCGCCGTGCAGAGGGATTGGAAGGAGAGCTGTGAACACAGCGGTCATCGTGAAGAGAAACTTCCCCCTGCTTCAACTTGAATTGGATGGCATCCGCTTCGCTGAAGGTCCCTGATTCCAACTCCAAGCTCAAAACAGAAGTAGTCTGTTGCGAACGCTTGTGTTTCAACATGCCATGCAGGTGTGAGCCCGGAACAACCTTCATGCTGCCATTCTCTTCATCCACATCATCAAAGGCAAGCCACACTGTCACCGTGTTGTGCGGATGCATGGGCCAGTAGTAAGCGTCCTGATGCCATCCCACCGTTGAGGTGCTAAATGGCTCCTTCACAAAGAAACTACTTGCCCAGCAGTAGACATTCGGCCCGAGAATCCCTTGGACGAGATCATGGATCTTCGGATTCATGATGATGTCGTAGAGATATGTGGAGGTCTCATGCCACTCGCGAATGTCCTTCGCGGTCTCTCCCTTTTCCAACAGCGCGAGCAGATTTGGCAGTTCTGAGTTGAGTTGCTGCATCTCCTCAGGCGAATAGATGCGAGGAAGTCCAAGCAGGTATCCGTTATTGCGATAGAAGTCCTTCTGATCTTCGCTTAGTATGCAGCTGCCCATGGTTATACCCCTGTCCCCTTCCAAGCTTCCGGTCAATGAAGTCAAGCCGCTGCTAGGGCGACTGCTTAGGGCGATGTCAAATCTTCGCGGCCGAATTGTTGTAACCGGACTTAGTGCCCATTTCTACTTCGACGAACCTTGATCAGTTCTTCGTATGTCTTTTCCGGGTCAGCATACTTGTTGCCCGCGTGATCCCGTCCTCGTGCCAAATAAATGTTGTGCAACGGTTGATATGATTCGCGCAACTTCACGGTCGTTGGCATGTAACGCATGGTGTAGCCGCATCTGCGCATGTTGCTCGTATTGGGAGGGCTGCCATGCATCAGTCGGCCATCATGGAGACTCGCGTGATTTGGTTGCAGTTCGATGGTCACCACCGAAGCCTCATTTTCTGGCTTGCGCCTCACTTCCCAGGGCAGCACGTTCATGTTCGGGTCTACTGTCTGATGCTCGCTAATGCCCTTGAGGGTACGCGGAACGACCTGCATCGCTCCGTTCTCTCGTGTGCTTGCGTCAATCGCAAGCCACACGGTAACCACGTTCATCGGATCGATGATGTCGCGCCAATAGAAGCTATCTTCGTGCCAGGGAACCCGTCGGCCGTCTCCTTTGGGCTTGCAAATGAAGTGGCTGGCAAAGAGCGCTATGTCCGGTCCGATGAGCGGTTCTACCAGGTTCAGCACTTCGTCGTTCAATAGCCACTCGAACAATCTGGTGTCTGTGAAATGAGGTACGTCCATGGACTCAGGACGCACATCGGGAGGAAGAGCGGCAAGCGCTTTTTCAAAATGATTCGCCAGTGCGGCAAACTTCTGGTCGGGAAAAACAGGATCCGGATAAACAAGGAAGCCTTCCCTCTTGTAAGCGGCAACATCGACATCTGTCAGGCGCAAGCTATCCTGGTGAGGCACAAACGGGTTCTCCCTCCGCCGCACCGATGGTGTGCGACGCATTTGGACGACCGTCGCATCCGGACGGGCGAAATCAGCTACATGCTGAAGCGCTTTCCCGACTGGAAGATCCCGCGATTGTCCGTCGGAGGATCTCTCGGAAGAATGCGCCTATTCGTTAATGGGCACGTTCCCATTGAGAATGCAAAGATACGTCTTAAATTGCTGTCCTGTCAATCGCAATTTTCAGATGCCTCTTGCAGTTCGTTTCCAATGAGGCATTCTCAAACAACCATGTTGCCACTCCCGCATGGTCAAGAAGCGTCCCGATCTGCCCGTCTCGTTCGACCTTCGCATAGCAGGTCCGGCTTGTTCTTGTTGAAAAAGCACTGCTATATTCGAAGACGGTACGGCAATGACGACGACGGCAGCGCGTTTCGTTCAGGCGGTTTCGACTCTACTCTTCGGAGTTTGCATCGCGTGGGCTCAGTCCTCGTCGTTGACCGACGCTGCAAAAGCCGCACTTGAGCACGGGGACTATGCCGCCGCTGAGGCGCTTTACAAAGAGGCATTGCTCCATCAGCCACAATCGCCTGAGCTCCTGACCAACCTCGGAGTGACCATGCAGATGCAGGGGCGCTCCACCGATGCGATCCATGTCTTCGAGCAGGCGCTCAAGCTGAAGCATCTGGATCGCACATACGCCCTGCTGGCCCAGGAAAAGTGCAAGTCGCGCGACCTGGAAGGCGCGCGCCCAATGCTTGCGCAAATACTGAAGCAAGACGGGGCGGACTCTCTCATTCTGAGTCTGGTAGCACCTTGCTACCTGGATCTCGATGAGCCTATCGAGGCCACTGAGGCATACGGAATTTTGATCTCGGCCCCCTCATTTCCGAAGGATATCGCCCTGATACAGCTTTCCAAGGCATATTTGATCTGCTCGCAACTTTTCTTTGAACGCTTGGCAGCGACTCCGGGCAGCGCCATCTTCGTCCAGGCGATCCGGAACGCGCGTAATCGGACGTCTCCGGATGAGCGCGGCGCTTTCTCCGATGCCGCGCGGACTTCAGCCTACTTCCGTGCTGACCTGTCTTTCCGAGAGGCCGTGAAGCTATGGCGTCAGCATCCGAACGATGCTGCACTTCTCTACTTATTGAGCGTTCTTAGCAGTGAACAAAGTGTGCAGTTGCTCTCGGACTGTTTCGAACAATTTCCCGAATCCATATACCTCGAACAATTAAAGTTCGACATGCTCGCAGAACAGGAACACGAAAACGAAGCAATCCAGGGTTATAAGCAGTTGCTCCAATCTCATCCGGATTTACCTGACTTGCGCTACAGCCTCGGGATGCTTTATCGCCGGCAGCGGCGATGGGAAGAAGCATTGGCAGTTTTCCGCGAACAATTGACAAGCGACCCAAGGGACGAACGTTCTGCCGCTCGCGTGAGCGAATCCTTGGAGCAACTTGGCCGATGGGACGAACTGTTCCGCTTTCTTGAACCGCGCATGAAACGGATGAACCCGCCTCTCTGGGCATCACTCGACTATGCAGAGGCCGCCGAAAACTTGGACAACCCCAAGCTGGCAATTCGTACTCTGGCCGCGGCGGAACAGAATAATGCGTCCAGCAAATTCATCCACTTTCGCCTGTTGCGCCTCTACAAGAAAACCGGGAACGTGACGCAGGCAAACGTCGAGAATCGATGGCTTCTTTCACGGCGATAACGCGCCCCGTCGACTGGATTAGATCAGTGCCGCCCTATTCCGCCTCATTACGCCTTATTGTGTCGCCCAATTCGAGGCTGGCTCTTTCGACGGCACGCACCAGCAACGCCCTGATCCGACGATACCCGTCTATCAAGCGAAGCAGTTCACCAAACTTCTACGGATTTGTTATGGCGGGAAAATGAACCGTCTTTCTTTTCGGAGCGAGTGCTCTGTTTAAGCCAGCCGCGGGGTTTCTCTTACAACGACCTCCTGAAATGGCGAAAGCAAAAATCTGATTACAGTCTTGCCTCCCTCGCGCGACGCACGGTCGCTCGGACGCCGCGCGACTCAATGCGTTGAAGGACACCCAATAACTCGGTTGTTTCTATAACTGTGACCGGGCGGCTGCCAATGAACGAAAAATGTCACGCTCTAGCCAGCTCAATATCCGCGAGGCATGATCAGGAACCCATATTTCGGCCTGCTTCGCAAACCATTCCCGACCGACTTTATCTAAGGTATCGGCGGAACGTGTGGCATGCTCCAGCCTATCGATTCGACGCTGTTGCGACGTGTCAACGCCGTGGGCCAATAGCTTACGAGCTTCTTCGCAACACTCGCGAGCATCCTTGAGACTCGTCTCCGGATATACACCCAAAGAAAGACGTTTCTCCTTGCCGGCAAAGCGATATTTCAATCGCCACCATCGGCTCCCACTTTCCGCGACCTCAAGATAGAGGTCTCGGCCATCAAACAGCCGTATGGATTTCCCCGGCAGTGGTTTCGCGTACTTGATCTGCAGTTCAGTCAGTGGCATTAAACCTCACTGAGGACTGGGGGGCAACACCCCGAATCAATTCCGGGAGTTGCCCCCAATGTGATCGGCTGTCAACGAACGCACTCGGACCTTCTCAGAAGGAAATCCGCTGAAAATAAAGGTTTTATTGGACTAGCTGGACTGCTTCGGAAGAGATATTGGTAGCGCTAACGGGAATCGAACCCGTGTTTTAAGATTGAGAATCTCACGTCCTAACCCCTAGACGATAGCGCCACATACGGGGAAAGCCTTATCCGGTAAGAAGTACCTCCGGTCCAGCCATTTGTCTAATCTATCAAAAATCCGCTTCACAACCAAAACTGAGTCGACCGCTGCGAGCTTAAATCCCCAGCCTGCGCACTTCGTCGTTGTAATACTTGCGATAAAGAATATCCCATTCCTGGGTACCCTCGGCGATGATCTTGCGCTGCGAGCTGATCTTGAGGCGAGCCGCCTGGTCGATCTTGGTTTCTTCAGCAAAGAGCGCTTCCAAAGCTTTGCGTGCTTCTTGGCGGATGGTGTTGCGATCCTCCAGGAAATCCACTTCATTGATCTCGGCCAAGGTGTCAGCCACCGTATGAGCCAACTTGTTCAACTTATCGCGGGAGATTCTCATAGCACCGCCTTGTACTTGCGCGCCAACTCGCCTTTAACCTTTTTGAACATCTCGGCATATTGCGCGCCGGACTTGAGCATCTCTTGCTGATACGCCTCAAGAATGATGCGGACTTCGTCATTGATGCGGTCTTCGAGAGAAAGCTCCTCGATCATGCCTTCCGTCACACGCGTTTCGACGAGAGCCGTTTGGTCGGTATGGATCATCTTGGCGTCTATCAGGTGCTTTACCGTGCGACGGGCCAAATATCCGATGTATTCGCGGGAAAAAATCATGGGCTGAACCTTCAAGATACCATATTGAGCCGGTCTTTTTTAACCTCTCTGCAGTGTCCCGGAACGCGTTATCAGGACACTCCCCGGCCATACCACCAAGCCTGTTTAAGCGCGGTGGGGGCAAGATTTGGTATTGATGCACTCATCGGCCAGACGTAGTCGTTCCACAGGCCGGCCAGCCACCAGATGCTCAGAAACGATCTCCTCAGCATCCTCCGGACGGACATGGCCATACCAGACCGCTTCCGGATACACAACGACGGTCGGGCCATGCTCACACTGGTCAAGGCAACCAGCCTTGTTGACGCGGATTCTTCCCGCTAAGCCAGCAGCTTTGGCAAACATCTGAAGCTGCGGGAGCAGTTCACTCTTACCGTCGGTTGTGCAAGAAGGCCGTGGAGCGCCTTCGGGGCGAACATTCTGACAAACGAATACGTGACGTTCAAAGGGTGCCAATCTGGGATTTCCTCCAATGCTCATGGTACCTGCTGCCGCCCGGACGCGTACCATAGAGCGCAAAGGTGGATGCGGCGCTCCTACGGTCGGCGATTGGGCATACCAGCCCACCCGCATCTGAGACAATGAAATGCGACCTATGGAAACCGACAATCTGCTAGGACTCAAAGACGATATGGTGGCGTTCATTGAAGGGCACGGCCTGCGCCGGCTGCCCGGATTCGTCACCGAAGATATACCCGCGATTCTGTGGGAAGGCGAAGAGAACCCCGACTCATGGAAAGACTTCGTCGAGATGGCCAAACATGCCGGCGCGCTGTTCGTAACCATGAGCGAAGTCAAGCTGGAGCGTGAAGAGCTTGACGAACTGATCGAGGAAGCCAGCGACCTCAATTACCCCGACGAAGAGTCTTCAGAGCTGGTAGAAGCACAGTGGCTACAGAAGTATGCCGGTAAGGTGGGATACATCCAACTGGGTTTCGTCCATCAGGGAGTTGTCTTCCTACATGAAAGCACGACGGAATGGTACGAACGCTACCAGGAGCTGTTGGAAGGCATCGAAAGCTTCGGAGACATCGTGATCGACGATCCCGATGGAGAAAACGAAGATTTGTGAGTGGCGGCCTGTGAGGAATGATCTGTGAGCACCTCCATCGATCCCGCCATGCCAGTTCCTGCCTTCGCGCCGCCGGCCATCGCACCCCTTCCGCAACGTTGGCAACTGCACACGCCCAACACTGAAGAAGCTACGCTCCTGGCCAGCGCGGCTCACGTGCCGTTGGTCGTGGCGGAGCTCATGCTGGCACGCGGTATCGCTACCGAAGAGGCCGCCTACAATTTCCTCAATCCTGACATCAGTCAGCTCCACGATCCATTCCTGATGCTAGGCATGGCTGCGGCGGTTGAGCGGCTGGAATTGGCCATAACCCGCTGCGAAACCATCTTGCTCTATGGCGACTACGACGTCGATGGAACCACTGCGGTCGTGTTGCTGAAGACCGCCATCGAGATGCTCGCCGGGCCATCGGGATGTACCGTGCGTTTCCATGTGCCACACCGCCTGCGCGAGGGCTACGGCATTCAGTCTTCTGTTCTTGAAACAGCAGCCGCCGACGGCGTTGCGCTTGTGATCAGCGTCGACACCGGCATGCGTGCATTTGCCGAGGCGAGGCGAGCCCATGAACTCGGCCTGGACTTGATCATCACCGATCACCATTTACCCGATGCTGGAGACGAGATTCCCCATGCGCTGGCGATTCTCAATCCCAACCAGCCTGGGTGTCAATATCCCGAAAAATCGCTGTGCGGAGCGGCCATCGCCTTCAAGCTGGCTATCGCCGTATTGCAGCGACGCGATGCTATTCGAACACGCGAAAAGACGATTCCCTCTTTTCTCAAAATGGTGGCCGTTGCCACTGTAGCCGACGCTGTGCCTCTGCGTGGAGAAAATCGCCTTCTTGCCGCGCTCGGTATCCGCGAACTGCACCGTCCTGCCGGGCTCGGACTGCGCGCCTTGTTTCAAGCCGCCGGAATCGACCCGGCAACCAGGCAGTTGAGCAGCTTTGACCTCGGCTTTCGCCTTGCGCCACGTATTAACGCAGCTGGTCGCATGGATATTGCCGCCGAAGTCGTGGAACTATTTACGACGCGCGATGCAGCCCGCGCACACGAGTTGGCAACCAAGCTCGAGCGGCTCAACCTGGAACGCCGCGAAGCGGAGGCCGAAGTCCTGCGCCAGGTAGAGGCACGATTGGCAACTGACACATCACTGATGCACAACAAAATGCTGGTTATGACAGGCGAAGGATGGCATCGCGGCATCATCGGCATTCTAGCCTCGCGCATTGTGGATCGAACTGCAAAGCCAGCAATCGTAGTCAGTGTTGAAGATGGCGTAGCCTATGGCTCAGGGCGCTCCATCGACGGCTTCCCGCTATTGGAAGCAATCGAAACCTGCGCCGACCTGTACACGCGATTCGGCGGCCATGCTTTTGCTATAGGATTTGCCATGCCCGCCACAAATCTACCAGAGATGGAGCGGCGGCTCTATTCCTTTGCCGCGCAGAAACTCGCTGGCCGCGAAGCCGAGCAAATCCTACGCATTCACGCAGAGCTACCCCTAGAGCGCGTAACGCCTGTCCTGGGAGGCTGGCTGCGCAAACTTGAACCCTATGGACATGGAAATCCGGAACCGGTCTTCCTCGCCCGTGCCATGCAACTGACAGCTCCGGTTCGCCTCATGAAAGAAAAACATATACGGCTCGAATTACGTTCAACTGTACAGGCTGGTAGCACCAGCTCCGTGATCGGTTCAGCCCCCATACGAGCCGTGGGATGGAACATGGCGCATCTCGCTCATGAACTCAATCTTGAGCAAGAAAGCGTAATCGATATTGCCTATCGCATCCGCGAAAACGATCATCCGCAGTATGGCGGTTTGCAAATTGAAATCGCTGGAATGAAATTGAGCGCAAACAAATAAAAATTCGCAACCGCCCAGAAAATGGACGATTGCGAATCTCTTTGAAGCAGTGAGTTAGAGCCGACCGTGATACAGATGCTCGACACCCGCCTGGTAGCCGCGCTCGTAACCACGCCGGTATGCCTCGCGATCACGCCCCGGAACATGCGGATGGCGAAATTCATCGCGATTGTTGACGTCAGGACGACGATGATTTCCGTAGTCTTTGCGCGCGCCTTCTACGCCATCGTGGAACCCATGCCGCGCCATCTCATCCAGTTCAGGCGGTGGAGCTTCCCATCCCCGCTCTTGCACATAGCCCACCATGAGCGGCGCACCTTCGCTGCGCAGCGATAGAGGGCTTGCGCTGGCAGAAACCAGACAAAAACTCGCAAGCCCTGCAGCCATTGAAATTGCCACAAATGCTTTCATGATTCCTCCTCTTGACGTGAGTTGCTCATTCGCTCAATAAAACATCCTCGCGAACTAGCACTGTCATCCTGAACAAAATGAAAGACCTGCTCCTCAACGCCTTGCAATCCAGCAGCAAGGCAGATCATCGCATCGCCCCTGTAAGGGATGAAATGAACAGCCCACGGGTTGGCCGTGGGCTGCAGGATTGTTCGGAACTACACTCCCTTATCGGCCCCTCGGCTTACTCGGGTGCGGAGCAGGATGCGATTCGGGCCGCGGAGCCGCGTGCGGTGCAGGCGCTGCATGAGGCTGCGGGGCCGGACGCGACTCGGTACGAGGCGCGGGTGCAGGGCGAGACTCCGTCCTCGGTGCTGGCGCCGGTCGAGATTCAGTCCGCGGTGCTGGACGCGACTCGGTGCGTGGCGTAGGTGCGGGACGGGATTCTATTCGCGGCTGAACATGGGACTCAGTTCTGGGCTGGGCCTCAGTCCTCGGAGCAGGGTGCGCTGCAACGTTAGGCGTAGGGCGAGACTCAATCCTGGGTTGATTTCTTGGACGGCTCTCGGAACGGTTCTGCGGCGCAGCGTGCGTCTCAGGCCTTCCTGCTTCACCAGCACGATTCCCGCCAGGCTGAGCGTGTACTGGCGCCGTTAGAGGCTTGGCCGCCGCTACAGTTGCTGGTCTACCGTGGTTCGCGTTGAAATGCTGCTGCGGATCACGCGCAGCAGCCTCAAAGTGAGTTTGCTGCACCCGGGTGGGAGGCACATGCCGCTCCGTCGAGAAGCGTCTTTCTTCAGGCGTAGGCTCATGCCGGATTCCGTTTGGTCCGCCCGAAAAAGCAACACGGCGATCGTTGACGATGGTCGTGTTATGCACGATCGTCTCATTCACATAGGTATTGTGAATGACCGTCCGGTTTACGCGTACGACAGCAGTGTTATACGCGAAGTGACCACCGCGCCATTCGCCGCCGGCAAAGCCGATGCCCATATATCCGAACCCGTAGTTAACACCACCGTAGTAGCCGACGTGCGGGCCCCAATAACCTGCGTGGAAGAGATAGTGTCCGCCTTCAAATCCCCAGTAGGGCGGGGTCCACAGAAAGCCAGGCTCGGGAGCAGGTACCCAGGCGCCAGGAACCCAGTAATAGCCGTCGTCACCATAAGCCCAATAGCCCGGCGTCCAAAGATATCCATCTTCAGGGCAAGGCGGCTGCTCATACACCGGCAATACCGGCGGAGCGATGCCGATGCTGATGATTACCCCGGCAAACGAAGATGCCGGGACGAGGCAGAGCAAAAACGCAAACAGAAGCAAACGCGTTGTGCGAAATATTTTCATGGAAATCCTCCAATTCTTACTTGAGGGCGATCGAGCTGCCGGGGGAGTGGTTCCGGAGCCGGAGGCCGGTTAGTGCTTACTACCGATACAACGCCCGGCTTCCACGATCGGAGCCGGCATACAGGTTAGGAACCCTCGATTCGCCGGGAAGTTGCCCAAAACAAGTCAAAATAGAAGCAAGCGAATATATATCGCAGATAGCCTGCTGATATCTGGATACTTATGCTCACCTTGCAACGCTCCGAATGGATGAGCCCTCAGGCCTTGAACCGGAAGTGGAAGATATCGCCATCCTGCACCTGGTAATCGCTGCCTTCCAGGCGCATCTTGCCCATTTCTTTCACCGCCGCTTCCGAACCAGCCGCTACGAAGTCCTCATAAGCAATCGTCTCCGCGCGAATGAACCCCTTCTCAAAATCAGAATGGATCACCCCGGCAGCTTGCGGCGCTTTCGAGCCCTTCTCCACCGTCCATGCATGTGCTTCCTTCGGCCCGACCGTGAAAAATGTCAGCAGCCCAAGCAGCGCATATCCAGCACGAATCACCCGCGCCAGGCCAGTCTCTTCAAGCCCCAGTGACTCCAGGAATTCCTTCTTCTCCGCCTCATCCCCAAGCTGCGAAACCTCTGCCTCGATCGCCGCCGAAATCACGACGGAAACCGCACCCAGCGCCTTTGCGAATTCAGCAACTTTATCCGAATACGCATTGCCCGTGCCCGCCGAAGCCTCTTCGACATTGCATACATAAAGCACTGGCTTCGAAGTAATCAACCCCAGCTGATGCAGAATCTTCTGTTCGTCATGCGTAAGCTGTCCGGCAATCGTTCGGGCGGACTTCCCTGCCCGCAGCGCCTCGAGCGCCGCCTCCATCACTGGCAGTTGCGCCTTGGCCTCCGGATCGTTGCCCTTCATCTTCTTCTGCGCCGCGGTCACGCGTCGCTCAAGACTATCGAGATCCGCCAGCATCAGCTCCGTCTCAACCGTCTCCGCATCGCGCACCGGATCGACCGAGCCCTCGACGTGCGTGACATTGCCGTCATCAAAGCAGCGTAGAACATGCGCAATCGCATCCACCTCGCGAATATGCGCCAGGAATTTGTTCCCCAGTCCTTCACCCCGCGAAGCTCCCCGAACCAGCCCGGCAATATCCACAAATTCAAGCTGCGTCGGAATCACCTTTTGCGAGTCAGCCAGCTTCGCCAGCACCGCAAGCCGCGGATCAGGCACAGCCACGCGCCCCACATTCGGTTCGATGGTGCAAAAGGGGTAGTTGGCGGCCTCAGCCGCAGCGGTCTCGGTGAGCGCATTAAACAGTGTGGACTTGCCCACATTCGGCAGACCGACAATTCCGCAATTGAATCCCATGCTTCATCCTTACTTCGTGCAGTGTCCGCACTCATCGCGGCATAGGCAAATTCGCAGAAATCCGCCTTGTACATGATAAGCGGTGCGGTCCGGCCATGGTCAGGCAAGAAACACTCCGAATGGTAGACTCCTGCCATGTGTCCCGATACACAGCGCGGCTTCTTCCTCACCTTCGAAGGCCTTGACGGCTCTGGAAAAACCACGCAGATCCAGCGGCTGGCGTCATGGATGACAAAACGCGACCTAGCTCATATCATCACGCGCCAACCCGGCGGCACCGCGACCGGCGACAGGATTCGCGCGCTTCTCCTCGACTCAAAATCTTCTGGTCTTGCATCGCGAACCGAGCTCGCCATGATGTTCGCCGACCGTGCCCAGTCCATTCAGGAAGTGATTGCCCCCGCACTCGCCGGCGGAAAGACCGTCGTCTGCGACCGCTTCACGGACTCCACCGAAGCCTACCAGGGCGGCGGCCGCGAACTGGGCTCAGAGATAGTTCTCGAACTCCATCGCATTCTCTGCGATAACCTACAGCCAGACTTAACCATCCTCCTGTTGCCGGATCTACAGGCCTCCCTCTCCAGAGCACGACGCCGCAATACACGTCAAACCAGCGCCACAGGCACAGATGAAGGCCGCTTCGAAAGCGAGAAAGACGCATTCTTTCGGCGTGTTCACGAGAAGTACCTGGAAATCGCCGCGCGCGAACCTATGCGTGTGGTGGTAATCGATGGCGACCTCACCATCAATCAGGTCCATCGCCGCGTTATAAACGCAGTAGAGGCTCGATTCGAAGCGTGGCAAGCTCAACACAAAACGTCGGCATAGAAGTAGAACGCGAGCCTGCACGTCCCGTCGTCATCCATCGAGGCAAGTATCGCTTCCCTCCCGGCCTGCGCCTCAATCTCCCCTTCTACACCTTCGCCAGATTCTTCGAGCCGCGCAATCCAATCCTGCTCTTTCAACATTTGCAGAAGTACGGACGCGCCGCACACTACCGGCTGCTCTGGCATCATATCGTTCTACTCAATGACCCCAGTGACATCCGTGAAGTCCTCGTCGACAAGGCTCAGTTCTTCGTCAAAGAACGCACCCAGAAACGCATGAAGATTCTGCTCGGTGAAGGGCTCATCACCTCCGATGGCGAGACCCACAAACGCCATCGCCGCATCGCTGCACCAGCTTTTCATCGCCAGCGCATTCAGGCTTACGCGAACACCATCGTCAGCCACGCCGCATCCATGCGCAACGAATGGCGTGAAGGCCAGCCCATCGACGTAGCCGCTGAAATGATGCGGTTGGCCCTGCAGATCACCGCGCGTACTCTCTTCGACACCGAAGTCACCGCGGAAATTCACACCATTAACGACGAAGCCAACGCAGTCATGGAGATGTACCATTCCCTCGTCTCCCTACCCCGCGCTGAAGAAATGCTACGCTGGCGTATTCCCATCCCCGTGCTCATGCGCTTTCGCAAATCCAAAACACGTCTCGACGCGGTAGTGGATTCGATGATCGCGCACAAGCAGGCCGAGAGTGCACAAGCAATACAGCAAGGCAGACCTGTCGGCAGCGATCTGCTTTCCATGCTCATCGCCGCACGCGACGAAGATAACGGCGCCTCAACGCAGAACAAGATGTCCGCGACCTTGACCGGTGAAGAGCTGCGCGATGAAGTGCTGACTATCTTTCTCGCCGGTTACGAAACTGTCGCCAACGCACTCTCCTGGACATGGCTGCTCCTTGGTCAAAATCCAAATGCCGAAGCCCGTCTCCACGCCGAGCTTGACTCCGCTCTCGCCGGCCGCCTGCCTACGCTCGAAGATCTTCCACGCCTCCCCTACACCGAGATGGTCATCGCAGAAGCCATGCGCCTTTATCCGCCCGCCTGGGCCATGGGCCGCATGGCCACTGAAGATATCGAGATCGGCCCTTATCGTTTTCCGAAAGGGACCTTCCTCTTCTTCAGCCAATACATCGTCCATCGCGATCCGCAGTACTTCCCTGACCCACTGCAATTTCGCCCTGAACGCTTCACCGCCGAGGCCAAAGCGGCGCGCCCCAAATTCGCCTACTTTCCCTTCGGCGGAGGCAGCCGCCAATGCATCGGCGAATCCTTCGCGTGGATGGAAGCCATCCTCGTGCTTGCAACTCTCGCGCAACGCTGGCGTCTCAACGTTGTCGAGCACCAACAGATCGCCCTTCAGCCCAAGATCACCCTCCGCCCCAAATTCGGCATCCATGTCATCCCCGCAATGCGGCGCTGATCGCGGCGTCGCCCTTGCCTGACCTCCCTTCCACTGTCTACACTCGGTGAGCATCCTATGGCGCAATCGAGGGGATCGATAAGACAATGGACAAGAGGCAATTCTTGAAGACTTCTGGAGTATTAGCAGCTGGTTCAATGATCCCGCGTCTCGCTGCGGCCAAAGAGTCCGTCGCTCCGGCCGAACCCGTCGCCCATGAAACAAATTGGGCAGGTAACCTGCGCTACCACGCCGACCACATCTACGCTCCCAAGTCTGCCGCCGAAGTGCAGGAGATCGTCAAGAAGTGCAACACCGCGCGCGCGCTCGGCTCCCGCCACTCCTTCAACACCATTGCCGACAGCCTCACCAATCAGATTTCCCTTCAGCATCTCGACTCCATCGAGCTCGATGAAAAAGCGCACACCGTAACCGTAGGCGCAGGCGTGCGCTACGGCACTCTGGCCCCGGTGATCGATGCCAAGGGCTATGCCGTGCACAATCTCGCCTCTCTACCCCACATCACCGTAGCCGGAGCCATCGCTACAGCTACGCATGGCTCAGGCGTGCGCAACGGCAATCTGGCTACCGCAGTCTCCGCGCTTGAGCTCGTCACCGCCGACGGCAATCTCATCACCCTCTCGCGAGCACATGACGGCGAGCAGTTCAAGAGCGCGGTCGTTTCTCTCGGTGCTGTAGGCATCGTCACCAAGGTCACGCTCGACGTGCAGCCGCGCTTTGAGATGACCCAGCTCGTCTATCAGAACCTCTCCATCGATCAGCTCGAGCACAATCTTGAAACCATCTTTGCCAGCGGCTACAGCGTCAGCCTGTTCACCGATTGGCAAAAACATCGCGTCAATCAAGTGTGGATCAAAGCCAAGACAGAGTCCGGCGTCGCCGCTAAAATCCCACCCATGTTCTACGGAGCCACCGCCGCCAAAACCAATCTGCATCCCATCGACGGTCATTCCGCCATCAACTGCACTGAGCAGATGGGCGTACCCGGCCCCTGGTACGAGCGCATGCCCCACTTCAAGATGAACTTCACGCCGTCCAGCGGAGCCGAGCTGCAGACAGAATATTTCGTCCCGCGCAGCCGCGGCTATGAGGCCATCCGCGCCGTAGAGACGCTCCACGAAAAGATCGGCCCGCACCTGTTCATCACCGAGCTCCGCGCCATCGCCGCCGATGACCTCTCCATGAGCATGGCCTACCAGCGCGACTCGATGGCCATCCACTTCACCTGGAAGCCGGAGACACCACAGGTAACCGCGCTTCTCCCGCTCATCGAGGCCAAACTCGCACCCTTTGACGCCCGCCCCCACTGGGCCAAGATCTTCACCGTTCCCCCCGCCACGCTGAAAAAGCTCTATCCAAAGCTCTCCGACTATCAGGCACTGCTGAAACAGAAAGACCCCCAAGGCAAGTTCCGCAACGAGTTCGTCAACCACAACATTTTTGGCGCGTAAGAGGGATTTAAGTTCATTGCGTGCAATTACCCTCGAAAGGCGCACAATGAATAAGCCGGAAAATCCGGCCTCGGCATTGAAGATCTCAGTTCGACCGAAAAATAATTAATTCCACCCCCGGTTTTCCTTTGCCCTTTGTTCGCTTTTCATCATTACTTCGACCGCGATTCTGGTAGCCTCAGAAAATGGGCTTCCAGGAATTTCTGGGGAACGTTGACACCGTAAAACGGTTGCGCGAGAGCGTGTTGCATCAGCGCATTCCCCAGGCCATCATCATCGCTGGCCCGCGCGGCGCAGGCAAGTACACGCTGGCCTTGATGTTCGCTCGCCTGGTAAATTGCCTTAATCCAACCGAGAACAATGGACTGCCCGATTACTGCGGCATCTGCCGCAACTGCGAACGGATCGCCCAGGCCGCCGATCTGGACGCCCGCATCGCCGAAGCCGTTGCATCCCGCGAGGACCTCCGCGAGACAGACAAGCGCGAGACCCGCATCCTCGTCCAGCCGCATCCGGACATCCTCGTCATCCCACCCGACCCGCCGCAAAACCTCATCAAGATCGGCCAGGTCCGGCAAGTAATCCACAACGCATACTACCGCCAACCCGCCGAGGCACGCCGCGCCTTTTTCATCTTCACTTCTTCAGCCTTCATGAAAGAGGCGGCCAACAGCCTGCTCAAAGTGCTCGAAGAGCCTCCACCAAATTGCACGCTGATACTAATCACAGAAAATTCCGGAGATCTGCTGCCGACTATCCGCTCGCGCGCCATTCTCCACAGGCTCGGGGCAGTTTCCGTCGAAACTCTGGAACAGCTTCTGGCCGAACGTCGCCCGGAGCTAAAGGGCGCGCGCCGTGCATTGGTAGCCCGCATCTCGGAAGGCGCAGTGGGACGCGCCCTCGGTTTGGATGTCGAAGCGTACCTGGCAAGCCGGCAGGACGCACTGATAGTTTTGCGCAGCGCCCTCCGCGATCCTGACCTCTCTCAGCTTTTTCGCGCCACTGAAACCTACCGAGGCGGCGCGGACGGACAAGAGAAGACCCTGAATCTACTGCGCGCCATGAACAAATTGCTTGAGGACATGCTGATGCTTGTTGCCGGCTCACCGCAGCTGATCCGCAACGTGGACATTATGCAGGAGATCACACAGTTGACTCAGGGCATCTCTCTCGACTGGATCGACAGAGCCACCGGTGCAGTAGCGGAGGCGGAAAAGGGCATGCGCCGCAACCTGCTGCGCTCGCTCTCCCTCGACGCAATGGCTCTGACCCTGGAATGAACCTGAACAGAGCAAATCGCAACAAAGTTCCAAAAAGCCGGCATGCAACCAGCCAGACACTCTCCGCATCTTTTATGATCAAGACATTCAGGATTGTCCAGTTCCCGAGGTTGTAGCCACTTCAATCGCATCCGGCTGCGGTTAAGTGCTCGCATTGTTATTGTTTGCGCGAGAGAAGTCATTATTGCATCGAAGATTCAAGAGCTCATCGACAGAGCCTTTTCCACGCCGGAGGTCTTCACTTGCGTTCCGACAAGGGCTACCGCCGCAGGAACGGCGCAATCTCCCGAAGCGCACATCTCCAACGAGGAGTAGATCGATATGACAAAGCAAGTAATTCGGGATGCATCGATTGCGGCCGCCAGCTCGCTAACGGCCATAATGGACGCCCCAATTGAAACCCCGAAAAAGACCGTGCAGGCTGGCAGAAAATCGCGCGGACTTTCAATGGGAACTGTGCCGAAACGCTTTATCGCCGCTCAGTACGACGAGCCTTCAGCAAATCGGCAGGCTGAGCTCTTTTATCTGCAAAAGCAGATTCAGCTGCAGACACAGATGATCTTTGTACTGGAAGATGGAGCCCGCGTCGACGGAGTGGTGGAGTGGTATGACCGGCACTCTATCAAAGTGCGCGGAAAGTCGCGGGTGCTGATCTACAAGGCAGCGATCAAATATCTCTATAAAGCCGGAGAAATCGGAACCGCACCAGCAGAGTAGTTCGTCGCAAAGATTAACGTTCCTGGCCACCCTGCAGCTGCGGGATAATTTGCATGGCAGCTTTACGAAGGCGGTCTCGAATCGCAACTCTTATTCCTTCCCCAGGCGGCACCGGGCACAGGATCACCGTGCAACCCAGCGCATCGAGGTGGCGCAAGCCTGCAAATAAACGATGCGCTAATTCCTCGCCGTCAGACCAGCTTCCCCATGGGTAGATAACGATAAATTCGCTCTCCAGGAACAGGCCCTTTTTTTCTACTTCGGTCGGCAACATCACACCGACTCGCTCCTGTTGCAACGCAAGTTCCTGCTCGCGTAAACGAGCTTCCAGCGTAGTCGGCCAGGTCTTGGAAACGTCCCCCATCTCCAATAGGATCAGACGTGCCCTGGGCGCGTAGTGACGCAGACCAACACCAGGCGAAGGTAGCGCCTCGGGTGCCTCGGAAACTGGCATGCTCCTTTCCGCGAAGAGTTTTGCGGAGCCCGCGACTGCACGTATCTGCTCCAAGGCAATTGCGCCGGGACGGTAGATGATGACCGGCGAGGCGCTCGGATCGAGAACGGTTGATTCCAGGCCAAAGACCGTCGGTCCGCCATCGAGAACTGCATCGATTCGGTCCTCTAGGTCGTCGAGGACATGGGCGGCTGTAGTCGGACTCGTATGACCAAATCGGTTCGCGCTGGGAGCAGCGATCGGCAAACCCGTAAAGCGAATCAGCTCCAACGCTACAGGATGGGCCGGCATGCGCACCCCCACCAGAGGGCGACCGGCAGTTATCGCATCTGGCACGATGGACGATCGCGGCAGCAAAAGCGTCAACGGTCCAGGCCAGAAAGCATCGATCAAACGTTGTGCCGCCGGCGAAACTTCGGAGACCAAAGTGGCCAGCATCCGGTTATCGGAAATATGAACGATAAGAGGATCCCAATGAGGCCGCTGCTTGGCCGCAAAAATGGCCTCCACCGCAGATTGATTTAATGCATTGGCACCGAGGCCGTAGACCGTCTCCGTCGGAAACGCGACCGTGCCTCCGCGCCGAAGAATTGCCGCTGCCACATCCAGCGACTTCTGCGATTGCGGGTTTTCCAGGTCTCCCGGATCGACAGGCAGGCGCAGAGTATCCATGGCTTCATTATCAACCGGACGGCGACTCCCCGGACGGTGTCGTATACTCACGGGCAATGGGAGCTATTGAGACAGAGATCAAGTTTCGCGTCGCCGACCAGTCAGCCCTGGCGGCGAAGCTATCATCCATTGGCTTCCAGCGGATTACCGAGCGCAGCTTCGAGAGCAATGTGCTCTATGACACGGCGGAGCGCAGCCTGCGCTCTCGGCGTGAGTTGGTACGGATTCGCAATTACGCAGGCCGATGGCTTCTAACCCACAAACGAGTTCCCGATTCCGGTATCGGTGAAGATCGCCACAAGCATCGCTTGGAGACAGAAACCGAGCTTTCCGATGGGCCAGCGCTGGCGGATGTCTTTCTCTCCATTGGGCTCGTTCCGGTTTTTCGATACGAGAAATGGCGAAGCGAATGGTCCGATGGTGAAGGGCACTGCGTTGTAGACGAAACGCCGCTGGGAATTTTCGCGGAGTTGGAAGGCAAGCCCGATTGGATCGACCGGATCGCCGAGGAGCTGGGCCTGGCTCCCGAAGAACGCCTTACCCTAAGCTATGGCCGCCTTTTTGATCAGTGGCGCGAGCAAACTGGCAGTACGGCCCAGGATCTTACCTTTGAGCTGGTCGGAAATAGTAGCTAGAAAGAATCGATAGAAAAAACTCATTGAATTTGCCTCATGGTTTTCTTCCAGAAACCGATACAAGGGTTAGGCGACGTTTCGCCCTGGTGATCTGGAATGATGAACATGACACGGCATACTACTCGGCTTACCGCTGCCGCGCCTCTGCGGATTGCAGCGCGGCTCCTGCAACTGGCGGTGATCGCACTGGCGGTCGCTACGACTCTTCCTCTGCACGCAGGGGATGCACGTCCCATCAAATCGCGGGTCTCACCCGCCTACCCCGAGCTGGCAAAGCGCATGCGTGTCAGTGGTATCGTGCGAATTTCGGCGACAGTGTTGCCGGACGGCTCGGTTTCCGCAACGAAGACCATCAGTGGCAACCACATGTTGTCCGGAGCCGCGGAAGACGCAGTTCACAAATGGAAGTTCGTTCCTGCTTCCGACGAATCGACCGTCGAGGTAGACGTGAACTTCGCACTGGCTCAGTAGTGTTTTTGAAATCAGAACGAATTTGAAGGCACCGAGAAAATCAGCTCGCTCATCTTCAAAACCATGTCGTCTTGTTGAATACTCTTAATGCAATTCAGGGTGGAGAATAACTTCTCCACCCTGTCCTTATTTACGGCAAGTTAAGCTTCTACGCCATGGCACTTCTTGTACTTCTTACCCGATCCGCATGGGCACGGATCGTTGCGCCCAACCTTGCTGCCAGCGTTGCGCTGAACCGGCTCACGGCTGCCGCCAGCTCCGGCAAAGCGCGCTGCTTCCAGCTCACGCTGTTTCTTGCGTTCGAATTCCTTCTCAAGAGCGTCGATCGTAGTCGTAGGAGCCCGCGTGGGTACAGGAATTACTGGCGGTGGAGGCGGCAATGCAGCGCTCTCTACCGGAGGTGCAGCGGGCACCACGCGGTCAAGCTTTGGAGCTTCCGTAAATGGCTCTCCGTCGGGGCCGACAATCTGCATGCGGAAGAGGAAGCGCGCGGTGTCTTCCTGGAAGCGCGTCATCATCGCTTCGAACATATCGAAGGACTCTCGCTTGTAAGCCACCAATGGGTCCTGTTGCGCGTAACCACGCAGGCCGATGCCTTCTTTTAGGTGATCCATCGAGAGCAGATGATCCTTCCAGAGACCGTCCAGTACACTCAACATCACCATGCGCTCGTGGTAGCGCATTGCTTCGGCGCCAAGAATCGATTCCTTGGCTTCGTACTCGGCACGCAGTTTTTCGTAGATGCCTTCACCCAGTTCGTGACGAGTCACCTCAAGTGGATCAAGACCGCTGGTGTTGAGGTCGAAGCCGAACTGCTCGATTAACCTGCCCTTCAAGCCTTTGATATCCCATTGCTCGGGGTGTTTATCTTCGGGAGTGTACTGGTCGAGGATGGCGCTGAGAATATTGGAAAGGTAGTCCTCAAGAATGATCTCGCGCTGCTCGACAGCTTGCAACAATTGACGGCGCAGGCCATAAACGGCCTCTCGCTGCTTGTTCATGACGTCATCGTATTCAAGCAGGTGTTTGCGCGACTCGAAGTTCTGCGATTCGACAGCCTTTTGCGCTCCTTCAATACGCTTTGAAATCATGCGCGACTCAATAGGCACGCCTTCTTCCATGCCGAGGCGTTCGAGAAGCGTCGAGACCCATGCCTTGGCAAAGATGCGCATGAGGTCGTCTTCGAGCGAGAGATAGAAGCGCGATGCCCCTGGATCACCTTGACGACCCGCGCGGCCACGCAACTGGTTATCGATGCGGCGCGATTCGTGACGCTCCGTACCCAGAATGAACAGACCACCTGCAGCGATGACTGCGTCGTGGTCCTGCTGCACTGCTTCGGCGTAGTCGGTGTAGACTTCCTGCCACTGCGGCTCAGGGGTCTCAAACTCCTGTCCTTGGTAATAGAAGCGCAGGAAGCCTGCGGGCGCAGTGGGATTGATGGCTCCCTCGGCGACACTCACCGCGCGCGCCAGGCCCTTCCTAACCAGCTCCTGGCGGGTCATGAATTCGGCATTGCCGCCCAGCAGAATGTCCGTACCGCGGCCGGCCATGTTGGTCGCGATGGTGACCATGCCAAGGCGGCCGGCCTGGGCTACAATTTCAGCCTCGCGCTCGTGGAATTTGGCATTGAGGACGACGTGTTTTACGCCTTTGCGCTGCAGGGTCTGTGAAAGCAGTTCGCTCTTCTCGATAGAGGTGGTGCCGACCAGCACGGGCTGGCCGGTCTCATGGACGGTGGCGATATCGTCGGCTACGGCTTTGTATTTTTCCTTGATCGTCCGGTAGACGATATCCGAACCATCCGCGCGCAGCATCGGCTTGTTGGTCGGAATGACGGTGATATCGAGCTTGTAGATCTTATCGAATTCGGCTGCTTCCGTCTCCGCTGTGCCGGTCATTCCGGAGAGCTTCTGGTACAACCGGAAGTAGTTCTGGAAGGTAATGGTCGCGAGAGTCTGATCTTCCTTGCGGATGTTGACACCTTCCTTGGCCTCGACGGATTGATGTAGACCATCCGACCAGCGGCGACCGGGCATGAGGCGGCCGGTGAACGTATCCACGATGATGACTTCACCGTCTTTGACCACATAGTCCACGTCCCGCTTGTAAAGCGCGTGCGCCTTGATGCCGACCTCAACGTAATGCTTCAAGTCCCAGTTTTCAGGGTCGGCTATGTTGTCGATACCGAGCAGCTCTTCGATCCTGATCCAGCCCTCATCGGTAACTCCGATTGTGCGGACTTTTTCATCGACCACGTAATCGCCGGTGAAGGTCTTGGCCTCGCCTCCACCTGGATCCGTCTCCTCGCCCAGTTCGAGCTGGGGAATGATCTTGCGCACCCGAGCATACTTGTCGGTAGTCTGGTCGGTAGGCCCGGAGATGATCAGCGGTGTACGCGATTCGTCGATAAGGATCGAGTCAACCTCATCCACGATGGCGTAATAGTGCCCGCGCTGGACGCAGTCCTTGATCTCGAACTTCATGTTATCGCGCAGGTAGTCAAAGCCAAATTCATTGTTGGTACCGTAGGTGATGTCAGCGGCGTAGGCTTCGCGGCGCTGGTTGTCGTCCAGATCGTGGACAATGACGCCAACGGTCAGGCCGAGAAATTCATAGATCTTGCCCATCCACTCGGCATCGCGTTTGGCCAGATAGTCGTTAACCGTGACAACATGCACTCCATGGCCTGCCAGCGCATTGAGATAGCACGACAGAGTAGCGACAAGCGTCTTTCCCTCACCCGTTCGCATTTCGGCAATCTTGCCCTGGTGCAGAACCATGCCGCCGATCAGCTGCACGTCAAAGTGGCGCATCTTCACGGCGCGCTTGCCTGCTTCGCGAACCACGGCAAAAGCTTCGGGCAATATTTCGTTGAGAGCTGCCTTCTCGGCCGCCTTGATTTCATCAGCATCGGTGATGCCTTCAAGGCGGGCGGCGATGCGTGCGCGGAACTCGATGGTTTTGGCTCGCAATTGTTCATCAGTAAGCGGAGCGACCTGCGGCTCAAACCCGTTGATTTGCTGCACAACCGGCAACAAGCGCTTGATGACACGCTCGTTGTTCGTACCAAAAATTTTTGTTAATACCTGACCGAACACGGCAAGACTCCCATATTTCAGTTGAAGCAAAGCTTGAGGTGGAATCTCTGGACTGTAACGATCAAACCTTCACAGCTCAAAAACCTCCGCGAATCTGAAATAGAGGCGATGAGCGAGGAATCAATCGTGTGCAGGTCGGCTTCTCAACGGAAGGCCGAGAGAATCAGGGCGCGGGGCTGCCGCCATGCGCGAAGATCGCAAGAGAGGAAATCGCTGACTGGTCGTCCGGAGCGGAATAAGCCACCGAACGGGTATCAAACCCAAGCGCTACCGTACCGGACAGCACCGGATTTCCCAGAGAGGAGAGATGGCTCGACCATCTTGAAAACTTTGAGACAAAGCGCTCGAATCGCGCGCTTTGCAGGGGTCCATCCGACCGCCGAAGCACACGAATCGCCTCCCCGCCCTGGCTTACCTGAATCTGGCTGGCAGCACTCAGAATCAGGCCTGCATCGCTGCCGGCCGGTACAGAGGCATGCGCCCGGGCAACATCCGCCAGCAGCACCAGCAGGAAGATCGCGTACATCGCCCGGTCAATTCGCTTCATAGCTCAATTTTAGCTGGAATTACGTCCTGCGTCTTGCCGTTATCCTCGCCTTCGCAATACTTCCTCATAAACCTGCACGTATTCTTTGGCAGGATGTTCCCAGCTGTAATCCTTGGCCATGCCATTGCGCATCAGCTTCTGCCAGCCTTCTTTGTCGAGGAATGCGGTAAGGGCACGGTCGATGGCGGCGAGCAGATCCTGGGGATTGTAGCCATAGAACTTGAAGCCGGTGCCTGTACCGGCTGCGGCATTCCACTCCTCGACTGTGTCTTCGAGGCCGCCAGTGGCGCGCACAATCGGTACGGTGCCGTATTTGAGCGAGTAAATCTGATTCAGGCCGCAGGGCTCGTAACGGGAGGGCATCAGGAAGAGGTCCGATCCGGCTTCGACCTTGTGAGCCAACACATCGTCGTACTTGACTTGGACCTCGACCTGATGCGGCTTACGTTCGGCCCAGCTCTTGAAGAAGTTCTCGTAATACGGTTCTCCGCTCCCCAAAGCCACAACGACCAGATTGCGATCAGTCATTTGATCGGCAATCTGGGCAACGAAATCGAATCCCTTCTGGGTAGCAAAACGCGAAACTATACCCATGACCGGCGTCGTGTCCGGAACATTTTCAAGTCCAAAAGCATGAAGCAGGTCGCGGCGGCACTCCGCTTTACCGGTAAGGTCGTCCGCGGAATAGTGCGCCGCCAGCTTGCTGTCATGAGCCGGATTCCACTGACTGTAGTCCACACCGTTCAAAATTCCACGTAAATCCCAATGGCGCTTGCGCAGAATCGGATCCATTCCGGCGCCAAATTCGCCGGTTTGAATCTCCTCGGCGTAGGTAGGACTGACGGTTGTCAGATAGTCGGAGTAGACAAGGCCGCCTTTGAGAAAATTGAAGGTGTCGTTCTGCTCCACCTTGTCCATCGTGAACAGGTCCCAAGGCAACAAAAGCTGTGGAACCGTAGTGGGTGGAAACCAACCCTGATATCCAGCATTGTGAATAGTAAGAACGGCGCCTGCAGACCGCAAGGCGGGGTCAAAATAATATACCGTACGCAGATAGATGGACAGCATCGCAGCCTGCCAGTCATGCACGTGGAAGATCTCAGGAACACCAAGCTGTTTTGCCGCCTCCAGCACCGCACGGCAAAAAAGGCCGAAGCGCTCCGCATTGTCTGCGAAATCTCCCGCTCCGCCTTTGGGCCCATAGAAACCATCGCGGTCGAAGAGTTCAGGACAATCAACAAAGTAGAATTGCACTCCCTCGCGAACGCCACCATCGACAATCCCGGCGAAGCGATTGTAATACGTAAACGGGATGGTAATGGAGCGCACTGCAAAGGTCATATCCTCTGGCAGGAACGAACGCACAGACTTGTATAACGGCAGGTAAACAGTGACCTGATGACCGAGCTTGACCAGTTCCGGCGGCAGCGCTCCCACCACATCCGCCAGACCTCCCGTCTTGGCAAACGGCACACACTCTGAAGCAGCAAATACAATATGCACTGGCAACTCTCCTCTGCCCGGACCACACGAACTTGGCTTTCCCAGACGCTATCGCACCTGGGCTGCAGCCTGTAATTGGAACTGAATAAAAACTGGCTCCGGCGATTGGATTCCGCTTGCACGCCTGAGGACTCGGCCTTAACCCGCCAAGTCTACTATGCCAGCGAGGCGGATTCCTCCATGGAAGGAACTTGAATGGCAGCGAAACCGAAGCTGGGACAAAATTTCCTGCGCGATCCACAAGCGATCCAACGAATCGTCACAGCGCTGGGGGATCTGAGTGCGAGTACAGTCGTCGAAATAGGCCCCGGCAAGGGAGCTATCACCGAACGCCTGGCTCCTCAAGCGAAAAGTTTGATCGCCATCGAGCTCGATCGAGAACTGGCCTGGCAATTGCAAGAGCGTTTTTCTGTCGAAAAGGGCTTCCCCTCTGTAAACGTGACTCGACAAGACGTATTACAGTTCGACTTCGCGGCAGCACGGCAAGAAACCGGCGAGCGATTGCTGGTGGTCGGCAATTTGCCGTATTACATCACGTCGCCGATCCTGCTTCATCTCGCTTCTCACGCAAGGTCACTGGATTGCGCCGTCCTGATGGTGCAGCGTGAAGTAGCTGAGCGCGTCACCGCCCAACCTGGCACGCGTGAATACGGCTTGCTTTCTGTCACGCTCCAGCTCTACGGCAGCACGCAGAACCTCTTTACCCTGCCGCCGGAAGCCTTCGTCCCTCCACCGGAAGTGTACTCCACCGTTTTTCGTTGGAACTTCGCACCCCGTTTCGCAGAGCTGGGAGTCGATGAAAAGCCCTTCATTGCTTTCCTGAAACAGTCCTTTGCGCAGAAGCGTAAGACACTCGCCAACAATCTGCGCGCCGCGAGATTTTCTCAGGACCAAATTGCAACAGCGTACGGCGTCGCCGGCATTCCACCTCAGAGTCGCGCCGAAACACTGGCGGTAGAGCAGTTCAGTGCACTCTGGCGGGCTCTCCATGTACAGCAAGGATTTACGACATAGAAACAGCGCGGCCGGCCTCCTGTCTTTAGAAGGCCGGCCGAAATGCGATCACTGTCTTACTTGTGTGGCGAAGGGGCCGGAGCGCTGTGCGGCGCACCACCACCGCCACCTCCCATCGGATGCCCACCTCCGCTACCACCAACTGGCGCTGGACGAGAAGGCGGAGCTTGCGGACGGCTTGCGGGCGGCGGCGTATATGGCCGATATCCAGGCTGGCCAGTCACCGGCAGCGCAGGAATTCCGGGCTCAGGTGTTCTCGGGTTGACGGGAGGACGTCCGGTACCGGTAAATTGACCCGGCTGCGGAGGCGCCGAACGGTTCACAAATCCTTCACCCGTGCGCCCGTAAGTTTCTCGCGGAACCACGGGCCGTAGTGGCTCGACGGTTCGACCTCCGATTGTAACCGGCGCTATCGGACGACCAGTCAAGGGAGGGTTCGAACCAGTGGCTGAGCGGTGATCCACGCCGACTGGCGGCTTCACAGGCGCCTCGTGGACCCGAATAGGATTTCTGCCGGGATTCTGCACCGGATGCGGTCCCGGTCCAGGACGAGGATGAATCGGCCCAGGCAAAGGCCGGTGAGGCGGACGATATCCCGGCGGATGATTTCCCAGCCTGAATCCCCAGCCACCACCGCCACCGTAGTACCCACCGCCGTAGAAACCTCCACCCCACCACGGATTGCAACCGCTGCCGGGAACCCAGCCCCAGCCAAAGTTGTCATAAAAATTCCACAATCCGCATTGATAGGGCATGTAACCCCAACGGTAATCCGATACCCAGATGTAGCCGTAGCGTGGGTAGTAAACCCAGTGTCCATACCCATAGGGATCCCACGAGGCGCCTTCTAACTGAGCGTCGTACGGAGACCAGACGTACCCCTGTCCGGGAACGTCATACCAGTTTCCGTTAGCGTCCAGGTCGCTCAGACCGGCGTCTGGATAACCCTTGAGGCTGTTGGTAGCCGCCGTCTTATCCGCAGCTTCCGAATTCAATAGCTGATCACGATCTGAATTCCAGCCATCCCAGGAATCCGGCTCAATCGATTCACTCAGGTTTTGCGATCCAAGATTGTTGCCATCCAGGGTCACGCTTTGACCACTGTGAATATCGAGCTGGTTGCTCGCTCCAACCGTTAGATGAACATTTCCCGAAAAGACCGCGAGGCTGGGAGGCGGTTCATCGCTGATGATGCGCACCACTGAAAAGCTGGTAGCTGCAAACGCGGCCGACCCGTAGTTCACGCGCATAGTGTGCTCGGAAGTGCTTGGCTGCAATTCAAAATAGGCCAGGCCGCTGTTCATCACAACATCTGTGCGAGTGCTTGCCCCCTGCTGTTGCAGAACGGTAATGGCCAGCGTCGTGTTGGGCGAGAGGCGTGCAATACTGCCGTCGTCAAACTGAATCTCAGCCCTTCCCTCATTGCCGGTACTGATCTCGGAACCTTCAAAAAGAGGTAGATTGGCGAGGGCCGGATTGGCAATCACCTCCCCATCCTGAACTACGCTGACATCGCCCTCCACGTAACTCAGGCGAACTGCGCGCGAATCTGGCGCTTTCTGGGGTGCATCCGTAGCGTCATCGTCAGAAAACGAGACCGGGTTGGAAACAGCGGCAACAAGTGCGGAAGATGACAGGATGCAAAACATACCCGTCAACAGTGCGGCGACCAAGCCGCTGAAATGCAATTGTCTGGGTTGTTGGGAATCACGCAAACCAGAGAACGATCTTTGAGAACCTGCGGCACGGAAATTCATGGAGATACTCTCCTCAGCTACTACACTGGCCAACCCGCCGCATCGCCAACCCACGTTTCGTAAGCCTGCTGGCAAACAGCGATCATACTGACCAACATTACTAAGACCCCAATTCCGAATAGAAAGTCGCAGAAACGAAAAAGAAATCCCCAGAAATCGTAATCCTTCTCAACGGGCCTGCGTCAACAATAGACGGGCTTTCCTGCGCGCACGCTCAAGTACCTGTTCATCTGACGCAATCCGGGTCAGGATTTCGCGGATGGCTCCAACCTCGATCGCACTTCCGTCGTGCGCGGCCATCGCCAGACTTTCCATCTCTTTGTCCAAACCCAGCCGATCATGCTGCAGCAGTTTTTCCAGTCGCGCCCCATACAGCAGCGTATTCTCAACCGCCATGAGTGAGTCACCCAAAGCCTGAATCTGCTTGTCTTTCGAGTAGTTGAACTCGCAGGCGCCATTGCCTTCCGGCCCGGAATAACTCAGACGTTTAGTACCCTGAAAGGCTACCTTCATGTGGCTTTCGCAGGGAAATTGAAAGAGCTTTCGCTCGCGTGCAGTCGCAAAGACCCGCGCAGTAAACTCCGGACTGAGCTGGATTGACCGATGTACATCTCCGGCGAGAATCCCGTTTTTGTCCTGCGGAGACGTCTGGCCGCCTTCGGCATCGAACTGGCCACTTCCTTCGGAATTGAGCTTAAGCCGCCAATGCGCTGGAACAAGGCTTGCATTCGTGAAATCTATTTCAAAGACTCCGGACGTCTGGGCTATTGCCGGACGAATCATGCAGCCAACGACTGATACGGCCATCATCGAAATACAGAACATCAGGCGAGGAAGCAAAACCTTCATCCTCTAGCCCCCTGAAGGTTGAGAGTCTGTGCCGTATGGATGTGACAGATGGCGATGGCCAGCGCATCTGCCGCGTCCGGAGGGGTTGGTGGTTCAGCCAGATTCAAAAGCCGCGCAACCATGAACTGCACTTGCTCTTTGCCTGCCAAACCGTAACCCACAACTGAGGATTTGATCTTCAAAGGAGCATATTCCGCTAGAGGTAGCGCCAGCGTAGCTGCAGCCAAGAGTGCAACCCCACGCACCTGTCCCAGTTTCAGCGCGGACTTGGCGTTCACTGAGTAGAAGACTTCTTCGACTGCAACAACATCGGGTTGCCAAAGCTGAATTGCAGCGCTCAACTCGTCGAAGACCTGTTTTAAGCGCTGTGGCATTGTCTTTTGTTTTGACAAATAGACGGCGCCAAAAGTCTGGCAGATCAGGCGAGACGTTCTGCTCTGCTCGTCAGACTCCACAACGCCATAGCCGGTGATCTCAGTCCCGCAATCGATCCCGAAGACACGCATCTTCCTGAGTGTAAACCAGCCATCATACGATCCCACTTGAGAAGAAGAGCGCATCACGGCAGCATGTCGATGGCTCCTGAGGCCGCAACTTGTTCCCGTCTTCCCATCCACGCCGCGCTACGCTTATACTCGGAACGCAATCTGAGATCGCCCTGCCGCACATACGAAAATCGATTTATAGGAGCATTTGTCGATGCATCTGTCTCGCCGCGATTTTACTCGGCTCAGCGCGCTTGGGCTTGCTTCTCAACTTGCCCCGCAACTCACCCACAACTTGAGTGCTCAGAGCGGTGATCGAAAGATCGGCTACTGCATCATTGGTCTGGGCCGTATCGCCGACCACTTCATGCGCGGCATCCAGGAGACCGGCAATTCGAAAGTCGTTGCCCTGGTGAGCGGCCATCGGGAAAAAGCCGAGATGATAGCAGCTAAGTATGGCGTTCCTAAATCCTCTATCTACAACTACGAAAACATGGACCAGATGCGCGACAACCACACCATTGATGCGGTGTATGTTGCCTTGCCTAACTCCATGCATGCGGAATACACAATCCGCTCCGCCAAGGCTGGCAAGCATGTGCTCTGTGAAAAACCAATGGCTGTTTCTGTGCCAGAAGCCCAGTCGATGATTGACGCCTGCAAAGCTGCCAACGTCAAGTTGATGATCGGCTATCGCTGCCATTACGAGACGACTAATCTGCGTGCAATCCAACTTCTGAGGAGCGGTGCAATTGGTCAGATTCAGTCGATTCAGAGCGCATTCGGCTTCAACTGCGGCGCAGGAGAATGGCGTCTGGACAAGCCGCTGGCCGGTGGCGGTCCACTGATGGATGTCGGTATCTACTGTCTCAACGCCACGCGCTACCTCACCGGCGAAGAGCCAGCCAGCATCACGGCTTATGCCCATACCGACAGCAGTGATCCGCGCTTCAAAACAGTTGAAGAAAATATTGTCTGGATCACCAAGTTCCCTTCGGGCGTTGTGGCCAGCTGCAATACAACTTATGGTGCTCCCATGGATGGGTACTTCCGCGTCTATGGCTCAAAAGGATGGCTCAAGGTAGATACGGCCTTTAGCTACGAAGGTCTCCGGCTGACCGCCGAATATCACGACCAAGACAAGCACACAGTCAAGCTGGATGAATCCAATCCCGAGAAAGACCCGACCCAGTTCGCCAAAGAAGCAGATCATTTTTCAGATTGCGTGCTGCACAACAAATCGCCGCAAAGCCCTGGTGAAGAGGGTTTGCGCGACATGCAATATATCCGCGAGATCTACAAGTCCGCCGGAATCATCATGGCGTAATGGTGAGCCCGGCGATACACCATCTCAGAAACTAGTCTTGCGTTCGGGATACCAGGTAAGTTGGAAGGTCGTCGTCGTGACCGACTGCCGGTTGCTGAGATAGATCGGCGCGAAATAGCCTTCGTGGCTGAAGTTGGCATTCAGTTCCAGATCACGGCCAAAGCGCTTGACGACCTGCGCGCTTACGTCGTTGAGGGTTGTGCCACCAGCAATGAAGTCCTTAGCAGCCTTCTGTCCTCGCCAGCTCACCTGGATCCACTCGTTGCCGCTCAAGTGATATGTCGCCCAGGCTTGACCGCCTTTGGCTTCACGCCCCATCCAGTCGCCCATGATCTGTCCGGCATTGGTGTATCCCTGCGGTTGTTGCCCTTCATAGTAAGTGAAATGGCCTTGCGAACTACGCGACGTGGACTGATCGTCCATGCCGGCCTCGACACGGAGATCCAGCTTGGGGACGGCGGGTATGTGGGATAGATACAAACCTGTCCGGAAGGCGGCGCGGCGCGGCGCCGAGATTGGCGAAACATCGTCGTGGGACATTGAATCCGCATAGAAGGTAAGCCAGTGCCGAAGATAAGGCAAACGATAGCTCATATCGAATGAACCAAAGCGCGCTCCGGGATCGTTGCGCGAATTCTTCACAGCACTGGTGACATTCTCGACACTGAAAAAGCTCTTCAAGAAAGAGTGAAGCGTGATGGGTACATGGCCCTTGCCGCCCCAGATAACGGAACGCTCAAATCCAAACTCGAGATCGGGCGTCGGCTTAAGGCTGATTTTTTCAATGTGCAGCCAGGGGTCGTTGTAGAACGTATGTCCTTTGAGCGAACCAACCATAAATTCATAGCGGAACGGCCCAAAAATGCGAGAGAGCCCCGGTACATGCAGGGGATCGGTGCGATTGATTTGGAAGGAATAGATGTTTTCAGCGTTGTTTGAATAGGCGAAAGCTCCGCCCTTGGCAGGCCCCATCCACCCATCCATCTTGCCGAAGGAAATCTCATGCCCGAGGGTGTGCGCTGAAACATAGCCTTCAACCAGGCGAGCGTTGGTCTTGGAATCGATAGGGCCGAGAGGAATCGTAGCCTGAATAGGATTCGTTTTAAACGGGATATTGTCTAACGAAGAGAGCGTCTGAAACAGAGATTGCGAATACCCGGTAGCAGAAGGAGCGTATTGAAATTCTGTGCGTGCATACAAGGTGAAAATACCGGCGGTGGCGTATCCGCTTGCTCCGGAGTAATTGTTGAACCCGCCTTCATAAGGCCTGCCATAGTCATTGGTGATCGTCTCACCGATATGGTAGCTGTCATGCAGCGGAGTGCCCGAGATTCCACGCAGAACTGAATATGCGGATTCGAGCTTTAACTGTCCTCGATGCGAAAAACATGGACCCTCAGCATCGATATTTAATTCGTGCCATACGGCGTCATAGAGTTCGCGAGCCTCATCAGTTGTAGCATCATCAGGCGCGTCCTCCAGCTGCGCAGCTGTATCTTCAAGCATATGAATCACACTTGTCCGCGTCCAGGGCCGCAACCCAAGAAAAGCCAGATCAAGATAGCCCAAAGAATAGAGCCGCGTGAGAGATGTGTACATCCAGCTATCCACCGGAATATACGGAGATCCCAGTTCCGACACCTGGCAGGGGGCGATTGGCGTTGGCACTGCAGCTGCACCGATCATGGTTGTTGCCGGTACAGCTGGTTGACCAGGAGACTCTGCAAGCATCGGCATAGCACACGACACAAAAGCAACGACCGCAACGAGGAATACACCTAGAACACTGAATCTACGCGCGATGCCTTCGTGCGACTGATCGTTCAATACGCTCATGCCCTAACTCTACTGAAGCGCCCGGAGCAGGGTCAATGCAATCAAACCCTCCGGATTGCGCTGCCACCATCTCAACAGCGGGAATAGATCAATAAAGCTCACTCGTGTGGTGCTTAGTAATCAAGCAGCCTCTTCGCTGCGTCCACGATCTTGTCGACGGAGGGCAGATAGAACTTTTCCAGCGGCGCCGAGAACGGAATCGCCGGAACATCCGGCGCTGTCAAACGCATGATAGGAGCATCAAGACAATCGAAGGCCTGCTCCGCGGCGATCGCCGAAATCTCCGCGCCAATACCGAGCGTGCGGTGATCCTCATGCACGATCAACATACGTCCGGTTCTTGCCAGCGATTCTAGAAAGGTGTCCTTGTCCAGCGGATTCAATACACGCAGATCTACAACTTCAATCTCAGCTCCAGTTTCTGCATGAATCTTCTCAGCCGCCTGAAGCGATAACTGCAAAGTCCATCCGTAGGTGACCAGCGTCAGGTCCTTTCCAGGACGGCGGATCGCTGCCTTGAAAAGATCTGTAACAAAGTCATCGCCATCGGGCAGATCTTCTTTGATGGAACGATAAAGTTTTTTGTGCTCGAAGTAAATGACCGGATCATCCTGTCGGATCGCTGCCTTCAACATGCCCTTGGCGTCGGCAACCGTGCCAGGTGCTACAACCACCAGTCCCGGTTCATGTGCGAACCATGTGGTATTCGTCTGCGAGTGATAAAGACCGCCACCCACGCCTCCCCCGTAGCAGACGCGCAGCGTCAGCGGGCAAGTCTGTGTACCTCCGGAACGATAGCGGAGCTTTGCCGCCTGCTGTGTCAGCGCGTCCATGGCCGGCGTAATAAAGTCAGAGAATTGAATCTCCGGCACCGGCTTCAATCCTGCAAGAGCCGCTCCGATGGCGGCTGAAACAATCACGCCCTCAGCCAAAGGCGAATCGATGACCCGTTCCGCGCCAAACTCTTCGTAAAGTCCCTTGGTCGCCTTGAAGACACCGCCCTCGACGCCTACATCCTCGCCGATAATAAAGACGCGCTCATCCCGCAGCATCTCTTCCCGCAATGCTTCCGTAATCGCGCTGATATATGTGACTAAAGCCATTCCTATACCGATCCAATCTCGATTTGTTCAACCAGGCCACAGCTAACTCAATAACTGGGTAAGTAGCTCTTGGGATTCAGGACTCGATCTCGAATATCGAAAGAGAAGACATGATCCAGCGCTTCAACGCCTTCAGGCAGCGCAGACTTGTCTGCAATCTCGATCGCCGCATCCAATTCCTTGTTGAAACCGTCCACAATCTCTTGCTTCCATTCCGCCGTGAACAGACCTTTGCCTGCCAGATATTTTTCCATATTGGCAATGGGGTCTTTTGCCTTCCAACGCTCCACTTCTTCAGGATCGCGATACTTGGCGGGATCGATCTCCGAGTGTCCGTACCAACGATAGGTCTTGCACTCGATTAGCGTTGGTCCCTGCCCACGGCGTGCACGCGCAATCGCCTCCTGCGCAACGCGGTAGACAGCTACGACGTCGTTGCCATCCACTGTGATGCCTGGAAAACCATACGCCTGCGCCTTCACGCTGATATCCGGCACCCTGGTCTGAAATTGCAAATTAACCGACTCAGCCCAGAGATTGTTCTGGCAGACAAAGATAATCGGTAGATCGTGCACGCCTGCAAAATTCAGCGCTTCATGCCAGAAGCCGAGCGATGTAGAACCATCGCCGGAGTAGGCCACGGCAATGTTGTCGTTTTTCTTCATCTTGTTGGCCAGCGCCACGCCAGTGGCAATGTTCAGCTGCGCTGCAATCGTCGACGCCGGCGTAATTACATTGAGCGGAGCGTAACCAAAGTGCGCTGGCGAAGAACGGCCTTTGTCCGGGCTGTTTCCTCGCGCATAAAGATGGCACAACATCTTATCCAGCGGTGCACCCTTGATGAATCCAGTGATGAAGTCACGATGCGACGGGCCAATCGTATCCTCTACGCGCAGATCGATGGCGGTGCCGACCGCCGCTGCTTCCTGACCTACAGCTGCATAGTAATTGCCTGTGAACTTGCTCTGTTTGAATAGAACGCGCGCCCGCTCTTCCAGAGTGCGGCACTTCAACATCGTCGCGTAGAGCTGGCGCAGCTTTTCGTTGCTGATCAAAGGCGAGCCATTCGTGGCGGCGGACGCCTCGACCAACTCTTTCACTTTGGTAGCCATAATCGTTGTACCCTCGGCAGTTCTGATTGTAGAAGCGTCGGAGCCGTGCCAGGTGAGCTGAACGAAACGGAGAATCCTCCGAAGCCGCTCACCTTTCTCCCCAAACTCAGCATCGTGAATTTCATCTCGAAAAGAGGAAATCCACAAATACTCCCACTCTCAATGTGCATGAACTACCGCGCATACTGCAACTCATAATCCGGTACGAATTCCGCATTATGGTATTTATGAGAATCTGACTTCTTTCTTACTATTCGAGCCTTCCCATTTAATGAATTCAAATTACCGACTCCATTTAATTGGTCGAACTTCACAATACAGCCTCAAGATTCCCTCTCCATGACCGAAATACTGGTTAGCGGATTGGACTGGACTCATTCATCTCATACCACCCAGCCATTCGTTAAGGAGATTTTTATACATGCCATCAACTCCTTATTTCTTACCCGACACCTATACGGGAGCCCCTACACGGCGGTACGCGCTTCTGCAGGCCTGGCTCCCGGTTTTCCTTTTTTCATGCATCTTTGCTGTAGAATCCTCTTCCCGATTTGGCTCCAACCATACTTCGCAACCACTCCACGATTTCCTGCATACCTTTCTCGGCTCATCCATCGACCATAACTGGAGCCTTACGCATCACATTCTTCGCAAGATCGGGCACTTCTCAGGTTATGGCGCCCTTTCACTGATCTGCCTTCGCGGATTCAAGCGGACGCTCAGGAACGCAGCGAACTGGACGCACTGCACGAGCACAACGCACACTTTGGCAATCGGAATCGCATTTCTCGTGGGTGGCGCGGACGAACTCCACCAGGCATTCTTGCCCAATCGCACGGGCTCCCTCTCAGACGTCTTGCTCGACACCGCAGGCGCCTTTTCTTTTCAGCTTGCGTTTATCATGGCTCGGCAAGTGAGAGTAAGCTGGGATCGATGGCAACTGAGATCGAAACGCTCAATGCAGCCTTTGCAATCGGCGATCGCGCCAAGCTTGTAGCCGGTCAGGGCGGGCTACCCAAAATTCAAATCGCAACCGCGTCAGCTTCGGCTGAAATCTATCTGCACGGCGCTCACATCACCTCATGGATACCCTCGGGCGCGAAAGAGATAATCTTCGTGAGCGAGTCTTCACTCTGGAAGGATGGCCGCGCCATTCGCGGCGGAATTCCGGTGTGTTTCCCTTGGTTTCGCGCCAAGATGGACGATCCTGCCGCGCCTGCCCACGGATTTGTACGAACCAAAAGCTGGATGCTTGAATCGCTCAGCGCAAATGGCGATTCGACGCAAGTAATACTGGCTACGGAGAGCGACGAAAGTACCCGGCATTGGTGGCCGTATGATTTCCATCTGGAACTTCGCATCGCGGTGGGCGCTCAACTCGCGTTGGAACTCATCGCTTCCAACACCGGCACGAGTCCATTTCAATTTGAAGAAGCTCTTCACACCTATCATCATGTTGGAGACGTAAGACAGACGAGTATCACGGGCCTGAATGGTGTCTCGTTTCTAGATAACCGCCGTGGCAATCGCGAAAACATTCAAGACGGCGATGTGATCCTGATTGACGCGACAGATGACGCGTATCTCAACACCGTAAACTCACTGACGATCGATGATCGCGTTCTACAGCGACGCATTCAGGTGGACAAGCAGAACTCAAAAACCACGATCGTCTGGAATCCATGGGATAGCGGAGCAAAAGCATTGGCGGACCTAGGCGACCATGAGTGGACCCAGATGCTTTGCGTGGAGGCGAGTAATATCCTCGGCTCGGCAGTCATGCTGAAACCTGGTGAAGAACACCGCATGGCAGTCACAATCTCAGTAATTGAGTAGGCCTCTGAGAGTCAGCCTCACTCGTTTATTTTCGTCTTGAACTCAACCTGTCCAGAGCCTGCTTCAATTGTTCCAGCTTTGCTCCCGCCTCGCCTAGTTTCCCTTCAGCGGTCAGGCGTTGATATTCCGAGAACGCTCTTGATGCCTGCACGATCAGCGCATCGAGAGCGGTGTCTGGCGCAGCCGACGCTGCCTGTACAGATTGTCCCGTAACATCCGACATAGCGGCCGACGATTGCGACGTAATCGTCAGTGATGGCGCAGTACCGCCAAACAACGAAGTCAGCGCTGCCTCGAAAGTCGGCCCGTACGCCAGCTTGTCCTGCAACGCCAACACTACCAGACGCAACTCCGGCATGGGACTGCGCTGCGCCTGCAGATAGATTGGCTCTGCATACAGAAGAGCGCGTCCGCAGGGAATAACCAGCAAACTACCGCGGCGCACATGCGAGCCCTGCTGATTCCAGAGCGTCAACTGGCCGGAAAGCTGCGCATTCTGATCGATGCGCGCTTCAATCTGGAGTGGCCCATCCACCAGCCTCGTTTTGGGAAAGTTGTAAACCACAGAGGTGCCATAATGCTCACCATCGCTGCGGCCGGCAATCCAGCCAACGAGGTTATTGCGATTGGCGGGCGTGAAGGGAAGTATCTCCACAAATTCCACATCGCTCTCTCCCGGCAGCTTCATCAACACATAGTTCGGCTGCAGAACTTGTGTTGTCTGCTCTCCACCGTCAGCCATTCCCACTTCCGTTGCCACCGTCCACAGATCTTCCCGGTTATAGAAAACCTCTGGATCGGTCATGTGATAGAGACCATAGACTTCCGCCTGCAACTTGAGGAGCAACTCGGGATAGCGCACATGCTTACGCAGACCCGAGGGCATCGTGGCAGCATCCTTGAAGAGGCTCGGAAAGATGTTGCGATAGCCTGCGAGGACCGGATCGTCGTTGTCGAAAACGTAGAAAGCTGTAGTGCCGTCGTACGCGTCAATCACTGCCTTGACGCTGTTGCGCATGTAGTTGACCGTGCTGCTTCCAAATTGATATTGGGTTGAATACGGATAGTGATCGGACGACGTAAACCCATCCATGATCCATGACAACCGGCCGTCTTCCCCGAGCACGACGTAGGGATCGTGGTCGAAGGTAAGAAACGGCGCGAGGGTCGCTACGCGCTCCCGCACATTGCGCCGCATCAGCAACCGGCTTTCGGGGTTGACATCGTCGCTGAAGGGCAGTTTGCCAAGATCACCACGATCGAATGCAAGTATCAAGCGGCGAAAGAATCCACCGAGAACGATGCCGCCGGTGCCTTCGTATGAAGTCAGGCTATTGGTCTGACCCTGAGGGTAGTTGAACTCCTGCTGGCGCGTTTTGACATAGACATCTGAGTCGGTAAGCTCACCAAAATACACCTCGGGCCGTTTCACTGCCAGTTCGGGTACAGTACTTTGTACAGGCATGTTGCTAAGCATCAGTGTCGGCAGCCCTTCCGACGTAAAACCGTTAACTGGATTCATCGTGATGCCGTAGCCGTGTGTATAAATCAGCCGATCGTTGATCCAGTTGCGGCTGCTCTCCGGCAGCTTATCGACATTCAATTCGCGTGTCGCCAGCATTACCTCGCGTTTCACGCCGCCTATGTCATAGCGATCGATGTCGATATCGGGAAAGTCATAGTAGGTGCGAATCTCCTGAATCTGGCGCAGTGTGTCCTGCAGTGCATGCCAATCCCACAGCCTGATATTCTGCAACGTTGGCTGATTATTTGCAGGGTCAGTCGCGCCAACGGTGGTTTCGGCAGGAAACTCCCGTTGCGCAAATTTATCTAGACCAAAGGCCTGCCGCGTCATCTCGATATTGTGTGAGATGTAGGGTTGCTCACGCACCAGTTCGTTGGGCTTGACGATGAAGTTGCCCACGTACCAGCCCACAAGTCCCAGAACTATGTAGCAAACCACAGCAGGAGCAAGTACCCCGATCAGCCAGCGGCCACTGGAGTTCCTCACTGCATTCACTACAGCGAGCAGCGCACCGATCAAAAGCGCCGCGCAGAGAAAGAGCTTGCCCGTAAGCAAAACGTGCGCGTCGGTGTACGAAACGCCTTCGAAGATGGTGTGGTGATCGAACAACTGCTCAAACCGGCCCACGTATACACGTAGCGCCACCACTGTCATCAGAAATGCGACAGCGCTGTTGAGCCCGCGCCACGACAGGCTTCCACTTCTTCCATGATCGCCGAATGCGCGCGTACTGCCCGTAAGGAAAAGAAAAAGAATGGCTAGAGCGCAACCAATCAGTGCCAGAGTTAAAAGCCAGCCGAGCATCAGCTGCATTGTGGGCAGCGTAAACAAATAAAAATTCAGCGACTTACCCCAGATTGGATCGACAACTTCACCGGTAGCTCGGGGCGCGTGCCAGAAGAGTGCAAATATCGTCCACTCGCTCATCATTGCCGCGCCAGTAATACCGGCAATTAGCAATGAGCCGATGAGAGTTCCGATACGAATGACCGGCTCAACAGACAGTTTAAGCGGCTGTCCATTAATAAAGACCGTATGACCGCTCGGCATCTCTCCTCTGTGGACCCGCCGCAGAGCGAGAAACACACCATACCCGAATGCAAAGGTCAAGACAGCAAAGCCTGCAAAAAGTCCCCACTGCAGCCCAAGCGTCCTCCAGAAGACTCCAGCATAGCCAAGCGAACGGAACCAGAGAAGATCCACGAAGGTAGAGGTCGCGGTCCTGCCACCGAAAAAAATGACTGCAACAAGAATGAGGAAGATCAGGAATGTGCGGCGACCGCCGCGGTGCGGTTCTGATGGCTTAGGCCACGCAATTGAATCAATCGTATCGGGCAATGTTTTTCCCCACGGTTATTTCCCTCTTTACTCTAGTCCTCTTCAGAGGAGTGTGCCTTGAGCTTTGGCATGGGCCACCGTAGAACAAGATCTAAGGCATCCGGCTAATCATTCGCAGTGTCGATCTTGTTCATCACTTCGTCCAGCGTCGGCATGGAAGACTGCGCCCCCGCTCTGGTAACCGAGATAGCCGCTGCTGCCGCCGCGAAGCGAGCGCTTCCCACCGGACCTTTTCCCATCAGCATCCCTACGGCAAAAGCTCCATTAAAACAATCGCCAGCCGCTGTCGTATCCACTGCCCGCACTTGAAAAGGCTGGATCGACTCATTCACCCCATCTGTCGACGCAACATACGCACCCCGTGCACCCAGCTTGAGAACTACCCCCTGGACACCTTTATCGATCAGGCCTTGTCCTGTTGCGACATCTGAACTGCCGGCAGCGTCGCGCAGGAAAAAAGCAGCTTCCGTCTCGTTCGGAGTGAACCAGGCGACATTTTTCAGCAGTTCGCCAGACAGCTCGGCAGCAGGAGCAGGATCAAGTACCAGCGGCACGCCCTCCCGCGCACAAACAGCCGCCAGATGGAAGACCGTCTCCAAAGGAATTTCAAGTTGCGCCAGCACCATCCCTGCGGAACGAATCTTTTCGAGATGATTGTCGAGATCCGATGCACTTACCAGGGAATTAGCTCCCGGAACAACGACGATGCTGTTCTCGCCCGACTCGGCCACGACAATCACAGCGACACCCGATGCTCCAGGCGAAGTCACAACAGCGCTCGTATCTACACCGGCATTTTGCAAACCTGCGCGAAGCTGCTCACCGAAAGCATCATCGCCAACGCGGCCAATCATGCTCACCGGATAGCCCAGACGGCCCACGGCAACAGCCTGATTGGCTCCCTTGCCGCCGTGGTGCGTCTGAAAGTCCCGTCCCAGCAAAGTCTCTCCTGCTGCTGGAATACGAGGCGTATTTGCTACCAGATCCATATTGATGCTGCCTACGACAACGATCGGCTTTTTAGCGCCTTCCATGTGTCTCCTTCAATTGATGATTTCAGTCAGGTCGTTAAAGGATGGGAGCCAGAGCGATCGCCGTCAGTCCGCAAATAAACAGAAGAAACATCCACACCAGAAATCTCTTTGAGCGTTGCGGTGCATTCGCGAACTCGCGCCAGATGAACACACCCCATGCCGCGGAGATCATCGTAGCTCCCTGGCCAATCGAGTATGAAACCGCCGGACCCACAATGTTGGCACGCGAAGCAACAAAGTTGAAGACCGCGCCCGTACACCAGATCGCCCCGCCGGCAATGCCCCACAGATGCCACGCGCTTGACGCCTTGAAGTAGCCGCCCATGGCAACGGGAGTGCTTCCATCGAGTGGCTTGCGCATCAATAGGTAGTTCACTGGTAACGCGCACAGCGCAACGCCAATCACGAAGACCAACGCAATCGCATAGGGACCCAGTGCACGATCGCCGGTCATGGCGCGCGATACAAACGGATAAAAGCTCCCCATAAGCAGCCCGGCAACAAGGCTGATCACCACCCCACGCAGGCTGAGCGACTTCCTCTCAGCCTCGCGCAGCCGGTAGGCAAGGGCGTCGAAAACAATCGCTGCAACAACAAGAGCGATCCCGCAAAAGAGAATGACAGGATTGCCGCTCGGCGCAAGCACATAGCTGCTCACCGCTCCCACCACCAGCGCCAGGCCGATGCCAACAGGGAAAGCCACCGCAAGGCCGGCAATCTCGATAGCAGCCACCAACAGCAGATTCGCCACGTTAAAGATCAGTCCGCCGATAATCGCCAGCCAAAGGTGAGAACTATCCGCCTGCTGCAAATCCGCGAAGAAAGATCGCCCGGTAGCGCCGAGACTCCCAAGAGTCAAGCCCCAGAGCAGGGCTCCGGCAATCAAGCCAAGCACATAGTCCCAGTAAAAAAGCTGAAATCGATAACCAGGGCAGGCTTTCATCGTATTGGCCCACGATCCCCAGCAGAGCATGCTCACCAACATCAGTGATAGAGCCAGTACATAGGTTTGCGGTTGAAACACGATTCGCTCCTCAGGTTCGCCGTAGCTTGCGGACACGGCGAAGAACACGCATGAATTGACGATGGTCAAGAATACTCTTTTGACCCCGTGAAGAGAAAAGGCCTTCGACTGAGGCCGCCTCAGTCAGAATGACTTGCTCCAAAACCCGATCGCCCTCCACTCTCAGAATTCCCTTGTTTCGAAACCGTTCCTGCCAGATGAAAACGCATACAATAATCATGGTTTTCCATTCCAGCGCTGCCCGTTCTAAAGCAGAAGGCAGAAACGCTCGAATTGTATTTGTACGCGCAAGGAGCCTCATGGATCGTCGCGGTTTTCTCAAGACCACTGGAAATCTCATCGCTGGCGCTACCGTCGCCGCCGGGCTGCCTGCCGTCGGCCACAGCGCCGAGCCGTCTACGGTGGCAGGGCGCGTCGTACTGCCCATCAATCGCCGCTGGCGCTACAGCCCCAAGGCAACCGAAGCCGCGCGAACTCGGGACTTCGACGATTCCAGCTTCACCCGCATCACCGTGCCTCACACCAATATCCGGCTGCCATGGCACAGCTTCGATGAAAAATCCTACGAGTTCATCTCCATCTATCGGCGCCGTTTTCGCTTGCCTGCCTCGGTGCGTGGCCGGCGCGTCTTTGTCGACTTTGAAGGAGTCATGACCGCCTCCACGGTCTGGCTCAATGGCCAGCGGCTCGGCGAATACAACGGCGGTTTTACCCCCTTCTCCTTTGAACTGACCTCGCATCTCGACTGGGATCGCGAGAACGTGCTCGCAGTCGAAGTCGATTCGACAGAGCGTGCGGATATTCCACCCTTTGGCCACGAAATTGACTACCTGACCTTCGGTGGTATCTACCGCGAAGTCTCACTGCGTATCGTCTCGCCCACATTCATCGAAAACATCTTCGCCCAGCCGAAAGATGTTTTGTCGGGCCATCCCACTCTCGATGTGCAATGCTTTCTCGACCGCGATGAGCATGAAGCCGATCAGACAGCTCTCACACTCGAAGCCGCCCTCTATGACGGCGACCGGCAGATCGCCAAAGCAACAGAAGCGGCGGCCGGTGAATTGCAGACACTGCACCTTGAAAACCTAGGCTCAATCGCACTGTGGGATCTGAAATCTCCAAAGCTCTACCGCGTCGAGGTTCGCCTTCTACGCGGTACCCAGGTGCTCGATCATGAAACCCGGCGCATCGGCTTTCGCGAAGCGCGCTTTACCCCGCAGGGCTTCTCGCTCAATGGCACAGTCATCAAGCTGCGCGGCCTTGACCGTCATCAGACCTTCCCCTGGGTTGGCCAGGCCATGTCAGGCCGCGCTCAACGCAGCGATGCAAATATCCTCCGCAAAAATCTCCATTGCAATATCGTGCGCACCTCGCACTACCCACAGTCGCGCCACTTCCTCGATGCCTGCGACGAGATCGGCTTGCTCGTTCTAGAAGAAATTCCCGGCTGGCAGCACATCGGCGACGTGCCCTGGCAGAACATCTCCGTCGACAACGTCAACCGCATGATCCGCCGCGATTGGAATCATCCATCGATCATCCTCTGGGGCGTCCGCATCAATGAGTCCCGCGACAATCACGACTTCTACACGCGTACCAATGCCATGGCCCACAAGCTCGACCCCACCCGACAGACTGGCGGCATCCGCTACTTCCAGGAGTCCGAGTTCCTCGAAGACGTCTTCACCATGAACGACTTCGGCTTCCCCCTCAAAGCGCCCAATCATCCGCTCTATCTCAATACTGAGTTCGTCGGCCACACCTTCCCGACCAAAACCATCGACAACGTCGAACGCCTGCGCGAACACACCCTGCGCCACGCGCGCATTCACGACCAGCTGGCCTCCAATCCGCAATACGCCGGCGGCATCGGCTGGTGCGCCTTCGACTACAACACCCACGGCAATTTCGGCTCCGGCGATCGCATCTGCTATCACGGCGTCACAGATATCTTCCGCGAACCCAAGCCTGCCGCCGGCTTCTATCGCTCGCAGTGCGATCCCGACGAGGAAGTTGTTCTTGTGCCCGCATTCCACTGGGCGCGCGGGGACGAAAGCATCGGCTTCACCGATGCAGTCGTCTGCTCCAACTGCGACCACCTCAAGTTTTACGTTGCAGGCAAGCTGATTGCTGAAGTCGAACCCGACCGCAAGCAGTTCGCGCATCTTAAGTACGCGCCTTTTACGGCCGCGATCGGCGAAAAGATCGAGCCGTGGGGCGACCTTCGTATCGAGGGATACATCCAGGGAAAACTGGCCATCACCCGCAACTTCTCAGGCAAGGGCGTCGACCAGAAATTTACGTTGCTCCCCGACGATACGACGCTTATCGCCGACGGAGCCGATGCAACGCGCGTCGTCCTGCGTGTTACCGATGAGTTCGACGCCATCCGGCCATTTGCCGCAGACGCCATTCGCTTCGATCTCACCGGACCGGCAGAGCTGATCGGCGACAATCCGTTTACGCTTGTCGGCGGCACCGGCGCTGTCTGGGTCAGAACCACCGAGCAGCTCGGCAAAGTGCGTCTCACAGCACATCACCCGTATCTCGGCGCGCAGCATGTCGAATTCGAGATCAAGGCCGGCACGCCGGAAATCGCGTAGACCGCCATCACCACACATGGAGAAGACAGTGAATCCTCGCAACCTGAATAATATTCGCACGTTCCTCTGTGGCTCGGCTGCAGCTCTTGTTCTCGGTTCCCTGCTCCTTGCGCCGGCTCGCGGTCAATCTTCCGATGCAAGGCCTGTCTTCCGCCTCGACGGAGGCAACACCACCTACGCCTTTGGCGTGAATGAGCGCGGTGAACTGCAGCAGCTCTACTGGGGCGGCCGTATCAACGCCAACGATGCCATCGCTCCCGCCAAGGCCGGTCCAGAAGCAGCATCCTTCGACTCATCCTACAACAACACGCCTCAGGAATACGCCGGCTGGGGAGCCGGCCTCTACCAGGAACCTGCATTGAAGATCACTTTCCCCGATGGCAATCGCGATCTGGTCCTGCACTACGTACGCGGTAATCCGCACGAGGGTGCAGACGGCCACTCGCTCGATGTTCAGCTCAAAGACATCAGCCGCGCCGTCACTGTAACTCTGCACTACACCATGGATCAGCACTCCGGCATCCTCGCCCGCTCCGCCACCATCGAGAACCACGAAACAACGCCCATCGTCGTGGAGCAGGCGGCAGCTGCGGCATTTTCCCTGCCTCCAGCACACTACACGTTGAGCTATCTGAGCGGCCGGTGGGGCAGCGAATGGACACTGAATCAGGAGACTATCCATCAGGGGCAGCGCGTCCTCGAAAGCCGCCGCGGTTCGACCGGCCATCAACTCAATCCCTGGTTTGCCATCGGCAAAGGCGGCTCGGATGAGGAGCATGGCGAAACCTGGTTTGGCTCCTTGGCGTGGAGCGGCTCATGGCGCATCACCGTCGAGCAGGACACCATCGACAAAGTCCGCGTCACCGGCGGCTTCAATCCCTTCGACTTTGGCTACCAGCTCAAGCCGGGTGAAAAGCTTGAATCGCCCGTCTTCTACGCCGGCTACTCCGCGCACGGAATGGGCGGAGCGTCGCGGCTCCTCAATCGCTTCACCCTGACCCACGTGCTGCCACAAGCGCCGAACCCGCGCCCACGCCCGGTCATTTACAACTCGTGGGAAGCCACCGAGATGAACGTGACCGAGACTGGGCAGGAAGCTCTCGCCGAAAAAGCCAAAGCCCTCGGCATCGATCGCTTTGTCATGGACGACGGCTGGTTTGGCCAGCGCAAAACTGACCACGCAGGATTGGGCGACTGGTATGTCAACAAGGAGAAGTTCCCCAACGGCCTCAAGCCGCTGATCGACAAAGTCCACTCTCTCAGCATGGACTTCGGCCTGTGGGTCGAGCCTGAAATGGTTAACCCTGATTCGGACCTATACCGCAAGCACCCGGAGTGGGTCCTCAATTTTCCCGGCCGACCGCGCAATGAAGCCCGCACCCAACTGGTGCTGAACCTGGCTCGTCCCGATGTGCGCGATTACGTTTACGGCTTTCTCGACAAGCTCCTCTCCGAAAATCAGATTGCCTTCCTCAAGTGGGACTACAACCGGAACTGGAGCGAGCCAGGCTGGGATCAGGTCGCACCGGCTGAACAGAAGAAGGTCTACGTCGAGTTCACCCACAACCTGTACTCGATTCTCGCCGAACTGCGTGCCAAACATCCAGGCGTAGAAATCGAGAGCTGTTCCGGCGGCGGCGGACGCGTCGACCTCGGTATTCTGCACTACACCGACGAAGTGTGGCCCTCCGATAACACCGATCCACTCGACCGCCTGACGCTGCAGGATGGCTTCACCCGCGCCTATCCCGTGCAGGTCATGATGGCCTGGGTCACAGACTCGCCGCATTGGTTGAATAACCGCATCACTTCGATGACCTATCGCATGTTGGTTTCGATGCAGGGCTCACTCGGCATTGGCGGCAATCTCAACAAATGGTCAGAGGAAGATCTCGCAACCGCCAAGCGTCTCATCGACGCGTATCACCAGGTGCAAAAGACCATCACCCAAGGTGATCTGTATCGGCTCATCTCGCCCACCAACGGCAGCGAATTCTCCGCAACCGAGACCGTATCGCCGGACAAATCGCAAGCTGTCTTCTTCGCCTTCGTCCACTCCACGCAGACAGGGCGCGGCTTTCCCCGTCTGCAGCTGCTGGGTCTGGACCCCAGCGCCACCTACGCGCTCAGCAGCATCGAAGGCAAAACCAGCGAGGAAACACCGAAAGAGGCAAGCGGCGCCTGGTGGATGAACCACGGTATCGATCTCAATCTGCGCGGCGATTTTCAAGGAGCAGCTTTCCGGCTGGATAAGAAATAGGGAGCGCTGCAAACAGACCGGCGATCAGCCGGTAGCTAACGAGAGCAGTTGCGCAAGATCGACAGATGAAGTCGATGTTGTGCCGCGCGGCAACGACGGCCCAATCGCCAGCGCCTGCTTGTGGCCTTCAAACCAGACCAGGAAAGCAGACTGCTCGGCGCCCGGCAAACGCTGTTGGTTGATCCAGTGATAATAGGCGCCCATATCCGCGTCAACCAGCGAGCCCGTTGCGTCAAGCTCGGCTTCGCCATCCACGGCGGAAAGCAACTCATTCATCGGCCTCTGCCGCTGCCGAGGTGCAAACCGTGTCAGAAGAGTGAGCGGCTGGGCGCGGCGCAGCGCCTCCCGCGTTGTCCATTGCACAAACGTGGTGCTGAAGATCTGCGTTCCCGAGCCCTCTGTAAATACCTTTACCTGAAAGCGGTCCAGAACCGCATCGCCCGATTTATCCATGCCCAGATCGGCAGGCAGCAAGCGAGCCATGTGGGTGCGAAGCTCCTCCGGACCCATGCCAGGACGGCTGATTTCCGCATCCATGTTCTTCAGCAATGCACTTCGTACCGGGTCCAGGCCTTGATACGATACCGACGTCAAAAGCGGGCTGTGATTTGATGCCCGCCCCCCATCCACATACCAATGACCATAGGCAGCAGGATGCGCCTGCGCACGATCCGCAACCGCTTTCAGCAGAATTTCAAGCCCGTTCTCAGGCTTCACCTGGTTAAAGTAAGTGCCGTGTTTGCGCAGATTGCGAAAGAGCGGCGCATCATACGAGCCGACCCCCTGCCCGATGGCCGCTATCCCAACTCTGCGCACAGGCAGTGGTTCATCCGGAACCGCAGACTGCAGCCGATTTCCATACTCCGTCGCTGCCTTGCGGAAAGCATCCATCTGATGAGTGCTCCACAGATAGGCGGATTCCTGTTCGAGAAACTGCGCAGGCTGATTGACCCAGTCGAACTCCTCGATCTTCGTAGAAAGCGACACCTGTGAAAACGACTGAAACCACAGCTGCATTTGCGCCCGTGAGAGGGAGCTAAGGTGCGTGAACTCCCTGTCGATTGCCGCGCGCTCTGCCGGAAACTTGAAATCGTATTCGATCACCTCGCGCAACAGGCTAGGAACAAACGTGATCGGAAGCAGCCGCAGCAATTCCAGATGGCGCACAACCAAGGCGCGAGCCTCGGGCGGGTACCCGGCGAATTGTTCGGCTTTGAGACTGTTCGGCAGCATGGCGATAAAAGTTCCTACAACAGCTCGTCGATCGGTTTACCCTGGGCAAAAGCGGCTGAAAACCCCATCATCGCCCCCAAACTTGGAACCAGGTCGATCGATTGCATTGGACGGTCATACACCACACCCGGTCGTACACCCGCGCCCAGCGCCATCATCCATGTAGTGCGCGAAGCCGCATCGCCCGTGCGATGATGCTGGAATCCATTTCCACCCGGATCCTCGTCCGCATCTCGTCCAAAATCCGGCAAAATCAACAGCGTTGTGTTGCCCGCATACTCAGGCTCGCTCTGCACCGTCTTCCATAGCTCGGCGCAAAGCCGGTCCGTGCGGCGAATCGCGTCGACATACAAGGAATACGTCCCCGAATGCGCGATATCAATATCGTGCATCGTGATCCACAGCAAACTGGGCGACTCCTGCTGCATCAACCGCTTTACGATGTACATCGAAAGCTCATCCGGACTCGACACAGTGCGTGCGTGAGCCATGAAGTCACCGACCGAAAGCTTCAGGATCATCTCAAGCTGATGCAACTCGAATTCGCTGCCGCCGATTTGAGGCGTGTACAAAGGATTCTCGTAGTTGTCCCTCACCAGGTGCTGGTAGTCTCCAAGCGCCCCTGAAGATGCAGCGCTCAATAGATGTTTGGGCAAGACAACTCTCGCTCCAAGACCCGGACCATACGACCGATACTCGCTCTCGCCAATCCGATTGAATCCGTTGCTCGGCGCCACAACCCACGCGTCAGACGACGGTCGCCTCAGATCCTTGCGAAAGTATTCGAAGACCGTGGGATGCTCCGGTGGAACCGCAGAGAAGTTGTTCAGCGTCTCATAGACGCCGGTCGCAAGACTGGCAGTCGCGACATAATGCCCCAGGATTCCCTGATTGCTCACCCGCGTAAAGAAGCTCGCCTGAGGAATGAGTTCGTTGAGCATATGGGGGATGTTTTCTTGTCCTTCCGGCGCAAAAGTCTCCTGATCTCGAGCGCCTCCGCCAAAAGTAACGACAATCACCTTTCGCTTCTTCGCCGCCGCTTCTCCGCGCAGAAACGGGCTCGCTCCCAGCAATGAGCCGCCGATCGCCACCCCCGCCGCATCGCGCAGAAAATCGCGACGGCTGCGCCCCATCCGCCAGGCAATCTCACCTGGCTTCGCTGAAGCATCCAATGCGGATTGAAATCTTCGATTCATGCCGTATTCACGGTTTGCTTCCTCAACTGTAAACGTTCTAGCCAATTCGCCTGTATAGCTTTCGATTGATACTCTCGCACATGCAACACTGTCGCATCACGGCTTGGCAGACGCAGCCGGTTTTGCCGAATACACAAACTGCTGTACCTCCGCCCTCTCCTTGTCCACCTCGGCCAGATGCTGCGTGCGAAGCCGCTGATAAACATCGAATTCCGCCTGCGCACGGTCCTTTTGCCCAGAGTGAACGTAATCCTGCCCCAGACGATAATGTGCGTCCGCAAGATTTGGATCCAACTCCAAAGCGCGTGCGTACTCCAGAATGGATTTGGCATATTCGTGCCGATCCGCATAAAGATTGCCCAACTGCACATGCGCTTCCGCCAGCTTCCCATCTAGCGCAATCGACTTCTTCAGCAGCAATTCAATCGCAGGAAAATCCGGCGTCCCGTCCTCGGCGCGCTTCCCCTTCCACAAGCTCATCGCATAGTAGTACTGCGCCAATGCGTTGTCTTGCTCTAGCTCTGCGTATCGTTTGAACCGTTGAATCACGTCCTCTGCCTGATTTGGAGAACTATCATAAGCCTTCGAGAGAAAGAGATAGCACCGTGCATCCCTCGGATCCAGGTCAGCCGCGTTAAGCAGCGCCTTGACCGCCTCGTCATACTTTCCCTCAAGATCCAACGCCATGCCAAGCCCAATCTTCATGCGCGGCGACGTAGGATAACGCACACTGCCTTGATGAAAGACATCGACCGCCGGCTCATACGTTCTGTGCAGAAGAAGCTCGCTTCCCCACGCGAACAGATTGTCTTCGCTCGGATCCATGTGCGCAGCAATTTGGAATTCGTTCGCCGCTGCGATTGGCTTTCCGTCTTTCTCTTCGATCTGCCCCAGTAGATTATGCAGTTCCCCGGTGTTCTTCTGCCGAATCAGGCCCTGAAGGAGTTGCCGTGCCTCATCCAACTGCCCAGTCAGAAAATACACCTGCGCCAAGTCATATCCGTTGTCATATGAAGACGGGTTAACGCGCTGCGCCTTTTCCAGAAGCGGTCGGGCATCAGCGATCTTCCCCAATTGAATGTAGAACTCACCTAAATTGTGATTGGCTTCATAAGCTTGCGGCTCTAATTCCAATGCCTTGCGAAACTGCTCCGCCGCCAATTCAGGTTTGCCTGCATGAAAAAGACTCGCGGCAAGATTGGTCCTGGCCTCAGCCGAATCCGGCTTCAGCCGAACTGCAATCTGAAGATGCTCGATCGCCTTTGCTTCTTGCGACTGCGATGCATACACCATCCCCAGCAATTCGTGGACAGCAAAGCTTTTTTGTGAATAAGGTAGGAGCTCTTCCAGTTGGCTGGCTGCCTCGCTCAAATGTCCTGCGTCATATTCCGCCACAGCCGACTGGTATTTGCGATTGAGATTTTGCTGCGGAGTTTCCTGCGAGATCCCGAACGTGGCATGAATTAGAGAAAGGGACACAAACCACAGCAAGCAACGAAGGCTTTTATTCACATCTCACCTCCGCGATCACATCGTGAACAAAGCTACGCACAGAAGAAAACCCCGGCGAGACACCCTTCCGGATGTCTCGCCGGGGTGCTTTCATCTTAGCTTAGTAGTACAGTTTGGTTGCAAATTGGATCTGCCTGGACGAGAAAGCTCCGTCACGGGTCGACCCAATCTGGCCGAAATTGGCGTTGGTAAAGTCCGTCGAACCGCTGATCGAAACCACGCCGTTGCCGCCGAATCCCGGTGCGTTGAAGTTCGGATGATTGAGAATATTGAAGAACTCAGATCGGAACTGCAGCGAGAAGCGTTCAGTCAGTTTGAAGTCCTTGAAAGCTGAGAAATCCAGCTTGTGATATCCGGGACCAGTCGTCGTCGTAGCATAACCGCCGAGAATGTTAACGCCATTACCGGCTGGCATGCAGTTAGCCGGCTGAGGGGATACGCCAAGAGGGCAAGGCTGACTAAATGCGGCTGCGTTGCCAAACCACACCGGTGTATGAGTCGCGGCTGCAAAGTCGGTTTTGATTCCGAGCTTCTGGCTTTGACCTGGGACATTGATATCGTTGCAGCCTGTGCCTGTTGTAGCACCAGTCGGGCAACCGAGAGTAATCGGCTGGCCGCCCTGCAACGTTGCGATCCAGTTCACGGCCCAACCGCCGGCAATAGCCTGAATCAATCCTCCGGAGTGGTTCATGAAACGCTTATCCTTACCAATTGGCAACTGATAACCGCCGCTGAAGTGAAGTACCTGGCGAAGATCGAAGTTTGCCAGACCTCGGTCAAACTTGACCCCGTAGCCGGGCACATCTGGGGCGCGATACCCACCGTTGCTGCCGCCATTTAACAGGTCGCCCGCGTCAGACAGTGTCTTTGAATAGGTATAAGCAAAGAGGAAGCTGAGACCATTCGCATACTGCTGTTCGAGCTTGGCTTGCAGACCGTTGTAGATGCTGCTTCCAACCGTTGTATGGTAGCTCATCCCTTCCGAGAAATCAGGGAAGGGTAGATGGTTCGATTCCTTATCTCCCGCTACAAGGTTTTTAGGCAATATCTCGCTCACGTGGTTGCTCCCGACACCTGTTTGCAGATGCTTTCCGTCTGTAATCACATAGGAGAGCTGAGCCGAGATGGAGTGAGTAATCGCGTACTGAACAGTGCCGTTGGCGCTCAATGTAAGCGGAGTTTGATAGGCGAATTGGAGTCCCTGCAGTCCTAGGCCAGATGCATTCACGCCAGCGGGATCGAATTTAATGCAGGAGAGACCAGATTCAAGGCTCACCGCATTTACTGGATCACCGTGTGAGTTCACGTCGCCTGCACAAGTAGCGCTGGTGTATGGCGTACCGGCACTCAAGGGTGCTGCTCCCGGAGAGCCCAGGTTTGATTGTGTATAGCCAAAGTTGAAGACGAAGGGATAGTTTTCGCCGATATTAGGTCCGTATCCTTGGTTTTCAAATGAGTTGTAGAACATGCCAAAGCCACCGCGGACTACCAACTTTGGAGTGGCCTGATACGCGAAACCTACCCGCGGAGCAAAGTTGTACTTCTGCGTCTGCACCAGACCTTTGCCATACTCATTCGTTTGTGCAAGTGTAATTCCATCCTTGGCCAGCAAATCGATAAAACCTACAGGATTGCCATTGGAATCAATCAGCGTTGGGTCAGCTGCGGTCGAAGACAGAGTCCTATCGTCTTTGCCAGTCGCTGGAATCAGATAGATAGGCTTGCCGCTAGGAAGACCGCTGGGAACAAAGTTCGCCTGGCCACCGTTCGATTCCTGGATTGGTCCAAAGTAATCCCAACGTAGGCCGAGATTCAAGGTTAGCTTGGAATTGACCTTCCAATCGTCCTGAAGGTAGAGAGCCCCGTAGTTCTTTTCATCGTACGTTTTGTTGATATTGGATGCATTGATACTGTCTGAGCCTCCAACAAAGTCCGGCCCGCCGACCGTCGACGCGATCGGATCGAGCAGGAACTGAGCTCTTCCCGTTTCGTTGCCGGCATTGTTGTTGGGAATGTCGGTAAAGGAGCCGTTGTAATCGAAGTTACCTCGCGAGAATGCGGGCTGCAGAGTCGAGAACTTTACGTGCTGGTACTCGACGCCCATCTTGAAGTTGTGCTTGCCATAGATCTTCGTGAAATCGTCCGTGATCTGCAGTGTCTGGCTGATTTCATCCGACGGAAGGAAGGCATTACTCCCCAGAGTCTGTAGGCCGCCGATACCGAAGGACGGAAGTCCGCCGTTCTCAGCCTGCTGCGGAATGCCTCCGATATTAAATTGACCCGGAATACCTTCAACACTGCCCTCGGGACCGAACCGGGTTGTGTGCAGGTGGTTGAAGCCCACACGCCCTACGTTGACGGTATTCGGCGAGAAGACATGCGTCCAGGCACCCACTGACTGACTCGATGTTGCACCTTGAATACCCTGCTGGAAACCTCCGCCATCTGCGATTCCGCCAAACGGGCCCGGGATATATTGAGGATCATCCACGTAGCTGAAACGAGCGAAGATCTGTTCCTTCTCATTGGGGTTAAAATCAGCGCGCACGTCATAAGAGTTGCTGTGCTCGTATAGTCCGGGGCTCGAGTGGAAGTTTGAGGAAGTAGAAGTTCCCCCAGTATTGGGTGCCGGATACAGGTTCATCAGGTCGATTGCGTTTTGATTCAAACGACCTGAAGGAATATGGTTAAGGCCGTTGGGACCAGGACATGAAGCAGGTGTCGGCGCAGCATTTGATGGGGAACAGCCAAACGGATCACGTACATAACCGGTTGAGGTTGCGGTACGACCGGAGACTGAATCGACGGCTCCCGCTGTAACCGCACGGGTCGTGGCAGGATCCAAGATCGTTCCCGGCGTGATTTGACGTCCAAGTGCATCAGCTCTCGGCGCCTCGCTCGCACTGAAGATGTCCGAGAGATCGCTGTAACCACTACTACGTTCCAGAGCAGTAGGCACTGCCGCGACATCTGATGTCCCCTGGACGCGGCGCTTGCCTTCATAATCGCCGAAGAAGAACATCTTGTTCTTGATAATCGGTCCGCCGATGGTTGCACCGAAGGTATTCAATCGCAATTCGCCTTTGGTCGGGGTCGCGGAATTGTCTTCAAACCAGTCTGCGGCATCCAGCTTATCGTTACGGAAGAACTCCCAGGCTGCGCCGTGAATGCTGTTGGTGCCCGATTTGATTGTGGCGTTCAGAACCGCGCCTGCCGAACGCCCCAGCTGAGCGCTGAACTCGCCAGTCTGAACCGTGAACTCCTGAATCGCGTCCACCGGAGGTAGAACGATAAAGTTGGTTCCGTTCAGGAAGTCGACCGCATTCGAGTTGTTATCGATACCGTCCAGCAAGTAGTTGTTCTGCGCGGGACGGAGACCGTTGGCCGAGAAAGCGCCAGATGCCGCGTTGCCGCGCGTATCCGCCTGTGGCGTCTGCGTACCTGCACCCAGCTGGGCAAGGAATGTGAAGTTACGTCCGTTGAGCGGAAGGCTATTGATTGTTTGCTCGCTCACCACCTGGCCAACGGAAGCGTCCGCCGTCTGTAGTTGTGGTGGTGCTTCTGTCACAACAACGGTTTCAGTCGCGGCACCTGGCTTCAGCTGCACGTTGACCAACACATTCTGTGCCACGGAAACCACAATATTTTCCTGGGTTGTCGCCGAGAAGCCTTTGGCTGAGGCGGTGATGGTGTAGTTGCCGATTCTGACTGGGGAGAACGAGTATCCGCCACTGCTGTTGGCATTCGTCTCCAGCGTCTGGCCCTGATCCTTATTCAAAAGAACCACATGCGCGTTGGCAACTACCGCGCCGGAGGTGTCTTGCACGGTTCCGGAAATGGCTCCCTGATCCACCTGGGCAAAGGCCGAACGACCTTGCATCAGAAGGAGGGAAAAAAATGCGAGGGTTAAGCAGCTGAAGAACCTAAATCCATTGACTACGTTGCGACGATTGGCCATCCCAGTTACCTCCATAGTTCCCAATGATTGTTGCGCCTGCTTTGGCACGCGGCGCGTTTGATCGATGTGGAAACGCTTACATGATTGACCGGCCAAAACTAATACAGCCGAATAACCGTTGTCAACCAAAAGTTGGAGAAATAGTTCGGCTAAAGGTGCTCTCAGTAAAATTGCGCGCCGGATCTCGTTTTTGAAGCACTTTGGCAGCGTCTCCTCCGGGTGCTATCATCCAAAAATCGTGATGAGCACACGGAACACTTGAGGATGCCTCCCCGCACATGCCAGTCCTTCACCCGACGAAAACTATTGAAACACATGGGGTTAGCTCCCATTCTTTTTCGCTCCGCTCCGTTTTTTGGATTTCCACATCCGCTTGAATTACCACCAAACTTCCCGGATCAGAACTCGTCTCTTCATTTTTCCGAAGCCCGGCTGACGCCTCACTATCCTGCAAAATCACCCCTTTCAGATGTGCTTCGCCTTGTTACTCCCGGTCTCGATGAGTACATCACAGAGAAGCATTCATTTGAAATAAGTTCCCTATTAAAACAGTGGGCGGCGAAGATGAAGTTATCTCCGTCCGGTGTTTCAGCAATTTCTACACTTCTCCATCCTTCTCTCCAAGCATCTTCTTGGGCTCCTGTTAAGGAAACTCCGCTTCGGTCTGGCCCAGGAATAGGCGCGAAGCACAGACAATTTGCACCCCGCGTCATTTCCGGTCGAGAACAATTCCTCGCAGAGGTTCGCACCTGGCTCGGGAACCCTGTTCATATCCCGGTTGCCGAATTCGAAATCACCGCCATCGAAGAGATATCTAATGATCCGTTAACCGTGCATCTTCAAATCAGATATGACATAGTTTCAATTCAGAATGAAGATAGCCACGAAGAACGCGTGGGATTATGGCAGACAATATGGTCTCGGGATGAAGGGGCGTCCTGGACGGCACGGCGTTGGGAGGCTACAGAAGAAACCATCACCTCCTCCATGGGAGGGGGTTACTATGACGTTACCTCTCGTGCATTTGCTGAAGTAGCTTCATACAAAAGCCAAATGCTGCGTGGCGTCGACCATTGGCGGACAGTCCTTGATGGAGCCTGCGGCATTGACGTCTACGGCAACAACGGAGTAGCCGCCGGCGACTTTGATAATGATGGTTTTGACGATCTCTACGTATGCCAACCAGCCGGTCTTCCAAACCGCCTCTATCGCAACCGTGGCGACGGAACCTTTGAAGATGTGACGGAAAAAGCCGGCGTCGGTGTATTGGATGGAACAGCCTGCGCGCTTTTCGCCGACTTTGAAAACGATGGCCATCAGGACCTTCTGGTCGTTTGCGGCAGTGGGCCCCTGTTCTTCAAAAACCGGGGGGATGGAACTTTTTCCCTCAAACGGGATGTTTTCAAGTTTGCCGAGACCCCACAAGGAACCTTCACCCACGCCGCCATTGCCGACTACGATGGCGATGGGTTTCTCGACATCTACTTCTGCATGTATTCCTACTACCTGGGCCTTGACCAGTATCACTACCCCGCGCCCTACTTCGATGCACGGAATGGACCAGCAAACGTTCTCATGCATAACGAAGGCAACGGAAGCTTTAGTGATAGGACCCAAGCCTCAGGATTGAATGCCGATAATGACCGATACAGCTTTGCCTGCGCATGGGGCCATGCTTCGCCGACCGGCTCACCAGACTTATACGTAGCGAATGACTTTGGACGGCCAAACCTCTATAAAAATAACGGCGATGGAACCTTTACTTCGGTTTCAACCCAAGCTCACGCCGCAGATGCCGGAGCCGGAATGAGCGCTTGCTGGTCTGACATCAACAATGATGGCAAGCAGGATATTTATGTGGCCAACATGTGGTCTTCTGCCGGCCAAAGAGTTTCGGAGCAAAAGTATTTCCAGGAAAGTGCTTCTGAAGACATCCGCACCCTCTATCAGAAGCACGCGCGAGGCAACTCCCTATATCGCAATCTCGGCGACGAAACCTTTCAAAATATTGGCACGCAAGCCGGGGTGGAGATGGGGCGCTGGTCGTGGTGCTCTGACTTCTGGGATTTCGACCATGATGGCTATCCCGACCTCTACGTGGCCAATGGATACATCTCCGGCCCTCCATCGAGTGATCCGAACGCGATCGACCTAGGAAGCTTCTTCTGGCGGCAGGTGGTGGCGAAATCGCCGCAGGACGCTACGCCATCACTCGCCTACGAGCGAGGATGGAATGCGCTCAACGAACTGATTCGCTCCGACTACTCCTGGAGCGGTTATGAGAGAAACGTCCTGTTCGTTAACAATCGCGATGGTACCTTCACCGAGGCTTCAGGCCCGCTAGGCTTAGATTTTCCTGAAGACAGCCGTTCCTTTGTTCTAGCCGATCTCGATCATGATGGCCGCCTGGAGATCGTTCTTAAAAGTCGCAACGCTCCCCAACTACGCATCTTGCACAATGGAATGAAGGAAATCGGCCGCTCGATCTCCTTCCGCCTGCGAGGGGTTAGGAGCAATCGTGACGCCATTGGAACCGCAATCACCGTAGTAGTGGGAACGCTTCGCCAGACAAAATATTTGCAAGCAGGCTCAGGCTTCCTCGCCCAGCATTCAAAAGAAGTCTTCTTCGGCCTAGGCAATCCCGAAACAGCCATTCATGCCACCGTCCGCTGGCCGAGCGGAGTTACCCAAAGCTTCGAAAGTCTGCCGCCGGATCACAGAATAGAAATAGCAGAGGGTTCTCCCACATTCGCGGCTAAACCCTTCACAACAACGGCCCTCACCTATACACAACCGGCTCCCCAGCCGCCTCTAGAACCATTGCCCTCGCAAGTAGAAACATGGCTCATCGACCCAATCAAAGCGCCGGAGTTTTCCCTGCCCGATCCCTCCGGCAAAACACAAAGTCTTCGATCATCGCGCGGAAGCTGTATTCTGCTCAATTTTTGGGCGATGACCGGACCGCACTGCCTCGACCAGCTTCGGCTTCTTCATCAAAACAGACCGCGCTTTTCCGCAGCCAAACTTCAGGTTTTGTCCGTGAACGTGGACGATGCAAACACCATGCAGGCTGCGCGGTCTCTTGCATCCAAAGAGGCCTTCTCGTTTCCAGTTTTGTTTGCAACAGAAGAAATGGCGGGCATCTATAACATTATTTATCGATACATGTTCGACCGTCGCAGAGACCTCCCGCTTCCGGCTTCATTCCTCCTGGATCAGGAAGGCATGATCGTCAAGATCTATCAGGGAATAATCGATCCACAACGTGTGATGGATGATGCGAGATCCATCCCTACAACTCCGGCTGACCGCCTGCAGAGAGCTCTACCACTCGGTGGCACGCTGTGTCAGGACGTGTTCCAGCGCAACGATTTCACCTACGGTGTCGCTATGTTCCAGCATGGGTATCTGGATCAGGCTGCAGAATCCTTTCAGCAGGTCGTCACGGCCAAGCCGGGGGACGCAGAGGGCTTCTACAATCTGGGCACGCTAAGCCTGCGCAAGAATGACTTTCCGGAGGCACGCAAGTACCTTGAACAGACGCTCAAGCTGCGTCCAAACTATCCGGAGGCATGGAACAATCTAGGCATGATGGCTGCGCAGGAAGGCCATTCAGATGAAGCAATCAAAAATTTTCAGCAATCCCTGCGGCTCCGGCCCGGCTATGCCATCGCCTTGGTCAACCTGGGCAATATCTACCGTCGACAAGGTGCATATGACAAAGCGCAGGAAGCGCTGGCCCATGCACTGGAGCTTCAACCTGACGATCCTGAAATCAACTACAGCCTCGGAATGCTTAGCGCTCAACAGAATCAGATGGAGCGCGCTGCCGGTTATCTGCAAAAAGCGATCTCTCTGCGTCCCGACTACCCTGAAGCCCTGAACAATCTCGGCGTCCTCCATGTTCGTCAGCACGAGTATGCAAAGGCAGAAGAGCAATTTAAAACGTGCATTCAACTGGTACCGAGCTTCGATCAGTCCTATTTGAATCTCGCCCGTCTCTACACACTTCAGAATGAAAGAGAGAGAGCACGCGCAGTACTGGACGAACTGCTGCACCTTCAACCCCAGAATCAGGCAGCGAAACAGGCTATGCAAGTACTACAATAAGCGGATCGACAACCGCTGGAAACGGTATTGAAGTATGGCTGGTCGCGCATCATCGCAACATCGAGACGGGATCGTAGCTGCGCGATACGGAAGCCTTCTCCTCGCCTTGGCGTTTCTGTCCGTTTGCCTCGTAAGCAGCGCAACGAATCCGGCCCAGCAACAACGCGGCGCGATACAAAGCCAGGCTCCATCATCCTCACATGTTTCCGCAAATCTTCGGCAAGCCGAAGCTCTCATGCAACAAGGCCAACTGGATAACGCCAGAGCGAAAGCGCTCGAAGAATTGAAACAGAGCCCTGCCAGCGTTGAAGGTTACAATCTGCTTGGAATTATTGAGAGCAATCGCCAAGACTATACAAGCGCACTCGCTGCATTTCAGAAAGCCCTGCAGATCGCTCCCAACTCCGCCAAAACTCATGTGAATCTGGGCAACGTCTACCTTCTCCAAAAACGGTCCGATCTTGCCGAGAAAGAGTTCCGAACAGTCCTCCGCCTCGATCCACAAAATCAGGACGGAAACTACAACCTGGCCGTTCTTCTCATGGCCAAAGGTGCTCCAGCTCAGGCAATTCCACTGCTCTCACGCATCCACCCAGCCAATACAGCAACGCGTTTCAATCTGGTTCGAGCATACTTTCAAAGCAAACGACCTGCCGAAGCATTGCGCATGGCGACAGAGCTTTCCACTCAGGATAAAGACAATGTGCAGGTGCATTTCTCCCTTGGTTTGTTGCTGGCTTCGGAAAAGCAATTCAAACCAGCCCAACTCCAGTTGCAGCAGGCTGACGTCCTGCAGCCCGGTACCTTCGAAATTTTGTACAATCTAGGTCTTGCTTTTCTGCGCGGGGGTGACTATGCCAGAGCAGATCTGGAGCTATCGCGCGCGCTCAGGCTGAAACCGGAATCCGCCGAGACGCTTTATCTGCTGGCTCAGGCGTACTCGGATGAATCGAAACCCTTGGATGCTCTGGATTTGCTGGTGCGCGCGCACAAAATAGCGCCGGACAACACAGACATACTTTTCCTGATGGCCCAGATCAGCATCTCTCAAAACTACTATGAGGATGCGATACCGTTGCTGGAGTCTGGCCTCAAGATCGCTCCGCAGCGGTCTGACTTCCGCACGGCTCTGGGCGAAAGCTATTTCATGGCAGGCAAGGTAGACCCGGCTATTGCGGAATTCAAAAAGCTCATCCAGGCTGAGCCCACTGCTCAATCCTATGCCTTTCTTGGCCTTTCGTATCGCCACCTTGGACGTTTCGATGAAGCAGCACAAAATTTTGAACTGGGACTCAAGCTTGAGCCAAACAATAGTTCCTGCCTCTTCAACCTCGGCTTCATCGCGGAGAGGCAAGGCGACACTACAAAGGCCGAGACCCGCTTCCAGGAAGTGCTCCGTATTAATCCCGACCATCCTGAAGCGCTGTTGGAGTTGGCCAACGTTCGTATCGCACAGAAACAATTCCCCGAAGCCAAACAACTGCTCGAGAAATATGTTCGCGTAAGCAAGAGTCCAGCAACGGGGTATTACAAGCTCGCGATGGTTGAGAGAAGCCTGCACGAGACAGCTGCCTCTAACCGTGACCTGAGTGTCTTTCAGACGCTCTTGAAAGATACAGCTCCCATACCGCACTACTACGAGCATCTTTTCGACTATCTAGATAACCGCTCGCAGCTGGCTCCGGGCGCACGCACCCAGTTGGATATCGCCGATCTCACCGAGCAAACCAAGAAGCATCCCGATCAACCCGAAGCTCTCTACCTGCTCACCGAGGCTTACCTGAAGACAGGCAAGATAGAGGAAGCCAGAAACACATTGGTGAATCTCGACAAGGTTGGTTCCGGCGACTATCGGACCCTGACCGGCGTTGGAGTATTGCTGGCCCGCTATCGTATGTACGATGAAGCCATCACTCACTTTCAGGCTGCGCTCGCGGCCAATCCTGACTCCGACGAAGAAAAATTTGACCTCGCCAATGCGTATTTTCGCAAGGGCCTCTATGCAAAATCCCTCGATACCTTCCAGCAAATTTCAGAAGAAGGCCGCAAGACCGACGCCTCTCTGTCCTTGCTCGCTGACATTGATGCTCACGTCGGTCAAACCACCACCGCCAAAGAAATCTATCGCAGCGCCATCAGCCGCAATCCCGACAATGATCAGGACTATCTCTCCCTCGCTCTTCTTCAGTTCCATGAGAAGGACGTCGCGGGAGCGAAACAAACGCTTCTGAAAGGGCAAGCGCGCATCCCCGGCTCTGGAAAGATTCTCTGGGGCCTGGGCATCGCGGCAGCACTAGATGGCAAGACGGCGGAGGCCACGGAGCAATTTGAGCGTACCGTCGACCTGCTTCCCGAATGGTCCGGCAGCTACTCAACGCTCGGCGTTTTTTACTTCCAAACTGGACAGATTGAAAAGGCCAAAGAGGTTTTGAATCGGTTCAAGAACAGCAATACCAGCGGCGGTCTCGATATCAATCGAATTCAAAAGGTTCTCGAGCAGGCCCCAGTCACCGCTCCGGCAGGCAATGAACCCATGAGCGCAGCTAACCGTGAGCAATTGCTTCAACTCGCTCTATCTCTCGCCGACAGGACCCTCTGAAGATGTCGAAACTCAATCAAGCCTTCTGTAGACTCACAATTCTATCGATTGCCATCAAGTCCATATGTGGCTCTCGTGCCACAAACACGCGGGTCTGTCTCTATAATCAGGGCCATCTATGAATCTTCCGCGTCGTCGTTTCCTCGGTTCTTCTCTCTTTCTCCTCGGCAGCTCGCTGTCTGAAGCGCTTGCAACACCACTCTGGAAATGGAGAGACCCCGCTCTCGTGCAAGCCGCGGTTTCAGCTCCTCCGCCCCCATCCGCACAGTTTGTCGATGTCGCGCAGCAGGCAGGATTGAACGTTCCCAATGTATGGGGCGGCGTCGATCATAAGCGTTCTATCATTGAAGCTAAAGGCAGTGGCTTGGCGTTTTTCGACTACGACAATGACGGATGGCTGGACATCTATCTCACCAACGGTGACCGGCTTGATTCGCATTGGCCCGCCGGAAAAGCGCCTACATCGCATCTCTACAAAAACAATCGCGATGGCACATTCACAGACGTCACTGAAAAATCAGGTATCGGCCGCGCCGGTTGGCAAACCGGCGTCTGCGTGGGTGACTACGACAACGATGGGTGGGACGATTTGTTTTGCTGCTTCTGGGGACACAACCTCCTTTTTCATAACAATGGGGATGGAACCTTCACCGACGTGACGCGCAAGGCAGGCCTCTACCAGGAGCAAATCCGCTGGGGCGCCGGATCTACTTTTCTTGACTACGACCGCGACGGTCATCTCGATCTATTCATCTGCAACTACATCCAGCTCGACCCCGCCAAGATTCCCTCACCTAAGGACACAAGCTTCTGCCAGTGGAAGGGCGTTCCCACGATGTGCGGCCCTCGCGGTCTCCCAGGGGATACCAACATCCTCTACCACAACAACGGAGATGGAACCTTTACCGACGTTTCGCAGAAATCTGGCATCCTGAAACCTGGCCCACGCTATTCAATCACCGCAGTCTCATACGACTTCGACAACGACGGATGGCCCGATATCTATGTCGCGGTGGATTCCGAGCCTAGCATCCTATTTCAGAATAATCACGACGGAACATTTACTGATATCGCCGTCATGGCCGGAGTCGCCTACAACGATAACGGACACGAGCAGGCCGGCATGGGAATTGCAGTAGCGGACTACGACTGCGATGGCTGGTTCGACATCTTCAAAACCAACTTCGCCGATGACACCTGCAACCTCTACCACAACAATGGCGATGGCACATTCAGCGATCTAACCTTCGCCTCTGGCGTCGGCATCAATAACAGTTATGTCGCATGGGGTTGCGCCTTTGTCGACTATGACAACGATGGCTGGCAAGACATCATACAAATCAATGGTCATGTCTATCCGGAAATCGATAAGTACAACTTTGGCCAGACCTTCAAAAATCCGCGACTGGTCTATAAGAACCTCGGTAACGGCCACTTCAAGGATGTCTCGTCAGAAATGGGCTCGGGCATCACCGAACATTTCTCCAGCCGCGGCGCCGCCTTTGGAGACTACGACAACGATGGCGACATGGATGCCCTCGTGCTCAACCTGAACGATGTTCCGTCTCTACTCCGCAATGACGGAGGCAACAAGCAGAACTGGATCAAGATCAAGCTCATCGGCACCAAATGTAATCGCACCGCGATTGGAGCGCGTGTGCGCGTGATCACCGGCAAGCATGCACAGATGGATGAAGTCCACAGTGGTACATCCGTCATGTCGCAGAGCGATCTGCGTCTTCACTTCGGTCTCGGCAAGATAGATACCATAGACCTGATTGAAGTCAAATGGCCTACGACGCAGAAGATCGAAAAATTTACGCAAGTCAAGGCCAATCAGATCCTCACCATTCGCGAAGGCGATGGCATCGTCGGCACCCTTAAACCGAAATCTAAGTAATCTGCTGGAATTGGCGCGTTACTTCTTCAGCAGCGCGTCCAAACCCGCCTGCGCAATCTGTTCATCGATTTCAGACTTCGCGCCGCTGGCGGAAATTCCGCCGAGCACTTGGCCATCAACCTTGATCGGAACACCTCCCTGATTAGGGAAAAACTCCGGAAACGCAAGCACTTCGACGCTACCTTTTTTTACTGCATCGGCCCCCTCCTTGGACGGGCTTCCGTAAAAGGCAGCATGCCGAGCCTTCTTCTGCGCAAACTGAATCGTATTGAGCTCCGCGCCTTCTCCTCGTTCGAGAAACAGCAGATTGCCACCCTCGTCCACTACGCATATGGTCACATCTACCTTGAGCTCTTTGGCTTTCGCCTCAGACGCAGCAACCATCGTCTTCACAGTTGCAAGATTCAAGTACTTTTTGCTGGGCAAATCACTCGCCTGCGCAGTTACGGCGGAAACAAGCAGAACAGCCAGAACCTTAAACATGAGAGAGCCTCCATCTATTTGTGTGACGCGATGTTCGGTCAACCTTATCATCCCTCGTCTACTACCAGCGCTACTATGTACGCTCATGGCGCAGGGGGCACAGAAGGCTGTCCTTGCAATACGATAAGAAACTGCTTGACCTCGCGCCGTTGGCTTTCAATCTCATCAGCCTGCTGCTTTTCAATTTCATCGTGCAATTGAAACTCTCGCTTGGCCTTTGCCGCCTCGCCCGCGCGATCATACGTCACTCCAAGTCTGTAATGTGCCTCTCCTAGCCGCGGATTGGCCTCGATCGCCTTCAGATAGTAATTAATTGCTTGCTCGAAGTTATGATCAGCCGTAGCCATGATGCCAAGCTGCAGTAAGGCATCCGCGCATTTGGGATCGATCGTCACCGATTTAGTCAGCAACGCCCGCACCTGCTGCGAAGCTTGCGGGTCAACCGATTGTGACTGTCGTTTCCATATCGCCATAGCATAGAGATAATTCGCCAGCGAATTGTCTGGCTGTAGCTGAGCAAACCGTGCCAGCTTCTGCTCAACGCACGGCAATGGGGTGGGCGCAACCAACTCGATCTTGCCTATAAAAGCATATGGCTCGGGGTTCGTAGGATTCAGGTCGGAAGCATCGCAAAGCCGCAAGGCGGCCTCGTCATAGCGGGCGCCTGCAAACAAAGCTGCACCCAGAGCCGTCATGAGACGAATCGACTTTGGATACACCTCAACACCTTTCCCGAAGACCTCGCGCGCCTGCCAGACAGCCCGATGCAACAGTAGCTCCGAGCCCCACTCAAAATAGTTCTGCTCGCTTGCATCGAGACGTACCGCCTGCTCAAATTCACGTACTGCAGCCAGAGAATCGCCCATCTGCTCGTCGAGTTCACCCGCCAACCGGTGAGCAGCTGGACTCTCTTTCCTCGCCAACGACTTCTCTACATGCTCTCGAGCCTGCTTCAAGTCGCCAGCGTATTTTGAAGCCAGTGCAAGTTTGTACTCGCTGTTCAGGGAAGCAAATTTTATCGTGTCTGCACTGCCCGCGGGCTCAACTCCCTCATCTATTGGTTTGAGCGTAAGCGTCTCACGAGCCAGCGTCTCGCTCGTGCGTAGAATAGCGTCGGACCCATGCCCACCCACAGCAGTCCAATCAGTAACACCCGCAACGGTAAAGTTCGGCTTGTCTTCAAACTCCATGGCCGGTTGCGCAGCCGAAGAAGCCGCACCAGCATGCTGAAACTTCAACTCGATCTTCTTTTGCTCACCTCGCCGCGAAACAGCAACAGCAACAGAAATACTACCCAGTCCCGGCTTCTCTGCTCTGAGCAAATAGCGGCCCTCTGCAACCGCTGAGAACACAAAAGCCCCCGTGGAAGTTGTCTTCATCTCCGTCAACTTCGCAGACCCTTCTCGTTCCAGCTTCACTGTCGCGTCGCTTACCAACGCATTCGACGGATCGGTAACGGTCCCTTGGATAATGGCCGAACTCTGCCCCGCGCCATTCTGCGCGACGATATTTCTCAAAGCCATCAGAAATGCAACAACAATAACGCCCCGTAAGAAGAGTTTGTAAGTAGTAGAGTTGAATCTAATCATACGTTGACCCAAGCCGCGATGGGCGCAACCTGATGCTGTCAAGGTAAGGCTCTGATTTCGTTTCGTCTTCATCTTCCAATCTCTGCTGCTCAACCTCTCAGATGTACCGCTCACACCATCCTGCAATGACCACCCAATTCTACGACGGCAGATACCCTCCTTGGGCCGGTCAATTCACTTACGCAAGCGCGATCGCAGCGGTGAGAGCACGTGCCACCTGCTCCTGCTGCTCACTGGTAATGCGATTGAAAAAGGGCAACGCCAGCGTCCGCCTGCCCATCGATTCCGTAACTTGCAAATGAGACGCTCGCGCACCCCCTTCGAACCGAGCCTGCCACGCGGGCTGCAGATGGATTGGAGGAAAATAACGGCCCGTGGCAATGCCTTCGCGTGACATTGCTGCCTGGACGCGCTCGCGGTCCAGGCCCGGACTTAGCCGCACCACATATGCGAACCAGCTAATGCTGAGTCCAACCACATCTACCGGTGGACGCTCGACCTCAGCAATCTCCCGAAGCATCCGGTCATATCTCCGAGCCGCGACCTCGCGCGTCGACAGCATCTCGGTCAGGCGCCGCAGCTGAACCCGCCCAAGTGCGCACGAAATCTCCGGCAGCCGGTAGTTATAACCAAAATCGCGATGATCGAGCCAATCCCCACCCGGAGTTCTTCCTTGATTGCGGAGTGAACGCAGACGAGCAGCCTGATTTGCATTTCGTACCAGCACAACGCCGCCTTCCCCAGTCGTCATCTGCTTGTTTGGATAGAAGCCGAAAACTGCAATGTCCCCGAATGTGCCAACCAGCCTGCCATTGACCTCAGCACCAACCGCCTCACACGCGTCCTCAATTAACGAGAGGCCAGATCGACGACAAGCCGCCGCAAGCTGTGCCATCTCAGCAGGCACACCCAACGTATGCACAACAACAACCGCACGCGTGCGAGGCGTTATCGCCGCTTCCACCTTCACAGGGTCAAGGTTCAACGTGACCAGGTCTATATCAACAAACACCGGCGTTGCGCCAACCTGGAGCACCGCATTCGCAACCGCAACGAAAGTGAATGACGGCACGATCACCTCATCGCCTGGACCAACTTCTTCCACTAAAAGCGCAAGATGCAATCCCGCTGTGCCTGAACTGACCGCCACCGCATCGGGAGCACCGTGATAAGCCGCAAATTCACGCTCAAATCCTTCAAGTTCCGGCCCAAGACTCAGTTGCGTGCGACGCAATACCGCTGTCACGGCATCGATCTCTGCCTGGCCAATGTCCGGTGCCGAGAGGGGGATCTGGACGGTCACGCGTTCTCCACAAGAAGTGGCAGTACCTGTGGTTGCTTCACCAGCAAACCATCCAGCTCAACTGTAGTTAGAACCTGCGCGATCATGACTGCGGCAGTACCCGCACCATAAGGATTGATCATGCTTCTAAGGCCAGCTCGGAACTCTGCAGAAAGCGCGCGATCAAACGCGGCAAGAATGCTCCTCGTATCTGGCTCCGCATCCAATACATTTTTGGCGCGCTCGCGGCCCTGCTGGCGCATGCCCACATTCACGACAGGCAATGCAAATGAAGCCGCCTCCATAATCCCACTCGAAGAGTTACCCATCAATACGTCCGCATATCGCAGCAGGCTCCAATAAGTAACTGCATCCAGATTCACAAAAACATGCGTCCGCTCCCGGACACTGCGTAATGCCTCAGTACGTTCTATCAATGCTCGGCTGCCAGCATCCGCATTCGGATAAACAAAAACAATCTGGCCAGGCGCATGTTTCAGAGCTGTAAAGAACGCATCCGCCTCAGCCGTTGTGTCTTTGAGAATGGTCACCGGATGATACGCAACAACGATTGTAGGGGCCGTTAGTCCAATGCCCAGTCTCGCTTCCAATGCATCGCGCTCTAACAGCGAAGAACGATACAAATGATCGATAGAAGGCGCTCCGGCTTGATGAACGCGCCACGGCTCCTCGCCCATCGCAATCACGCGACGCCGCGCCGTCGCGGTTGAAGTGAAATGAATGTGAGCCAGCTTGGTAAGCGCATTGCGCACCGCATCGTCCACCGCTCCCAGGCTCACTTCCCCTCCCTCGATGTGGGCGATAGGGATGCGCAAAGCCAGTGCCACTGACGCAGGAGCTAGCATCTCGTAACGGTCCGCAATCAACAGTAGTAGATCGGGGCGCCACGCAGTCAATGCATCCGCCAGACCCAGCGAGGCCAGGCCAATCGTCTTGGCCATACCCGTATCTGTATCTGAGCTGAGCAGGCACTCGACGCGCGCTTGAATACCAAAACCATCGCGCTCTATTTCTTGTATCGTGTTGCCAAACTCCGGTGAGAGATGCGCTCCCATGACGAAAATACCCAGCTCCACATCATCATGCGCGGCCAGTTCCCGAAGCGGCCAATAGAGATGACTGTAGTCTGCACGCGATGTGGTTACAACGCCGATACGACGCCGAGCGCTCATACCATCACCGGGCCAGAACTTGCCGAACTTGTCCACACGCGTTGCGATGCAAAATAGCCCGGTACAAGACTTTCCAATGTCGCAACAGCTCCCTGCAGATCGCGAGCTCCAATCGTCTGGCGCAGTTCATGCAAGCCAGGATAGAGCTGCGTTCTGGTCATCGGATGGGTACAAATTCTTCGCAGTCCGCCGCGGCTTATTGCCGTAATATCTTCCTCATCTGTCCACAAAACCTCAAGCTTTTTCTCCCCCGCTTTAAGGCCTGTGACCTTCACAGAAATTTCTTGATGCGGCGCTAATTCCTTCATCATGAACATAGCCAATTCGCCCACTGTCCGCCTCTGCGCGAGCTCAGGGACAAGGAGCACAGCTTCTCCTGCATCTTCACCAACCTCAGTCACCGCTGAAATCAGTAGCTCGCAAGACTCCTCAACCGTCAACCAGAATCGCGCCGCCTCGGGGTCGGTAATCGTAACTGGTCCCCCATGCGCGATTTGACGTGTAAAGGTTTCAACGACACTGCCACGAGATGCCAATACATTGCCAAGCCGCACCACGACCCCACCGTTCGCCAGAACAATCAATTCAGCCACGCGCTTCGTGGCTCCCATCATGCTTGCCGGGGCAGCGGCCTTATCCGTCGATAGCAACACCATGCGACTCCCCATCGATTCTGCCCGCGCGCTCACTGCTTCTGTGCCCAACACATTGTTAGTCAACCCTGCAAGAGGATGATCCTCCAGCAGCGATACATGCTTGTGAGCCGCAGCATGGTATATCCATTCCGGCCGATGCTGAACAAAGATTTCATCTAAAAGCGCCTCGTCTCTCACACTGCCCAGGTAGCAGGCAGCATCACACGTACCAGAGGAGTTAGGATCCAAACGAAGCTGCAATTCATGCAGGTGACTTTCCGATGCTTCCAGCAGAATCAGCTTGCGGGGCGATAGCTCATTCAGCCTCAGCGCTAAAGACGATCCGATCGATCCACCCGCCCCGGTCACTAGAATGCTTTTGTCGCGCAGCAAGTCCGCTGCGTCCGACCCTGCCACGGGCAATCGAGCACGCTCCAGAAAGCGATACCAGTCGACGCTTTCTACCATCTCTTGCATCATTGAAGTATAAATGTCCGGCTGCTGCCGATAACGCTTGCGCATCGACATCGCCGGTCTCGCGTCACATAGAATGAACCGAAGTAAATTCACGTCAAACCGGAGAACCGTGGCAGTGAAAAAACTGGTGCTCGAATCGGCCACCCAGCAGCTTCAACTCCTCCGTCAACAAAAAGTCTCTGTCATAGAGTTGGCAGAAGCCCACATTCGTCAAATAGAACGGCTGAACCCCGCACTGAATGCTTTGGTCGATTTTGACCCAGATCGTGTTCGTACAGAAGCCCGCCTACTCGATCAGACGAAGGCTCCGTACGGCCCATTGCATGGTCTGCCAATGACGGTTAAGTCCTCCATCTCAGTCCGTGGCTACCACTGTGAAATCGGCAGCCTGATTCATGCCGGCAGCATTCCACACGAAGATGCTGAGATAGTTAGACGGCTACGCAATGCAGGCGCGCTTATCCTTGGAACCACGAACTGCCCCGAATTTCTGATGGCCTACGAAACGGCAAATCTGCTCCATGGCCGCACGTCGAACCCCTGGAACCTCGACTATTCGTCCGGCGGATCGAGCGGCGGAGAATCCGCCGCGATCACCGCCGGTCTTTCTGCAGCCGGCCTCGGCAGTGACAGCGGAGGATCCGTACGCCAACCCGCCCATTTCACAGGCATCTGCGCCCTCAAGCCAACCCCAGGCCGTTTCCCCGCCCGCGGCCATCTACCCCCCTGCGTAGGCCCATTCTCAACCCTCGGAGCGATCGGCCCCATGGCACGAACCGTTGCCGATCTCTCTTTGCTCTTCCGCACTCTTTCCGGGCAGGATCCATTCGAAGCTGGCAGCCCACCCATCGCCCTCCAACAGCCGTCGTTCGATAACCTGCGCAGCTACACCATCGGAGTCTTCGAAGACGATCACCTGACTCCTGTAACACCCGAAACACGTATCGCCATTCAAAATGCAGCTGAAGCATTGCGCCGAGCTGGTTTTCGTGTGCAACCTATACAACCGCAGACACTTGAGCCCCTGCGACAGCTCTGGTGGAAGCTTTTCGTCCAGTGCGGAGCCATGTTCTATGAGCCAACCATCAATGGGCATCGCGAAAAGCTCAGCCCCATCTTTCAAGAGTTCCTGGAAATTGCCGACTCTGCTCCTCCACTCACCTCAGCCCAGCTCCTCAATGCCTGGGCAGAATTGGACCTTCTGCGTGCAACAGCGCTCACAGAGATGAGAGACCATCCGGTGCTTCTTTGCCCAGCGGCCAGCATTCCCGCCTTCCGCCACGGCGAGCGCTCGTGGAAGGTAGAACATCGCACCATCCACTACCTCGACGCCATGCGCTACACCCAATGGTTCAATGCGCTCGCCGCACCCGCCGTAGTGATACCCGTTGGGCGATCCCCGGAAAATCTGCCAATCGGAGTCCAGATTGTAGCCATGCCCTACCGCGATGAAATCGCCTTGGGCATCGCCGCTGTGGTCGACGAAGCCTTTGGCTACCAGCCTCCGCCCATGGCTCAAATCTGACATCATTCCCAGGACGCGTCGCTGCCTTTAACCAGCCATTCAATTCAGAATTCCTGTCAGTCACCCGGAGAGACTCTCGATCGGCTACTGCGAAGGGCGGGGAGAATCGACTGTCCAGCTACCGTCTGCGCCTTTGGAGAGGGTGGCGGTAGCTGACTGGATGGATGTGTCAGCAGCAAGCTTCGGAAAGGCCCTCATCGATCCGGGGGTGCGGACCCACTCAGGGATGCCTAGAACTTCGTAGCGGTAAGTAACGGTGTATTGCGTGGGATTGGCGGAATCGTTGGGCGTGGCTTTTTCGATGGCGGTGGCGTTGAAGTGTCCGAAGCAGAAGTTTCCGTAACCGGGCTGGTTGGCATCGGGTGTCCAGGAGGAGTGTCCCTTATCGGAGAGATTGTAGGTATTGACTTGTTTGGAGTCGAGGAGAGAGTGCTTCTTTTCCTCAGACGCACGAAGGAGAAGGCCGGCATCGGTGAGACCCTCGAAGGCGCGGATCCGTTCGTCTGTGGTGGGGTCGACCTTAGCAGGCAGCTTGACCGGTTGGGGCCAGACGCATTCGTGCCGCCCGGCGAAAGACTTGTTGATCGCGGTTATGAGTACCGCGTGATCGACTTGTTTTTTGCAACCGGTTGCACATGCGACAAGCCCGGTTAAGACGAGCGCCAGGACGATTCTTTCCCGCATCCCAATTCACCTCTTCGGCTTAGATGCGGAAAATGAGAGGAAAATGGATAAGGACCTCACGAACATTGAAAAAGAGAGAATATCTATCAGGTTGCCAAAAGCGGTGGCGGTGCGAAAGGCTTAATGAATTCACGTACAGCGTGGACTACGCAGACATAAAGATTCACGTTGTCTCTTTGCTCTGAAAAACCTCGGGAACTGGACGCTCGCACGCCGCCCGCAAATGTCTTCATAAATGAATCTCGCGATAACCGAGCATATCTGACCGATTTTAAATGGGTTCGAACCATCATAATTCTTACTGAGGGACTCTGATGAGATGTTCGAAGGATGAAGGTCTCTTGATGCTGAACAAGTGGCTTCATGACAGTACCGATCTGATTCTATGGGGTTGCGGCTATAAGACGAGCAGATTTGCCTGGGGAGGCAAATTTCAACTTGAAGCCGGACAGAATTTTGTTTGCAGGCCCATTGGAAGCATCCACATTCCCTCCGAGTCAGCTAAATTCAACTATGGCGACGTCGCATCGATGCTTTCGCACAAAAATCCGCGGTCACAGGCATTCGAAACTCTCTTCAGGTGCAAATGACAACAATTGAGCGAGACAGAAGCGCCAACGCCGTACTAGCATCATCTCTCCTTAGCATCACCGAAGTTGTCCAATAGTCGAGTGCGTTGAAGAACGAGCAACATTGGAGTGGTCCTAAATGGAATTTCATATTTCGCGAGCCGTCCGAGAAACTCTTGACCTCAATGAGTTGCTTTTCAGCTATACGGGCAACGTTGTTTTCGCAAATGTAGCGGCGAGCCGGAAATTAGCGGCACGGCTCAATGACTCTCTCGGTCCAAATCCAGATCCCGCGGATATCGTCAATGCGGGTGCGTTGTTCGCCATGGGACTGATCGACGAGCTCAATCACGCGTTGATAGCCCGCTATCGGGAGGACATCGACCCCAAACTGCTCTCGGATGCAATTCTCTTTTTCACCGATAAGGTGGGGGCTGCGAATGTACAGGGCCTCCTCCTCGCTTTCACAGACCAATTTCCGAATGCCGCAGTCTTTGAAGGTAAACTCAGCGCCGCGGATTGGCTGGCCGCAGCCACTGACAGAAGGCCTAACCGCGAAGCCGCGCTTGAAGAACTCATGCTCTTGTGGTTGAGCAACATCAATCCAGCATTCACTTCGTTTCGCAAGCTGTTCGACGACCGGGGTCTCCAAACAAAAACGGTCTACCCTGACGTAACCTCGGTTCTTCCGGGCTACCTCGATACGCGTCCGCCGATTGCTCCAGAAATAGGAAGCCTGCTTGAAGTGCTGCGGGCTCCGATGCTGGCATCGCCGGATTCGATCACAGGACAATTGGAATTCATTCGTGAGAACTGGCCAAAATACCTAGGACAGGATCTCAGCCGCGTACTTATGGCGATTGACGTTCTGCGCGAAGAAGACGTGGCCATCTGGATGCGCTTTCATCCACCCGGTCCAGATCATCATCGCCATGCAGCGCCAGGCTGGGGAGGCGAAGGTTTCAAAGGGGATGAATTTATCGGGTACGACGAAGAGTTTGGCTCCGACTTTGTAACTGGTTCAGACGGAGTCAGGCATCGCCGTTACGCCAAGGATTATCAGGCGCCGTTGCATGAGTACGAGGCCTTTAGCGCCGACCAGGCCTGGATGCCGAACGTCGTATTGATGGCCAAGAGCACCTATGTCTGGCTTGAGCAGTTGTCAAAGAAATATGGACGTCATATTCATCATCTCGATCACATCCCCGATGAGGAACTGAGTCTGCTCGCCGCCAGAGGCATCACCGGACTGTGGTTGATTGGACTATGGGAAAGAAGTATAGCGTCCAAAACGATCAAGCGATTACGCGGGCAAAGCGATGCAGTAGCGTCAGCATATTCACTCAAGGATTACAACATCGCAGAAGACCTTGGCGGTCCGAATGCCTACACCATTTTGCGTGATCGTGCCGCAGCGCAAGGCATTCGACTCGCCAGCGATATGGTTCCAAATCATATGGGAATCGACTCTCCTTGGGTTATCGAGCATCCCGACTGGTTTATCTCCAGACCTGAAAGTCCATTTCCCGTATATCAATTCGACGGCCCTGATATTTCTCCCGACAGCCGTGTCGAAATCAAAATTGAGGATCACTATTACGATCAGACTGACGCTGCTGTGGTCTTTCGTTTAAGGCATCACCACAACGGAAGTACTCGATTTGTCTATCACGGCAATGATGGAACCTCTTTCGCGTGGAATGATACGGCGCAGTTGGATTATTCCCAAGCAGTGGTTCGCGAACATGTCATGCAGACCATATTGCATGTCGCACGGCAATTTCCGATTATCCGTTTTGACGCAGCGATGGTCCTGGCTAAACGCCATGTTCAAAGGCTATGGTTTCCATTGCCTGGGGCAGGCGGCTCAATTCCATCGCGCGCCGAGAACGCAATGTCCCAGGAGCATTTCGATGCCCTGATGCCCCATGAATTTTGGCGCGAGGTAGTCGACCGCGTTGCCACCGAAGTTCCGGGTACGCTCCTGCTCGCGGAGGCGTTCTGGCTGCTCGAGGGCTATTTCGTGCGGACACTCGGCATGCATCGGGTTTACAACAGCGCTTTCATGAACATGCTGCGTGATGAAGAGAATGCTAAGTATCGATCCTATCTGAAAAAGACAATCGAATTTGACCCGGACATCCTCAAGCGCTATGTCAACTTCATGAGCAATCCGGACGAGCGTACGGCCATCGACCAATTCGGTTCGGGTGATAAGTATTTCGGCACTTGCACCTTGCTTGCTACATTGCCTGGCCTGCCGATGTTTGGCCATGGGCAGATCGAGGGCTTTACCGAGCGATACGGAATGGAATTCAAACGGGCAAGAATGGATGAGCATGCAAATAACGATCTAATAGCTCGCCATCAGCATGACATCGCACCACTTTTGAAGAACCGTAAGCTCTTTGCCGAGAGCACTAATTTTGCATTGTATGATTTTTGGACTGATCATGGAACCGTCGATGAGAATGTCTTCGCTTTTTCAAATCGATTGCACGATCAGCGCGCTGTTGTTCTTTATAACAATCGATACGGAAGCACGCGAGGGTCCGTTCACATCTCTGCCGCCTCAATGAATAAAGCTGATGGTTCTCTACAACAAAAGAGCCTTACCGAAGGATTGGGCCTTGCCTTTGAAGGCTCGGCTATCGTAGCTTACCGTGACATTGTCAGTGGACTTGAGTATCTTCGTCACGTCGGCGATTTGCAAAATCACGGCATGAGCATCGAGTTGCGCGGTTATCAATATGTGGTTCTGCTGAATTGGCGTGAACTCCGATCAACCATGGAACAGCCTTGGGAAGGGCTTTGCCAGATGCTTGGCGGCCGCGGAATTCATAACGTTGATGACGCACTCTTAAAGTTCCGCCTGAGACCATTACATGAGCAGCTGAATCGGGCCATCAGCGGAAGAAACGCCCGCCTTTTCGCCGAGATCGCGGCCGAGCCTAAACGGGCAAACCACGAATCAAGATTTAAGGGGGGCCAACATTTTCTTGAGACTTCCGGCAATTCCGATTTGCAACAACAAGATCCGGCGACAGAACCTCTCATGGAAAAGTACCCCGGCGCCACTGCCCGCAAACCTTCCGCTGCTTCAATCTCTGCATGGCAAGACGATCGCTTCGCCGATTTCTTCGAACAGAGCCGAGTTTGGTTCGAGACAATCTTGGACAGTATTTCTACAGACGTGCCCGGACTAATCAAAGAATCGTCTTACCTGCCGAAAGAAGGCAGAGGGCTACAAGCCAATCTTGATTCTTCTGCACAGGATCAAGGATCGATTGACCCAAGCGGGCGATTCGAACTGGCCATTCGAGCTGCAACTTTCTCTGCTCTTCAATTGCCGCATCTGGGACGTGACTTTTCGACGGCATGGCCACCTGCAGTCGGCTATATGTTACCCAAGCATGAACCGGGAGTGCCTTCGGAACAGACTTGGGCTCCTATCCTTGCCTGGATCATCCTCCATAGCCTTCCAATCGCTCGGAATCGGGCTAGGATTTTCGATGAATTTCACCTGCGATCGGCCCTGGCGGAGATTTTCGCATCCATGGGAGTAGACGAACAGAAGACGTGGAGAATTGCGGCGCGTATACGAGTTCTTCTATTGCTCGAAGATATGCCCGAAATCTCGATCGCATCACCTGCATTCTGGACAGATCCAGACGTCCGATGGCTCACTGGTGTTCATGAAGCATTCAATGAAACGTACATGAACAAGGAACAATTCGAAGAATTGCTCTGTTGGCTCCAGTTACCCTCATTAATCAAGGTTGCCGAACCTAACGTTGAGGAAACTGTTTCTTTACAAGAAATCGAGCGCGCCGTTTTGCGAGCCTGCAAAGACGCAAAGGACGCTGGATATAGCCTGACGACTTATCTCGAGCGTTCGGCGATTGGATGCGCGTCTATTGCTCTGTCCGCGCCTAAGAGTAGCAGTTGAAAGTCTGCGGGCCGGAATAGTTATAGCTGCCTGAGTAGGGATCGGGAGACAACCATTTCCCCTGCGCCGAAGAATATTGGCGGAATGCTGCACGCGATCCATGCGGTGAAAGTCTTCTTCTCAGAGGAGAATCGGCGATGAGTCACCGCCATCGGCAATCATTCGTTCATCCTTCTCTGGCGCAAATGCGATGGAATAAAGCGCCTTGAATTGATCGGTATGCGCGAGGTCTTCGGAGGGAAGTCCGGAGCTGCCGGGAGCATCGTTGAAGGGCTCAAAGAACCATGCCGTGCCTGATCCGAGCGAGCCGTCGGCGAAGGCTTTGAGCGATCCGACAACCAGCGTGTCGTTGCCGAAGTTGGTCATGATGCCAAGATCGGCGAGGCGGCGATAGTGGTCAAGAGGGAAACGGGCAGAGACGCGCAGCTTGAGCTTGCCCTGACTCAGCAGGCGCTGATAGCCACGCAGTATAAGAGCCTGCATGTCGGCAGCCTTGGAGCCGGTGAAGCCCATGTCCTGCACGCTGGTGACGCCGTTCTCAAATGCGTAACTCTGTGCAGCGAGAAGAGCGGCTTCAACCTGAGATTCAGAGGGAGGTGGAATGACACGCTCGACGAGATCCTTGGCTGCATCCTTGAAGATGCCGGTGGGGTTGCCGTCCTTATCGCAGACGATCACGCCGTCGGGAACGTCGGGCGTTGATTTGCCGATGCCGGCGAGCTTCATGGCCACGGCGTTGGCGAGCATCATATGCCCGTCGGAACGTTGTACCCAGACGGGATTAGCTTACAGAGTCTCGATGAACAGCGCAGGGTGATCTGCATCGGCTCATTCAGCAAGACGTTGTTTCCAGGGTTGAGAATCGGGTACGTAGTGCTGCCGCCGGAACTGGTGGATCGATTTACGGAGCTGAAGTCAATCGTGGATGATTACAGTCCGCTGATCGACTAGGCGACACTGGCTGCTTTTCTGGAGAGCGGCGCGTTTTATGCGCACCTGCGCCGCTGCTGCAAGCACTACGCGGAACGGCAAAGCTATTTTCTTGAACAGGCGCGCCACCGCGGATTGCCGCTGCACTTTCCAGTTTCCGGAAAGGGAATGAACTTGGCTGGGGCTACTGGCAGACGGCGTCAACGATGCTGCATTGAGCACTCGCCTGAGAGAGGCGGGACTCGACGTTCCTTCGCTGGCGTGCTACGCCATCAAGCCGGTGCAGCCGGGATTACTTTTTGGATTGGCTGCTTTCGATAAAAAGGCGATCCAGACGGGCATTGAAAAGCTCGATCAAGTCTTTCACGAGCGTGGAGCGATATTAGCTCGACGGCGTTCATTCAAAACGAGGACATGTGCCTTGCCAAAACTCCATCTGGGCGCAAAAGAAATATGATTTTTGAATCAGATAAGAATTTAATAGAAATTTTCGACGAGAGAAGTGTTATCTGGTAACCACAAATCATTACGAAGTTGATGCCGAGTGGGTCTCGAAAGATCGGCTGAGACACTCCTTCGCACGTTATGGCCAACGGTTATGAAAGATGTCCGAAGGAGTAGCTCAGGCTGCCCGATCATAATGATGATGCAGTTGTGCCTCGCCAAATTGTCATCCGCACGTCAAAATGGCTTCTTGGTGATTGCTTAGAAAGGCTGCCCAGCGTTTTGCCGACGCGATTGCCATCTCCGTCATACAAGAGCGTGACCGCGCCCGTGTTCATCGATGGGAGCTGGTTCTCCAAGTCGTAGGTGAAGGTTTTATCGCCCGAGCTTAGCGTGTTGCCATTGGCGTCGTAGGTCTCGGTCGAGAGGCGATCATCAGCGTCGAAGGTTACGCTACTGGAACTGACGCCAGACAGCGTCGAAGCATCTGATAGCCAATTGCCTACTGGATCGAGGCTGTAGGCGTCGCCGGCTTCAAATCTCCAGACTTCCTTGAGTCTGCTGATATTGCCGCGGTTGATCTGCGACCTTATCTCGCGATCGCGCTACATGCTAGTTCTCGGCTCGACAGCCGTTCGGAAGCTAAAGGCACACTGTCTCAATCTCGTCGAGCGCGTCATCGCCAAATGCACTCATCGAAGAAAGCGATATTTCGAGAAGCCAAGTTTCCGCTCACTATCCCTGCCGTTTCCAGATAGCCGACAATCCGCTCTGAAGACGCCCGGTCCATCACTCATATGCCAGTAGCAATTTCCAAGCCGTCGTGTGCGAGCGCAGCGCCGGAAATCGTCCGAAACGGGCCTCCGTTCCAACTGAGGCGATACTGTGCGACAGGATCAACGCCGCGAAATCGCACTAAGATAGGCTGTTTTTTTGTACGCGAGTCGATATGGAATGCGATCAGCTTTCCGTGCACCGTAACGTCGGTGATAGTGCAGTCGTTAAAGCCAACGCCACGATTTACGCGCAGGTCGATCAACGCATCGCCAAGACTTGGATAGAGCATCTCTACCGTGGTCATCGCACTTCCTGTTCCCCAGTGAAAACCAGTAAGAGCGCCAGGCTCATCGATGTAACCGGTGTGCGCCCAGTTTTCCCACGGAGCGACTGCGAATGTCGAACGAGTCGCAGCTACGGCGCGCTCGAGATACTCGAACTCTCCAGTTGCCTCGTAGTAGTCGGCGAGCACTATTGCCGCATAGCCTTGCCTTGCGTCACTCCACTCCTGGTCCGAATTCTGCGTGGTAAAGCCACCCAGCAATCGCGGCGTGAACTGCGGGTTGTTCCAAACCTGCTGGGTCAGAAGCAGGTAATCGAGCATCTCCCTGCCCTTTTCCAGATACTCTGGCTTATGGGTGGCACGGAACAGGACAAGCATTGCAGCGACGGCCTGAATCTCTGCCAGATTGTTCTGAGGATATTGTGCTGTCCAGTGATCGAAGAAATCGTAGTCCTTGCGTGCGCAGGACAGATATGTTTCAAAATCAAACCACCGCTGACGGGGCAGCACCTCTCTCTGTATGAACGACATGGCGCGCTCGGCGGCAACCATGTATCGCGTATCTCCCGTCACCTCGCCCAATGTTGCAAGCAGTAGGGCGGAGGGTCCAGTCTCGGCGTTAAAGTCACGGAACTCTTGGCGTGGCTCTAGATTTCCCGCGTCGTACCAGGATGGTATGACGCCGCTCGACTCCTGATGGGCGAGCAAAAAATCTCCATACGGCTTGACGAAAGACAGGATGTCGGCTTTTCGATTGGGCGTCAGATCCTTGGCCCATCGAAGCATCCAATAGGCGGTCCACGACATCGAGAAAGCGTGGTAGCTATCGGAATAGCCCGCCCACCCGTCGCTCGGAATCCAATGCCCTTCCCTTACGAGATAAATTGTCGGGAATGCACCCTCGTTTCGCGGAGACGAGAGGGCGAGATTCAGCACACTCTCAGCCTTCTCCATCATGGTTCTATCCCCCGTCATACGCCCGTGGATGTACCAGCCGTATGCGGTGCGCAGTGATTCAAACCACGCGTTAAACCAGGCATCGGGTTCACCCTGCGACCAAATGCCCTTGTAGTTGCGATCACTTGAGAGGGTGCCGCAAGATCTACCCCCACATGGAAATGAAAGGTAGATACGATCCGCCTGGGTCTCCCAAGCTGCTTTACGCCACTCGGCAAACGACTCAAGCTCAGGTCGAACGGCGTTCTGTTGCTCGTCAACTGAATCTAGTAATGCCGGATGCCCACTGTCTTGCCACAGGAGACGGACGATTCGCCGATATCCGAGTCTCGGCGGCTCGTCTGCAATCACGATCCTATAAGAGTACGAGATCTGTCCGGCGATTAGTGTGAGTTTCGTCCCCAGCGTGCGGCGAAAATAGCTATGGTCGTGAGGCTCCGACGGGATTGCCCCGTATGCCATCCACGGGTATTCACCGGAGGTGACATCTAAGTCGAGAGCGCGGATCTCCGGCCGACGCGAGTTCAAATGGGGCAACAGTGCCGCAAAGATCCGCCCCTGCTGCATCATAAGGGTAGGCGATTTGAAACTATTCGCCGGGACAAGATCGCCGGGCTCGCTCTTGATATTCTGCGACCAGACAAAATCGAGAGGCCCGTTTCGCTCATCGACTCTCGATCGACGCGGCGGTAAAAAATTATAGCGATCTTCAACAGAATAGACAGTCGCATCCTTCCGCGGCGTGAACGTAGTAGTGACTTCGAATGCAGCCTGACTCGCAATGAGTTGAATACGTTGCTCATACCTTCCGATAGCGCAATCCCCACTCACTAGAATGCCGCCGTCAGTTGATGCTGCCTTCGCAATCGGACACGCCACCATCCCCGTTTCCGTCTGTACCTGCACTGGCGCGTCAGACGACAGAGTGCCTATCCAACTTCCTCCCGAGCGGAGAGAGAATTTCTCTACCAATCTCTCTGTGCCGCTCACCTGAAGGGAGACGCTGGAGCCCGTAAGTGACTGGGCGGCAATGCTCGGAAGAACAAGCACTGCCATGAAGAAAAGGAGCGCAAACGTTCGCAGTTCAGCACTTTCGCGCATCGATTCGTTTCCTGGAAAATCAATAAAGTGTGACCGCCACGTACCCAAGAAGCCGCGCGATATTATCCCTGCTACACTTGCTGCGGCCTTTGCAGTTAGCCGATGGATTGGCCAGAAGACCGCGCCGCCCATGCTCTTCACCACAAGCAACAGGCCCCTGAGCTTTGTGGTTGGTCCCAGCCCCTTCAGGTCGAGCGCAAAGATGGTTAGGAACATCACGGAGAGCCGGTGAATTGCTTCATATAAAGAATCAAGCTGCTCCATGTCACTCCCTGCGCTCCCATATTACAAAAATCAGCAATTACAGCGAACCATGGCTGCGAATACTTGAGCAATGCAATAACAAGATTGGCTGTTGCAAGAAACAGATAACGGGTCCTGGCCAATTGCGACGAGGTGGATTACTCCAATGCGATATCGTCCATGCGCAGCCATTGGTCGACCCCTTGTCCCCAGAAGCCGCAGTAGACGGTGATGGTCGAATTAGAGCCGGAATTAAAAGATACTGTTTGCTGCGTGTAGTTGGGCGACGCGCTAAAGGATTTCTCTGCGAGGACGGTTATGCCGTCCGCTTTGCGAACTCCGAAGTAGCCGAGGTTACTGCTGAAGTTATTCTGTACCCATCCTGTAAGGACGTAGTCGGTGTTGGGCTGAACGGCGACGTGCTGGATAACGGAGTTCCAATTGGTAGTAGAATCACGCACCCAGGCATCGTTGGAGCCCGAGTGAGCGAAGCCGAGACCGCGATCGATACCATGGTTGTCCGGGCCTTCAGTACTCCACGGACTGGAGACGGTGTTTGTGGCCTGCAACTCAAAACCAGGATCAAGCACGATGTTTGGCGCTGAGCTGCGGTAATAGACGCCGAGCTGGGTGATGGAGGTGAAGTAGGAGGAGCCCCCAGGCGTTCCGATAATGCGGACGCCGTCTGCTACTTCATCGGGAAAATTGAACGTGTAAGTGGTTTGTGCGGTCGCGGTGTTGTCATAGGATAGGCTGGTGTGACGGTCACTCCCGGAACATTGACCCATGCGAAGTTATGGCGGACCTGGACGGTGAGATTGCTGGCAAACCAGCCGCCATCAGAGAAGACATTGCCCGTTTGATAGACGACTTGGTTGATATTGTATTGCTTTGGCCAGGTATAGCCCCAGTAACTGGAGATGCCATCTGCTGGTTTGTTCTCCTCATCCCAGTCATCTTCGCTTGCCGTCGTGTTGCCACTGTTCAGCTGATCGGAACAGTTGAGGCCGCAGAGAGTTCCAAAGTGGGTACTCTTGCTGATGGCGATCGTGCCTGCCTGGGTTGCGAGGTTGGCGTTGGATGGTGAGTTGGTGCGCGATGTTGTTGTGTAGGGCGTGAGGTAGAGCTTGCGGAGCGAGTACCGATAGGAGTCTCCACTACAGCAGACATTGCTTTGCACATACAGTGTCTTGCCGTCGGAGCTGATGAACTTGGATGGGATGTTGATGCCATACTGGCCACGGTTTTGCGTGAGGCGGAGCGGGCCAAAGTCCTTGGAGACAATGTGGCTCCATGGACCCCAAGGCTGAGGCGCTTCGTAGAACTCATGGGTGGCGCATCCCCACGAGGATAGGATGTAGCGATGCAGAGGCTGGTCATAGACGACACCCCCCTGCGCGATCACCTTCTGATTGGTCGGACAATCAGTACCAAACATAGTTTGATAGAGTTGGCGCTGATCGGTGAGCACAGCTACCTTGGTGGTGATATCGCTCGACCAGGTAGGTGTTGTACCGCTCAAGCCGGTATAGAACTGCCAAGTGGAACGGTTGAGAATGCTGCTGCTCGGAACGCGGGCCAAATACACGGCTGTCTGGTCGCGCCAGTTGCTGTCAAGGCCGTATGCATAGACATAACTATCGATGGCATTGCTGGAGTTCTGGCCGAAGTCGGCAAAGAAGATGGTGGTGAAGCGATAGGCGAGCGGGCTGCTGGGATTACCGGGGGTACCGAACATAGGCGTAGATGGATTGGCCGACCATGTTGCGCCATGATCTGTGGACGCGATGATCGTGGCCGCAGGGGCGTCTTCAAAGGTGTTCTCATTCAGATTCTGATATGCCAGATAGAGGGTCCCACCGACGCACAGCATTCCTGTAGGTTTGTCAGTGTAGGGGCTGCCGCTATAGTTCATGCCGACGTCGCCGGCGACGAAGGTTCCGGAGAGGTTTGGCGGCGCGCCGGTGATCTTGCCGACGGCCATTGCGTAAAAGGTGTTGGTGAAGTTCTTACCATCTCCATTGGCAGAGTAGAGATTGCCATCGTCCGCCCAACAGCTTGGCCACAGATCGCCATCTCCAGACATCTGGTAGGTCGAGTACGACTCCTCTGCAGCGGTTGCGAAGAAGCTACTTTGAGGCGGTGTCGTCTGTCCGAAGCAGCCGCAAGAGAACAGGAATAGCGAAACAGCGACGACATAACAGGACGTCCGAGGAAAGTGGCTCTTCATGTGACCTCCAAGGATTGAATAGAAGTCGGATTGCGAACCGCGCCGTACGCGGAGACATTGGTGGGTAGGTTAAGAGAAAAACGAGATCTCACCCTAGTTGAATCTGGCCAAGAATCCGCGATGCCAGCCGCAATTGCGGGCGGCTGGCACCGCGGAGTATTCAGAATTCCAGCTTCATACCGAATTGGATGGTTCGCGCGCCATTCTGCTGCGAGGTCATGATTCCGAAAACCGTATTCGATTGTTCGAGCGATGCGGCGCTGAGATCAGGTGGGGCGCCGTTGATGATGAAGGTTTGAGCGTTCCCGCCGGAAGAAAAGGTCGTCCGGTTGAGCGCGTTGAAGAAGTTGGCCTGGAAGAGAAGGTTTAGGTTCTCGAAAATCTTGGTGCGCTTTGCGACAGAAAGATCTTCATTGATGTATGCGGGCATGCGAAGCGCCGAGATAAGGTTGGGCGCATTACCAAACGCTCCGGGTGCGGGAATGGTGAACGCTGCGGGATTGATGTAGAACTGGCAGGGATTGCGACCCGAGGTCGCTTGCAGCGGACCCGAGCAGCTGCGTTTGTACGCCGGATTCTTGAACGGCTGCCCTGGAACGATGTTCGGACGGAAGCTAAAACCGTCACCGGCGGCGAAGTAGGGATTGGAAGAGCCAAAGGCGTCGTATTCGATGTGGATGGGACGGCCGCTTTGATATTGGTGAATGCCGGAAACCGACCATCCACCGGCGACCGCGCCGACGATGCCGCCGTGACTCAGAAACTTCCGCTGTGGACCGAAGGGAAGCTCATAGGTATAGCTGAGCGAGACGACGTGCGGAATGTCCGAGCTGGTAACCGCACGATCTCCTTTGGGATTGTAGTAATCCTGATAAAAGGAGCCGGCAAAGATTGCGTTTTCTGCGCCGGAGCTGGCGCCCGCATTTGAATCGGCGTCACCGATGGTCTTGGAGAAGGTGTAAGACAGCAATGCAGTCAGTCCGTGCGAGAAATGCTTTTGCAGGCTGGTCTGCAGGCCGTTGTAGGAAACGCTGGCGATGGGGTTCAACGGGTTGTCGACGTCGCCATATTGCGGCCATGGGCGAAGAGCCTGGCTCGCGGTTGCGCCCGCTCCGAAGGTGGCTTCAAAACCGTCCCATGGCGGATTGATGCCGGCTGCCTGCACACGGGGATCACTAACAGGAAGCGAGAGGAACTCGTTCAGGAGCAGACCGTTGGCTGCGGCGACTGATCCGTATTTCTGCTGCGCCATGGTTGGGTTTACCTCATTAGGCTTGGACCAGACGCCGAGATGATACGTGTGCATTCCGACGTAGCCAACGTTGGCGATCAGGCTTGAGGTGATCTGCCGCTGAATCTGAGCGCTCCAATACAGCTGCGTGGGCGGTGTGCCGGCGCGGGGAAGGATCATCGGCGGATTATCGTTGCCGACAAGCAGGCCGGGATCGAGGGTTGCTCCCGCGACACTCGACTGCGGGAAGGTGTTGTCCCAGTAATAGCCCGGCGAGCCTACGTAGTCCTGAGGCCGGTTGAGCATGGCCAGGCCGGAAAAGCCGGTAGTGTACTGGCCGCCGCCGATGCCTTCTTCGAGATTGTCATTGCCCAGGGGACGGGTGATGGCGAAACCGGTGCGCAGGACCGTCTTATGCTGTGAACCGGGAGACCAGGCAAGGCCAATCCTGGGCTGGAAGCCCTTACGGTCAATGCGTCCTATGCGAGAGATTCCATTGCGTCCAGTGCCGTTTCCATAGAAAGTGAACGCACCGGGAAGGCCACCGGCAGCGGGGTTCGGCAGGGTCGGGTCCATCGTGGAGACATTGCCCTTCTCATCAGTTCTGGGTATCTGCAGGTCGTAGCGAAGACCCACATTGAGCGTGAGGCTTGGCGAAACTCTCCAGTCGTCCTGGACGAAGAGGCCGCTCTGCCACCAGCGATAGCCCGACTCAACGGGATAGCTGATGTTGACGAAATCCGTGCCGCCGAAAAGGAAGCTTGCTGCGGCGTTGCCGGTGCCGGCAGGAATTGTGGTGGCCTGGCCGTTTGCAAATCCGGTTCCGTTTAGAGCGGTCTCGGTGGGCTCAAAGGTGATGCTGCCGCCAGGCAAGCCTTCTTCGATGCGCTGCAGGCGGCGAACTTCTCCGCCGAAGGTGATGGTGTGCCTGCCGCGAATCATCGTGAGATTGTCGTTGATGATGTAGCGATTCTCGGCGTCTGTCGATGCGCCTCCGGCACCGATGCTGTTCTGCACCGTACCGATTCCGATCTGAGGATATGGGCTGTTCGGAGCGAAGGCAGGCAATCCTGAGAGGCCCAGCGCATCGAGCCCGGGGCCGGGCTGCAGAGTACCCGTGAATCCCGTATCCCGGATGAAGCCGACGTTAACGTTGTTGATCAACGTGGGGGAATGCACGTAGTTGTAAGTCAGCCGTATCTGTGTAGTAGGCGCTGAATTGTCGAGAGAGTCGAGCAGGTTCAGTCCACCGTTGTTGGTGTTGGAAAAGCCGCCGGTAAAGACGCTGCCGAAGATCGCATGTTTCTCAGACAAGTGTTCATCGATCTTCACCACGACGCGATGCTCATCAATCTTGGAGCTCTGCTGGCGGAAGAAATTGTCGAAGATTGCGTTGCTGTCCGCCTTTGGAAAGCTCTGCAGGATGGTCTGGGAGACAGTGCTGAGACCGGCAAATCCGCTGGGAATGATGTTGCCCGGGAAAGGATCGCGAACGATGTAGCTTCTGCCGTCAGGGCCGACGACCGTGTGCGCGGAAAAGGGATCGTAGACTGCGCCGCTATACACAGGCCGGCCCGCGGGGTCGAAGATCGCCTGACCATTGCTGTCGGTAAGTTGCGGACCCAGCGCCTGCGAGAAATCTCCATTGCGGTAAGCGTTGGGAAATGTGGTGAGCGTGGCGTTGTTGGAACTGGGACGATACTTGAAGCCGGTGTAGTCCACAAAGAAGAAGGTCTTGTCATGACCGTTATAAAGCTTCGGAATTCGGACGGGACCACCGAAGGTTCCGCCAAACTCATTCTGCTTCAAGGGAGCCTTGCGATAGGTCTGGCCGCAGTTGACGCCTGGGGGAGGTGCCGCTAGGCAGCGGGCAAGTAACGTATCGGTGACATAACCGGCAGCGTTGAGGGCCTCGTTCTGCAAAAAATCAAAGAGGCTGCCGTGATAACCATTGGTGCCTGAGTTGAAGGCAAAAGAGACGATGCCGCTGGAGAGCCCGTATTGCGCGGTCTGATTGCTGTTGATGAGCTTGAACTGGCTGATCGCGTCGATTGGTGGATGGTTGGCGCCGACATCGCCCGCCAAGTTAGTGTTCATGACGGGCACGCCATCCACGTAGACTTCGTTTGCGTAGCTGACGGAGCCGCTGATGTGGAGACGATAATCCGGCGTGTTCCCGGGGGTGGATCCGCTGACACCGGGCGTGAGCAGAACGAAATTGAGAGGATTGCGCATGTCTCCGCTGAGGACGAGAGGCAGGCCCTTGATCTCTTCAGGAGTGATGGTGGTTCCGATATCGGAAGTGTCGGTCCCAATGGTGCCCACATCGGCCGAGACGACGAGGGACTGCTGTACCTGCCCCACCCGGAGGGTTATGGGAAGGGTAACGGAGCTTCCCACCCCAACGGTGATGTGCTGTTGCACCGTGGTGCTGAAACCCGGTGCTTCCGCGGTAATGGAATAGAGGCCCGGAGCGAGATCAAGGACAGCGAACTGCCCTGTATCTCCGGACTTCACCGTCTGGACGACGCCGGTGGCCTCGTTCTTGACGGTGAGCTGGACGTTGGGCACGGCAGCGCGTTGCGGATCCTGTGTTTCTCCGCGGATCGAGCCGAGGTTGGCCTGGCCCCAGATTCGTTCTGGCGACAGGGTCGCAGCCAGAAAGAGGATGATGAGCATGACTGGCGAAAACTTCAGGAACTTCATTGAGGCTTACTCCTTAGCGGTACTTCCGTATATTTTGAAACGTTTAACTAGAGCGGCCACAATTCAACACTACGCAAAATTCAACTGTCAAGAATATTTTCGGCAAGCCTCGATTTATCGCTTTATGTACCCATTAAGATGGCCGGGATTGAACAGAGGCACTCCGTGGAAATACCTGGCAAAAGGCGAAAGCGGCGTATGAATAAGATGAACCCTCCGCTGTACGCAGGAGCTTATGCCCAGTAAATACGGGCTTGTGCGTGCTTGAGAGCAATCGATCCGCACCCGCAATTCTTATGGCGAATCCTGAGAGAGACAACTGTTCTACTTGGAAAACGAGAAGAAAACAGCCTGACAGCGAGCAATGCCGCACATTCAGCAAATACGCTCAAAGAAGCCATTATGAGCCAAAACTATCGCGGTGCTTGAAAGGGTGTGTATTAGAATCGTGTTAACCGTTTAAACGACAGTATCCAGAGGCGTCAAGCATGTCAACGATTGTAGAGGTTGCAAAGCGCGCCTCGGTTTCGATCGCAACGGTCTCCAATGTCATACGGGGCACGCGGCAGGTTAGTCCTGAGTTGCAGGAGCGGGTCCAAGCGGCGATCAAAGAGCTGGATTACTATCCCAATGCGATCGCGCGCGGCCTGAAGGTGAAGCAGACACGGATGCTTGGCATGATCGTGCCGGATATCACGAACCCGTTCTTTCCAGGAGTCATTCGAGGCGCGGAGGATACGGCCTTTGAGCGCGACTACTTTCTTGTTGCGGCCAACACGGATGAGCAGATCGGCCGCGAACGCAGGCTGATCTCAGCACTGAGGACTTACCGGGTGGACGGGTTGATGCTGGCCTCTGCGCCGGGCAACGATACCAGCCACATCCGCAGCTTGATAGCGTCGGGGATGTCGGTGGTTTTCCTCGACAGGCCTGTCGCAGATGTCAAAGCCGATGCGGTGCTGCTAGATAACGTGCGCGGTGCAAGAGAGTGTGTTCGCCACCTGATTCAGCAGGGGCATCGCGAAATCGCTGTGATTACCGGACCTTTGCAAGCGCAAAATGCGCGTGAGCGGTTGCAGGGTTACGAGGAGGCATTGCGAGAGAGTGATCTTCCGGTGTCAAAATCCCTGGTGCTGGAGGGAGACTACAGATATGAGTCCGGCCACCGGCTGGCCAGACAATTGATTGAAGGACAGACAAAGGCGACTGCGATTTTTGTATGCAACGGCGTGATGACACTCGGTGTTCTGAATGCATTTGAAGAACTGCGCATCATCTGTCCGCAGGATATTGCGTTGGCCACGTTCGACGACCTGACGATCGATCACTCTGCTCACTCGCATCTTACAGCGGTTGTACAGCCAAGTTACGAGATGGGCGCACGCGCGGCAAGTCTGCTGATAGACCGTATCGAGGGAAAATTGAGCGGCGATCCTGTGGTTGTTCGAATTGTTCCGACTTTGGTGGTACGCGACTCTACGCGTCCGCAGGACCGCGTTCCTGTGCGTGCAAGCAAGCGTATTTCCGGGCGATAGGGCCGTTCCAATTCCCTCAGTGAATCTCCAGCTGATCCCGGTTGGGGAATATCGGGAACTTTCGATGCGGTTCTGCCTGGTACCAGTAGGCCACGGAAGAAATGTCATCGGTGAGCGGGAGATACCTGTCTCCGCTTTGCCAGCCCAGTGCCTGAATGGTGACGCGAAGATCGCTCTTGAAGCGAACCGGATCGGGGATATGCCAGCGGTAGAGTCCGAACCTTTGCTGGGACTGATACAAACCATCGGGACGTATCACCTGCACCAATCCTGAGTACGGTGCGGTGAACTCTTCATATTGCCGTGTCGTTTGATTTTCGAAGTTGTATGAACCCCCAAAATAGTCTTCGGTACCGGTGGAGTTGATGGTTGGAAACTGCTTGTCTCCATCGAGATAAAATTTAACTTCACCTTCGCCCCACCATCCGCTGCTATGCGAGCCCCAGGCGATGTAGGTGCCGACGTACTGGCCTTCTCCCTGCACGCCATCGAGAATCGTATAGACCTCCTTATAAGGCAGCGGACGAACACTGCGGAACTGTGCGTGAAAATAGGCCGCATCGGCAGCGACGGAAGTGCGCGTAAAGTCGATCTCGTAATAGATGGTCATCGGCTTGTCGTCCATATTCTGCAGCGTCATGCGAGCGTGTTTGCGAAAGGGCATGACCCAGTAGCAGTTGAAGGCGCTGCCAGGATTGACAGCTACCGGCAAGGAGGAAAGACGCGCATATTTGCCCCATCCCATCGCGAAGAAATCTCCTGCAGGAACCTCAACGGAAGCCGTTGTTTCGTCGTCCCAATAAAAGCGAAGAATGGAGAGTCGCCAGTTGCCGGTAGGCGTCATCCAGATGTGCTGGATCGCGCCGGGTCCAGCCACATCCGCAAGTGTAAAGGTCTCGCCGGGCTGAACAACGATGAAGGGATTCTCCTTCCAGCCCTGTCCCAGTTCGCGTGCGGCCCGAGCCGCAGTGCCCTCTGCGACCATGCTTCCCTTCCCTTTGTCGCCGGTAAGGTTTTCCGGCGTCACGGAGAAGGACTTCGCATCGGAGAGCCGGCTGAGGTTCCCAAGCGTGTTGTTCAGTCCGTCGTAGCCGCTCTGCGCATTGACCGATATGGCGGCGCAGAACACGGCTGCGGCGAGCGAGAAAATCCGTATTTTCATTGTCGTTCTCCAAGACGATTCAGAATCGCGACCCGAATCGAGCAGCTTCTCTCAGTTGAGCGAGAGTGTCGCTGTCGTAAAATCTCCACCTAAAATGTGCCCTTGCTTAAACGTTTAAGATGTGCTTCCTCGAGCAAGACGGGCTTCCGCAGCGATACTCCTCAATTCTGGGAGTACATCACCGAGTGTTGTTGCCGCGGCGTCCCGGCTTCCAAGTGCAAAGTAGACTTTTCTGTAAAGCTCATAGAGCCGATCATAGCGGGCTGCCGATTCGTTATCTGGTTCATATGTGCGAAAGGGCAGGCAGAGCTTTTGTTGCGCTGCTTCCACTGTAGGAAAGACATCAGCACAGACGAAGGCCATAATTGTAGAGCCAAGGCCGGTCGGTGTTCCCTCCGGCACCAGAACTGCCTTTCCTAAAACATTGGCATAGACCTGGTTGATCGTGTTGTTGTTCTGGGGAATACCACCCGAATTGATGACGCGTTCGACTGGGACTCCATGTTCCGCCATGCGCTCAAGGATGATGCGCGTGTGGAAGGCGGTGCCCTCAATAGCCGCGAAGAGCTCGTCCTGTGCAGTGTGCAACAAGTTCCACCCCAGGGTCACGCCACCAAGTTCGGGATTCACGAGCACGGTGCGATCTCCGTTATCCCAGCTCAGCCGGAGGAGGCCAGTCTGACCTGCCGCGTATCCTTCCAGTCCTGCGGCGAGTTCCCGTACCGTTACTCCGGCCCGCGTAGCGATCGCGTTGAAGATGTCGCCGACTGCAGAGAGCCCCGCCTCGATGCCGGTAAGCGCGGGATGGACGCTGCCGGGAACAACTCCGCAGACCCCAGGCACCAGTTGCAGACTGGCAGCCATGGCGATGATGCAAGTGGACGTGCCGACAACATTGACGACGTCACCTTCTTTGCAGCCGGCTCCGATAGCATCCCAGTGAGCATCGAGAGCGCCAATGGGAATGGGGATGCCTGTCTGCAGGCCGAGCTCCGCAGCCCATTCCCGGCTCAGGCTTCCGTAAAGATGATCGGAAGTCAGGTATTCGCCGGAAATTTTTCCGCGGATGCCCGTGAGCAAAGGATCAACGGCCGTGAGAAACTCCTCGGAAGGCAATCCACCCCACCTCGGATTCCACATCCATTTGTGGCCCATCGCGCAGACGCTGCGCTTGAGGAGCGCCGGCGATTGCACGCCGGTCAGAGTCGCTGCCACCATGTCACAGTGTTCGAGCGCAGTGCCAAAGCGTGCTCGCTTCTCCGGAGAGGCGTGGCGCAGCCAGTGCAGCAGCTTGGCCCATCCCCACTCGTGGGAATAAACGCCCCCACACCACTCGATGGCCTCGATCTTCATGTGATGCGCTCTTACTGTAATCTCCTGCGCCTCCTGGTGGGCACGATGATCACACCAGAGGTAGTAGTCATCGAGCGGCTGCATCCGTTCATCGACTACCACGACACTTGAGCCTGTGGTATCGAGCGCAATGCTGGCCACATCCTCGCCGTAGACGCCGCTCTGTCGAAGAACCTCACGAGTGGCCTTGACCAGGGCGCTCATTTGGTCAGCGTGGGATTGCGTGGCGAAGTCCGGATCGTCGCGCCTGCGATGAAGAGGATACTCGGCCATGGCAGTGCCGAGACGGCCGGCCTCCGAGTCAAAGACTGAGACGCGAACGCTTAAAGTGCCGAAATCTACTCCCGCAACAATGGCCATCTGTTCATCTTTCCGCTCTCCGCATAGCAATTTAACGGCAGTTCACAAAAGCTCTATGGATGTACAGCCGCTGAAGGACCATTGTGTTCAGGAGTCAGCGGCTTAAGATGCGAGCTCCCGTGATAAAGCTCCCATGGAGCCTGTTCAGAGATGCCGAAGATAAAGGTTTGTCCAGCGATGTAGCGCTCGCGAACTTCGAAGTTTTCAAACGCGATACCGCCGAGCAACGGTGCTGTCGAGGCCCAGTAAACGCGTCGCGCATTGACGCGCACCCGCAGGTCGGGCTGAACATCATGGCCCGGCACGCGCCAGTACTGTGTGAGCTTGGGCAACGGATACACCCAGTGATTGGTGCTGTTTCCCGGCGTGTTCCGAGGATCGGCTTCGTCGGAAGTGCAGTAGACGATGGCGTCTCCTTCCCCGGAGCGCAGCATCTCGGGCAGCGGATAGCTCTCTTTTTCGACAAATGCGTCACCGGTGTAATCGCCAAAAAGGTCGTGACTGTTCACGACTTTATCCTTCAGCCACAACAAGCGAAGGCGCTCGAAGTTGCCCATGGTTGCGGTGAGGCTCAACTCTTCAATCGGAGGACTGTCATTCTCTGCGAAGACGGCGAGACGCAGTTCTTTGGGACGGTCGCTATCAATCGACGCAATAACGTAAACGTGCGCTCCGTTTTGGGTGAACTTCTCGATATCGATGCGTACGGACAGACGTTCGATCCTGACCTTGCCTGCCTGAATCGTTTCGAGCTTGCCACTCGCGCCGCCGCCGGCTGCGTCTCCATCTGAGGGAACCCACATGCGCTTGCCGCGCTGTCCGGGATCGAGAGTGCTCATCTCAAGTTCACTGAAGGCCATCCGATCGAAACGCGGGCCCGGCCCCTGGATAACAGGCTCAACTGCGATGAAGTTGAGCAGTTGGGCCTCGGGTGCATCCGGAGTAAATAGGCCGACCCGAATGAGGCCACGCGGTCCTCGTATACCTCCAGGGGAATGCAGGCCGAAGATGATGCCGTCGCGCCGACCCCAGATCAAAGGGTCGCCTTGCTTTCCAGGACGCACCCAGAGCGAGTCCTGCGCGAGTGCCGTGGAGATAGACAGGCTCGCGACGCTGGCGAGGACAACCGCCCGGCAAAGTCGAATCAGGCAGAGGCGGAGAGATTTGTCCGACAGAAGAAAGTTGAACATCCGAAGGACGCCGGACCGGATCATAGGCTGTCCCGAGGAGTCGCGGTTACGCTTCGTCATATCTAAATTCGAGACCGGCATAGGATCCTGTCGCTGCGGAGATACAGTCGTTGCTGATGGCTCTGACGGCGGGTTTCACATCAGTGCTACCCGCGTATTAGCTACACGCCGCAGAGGTGAACCTTCAATCCGAGCTCTGCGAACATGGCGCCCTTGGCGGCCAGTACCTTATCCGCATCTTCAGGAGACGGCGCATACACAACCTGAGCATGATTGGCGCGATGTCGCGCCATGAACTGATCCCGCGTGACGTTGTGCATCACGAGGTGCATAATCGGCCATTGTGCAGTGGTCAGGCTCCAACGGCGCTGCGTCTCTTCGTCGGGCAGCTCGACCGCGGTTGCACGTCCAATGTCAACCTGTAACGCGTCGTCTTCTACGAACACGCGGCTCCAAACGATCTCCCCAGGCTTGCAGACGCCCTTCAATGTTCCACCACCGAGACGGAAGTACATCGGAGGCTGGCGCTCGCTGCTGGCTCCTTTGTATCCACCCCGAATATGCGAGGGCGGAACTGCACCGGAGATTTGGAAGACCCAGACAAAGTCGTCGATACCCTCCCCCGCATAGTGCTCTCCCCAGCGCACATCATGCAGCGTAGTAGCTGGATCGAATCCCATGGCAGTCAACACACGATTGGAGACAATCGCGTCGACGGCGGCGCATTCATCCACTTCGTTGAAGTGGGGCAACGGTGCGGCTGGATACACTTCCATTCCGTCAGCTCCCAGCACTGGGGGGCGCTCTACATTGTTCAGCAGGCCTTCTACCAGATCAGAGGCAGGCACACTGTCTTTCAAACCCTGCTGATACTGGATTCCAATGGCATCACAGCCGAAACTGTGAGCGATGCGCAGCGAGGCGATGTACATCTTGCACTGCTCGAGAATCTGCGCGTCAGTCAGGTCTGTCGCATCGTCGGTTCCCGTAACGAAGGTTATGCCCTGTTTATCGAGCCAGTCCCGGGCTGCCTGAGCTTCACCATCGGGTATCTGCTGCATCGCGGCGACGAGCGCAGACTGGCTGAGGCGCTCTTTGTATATGCCGGTGCGGTTCAGCAGCCTGTCATCAATGATGGCGTTGTACATGCCCATGCAACCTTCATCGAAGACTCCAGCGATGGATTTGCGAAATTTGAGATCTTCCGCAAGGGCGCAGCCCAACTCTCTCTCTGCTTTGGGCAACGCAGCCAGATTGAGTTCGCGCACGTGGCTGACGTCATGCGTGACCTGTTTTTCACGCAGCCATTGACGAATCCCTTTGCGAAAGAAGTCGTCCGTGAAGTCTTTGCTCCAGAGTGTACTGAACCGTATGCCTGCTTTATACAGACTCCCGTTGAGATTGAGCATCCCAACTAAGCCTGGCCACTGGCCTGACCAGTTGGCTACGGTCAGAATCGGACCGCGATGATTGATAAGGCCGGCAAGAACATTGTGGCTGTATTGCCAGACGGCCTCGGCCACCACAAGAGGCGCATCGGGATCGATTTCCATAAAAACATCCATACCCATACGCTGGCTGGAAATAAAGCCATGGCGACGCGCGGCATCATACGGATGGCCGCGGCGAATGGTGACACCCTCCGCCTCAAACGCGGCAATGACTTCCGCTTCCATCTTTGCCTGCGCAGGCCAACAAACCTGGTTGGCGGACTCACGGAGATCTCCGCTTGCGATCAGAATGACTTCACCGGCTGATATGGTGCGGGGCTTGACGACCTTTGGCAGAGCATAGGATGACATGCGTATCTTCTCCTGGGGATTAGGGTCCGGGAAGCAAATCCGGGAAACAGATCAGTTTGCGTGGCCTTTGGGTTATTATTGCGGCGCCTTGACGCCATGTTGATTGGACATGTTCATGGCTTTGCGCAGCCTCGCTTCTGACTCGGCGCTCCAGTAGCGGCAGTCCAACTGCACGAAAACAGAGGTGTACGGAATCGTCATATTGGTCTTGAGAACAAGCACATGAAAGCTCTTGCCAGTATCATTTAAACGGTCAATCAACGTCTGGTGGAGTATCGAATCTACCGGAATGCCGGACAGGCGGCTCTGCAGTTCGTTGCGATATTGATTCACTCCCGGGGCTTCGCTCTCGGGTACATATTTCAACTCTGCATCCAAATGCACCAAGGGACGCACATGCCTGGAATGCTTGATGGCGTCAAGGACATAGTCCACCACGGCAAGCTGATCTGCACCGGTATCGACAGTCTCAACGCCGAAGGAACTCTGAAGCGGATAAGCGGAATCGACAATGACGATCCAGTTACGATGACCTACAAGAGGCAACTCATCCTTTACCTTCTCCTGCCACTTACTCTGCGCACCACCAGCGACGCTACTCATAAGCATGACCATGATCCCCAGTATTGTCTTGGTTGTCACTCTACCCCTCGCATTCGGTTATAACTTCTCAGTACTGCCGTCGCCTTTGCAGGCCTTAAAGTCTCGCCAAGATCGCGTTTGCTACAGGTTCTCGCTGACCTCTGCTTTATCATCGCCGGATGATTGATCCAGAGCCTGCTGGGCCTCACTGCTGCCTCTGGCTTCTGCTGAAATCTTCTTATAGACCGCGATGGCCTCGTTCATCCGTTTCGCGTCTCCGACGGATTTGTAACACTTCGCCAACAGAATGTAAGCGCTGGAATCACGCGCTTCAACCATCAGGTACTGATTAAAAGCCTTAATGGCATCGGGATACTGTTTCTGGTGAAGATAGAGCTTTCCTAGTAACTTGTTGATCGAGGGCGGCGGGTGGCCGAGTGTCGCGGCCTTCTGCAGTAGGGGGCCGGCATGATCGTAGTCATCCATCAGCAGATAGACTCTGGCCGTCTCTACGTAGGCGTCAGAATTGCGTGGGAAAAGGGCGATCTCCGCTTCGCACTCCTTGATGGCTTCATGCGGCTTTGCTACCCGCATCAGCGCATTGCATAAAGCTTCATGGACGCCGGGGATATTGGGTTTTCGCTGCAAGGCCAGGGTGTAGTCGCGGATTGCATCGTCGTAATTTCCCGCCGCCGACTCTCCATCCGCGGCGATCTCATGAACGCGATAGGAATCCGGATCGATCCGGCTGATACGACTGAAGGCGTCACGCGCCCTCTGCTCGAAATTACTCACGCTCTGGTACAGCTCATCCTCAGTCGTGGCTGGAGCGGGTTCCTTCACCACCGTCTCGGGTGGAACGCCGCCCAGGGCGACGATTTCATCGCGGACGGCTTCGATATCGGGGCGGCGCTTGTTGGCCGCTTGATAGAGGTGCAGCGCACGGCTGCGATTGTCCTGCAGCTTTGCCTGTTCTGCAGCAAGTTGCCATGTGCGGCCGCCATCCGGATAGGTCTTCACCAACCTGCGGGTAGCCGCTTTGCCAGACTCAAGGTAACTGCGGCCAAGCGCATACCAGATGTCGATATCTTCGGCTTTAACAACGGAAGCAGTCTCCAACTGCGTTATTGCATCTTCGTACCGGCCCACGGCCATGTATTCATAGCCTAGCCACTCATGAGCCAGGGGATCTTGGGCATTGATCTGGATAGCTTTTTCAAGCTCTGAGACGGCCTTGTCTGAGTGCGATAGCTGCGCAAGTGCGAGGCCTAGAAAGAGGTGAGGCGTATAGAGATTGAACTTCAAAGCGATAGCGCGGCGGCAAGCTGCGGCGGCCTGTTCATGCTGATTATTAAAATACAGGGCTACTCCCAGGTTACTTTCTACTTCGGCGCTGTCGGGCACGCGGCGGACGATCCACTCGTACTCCTGTACAGCGGCTGCGAAATCCTGCCTTGCCTCGGCCTGCTGGGCGGCTCTCTGATGTTTGGCAAGCTGATCTTCCAGAGTCTGCCCAAGCAGCGGCGATGCTGTCCCTATCAACGATAACCAAAGCATAGCCATGGCCCCCGCCCCAAGGAGTTCTATCGTGCGAAATTGGCTCTGGATCTTCATTAAGGGCATGTGTTAAACGTTTCAAAACGAGAGTAGATCACCCACTCACAGCCTTTGTCAACCGGAATTCTGCAGGGATTCAGCAGGGAGTCGAATGTTGATACAGGCTCACTCGACGGATAAGAGGCTGAGCGCCCTCGGTGGGCCTTTTATACAGGGATGAACACGTTTCCGGAAGTTCATCGATCTTCACAAATGTCCCGGGCTCTGCGCTGAGGGCCATTCGATTTAAAGAAAAACAGAATGATATTTGCGAGTGATCCTTGCGCTGTGTTAAACGTTTTATGCCGTTCTGGAGAGCGCCGTCCGACGATGAAATTGTGATGATCCGTTTATCTGCTTCTCCTCTTGATTTCTCACATGCGCTCACGATGCCACTGGCCCTGATTGTGCCTGAAGCTCAGAGATTACTTGGCAACTCGCGAAAGGAAGTATCGATGCAATCGTTCTTCAGCCTGCCCGCCCTGGATTCCTCCTTCCCGTCGCGCAGTCCAATTGTCCACCTCTCCCGCTTCTTCTGGCTGTTGCTGGCGGCCATCATTTTTGCAAACGGGAGCGCGTCCCCAGCGCAGGATCTGACTTCACTTCCAATGCAAAAGGACTACACGCAGGAACGTGTTTCTTCAGCGGACCCCACAGGCGCGAACGACGATGGAAACTGGAAGAGTCCCATCAAGGCCGGAGAACAAAGAACCATCGCCAATCTGAGCGGACCGGGCATCATCACGCACATCTGGTTCACCATCGCATCCGACGAACATTACCACCTGAAGAAGATCGTGCTGCGAATGTACTGGGACGGCGATTCCCTGCCTGCAGTCGAGGCGCCTATCGGAGACTTTTTCGGACTTGGACTGGGCGAATATTACAGCTATGAGTCCGAACCGCTATCCGTCGGATCGCAGAAAGCGCTGAATTGTTTCTTTCCCATGCCCTTTCACAAGTCCGCACGAATCACGATCTCCAATGAGGGTAGCCAGAACATTTCCGCCTTCTACTACAACATCGACTGGCAGAAGCACAAAGAACTGCCCGCGAAGATGCTTCACTTCTTTGCTGAGTATCGCCAGGCGCAACCGACGCCCGGCTGGACCGAAGATTGGCAGGCTAACTCCGATGCGAAGATAAACGACGCCCGCAACACAGATGGAAAGTCCAACTATGTTCTGTTCGAAGCAGAAGGTCCCGGGCATTATGTAGGCGCAACACAGAGCGTTCTACAGAACCAGGGTGACTGGTGGGGTGAAGGCGATGACATGATGTTCATCGACGATGACAAAAACCCACACATCCTGGGAACGGGCTCTGAGGACTACTACCTGGGCGCGTGGTGCTATGGCAACTGCGGCATCAATCCCTTCGGCTCCAACCATCCCACGTTCGCGTACAAGCTGTATGGCAACCCGGTGAATGGCGGAGACAACCGAGGGGCGAAGTGGGCGGTATACCGCTTCCATCTCGATTCGCCGGTGCCATTTCAGAAGTCATTCAAGATGACCATAGAGCATGGGCACGCCAACCACCGCTCAGATAATTTCTATACAGTCGCATACTGGTATCAGGCGGGACCGCATAAGCTGCGCAAGCCGCTGCCTCCGGTTGCCGACCGGATTCCGCACATGGTAAACGTAGGCGGCCCGACAATGGGTAAACCTTAGCAGCCGCTGCGGAACATCCGCGGATACACCGTTCTTCATCCGAGCCACGACGAACCAACACGAGGTTGATTGTATGTTTATCGCACGCGATGTTTTCCGCTCCACATTCCTGCCTCTGGTACTGGCGCTAACTACTGTGAGCGCGCAAGCTGCCGCCCCTGAGCCTACTCAGATCAATGGACAGCAGATCGTAGTGCTGAAGCGTAACGCCACCTCGGGTGGAACCAAGCCGGAGTTCCTCTCCGCAACAATTCTCCCCGGACGCGGAATGAATCTACTGCAGATTACCGCAAACCTGCCGGGTAAGGGTGTGGTGGAGATATTCGCCACGCCTCCGCTGGATCAGGTGGCCAAGGCGCTCTCGGGCGATAAGTTCGGCAACATGAGCTTCAGCACTTTTGGCGGTGCGTATCTGGTGCCGTATGCAAATCGCATTCGCGGCACTCTTTCGGAGGACGGCCAATCGGTTACGACAGAGTGGCATGGGAAGAAGCTGGTGCTCCCCGCAAACTGGGCCGGCAAGAACCCCAGCGCCGAACGTCACTCGATCCATGGGCTGATCCTGGCGCGCAAGGCAGACGACCTGCAGATCAGCAAGGATGGAAGCTCGGTGACGGCCACAATTCATGCTGGAAATTTTGACGGACACTGGCTTTCATCAACAGACCTGGTCATCCAGATCACACTGCGCGAGAACAGCGTCGACAGTACAATCACTGCCACAAATGTCGGCCAGGAAGCGGAGCCGATGGGCATTGGATGGCATCCGTACTTTGCAATTCCGAGCGGGAAGCGCGACCAGGTCCGGCTGCATATTCCGGCGACACAGCACGTGGAGACGAACAATCTTGACGATGTATTTCCTACTGGCAAAATTACTGCGGTGAAAGGTACCCGCTATGACTTTACGGCTCCGCAAGGCAAACTGATTGGCAATGAACTATATGATGAGTCATTCTCTGGACTGGTGCGGAGCAATGGCCGCGTCCGGGTCGATCTGATCGATCCTGCCGCTCATTACGGCATTCACATCGATGGCCTGTCGCCAGAGATCAAGACGGTGCAGTTCTATGCCCCGAAGGACAAGCCATTCGTCGCTCTGGAGGAACAATTCAATTTTGGGGATCCATTGAGCAAGGTGTGGAAAGGAATAGACTCAGGGATGGTGACACTGGCTCCGGGGCAATCGACTACGTGGCAGGTTCAACTGCAACTCTTCACGCCAAAGAGATAGCACCCTTCATTGCGGCCAGCCTCAAAAAAGCCATCAAATCAGAGCGATCGAGACGCGATATCAGGTGCTTCGTGCAATGACCGCGGAACCATGCCAGGTTTTTCCGATACTTGCTCCATGTCGCCAATCCCTTCGCAGCCTTGACGCTGGTCAAGTATTCGGTGACGGCATGGTCTATGGTCGTGAATGTGCCCTTGCCTTCCCCCTGGAGCCTCTTCAAGGGGTTGTTTACCGCACCCGAAAGAATCCCGCTCTGCAGATCCCAACCGTCTAGCGCCTCGCGCCGTGTCACCCCGCAAGGTTTCTGTATCCGCTTGCCGCTGTCCCAATACTCGATGTAGAACTTGCCGCCGCCCTTGGAACTAATAGACTCACCATCGAGAAGCACAAGGCGAGGATCAGGCTTGCCGTTGACCTTCACGACCGGGACAAACTTCCATTTGCCGCCTACTGATCTATACTGTTTGAGATTCGCTGTTCGAGCCGTACGACCCATTACTATCCATCCTGCAGTGGTGATTTGGACGAATCGTACCTTGGCTGGTTGCTTCATCGTTTTCGACGGTCAAAATTGCAGGAGTATTAGCATTATGGATAGTACATCTCAACTTAAGCCATAAGTTGTTGATTACAATGAGCGGGAGTAGTTCAGTGGCAGAACGTCAGCTTCCCAAGCTGAATGTCGCCGGTTCGATCCCGGTCTCCCGCTCCAGAAATTCTTTTGTCCTCACCACCAACTTCAATCTGTGCATGGCGTCTACAGCGGGGGTGGACCTCCGGCACGTGCCTTTGCCGCACAAGTCATGGATTTCGCTCAACAATAAAATATTCGTATCCCCAAAAGGAGATGCATGAAGATCATCCATAATGGATCACAGCCTTCGAGCAAAGGCCCGTCTGATTGGTTCACCGGTGCCGTACGTATTGATCAGCCTTTTCAGGCAGAAGATCCAGCTCGCGTCAGCGGCGCCATCGTAACTTTTGAGCCCGGCGCGCGTACTGCCTGGCATACACATCCTCTTGGGCAAACTCTTATCATCACAGCTGGACGCGGATTGGCCCAGCGCGAAGGATCTCCTGTCGCCGAGATTCTTCCCGGAGACGTGGTGTGGTTTGCGCCAGGGGAAAAGCACTGGCATGGTGCCTCTGCCAACACCGCAATGACGCATATCGCAATTGCTGAAAAGTTGGATGGAAAGGCCGTCGATTGGCTCGAAAAAGTGAGTGATGAGCAATATCAGCCTTGATCGAGCGGGAGCAGTTGCGCGACTCAGTTGGCATAGCTCAATCAGCAGACTCCACCGCCCAGTGGTGGCCCTGTTCTAGGCAGTGCATCACTTTCAAGATCAGCATCTCAGGTTTTCTCCACGGACAAACTCTCCTGAATAATCTGCGCCACCTCATCAATTGATGTCTGCTGGCTTAACTGACTGATCTCCTGGTCCTGGGCAATCTCTTTTAACCCGAGGTGCTCAGCGATCCGCTGCTCCATGCCCAGAACTGCAGTGATCTCTTTCTCCGAAAGCAATAAAATTTGGAGCATCAACTGATCCCGCTCCTCCGCTCTGCGGCTCATGCGCGACTGCCGCATCAGGATGAAACTAGCCACTAAAATTGCTTCGAAAGCGAGCACCAGATCGAGCAGCGGAAAAGGCCATGGGTCGAAGCGACCGAGGTCGGCCAGCGGCAGTGTATTCCATAAAATCCATGCAGCACACATCACCACGTGGAATGCCACATACGCAAGACTGCCGATAAAAGCCGCCATCCTGTCGCCAAGTCTTTCCGTACGCGTTCGCTTGGCCAGAAACTCTTGTTCATGCCGGGCAATAAGCTCAATATGCTCCTGGACATGGCCTTGTGTGTATGTAGGCTGCATCTCTCGGTTTCTCCCGTGCTCCAAACACCGCTCTCTCCGCATGAACACCGAATTCCACAAACAGCATTCTCACAGGCAGCTCCGATCATCACGTTCCGGTCGATGAATTTCCACTCAAAAGTGAACTTTGGAAGCAATCTTTACTTTTTTTGCTCTTCCTATTGCATCCCCATAGGGATCGATGGCACCATTCCTATGGGTACGCAATAGGAAGAATGGAAGGTCTAAATGGGTGAACGGGCAGACGTCTGGCAGGGAACGCTGGCTTTGATGGTACTCAAAACCATTGAATTGATGGGGCCGCAGCACGGGTACGGCATTGCCCGCCGAATCGAGCAGACCAGCGGCAATCTTCTGAGCCTGAACTACGGAACCCTCTATCCCGCCTTGCTCAGGCTTGAGCAGGAAGGTTCGATCGCCTCCGAGTGGGGCATCTCTGAAAACAATCGCAAGGCCAAGTTCTACAGACTCACGCGTGCGGGCCGCAAACAGCTTGAGAAAGAAGCCCACAATTGGCAGCAGACGACAGCTATTCTCGATCGCTTCCTCTCACCCGCTGAGGAGCAGGCATGACGGCCGCGCGAAAGCTGCGAGCGTGGATTATGCGGCTCTCCGCCATCTTTTCCGGAAGCCGCAACTACCGGGAATTTGCCAATGAAATCGAGAGTCATCTGCAAATGCATATCGATGACAACCTGAACAGGGGCATGACTACTGCACAAGCGCGGCGGGAAGCAATCCTGAAATTAGGGGGTATTGAATTGACCAGGCAAAGTTATCGCGAACGGAACACTCTCCCCATGATGGATGACCTGTGGCAAGATCTGCGCTTCGCCTTGCGGCAACTGCGCCGTAGTCCCGGATTTACGATTACCGCAGCCATCATGTTGGCGTTAGGCATTGGCGCTAGCGTCGCTATTTTTGCCTTTGTCGACGCGGCATTGCTGCGCCCTCTTCCCTATCGCGATCCCGCCCGTTTGGCTGCGGTTACAGAGTCCGTAAAACTTTTCGCGCGCGCCAACTTGTCGTACCCCGACTATCTCGATTGGAAGCGGATGAATCGCAGTTTCAGTTCGCTTGAAATCTATGGCGGCGGTGGTGGCCTCATCGACACGCCCACCGGCGCTCTCCCTATATCCAGCCTACGCGTCAGCGATGGCTTCTTCCGTACCCTCGGTGTAACTCCGATCATGGGCCGCGATTTCTACGCCGGCGAAGACCAGCCCGGTACCGGCAATACAGTCATCCTGAGCTATCAAGGCTGGCAGAAATGGTTTCAAGGCCGGTCAGATATCGTCGGCCAAAATGTTACCCTCAACGGCCTTCCCAACACCGTGATTGGCGTGCTTCCTCAAACCTTTGACTTTGCACCGCGCGGCGGCACGCAGTTCTGGATGCCCTTCCACGCCAAAGGAGAATGCGATCTGAGGCGCAGTTGCCATGGTCTAGATGGCATAGCTCGATTGAACGATGGCGTCACCATGCAGGCCGCCCGCGCTGAGATGCAGTCCATCGCCGCGCAGTTGGAGCACCAGTACCCGGGTGACAATCGAGGACAAGGCGCCGCCGTCGATCCGCTCTCCGAGATCATCGTAGGAGACATTCGCCCTATCCTGCTCACTCTTCTCATCGGAGCGGGATTGCTACTCGTCATCGCCTGCGTCAATGTATCCAGCCTCCTGCTGGTGCGCTCTGAAAGCCGACGCCGTGAGATAGCCGTGCGTGGCGCACTCGGTGCTTCGCGAACGCGGCTCGTGCGCCAGTTCATGACCGAAGGCATAGTGCTCGTTGTCCTTGGCGGACTTCTCGGCTTGGGAATCGCAGTCACCGCAATGCATGTCCTGACGGGGCTGATACCTGAATTCATGATGGCGCGGACGCCTTTTCTCATCGGCCTCGGCCTGAATACACACGTACTCGCATTCACCGCGGCAATCTCTTTCGTGGCCGTGGTTCTGTTTGCGTTGACTCCCCTTCTACGCCTGCCGATGGGCGCAATGCGCGACGGCCTGACGGAAGGCAGCCGAGGCTCCGCTGGCACGCTCTGGCGCCGTTTCGGAGCCAATCTTGTCGTGCTTGAACTGGCAATCGCCGTCATCCTTCTCGTCGGCGCAGGACTCTTGGGAAAAAGCTTCTATCGTCTCTTGCACGTCGACGTTAATTTCCATCCCGATCACCTCGCAATGGTTGGCATCATGGTTCCTGAGACGCTGTATCCCAAACCTGAAGATAGTGTTCGCCTGCAGCGTCAAATCATCGCCCGCATTGCAGTGCTGCCGGGCGTCGAGTCCGTAGGACTGACCAGTACGCCGCCGGTAAGCTTCAACGGCAACACCGACTGGATTCGCTTTGTCGGCCGCTCTTACAACGGTGAGCACAACGAAGTAAACATGCGGGACGTAAGCGCGGACTATATCAAAACGTTACAGGCTAAGCTGCTGCGCGGCCGCCTCTTTACTGACGCCGAAGACAACACCAAGCCTAAGGTAGTCCTCGTCAATCAGACCCTGGCAAAGATGTATTTCCCCGGCCAGGATCCCATCGGACAAAGGTTTGGCAACACCGATCTCGCCCCCAATTCAATCAAGCAAATCATCGGCGTCGTCGACGACATCAAGGAGGGCTCTCTCGATTCCCAGATATGGCCCGCTGTCTACTATCCCATTTATCAGGATGAGGACAACTACTTTACCTTGATCGTGCGCACCGCACAATCGGAGGAGTCGATGCTTCCTACCCTGGTGAACACCATTCATGCAATGGACCCTGGCATCGGAACGGCGGATCCAATCGGCATGGAGCAGCGCATACACGACTCGCCAACTGCCTATTTGCATCGCTCTTCGGCATGGCTGGTAGGCGGCTTCGCAGCGCTTGCCTTGCTCTTGGGCGTAGTCGGTCTTTATGGCGTCATCGCCTACTCCGTAAGCCGCCGTACCCGTGAAATTGGCGTGCGTATGGCCTTGGGAGCACAGCGATCCTCCGTCCAGAAGCTTGTTATGGGTGAGGCAATCAGGCTCGCTGCTCTGGGCATCGGGGCCGGTCTGCTGTGCTCCGTGGGAGCAGCCATGCTCATGCGCAGCCTCCTCTTTGGCACAGCAGCTTGGGACGCTGCCACACTACTTTCCGTGGCCTCGATCCTCGGCGCCGCCACAATGCTGGCGAGCTACATACCAGCACATCGCGCAGCGTCGGTAAATCCGGTCGAAGCACTCCGATCGGAATAAATACACAGGCTTTCTGTCGATCACCTGCTGATCTTCTGATGGAAGCACTGTCACTGCTACTCACAACGCAGAACAATCTGCGGATTCACACGCGACGCTCTCCGTGCGGGCAGCCAGCATGCCAGAAGCGCAACGGCAGCTAGAAAGATCGGAACCGCGGCAAACGTCAATGCATCGTCAGAACGAACCCCATACAGCACGCTGGTAAAGAGCCTCGCCAGCGCAAAAGCCGCGGGCATGCCAATCGTCACAGCGATCAGAGTAAGCACCATGCCCTGACGCACAATCAATTTTTGCACCGCGCCGACCTGCGCGCCAAGGGCCATGCGAATGCCGATCTCGCGCGTACGGCGGCTCACCGAATAACTCATCACACCGTAAAGTCCCACTCCCGCCAGCACTAGCCCAATCGCGCCGAAAACACCAAAGAGCGCCGCCGCCAGCCGCGGTAAAAAGAACGCATCGCGCAAATGCTGCTGCATCGTCTGAATGTTGTACACAGCCATTGAAGGATCGAGAGCGCGGATCTGCTCACGCATCATGCTCACAACCTGTGCTGGATCGCTGGCCGTCCGCACAATGATGGAGTAGCCCATGAATGCCGCGTCAGAAGCGATGGTCTGATCCAGCGAGCGGAAGAGCACCGGACGCGTCTCTTCACCGAGCGTGCGCGACTTCATATTCCCAACCACGCCGATAACGTTGTAAATCGTGTCTCCATCCGCCACCTGCTGGCCGATTGGGTTTTCATTTCCAAATAGATGCTGTGCCAGTGCCTTGTTGATGATGGCAACCTTGGGACCAGTCGGCGACTCATTGGCGAAATCACGGCCTGCATAGCGTGGGATTCCGAGCGCCTCAAAATAGCCCGGCGTAGCCATGTATAACTCGACAATTGGATCGGCTCGAGACACAGTGTTCGCATCAGCCTTAGGCTTGACCACCGCGCGAATGCCATCGCTGCGCCCGCCACCACTCAGCGGAATAGTATCTGTAACTACGGCAGAGATAACGCCGGGCTGCGCTGAAATACCCTCACGAAGCTGACGAAGAAATTGAACTGTGCGCTCCGGCGTGTAACCATGCACACGCGGATCCACCTGTACGCTGACGATACCGCTTGAACGGAAGCCGATATCGATACTCGCCGCCTTCTGCAAACTTCGCAAGAATAATCCGGTCGCCGAAAGCAGCACGACGCACATCGCGATCTGGCCCACAATGAGCGTATTGCGCAGCGTCCATTTGCGTCCGGGACGAGCCAGTGCGTCCTCGCCCTTCAAAGTATTCGCCAGCATCGGTCGCGATGCAGCCCAGGCGGGCACAATCCCAAACAACAACCCTGCGCCAACACTAAGCGCAAACGTGTACGCAAGCACACGCCAATCCACGCTCAGCGTCATATCGATTGGAACCGGAGCTGGCAGACGAAATGTGGCAAGCGCCTGCGTCGCCCATAGGGAAAGCAAAACACCCAGAGTGCCGCCGCCGAGCGCCAGCACCACAGATTCAAGCACCATCTGGCGCAGAATCCGCATGCGCGTCGCGCCAAGCGCCAAGCGCACCGCCATCTCCCGCTGACGGCCTATGGTTTGAGCCAGCAGCAGATTGACAACATTTGCGCAAGCAATCGCCAGCACCAGCAGCACGACGATGGACAACACAGCAAGAAAAAGCAGAATGGTCGACTTGTCACGCGGCGGCAGCGAGCCCGCCTGATCGAGATGAAACGCATTGCCCTTGTCCGTCGCTGGATAAATCTTCGCAAGCCGATCGGCAATCGTACTTAGCTCGGCCCCAACCTGTTCCCGTGTAACCCCCGACTTCATGCGCGCCACCACCTGGAGCCAGTGCATGTTGCGCGACTCGCGATCCGGCAGATCCGGCGTCAGCGTCTGCACATTGAACAGTGGTACCCAAAACTCTGAATCCAGAATCAGATCGATGCCGTGGAACCCGGCAGGCGCCACACCGACTACCGTGTAGACTCGCCCCGACAGCGTTACCGGCTTGCCCACAATTGCTGGGTCGGACGCAAAGCGCCGTTGCCACAACCGCCGGCTCAACACAATAACTTGCTTGTCCTCTTCGTCGCGCGTAAATCCACGCCCAACGGTCATCCGCATCTGCAGCACATCAAAGAAATTGGCAGTCGCCGCCTGTCCCCACACACGCTCCGGTTCACCGCGTCCGCTAATGGAAGCTGGAACCAATTCGTTATAAGCTGCTATCCCGCTGAACGACTGAGCCTGTGCGCGCACATCCTTGAAGACCGGTTCAGGAAAGGCATTGCAGCACCGATCGCCATCATGCAGCGTTCTCAGGTCCAGCAGCGATGACGGATCACCCACCGGTGGCGGCTTCAGAACAAATCGGCTGATCATCGAAAAGATCGTGGCGTTGGCCGCGATCCCAAGACCGATCGAGACCACAACCGCGACCACAAAGCTGCGTGAACGCGAAAGCCTTCGAAAGGTGTAGGCGAGATCCTGCTGCAAAAGCTTCATGGCACACTCCGTCATCATCCGCTACGAACGGCAAACGGAACTTGTTCCACAGGATCGCAATCTTTCTCTCAACGTTCCATTAATTGTTCCGCAACGCCACCATCGGATTGATCCGTGAAGCCCGGCGCGCGGGGATATACCCCGCCAGCAGAGCCACCGATCCCAGCACGAGAATCATCCCCGCGAAGGTGATCGGGTCCGTGGGTGCTGTGCCAAACAACAAAGCAGCGATTCCACGAGCTACCAGATATGAGGCAGCAGTACCCAAAACAATCCCAACGAGCGCCAGACGCACGGTATTGCCAATGACACCCAACTGTACACGCCCGACCGTTGCCCCAAGCGCCATGCGAATGCCGATCTCCTGCGTCCGCTGGGTCACGGAATAAGAAATGACCCCATAGATTCCCAGTGCCGCGAGCGCCACGCCAAATACCGCAAACGAAACCACCAGCAGCACGAAAAAACGGCGTGGCGATACCGCATGGTCCACAATCTTTTGGATGGTCCTGAATTCAGCCGCGCTCTGGTTCGGATTCAACTCGCGCAACTTGCCCATCACACTTCCCGCAAGAGCTTCCGGCGGTAGTTTGGTGCGCACCACCAACTCCGCTCCCACCGGGTTTTCCTGCATCACCGGAAAATATACCTGCCAGCCTGGCGTACCTTCGACATTGGCCTCGTGCACATCCTGGATGACGCCGATTACCCGGCGATCTTCTCCATTCATCTGCACCATACTTCCGATCGCGTTGTCTGCCGGAAATAGATAGTGCGCGGCAGCATGATTGAGTATGATGACCGGCTCTCCCTTCGGGCCGTCATCCCAGGTGAAATCCCTGCCGTGCAAGCGCATGCCCATGGCCTGCAGATAACCCGGCGTAACCATGTATACAAATGCACCGGGCCGTTCCCCAGGCTCGTAATGCTTGCCTTTGATACCAGGACTGCCCCAACTGCGGTTCCTCTCCAGTGGTAAATAATCCACAACGCCGGCACTCTCGACCCCAGGAATCGCCTCCACCTGGCGCAGCATCTCGCGAAAGATGATGCCCCGGCGTTCTCCGCTATTCGCGTTGTTGCCGTCGTCATAGTCGACCTTGACGGCGGCGGCATGACTGGGCTGAAAGCCTAAATCCACATCGAGCACTCGCAGGAAACTGCGCAGCAATAGTCCCGCACCCACCAGAAGCACACAAGCCATCGCCACTTCAGAGATAACCAGGAAAGCCCTCATGCGCTCATGCTTCCTGCCTTCACTCATCCCTGGGCCGGAGTCTTTGAGTGCCTCCTGCACATCGCTTCGCGATACCTTCAATCCCGGCACGATGCCAAACAAGGCTGCCGCGATCACCGCAATCGCAACCGTCCACGCCAGCGCGTCTCCATCCACGCGAATGCTATTCAGCATCGGCAGCGCAATCGATCCCTGGTGGGCAAGAAAATCTGTGATGCCGTACGCAATCGCCAGACCCAATGCGGCTCCCGCGAGCGACAGCACCAAGCTTTCGGTGAGCAATTGCCGGATCAATCGAATCCGGCCCGCGCCCAGCGCGAGACGCAACGCAAACTCCTTCGTCCTCGTTGCTGCCCGCGCCAGCATCAGATTGGCAAGATTCACGCAGACAATCAGCAGAATCGTTCCTACCGCGCACCACAGCACAATCAGCGGAGGCCGCAGTTTGCCGCTGACATACTCCTTCAACGCCATCAACTGCATCGGCTTGTCTTTGTAACTGCCCAATGAATCCGGCATGTTGACGTTAAAATATAACTTCGGCAACACAATATTCGCATCCGCCTGCGCCTGCGCTACAGTCAAATCGGGTTTGACTCGGCCCACCAGCGCAAGAATATTGCCCCATGGCCGCATGTCATCCAGAATCGTCGGAGCAAACATATCCACCTTTGCGCCCGGAGAAAATACCGAGCCAAAATCGAAGCTCTCCGGCAGAACGCCCACTACCGTCGTCGGCTTCCCATCAATGTCGATTGGCTGGCCTACAATTCCTGGGTCGCCGGCAAATTGCCGCCGCCAAAAGGCATTGGCCAGCAGCACAACTGGCCGCGCTCCCTTGCGCGCCTCCTCGCTCAGGAAGAGCCGTCCATATACCGGTTCCACTCCAAGAGTTTGAAAGAAATTCTGCGTCACGAGAATGCCGGTGGCCGGCTTGGGTTGTCCTCTCCCTGTCAGCTTCATATTGTCGCTTGAAGAAAAAGCGAAATACCCGGCGACGTCCTGAAAGGCGCGGTTCATCGCGCGAAATTCATCGTAGGCATCTGCGGTATACGTCTCGCACGAGAAGCCGCACTTGCTGGCCGCCGGCGCCATCCACACAAGCTGCTGCGAATCGCGGAATGGCAGTGGGCGTACCAGGATCGCATTGACCACGCTAAAAACCGCGATATTCGCGCCAATACCCAGCGCCAGAATCAGGACTGCGATGAGCGTAAATGATTTATCGCGCAGCAAAATTCTGCATGCGTATTTAGCGTCTTGGATGAAAACATCCACACCGGGAAGGCCGCGCGACTCGCGCTGTAGCTCTTTCGCCTGCATAACCCCTCCGAACCGAATCATTGCCTGGCGCCGTGCTTCCTCTTGTGAAAGACCGCGGCGCATATTCTCTTCGATAGCAAAATCGAGATGACTCTCCATCTCTTCATTGAGATCGTGGTCGAGCCGCTTCTTACGAAAGAACGCTCGAGAGCGATTGACAACCTCGCGTGCTGAACCGGCGACCGACTTTGGCTCTTTACCCCTCATCACTCGCCGGCTTCCATGTTGAGCACCCGGCCCATCATCTCCGAGAGGCGTTGCCAGTACACAGCGTCCTTCGCCAGTTGCTTCTTTCCTGCACGCGTGATTGAGTAGAACTTCGCTTTGCGATTGTTGTCGGAGATGCCCCATTCCGCCGCAATCCAGCCCCGATGCTGCAATCGCACGAGAGCGGCATAGATCGTCCCCTGATTGAGCAGAACCGTATCGTCGCTGATTTGTTCTATCCGCCGGGCAATTCCATACCCGTGCAGCGAACCCATGACAGAAAGCGTCTGAAGCACCATCAGGTCTAGCGTACCCTGCAATAAATCCAGCTTGGAATCAGTCATCAACTGCTCCTGTGCGTTCACCACATGAGTATGGCATAGAACGTGTGGCCGTGCCACAGGAAATAGGTGGCATGCCCACATAAAGCATTTTGTCAGCTTGAAATTTCTCTACGCTCGCTCTGCGGAAGACTGAAACAAGCTTTGCATCCATGGCTGTCGATGCGATTGACGAGCCGCACTGATCCCGCGTGCGCCAGCGCGATCTGCTGCGCCAGTACCAGTCCAATTCCCGTCCCGCCCGGCTTTGTGGTGTAAAAGGGCACAAAGAGATTGCCCGCATTCGTCAGCCCCGGACCGTTGTCCAATATGGTAATCAGCACTTCGTCTTCCGTCACGCTCCAGCCAATTTGCACAGCGGGTGTGGAATCTTCGTCCAACTGCCCCCGGTTGCGACCAATTGATACATCCCTTGCGTCTGGGCTGAGTGACGCCTCTGCGGCATTGCGCACCAGGTTGATCAGCGCCTGCGACAGTTGATCCGGATCGGCAAAAATCATCACTTCCTGTCCACCCGCCACTGTCACCTGAACGCGCGTCTCCAACTGTGCGACCCGCCGAATGATCGGCCCCAATGAAACAGATTGCAGCCGCGGCGCCGGCAATCCCATCAATTCGCGATAGGCCTGCAAAAAACGGTTCAGCGACTCAGCACGATCTTCAATGACATCGAGGCCTCGCCCGAAATCCTCTCTCTCATCTGCATCGTCTGATACCGTAGCGATCCTGCTGCGCAGGCTCCCGGCAATCGACTTGATCGGTGTCAGAGAGTTATTGATCTCGTGACCCAGAACACGAATTAACCGTTCCCATGCCAGGCGCTCTTCCTCCCGCAGAGCTGCACTTACGTCCGAGAGCACAAAGAGCGTATGCGGCACTCCACGCAGTCGAAATCCCGTCCGCTTCACCACCCATCGCGCTGACTGCTGCGCGCCAGCCAGTGAAAGCAGGTCGTTGTCCTCCGCTCGCAGCAGGCGCTCCAGATCGGCCTTGCCGCTCTGCGTCTGTCCTCTGGGGCGCGACTGGGAGTTGGACTCACGCAGATTGAAGGCGCTCTCCGCCGCAGCATTCAGCAGCTTGAGCCTTCCCTCCGGGTCAAACGCCAGCACAGGTGATTGCATCGATTTCATCACCCGCTCCACCAGCGCCATTGCCTCCATGGCACCAACGCGCTGCACCTGCAGCATGGCGGCCAGCGCATTGATCTCCAGAGCCAGATCACCCATCGCATCGTTGCGCCGTGCGCCTCGGGCACGAAACGAATAGTCATCTTCGCGCAACGCAGCCACAACATTCGCCAGCGTCTGTAGCGGCCTGATAATGTGCTCAAGAAGAAGAGAGACGACAAATAGCCACGCGATTATAAGCGCCGGCAAAGCGATCCACTGTATAGAAGGATCGATATGATGTTGATTCAATTCGAGCGCGACTAACGCCAGGGTTGGCAAACCTATCAGGTAAAGCCACACACGCAACCGTCGTTCAAAGCTCAGCCGCTGACGCCCCGGGCCCAATGGCAGGCGTTTCAGCCGCGGCGTCGACACAGGCTCAAAGTCAGCCTCGTTATAATCCATATTTTTCGATACGCCGATAGAGCGCTCCGCGGCTGAGACCAAGCGCATCGGCAGCCTGGCTTACGTTGCCTCCAACCCGCGCCAGGGCTTTTCGAATAAGAATCGCCTCCACCGCCTCAAGGCTCAAATCATCCATATTCGACGCGGCAACGCGCTGTTGCGAGTGCAGCGCAAGGTCTACTGCATCGATACGCTCTCCGCGCGCCATCAATACCGCTCGTTCAATCGTATGATCGAGTTCACGCACATTTCCAGGCCACGCATATTGCAGCATCACTTGTAACGCGGCCGGCTCCAGCCCTTGAATCGCGCGACGATAACGGCTTGCATGACGTGCTAGAAAATGCCCTGCCAGCGCGGGAATATCTTCCCGGCGCTCTCGCAGTGGCGGCAGATGAATCTCGACCGTATTCAGGCGAAACAGCAAATCTTCGCGAAACCGTCCTTCCGCGCAATCCTGGCGCAGATTCGCATTAGTCGCCGAAATCACACGTACATCCACGGTTTGCGTCCGCGAGGAACCCACTCGTTCCAACTCTCCCGTCTCAAGCACGCGCAAAATCTTGGCCTGCTGTCGAATCGGAATATTGGCAATCTCGTCCAGAAAAAGCGTGCCTCCGCTCGCCAGTTCAAAACGTCCAATGCGGTCTGTCCGCGCATCGGTAAAGGCTCCTTTCACATGGCCAAAGAGTTCGCTCTCGAATGTCCCTTCCGGCAGTGCTCCCGTGTTGACGGCCACCAACGTTCGCGAAGCACGCGCAGAGAGCCGGTGCAGCATCTGCGCAACCACTTCCTTGCCTGTGCCATGCTCGCCGGTGATCAAGACATTTGCGTCCGACGGCCCCACCCGCGACATCGTCTCCAGCACCTGGTGCATCGACGCAGCAGTCGCAATAAAGTCTGGAGCGCCCGGTGCGCGCAGGATACGATTCTCCGCCTCCAGCCACTGCGTGCGCCGCTGGCTGCGATGCAGTTCCATCTGTGTGCGCAGAACGCTCAGCAGGCGCGCATTCTCCCACGGCTTCTGAATGAAGTCGCTGGCCCCGCGGCGCATCGCTTCTACGGCAAGATCGATATTGCCCCACGCCGTCATCACCACGATCGGCAGCTGCGGATCGATCTCCTTGATGCGCACCACCAAGTCCATTCCCTCTTGCCCTGAGGTTGTATCGCGCGTGTAATTCAGGTCGATCAGCACTCCGTCGAAGCTCTCATGGGCAAGAGCCTCGATCAGCAGCGCAGGCGTGCGCACCATCTCCAGCCGATAGCCTTCCGGCTTCAGCAGCAGGCGTAGAGCCTCAAGGATCTGCGGCTGATCATCGGCGATGAGAAGCTTGTAAGGCTTCTCCTGGGTCGTACTGTTACCCGTTGTCATTGTCCTTGCCAGTGTGCCAGCCGATCACCGCTGCTGTCTATTCGGAGTAGATGTTGCAGGATCTGTCGTTGGAGGAACAGAAGCACCATTACCCGTCCTCGCCTGTTCGATTGCGATGCCGTAACTTTCGAGCGTAGTTCCCGTGACATACAGCATTTGGACGCGCGCTTTGGCGTAGTCGGTTTCTGCTGTAACAAACGCATTTTCCGCCACCGCAAGGTCATGTTCCGCCGTAAGCGTCTGTTGGTTGGACCCCGCGCCCAGCTTTTGCTCCTTCTGCGCTATATCGAGCATTTTCTGTGCAAGATCGCGCGCTTCACGAGCGGCGGCGACACGGCTGACTCCTTGCTCCAGTGCAAACTTAGCGCTGCGCACTTCAATCCGAACGCTTTTTTTCTTCTCTTCCAGACCGACCTGCGATTGCCTGTACTCAAGTTCGGTGCGATATTGGTCAGCCTTGGCAACGCGGTTGCGCAAAGGAATAGCCAATTGAAATCCCACCTGATACTCCGGAGAAGAGTAGTTGAAGGCATTCTGCAGAGCGCCGCTATAACCGTTCGACGGAGTTGTTGTGCCTGAGGGTGCTGTAGGACTTAGCGGTCCTGAATAACCCTGGCCGGTTAGATACCCATACGCCGAAAGGGAAGGCAGCAACGCGTTGCGCTCTGTCTTGCGGCTAAGTTCGCTGTTCTGCAATTGCAAGACCTGCTCCTGCACATCGGGACGGTCCTTTAATGCGTCGCCAATCATGTCTTGAACAGATCTGGTAGGTGCCTCAGTATCACCGGCAATTTTATCTACTGGTACCACAGGCATTTCTTCTAGGATAGGATCGTCGAGACTTCGCGTGATGGCATTCTTCATATAGAGCTCTTGTTGCTCAAGATTTGTGCGTGCCACAGTAAGATCTTGTTTACGAGTTGCAAGATCGCTCTGCGCCTTAAGCACGTCGGTTTGAGGAATAGCCTGGAGTTCCAGTTGTTTGCGGCTCTTGTCCAGTGTTTGGTTCGCAAAGTCCACGGAACGTTGATTGACATTCGCGGTTTCGTACGCTGCCACCAGGTCCCAGTAAATGTTGCATATCTGGGTTACGGTAGCGATGACCTGTGCGCGGAAAGCAATATCCGAAACCTTCTTATTCGTTCTCGCGATACGCAGGTAACGAAGATTAGGACCGAAGCCGAAGCCGGCGAGCAGAGGCTGTTGTACATAGATTTCTGCAAAAGAAAAGAATTGCGGGTTGTAGGCATAATTGGGGCTATTGAACGTTGTACGATTGTTGTTCCAGGTTGCCTGAATGCTGCCACCTGTTGGAAAAGCTTCACTGTAACTGAAGTTGGCAGCGGAAGTGTTCTGGTGAACGACTGGGACGCCATAGAGAATCTGATTATTTACCTGTTGTGTAATGTGGTCCACATCGGTCTGAACTGTGATGAATGGATCAAAGTTAGAAACTGAAGAGCCTCCGCCCAAGGTAGATTGCACCAAGCCGCCCGTACCGGCTCCCGCTCCACCAGCACCAAGAGTGGTACCGCCAGCGCCGGCGCCCAAGCCTGTACCTCCGGCTGAGCCCGCGCCTCCGGGGGTGCCGGAAACAACGCCAGTATTCACGCCGCGAGGAAAGGCGCCAGCAGCACCGCGCATCACATCAAGTTGTGCGATGGGAAGATTATAGCGGGCAATCACCATATCGAGGTTGTCTTCAAGTGCCAAGTCGATCGCATCGCGCAAAGTCAGATAGATCTTTCCATCGCGAACCAGATCGTTAAGGCGTGGAGAATTGGACATGTTTACGGGAGGAACAGTCTTGGACCGATAAAAATCTGCAGGGTTGAGAGATCGCTTCAGGAAGAGATCGAACGGCACTCTGACGGTAGATGCCGTTCTCTCATTCGAGGGCCGCGGCACGGCTGCGTCCTGCGAAACGGGCGCATTGGGCGCAGTACTCTGCGGACTTTGACCCATGGCAGGAATAATAGCCTGCACAAAGAGGCTGAGGCAGCACAAAGCAGCGATAGACCGTGCGAATATAGTGCCGAAACGGATCCGACTCGCTGAAAGAGTGATAAGTGTTTGAATACGTAGGTTCACGATTGCACTCCTGCTGCCTGCGGAATTCCCGCAGTATCTGAATAGAGCCATCCGTCACGCAGCTCGATAATGCGCGATCCATACTTCGCGTTCTCTTCCGAATGGGTCACTTGCACGATGGTTGTCCCTTCTTCATTCAATTGTTTGAACAACTCCATAATCTCCCTCGCCTGCCCCGAATGCAGATTGCCCGTCGGCTCATCGGCCAGCAGCAGGCTTGGCTTGTGAATCACCGCGCGCGCAATGCCTACCAGCTGCTGTTGCCCACCCGAAAGCTGGCTCGGAAACAGATCCTTCTTGCCCACGATGTTGAATTTGTCGAGTGTATCGGCCACCAGCGCCTGCCGCTCCTGGCGCGGAATATCCTTGTACGACAACGGCAGATCGATATTCTCCGCCACGCTCAAATCGTCAAGCAGGTGATAGCTCTGGAAGACCATGCCGATGCGCCGCCGCGCCAGCTCCGCGCGCTGTTTGCGGTTCATGCGATGCACCGCTTCTTCTTCGAAGAAGAACTCGCCATGCCACTGATCGTCCAGCATCGCCAACACATTCAGCAGTGAAGATTTCCCTGCCCCCGACGGTCCCATCACTGTAACGAACTCACCCGGACGAATGGTGAGGTTCACATGCCGTAGCACCCAGGTTTCCGTGTGACCCGTCTTGTAACTGCGTTCAATCTTGTTCAGTTCAATCATGATTTTGTATGACTCCAGTTCTTTGCTTCTTGCAAACGTAAAATCGTTGGTTATTCCGACCTGAGCGCAAGCATGGGGTCGACTGAGGCAGCGCGCCGTGCCGGAATTGCCGCCGCAACTCCCACCATAACCGCTGTGACCGCAACACAGGCGAGCAGCGTCAGCGGATCTCCCGGTTGCACCCCATAAAGCTGGCTCACCATCAGCTTTGACAGCGCATACGCAGCAGGCAGCGCCACCGCAACCCCAAGCATCGCCGTCAGCGCCATCTCCCGCATCACCAGCAGCACCACAGAGCCGCGCTGCGCCCCCAGCGCCATGCGCACGCCAATCTCGCGCGTACGCTGCGCCGTGACAAACGCCAGCACGCCATACAGCCCCACCGCCGTCATCACCAGCGCCAGCGCGGAGAAGCTCGTAGCCAGCATCGCCAGCGCGCGCTGGTTAGAGACACTCTCATCCACCTGCTGCTCCATCGTGCGCATGCCGTCTACAATTAATTTAGGGTCAAGCCGGTGCACGCTCTCTCGAATCGCGCTCTCCACCGCTGTGGGCTCTTGCCCGGTGAGAGCATAGATCGTCAGTCCCCCTGGGTGGGCTTGCTGTAAATACGGGCGATAAATCGTGCCACGCGGTGTATCGTGCATGTTCTGGTGCTTCACATCGCCGACTACGCCCACGATGGTGATGTCGTATTTCTGATTGTCGCTTTGCCCATAACCGATCAGCCGTCCAAGCGCATTCTGAGCCGATCCGTAAAATCGCTTCGCAAAAGTCAGATTCACCACCGCAACCTGCGGGCTTCCCTTCACATTCGCCGCGGTAAATTCATGCCCCGCCAGAATCGGCTGACGCAGCGTAGCGAAGTAACCGGCAGTCACATTCGGAACTTCGAAGTTCATGTCCTCCTCTTCCGGCGCGACATGCCCTTGAACCGAAAAATTCGATCCGCTTGAATCGCCCGACAACTCCGGGTCCGTCGTTCCCGCTGCCTGCAGCACGCCCGGCACTTGGTGCACAGCCTCCAGAACATTGGTCTCAACTTGTGCGGTGCGATCGTCGCCATAGCCTGCAATCGTAGGATCGACATCGAACTTCACTACATGCTCAACCTTGAAACCTACATCCTGGCTGCGCAAATAATTCAGCGTTCTCAGAAAAAGCCCCGCCCCTCCTAACAGCAGCACGGTAAGCGAAATCTGCAGACCGACAGCCACCTTGCGAAAACGCTGCGAAGCCTTCGACGCCGTTCCCGAATTTTGCCGCAGTGCCTCCGCAAGCCGCGGACGCAAAAACTGCAATGCCGGAGCCATGCTGAAGAGCAGGCTGACCACCATAGAAAGCGCCAGCGAATACAACAGGATGCGCCCGTCCACCGTAGCCGAATAAGGCACCTGCGTCGGATCGTCGTTGTTGGAGATAAGCCGCACCAGCGCGCTCGCGATCACCGGCGAAAGCCCAATGCCCGCTACTGCTCCGCAGGCGCCCAGCACGCCGCCCTCAATCAGCAACTGCGAAATGATCCTCGACCTTGCCGCCCCCAGCGCATAGCGCATCGATATCTCGCGTACTCGCCCTGTTGCCCGCAGCAGCAGCAGGATCGATACATTCACCGCGCACATCGTAGCCAGCACGCCAACCATACCCATCAAAACCAGCAGCGGCGTGCGCAGCCCCGCTCGCCGCGGCATAAATCCCGTTGAGTCCTCTTTCACAGAAAGATGCGTCTGATTCAGAAATTTATCTTTGAATCGCGCAGAGACAGTCCCATAGCCTTTCAGTTCTTCCGCCCGCAGCGAGTACCACAGCGGCCCCAGCGAAGCCTCTGCCTGCTGCGGTGTAATACCCGGCTTCAGGCGCGCAATCAGCGTAAGCCAGATCGACTGATGATTGTGTAGGTCATCGCGCGACACCACCCACGGCATTGCTACTTCGGTCATGCTGATGGGCAGAAACACCGCCGGCCTGTAACCATCAATGGCGCTGTTAAAGCCCTCCGGAGCAACTCCGAGAATCGTAAACGGATGTCCATTAATCAGCAGCGTCTTGCCTGCCACGTCTCGCGCAGCATTGAGCCGGGTTTTCCAATAGGTGTTACCAAGCACCACCACCGGATTTGCACCCTTCGCCCCATCGTCCGACTGCGTAAACAACCGGCCCGTCGCGGGAGTGAGCCCCAGCAGGTTAAAGTAGTTGCCGCTCACAACTTCGGCATCGAGGTTCTCCGCCTGGTTGTTCCATGACACGCCAAGCCCGCATCGCACCGCGGCCAGCATCCCCTGAAAAACACTGTTCCGGTCGCGCAGATCTTTGTACATCGGGTAGGAAAAATAGTTATGCGAGTTCCCGCCAAAGCTGCTTGCCGACCCCGAGTACCCGCCCGCCCACTCAAAGCGCACCAGTTCCTTCGGCTTCGACACCGGCAGCATGCGCAACAGCACTTGATCGAAGATCGTAAAGATCGCCGTATTCGCACCGATGCCCAGCGCCAGCGTCACAATCACCGTCGCCGCAAAACCCGGCGCGCGCATCAGTTGCCGCAGTGCGTAGCGAATAGTTTGAATCACTGTATACATACTCTCTCCATCCTCAATCGTTCTCTTCTACTCCGTCCGCAGCGCCCGCATCGGCTCAATCGACGCCGCACGTCGCGCCGGAATAAAGCCCGCTGTAATCGCACACGCGGCCAAGATAAACGTCGCACTCACCAACGCAATCGGATCGTAAGAGCCAACGCCGTAGAGCTGGCTCTTCATGAAATAACCGCCCAGTAACGCCGCGGGAATTCCCAACGTCAACCCCAACCCTATCTGTATCAGCACAGCTCTGAGTACCAGCTTCACTACTCCGCTGCGTGTCGATCCCAGCGCCATGCGAATTCCGATCTCGCTCGTCCGTTGCGCAACAAAGTAGGACGTCACGCCATACAGTCCCACCGACGCTAGAATCAACGCCAGCACCCCAAACAACGTGGTCAACCGAGCAATCAGCCTGTCCTGGTTAAAGTTCCCCGCTACCTGCGCATCCAGGGAACGCAAATCGTTCACCGTAAGATTCGGGTCGATGCTGGCAAGAGTCCGCCTGACCAGCGCCTCTACATCCTGCTGTGGCCGATTGAAGCGAAGCAGAATCGAGTCGATAAACATCGACTGCACCTCGGTGCTGGTGAAGTTCGACTCTTTGTACCCCATGAACTGCTGCGTAGTAGGCCGCAGAAATACCGGGCGGATCTTCTCCTTCGCATTGTTGATCTTGAAGTCCTTGAAGACACCCACAATCTCAAAGGCGCTTGAGTACGAAACTGCATCGATGCCGAAATGTTTGCCGATTACATCCTGGTTTGGAAAGAACTGCTTCACGAAAGTTTCATTGACAATCGCCACCATCGGCGACGTCGGCGTATCTTGCTGCGTAAATTCACGGCCACGCACCATCGGGACGCCAATCGTATTCAGGTACCCAGCGTTCACGCGGTCCCACGTCGAACCGCATTTGTCATTCGGTCCGGGTGCGGCATGTCCCTGCTGGATCACGCACTCTCCCCAGTTATCACCCTCCAGCGGGCTGTACAGCGCCAGCCCAACTCCAGTAACACCCGGCAACGCTGCAAAGCGCGCTTCCATCTGTCGATATAATGGCTGCAAGCGGTCTGCGGTATATCCGGCCCCGGCTACATCAAAGTGGAGCACGTAGCGATTGGTCGTCGACACACCAAAGTCCTGGTGTTCAAGATTATTCAATGACTTCGTCATCAGCACCGCCCCAACCAACAACACCACAGAGAGCGCTGCCTGAAAAATCACCAGCACCTTCTGCGGCAGTGAAGAGCGGTCGCTCGTAGAGCGGCTCGATCCGCGCAGTGCTTCCGCCGGCTCTGCATGAGAAGACATCCATGCCGGCGCAGTGCCAAACAAGATGCCCGTGAGCAGAGAGACTGCAAACGCAAATCCCAATACCGGCAGCGATGGACTCGCATGGATCGGCAGATTCTTCGCGTCCGGAAACGCCAGTCCGAGAATCACATGTGAACCCGCATAAGCCACAGCCAGCCCCGCAAGCCCTCCGATGCAGCTCAGCAGCACGCTCTCCGTAAAGATCTGCCGCATTAAGCGAGATCGGCTCGCCCCCAGCGCCATGCGCAGCGATACATCCGTGCGCCGCGCCGTGCTGCGCGCCAGCAGCAGATTGGCAATGTTGGCGCAGGCAATCAGCAGCACCACGCTGGAGAGGATCATCAGCATCTTCAACCCTGTTCCCGTCTCCTGCTGCAGATTCTGAATACCCCCGCCCCCGGGAACGATCGTCACATGCTGCTTTGAAATCTCGCTTGTCCTTCCGTTGTCTGTATAAGCCGGCCGCGTAATCAGCCATTGCCGGAGCGCTGCAGACAGCTTCTCTTGCAGCGGAATGACGTTAACGCCGGTGCGCACTCTACCGAGCGGATAAAGCCAGTTTGAATCGGGGTGATGCAGGATCGAGCTTGGTCCCGCAATCACCGGCTCATTCGCCAGTGGCACCCAGAAAGCTGGCGGATTGTCCGTGACACGGTCTCCAAAAAAACCGCGCGGCGCAATACCGGCAACAGTAAAGGGGTGAGCCTGAATCGAGATCATCGAACCGACAACCGATGGATCGCCGGCAAAGTCGCCCTGCCATGCTTGATAGCTCAACACCACAACCGGCGCGGCCGCGGGCGTGTCATCGCTTTCCGCCAGCACGCGCCCCTGTGCTGGGCCAATACCAAGGGCCGAGAAGTAGTTGCCCGAAACATACTCGCCGCGCAGCGCCTTCGCGGCCGCATTGCCGCGCCGCACGCTATACGTATTCTGGCCCGCCTGCATCGCAGCCAGTTGCTCAAACTCGGGCGCTGACTTCTTCAGGTGCAAATACAGGTCATAGGAGAAGATCGAGAAGTCGCCATTGTCGTTGGTATATCCGCCCTCCACACAACAATCGTCCGTATCTCCAATGCGATACAGAAGCTTCGTATCCGACACCGGCAGCGACGTAAGCAGTATCCCTTGCACCAGCGTAAAGATCGCTGCATTCGCACCAATCCCCAGCGCCAGCGTGATCACCGCTGTCATTGTGAATCCCGGCGACTTCATCAACTGCCGCAGCGCGTATCGAAGATCCTGCATCAATCCACTCATTCTTCTCTTTCTCCGGTCAAACTATTCCGTTCGCAAGGCCTGCATCGGCTCCATGCGCGCAGCCCTGCGCGCCGGCAGCAAAGCCGAGCAGGTAGCCACCAGCACCATGGCGACGATCGCCAGGGCAAAGCTCATCGGGTCGAATGGAGACATCTTGTACAGCATCGCCTTCAGCGGCTGAATGGCAAAATACGTAAGCGGCAATCCAACCACAAGACCGGCCAGCAATATCCAAAGGCTCTCGCGCATCACCATCCCCAGCACCTGCGTGCGCGTGGCGCCCAGCGCCATGCGCACGCCAATCTCAGTCGTCCTGCGGCTCACGCGGAATGAATGGGTGCCATATAGCCCGGTCGCCACCAGCAATGCCGCCAGCGCCCCAAAGAATCCTCCCATGGCCCCAAACATCCGCTGTTGGGCAAAGGATTTATCGAATTGCTCCTCCTGCGTCATCGGCTGCTGCAGAGGCACGTTGGGATAAGCTTGCGCCACAACCTTGCGCAGCACCGGCAACATGGAAAGGGCATCGCCTCGCGTCCGCACTTCGATGTGCATCAAGCCAAGCGAGGGAGCCTGCATCGAAGCGTAATAAGCCATCGCCTCGGGCTCTTCGCTTACCGAGGTGTACTTGCTGTTCGCCACCACGCCAACAATCGTCTGTCGATCTTTGCCACCGCCTATCAGATGTCCGATCGGGCTCGAGTGCGGATAGAATCGATCGGCCAGCGTCTGATTCACCACCGCTACGAGTTGCGTATTCTGCACATCGGTTTTGAGGATCTCTCGACCTTGAAGAACCGGCACACCCATGGTGTGAAAGAAGCCCCCGCCAACTCCATTCGAACGAAGCGGTGCCTCTCGATGCTCTACACCGTCGAGAATCACGTAGTTGTTATTGCTCCACCCCGAGCCCGGACGGTTTTCCACCATGGATACTGATTCAACCCCAGGCGTGGCACTCAGACGCTCCAGCAGATCGCGATAGAAAACATGCGTGTCCGGTTGATTCTGCGGCGCTACTCCGAATACCAAAAGTCCTTTCGATTGGAAGCCAAGATTTTGCGTGGCGTAGTTCCTCAGTGTGCGCAGCAGCAAACCTCCAGCCATCAGCAGCACCAGGCAGATCGCCATCTGCGCCGCCAAAATAACTCGTCCACCAAACACTCTTCCGCGATGCGCGGTAGTATTGCTCGCCGTCGAGCGCAGCACCCCGGCAACCGGCGCATTCACCGCACTCCACAAGGGAACCAGCCCAAAGAGCAGCGCTGCGGTTACCGACACCAGCAGGGTGAAAAGAAGCACCGTGCGATCCGGGCTAAGGCCGCTTTCAATGCCCGACCAGGCCGTCAGCGCGCGCGTGGCCGAGAGCGCAAAGAGCCATCCCAGGCCTGCGCCCACCGTCACCAGCACCAGGCTTTCGCAGAGCAGTTGTCGAAAGATGCGAACCCGCCCCGCGCCGATCGCCATGCGCAGGCTGAACTCTCGCTGGCGCACCGAGTTACGTGCCTGGATCATCATCGCCACATTGGTGCACGCAATCAGCAGCACCAGCACCACCAAACCCATCAGGATGCGCACCGGCTCCCGATACTGATCGTTCAGGCCGGCAATGCCGCGCGCCGGAATGAACTCCAGAAGCGGCTTCCATTGCTTGGGATCGATCTTGCCCAGGCTCTTGGTGACCACCTCGCCGAAGCTGCCGGCCAAGGCCTGCTGGGCCTGCAATGAGGAGACCCCAGGCCGCAGCCGCGCCATCATGCGCAAGCACCACCAGTTAGGCGTACCGTAGAGAGTTTCCTGGAAATCGGCTCCCCAGGCATTCAAGCGCGTGTCTTTCTGCAACGGAATCCAGAAATCCGCGGACTGGCCCGGCTCGATTCCCTTGAAGCCCCGCGCCGTGATGCCCACCACAGTCAGCGCAACGCCCTTCACATACAAGGTCTGACCAAGAATTGCTGGATCGCGCGAAAACCGCCGCGTCCAGTAGTCGTAGCTGAGAACAGCGACCGGCGCATGACTCTTCTCATCGTTCAACGTGAATCCTCGGCCACGTTCCAGCCTGACCCCTACGCCGGAGAAGAAGTTCCCGCTCACCTCTTCGCCTTCGCTCTCTTCAGGCAGCTCGCCGTAGCGCACAGCAACGCTGCCTGTAAAGCTAAGCGGCACATACGCGATCAGTTCTTCAAAGACATCGCTGCGCTGGCGTAGAGCTTCAAAGGTCTCTTCCGTGAAAGAAGTCGCAGAGTCACCGGTATTGCTACCCCCCGGCGCCTGCCCCTGTCCATTGGCCATCGATACATAGCTCAGCCCCTCAGGCCGGCTCACCGGCAGCATCTGCAGCAGAATCGCATTCATCACGCTGAAGACAGCCGTATTCGCGCCAATGCCCATCGCCAGCGTCAATACCACCACCAGCGCAAAGCCCCACGACTTGCGCAACTGGCGCAGTGCGTAACGAATGTCTTGTAACACAGAACGCATAATGCCTCTCTCTTTTCTGAACCTATTCGGACCGCAAAGCCTGCATCGGTTCCACTGAAGCCGCGCGCCGCGCCGGAATCCAGCTCGCCGCCATGCTAGCCGCCACAATCGTGGCCGCTGCCACTCCCGCCGCCACCGTCGCATTCATCACAATGCCGGCCGCGCCGGTAGCTGCAAGGGTTATGTCGATTCCCAAATCTGCCAGCAAATGCGCCATCACCGGCCGAATCATCCACGTCACCATCCAACCCAGCGTCACGCCGACCGAAGCCAGCACGAAACCGCGTCCCAGGAAACTGCGCAGAATGGCCGTGCGATCCGCGCCCAGCGCCATACGCACGCCAATCTCCCGCGTCCGCTGTGTCACCTGATAACTCAGCAACCCAAACAGTCCGATCACCGTAAGCACCAGGGCAAACCCCGAGAATCCAGCCGCCACAAACGAGAAAAATCGCGGCTCTTGAATCGTCTCGTCGATCACGGCCTGCATAGTGCTCAACCGGGCCACAGGAATCTCCGCATCCGCGCGCGTCACAGCCTCGCGGATCGCTTCCGCAAGATTGACATGCGCTGCCGTGCGTACACCGAAACTGGTTGAAAACCATCCGTTGATGATTGCCGAGAACTCATCGGAAAGCTGCACCATTGGCGCGTAGACCTGTAAGCGCTGCGTCTCCACCAACGACCGGTCACGCACATCTGCAACCACCCCCACCACGCGCCAATTCTGCTCGTTGCCGATGCGAACATACGCACCGATCGGCGAGCGTCCCGGCCACCATTTCTTTGCTGTAGACTCTCCAATCACCACCACCGGCGTGCCTCCGGCGTGGTCACTTTCGTCAATCGTCCGTCCCTCCAGCAAAGCAATTCCCATCGTCCGAAAGTACCCCGCCGTCACCGTTCTCAGCCCAATTATCTGGTTGAGACTGGTACGGTCAGTTGGAGATCCGCTGATATTCAATCCTCGATCCAGCGGCAGGCCATTCACTGCCGCAACACTATCCACGCCCGGAGTTCGACGTAACTGATCCAGCACCGTATTGACGAATTGCGCGGTTCGCTGCGTATGCGCATAAGCATCGCCTTGCAGAGTCACCTGAAAGACCGTCAGTTGCTTCGGCTCAACTCCTGAAGGCAGTGCACGAAGCCGCACGAAGGTCCCCAGCAGCACAGAAGCCGTCGAAATCAGCACCATCGCCAATGCCACCTGAGCCAGCATCAACACGCGCGAAAGCCGCGCATGAGAGACAGTTTCTCCCAACATTGCACGGCCAGACATCGCTCCGCCCAGCCGTGCCAGGCGGCTTTCGGAACGAAGAATCATCCACGCCGGTAGCGCAGAAAATACCATCATGGCCATGAAGGCCACCAGTGCCACTATCCCGCTTAAGGCCCATGCGCTCTGTTCCCCATGCAACGCCGGAACCGGTAACGGAGAAGCCCTCAGTAAAACGCGTGCCGATATGACCGCGACCGTAACCGCCAGCGCGCCGCCTCCGCCGGCCAGCAGCAACCCCTCGCACAGCACCAGCCGCAGCAGTTGCATGCGTGTCGCGCCAAGCGCGCTGCGCACTGCAATCTCTCGCGTTCGCCGCATGGCCCGCGCCGTCATCAACCCAGCCAGATTCAAGCAGGCCACCAGCAGCACCGCCACAACGGCGCCCATCGCCGTCAACAAAGTGCGGCGCACATCGCTCACCACCACATCCTGCAGTTTCCATGCGCGAAAGGTATGCAGCTCGTTGTTGCGTGAATACCACTTCTTGTAATCCGGATAGCGCTGGTAAAAAGGTTGCTGCAACGTGCTCAAATGCTGCCGCATCTGCTCCAGCGTCGCTCCCGGCCGCAGCCGCGCAATCATCTGATAGTTGTCGCCGTCATAGCCCGGATCCTTTGGCCCCAGTTGCAGCGGTTGCCACAGCTCAGGAGTAGCCGGCACGCCAGGAGCGCTTTCGGTATTCACCACAAACCGCGCCGGCATCACACCCACTACCGTATAAGCTTCTTCATTGATGCGAATTACGCGCCCCGCAATGCCCGGATCGCTATTGAAGTCTCTCTTCCAGAGACCATGGCTCAGCACGACCACGCGCGGACCACTCGGCCTGTCTTCTTCCTGCAAAAAGCCGCGGCCCATCACAGGATCAACCCCCAGGGTGCGGAAGTATCCCTCCGAGACGCGCAGAGCCATCACCTGTGCTGCATGGCCACCATTAACCGAGAGATTAACCGCCTGCCCACGATCATCCATGACCGCCGTCGAAGAAAAGTCCGAGATTTGGTCCCGAACAAAATCGGCTGAACCGCCGGTCTGTTCAGCATTCGGCTTGTCCTCCGGATAGGCGAATGCCAGACCAACAAGACTGCCCGCATCGGGATACGGCAAGGGCTCGAGCAGTACAGTCTGGATCACGCTGTACACAGCCGCGGTGATGCCGACGCCCAGAGCCAGCGTGATCAACGCGGTCAGCGTAAATCCCGGCGACTTGCGCAACTGGCGCACCGCGTAGCGAAGATCCTGAACCATCGCATCCACTCCCGATTGCATCCTGACCCTCCTCACTCGCTCCGCAGCGCCTTCATCGGTTCAATCTCAGCAGCATGGCGCGCCGGCAGCCACGCCGCCAGTAGTGATGCGGCTGCAAGCACCAGCACAACTGCAGTGAACGTAACGCCGTCATGCGCCTGGACGCCGTACAGATAGCTCCGCGCCATGGCCACGGAAAACCAGGCCATCACGCCTCCGCACACCAGTCCCGCGCCCACCAGCAGCAGCGCGCGCCGCAGCACCATCTGCAAAATATTTGCGCGTTGCGCCCCCAGCGCAATCCGCAGCCCGATTTCGCGCGTCCGCTGCGCGACGGAGAACGAAAGCAATCCATATAGCCCCACCGATGCAATCAACAGCGCCAGTCCCGAGAAGCCCTCCAGCAAATACGAAGTCAACGTCTGGCTTCCAAACGAGTCTTCAACCGCCTCATGAATCGTCTTTACATCGGTAGTAGTCGCGTCTGGAGCAACCTCATGCAGCGCCTTGTCAAACTGCGCGCGGAGTGAATCTGCCGGCACGTTGCCGCGAATCGCCACCTCAACAAACGCCATCGCGATGTTGTAGAGTGGGGCGCCGGGCGCCATCTGAGCCAGGCAAAAATACATCTCAGGCTCAGTCCCCTTGGTCACATTTGTCTGCTTTACGTCGCCGATTACGCCAACGATATGAGCTTCGGCAAAACGATCTTTTCCCATCGTCACAACATGTCCAACAGGGTCCAGGCCATGCAGGTATTTGTTCGCAAAAGCTTGGTTGACAACAACAACGACAGGAGCCGTTGCAGAGTCGTCTTCTGTAAAGAACCTTCCTCGTGCCATCGGAATGCCCATCGCTTCCACCAGACCCGCCGAAGCGAGCCGGCCTTGCGCCACAGGGCTCTGATCTTTAGCTGTTTTATTGTGGTCGAGTTCAAAACTGAATGTAACCATGAACTCCGACCGCATCGGCAGCACCGAACTCAGTGCGGCCGTCTTCACTCCCGGAATAGCCTTCAGCCTCTCAAGCAGCGGCAGATAAGCCGTCTGCACAATGTTCGGTTGCGCCGCCAGTGCCTTCACTTCTTCCGCATCGCGGGTGGGATTGACAATAACTCCGCCCGTCAGCACGTTCTCTTGCGTAAATCCAAGTGGCACCCGGCGCAAAGCCTCAATCGTGCGCAGGAACAACCCTGCCCCGACCAAAAATACAAGCGTCAGCGCGAGCTGAGCCACAACCAGAATTTCGCGCGTCCGGTTATGGCTCGCTGAAGAAGTCGTGTTCACACCGTGCAACCCACTCTGCACATCGCGGCGCGAAGCCCGTAATGCCGGAAACAGCCCCACCACCAGCGCTGTGATAACGGTCAGAGCCGCCATGCCTGCGATCACTCGCCACTCCAAATGCACTGCGCTGGTAAGAGGCAAGCTATGCTCAATTTGCCGCCACAACAGCTTGATCGCGAGCTGCGCAGCCAGCAAGCCCACAAGACTGCCCATCCCGCTCAACAGCAAACTTTCGATCACCGCCTGCTGCAACAAGCGTGCCCGGCTTGCGCCAAGCGCAGCCCGCACCGCCTGCTCGCGTGTCCGGGAAACAGCTCTGGCCAGCATGAGACTTGTCACATTCAGACAGGCGAGCAGCCAGATACCAGCCACCACGGCGTACAACAGACCCAGTGGTTTGCGAGCATTGTCGGTCAGCTCTCTTTGATACTCGGTAACTTCAACCGTCGCCGATGGACCATCTTCCGGGACTTCTTTGGCAATCATGGCCTGGGTTCGATTCAGGTTGGCTCTGAACTGCTCCACACTCATACCCGCGGGGATGCGCGCATAAATGTCTCCCCAGCCCTGGTGATCACCGCCGAGCGCAGTCCGCTGCACCGCGTCGATAGACGCAGGCGACCACAGCTGCATGCCTTCTCCGAAGGGAAATGAAAAACCTTTGGGCATCACGCCGACAATCGTGTACAGCTTGCGTTTGATCGTCAGCGTTTTACCGATGGCATTTCGATCCCCAAGAAACAGGCTTCGCCATAGTTCCTCTGAGAGTACGACTACCTGGCCGCGTCCTGGATCGTTCTCCTCCGTGCGAAAACCGCGGCCCAGCAGGGGTTGAACGCCCAGCACGTCAAACATGCCTGAAGTAAGGTCGGTCTTGTGTACCTGGAAGCGTCCACCCGGCCCAACCACACTCGCTGCAGATTGATCGAGCGTCATACCCATCGCAACTGTAGTTCCCATCGCATCGCTCAGTTGACGCATATCTGCATAGTTCAGCGACATGCGAAAACCATTGCTCAAAGGCCCATCGATCGCAACGATTCGATCCGGACGTGGGTAAGGCAAAGGCCTCAGCAGAATGCTCTCAATGAGCGTGAACACCGCGATGTTCGCGCCCAGTCCCAGCGCCAGCACGGCAATGGCCGTCAAGGCAAACCCCGGCGAATTGCGCAGCTGGCGCAGCGCGTAGCGTATGTCTTGCCACAGATTGCTCATTCCGCCGTTCTCCTCCTGCGACCGTGTCGCGCGCGATCACTCACCCCTGAGCGCCTCCAGAGGATTGATTGAAGCCGCACGCTGCGCCGGAATCCAGCTCGCCAGCATCGCCGCTCCCAAAAGCACTCCAGCCACAACACCGATCGCCGTAAAATCGATCGAGCCGATTCCATACAGCCCGCTCTGCATCGCATGCCCTACAAAATACGCGCCGATCACGCCGAGTCCCAGTCCGACAAACGCCAGCATGATGCCTTCGTTCAGGATCAGCGACACCACTCTGCCGCGGCTCGCCCCCAGCGCCATGCGCAAACCAATCTCATGCTCGCGCTGCGAAACTGTGTAGGCCATCACGCCATAGATGCCCACTGCAGCCAGCAGCAGCGCCACCACGGCAAAGCTGCCAAACAGAAACATCGTGAACCGGTCACCCGACATCACCAGGCTCTTGATCTCATCCATCGTGTGCAGCTCGGCCAGCGCAATCTCCGGGTCTACGGAATGCACAGCCTCTTCAATGCTGCGAATCATCAGCGCGGGATTGCCCGCCGTGCGCACGCCAAAGTTCGACGTCGGCCACGGAATCTGCCAGAACGGAATATCGATCTCCGGCCGTCCTTCCCGCAATCCGTTTCCGCGCACATCGTGGAAGACGCCAACAATCTGCCATGGCAAGGCAGCTCCCAGCTTCGTCACCCCTGGAATCAGCTCTTCCACCAAAATCCGCTGCTGCAGGGGATCCTTATCCTTGAAATACTTCTGCACAAAGCTCTCGCTCACCAATGCCACGCGCACACTGCCCGCTTTGTCCTGCTCTGTAAACGACCGACCTCGCGTTATATGAATTCCGAAGGTCTTGTAATAATCCGGGGTCACCATGCCAAACGCCGCACCCGGTCTCTGCGATGGATCGGCAATCGGCGGCGCCCCATCGATCGTGAACGGCATGCCAAAGCCGGCTCCCTCCAGCGGCAGACCGGTCGAAGCAGAGACATCGATCACCCCCGGCACAGCCTTGATGCGTTCCAGCATTTGCCGGTAGTACGCCGCAATCAGCACCGGATCCTTCGACCGTCCATCGGGAACCGGCAAAAAGAAGGTCTGCACGTGCTCCGTGTTGATTCCCAAATCTACCTGCGTCAGGTTCCAGAAGCTATGAATCGCCAGCCCCGCTCCCGTCAGTAGCGTCAGCGCCAGCGCAAACTCGCCAATCACCAGAATCCTGCGCAGCTGTTTGCGCGATGAGCTCGTTCCTGTGCGGCTGCCTTCTTTAAGCGTCTCGCCCGGATCGATGCGCGTCGCGTACCAGGCTGGCGCGCAACCGAACAGCACGCCTGACAAGGCCGCCGCTGCAAACGAAAACAGCAGCACTGGAATATTCAGCGTCAGATCAGCCTCTGAAGGCAACGTACCCTGCGGCATCACCGCCTGCAGAGCCACCAGACTCAATGCACCCACGCCGATACCTAACACTCCGCCCATCAACGCCAGCAGCACATTCTCAATCAGGAACTGTGCAAAGATATCCTTGCGCGAAGCACCCAGCGAGATGCGTATCGCAACTTCCTTCTGCCGCGCGCTTCCTCGGGTCAGCAGCAGGTTGGCCACATTCACGCACGCAATCAGCAGCACAAAACCAACCGCCCCCAGCAGGTACCACAGCGTCTGAATGCGCTCCTTAGGCAGAAAATTATTCTTCAGCGGCTCGACAAATGAGTCCCAGCCCTGGTTGCTCTTCGGATACGCCTTCGAGATATTGGCCGTCACCGAATTCATGTTGGCCTGCGCCTGCTGCATCGTCACGCCCGGCTTTAGCCTGCCCATCACCAGCAGCCAATGAAAATCATGGTTCAGTTGGTCTGGCTTGAACGCCAGCGGCACCACCAGGCTCTGATCGAGACGGTCCGGCTGCCCCGGAGCCATCACGCCGACCACGGTATACGGCTCGCCGTCAATTTTGATTTGCTTGCCGATGATGTTCGGATCGGAGCCGAGCTTCTTCCACATCTTGTTGATCAGGACGACTACGTGATCCTTGCCCAGCGTGCCTTCTTCAGGAAGAAAGTCTCGGCCAAACTGAAACTTCACGCCCATCGTCCGATAGAAGCCAGGCGTAGTTCTCTGCCCCTCTACATATTCAGGCTTGTCTTTGGTGGCCAGATTGAAGCTGCCACCCGTCCAGGCATTCAACGCCTGGAACGCCGTGCTCTGCTTTCTCCAGTCGTCAAAGTCGCCCGCCGAAACTCCGTTGTGAAAGCCCTGCACCTTCGACCACACCATCACCAGTTGATCCGGCTCCGGATACGGCAGCGGAGCCAGCAGCGTCGCATACACCACCGTAAAGATCGCCGTATTCGCACCAATCCCGAGGGCCAGCGTCAGCAGCGCCGTCATCGTAAATCCGGGCGACTTGCGCAGCTGCCTCAATGCGTATCGAAGATTGTTCAGCATCGTTCCTTCTTCCTCGGACCTATTCCGCGCGAAGTGCCTTCACCGGCTCCGTCGAGGCCGCGCGAGCCGCCGGAATCAGCGCAGCCAGCAGCCCTGCCGCCATCAGCAGCGCAGCCAGCGCCATCGTGCCGCCCGCCTCTTTCTGCGGCTCAAAATAAATCACCATGCCCACCACGCTGCGCGCCAGCACCGTCAATCCGAGCCCGGCTGCCACACCAACCGCCAGCATTGTCGATACGCGGCGCAATACCATCGCCAGAATCCGCCCCCGCGTCGCGCCTACCGCCATGCGCACGCCGATATCGCGCGAGCTCTGCTCCACCTCGCTGCTCACCAGCCCATACAGCCCCACCAGCGCCAGCGCCAATGCCAGTCCCGCAAAGATGCCGAACAGCCAGCTCTCCATGCGCTCGAAGACCAGCGCGGCGGCCACCACCTCGTCCATCGTCTCCGGCTCTTCAAACGGCACCTCCGGATCGAGATCGTGCATTACCGAGCGCACTGCCGGAATCACCAGCTTCGGATCGCCCGCCGTCCGCACCAGCAGCATCATCGTCGCCAGCCGGTCAGTGCGGCTTTTCACATCGAACTCGTCCATCAGCCAGTCGCGCTCCGGCATCGGCGGCTGATAAATATCCTGCCGCACATTGCTCGCCACGCCCACAATCTTCGTCCAGTCCGCCGGCTTGTCCGCGTCATCCATCCGCTGCGCCATCGGGTCCAGTCCGTTGGGGATGAACTTCTTCACGAATGCCTCATTCACCAGCACCGTTCCCGCTGTATTCTCCGACCGATCCAGGCTCGGCGTCAGCCTGCGCCCGCCGCGCAGTTGCAATCCCATCACGTCGAAGTAGCCCATGCTCACAGTGCGGCCCTCGGCCAGCACCTGTTCATTCGGCCGGTTCGGCGGCTGTCCCGCAATATGGATATCCGAGTTCGAGCCCCAGCTGTCGATCGGCGCAATATCGATCAACCCCGCCGCCTTCACGCCAGGCAGCTGATGAATACGCTCTTCGAGTGGCCTGTAGAAATCAGCGACCACATCGCGGCCCGCATACTTCACCCGTGAAATTTCCACCGGGAACATCACAATGTGCGCCGCATCGAAGCCCAGATCGGCGTTCTGGTAGCGCGACACCATCCGCAGCAGCAGTCCCGCCACAAACAGCAGCACCAGCGTCAGCGCCATCTGCGTCACGACGAAGCCGGCACGCAGCCTGTGCTGATGCCGTCCCGTCCCCGCGCTTCCGCCGGCTTTCAACGTACGATTCGGATCAACCCCAGAGAGCCGCAGCCCCGGATACAGCGATGCAGCCAGGCTGGCCACCATCGCCGTAGCCACCGCCGCCAGCAGCACCATCCAGTTCATCTGCACATCCGCGCCGCGCGCTAGCGCATGAACCAGGAATGTGCGCATCACGTTTAGCATCGCCGATGCCAGGGCCACGCCACCGGCAGCACCCAGCAGCGCCAGCAGCAATCCTTCCGTCAGCAGTTGCCGCAACAAGCGTGCGCGTCCAGCCCCGATCGCCACCCGCATGGCCATCTCGCGCTCGCGCTTCACGCCGCGCGCCAGCAGCAGACCCGCCACATTCACGCAGCCAATCGCCAGCACAGCCAGCACAGCCCCGAGCAGCGTCCACAGCGGTCCGCGGCTCTTCTCGCTCACGCTCTGCGCCATCTCCTGCAGAGTCACGGTGCGGCCAAGGTCGGCCGAATTCGCCGCCCCAAGATTCGCAAAGACATGCTGCAGATCGGCCTGCGCCTGCTGGATCGAGAGGCCATCCTTCACGCGCCCCACCGTGCGCAGCCAGTGCGCCCCGCGCTGCTTCATCCACTCTTTGTCGATCAGCAGCGGCGTATAAATCTCATCCCGCATATTCAGCGGAAACCGGAACCCCGCAGGCATCACGCCAATCACGGTGAATGGCTTGCCGCTAAGCCGCACCGCCGAGCCCACCACGTGCGCATCGCCATTGAAGTGCTTCTGCCACACTCCATAGCTCAGCACCACTACATCGCCGCGGCCGCCCTCGCGCTCATTCGGCGCAAACGTCCGCCCCAGGATCGGCTGCACGCCAAACACCTGGAAGAAGTTCTCGGTCGCGCCCACGCCTTTGAGTGAAACCGCTTCGCCCTGCGGCGTCTCCAGCGTAGAGGTATTGAAGTCCCAGTACGCCGCCAACGCCGCAAAGGCAGTCGCCTGCCGCCGTTCGTCCTGATACGCGGGCCATGAGGCAGGTTGCGTATAGCCACTCGGGCTCTTACTCAGAATTGCGACGATCTTCTCCTGCCCCACGAACGGCAGCGGCCGCAGAATCACCGCATCAATCACGCAGAAAACCGCCGTCGCCACGCCAACACTCAGCGCCAGGGTCAGCACAACCGTGGCGGCAAATCCCGGCGCCTTTCGCAGCTGGCGCAGAGCGAATCGCAAGTCTTGAAAAACAGCACTCATCATTACGACCACCTCCGCGCTCGCTGTCGACAACCCGAAACTGAAATTGCGCTTAGACTTCGGCCAGCAGTTGGTTCAACTCGCCTTCGGCAACCACCTTGCCGTCGAAGAGATGTACCTGGCGCTCCGCATGAGCCGCAAACCGAGGATCGTGCGTCACCATGCAGATCGTCGCGCCCTCGGCATGAAGCTCTTGCAGCAGCTTCATCACCGCTTCGCCATTCTTCGAGTCCAGGTTTCCGGTAGGCTCGTCAGCCAGCAGGATCGAAGGCGACCCGGCCAGCGCGCGCGCCACAGCCACTCTCTGCTGTTGACCGCCCGAGAGCTGCGCCGGATAGTGCCGCATGCGGTGCGCCATATTCACGCGCTCCAGCGACTCCTGCACCTTCTTCTTGCGCTCCGCCGAAGGCATGCCCGTGCGATACGTAAGCGGCAACTCCACATTTTCGGCAACGGTAAGATCGCCAATCAGGTTGAAGCTCTGGAAGATGAAGCCGATCTCCTGATTGCGAATGCGCGAGCGGTCCGCAAAATTCAGGTTCGCGACCTCTTTGCCGTTCAGCGTGTAGCGCCCGCCGGTCGGCGTGTCGAGCAATCCGATGATCGACAGCAGCGTCGATTTGCCGCAACCCGAAGGGCCGCTCATGGCGACGTATTCGCCGCGTGCAATCGTCAGGTGAACACCGGACAGAGCATGGGTCTCAATCTCGTCCGTATAGAAGACCTTGGTCATTTGCTCGATTTCGATAATGTTCTGGCTCATGCTGATAGTTCCTCTCCTGTCCCGATTCGTTTAGTCCGATTCCTGTAGCCCCATAGTTAGGTTTGTCATCCTGAGCGCAGCGAAGGATCTGCTTTTGACATCCTTCGCCCTACTCCAGCCGAATCTTATCCGTGTTATCTTCCCTGCTCATATCCGAAAGAATGACCGTATCCCCCGCCTGCAAGCCTTCCTTGATCTGGATCACGTTCACCGCAGCCAGCCCCACCTTCACCTGCACCCGCGATGCAGTCTTGCCATCCGGATTGAGCTTGAAGAGGCTGATCGTGCTGTTCTCGTTGCCAAATGCCGGGCGCCCCACATAAAGGGTGTCCGTCAAGCGGTCAAGGTCAATCGTTCCATCCACGCTCAGGTCAGGCCGCGCCCCTTGCGGAAGCGCTCCTGCAAGCTCTACGTCAACCGTGACCGTTCCGTTCAATACACCGGGATCAATTCTGCTGACCTTGCCCGAAATAATGCCGTTGTGCGTGTCAACCTCGGCCGGCTGGCCAATCTGAATATCCCGCGCCTGCGTTTCCGCAATCTTCAGGCTGGCCTTCAGTTTGTCCGTTTGGATCACCTCAGCCACTGAAGTTCCCACAGCCACGTGCTGCCCCACCTGCAGGGGTGTCGGCAGCGCTACCAGCACACCCGAGATACCCGCCTTCACCTGCAGCGAAGCCTCCTGCTTCTCGTAGAGATTCAGCAGCGCCTGCGCCTGGTCAATCTTGGTCTGCGACGAGGCCAGCTGTATCTGGATTGCCTTGGTGTTGACGTCAATCTGTTCCAGGCTCAACTGGTGCTGCGTCGTAAGCTGATCGGCGTCATTCTTGGACTTGTTGTACGTCAGCCCCGAGATGACGCCCAGCTCAAAGAGCTGCTTGTCGGTCTGCGCCTGCAACTGATCCTGGGTATACGTCGAATTCACCGCGGCTGCCGCAGTTTTCTTATCCATGAGAGCACTCTGCAGAGTCGCCTGCAGGTTCTTGTAGTCAGCCTGCGCGCCCTTCAACTGCAACTGGGCGTCCAACAGCTTCTGCTGCAGCTGCGGGTCGGCAAGATCCAGCAAAATCGTATCCGGCGTCACCTTGGTTCCCGGCAGCACCCGAATCTTGACCACCGTCGCATCGGTCTGCGCTGGAATCAGCTGAATGCTCTCTTCGCGCGGCACCAGCGTGCCCGGCCCGCGCACCTGGCGGTCAAATGAACCGCGTTTCACCGTATCGGTCCAGATCGTGGCTCGATCCACTGGCGTCAGAGCAGGTTTGAGCCGGGTAACAAAAAACGCTATCGCCGCCACAACTACCACCGCAACCGCGCCCCAGAGAATCTGTTGCCGCCGCTTCTTCTTCTTAATGTCTGGTCTTGAGATATCCATCGCGCTTGCTGAAGTTGCACGTCGATGGCCAATGCAGGCTGCTCATTCGCAACACCTTAGATCGGAGTGGAGAAGAGATGCTGTCCGCAGCCGGATTCAATTGTCCATTTCCGGACACCCGGCAATTCACGAGACTTGTCTTCCCCTCATTGGAGTTGTCATCCTGAGCGCAGCGAAGGACCTGCTTTTCAGCGATCTATGCCTGTGGACATTGGCCCCGGAATATGCCGTGAATATCAAAGGCACAATAAGAGATGGTTTTGTAACAGGGCCCGACTTAAGTCGGGCCGTAAATGGCTGAAAAAACAAGGGCTTTAGCCCCTGTGCGATGCTCGTTCCACCTAAATCCCTCTTTGTCAGCCCTCGAGGGAATACTTTCTTCCTCACGACCACTTACCCAAAACCAAAATCCTCCCTGCCCGCGACTTATATCGCAAAGCAGGGAGGATCGGGAGGGAGGGCTGTTTCTCTGTTACCGCTTGACGCTGACCGTCAGGTCCATGTCCACGGCGATGGGGTGATGGTCGAGTGTGGCAGGACGGAAGTGCGACTGCATTACTGCTGTAACGACCCGGGCATCCAATGCCGGATTCGCCGATTTCACTACGCGCACATTCTGTGCGTTGCCCTTCTCATCCACGTTCAACGAGAGAACGATCTTGGCGCTGCCGACGCCAGTGTCGCCCAAAGAGCCGGCGGGAATGCGGAAAGTGGAATCGATAATTGCAGGAACGGCAATACCGGTGCTGATGCGGTGATACTCCACTGGAGCCGGAGCGTCGGTCTTAGGCTGGCTGGCGACTGCCGATGCGGAGACCAACATCGGGGAAAGCAGAAGGCTTGCGATGAGATTAGGACGCATAATTTTTCTCCGTATGAATAGAAGTACCCGTCACAATTATGGGTATATTTCATCGATATTGTCAATATTCTAAATTTTCTCTATATCCATCAGTTACTTACAAATGGTTACGATGCTCCATGCAATTTTTCGTCTCACATGGTGAGGCTTCTGTCCCACAAAACGCGCCCCCTCCGCATCCGCCAAAACCGCGCGCGGAAAGTCCCCGGAACCAACAGCCCCTGGCTATTTCCATGAACCAATTCAAATTGTTATTGGGTTTTTATGCAGCAAAGATCCAAATCTCGTGCGAGACATGAGCCCATCTATGCAAACGGCAATCTTTCCACTTCAGACCATGAACGCTCCGGGACAAGCTCAACGAAACACTACCCCGGCTCCAAGGCTCCCGATCCCTGGTCCCTGTTCCCTGCCTTTACGGCTCGTCGCGGTAAATTCCAATCTGCGCCGTCCCGCCTTCGGCAATCTTCGCCCGGAACATCCCCGGCGAGTTGAAGCTCCACGCCATCTGACCATCCGGGGTCAGTGCAATAATGCCGCCATCGCCATGCAGTTCCGTCAACTGCTTCTGGATCACCTCGTCCGCCGCCGCCTGCAACCCCATGCCCTTGTACTGCACCAGCGCACAGATCGTCCGCGCCACCGTGAGCCGAATAAAGTATTCCCCCGTCCCTGTCCCGGAAACCGCGCACGACTGGTTTGAAGCATACGTACCCGCACCGATCACCGGCGTATCCCCCACCCGGTTCCATCGCTTGGCAGTCAGACCGCCCGTCGAAGTTCCCGCCGCCACATTCCCCTGGCGATCCAGCGCCACCACACCCACTGTTCCGTATTTGTGATTATCGCGAGTCTCGAAAAACGCCACCGGCTTCCCCGGCGCCGCAGGCACACCCGCAGGCCGCGCCGGAATCGGCTCACCCTGCTTCTTCAGGTCTTCCACCAGCTGCCCCCAGCGATGCTCCGTAAAGAAAAAGCTCGCCGGCTGCTGCTCCAGCCCCACATGCGCCGCAAAAGCATCCGCCCCAGCACCCGTCAAAAACACGTGAGGAGACTTCTCCATCACCGCCCGCGCCAGCGAGATCGGATGCCGCGTCTTCTGCACATCCGCCACCGCCCCAGCCATCATCGTCTTGCCATCCATAATCGCCGAGTCCATCTGGTTCGTCCCATCCGCCGCGAACACCGCACCCCGCCCCGCATTAAAGAGCGGATTATCCTCCAGCAGCCTGATCGCCGCCTCCACCGCATCTACCGAAGCACCTCCCTTGTCCAGCACCGCCGCCGCAGCATCCAGCGCCTCACGAATCCCCGCCCGATACGCCTTCTCCGCCTCCGGCGTCATCGAGGACCGCTCAATCACCCCCGCGCCCCCATGCAAAACCACAGCCCATTTGTGCTGCTGCGCTCCGCTCAGAGGACTCACCGCGAACCCAACCATAATCGCCAACAAAACCCGCAATCTCTTCATTGCTTGGACCCCTGTTCTCTGTTCCCTGATCCCTGTTCCCTGTACACCACGCCATCCTTCATCACGAACTTCACCCGTTTCGTCGCCGAAATATCCTCCAACGGATTCCCATCCACCGCAATCACATCCGCAAAATACCCTTTCTTCAACTCGCCAATCTTACCTTCCCAATCCAGCAGCCGAGCCCCATGAATCAGGTCCGCCTTCAAGACCTCCGCCGGACTCATCCCGTACTGCACCATCAGCTCCATCTCCCGCGCCTGCGTTCCATGCGGAAACGGCCCCACATCCGACCCTACTGCAAACGGAACCCCCGCCGCCATCTGCTTCTTGAACTCCGCCGCATGGTACGCCAAGATCGCATCGCCCCAACCCAGCCCGGCCGTATCCGAAGTCTTGGCAAAGTACTCCAGAATCGCAAACGTAGGCACCGCGTAGATCTGCTTTTCCTTCATGATGCGAATCGTTTCATCGCTCAATTGAAACGCATGGTCGATCGATACCACCCCAGCCTTCGCCGCATACAGCGCCCCAGGCTCGCCGCCGCAATGCACGCCCACCCGCGTTCCCTGCCGCTTCGCCTCGGTCACCGCCGCGGTCAGCTCGGCCTCTGTGTACTGGTAAGGCGTAGAGAACTTCCCGTCAACCAGGCGATCCGTGCCAGTCTCGTAAATCTTGATAAAGTCGGCGCCTTCCTTCAGTTGCCGCCGGATCGTCTCCACTAGTTCAGTCGCATTGTTCGCGTAGTCCGCATTCGAAGGAATGTGAGACGCAGGATTGAAATGAATCGCATCCTCATGCCCGCCCAGAATGCTGATCGCATTCCCACTCACCCGCATCCGCGGCCCCGGAATCAACCCTTTATCGATCGCATTCCGCACCGCAGAGTCGGCCGACCCCGCGCCCTCCGTGCCCATATCGCGCTCGGCTGTATAACCAGCCATCAGATCGTCCCGCGCCGCAATCTCCGCCAGAATCACCCGCTCCGGCACCGGCTCCTCCACCGTCTGCAAATCCTCCGCTCCCGGATGCAGAAACAGATGCGTATGGGCATCGATCAACCCCGGCATCAGCGTCAACCCACCCAGGTCAATCACCTCAGCACCCGCAGGCCTACTCACCGCAGCCCCCGCCTCGGCAATCACATGCCCCCGCACCAGCACCTCCCCCGGAGAAACCAGCCTCCCCGCCGCCACATCCAGCAGATGCGCCGCATGAAGCACAACAGCCTTTTCGGAAGCAACAGAAGGGGTTTGCGCTGCAAGCGCAACGCCGCCAAAGAACACGAGCAGAGCAGCAGGAACGAATCGACGAGTCCAAATCATGGACCCGATACTAGCACGAAGGCAATGCTGTTCTACTCTTCGATCCTTCGCCTTGGCCTTTGCTTTTCTTGCTGTCATTCCTATCTGCTTTTGTACTTGCCAGCGGCTATACCACGCGAACTCCACAAACAAATCAAAAGCCCACCGGGCGTGTTCTTCATATCGACCACATGTTTGCACGGATGCAACGTCTTAATACATACGAAGCAAAGACAAACGCCATGACAAGAATCGGATCAAATTTATCCCAGGTACTGCCACCGCCATTCATCTGTGAATAGAACGCGAGTAAAAGCGTGATCGCGAGACCTGCATAAACCCACTCAGTCAATCGAGGCGCATTGGGAATGAGAAGGCCCACGCCGCCGAGGATGTGGGTCGCACCAATCAGAGGAATGATATAGAGCGGGTATCCAAGCTGCTGATGGGCAACCCTCCATTCGCCGGGATCGTGAGTTAGATATAACCATCCGAAGTATACCCAGACGAAGGCGACAAGACCGGTTATTGCCATCGCGGCTATTTGAGTTGCTCGACGTGCCTGCGCGGGTTTATCGATTCTGTGTTCGGTTTTCATATTCAAAGCGATCCCTTCATGCGGTTTAAATGGAATGGCCTTCGCCCGTGTGGAACCGGACGATCAGCCGTCCGGTTCCGCCCGTTGCCCCCAAAACAAATGTTTGACCTCGATCTTTCTTGGCGTTCGCGCTGCAGTTCCAAGGAACCAGGTTGATTCAGCTTTGCCCCGGACTTACGCCTTGGCGGCGTTCTGTGCAGCCGCAAACACATCGCGTGCGGAGATCGTACCCGCGACGTGCTCCGTACCCGCGATTCCGAGGTCCATCCATCCCGCGTTAACGCTCTCAAACATTTCTTCGGCAGGCCCGGTGTGGCCCTTCGGGATGCCGAACTGCTGGAACGCTTCGGCCCACCCCGCACGCGGGATTGCAAAGGCTTGTACGTCGAGTTTCAGCACCTCACCCAATTGTCTGGCCACTTCATCCGCGCTTACCATCGAACCCAGCTCGATGACGCGATGCCCTGACCACGCCGGCCCTGTCAGAAGTGTTGCCGCCCCTGCGCCGATATCGTCTGACGCGACCATTGTCGATTTCCGGTTTGTAGGATTGTAGAAGACCGGTAATGTTCCGCCCTGGGCGGCCTGTAAGCCGAAAAGAAAGTTTTCGAAAAAGCCGCCCGCGCGTACAAACGCAACCGGAGATGGCAGGCTGCGAAAACCTTGCTCCAAAAGTGATAAGGCCGTGACATTCCCCACTCCGCTTGTTCTATGCGCGCCCATCGAGGAGAGCGCCACCACCCGCGGAGTCACTACTTTGGTCAGCGCCTCGACATAGTTCGCAATCACGCCCTTTGCTTCTCTGTAATCGGGTGAGGGTGCCCATACAGTCGGCAACATCACAAACGCGCCCTCAACACCTTTGAGCGCCGCCGCTATGGCTGCCGCATCGTTCCAGTCTCCATCCACCAACTCCACGCCCTGCTCTGCCCACTTGACCGCTTTCTCGCGGTTGCGCACAAGTGCTCGCACCTGTTTGCCTTGCTTCAGCAGATGGCGCGCGGTGGCGCCTCCAACGTTTCCAGTAATGCCCATGACTAAATACATGCTCGTTTTCTCCTTTTGCCTCGTATTTGGCCGCCAGCCCAAATGAGCGGCCTGACGATTAGAGACCCACATTAACCATTGGTTGCAAAATGATCAGTGGTTTTTATACCAATGGTTACAAATCAACATTTGGTCGCATAAAGCGTCAAAAGGGACTAAGCTACTGAAGTGACATCCACATCACCAAGTCGACGGGTAGAGCGCAAGGAGAGGTTGCGGGGCGAAATCCTTGCGGCTGCAGGTAAAATGTTCGCCGATCGCGGTTACGAAGCAGTGACGCTTCGTGAGATCGCTAAAGAAATCGGTTATACGCATGCCGTGATCTACCAGCATTTTCCGGATAAATCGCACATTCTTGCCGAGTTGAGCCGCGAGACGATCGGGCTGATGATTCAGAACTTCGACGCGATTGCCGCTAAATATCTCGCACCGAAAGAGCGTCTTTTTGCGACTTCACGCGGCTTGATTCAGTTCTGCACTGCCCATCCGCAGCAGTTTCGCAACGTCTTCTTCGGGCCGGAGAACCGCAACGGCATCCGCGCTGGACAATACATCAACGACATTGGCGCGCCTTTGTTCGAACGTTTCGTGCAGCTTTTTTTCGATGTTGCCAGGGATGAGGGATTGCCCAATAGGGATGACATCGTAGTCGCTCACACCTGGTGGTTTACGATCTTTGGCCTCGCTACACTCTTTGTTATCCAAGGGGTTGTGCCTGACCTGCCTGACCAGGCTCTCGTGGTCGAGCAAACGATCGCAACGCTTTGGGCGGGAGTTCAAACGGTACCGCGATTGCCAAAGAGCGCAATCCATAAACGATCCGGCCGATCCAGTGCCTCAAAGCAAAAACAGCTTATATCTACTTAGGAGTTGTTGAAGGTGTGTCCGTGGAATACCAGGACGCAATAGATTTCCAAGGCCGTAGCTCTTCTGGTGTCCGGGAGAGCGCTCATTTTACGCCAAATCGCCAAAGTACTCATCGAGCCCAGATAGGGAACGGTAAGTCGGCGTTTAGGAACTTACAACGCTCACCCCATCAACTCCCGAGCCCGCATAAACACCTTCAAAAACATCGCCTCAGTCAGCACGCCAGTATTCGTATTCTGGAGCGAAGGATGGTAAGTCGCCAGCAGATGCATTCCATTCGGCAGCCGGTACTCTGCCCCATGAGCGAATTCAAACCCCTTCCGCGCCGTGATCACCCCGGCTCGGATCAAATAACCTACAAAGGCATCAAACCCGATCTTGCCCAGGCACACCACCACCTTCACCCGTGTCAGCAGTTCCATCTCCTCATCCAGCCAATGCGCGCAGTTCCGCTGCTCCTCCGGCGTCGGCTTGTTTCCTGGCGGAGCACACCGCACCGAAGCGCTGATCCACATATCCTTGAGCTTCATCCCATCGTTGCGGCTTTCGGCATGGGGCTGCGACGCAAACCCCGCCTCATACAGAATCGGAAACATGAAGTTCCCCGACCCATCCCCTGTAAACGGCCGTCCGGTCCGGTTCGACCCATGCGCCCCTGGAGCCAGCCCAAACACCAGCACCCGCGCCTTCGGGTCGCCAAAGGAAGGCACCGGCTTCCCCCAGTAACTCCAGTCCCGCCACTGCCTGCGCTTGACGCGCGCAATCTCTTCGCCATAGGTCCGCAGCCGGGGACAAGCCTCGCAAGCCACGATCCGCGCATTCAATTCATCCAGCGTCTTCGCCTGGGTCATCACCCTATTGTAGAAACCCTGAGCGTCGAACCATAGTTTGCTCTCATCAGCTACCGGCCGCCCGATAAAGCATTCTTGTCAAAAACAGAAAGATTCCACTCATCGCGCCATTTGATCTCCACCTTGTCCCCGCGCACGCTCATCGGCAGCCAGATATAGCGCGAGTCCATCAGGTCGTTAGAATTCCACCGATCCGCCATAAAAATGAACGCACCCGGATGTCCGGCGACAGGAAGAACATAGGTGCTCTGCGAATTGAACGTGATCTCCGCGCCTGGCCCGACCGCAGGATTTCCCATCACCTTCCACGGACCCATCATTGAGGTCGCAACAGCGTATAAGGCCGCGCTCGGTCTCCAGTCCGCGCACTTCGAGTTGAGAAGAAAGTATTTGCCTCCAAAACGAAAAACGGCCGGCGCCTCGCGAAATTGATCAATGAAGACGCGCGTCGTAACGCCGTTGGGCTTGAGATAGTCCTCAGTCAGTTGATCGATGTGCATGGTGTGGTTCTGTTCCGAGGCATAGACCAGGTACGCCTTTCCGTCCTCGTCCTGAAATAGCGTCATATCGCGGACTTCGGCGCCATTCGGGCGCATGCTGCCCAGAAACTTGTATGGCCCGGTAGGGCGATCACTCACCGCTACACCGGCCCTCGCATAGCTGTAGTCCACCGAGTCCAGGTGCAGCCACATCACAAATTTGTGCGTCCGGCGGTTATACACCACCTTCGCGCGCTCCCTGTATTTGCCAAATGCCAGATCGCTCGACGGATCATTTGTCACCGGCGGCAGCACGATGCCTTCATTTTTCCAGTGGTAGAGATCCCGCGAGGAGTAGCAAGCCAACCCCGTCAGCGGAACATGCTGATCGACAGTCTTGCCCTCCATCCGTTCGCCAAACCAGTAGTAGACGCCCTGATAGTTCAACATGCTGGTCCAGTGCGCGTTGATCGGCTTTCCTTCCGTGTCCAGCGGAATGCTGCCGGTATGAAACGAGTTGGTCTCGCTGATCACCGATGGCAGCAAGCAGAAAGCCGTAATGCCTGTGATCAGCACCAGAATGAGCAGTTGATGATTGCCTGCCCAACGGCTCGTATGACGGTAGTCCACGAACCACGGCATGAAACGCATTTTCGACATGAAGCGCACTTTCCTTTCGCGTAAAAACTCAAAGCCAGTTTGCGAGCAAATTTGTCTGTGCGGAGGGAGCCAAAGAAGTCTATCGAATTGCAGCCGGATGTGGAAGTAACAACATCGGCGGGTGGCCCAGGTCATAAGTCAAGCGGTTGGGGTGCCCCACATCTCGTCTTCGCCGGGATCCCCAACGACAGGTCTTCATCGCCGAAGTGGTGTGATGTGGGTTCAAATTCACGCGCAGCACGAATACTAATCCGGCCTCGACGAGCGCATGGGCGCTTTACCACCGCGCCTCTACCGGTACGACTCTGCAATTTGCAAGTTAAGCCTGGCTTTTCCTCCGAATGGATCATCTCTCGAAAATCCGAAAAGATAAGTGGTATGTCTGCGTCCTCCACTGCTAGCATTCCGTGCATGTCCACCACATCAACAGAAGTGTTTCAGCACTATACCGACGCATGGAATCGCCATGATGCACCTGGCATCGTCGCCACATTCGCTGAGCGCGGCACCTACACCGACCCAACTACCCCAGGTCCGCTCACCGGAGCAGCGATATCAGCCTACGCACAATCCCTATGGGAAGCCTTCCCCGACTTGAGTTTCGAAACGATAAGTCTCATCCAGAATGATCAGGGATTGGTCTCAGCCGAGTGGCTCATGAAGGGCACCAACACGGGCTCCATGATGGGCCTGCCACCTACCGGCCGTCCGATCGCACTCGCCGGTGCGGATTTCGCCCGCATCGAAGGCGGCAAGATCCTCTCTCTGCAAGGATATTTCGATGCGGGCGCTGTACCGCGTGCCTTGGGACTCGACGTTATCGTGCAACCCTCGTCGATCGGCCCATTCGGATTTGGCACCAGCGTCCGGGCAAGCAATGGAAGCACCGCACTTCCCGGCGCGTTCAGTATCACCAACTTCTATGCGCGCAATCCACAGGAGGTAGCCCTCATCAAAGAAAGTGGCCACAAGATTGCCCTTGACATGCTATCCATGCCGGGGTTCATCAGCTTTGTGTCAGTTGTCGTGGGAGATTGCCTGATGACCATCACCGCGTGGGAAACCAAGGAGTCCATGGCACCTTTAATGAAGCAGGGAGAGCATCGTTCTATGGTCAGCCGCTACTTTACCTCGGAATTCGGGCAGGGCGGAATGACCGGAGTGTGGGTTCCAGGGCGGCTCAATGCGCGCCGTGTCCGTTGTGCAGGCTGCGACAAAATGACTCCTGTCGAAGCTCCCCCGCAGACATGCAGTTGCGGCGCCGTGCTCCCCGATCCACTTGCCTATTGGTAGAGCGGGATTCACGCAATCCGCTCATGCGGCATCGGTATCTCGCGAGTCTAGGGAAGGCGATCCGCCCAAGGCGTTCTCAACTGAAGAGAACAGGCATGCACTCATCGAACCTTCTTCTTGCTCAGGGCCAGGAATAGGTCCTTATTAACACTCTTCCATTTACCGACGCACCTGGGTACTGTGTTGAACCAAGTTCCAAGTCCTTGGTCTCTGGACCGCAAGCGTATGCTTGTCTGCGACCCCTTGTTAAGCATAGGAGACAGCACATGCAACGTCGCGCGTTCTTGAAGACCGCAGCCTGCCTGCCCGTGGCCAGTCTGGATACTTTCGCATTCGCTCAACTCAACACACCAGCCAAAGAAGTTCACGTCGTACCGGTTGGGCAGGACCGCTTCAGCGAGCAGCATCCGATCGGCTTCAGCACCATACTCTTTAAGACCGTGGCCGCCGAAACCGGCGGCAATCTCTTCATCATCGAACACAAGAACCTGGGCCACGGCGGGCCGCCTCTCCACCTCCATCCTCACCAGGAGGAGTGGTTCTACGTCATAGAAGGCGAGGTCCTCTTCCAGGTCGGCGACATCCGCCGGACTCTCCGGCCGGGCGAGTCGGTCCTTGCTCCCCGAGCCATGCCCCACACCTTTGTCGGCGCCGGTTCCACTCCTGCCCACATGCTCATTGCCTACACTCCCGCAGGGAAGATGGAAGACTTCTTCCGCGACACCGCCATCCCCAACGGGCCCAAAATGGATGCCGCACTCTTCGCGCGCTACGACATGGAATACGTCGGGCCGCCCCTCACCGCCTGAACCCACCGTCCCATTGAGTGCCCGGCCTTGGTTCTATCAACGCTGCATGTGCGGCCACGATATCGGACATGACAATCTGGCGACATCAGATCCTGGCGAGCCGACGTCTCAACTCAGAGCGCCGCGAGGCCAGACGCTCACTCCGAGATTCACAAACTCGGCCCTGATCAATGCGGTTTGGTCCCGACAAAACATGCTTCTCGATACGCAGTAACGCTCGCGATAAGCCGACTTATCGCTACTAACCCAGTCAAGAACGCATTGACGATTTGCGTCAGAGCCGAATCGCCTAATGGAGTCTGCAGCTACTGAGTGTTATTTGCCTGAGGTACCGGCAGACCGACGCGGGTTCTTAGCGTGCTGAAGCGCGGGTCATTGTGAAGGCTCTCCAGGCGGGAGTCGGTGCGCGCACATCGTTGAGCTCGATGCTGATGAAAAGGTTGTCTCCATGTTGCACCACTCGCCCCGAAAGCTCAGTGCTGACACCAAGGGTTTTACCAATCTGCTGGAACTCAGCGGTCTTGGCTTTGTAGTTTTGGGTGACACTATTGGGAATGACGCGAAATAGGGAGAGCTTGGCCAGGCGGTTATTGACGCTGCTGGCGATACCGTCGGAGATGTACCCATCTCGCGCAGATACATTCGGACGGGTCGTTGGTTTTTTCAAGGGTGCCGGGGGTCAGGTCAAGCTCAACGTCTTCGCCGTCTTCAGACTCGAAGTCTTTGTCGCCGAACTTGGGGCCGCAGGGCGGCGAATACTCGTATTTCGAAGGCTTGGGATGTTTCAGGCCTATTTCTTTGGTTCTGCGACGTACTGGCTTTATTGAACGGTTAAGGTGACTGTGCCGGTGGAGGTTAGGGCGCCGGATTTTCCTGTGACGGTGATGGTGTAGGCACCGGGGGTGGTGCCGGGGTTTGTGATTTTGGTGGAGTGGCCTCCGCAACTGGAGAGGGCGGTGGAGGCTGCGGCTGCCAGCAATGCCAGGAGTACGAAATTGCGGGCTGCGGCCATCAGGCCCTTGCGGTGGCGGGCTGGAATTCCCCAGAGGAGGATGCAGGCCAGGGTTGCGCTGCCTGAGGCGATCCACTTGAGATTGTTGCGGGTATTGGGCTGTGTGTTGCGCGAGATCACCTGTGCTGTTGTCGCGATGGTGAGCGTGGCGGTGGCAGCTGCGTTGCCGGTGATGGCTACGGAGCTGTTGGAGCCGAAGCTGAGGGTGGGCGGGTCTGTGGCGTTCATGGGCGATGAGGTGATGCTGGCCGCGAGATCGACGGTGCCGGTGAAGCCGGTGACCGGGGTGAGCGTGATCTGGACGGTGTTGCTGGCGCTGGCTCCGGGGGTGAGCGAGACGGAGGGCGCGGAGATGGTGAAGTTGGGCGGCGGAGCCGCGGATGCGGTGAGGGTGATGGTGGCCGATCCGGCGGGATAGTTTGTATCTCCGCTGTAGGTGGCGGTGAGTGTATCGTCGCCGGGGGGCAGGGTGTTGGCGGGGATGGTGATGGATGCCGATCCTGCGGAGAGGGCTGTTGCGGGCGATGTATAGCTGCCGCTGGTGAGGATGATGGTGCCGGTAGGAACGGCGGAATTGCCGGTGGCGGCGAGAGTGATGGTGATGGTGTCGGAGACTCCGGCATAGATGGTGCCGGAGGCTGCGGTGAGGGTGAGAGCAGGCGCGACCCTGACGACGACAGCGGGTGAAGTGGCGATGGTGAAGCTATCGTCTCCCGACCAGGATGCGGTGATGGTGTCTTTGCCGGCAGGCAGAGAACTGGTGGTGAAGTTGACGCTGGAGGTGCTGACAGAGCTGGAGCCGAGCGTGGTGCTGCCCATGAGGAAGGTGACTGTTCCGGTCGGAGCAGGATCGGTGGCGGGCAGGGTGAGGGTGAAGGTTTCTGCAGCACCGACAGTGATGGTCGCGGCGGATGAGGTGAGGACGAGCGTGGGCTTGGCTTTAGCGACGGTGACGGTAAGTGGGGCGGAGGTGACCGCCGAGAAGCTGCTGTTGCCGGCGAAAGTGGCGGTGATGGAGTCCGTTCCAGCTGGCAGGCCGGGAGCGGGTACGGTCAGCGTTGCGACTCCGCTCGCATTGAGAGCCTGACTGCCGAGGCTTGTGCTTCCGTTGCTAAAGGCGATGTTGGCGGCGGGTAGTTTTCCGGTGACCTTCATGGTGGCATTCAGCGTGATTGGTCTACCGAAGGTAACCGAGGGTGTCGTCGTAGTGAGAACGAGGGTGGGCATCGGCAAAGGGACGGTGATGCTGAGCGGAGATGAGGTGGCGCTGAGATTGTTCGAGTCGCCCGAATAGCTTGCCGTGATGGTGTAGGCGCCAGATGCAAGACCGTTAACGCTTAGGGTGGCAATCCCGCCGGTGAGAGTTGATCTTCCCAAGGATGCGGCACCATTGAAGAACATTACGTAGCCAATGGGCACTGTGCCGGTGGAGGTAAGTGTGGCAGTCAGGATAACGGGTTGGCCGAAGACGATGGGAGAGGAAGCCGACAGAGTAACGACAGGCGTAGCCTCGACAGCACTCACGTCCGCCGGGCCTGAAGTACTGCCGGTGTGGGTTGCGTCCCCGGCATAGGTTGCCACGACCTGATGAATGCCCGAGCCCGGCGGGGAGACCCCGACAAGTCCGGTAGTCGCAGAACTGCTGTTCTGATAACCGACAATGGATGTTGCGATCGGACCGCCGGTAACAATCTCCTGGATGCCGTCGCCATTGAAGTCGCCGGCGAGGAAGGCGGTCGGAAAAGTGGTGTCTGAAACGGCAACCGATCCGCCACCGTAGTCGATAAAAGCCGGTTCTCCTTGGCCAAACCCGAGTACATAAATGGCATCCGCCCAGAGGGTGATGATGCTCGGTGTTCCGTTTCCGGTGATATCCACGGCGGCAGAGGCGACCGGGTCCCCGCGGAGGAGGTCGCTACCAGGCTCGGGAATCGTAAACGTGCCGTCTCCGTTGTTGTACACCGAAAAAAACGCTGTTATTTCACCACCGGGGCAGCAACCGAAATAGGATATCGACGATGAAATATCGGTCTTTCCATCGCCATCCAGATCACTTGCGACGATGACCATAGATCCCGGGGGGGTGCCGGAGAGAGGATCTGATCCAAAGATGTAGGAGAGGTAATCGATGTTGGCGGGCAAAGTGACAAGGGAAGGAGTGAAATTACCCGCGCCATCTCCGAAAAAGAAGGAGACATTAAACGCAGAGTCCGCCCCCACATCTTCACCAACGATTTGCCAGGCAACAGCGATATCGGGAATTCCATCTGCATTGAAGTCGCCAATTGCTATTCCATTTTGAGAAGAGAAGACCAGCCCCACATCTGTGGTGACGATCTGATTGCTATAACCGACGGTGAAGGTTCCGTCACCGGCTCCGAGATAGACCGTGACCGAAGTGCCGTCGATCATGGCCAGATCGAGGTTGCCATCGCGGTTGAAGTCGGCAACGGAGATTCCTCCAGCGTCCAAACTGGATGGCGTGTTCGCAGGCGCGGCGGTGAAGTTACCGGCGCCGTCCCCGTAGAAGACATTGATTGCACCGTTTGCGAGTGTGACCACATCGAGTTTGCCGTCGGAGTTGAAGTCGCCGACAGCGACCCGGGAGGCTCCGCCGGGGATGGTGGCTCCGGTAGAGAAGCCGTAGTTTCCCAAACCGATTTGCAGGGTTATTGTGCCGTCGGTAAGTCTGGCGATGAGGTCTGGATTGCCATCGCCGTTGAAGTCGCCGACGGCGAGCGGGGTAGTGTTCTTGAGACTCGTCGAAGCCGGGACGTTGAGATAACCCACTCCCTGGACGGGATTGGAGAGAGTCACGGAGGCGATGGAGGTGTTGCCATTGGTGAGGTCTATGAAGTTCAGGGTTCCGGTCGGAGAGGTTAGTTTACCGTTGCCGGTGACGGTACCGGTGAGGGTCAAGTTGCCTGGATAGCCGTTTTCGACGAGGGTGGTGGAGGTTAGCTCCGCGGTGGGGGTACCTGCGGTGACGGTAAGGCTGCTCGCAGTTGAGGAGCTGGCTTGAGCGCCGGTGTTGCCCAGGAAAACTGCCGTGTAGCTGTGGGTTCCGACGGCGGGGCGGAAGCTGATTGCGGCAGTGCCGGAGGCGGTTAGTTGCGCGGCGCCGATCATGCCCGGTCCTGAGCAGGCTGATTGCAAGGTATAGCAGAAATTCACAGTGCCGTGAGTTACCAGGGCACCGCCGGTGGCGACATTCGCTGTAAGTGTGATCACGGCCGGCGAAATGACGGTGCTGACGGTCGAGCCCGCGGAGGTGAGAGCGAGGGTCGTGGCGGTGGCTGTTTGAGCGAAGGCTGGAACGGACGAACCTGTAGTGATCGGCAACACAAGGAGCAAGGCAAACAATGAATTGTTCAGGGGTTTAGCCCACACGGGTAGGGAAGGACGTTCAAACTCAGCTTCATGGGGATTCTCCGCCGCAATGAGCGTAGCTTAGAAACATGGAGTTGTAAGGAAATAATTTTATAGTTCCGAGAACTCGTAAAGCACACGGGAAGAATGAAGGAATTGTAGTATCTGGCTCTAACCCGCGTTAAGTCCTCATGAACGCGCTTCTCTTCATTTGGAATTACCCGCAATAGCTATTCTGGAATTTGTAGCTTTTCCAACCAGAATCAATGAGGCAATATTCGCGCAGATGCGAGGACATACTGGGCACCGGGTGCCCCAATCTCGTTTCTGAGAGGTGGGTCCAAATTCGTGCGCAGCACGAACCATCCTCCCATCCCCCATCTGTCGTAAAATGACTCCGCTGAAGAAAACCTTTTCCAAATACGCTCCAATCGCCTGAGAAACAGGCCACCATGAATGGAACCTCAGAGGACGAACACATGAAGCTCTCGCCGCGCACCCTCGCCGGATTGGCCCTCCTCGTCAGCACCGCCCCGGTCATCAGCACAGCCCAGGCGCCTGTCACCGTCAACGGCATGCCCTCCGTAACCATCACGCGCAAACCCACGCCCGGCGCCACCAAGCCCGAATTCACCTCCATGACCCTGCTCCCTGGCCGCGGACTTGAAGTGCAGCAGATCACCGCCTTCTTCCCCGGCAAAGGCGACGTGAACGTCCTCGCCTCCCCCAGCCTTGAAGAGTCTGCCAAAATGCTCAATGACCAGGACACCCCCAACGGCGACCTCGGCTACCGTCTCGGCGCGGCCTTCCTCTTCCCTTATCCCAACCGCATCCGCGGCAAGCTCTCCTCCGACGGCAAAACCCTTACCACCGAGTGGAAGGGCAAGACCATCACCCTGCCCGCCAACAACATCGGCAAAGAGAAGACCGCCGAGCGCCACGCCATGCACGGTCTCATCCTCAAGGCCAAGGTTGAAGATCTCAAGGTGAACCAGACCGCCGAGGGTGGCAGCGTCACCGGCGTCATCCATGGCGGCAACTTCGACGGCCACTGGCTCTCCAAAACCGACCTGGTCATCAAAGTCTCCCTCACCGCCGAGGGCGTCGACGCTTCCATCGTCGCCCACAACGTCGGCAATGAGCCCGAGCCCGTCGCCATCGCCTGGCATCCATACTTCAATCTCCCCAGCGGAGATCGCAAGCAGGCCCGCCTCCACGTCCCCGGCAGCGCCATGGCCGAGGTCGACAACTACGACAACGTCTTCCCCACCGGCAAAATCAAGCCCGTCGCCGGCACTCCCTATGACTTCCAGGCGCCCGAGGGCAAAGCGCTCGGCGGCCAGTTCCTCGACGACAACTTCAGCCATCTCGAAAGCAAGGGCGGCATCATCACCGTCACCATCACCGACCCCGCCGCCAAGTACGGAGTCAAAATCGAAGGTCTATCACCCAACGTCAAGACCATCCAGGTTTACGCGCCCCCGGCCCAGTCCTTCGTCGCCGTCGAGCACCAGTTCAACTTCGCCGACCCCTTCGGCAAGGAGTGGGGCAACATGGATACCCAGATGGTCACCCTCGCTCCCGGCAAAAGCACCCAATGGCACGTCCGCCTCAAGGTTTTTGTGCCCTGAAGCCACTGCCGCAAAGCCGGCTACGATTAACCTTCCAAATCGGACGTTTATCGTAGCCGGTCTGACCCGTTGTTGATCCGAAAGCTGATTTTTATTGTTGTTGGTCTGTATTTTTTACAATCCATCTGCGCACATTTTTGAATTTTGGTTGCACGCCGCGAGCCCTTTCCAAGCGGGTATATGCAACCCAAGAAGTCGTCGACGCGTTCTAACGGGTCAAATCGGAGGCCCGTATGCCCACCTGTCCACGCTTCAGATTGCCTATAACTCCCCTTCTCTTTGCTGCGATTTTCTTGAGTTTCGCCCCGGCCGCTCGCGCTATCGGCCCCAAAGGCGATCTTTACCTCGGCTACAGCCGCCTGGGATCGAACGCCTTCTACCCCAACACTGGCGGATTGAACGGCCTTGAAGGCGCGGCCCACCTCAAAGTCGGACGCTTCCTCGGTGTCGAGGGTGACATATCGCATTACGGCTATGGTGTCGATGCTGCGGTTCCTCATACCACCACGTATCTCTTTGGACCGCGATTCACCGTTGGCGCTGTTGGAGTTAAGGTCTTTGCCCACGCGCTCGTCGGCGGCGAACACTCTTCCAGCTCCGGCGGCGTCAACCTCGATGACGGCAGTTTCGCATACGCACTTGGCGGCGGTCTCGACGTGCCCATCGCCCCGTTTTTCGGCTGGCGCGTCAACGGCGATTACATCGACGCTCCCGCCCTGAGCACGCAAAATGAAACCAAGGGGCGCTTCTCTACCGGCCTTGTCTTCCGGTTCTGAAAGCTCGCTTCTCGCAGAACGGGACAGCGACTGGAGGGACTCTGTAAACGTCCAGAGCCACCGTGCCGTCTGTCTTGAAGATGACGGAATCAGCATTGAAAGCGCGAGTATTTCGCTGCCCCTGCTGCGGCGCGCGCACCCTGTCAAGCCCTGACGCAATGGAGCTCTGCCCGGTCTGCTGGTGGGAAGACGACGGCCAGGATTCAGACAACGCCTTCGACGTGCATGCCACCGTCAACGGCCAACTCAGCCTGCATGAGGCGCGGCTCAATTACCGCCAATTTGGCGCCGCTCATCCGCGTTTTACCAACTACGTACGACGCCCATCTCCAGAAGAAGAATAAAGATATCCAGCCTCTAAACGCCCGTTGGAGCCCTTTCCAGCCGCCGCTGGTTTGACCGCCCTCGCCAACCCTCTTACCATTACGTAGAACGCCCTTTTCCCGCAGCCATCGTTTCGCGGAAGGCACTCCGTTTCAGGACGGCTTTTCGCTCCAGCCTGATGCAGACGGAAATTGAGGCGCAAGCTTTCTGGAAGGCACAATTTTGAGTTCCGCAGAGACAATCGAAAACACTCCCAATTCTCCCGACGCTGAAACCTCTCTCCAAGCACAGGACGGCGAAGTCCACGATCACACCCATGAGGGGCATGATCACGAAGGCCACGACCACAGCCACGAAGGCCACCAGCACGGGCCGGTCCTGAACCCGGAATGCATACGCGAAGTAAAGATCGAAGCCACCGTCGAAGAAGTCGACAAAGCCTTCGCCCGCGTTCTGAAGGAATACAAGAAGCACGCCCGCATTCCCGGCTTCCGTGCCGGCAAGGTTCCTGAAAGCGTCGTAAAACGCCGTTTTGCCGAGCAGATCAAGAAAGATGTCGTCGAGGCGCTGCTCCCCGAGCGCTTCCAGGCCGCCATCAACGCCGCTGGCATCACCCCCGTTTCGCAGCCCCAGTTGACCAATCTCACTCTCGAGGAAGGCAAAGCGCTCGAAGGAGCGGCCGTATTTGAAGTGGTTCCGGCCTTCTCGCTCGATGGCTACAAAGACGTTACCGTTCCCAAGCCGGCAGTCGAGGTTACCGAAGAAGAGTTCCGGAATGAACTGAAGCAGTTGCGCGAATCCCGCGCCACCGTTGAGCCGGTTGAAGAAGACCGCCCACTTGTCGACGGCGATTGGGCCCAGATCAGCTATAGCGGCCAGGTTCTTGAGATTGTCGGAGCGCCCGAACTCGCCGGACAGGATTCTCTGGTCGAAATCGGCGGCAGCGAGACCCTACCTGCCTTCACCGAAGCCCTGCGCGGGGCCAAGGTCGGCCAGGAGCTCCAGGTTGAGGTTGTCTACCCCGCCGACTACACCGAGAACAATCTCGCCGGCAAGACCGTTGCCTACAAGGTTGAAGTCAAGGCAATCAAGAAGCGCAATCTGCCTGAGCTCAACGACGAGTTCGCCAAGGAACTGGGCGACTACGAAGATCTCGCCGCCCTTGAAACCCGCATTCGCGAGCATCTGCTGGCCACCAAGCAGCGCCAGTCCGAGCAGCAGACCCGCGAGGCGCTCTTCGCCGCTCTCAACGAGAAGTTCGCTTTCCCCGTGCCCGAATCTCTAGTGCAGCAGCAGGTGGACGCACGGCTCGATCGCGGCCTGCGCGCTCTCGCCCAGCAGGGCATGAATGCGGATATGATGCGCAAGCTGGATTTCACCCGCCTGCGCGCCGCCCAGCGCGACTCCGCGGTGAATGAGGTGAAAACCTCCCTGTTGCTCGACCGCATTGCCGACGCTGAAGAGCTTTCAGTGACCGACGAAGAGGTCGATCACGAGATCTATTTGGCGGCCCTGCAATCCCGCGAACCGGTGGAAACTCTCCGTGCCCGTTTGACGGAAGACGGCGGCCTCGCTAGAATCCGTGAACAATTGCGGCGTGAAAAGACGGCAAGTTTGCTCTATCAGCGGCTACCGGCAGCGTAACGATGCCGGTGGTTTCACCACCATCCGTAGTCGACGGGGTAATAACCGGACTGGTTACTAATGAAGTAGGTCCGAAAACGAAATGACCAAGGGGTCCAAACGGGCTCCCACGCAAAAGTGAGAGAATAGTTCAATGGCACTAGTCCCCATGGTGGTCGAGCAGACGAGCCGAGGCGAACGCGCCTACGACATCTATTCGCGTCTGCTCCGCGATAACATCATCTTTCTTGGAACTCCGATCGACGACCAGATTGCCAACCTCATCGTTGCGCAAATGCTCTTCCTCTCTGGTGAGGACCCGGAAAAAGACATTCAGCTCTACATCAACTCCCCAGGCGGCTCGATTACGGCCGGCCTCGCTATTTACGATACGATGCAGTTCATCAAGAACAACGTCGTTACCTACTGCATTGGGCAAGCGGCCAGCATGGGCGCGTTCCTGCTGCTTTCCGGCACCAAAGGCAAGCGGTTTGCTTTGCCTAACTCGCGTATCCTCATTCACCAGCCTTCGATGGGTGGATTGAGTGGGCAGGCCACGGACATTGATATTCATGCCCGCGAGATTCTGCGCATCCGCGAAATTACCAACACGCTGATGGCTAAGCACACGGGCCAAAGCCTCGACCGGATCGAACGCGATGTTGAGCGCGACTTCATCATGACCGCTCATCAAGCCAAGGAATATGGCATTATCGACGAAATCATCGACCGGCCCCGCACATAAGCACGGTTTTCCCTGGAGGTAGTAGTGGTGATGAAACGCACGGGACCCGAAGACACATTACGGTGCTCGTTCTGCCATAAATCGCAGGACGCAGTGGCCAAGCTCATCTCTTCACCGAGTGACTACCCCCGTGCGTACATCTGCGATGAGTGCGTAGGTGTCTGCAATTCGATCCTCGAAGACGACCGCGGGGAAGCTCATCCCACTACTTCTCCGGCGCATTTGCCCAAGCCGCAGGACGTGAAGACCTTCCTCGACGAGTACGTCATCGGCCAGGACCAGACCAAGAAGAAGCTGGCCGTCGCGGTCTACAACCACTACAAGCGCATCCAGATGAACCATGCGCGCAATAACGAGATCGAGCTCTCCAAATCCAACATTCTGCTCATCGGCCCGACCGGTTCCGGTAAAACTCTTCTCGCACAGACCCTGGCCAAGATGCTCGACGTGCCTTTCGCCATCGTCGATGCCACGACACTCACCGAAGCCGGCTATGTCGGCGAAGATGTAGAAAACATTATCCTGAAACTGCTACAAGCTGCTGACGGCGACGTAACCCGCGCTCAGACCGGCATCATCTATATCGACGAAATCGACAAGATTGGCCGTAAGGACGAAAATCCGTCGATCACCCGTGATGTCTCCGGCGAAGGCGTACAGCAGGCGCTGCTCAAGATTCTCGAGGGCACCGTGGCCAATGTTCCTCCGCAGGGTGGCCGCAAGCATCCTCACCAGGAATTTACGGCGATCGACACCACCAATATCCTCTTCATCTGCGGCGGCGCTTTCGTCGGCATCGAGAAGATCGTTGGCCGCCGCGTCGGTAAGAAGGCTCTCGGCTTCAAGGCTATCGGCGACAGCGACAACGAAGGCACAATTGCCATTCGTTCCCAGCGCGACACCGAACTGCTCCGCCAAACCGAACCCCAGGATCTGATCAAGTTCGGTCTCATTCCCGAGTTTGTCGGCCGCCTGCCTGTCATGGGCGTTCTTGACGAGCTCGACGAAGCTGCCCTGGTCGAGATTCTCACCAAACCGCGCAACGCCATCCTCAAGCAGTACCAGCGCCTCTTCGAGTACGAAAATGTGCATCTGCACTTCACAGCCGACGCAGCTTCTGCCGTGGCTCGCGAAGCCCTGCACCGCAAGGTCGGAGCACGCGGGCTGCGCATGATCCTCGAAGAGCTGATGCTGGACCTGATGTATCACCTGCCCAGCAACAAGCGCGTCCGCGATCTCGAAATTACTAAAGATATGGTCGAGCGCCGCGATCTGTCGCTGTCTCTGTTGGAAAAGGCTGGATAGCACAGGGTTTTTGTTAAGATTTAGCTAGCTGGAGAGGGAGGTTGCTTCATGCAAGTCACTATCTCTGAGCCACAGGAAGACTTCGTCAAGCAAGCGGTAAGCGAAGGCCGTTACGCCTCCGAAAGCGAAGTAGTGAACTTCGGCTTGCGCCTCGTTCAGGCACGCGACCAAAAGCTTGCCGAGCTACGCGCCATGATCGCCGCATCCCTCGCAGAGGGCGGCGCATTCACAGCAGAAGATCTAGATCGCGACATGGAAGAGCAGGACGCCGAACTGGCCGCACTCGGATACCCTGAGTGATTCATGTTATTTATCTCGCAACCGCCCGCCGTAGCCTCAGGCAGTTGCGCCTTTATTTAACCCATGCCAGCGGGAGTGCTGACGTCTCCCGCAAGTTCATTCTCCGCATACGCGCGAGCTGCGACCATCTCGCTTCCCTACCCTTTGCAATGGGCAAGGAGCGACCGGAACTGGCTCCCAACCTCCGCAGCGTCGCGTTTGAAAACTATGTGATTTTTTCAATACAACGACGATCGCTTCGAAGTCGTGAACATCCTCGAAGGCCATCGCGACATTCCCGAGTATTTCTCCGAAACCGAAACGGATTAGCCTCTCTTTCCACAAATCGCCAAAGCCGCCAAGGATTACAATCGTATGAAGCCCTGACAGCATCGGGTCGCATCCGATTTCCTTTCGCAGCATCAGTAGATTAAGAGGATTCAATGACCACAGGAATCGCACGGGAAAAAAACGAGCCCCGCAAACTGCCCATGATGCCCATCCGGGACATGGTGATTTTCCCGTACATGGTGACGCCCTTTGTCGTAGGCCGCGAATCCAGCGTCCGTTCGCTTGAAGAGGCCCTCACTGGCGACCGCAAGATTTTCCTCGCCACCCAGCACGACGCCAGCGTGGACGAGCCCAAAGCCAAGGAAATCTATCAGGTTGGCACCATCTGCAACATCGTCCAGTCGGTCAAAATGCCCGACGGCAACATTAAGGTTCTCGTCGAAGGCGTCGAGCGCGCTAAATCCACCGAGGTCACCGATGTCGACGGCTTTTTCGTCGCCACGGTGCGCAAAGGCAAGAACAATTTCGAGATGACGCCCGCTACTGAAGCCCTGATGCAGCGCGTCACCAATCTCTTTGAGAGCTACGTCAAGCTGCAACAGTCGCTCAACTACGAAACCATGATCGCCAGCGTAAAGATGGACGAGGCCGGCAAGCTCTCCGACGTCATCGCCGCCAATCTGCAATTGGGTATTGAAGAAAAGCAGGAATTGCTCGGCATCTTCGACCCTGCTGCGCGCCTGGCCCGTGTTGCCGACGTACTCGATGTCGAAATCGAAAAACTGGACCTCGATCGCAATGTACAGTCCCGTGTAAAACGCCAGATGGAGCGGGCCCAGAAAGAGTACTACCTCAACGAAAAGATCAAGGCCATCCAGAAGGAGCTCGGCCGCGGCGAGAAGAGCGAGTTCGACGAACTGCGCAAGAAGATCGAGACCTCCGGCATGACCAAAGAAGTCATGGAAAAGGCTACGCAGGAGCTGGCCAAGCTGGAGGCCATGCCACCCATGTCCGCCGAATCCACCGTCAGCCGCAATTATCTCGACTGGCTGTTGGCCGTGCCGTGGAAGAAGCGATCCAAGGAAACCCGAAGCGTCGACCGCGCCGAAACCGTCCTGAACGAAGATCACTACGGATTGGAAAAAATTAAGGAACGTATTCTCGAATTCCTCGCCGTACGCCAACTCGTCAAGAATCCCAAGGGCTCTATCCTCTGCTTCGCCGGACCTCCGGGCGTCGGAAAAACTTCTCTCGGCATGTCGATCGCCAAAGCCACGGGACGCAAGTTCGTCAGGCTTTCCCTGGGCGGCGTGCGCGACGAAGCTGAAATTCGCGGCCATCGCCGGACCTACATCGGCGCTTTGCCTGGCCAGATCATCCAATCGATGAAGAAGGCCGGCACCCGCAATCCCGTCTTCCTTCTCGATGAAGTCGACAAGATGGCCAACGACTTCCGTGGCGACCCGGCCTCGGCCCTGCTCGAAGTTCTGGATCCTGAACAAAACACCACCTTCCAGGATCATTATCTCGACGTCGATTACGACCTGTCTGAGGTTCTCTTCGTCGCTACCGCCAACGTGCTCCACACCATTCCTGCGCCTCTCCAGGACCGCATGGAAATCCTGCGCCTGCATGGCTACACCGAGGCGGAAAAGCTGGAAATCGCCCGCAATTACCTGCTCAAAAAGCAGCGTGAAGCTACCGGCCTCACTGAAGCCAACATCAGCTTCAATGACGATGCCATCGTCTCCGTCATCCGCGACTACACCCGCGAAGCCGGTGTCCGCAACCTGGAGCGCGAGATCGGCAACGTCTGCCGCAAGGTCGCTCGGCGCGTCGTCAAGCACGGCCTCAAGCATCGTGAAGACATCACCGCCGCCAACATCTCCGAGTTTCTCGGCGTAGCCCGCTTCCGCGACTCTGAAGTGCACGACAGCCCTGAAGTCGGCCTCGTCACCGGCCTTGCCTGGACGGAAGTCGGCGGCAGTATCCTCACCACTGAAGTTCAAATCCTGGACGGCAAAGGCAAGCTAACCATCACCGGCCAGCTGGGCGACGTGATGCAAGAGTCAGCCCAGGCAGCTCTCAGCTACATCCGCGGCCGCGCCAATGCTCTCGGCCTGCAGCGCGACTTCTATCGCAATCTCGACATTCACCTGCACGTTCCTGAAGGCGCCATCCCCAAGGACGGCCCGTCCGCGGGCATCACCATGGCGACTGCTCTCGCGAGCGCACTGTCCAAGATTCCCGTGCGCCGCGACATCGCCATGACCGGAGAAATCACTCTTCGCGGCAAGGTGCTGCCCATCGGCGGTCTGAAAGAAAAGCTCCTGGCAGCCCAGCGCGCAGGTGTCTTTGAAGTTATTCTGCCTAAGGCCAACGAGAAAGACGTGCCCGACCTGCCTGAAGCTCTCAAGTCGGCCATGAAGCTCCACTTTGTTGACCAGATGGACGAGGTACTCAAGATCGCCCTGCAATCGCCGCTCAAGGCACTGGATGAATCGGCCGAGGCGATAGCTCCGATTCCGCCCTCTGAGCTATCCCAACCCCAGCCCTCACGCCAGTAACTCAACTTGGCAGACACAAAGGCAGGCTCACCGATCCGGTTGAGCCTGCTTCATCTTTCACCAGAATTTTTCGACTATCTCCTGGCTCGCCGCTCAGTAACAAATCGCAATATAAGAATTCCAATACTGTTGCGTATCCTCAATCTGCTGAATCCCAAGATCCGGCCGCTGCTGTTGGTCTCGTCGAATCCCCAGCACGTCCCGGTCATAATGTCGCGCCAGCGCGTTATTGGTCGTCAGATCCCATGCTGCATCTACCGGAACTCCGCCCAGCGTTCCGCGATACACAAAGTCAGGCCCACCCGCCGAATTCAACCCCCGCGCCGTGATCCGCGGGTCGCTTCTCCGGGTCACCGGCCGCGTAATCTTCAGCTCCGCCGGAAGCCAGCAGCGTGCCTGCGCCCGCTTCGCCAGATCGTACATTCGGTCATGAAACCCGCTTCCCACCACCGCAGCAGTCCTCACGCCCGCCCGTTCAGGCAACTGCTTGCCCAGTTCCTTCATCGACTTTGGATTCCAACATTTCTCCGCCAGGTCCAGCAGCCTGAGCGTAATCTCACAGACCTCCTTACCGATCGGCCCATCCTGGTACAGGATCGCCAGCGAGCAATAGTTTCCCTTGCTCAACAGAAGTTCATCGTAGTTTTCAGGCATAGCATCTCCTTCGGCCCACCAGAGATAGTGCGCCCACCCGGCTTCCTGTGACCAGCCAGCGTCATCTTTTACGGTCTTTCCCTTTCCCTGTATCCGCATTCCGGACCCACATCCAGCATCTGTCTTAGAATGAAACCGATGCTCGACCGCCGCGCCTGGATCATCTCCTCTCTCATCGTCCTTCTCGCAGCCGGCGGGTATGTCATCTGGATCACCCGTCCCCGCGCCCGATACGAGGCCAGATCGCTGACGGCTGCCGGGCAGCCTGCCAAGCAGGCATCGAACATCGTCACCAAGAGCCTCCACGTTGAAGGTTGCGTGAAAGAGTTCATCGTCAAGCCCGGCGAACTCGTCGAACCCCGCGTCATTCCCGGTACTCCTCCCGACCAGCAGCGGGCTATCTACGGCAAAGAAACCAGACGCGATCAATCCGATGGATCGGCAATCCTCACCTGGGACCGCGATCCTTACTCCCTGACCAGCGGGTATTTTGGCCCTGAAAGGCCCGAAAACTTCGTCCGGATCTCGCTAAATCAGGGCCATGTTCTCGAAACACTTGACGGCGTCGAACTCGGCATCGACTCCTTCGGCGCCATCTTCCGCCAGATGCGGCGCGATCGCAAAATCGAGGTCCACGAGAGCATCGAGCACAAGGACAACAGCTGGACCATCCGCGTCTCAATGTACTCCGACTGCGGACGCAAATTCCGTAGCGAATACTCCAGAACCATCCCCGGCAGCCCGGAGATCGACCGTATGATCTCTCCGCGGCCAGCCGCCCCCGGCACGCAACCTGCCAGCGCTCCCGCTCCATGGCGGTCAGACGTTTTCATGAACAAGGTCGTCTACCAATACACTCTGACCCCTTCCAACGGACACGATGAAACTCTTGCAGGCGACCCCTCCGAACACGAATAAACCGTACAATCAACCCAATGCTCTACTGGTACCGGCGCGTCTTCCTGCTCGCCATTCCTCTCATCCTTTCCAACCTGACCCAGCCGCTGCTCTCCACAGTGGACACGATCCTTTCCGGCCATCTTCCCGGCCCGGCGGCGCTTGGCGGAGTCGCCCTCGGCGGCATCTTCTTCAACGCCATCTTCTGGACCTTCGGCTTTCTTCGCATGGCCACCACCGGTCTGGTGGCTCAATCGCATGGTGCCGGCGATCACGATGAGATTCAGAATCACTTCGGCCGCGCGCTGCTGACTGCCGCGCTCATCGGAGCGCTCATTCTTCTGGTGCAGAAGCCCCTGATCTCCATCGCGCTCAACCTGCTCGGAGCCACGCCGGAAGTCCGCCACAACGCCATCATCTATTGCAGCATCCGTATCTGGTCGGCGCCCGCCTCGCTGGCCAACTACACCATCCTCGGCTACCTGCTAGGCCGCCAGCGTGCCCGCAGTGCACTTGTTCTACAAGTAGCTATCAACCTGGTCAACGTCGCGGTCGCACTTTACCTGGTCCTCGGCCGAGGCTGGGGCGTAGCCGGCATCGCCACCGCAACGCTCTCCGCCGAATGGGCCGGCTGCCTGCTCGGCCTGGCGATGCTGGCGGCCATGGGCGTTCGCCTTGAGCGCTGGAGCGAACTAGCTCACGGCCCCAGCCTGCGCCACCTCTTTGCGCTCAACCGCGACATCCTGCTGCGCACCCTCAGCCTGGTCGCGGCCTACGCTTGGTTCGCCCGCAGCGGAGCTCGCGCCGGTGACGCCATTCTCGCCGCCAATGCCGTCCTGCTCAACTTCCACTGGATTGCCTCCTACGGTCTCGACGGATTCGCCAATGCCACCGAAACGCTGGTCGGCGAAGCCATCGGCGCCAATCGCCGCGAGGACTACCGCTCCGTCCTGCGCGCCAGCGCCGTCTCAGCCTTCGCCGTAGCCGCACTCATTTCCATCGCCTACCTGCTCTTCGGCCGGCAGATCATCGCGATCTTCACCAATCAGCCACCAATCCGGGAGCTCGCCGCGCAGTTTCTTCCCTGGGTCGCCCTCATCCCAATCGTCTCCGTCTGGAGTTTCCTCTTCGACGGCGTCTTCATCGGCGCTACCCGCGCTCCGGAGTTGCGCAACAGCATGCTCATCTCCTTCGCCGGTTTCCTGCTGCTCGACCTGATTCTGGGCCGCTATTTTGGCAATCATGGCCTGTGGGCCGCCATGCTCGGCTTCATGCTGCTCCGCGCTACCACCCTCGCGATGCGATTACCCGCCCTTGAAAGAATGTCATTCCCTCTCTCTGAGCCTCTCGTCACAACATCTCCTGTATCCTGAAATGGGTGACTGGATGCATCTCCGGCTCCCGGAGACTTTCGCCCTTCATGCGCTATCAGACACAATTCCTCCTCTCCGCCATGGCCGCCGAGCATTTTCCTGCCTCGACAACGCCGGAGATCGCTTTCCTCGGCCGCTCCAACGTCGGCAAATCGAGCCTGCTCAACGCCCTCGTCGGGGAGAAGGCCGCCAAGGTTTCTTCGACCCCAGGACGCACCCGCGCCATCAACTTCTTCGCGCTCGGTGAGGAGGGTAAAGAGGGCCGTCACAAGCTGGTCTTCGCCGACCTGCCTGGCTATGGGTACGCTAAGATCTCCAAATCCATCTCAGAAACCTGGCCTGACTTCATCGACCCCTACCTGGCTGAAAGGGAACAGCTCCGCCTCTGCATCTGCCTGGTCGATTCCAACATCCCCGCGCAACAGAGTGACCGGCAGCTCATCGACTGGCTCCGCCATCAGGACCGCGCCTTCGCCGTCGTCGGCACCAAGGTCGACAAGCAAAGCGGCAACCAGCGCACCAAGAATCTGGCCTCGCTCAAACGTGATCTCGGCATCGACGATCTGCTTTTCCTCTCGTCGAAGACCGGCTATGGACTGAAGGACTTATGGGCCAGAATTGAAGACGCGGCGGAATAACCTGCTTTAAGCATCGATCGAAACCACCGGAGCCGCCGCAACCTCCCGCACTTCCCGGGCTAGCATCTGCTTCACGGCATTGCGAAAACGCACCATCTCATCCGAACTCATCGCCACACCATGCACCCGCTGCGCCTCACGGCCTAGATAGCGCGGAGCCAGTTGTAGCCACCGTTGCTTCGGCGCGTCGTTTGCAAAAAAAACAGCACGAGCGCAGCCGTCGAGCAGCGGCATCCAAACAGAGAAGTCCCGATCAACAGACCATCGTACATACACATCAACGCCAACATTTCCATCCGTGCTGACGATCGGTAAAGCTCCCTGGCGGACAAACTCCTTCACCTTCGTATCCACTCCGGCATTCGCAAACAGCAGGTCCGGCAGGACGCCCCGATCGAGCATTTGCTCCACTAGTATGTGTGGAGCTACTCCAACACAAACTGAGACAGTCTGCCGCTTGCGAATTTCGTTCTTCAGGATGCGCAAAGCCTCTTCCAGCGAGGTCACTAAAAAATCGACAACGCCATCGCGCATCGCCTGTCGCTGGACGGAGAAGTCAGCCGAAGCAGCCAGCGAAGCAGCGCCGGCGATATTCGCCGCTCGCAGCTGAAAGAAAGCTTCAGCCATCTCTCCCGCATAAACCAGCCTTCCGCCAAGCCCACTCTGCGAATCAAAAGCGCCATGAGCGGCAAGATCGAGGTAGCGATGGTATACAAGCTCGGCGTTGGAAATAATCCGCGGCTCCATGTTGTTCAGTCCATGTTGTTCAGAGTATGACGTCTGGAGTGTAAACAGGAAAGAAGTGAGACTACCAGGTGGAATAAGGCTGGCCATCGCTTCCCGGTTCCTGGGAGCCGGAATGAACATCGTCGATGCCTGGGTCTGTCTGATCGATCGAATGCAGCGCATCGCTCTGCTCCGTCACCCAGCTCTCCGCCGTCCGCGTCATCGGATCCACAGGGATCACCTTCAGATAACCCGCTTCCACGAGATCCTGCAGCGACTGCGGGGCCTTCTGTTTATCCATGGTGTACGAATCGATGGCATTGCGGATCACGTGCAGGTCTTCCTTCAGCACCGACTCCTTGGCCGCTTTGATCGCGCCGATATAACTGGGCACGGCAATGGCCATCAGCACCCCGATGATGAGCATGACCACCATCAGTTCGATCAGGGTAAATCCGGACTCGGTCGATCTTTTCCTGCAAATCACATCAGCCTCATTCGTTGTTTAACCGGTCCGAATACCCTACCAGTCTGAATACTTGGTTCCGTCCAGCGCTGTCCCTGTCGATTTCGAGTAGACATCGAAAACGCTCTGCCCGCCGTAGGAGTCGCTCTTCGGATCGTCCTGCATCGAGTGCAAACCCCACTCTGCCTTGCCCGTCATCGGGTCCACTGGAATCCGGCGCAGGAATCTGACCTTCTTGCCCTGCACATCTACGCCCTTAACTAACTCTTCCAGATCGGGCGGATAGTTCTGGCTATCAACCTTGGTCTGAAAGGCGCCCTTGTCGGCAGCATCTTTGTAGTGGTCGATGGCGTCGCGCATCTGCCAAAGATCGTAGCGCAGCTCGCGTTCCTTATCCCGCTGCACTTTGAATCGCGCGATCGGCACTGCTGCTGAAGCCAGAATACCCAGAATCGCCACCGTCACGATCAGCTCCACCAGCGTCAAACCGGCCTCGCCGTTACGGGCTGCTCTTAAGTTGCGAAAGTGCGGTCGATGAACCATTCCGAAAGTTCACCTCTCTTAGTGAACGACGATGTGGGCGTTCTGAGCGCTCGCCGGAACCGGGTGTTGAGCGGAATCCAGTGCGCCAGGCCTGGTAATGATCACGTCGCTCTCCCCCGCCTGTTTGGCTTGGAAAGTAAGCGTGCACACTGCTCCTGACCCGGTTACTCCAGCCGTGCCCGGCGGCCTCGAAGCCGCAATGGTAATCATGCCCGGCCCATCATCCCGGTGAACCAGTGCTACCGCCTGCCCATCCCGCGCCAGCAGGTCGCCGCTGTCAACGTTGACCAGCGAAAGTTTGTTGGCGTCATATTGAATCTGCAGCGGCACGGAAGAAATATCCTTGCCTCCGTTCAGGTTCACCGCCACCGAAAAGTTTGCCCCCACCGTCGGACTTGTCGGGGGAGCCATCAACATGAAGTTGACGGGCGTCGCCGCCGGTGCAGCGGGTGTTGCCGTTGCCGGAGTGGGCGCATTGGCCGATGGAATATCCGATGCATTCTGCTCCCGGAGCTGGGCCATCGCCGAAGACACCGCGCCGGCCGCCGTCTGGCCTTTCAGCGGACCGAACCCCGGAGACACTGGCCTATTTTGCGCACCTTGCGGAGCCGCTTGTCCCGATCCCGAAGCGGGTACCGCATTCGGCTTTGGCGTATTCAACGATGCACGGCGCAAATCGATCGCCTGCCCAGCGCCGGTGTCGATGCGGCGCAGGTTTAGCGGCGTCAGATCCTGTCCGCGCACGATATGCGGAACCAGCACGAAGACAACTTCATCATCGATGACCTCATGCGATTTGGAACCGAAGACATAGCGCAGCAGCGGAAGCTCACCCAGCCCGGGAATGCCGCTCATGCTGATGATGTCCTGTTTGTTCAAGATACCGCTCAAAACGCTGGCTTCGCCTTCGCGCAGCCGAATGGTCTGCTCTGACGTTTTTTGCGCGATAATCGGCTCGGTCACGCCACTGATCGTCGAACTGCCGCTGACCGAGCTGTCCTCGATGTTTAGCTTCATCGTCACATCGTGGTCGAAGTGGACTGTCGGCGTCATCTCGATCTTCACACCCACGTCCTGGAACTGGAACTGCGTATTCACCAGCGAGCTGGTGATGGCGGTCGCCGCGCCCGTCTGGTATGAACCCGTCGCGATCGGAATCTTCGATCCGATCTTCAATGTCGCCTTCTGCCCATCCGTTGCCCGAATACGCGGATTCTGCAGAATCTTCGTATCTGAATCCGTCATCAGCAGGTTCGCTGTCGCCGCGCTTACGGTGATGGCAAAGTTGTTGGCATTGAGGTTGGCCAGGTTGTTCAGCGTCAACTGGCCCGTGGAATTGCTGGTCGTGCCGTCGGTGTTGGTCGTCGTTGTAGTTGTAGTCGACTGCGGCGGCTGCAGCGCGAATCCGATGCTGCCCGGCCAGCTCAAGCCGATGTTGCGCAGCTTGTCCTTGTCCACTTCCATGATGGCCACATCGACCACCACCTCTGGCCGCGCCTTGTCCAGATCGTTGATGATCTTCTGGGCCAAAGTCAGTTCGTCGGAACTGGCGCGCATGACGATCGCGTTCTGGCTGGGCACGCCGTAGACCTTGGTGTTGGGCAGCACATTGCGAATAGCCGTCTGCACATCGTTGAGGTCGTTCTGCTGCCAGGCATTCGACAGGTAAAACGTCTGTACCGCCTGATCGTCCAGTTCGGTTCTCTTGGCGCGCGTATTGGCCGCCACAAAAATCGTATTTTCCGTGACCGGCCGCCAGAAAGTCGTCGAAAGCGTGCCTACGATGCGCAGGGCGTCCATCAGCGAAACATTGTTCAGGTCGACCTGGATCCGCTTCCCGTTGTAATCCGGATCAAAGAGCACATTGATCCCCGCAGCCTTGCCGATCGCCTGGTAAACGTTCTTTGAATCCTCCGAATAATGTAGCGTCAGGGGGTCGTTCGAAACCGGCTTCAACTCCACCGGCGAACCCGCGCCTTCCATCGCCTCCGCGGAAGCGTCGCTCACGCTGGTCTCGCTATGCACCGGCGCAGGCGACATATGGGCGCGAATGTGACTGATCTCCTGGATCGCCGCCTCATTGCCGGGATCGATCTCAGCCGCCCGCATAAATTGCGCCAGCGCCCCGTTTTCGTCACCCGCCGCCGCGATCTTGCGCCCGTTGCTCACATGAGCCGAAGAGGCCGTTTGGCGCACGCGAAGATATGCCGTCCTCATCCGCAGGTCATTGGGAGCCTTGGCATAAGCCTTCTTGAAGGCCTCGAAAGCGGCATCGAAGTCCTCCCGCGCCTCAGCCGAGACACCGCGGGCATACAGCTTCTTGGCGGAGTCATCCCCGCGAGCGTATGCGGGAGAAGAAACAGAACCAGAAACAAGGGCCACGCCGAGCAGGACGGCAATTGTCTTGTTAAAGACTGTGGACGGAATAGCTACGCGATTCATCAAACTCCCATGCTTCGGTTTCGTACCGGACATTCCAGGAGCGACCCGGTCCACCGGCTGGAACGCACTGTCCACTCCCAACGCCTTGATCCGGCCTCGGGAACGATTCAGGTTGTTGAAAACCCTGCTCCAGCGCTGCCCCATTCTAGCAAAACCCCATTCCAAGCCGCCCGTAACCTGCCCCGGTGCTAGCATTAAGATTCGAGGAACTTTCACCATGCCGCGCCAGAGCAGTCATACCATCGTCCCCACTGAAACGCCAAAGGCCAAGGCGGCCAAGCCGCGCGACCCCGTCGCCAGCGGCCAGCGGGATGCGGCCTTCAATCGCAGCGCTAGCTTCAACTACTTTCTGGTAGAGAAAGTGGAGGCCGGTGTAGCCCTGCGTGGCACTGAGGTCAAGTCCATCCGCGAAGGGCAAGCCAACCTCAAGGACGCATACGGCCTCATCAAGGACGACGAGGCTTTTCTGCTCAACGTGCATATCGGTCCCTACTCTCACGGAAATAGCCAGAATCATGACGCATTGCGGACGCGCAAACTGCTGCTGCACAAGGAAGAGGTCCGCAAGCTACACGTCAAGACGCAGATCAAGGGACATACGCTCATCCCCGTCCGCCTCTATTTCCGTAATGGCCGTGTCAAATGCGAACTGGCCGTAGCCAAAGGCAAGCAAGAATGGGACAAGCGCGAAACCGAAAAGCGCCGTGAGGCCGATCGCGAGTCCCGCGCCGCCATCAATGAGAGCAAGCACAAGATGGGCCGTTAGGCACTCTGGCTGTTTAACTCCGCTTTTATCGGAACGCCCGCCCAGCTGCCCCGAATCGGCAATGAAATAATAGGCGCATGAAGACCCAACTGATTTTCTCCGGTCTCGCCGGAATCGCGACTGAAGTATTGACCGTTCTGGCTGCCGACACACAGGCCGCAAAGGGCCCCGACGCCAAGCCCCAGCCCGTGCTTCTCACCACCGACCCGGCTGTCAACGCCGCCGCTGCCGCTGTGCTCGCCTCCGGTGAATTCAAAGGCGGAGCCAATGAGACCTTGCTCCTTCACGCCCCCGCCGGTCTAACCGCCAAGCGACTCCTACTCGTCGGCGTAGGCAAGGCCGCCAAAGCCAACGCACACTCGGTCCGCAACGCCGCCGGAACCGCCATCCGCTCCGTGAAGCCGCGCGGCATCCGCGAAGTCGTCTTTGCCCTTCCCGAGTCAGCCGAGCTGCCGCCCGGCCCATGCTCCCGCGCCGCCATCGAAGGCGCCTTGCTCGCCGACTACGACCCGGACACCTACCGCTCCGATCGCAAAGACCAGTCCGTCTACGACTTCACACTGGTCGGCATCGCCGGCGACAACGCCGCAGCCATCGAGCTCGGCTATTCCGAAGGCGTCATCGTCGCCGAAAGCCAGAACTTCGCCCGCGAGCTGGTCAACGAGCCGGGCAACAAGCTCACCCCCACCATTCTCGGCCAGCGCGCCGCCGCCATGGCCGCCGCCAACGGTCTGAAGTCGGAGGTCTACTCGACCGAAAAGCTCCACGAACTCAAGATGGGCGCCTTCTGGAGCGTCTCCCAGGGCTCCGAAGAGCCGCCCGCGCTCATCGTCCTCACCTACGAGCCCGAGGGCTACGACGCCGCTACCTACTCGGGCCCGGTCATGGGACTGGTCGGCAAAGGCATCACCTTCGACACCGGCGGCATCTCCATCAAGCCCGCCGACAAGATGGAGCTGATGAAATACGACATGGCCGGTTCAGCCGCCATGCTCGGCGCCATGGCCGCCATCGCCCGCATCAAGCCCAAAGTCAAAGTAATCAGCGTCGTCTGTTCCGCTGAAAACATGCCTGACGGCAAGGCTCAAAAGCCGGGCGACGTCCAAACCGCCATGCCTTTCAAGGACGGCGAGCCCGGCAAGACCATCGAGATCATCAATACCGACGCCGAAGGCCGCCTCGTCCTGGCTGATGGACTCACCTACGCCCGCCAACTCGGCTGCACCCATCTGATCGACGCCGCCACTCTTACCGGAGCCTGCGTCGTCGCCCTCGGCCCCGTTAACGCCGGCGGCTTCTCAAACGACGACGAGACCTTCGAAAAGTTCCACAAGGCCCTCGACATCAGCGGTGAAAAAGTCTGGCGTCTCCCTCTCGGCGACGAATACTACGACGCCATCCGCTCCGACATCGCCGACATCAAAAATACCGGCGGACGCTGGGGCGGAGCCATCACCGCCGCCGAGTTCCTCCACGTCTTCGCCGACGAAACCCCGTGGATCCACCTCGACATAGCCGGCATGGCCTGGTACGAAGACACCAAACCCTACATCGCCAAAGGCCCCAGTGGCTTCGGCGTCCGCAGCATCCTCGAGTGGGTCCGCAGCTACGAGAGTTAGAGGCTGGAACAGAGCTATTGAATCTCGCCTCTAACTCCACTCATGGCAGAGAACAAACATCTGATTATTCTGAAACAAGGCATCCAAGCGTGGAATCGATGGCGCAAAGAGGCCGCTGAGGCCGTACCTGACCTTAGCGGCGCTAACTTTTTTCGCATGGATCTACGCTATGCGGACTTCAGTGCTGCAAATCTCACCAATGCGAACCTCAGTTATGCAGATTTGACGAACGCGAACCTTTACGGAGCCGACCTCGAGTATGCAAATCTGAGAGGGACCAATTTCAATTTTACGAATCTCGGCTGGGCGATTCTACGCTCGACTGACCTTACTGAAGCGAGACTGATCAGTACGGACCTCAATACGGCAGACCTCAGCTATGCGAATCTCAGCAATGCGAGTCTTAATGCTGCGAACCTGACAGATGCAATTCTGACCGAGGTGAACTTCAGCAACGCAAAGGCTGAGTTTACGAAATTTGGAGGAAATGATCTGAGCACGGCTAGGGGGCTCGAAACGGTTTTGCACGCAGCCTATTCGATGATCGGCATTGATACATTGTTCGCATCGAACGGCAATATACCTGCTGTCTTCCTTCGTGGCGCAGGCGTGCCTGAAGTCCTCATTACATATCTACCTTCTCTGCTCAGCACAGGAATTGAGTTTTACTCTCTCTTTATCAGCTATTCCACCGCTGACGAGGCGTTTGCCCAGCAATTGCATAATGACTTGCAGAGCAAAGGAATTCGCTGCTGGTATGCCCCGCATCATATGGAGGGTGGCAAGAAAATCGATGAACAGGTGCGACGAGCGATTCACCTGCATGACCGCACGCTTGTCATTCTTTCTGAAAGCAGCATCCAAAAGCCCTGGGTGCAGTATGAAATGAAGAATGCCCGCAAGCGCGAACTTGTTGAGAACCGGCCGGTGTTGCTTCCGATCAGCATCTGCGATTTTGAGAAGCTCCAAAACTGGAGGCTGTTTCATCTCAATGCGGATCTGGCGGAGGAGATTCGTGAATACTACATCCCTGATTTCAGCGAATGGCGGAATGAGGCAAAGTATAGTGTTCAGCTTCAAAAATTGGTGATGAGCCTGAGGAAGGATACCGAGTCTCGATTGCCGTAAACTGCGCGGTAGCTGATAGGCACACCAACCGAAATCTGCAGACCAGCCATCAAACTCGCTCATCGCTTCTGACGTACAATCACCTCACGGAGGCCGAAGATGGCCACAACCCTGATCTCCCCTCTGGTTTCTGTAGACGAGTACCTGAAAATCTCCGCCAGTCCAGACTGCGAGTATGTCCGCGGGATCATCAAGGAGCGCGCCGTGGGTGAACTCGATCATGCTTCTTGGCAGGGAGCCCTTATCCGATGGTTCGGCGACCATAAGTCAAGCTGGAATATTCGCGTGTATCCCGAATTGCGAGTCCAGGTAGCCGCTGACAACTACCGCGTTCCCGACGTCACCATCCTCAGCCGAAACGCGCCAAGAGAACAGATCGTCACACAACCACCACTCGCTGTGTTCGAAATCCTGTCTCCGACAGACACCATGACGGACATGCTCGAACGTTTGGCCGACTATCAGCAGATGGGCATCGCAGCCATCTGGGTCATCGAACCTAAAAAGCCCTCCTACTATCTCTACTCAAGTGGCCAGCTCACGCCGGCAGCCATCTTTGAGCTTCCTGGAACCACATTCAATGTAGCCATGAGCGAAATCGCCGCCGTCGTCGATTAGGACCTCCCAGCGCCATAACACGCGAAAGCTCCGGCGCCGGCAAAAATAAGAAAAGCAGCTGACTCTACTTGCTCAGACCAACGCCCTTGTAAACCACCCCAGCCTTCATCACAAACTTCACATCCTGCAGCAGCTTTACATCTTTCAGCGGATCGCCATCCACCGCAATGATGTCTGCCCATTTGCCTGCTTCGAGCGATCCAGTTTTGTCCGTCCAGTTCATCAGATCGGCAGCGTTTACCGTGGCTGACTGAATCGCCGCCAACGGCGTCATGCCCAAATCACGCACATACACTTCAAGCTCATGCCCATTGAGTCCATGCGGATAGACGGCTGCATCCGTCCCGAGTGCGATCTTCACTCCAGCCTCATACGCCTTGCGGATATTCGGCTTGGCCACAGCGATAGCGTCCTTCATCTTCTGCTGATAAAAGGGAGGCAGCTTGCCGAACTCCATCATCCAGTCTTCGAGATAGAGTGTCGGCACAAGATATGTCCCGTTCTTCTTCATCTCGGCAATTCCCGCAGCATCGATAAAGCTGCCATGCTCGATCGAATCGATGCCCGCTTCTGACGCCCAAAGAATCCCCTGGGCACCATGTGCATGAGCCGCGACCTTAAGCCCAAGCCGATGCGCGTCGGCAGCAATGGCCTTCATCTCTTCCAGCGTGTACTGCGAGGCCTGCAAGCTGTCGCCCTTGGAGAGCACGCCGCCCGTAGCGCAGATCTTGATCACATCCGCGCCGTACTTAATGTTCTGCCGAACCTTCTGCTGCACTGCTGAGATGCCATCGGCCACGCCTTCGCCCACCTGGTGATAGGAAATCGGCAGCAGGTTATCATCGCAATGGCCGCCGGTAATGCCCAACGCAGGCCCGGAAACCTGCATATGCGGCCCAATCACCTGACCTGCATTCACAGCATCGCGCAAATCAACATCGGTGTATCCACCCGCTCCCACATTGCGAATCGAGGTAAATCCAGCCAGCAAGGTGGTCCGCGCATTGACCACGCCGTTGATGGCCTCTTTAGCGTCGGTGCTGGTCAGTTCCTTGTAGGGATCGAACTCAGTATTCATAGTGATGTGCGTATGCACATCGATCAGCCCCGGCAACACAGTCATCGATCCCAGATCGACGACCGTATCTCCTGTACTAGCCGGCGTGGAAGCCGTCGTCGCAATCGATTGAATCGTCTCGCCCACCACGATGATCGTCTGCGCATCCAGCAGCTTGCCGCTGTGCACATCCAGCAGATGCCCGGCCCGCACCAGCGTGCGCCCAGCAGCAGGTTTGGGAGCCTGCGCCAAAACAGCCACACCAAGACTCGTCAGAACTGCAACGACAGACAGAAGGGAGACACAACGAATGCGCATGCAAAACCTCGATCCTGGAGAATCAGCAGAAGTGCGACAAGTGTACCAATTCGCCCTCGCCCACGGCCCTGTCGTAGCATCCAGAGTGTGCCCAGCTCGCCGCCAACCTCTTTAATGCGTCTCGACACTCCAGTCACCTACGTGCGCGGCGTAGGCCCCAAAGTGGCGGAAATTCTTGCAGGCAAGGGCATTCTGCTGGCGGAAGACCTTCTCTACCATCTGCCTTTCCGCTATGAAGACCGCCAGCATCCGCGCAGCCTCGATGAGCTGAAGCCCGGCGAGATGGCCTCGGTCATCGCCGAGATACGCGGCACCGCGCTGCTCCGCACCAAACGCATGCCCATCTTCGAGATGACCGTGGGACAGGGCAACCTGGCCATGAAGTGCGTCTGGTTTAACGGCAGCTATCTGCAAGGCCGCTTCCATGCCGGGCAGACGATTGCCTTGTTCGGCAAGGTCGAGCCATCCAGATCGACGCGCAACATGAAAATGATCCAGCCGCAGTTCGAGTTATTGCCCGGGGTCGGAGAAGACGAAGAGACGCGGCTGCTCGAAGTGGGCCGCATTACGCCCGTCTACGAATCGCTGGGCGGATCGCAACTGGCCTCGCGCTGGCAGCGCAAGGTGCTCTTTCGCCTGCTTGAAAGCGTCCAGGGAGCAGTACCGGAGTGCCTGCCACAAGCCATGCTCGAACGCCTCGGCCTGCCCAGCCGCGAGAGTGCGCTGCGCGAGGCCCACTTCCCGCCCGAAGGCACCACGCAGATTGCGCTCATGGAAGCACGCACTCCCGCCCTGCGCCGCCTCATCTTCGAAGAGCTGTTCTTCCTCGAACTGGGCCTCGAACTCAAGCGTCGCCGCGGCCACAAGCAGCTCGGGATCGGCTTCGTCACCGATGACAAGGTCCGCGCCGCCATTCGCGAGGTACTGCCGTTTCACCCGACAACGGCGCAAAAGCGCGCGCTCGGCGAGATCGTTGCCGACATGCGCCAACCACATCCCATGCGCCGACTGCTGCAGGGCGATGTCGGCTCCGGCAAAACTATCGTGGCGCTGCAGGCCATGCTGGTAGCCATTGAAAACGGCTACCAGGCGGCCATGATGGCGCCGACGGAGATCCTCGCCACGCAGCACTATCTGGCCGCGCGCAAGCTGCTCAGCAAATCCTCGAAGCCGTACAGAATTACGCTGCTGACAGGCTCGCTGGACCAGGATCACAAGCGCTATGCCCGTAGCCAGATTTTTAATGGTGAAGCGCAGCTGGTCATCGGCACCCACGCGTTGATCGAGGAGAAGGTCGACTTCGCACGGCTTGGCCTGGTAGTTGTCGACGAACAACACCGCTTTGGCGTGCTGCAGCGTTTTCGCCTGATGAAGAAACCGAATGAGGCCGAACCTGACGTGCTGGTCATGACCGCAACGCCCATTCCACGCACGCTGGCGTTGACGCTCTACGGCGACCTCGATGCCAGCGTGCTCGACGAGCTGCCACCGGGACGCACGCCTATCATTACCCGCCGCGTGCCCGAGGAGCGTCAGGAAGAAGTCTGGGAGTTCGTGCGCAAGCAGGTCGCTCTGAAGCGGCAGGCATACATCGTCTACCCCATCATCGAGGGCGCGAAGGACGATCAGCCGGAGTTGGATTTTGCTGCTGCCGATGCCGAGGCAGCCCTCGCTTCACCTCCGGTCAAGCGGGTTCGAAAAAATAGCAAGACGAATCTGTTTCCGGAAATGGCGCAGAAGGCGACAGTTAAAACCGAACTACGCTCCGCCACCGAAATGTACGACCAGCTACGTACGGGCGCGCTGCACGACTTACGTGTAGGGCTGCTGCATGGCCGCCTCGACGCCGACGAGAAAGATGTGATCATGCGCCGCTTCCAGCGCGGCGATATCGATGTACTGGTCTCCACAACTGTCATCGAAGTCGGCGTCGACGTGCCCAACGCTACCATCATGGTGGTGGACCATGCCGAGCGCTTCGGCCTCGCCCAACTGCATCAACTGCGCGGGCGCGTCGGACGTGGAGCGGCGAAAAGCTATTGCATCCTGATGACCGGCGGACGCGTCTCCGAACAGGCAGAAGAGAGGCTCGCGGCGATGGTGCGCACACAGAATGGGTTTGAACTGGCTGAGCTCGATCTGGCCATGCGTGGGCCTGGAGAATTTTTTGGCACGCGCCAGGCCGGTCTACCCGGGTTTCGCGTCGCCAACCTGGTGCGCGACCGCGATTTGCTCGAACTAGCGAAGCAGGAAGCAGCCCGCTTTGCCGCTGTCCCTGAAGAAACTGTGACCGATGCAGAGCGCAAACGCGTATGGGATCATCTGCGCCAGGCATGGCAGCGCCGCTACGGACTCATGGAAGCCGGCTGAGGTGAATAACAACAGCCCTAGGCGGCTTCGGAAACCTGCCGGTTGGCTGAGGCTTCCACCGAAAAGCTGTGAATCTCCAGGTCGACGCTGACGATATCACCGCCACAGTCGTCCGGATTGCTCCGTGTACATTGACACAGTTCGGTAAAACGCATGTGCGCCAACTGGCTCAGTTCAAGCCCAACTGCGATCAGCACGGTGTAGATTTCCACGCACTGCATACGCTCAAACTCAAACAACATATTGATCGTGCCGGAGTCGTTCGCTCCTCGACTGAGCACCCAGCCGCCGCTGCCCAGGATCGCGCCGGTCAGCGTCTGAATCAGTTGCGCCGGTTCGTCCATGGTCGTGGCCTTCATGCGTAAGGCCCATGAGGAGCCAAGGCCGGACGCCGATGGAGGTAAAGTCATTGAATTCATGGTACTCATAGCCTCCTTCATCGGAGCGGCATCGGCCCTCTTGAAGAGTGTCCGAGTGTGCGACGCCACTGGCCGACAACGGGACAGTCGTCCGGAGACCCTGACAGTACCCCTGCATCTCCTGCCCATGTTCGAAGTTGGAGATGGGAGATGTTCTCGAATGTGGTAGCCTCCATGCAAGATGCTGGTTGGAACGGGAATTGATCTGACGGAAATCCCCCGTATCCAGAAGTCGATTGCCCGCTTTGGCAACCGCTTTCTGGATCGCATCTTCACGCCTCGTGAAAAAGCCTACTGCCTGCGTAAGCGCAATGCGGCGGAAAGCTTCGCTGCGCGTTTCGCGGCCAAGGAGGCGGCTGCGAAGGCCCTCGGTACAGGCATCAGCTACGGCGTAACCTGGCTGGAGATCGAAGTTACCCGGGAGCCGAGCGGGCGTCCGGGCCTGGCATTTCACGGCCGCGCTGCACAGATCGCCACGCGGCTCGGGGTCACCAATGCCGCGCTTTCTCTCACCCACACCGACATTCTGGCGATGGCCTGTGTCTCTCTTGAGGGAACTCAATCTTTGCCCCAAAGCGCGTAACGAGACGTACGCCTGACTGCATCAGGCGTATAGTGAATCCGCTTACACTACCAACGGCATCCAATCTGCGCAGGCCTCATGAATCAGGTCTGGTATCCTCACTCCATTGAGGAAGATTTGCGATGCCGAGCCAGAAAGAACTTCGTTGGTCGCAATTGAAAGTCGGCATCCTGGCCCTCGCGGCTTTGACTGCTCTCACTGTCCTGATCTTTCTCCTATCCGGCTCGACAGGCGGACTTTTCACCCACAAGCTGACCTTACGCGCCTATTTTGAAAACGCGAACGGCCTCAAGGTCGGGGCTCCGGTCACGCTGGATGGCGTGACCATTGGTAACGTGACCAGCGTGCGCATCCTACCTCATCACGAGCCCAACGCCGTTGAAGTCGTCACCAAAATCGGCACCAAATATCTGAGCGCCATGCATACGGACTCGACCGTAGCCATTACCCAGGCCGGCGTGCTAGGCGATGCGTTTCTGGATATCACCTCTGCCCACGCCACCGGGCCTGAACCCAAGGACAATGACACGCTTCTAGTCTCGAACAAGCCAAGCATCAACGATGTCATCGGTAGCAGCCAGGAGTCGATCCAATCCATCAACCAGGTGGTCAAGAAGGTCAGCGTGTTGCTGGATACCATCAACACCGGCAAAGGCACGGCCGGGATGCTCCTGAACGATCCTGCAGTTGCGCAGAAACTCGTTCGTACCATCGACAATCTGCAGGCTCTCACGCAGCAGATCGCCAGCGGCCAGGGCTCGGTCGGCAAACTGCTGAAAGACGATGAGCTGTACGTGCATGCCAACGACACCATCGCCAAGCTGAACAACATTGCCACCCGCCTGGACAATGGAGAAGGCTCAGCCGGCAAGCTGCTCAAGGACGAGGCGCTGTACAAGAACCTCAACGCCGCCATCGCCAACACCAATGAGCTGTTGGGCGGCATCAACTCCGGTAAAGGATCCTTGGGCAAGCTGGCCAAGGATCCCGCCCTGGCCAACAAGGTCGAAGAGGCGGTCACCCATCTGAACGCCTTGCTCAAGGGCATCAATGAAGGCAAGGGAACGCTGGGTCAGATTGCGCAAAATCCTACCCTCTACAACAATCTCAGCAAGACCCTGAACGACACCGGCCAGTTGATCACCGCAATCCGCAAAGATCCCAAGACCTACCTGACGATTCACGTAAAGATCTTCTAGAACGGCCCTATCGCGAGAATCGGCGAACGCTGTAGGAAATCGGTAGTCCGATCAGGACCATGTGTACCAGCAAGCCTCGAATCATGTCTTGAAGTTCGTACGGCCCCCGCGCGTGCAGCGCGGAGAGCGGCAATACAACGAGGCGCATGACCAGTTCCACCGCTGCGCCGAAGAACAATCCACAGACCAGCGGATACTCTTTCAAAAAGACCAGCCTGCGGCTTGCCGCGTAATAAATGGCGGCTGCCGAAACAGCGATAAAGAAGTGCAGCAAAACGCCCAGGGCATACGTGGCTATGCCTCCATGCTCGGCGGCCTGCGGCCCCAGCAAGCCGCCGGCGATCGAGAGCGGAATATCCCATCCGAACAGGATGCAAGCGTGTAAAAGATCCACAGCTCCGGCCGAAATCCCACCTACCGCAATCGCCAGGAGAGCTCTCTTCTTTTCCAACGTCTGTGATACAGAATCGACAACCATTTGCCCCTCTTTCACCCCTTGTTTATTCGCGGTGCAGATTTACGGTACTTACAGCACGGCGCGAAGTCCTGAGCTCTGTCTGAAACGTTCTGAATACTTCTGAATTGAGGGCGTGACCGTATAATCAGCTCCTGCATGGAACGTTCAACCACGACAATGCTGCGCATCGGCGACTGGCTCGTCAATCCGAACTCCGGCGAGATTTCGCGCAATGAAGAAACTGCCAGGGTAGAGATGCGGACGATGCGGCTGTTGCTTTGCCTGGCTGAACGTGCCGGCGAGGTCGTGAGCATCGAGGATTTGCTCAATCAAGTTTGGCCCGGAGTCAACGTCTCACAGGATTCTGTTTATCAGTCTGTGGCATCGCTGCGCCGGCTGCTCAAAGACGATCCCAGGCAGCCGGCATACATTGCGACGGTGCCCCGTCTCGGGTATCGGATGGTGGCGAAAATCAGCCCGTTCAATCCTCAGGCAACTTCTGACGGCGAGCACTCAAGCGCAGTGACCGTTGACGTGCCGGTAATTGGCCGGCGCCAACGCGCTGGGTTTACAGGACTTGGCTTTAAGGGCGCAGGATGGGCTACCGGCGCTGCGCTTTGTATCGCGCTCACCCTGGCATTCCTGCTCCACAGCAAAATCGCCAGTGGCGACCACTCAAACGGCGAACGCCCAGCTTCAATTGTTCCAAAGCCGCCGAAGTCGATCGCAGTACTGCCATTCCTCGATCTGACCGAGGGAATGAAAGAGGAGGAATTTGCCGACGGCATGACCGAAGAGCTGATCGACAAAATCAGCAAAATCCCCGGCTCTCGCGTCCCATCTGCAACGTCATCCTTCTATTTCAAGAATAAGCAGATACCTCTCGCCGATATTGCGAAAGCTCTTAATGTCGGGTATGTGCTCGATGGAAGTGTGCGCAAGTCGGGCACTCGTCTGCGGGTTGCGGCGAGGCTGGTTCGCGTCGACGACGGTTATGTGATCTGGTCCGAAACCTATGATCGGCCATTCAACGACATCCTGATTGTCCAGGACAGCATTGCAAGCGAAGTAACGAAGGCCCTCAGGACATCCATCGAAACCAGACCAAACCACTAGATTAGCCACAATCCACGTAGGCAGCCGGTTGCCTGGCATGGTAACTTTGCTTCCAAGTAGCCCCCTGTCCGATTGGCGGCACACAGCTTGTGCGGCGGCTCCGGCCCCCGGCTGTTCCCATCACTGAGGAACCTGATGAAATCCCTTGCCTTCTGTCCAACGCTGCTCGCGGCTGCGCTGCTCTCGACAACCGCATTCGCGCAATCCGCCTTCTTTGCTCCCGAATCAGCGGCCCCGGCCAACTCCGCGGCCCCCGCGCCGCCGGTTGCCGTCCACAGCCTCGATCTGACCGCCATTGATAAGACCGCTGACCCTTGCACGGATTTCTATCAATATGCCTGCGGCAAATGGGTCAAGGACAATCCGGTTCCCGGAGACCAGACACGCTGGGCGCGCTCGTTCTCCATGGTTGGTGAACGCAATCGCTACCTCCTCTGGCAAGAACTGGACGCAGCCGCGAAAGCTCCCAAGTCGCCGCTCCAGAAAAAGTATGGCGACTACTTTGCGGCCTGCATGAATACCGATCTTGTTGAAACGAAGGGCCTGGCGCCAATCACCCCTGCCTTGAACGATATCGCCGCCTTCAGCGATCCGAAGAAGATCGCCACCTTGATGGGCGATCTGCTGGCTTCCGGCAATCCCGCCCCAGTTTTCCAATTCGGTGTCAGCCAGGACGATGAAGACTCCACCAAGCAGATCGCGGAAACGGCCCAGGGCGGTCTTTCTCTGCCGGACCGGGATTATTACCTCAGCGACGCAAAGCGTTTTCAGGATATTCGCGCCGCGTATCTCGCCCACTTGAAGACCATGTTCGCGCTGGCAGGCGATTCTCCCGAAAAGGCGGCAGAAGAGGCTGCGGCTGTGATGAAGATCGAGACGGCTCTGGCCAAAGGCGCAACCAGCCGAACCGACCTGCGTGAACCGAGAAACCGTTATCACATCTACACCGTGGCGCAGCTTCAGGAACTGACTCCCACCTTCGATTGGCCGGTTTATTGGAAGGCTATCCAGATCGGCCACTTCGACACCCTGAATGTGGCTACGCCCAGCTTCTTCAAGGCGCTCAACGAAGAGATTCAGACTGAGCCCGTCGACGCATGGAAGGCCTACTTCCGCTGGCACACGATTCATACCGCGGCGGCCAATCTGCCGCAGGCCTTTTTCGATGAGAACTTCGCCTTCTTCGGCAAGGTTCTCGCCGGACAGAAAGAACCCACCCCGCGTTGGAAGCAATGCACCGCCATGACCGACCAGGCTCTGGGCGAGGCCGTCGGGCAGGATTGGGTGAAGCAAAACTTCCCTCCCGCAGCTAAAGCCAGCATGGATAAGCTGGTGCTCGCGCTCGAGAAATCTCTCGGGGACGACATCCGCACCCTGCCCTGGATGAGCGACGCCACCAAGAAGGCTGCGGAGGAAAAGCTGGGCATGTTCCGCAACAAGATCGGTTATCCGGAGAAATGGCGCGACTACTCCGCGCTTACCGTGGACCGCGACGATCTTATCGGCAATATCCGCCGCACCGCCGTCTTCCGCCGTGACTATGAGTTGGCCAAGCTCGGCAAGCCGGTCAACGAGAAGGAGTGGGGCATGACGCCTCCGACGGTCAACGCCTACTATAACCCGTCGATGAACGACATTAACTTTCCCGCCGGCATTCTGCAGCCGCCCTTCTTCGACTTCACCATCGATCCAGCGGTAAACTTTGGCGGCATCGGCGTGGTCATCGGTCATGAAATGACCCACGGTTTCGACGACCAGGGCAGCAAGTACGATGGCAAGGGCAATCTACGCGAGTGGCAGACGGCTGAAGACCGCAAGGCCTTCACTGAAAGAACAGATTGCGAAGTGGCCGAATACAACGGCTTCGATGCCTCACCCGCGCATGACGATCTCCCTGCGCAAAAGCTGAACGGCAAACTGACCCTGGGCGAGAACACCGCCGACAATGGCGGCCTGCGCATTGCGTATATGGCTCTTCTCGATACGTTGGCTGCACAGCATAAAACAATCGACGAGAAGATTGACGGCTACACCGAGGCGCAGCGCTACTTCCTTGGATTCGCCCAGGTCTGGTGTCAGAACCAGACCGATCAGTCGGCGCGTCAATCGGCGATCGTCGATCCTCATTCGCCCGGCCGGTGGCGCACCAACGGCTCGGTGCAGAATTTTGAGGAATTCGGCAAAGCCTTCGGCTGCAAAAAAGGCGCTCCGATGTATCCAGAACACTCCTGCCGCGTCTGGTAACGCAACCGAACAGGCGGTCACCCGGTCCTGAGTTCTCAAATAGACTTCAGGACCGCGGTGGAGGCCAGGTTTGTGGTGCTGCCGATTCACAATTTCCGATACCGGAATTTTCTGCAAAACGTCCAAAGCTCCAGCAACTCTTCCGGGTGACCATTGTGCATAGCTTCCACGCCCTGGAAACTATGCACAATGGCCCCCCACCTTCTACAATGCAACGAGGGACCCCATCCCCACCCAGCTCTGCTGCGGAACATGAAACCTGACGGCTCCAGGCTGAATCAGGACGAAGGAAAAGCATGAAGTTCAGGAAATTCGGCAAGACAGTGCTGACCGCTGCCCTTAGCTCGGCAATCGTATTCAGCCTTAGCTCTTGTGTTCGTAGCTTCACAGTTGGCTATATGTATGTAACCGGAACGGTCACCGCAACTCCCACCGGCAACGGCATCATCACTGGCTTCAAAATCGACAATAATACCGGCATGTTGAGAGCGCTCCATGGCCTGCCAGTCAGCAGCGGCGGTGCCAATCCCGTACGCGCCGTCCTGCTCTCCGGCGGCAACTTCGTCTATGTGCTCAATCGCGGAGCCAACAAAGAGGGGAATCTGGACTGCACTGTGGATGATCCCTGCCTGAACTCCAACATCACCGAGTTTGTGGTCGGCGGCAACGGCATTCTTACTCCCCAGCAGACCTTCTTTACTCAGGGTTTGAATCCCTTCCGTCTGCTTTCGGATACTTCCGGCACTCATCTTTTCGTTCTGGATCATGACGCACCGAGTAACGCTTATTGCGGCGCTGTCATCCTCGGGGCCACCACATGCGGCGACATCACGGTTTTCTCGGTCGACCCGACTACCGGCCGCCTAACCCTGGTTACGAACACCGTGCTGACCACGGTTGCCGGCAACAATGTCACGTATTTCCCTGTCCCTGCCAATCCGATCGACTTTGCGTATACAACCAGCTACGTCATTACTATGAGCGGCGCTGCGACTGCCAACCCCACCCCAGCGACCGGACAAACTGTATACCCCTACCAGTACAACGCCAGTTCCGGACAGTTGACGATCTCCCCGAGCGCCCCCGACCTCATCAACAATGGCGCGGGTGGTCCGATGGGACAAGGCACAGCCATCGTCTACGCATCGGGCAAGGTATACATCCTGGACAACGAACCGCTCACTGCAGGCGGAACGCCGGGGCAGATCATTCCCTTCACCATTGGAACCAACGGCGCACTTCAGTCCCTGGTTGGTGGTGCGATTGCCGATGACGTAACCGAAACTAATCCTATCTATTTGATGGTAGAGTCCAAGGGTAAATTTCTCTACGTAGCCAATCAGGATGGTTTCGGCAGCACCAACTCCGCAGGTATCGCCGCCTACAGCATCGATCCCTCCTCGGGCATTCTCACCCCGGATCCCGGTTCACCCATTCCGACTACCGGAACCGGCCGAAGCCCGCAGTGTCTACTTGAGGACCCTTCGAATCAGTATGTCTACACGGCGAACTCCGACAACACGGTAACCGGCCATGTTTTCAGCCCGAAGGACGGTCTATTGACCACGATGAAGGGCGCGGGGAACGGTACATTCCAGCTCACCGGACCGGCCACCTGGTGCATCGTAACCGGCCGCACCAACTAGCTTCATCGGTTGCGCTGTGCAACACGGAAGGGCCCGCTGCCAGCGCGGGCCTTTCCACTCAATCTGAACCTTGGCAACACTGCTCCGAAGCCAGACACCACTTCGAGATCTACTACGGGGAAGCGGAGCAGAAACCACACAAGTCTCGAACGAAGGAAACGCATGAAGTTCGGCAAAGTCGGCCAGATTACGCTGGTCTCCGCCATCGCACTCACAGTGGCTACTCTATTCACGGCCTGCAACAGGACGCTCACCGTGGGCTTCATGTATGTGGCCACGAACAAGCAGACTCCCGGCCAGATCGAAGTGTATGAAGTCAACTCGGAGTCTGGTGCGCTCCGCACCATCCCCACTTCGCCCTTTCCTTCCGGCGGACGCAATCCGATCGCCGAAGTCCCTTCGCCCGATTCGAAAAATCTCTACGTCGCCAATGAAGACGACAACAATGTGGTGCAGTTCGGTATCGGTAACGATGGCAAGCTCTACGCTCAGAGCACGGTAAACACTCCTGGCGCGTTTCCTCTGGCGATTACCTTGAATTCCGCAAATTCGTTCCTCTATGGCGTAGACACTTTGCAACCGATTGCCGGTTGCACCCTGACAAATGCCTGCCCCGGCGATGTTTTCGTCTGTCCCATCAATACAGATGGCTCACTGGGCACGCCGGTGAATAACACCAGTCAATGCCTCAACTACTATCCATTGCAGTTGAAAGCATCGGATACGACCACCATCCTGACGCCCACCGCGGTCAATATTACTGCCGACGGAAAGTACCTCTATGTAAGCGCCTATAACCCAGCCACGAGCAAGGGCTATCTTTTTGCCTTTGCCGCCAATACGGATGGCACGCTTACCTCCCTCAATGGCGATGCTCCGTTCCTGCTGGAGTCGCAACCCGCGGGGCAAAGCTCTCCGGCAGTCTTGAAGCAGCCTGTGGCGCTCGCCAGCGATGCCAATGGCCAGTTCCTCTACGTTGCCGATAAGCTGACCAACCAGGTGGCCACCTACACGCTTACCGCCGGTGCTCCAAGCTCCACCACACCTGCAGCGGTGGCGACAACGAACATCACCGCAGCGACAGGCAACCAACCCTCGTCACTGACACTGGCCGGCACCGATTTTCTTTATGTAACCAACTCCCTGGATTCGACCGTCTCCGCATATTCGACCAGTTCCGGCAGTCTGACCAACATTGGTACTTATGCCTCCGATACGAACCCGATTGCCATTGCAGGCGATCCGAGAAAGCTCGGCTTCCTGTATACGGTCAACTTCCTTGGCAACACCTTGAGCGGATATCAGATCAATTCCACCACCGGCACGCTGGTCAACACGAAGAATACGCCGTATTTGTCCACGGTCCAGCCCACGGCGATTGCCGGTATTCCACACGGCGGCACTGCTACCGCAGCTGCCAAGTGAAGTTCGAGTATGAGGTAACTGCCACGGCTTCGGCGCGTCCAATCACCAGTCTTTCGAATGAATCGCATCGCGCCAGATGCCTGGTAACGCAACTAGCCGAAGGCCGTCTTGAGCTTTTACAATCGAGACGGACATAATTCAACTCAGCTTGCCTTGGGCCTCGCGTTGTGGCCCACGATGAAGGAAACAGATGAAGTTCAGCAAAATCGGCCAAGTATCCATGGTCTCAGCCGCCGCACTTATACTGGCCAGTACGTTTACCGCATGCAATCCTGTCACGATCGACTATCTGTACGCTGCCGGTCAAAAGGGCGACACGTCGGGAGTTGGGCAGATCCAGACCTTTCTGGTCGACCGTGTTTCCGGCGCCCTGAGCGTAGTCAACTCCACGGTTTCTTCTGGCGGCATCAAGCCGGTTTCTGAAGCTGTCTCGACCGATTTCAAGCACCTGTATGTCGCCAACCAGGGAGACAGCTCTCTCGTTGAATTCAATGTCGCCGGCAACGGCGTACTTACCTCGGCCAAGACTGTGACTCTGAGCGCGGAGGGAAATACTCCAGTCGCCATTGCATTGAATGCTGCCGGTACCCTGCTCTATGTCGCCAACCAATATCAGGCAGGTTGCACAACTGCAAACTCCACGGCTGATACCTGCAACGGCGGCGCACTCGCTGTATTCTCGATTGGAAGCGATGGCTCGCTGGGTTCTTCGGTCGCCAACGGCAGTCTGCAGTACTGGCCTACACTCATAAATCCGACTGGGGTAAGCGCGCTGGCAACTGGAGCGGCGGTTTACGTAACTTCGTATGACAGCAAGGCCGGCATCGGGTATGTCAATGGTTTCTCGGCAACCGATGCGGGCGTCCTCAGCGTTTTGCCTGCGGTACAGGCAGGCGTCAAGCCAGTAGCCATCGCCAGTGATCCGACCAGTCGCTTCGTCTACGTCACCGACTTCGCGCAGAATGAATTGATCGCCTACGGCGTCCTCGCGAGCAACAGCCTCCATCCGCTGATCAACGGGCCGTTCAAGACCGGCAATCAACCATCCTCTATCGTGATCGATCCCCGCGGCCAGTTCATCTACATCTCGAACGAGCTCGACAACAGTGTCTCGGCTTACTCCATCGACTTCCCCACAGGCACTCCGACCGCTGCAGTGAATACCTCTGGCCAGGCGACCAACTCAACTGGCACTTCGCCGGTCGCCATTCTCGTAGATCCCGGCTTTGGCCGCTATGTCTACACCGCAAACTTCCTGGATAATTCCCTGACCGGGTTCCAGCTCAACTCCAGCACCGGAACCCTGACCACCGCTCAGAACGGTCCCTACCCCACTGTCGGCCAGCCTGCCGCCCTGGCCATGATCCCACACGGCAACCATTCCATTCAGGTCAACCAGCGATAGTCTCGCGTAAGCAGGAAAAAGGGGAGCCTCCTTCGCGGAGGCTCCCCTTTTTCCTGCCCTGCTCCAATCCCTCTGCCCCATACGTTATGAACCGTTGAAGTCAATCCTGATGCAGCTGATTTTCGCGTCCCGGCAGCAGCCTGGACTGTCTGAGTACCTGGTTCGGTTTGCCTGCCTCACAGCATTTTCGCTTCTGGTGCTTACAGAAGCTAGGCCCTTAAGTGTCCTTTTCCTCAAGAAAAGGACACCCTGTACACTGTCGCGATGTAGAGAAGTGAAGCGAAAATGCTCTAGGCTCCCATCCAACGCCGCAGCAATTTCTGCGCTGGCTTCTCCACCAGATGGAGGGTCAGCAGCCCCAGCCCCACCAGAATCGCGTAACTGAGCCATGGGTCAAACCGAGCCAGCCCCAGCGCCGGCAGCACCCCGCTCGCGTGCAACAGATTCCACAGATTGAAATGCATCAGATACAGGCAATAGCTGGACTCGCCCACAAACACAAACGGCCAGAATCCAAACAGCTTCGATAGTGGGTTAATTCCGGACAGGCCTAAAATAAGGCAGCCAAACAACGGCATCAGCAACCCATCGTGAATCAGGCCATACGGTATTCGGCCCCAAGCCAGGATGGAGTAGATGCTGGCGAAGCCGATCAGGCCGAGCACGACTCTGAGCAGTCCCGTCCGCTCCATCACCTCATCCAGACTGGCCAACATCACACCGAAAGCGAAGCTTGCCAGGTGCGGCAGCGGCGTGAACTTCAGCGCCTGCAACCACGGCCCGGTTGAGAAGCGGTCAACATGCGCGATTCCGTCGGGATTGTAGAGAACGTACAGCGCTCCGGGAATCATCCCCACAGCCCACAGGCTGGCCAGCCTCCACAGATGACCTGAAAGGCGCGCAGGAGGCCGCACAGCGGCGATCCAGGGAAAGAGCACGTAATAGGCGGCTTCAGCGGACATTGTCCAAGCCGGCGTGTTCCAGAAAGTGGCAATCTCCGGAATCCACCCCTGCAGCAACAGCGGCGTGAGAATCGTCCCGGCCCAGAACATCGCATGTGTATGCGCGGCTCGCTCGCCAAAAAAGGTTTGATACCCCAGTAACAGACTCAGCAGATACACCGGATAAAGCCGCGTAAAACGCGCCTTCCAGAAGCGAACCTTGTCCAGCTTTCCTTCACGCGCTCGCCTGGCGTAGTTATACGCCAGCACAAAACCGGAGAGCATAATGAAGAAGCTGACCGACAGATACCCCGCATTGACGATGGGGGAAAACGGTCCAAACCAATCAGGATTCGAAAAATGAAAGAAGACGATATTCAGGGCCGCGAAACAGCGCAGACCTGTCAGTGCATCCAGCCGGGCTGGCTTTTGGGCTTCCACTCGCAGTTAGACGCCGGTTCTCCGAGGCAAGAGTCAGTGAGTTTTTCGGAAGTTATCAGGAATCCGTTAAGAGGTGACGAGAGACCCAACCTTTTCTCCCAGAGCCACCCGGCGAATATTGCCCGGCTGGTTCATATTGAAGATGATCATCGGCAGGTTATTGTCCTTGCACAGGCTAACAGCCGTCAGGTCCATGACCTTGAGACCCTGCTTGAGGATTTCCATATAGGTGATCTCGTCGTACTTCACGGCATCTTTGAAGAGCACAGGATCGGCTGAATACACACCCTCAACCTTGGTTCCCTTCATCAGTACATTGGCTTTGATTTCCATGGCCCGTAGCGATGCGGCCGTATCGGTTGAGAAGAAAGGATTCCCGATACCCGCTGCAAAAATGACTACGCGGCCTTTTTCGAGATGACGCACGGCGCGACGGCGAATATACGGTTCAGCGATCTGATCCATAGCCACGGCAGTCATTACCCGGCACTGGACATCGTGCTTTTCGATCGCGTCCTGCAGTGCGATGGCATTGATGATTGTGGAGAGCATGCCCATGTTGTCGGCGGAGACGCGGTCCATCTCCTTAGCGTGCTCGGCTACACCTCGAAAAAAGTTGCCGCCGCCTACGACAATCGCAACTTCAACGCCGAGGGCGCGCACCTCGACTATTTCGCTGGTAATCTCGTGAACGCGGTCCGCATCAAGGCCGAAGCCCTTCTTGCCGGCCAACGCCTCTCCTGAAAGCTTGAGAACAATCCGCTTATACATGCCTTTTCGAGTATCGCATATTGTCCGAAGGCAATACTCTTTGGTAATCAAGACGACGAAAAGCGATCAATTTTGTATAGATAGAAATCAAATAACGGCACAGCATCATCGCATGAATATTCATCAGCTTGCGGCCACGATCATTCGGCTTCCGATCAAAGAGGAGCCGTACGACAGATACACTCTTGCCATAGCTGCAGACAACCATGGACACGAGTCAGCCAACGTTTTCCAGATGAGAAAGTTTCCTCCCCCGAAGACAGATGCGTCTCTAAAGACGTTCCGTTAGGTCCACGGTTAAGGCCAGTTCCTGCTGCGCCGCCATGCCAGTCACTGGCTTCTACTTCCACGTGTGCGCCACAATCGGCAGCCCAGTCATAGGCCAGTGATCGACCTGCGCATTCATGTTCAGCTCCACAGGAATCTGAGAGCCGGCGGCCGACACACCCACATTCCACCCGTCTACGGTGATCAGGGGAGCCTCGCCTTGCAGGTCAGCCGCATCCGCCTCAATGTCGATGATACGGGTTGCGCCAGGCACCAGTGAAACGTAGTTATCGCTGTAGAAGACCGGCAGCACCCGCTCAGCATTCTGACTGCCAGCTTTGCCATGCCGCAGTTGCACGTGCGCCATCAGCGCTACTTGCGTTCCAGGATTGCGCAATGTCACCGTAATTTGAAGCTTGCCCTCCGCATCATGACGCGTAGCGCTGGCCTGCAAAGTCACCGCTTTCAACTGATCCAGCGAGGTCAGATTGTCAGGATGTTCAGGCAACGCGCGCCAGTAGAAATTATCCGAAAGCCGTTTGCCGTCTGCCCCTTTCAGCTCAAGCTGCACAAAATGCACCGGCGAAAGATTGGCGGGACGCTCCGCCACCCCTTCAAACGATCCAAGATTGATGGCCGTATCGGCTGGTCCCGTTACAGAATAATCGTGCTCATAGGCCCTCGATCCGTCGAGATTGTAGACCGCCAGGTGCGCCGTAGCTCCTGCGATGCCAACCGGCTGATTGTTGATGACCAACACCTCACCCGTCTGTTCATTCAACTGGATATGCACCATCTCACCGGACTTCTTCACCGCAAAGAGCGACGAATTCGGTTCAAGATCGTGGTGATACAACTGCCAGACAAAGCTCGGCTGTGCAGGGTTGCTCATCCAGGTGATGACCGCAGTCGCGGGATTGAAGAGCTTGGCATTGCGTCCCTCGTACATGGCGCGATATGCCTCGTAGTTGGCCAGCTGGCTCTTGCGGACGAAGTCGGCAAGGTTGGCGATCTTGCCGTAGCGGTCGGCTAGCGTCTTGGGATACGTGTCGCCTGCCGACGCGCCACGGGCCAGATCGTGCTCCGCCCAGGCGTCGTCGATCTGCTCCCAATCTTTCTTATCCAACATGCCCTGAACAGATTCGATCGTGGGGATCGACGAGGTGCCGATTTCTGTCTTGAAGGCCTCGCCGAAGACGTAGTATTCGCGCGGCGTGCGCCAGCGATACGGGCCGCCAGAATTGACTCCATGGCCGGAAGTTGAACTGGGTTGATAGAGCCGCGTCGGTTCCAGCTCGGCCATCAGAATACGAAGCTGGTCGTCGATCTCCTTGGGCGGGAAACCCTCATTGCGCGCACACCACACCGCAATCGAAGGATGATTGCGATAGCGCAGAATCTTGTCCCGCACATTGGCCATGTAGATGTCGAGATTGTCGGGATTCGGCCCGTCGGACGGGTTCGGCTGAAAGAACTCATCCCATAGCAGCATGCCGTACTTGTCGCACAGCTCATAGAAGTCCTCGCCGGTCGACTGCCCCACCCAGTTGCGGATCAGGTTCATATTGGCTAGCTGATGCATGTGAATCTGCGCGTCCAGCCGTTCGCGCGGAATACGCTTCATACCTTCATCGAGGCCCCAGTCGCCGCCTCGGATGAAGATACGCACGCCGTTGACAGAGATAGTCTGGTTCTCGGAGTCAGGTACGGAGTAGGTGATCTTGCGTACCCCGAATGAAACGGTCTTGCTGTCTGAAGTAGCTTTCCCTTGCTCAAAACTCAGGTGTAGCTCATAGAGATTCTGCGGCCCATAGCCATTGGGCCACCAGAGCTTTGGATTCGCCACATGCAGCTCGGTAAAGGCCTTGGAATCGAGCGTGACAGTCTGGGTTGAATGGGGCGCGATCTCAACTTCCTTATCAACGGCAACATCGCCAAAACTTGCGTGAAGGCCGCCTTTCTGTGGAGTGTCGGTGATGTTCTCCAGTGTCGTTGAAATCGCCACGTCGGCGGAGTCTGTCCTGGGCAGCGGCAGGTCTGTCGTGACCAGTGGATCTTTGATCAGCACCGGGCCGGTCGACGAGAGAAAGACCTTGGCCCATATGCCTGAATCGCGGTCGCGAATTCCGGGAAGCCAGTCCCAGCTAATGGTTGAGAGAAAGGTCGGCCCGTCGAGCGCGGTGATGCCGCCGTTGGTGACCATGCCATTGGCGATGGTGTGTTCGCTGGGCACGCCGGGATGCGGCTGCGGCTTGATCAGCACGGCGATAGCCGCCTTCTGGCCCGGTCGCACGGCTGCTGAGATGTCGTAGATGCCTCGCTTGAACGCGCCCTTCATCGTGCCGAAATACGTCCTATTGACCCAGACCTCAGCAGAAAAATTGATGCCGTCCAGATTCAGCCACACGTGGCGTCCACGATACGCCGCAGGGATTTGGACGACAGTGCGATACCAGTACGAAGTCTTGTTGAGGCTCTCGGGAATACGATCAGGGCGGTTGTTCTCCCCGTACAGCGGCTCGGGATAAACGCCATTCTTGACCAGCGTCGTCAGTACCGTTCCCGGTACTACCGCCGGATACCATCCTTTCGTCTTGTACGTAATCGCAGAGATCCGGGCGCCCGCCCCGGCCCCGGCTTGCTGTACCTTGGCCACGTCCTGCAACTCCCATCCGGAAGAGATTAGAACCTGGTCTGTCTGCGCCGGCACAGCCAGAGCGGGTATGGAAGCACATAACAAAAACGGCAAGACGGCAACGAGTAACTTGTGATGACGGTTCAAAGCGCAGTCCCTTCGAATGGGTTCAATTCAATCAATGCGTCCATCGAACCATCTTAACGCCCCGTGGGAACACGAACCGTACCCCTTGCGATATCCGGTCTCTAGCAGATATATGACTCTACTTTTGCTGGACTTTATCGGTCGCTGGCCGGTAGACAAAATCGAAGCTCGGTTGCCAGCTTTTGCCTTCGTCATCTGAGCTCTCGCCCAGTTGTTCCACCGCGCCATCTGCGAGAGGGGAATACGTCATCCGCGTCCGCTGCTTCGGATGACCGGGCTGCGGCCAGACTCCTTCCAGGACCATCGCAGCCCCATTCCGCCTGCCGGTGAACTCGACCCAGGCGCCACTGGAGTCACTCCACACCTGATGCCAAAGCCCATCCACAGGCCGGTACGCGTTGAGGCTTCCACCATCCCCGCCAGCGATGAGCGGCATCCAGTTCTCCCGGATCACACAGCCGTAGTAAAGCTTCTCGATCAGGCTGTGCGCCACCATCTTTTCCGGCGTCTTCTTGGGATAAACATCCCAATACCCCACCCAGAAATCGAATTGACGGTTTTCCGCCGCTCCACAAGACGGCTGCGGAAGGCTTCCATTCGAGGATTGTCCGTGCACGGCCTTCAGGGAAATGACAGCCGACAGAATTAGCAATGCCACCGCACACACTTTCAAGCTGGGAAGTGCGCAAATAGGAGGCAGAAGCAATCGCACAGACAGTCTCACTCAATCGCCTTTCTGGAACTCGACGTGCAGCTCACACATATAGCAGCTTCATCCAGCAGTGAAGCGGAATTGTGACCATTGCACCGTTTCGTGCCATTTCAGAAGTCAAACGCCCGCGCTCCGATAAATTGCCGAAACGCACTCCAACGCACAAAGGCCCGAAGCAAATGCTCCGGGCCTTTGATTTTCGATTCAGCCTGAGTTACTCGGCTGAAGTGCCTTCAACGATCTTGGTCGTGGCAACGGTCCAGTTCGGGTCGCCCACCTTGAAGCGGGCAAAGCGGCGCACGGTGATGTTCTCACCCAGCTTGCCGACCTTCTGCGCAATCAGCTCCTTGATGGAGATCGACTGCTCCTTGATGAAAGGCTGCTCCAGCAGACAGACTTCCTCGTAGAACTTGGCCATCTTGCCCTCGGCGATCTTCTCCACCACCGCGGGCGGCTTGCCCGTGGCCGCTGCCTGCGCCTTGTAGATCTCGCGCTCGCGCTCCAGGTCCTCCGGCGTGACATCTTCCGGCTTCACATAACGGGGATCGCTGGCCGCGATATGCATCGCGATATCCTTGAGCAGGTTCTGGAAGTCGTCTGTCCGGGCGACGAAATCGCTCTCGCAGTTCACTTCAAGCAGCACGCCGATCTTGCCACCTGCATGGATATAGGTGCCCACCGCACCCTCATTGGTATTGCGCGAAGCCTTCTTGGCCGCCGAGGCCATGCCGCGCTTGCGCAGCACTACGAATGCGTCTTCGATGCTGCCCTTGGTCTCCTGCAGCGCCTTCAGACAATCGCCCATGGGCGCGCCAGACTTCTCGCGCAGCTCCTTCACCAAACCCGCACCAATCTTCTCACTCACCGTCGTCATCTCCACTCCAATCTCTGGTTTTTCAATCTTTTTAGATTCAACTCGCGCCCGAAAGCTCCATGACCTAGATGACGGGCACAAGAAAAGCGTGGCGCTGGATATTTGGCGGCCACGCTTTCATCTTGCAACGCGCTCGTCGCGCCGATGATTACAGGGCTGTTTCAGCCGGCTCGGCTTCCGCCTCAAGGGCCGAAACTACACCCGGCGCCTTGCGAATTCCGCCACCGAGAGCCGCTTCGAGGTCAACTACGTCGCCCGCATCTTCGCCCTCTTCGGCGTTCAGCGTGACCAGGTCGGCAGGAGCTTCCACTTCCTCAGTCTGCTCGAACTGCTTGTCGCCCACCAGGTTCACGCCCTCGATCGCCGAATCGGAGATCTTGGAAGTAAACAGGCGAATCGCTCGCAGAGCGTCGTCGTTGCCAGGAATTACGTAGTCCACAACCGTGGGATCGCAGTTCGTGTCGACGACGGCCACAACGGGGATACCCAGCTTCCGGGCTTCACTGACGGCGATCGCTTCGTTGTTGGAGTCCACGATGAAGAGCGCGTCGGGGAGCCGCTTCATGTTCTTGATGCCGGCCAGGTTGGCCTGCAAGTGCTTGCGCTCCCGCTCCAGCTTGATGACTTCCTTCTTGGTCAGCAGCTCATAGCGGCCATCGGTAGCCATCTCGTCCAGTTCCTGAAGGCGCTTCACCGACTTCTGCACCGTCACCCAGTTGGTCAGCAGGCCGCCCAGCCAGCGCTGGTTGATATAGGGCATCCCGGCGCGGTTGGCTTCCTCTGCAACTGCATCCTGTGCCTGCCTTTTGGTACCGACGAAAAGAACCGTCTTGCCCGAGGCGCACAGGTCGGTGACATACTTCGACGCGTCTTTGAACATCTTCAGCGTCTTCTGCAGGTCGATGATGTAGATACCGTTACGCTCGCCGAAGATGTATTCCTTCATCTTCGGGTTCCAGCGCTTGGTCTGATGCCCGAAGTGAACACCGGCTTCGAGCAGTTCCTTCATGGTGATGGTTGCCAATGGAGCTCCTTATTCAGATTGCATCCGGGCTGACGTTCGCCTTGCCCGGATTGAATCCCGCTTAAACGGGAGATTGAACTACCGAGTGCTCAGAGACCAAAAGCCAGATGAACTGACCCTGATCTCTGATCCCTGAAAACTACCGCTTGCTGAACTGGAAGCGTGCGCGTGCACCCTTCTGTCCGTACTTCTTGCGTTCCTTCTGCCGCGCATCGCGAGTCAGAAGATTTTCCGACTTCAATAGCGTGCGCAGCTCAGGGTTGAAAACCACCAGAGCACGCGCCGAACCCATCTTCACAGCATCGGCCTGGGCTGAAACGCCGCCGCCCTTGACCGTGGTCACCACGTCAAAGGTGGAGAGCAGGTCAGTCAGCACCAGCGACCGCTTGGCTGCCACGCGCTGCTGCTCGGTCACGAAATATTCTTCGTAACCCTTGCCGTTAACCTTGAAGGCGCCCGTTCCGGGACGAAGGAAAACGCGGGCAATCGCCGATTTGCGGCGTCCCGTTCCGTAATACTGAACCAAATCTGCCATGTGATCTTTGCTCTCCAGAAGCCCTTCCGGACTTCTAACCCTGAATCAGTTATGCCTGAACTTCCAAAACTTCCGGCATCTGCGCTTCGTGCGGATGCTTATCGCCTTTGTAAACCTTGAGCTTGGTGCCCATCTGCCGGCCCATCTTGGACTTCGGCAGCATGCCCTTCACCGCTTCCTCAATGATCTTCTCGGGGCGGCGGGCCAGCAGGCGGGTGAACGACTCTTCGCGCAGGCCGCCGGGGAAGCCGGTATAGCGGCGATACAGCTTCTGCTGCGACTTCAAACCGGTAAGACGAACCTTATCCGCATTAATGACGATGACGTGATCGCCCATGTCAATGTACGGAACATACTTCGGATTCAGCTTGCCGCTCAGCACATCGGCTGCCTTGGTGGCCAGGCGGCCCAGGGTCTTGCCACTGGCATCCACCACAAACCATTTGCGGTTAATCTCTTTCGCACTCGGTATATAAGTCGACATCTCGCTCCCGTTTCAAATCCACACAAACTTCGTAAAAACCAGCAAAACTGCCCACACCAAGTCGGCGGGGCTAAAACTCGAAACCCACGTCTAAACAAGCCTGTTCGCGTAGGATGCGCGGAACCCTTTCGGGGCCTTTAACTTTCTGGATTGGGCTTGAACTTCAGCTAAACCCGTCTCTGAAAGGTGGTGTGCCCTGCTTGACTCTCAACCGCAAGCCCAGATCCGGATGAAAAACCACACAGACCAGCAGGCGCAACACCGCGCAAGGACTTCAGAATACCCGAATTTGAATAGGGAGTCAACGAAAACAGGCAGCATTGGCCGACACACTGCTCAGTTCTCACTGAAGGCCTGAACATGACTGCGTGCTAGTCTCCGCAGGAGGAACCAGGACAAGAGAATGCCGACAACTAGCCACAAAAGTGCTGCCACGCCAGCAGCATATAGGGCGTCCATAAATGATGCCAGGCCACATTGCCCGTCTACTTGATTCGGAGCACAATCAGGGTAATTTCGAAGGAAAGCATAAAATAGCGGGCGAAAAGCCAAGATTGCTGCAATAAGCCCACCGGCAATTCCGACGAAGATGCGCCAGACCTTCTGCATCATCAATTCCGAGAGTTGATCTGATTAAAAATGTCATCCAATTCAACGAACATGGGCGTTCCAGCAACTTCCAGCCGCTTTGCCTCAACCCATTTCGACCCGGAACACATACGGCCGGTACGGGTCTTCGGGTCAATAATCCAAACAGTCTCGACACCCATGGCCTGGTAATCCTGAGCACGCTCCTGCGTATCGGAATAGGTATCGTCGGGAGAAAGAATCTCGATAATAAGCAGTGGTGGAGAGATCAAAATATCCGGCTGCGGTCCAGCGGGCATAAAAACTAAATCCGGAACACGAACACGATTATGTGAGACACGTGTCCTCTGTTCTGTGCTGCCAGTGATTCCCCATTCACGCTCGTGCAGGTGAAACCATGCAGCCAGCAGTAGTTGAACCCTCGCGTGTTCCCACTTGCCCACATTGCGCTCCCGGATCTCTCCGTCCACATATTCACAATCGGGGCGATAACTCGTTTCCAGATATTCGCTCAGCGGGATGTGGGTGGTGGTCGCCATAATACGGGATCGTAGCACAGGCTTGAATCAGGGAAGACAATACACCTTCCTCTTTGTCACGTCACCGGGAATCCAAGCCAGCTTTTCCCGATAAGGCAATTATTTGCGAACAGCATCCACCAGCATCAGCAAATCAGGACTAGTCCGGCAGCCATTCCCATTCGATGGCCGCCAGATCGAACCATCGGCGTAGGTCAGCGAATCCAGAGTGATCGAAGTCACCGAGGTGAAGCCGGGGAGCACCAGATTCGCCGATGCGCTGCCCTTACCATCGACATCAAAGGTGACGGCCAGAGTTTTTCTCGCATCCGGAGCTACATTCTGGTTGAGCACTGTTGGCGTCATGCGCCCTTTGGGGCTTGTCCCGCGAACCGTCAATTTGGCGCTCACAATCGTCGCGGAATTCTTGGCATCTCCCAGAATTAGACGAATATGTTGCGCTACGCCGGACCGTTGTTGGGATTCGCCGCGATCGTCCCGGGCGGTCAAAATCCCCAAGCCGCCCTGCTGCTCCGCATGCATCGAAACCGGACAGTCGAGACTGGAGGGCACGGGAACGACGTAGACGCTGGGTGATCCACTCCGCGTCTGGCCCGGCTGCCCAAAATGACCTGGGACGGCGGCCTGCGCCGGAGTTGGCGCGGGACTCTGTGCTGCCAGTGTGACCGACGTAAATACAGCTACGGACAAGATCATTCCGAATCGATTCATCACAGACTCCTTTCAAATGCTTCGCGAGACCGCACAACTCTTGGACGTTGGAACCGGCCTATGCTCTCTGCCGGAGATAGGAAAAAGATACTCCTGACGCTGGTCTGAATCTATTCAAGCTATACTCGTCCCTTTGCAAGTCCTGGTTCTTCGAGATAGCAGGCAGGACACAGCTAACCCGGCAGCACCCCATCCCACGTCTTCACGCAGTTTCGGCCATCTTTTTTCGCCAGATACAAGGCCTGGTCGGCCATCTGAATCAGCATCGCGGCATCCCATTCGGCCTTGGGGTGAATCGTCGCGACACCCGCGCTCATGGTCACAAATCCCGATGTATTCGCGAGATGGGGCAGACACTGATCGACCACGCTCTGACGAATAATCTCGGCAAGCATCGAAGACCCCTGCGCGCCAGCGCGCGGCAGAACAACCGCGAACTCCTCTCCTCCATAACGCGCCACAAGATCGCTTGCCCTCAGAGGCGCCTTTGCCAGAATCGAACCGATGATTTGAAGGCACGCATCCCCTGCCAAATGGCCATAGTGATCGTTGTAAAGCTTGAAATTGTCCACATCAATCATCACCAGCGAAATACTCACATCCTCTCGAATCGCGCGGCGCCATTCAAGCGCGAGGTGTTTATCAAACGATCTCCGGTTCGCTATCCCGGTAACGTGGTCCATTCCCGCATTTGTGTCCGCTTCGCGATAGGCGACTGTCAATTCTTGCTGTAGGCGGTCCCGCTCCGCCAGCGCTACCGAGACGGAATAGATCGTCACCAGCGAAACCGCGAGAAAGCACTGGAGCAGGAAGATGCTGTGAACCTGCATCATTTTTTCCGTCAGGCCTGGCACCGGTAAAGCGAAGGGACCTCGTCCCTGTGAGGTGAAATAGGCTGCGGGTACGCACATCAGAAAAAGTCCGATTGCCGACCCGGAACTGCCCAGTCTGAAAATCATCAGAAGCAAAGCGGGAAAGAGGAAAAAGACCATCGGCAAGCCGTTCTGCGCGAACACCACGGCTGACAGCAGCGCAACGCCTGCAAGGATGCAGATAGTCTCGATCCGTTTGGAGGGAGCGAACATGGATGCCAGTTCGCTGCGCTCAACGGCGAGAGTCAGTGGAGCCATCACCGCGATGCCCAGAGCATCTCCAAATACAAAGTTGGACATGGCAATCAACTTTGCCGGCTGGAGCCAGATGAAGAGGCACAGCTCCACCCACAGCGCGGACATAAGCGGGGCCAGCACTACTCCATACAAGAGCACCTTGCCCAAAGTCTTGAGGTCTGTAAGGTCAGGCCGCTGTCGAGGCTGCGGAGTTAACCATTGTGCAGCCAGATACACCTCGAATACGTTAGCTCCTGCAAAAATGAGTGAAATGGAATCGGGAAAGCCGAGCATTTTATGTACCAGCGCGCTGGACACTACGCTGCCCGCCAGATACGCCGTCCAGAAGCGGCGAGGCAACATCACGAGAAAGGCGATTAAGATTCCGTTGGCTGGCCAGAGAATGTCAGCCTTCCAGGGAAACCGCGCAATCACCAACCCAGCCCAGGACGAAACTGTGCATAACAGCATGACCCACGACCAGCGGGCGAATGAATCCGGCCGCAGATAACCGGCCACAGATGCCCATGTCAGACGTTCGTCGGATTTGGCTTTTAGATATTCCTCTGAATAGAAATTAGCTTTCATGGCATGGGTCTCCGCGTGAACGTTACATAATACTCATATACCCGGAGATCGTCCAAGCCATTGTCATCAATGGTTTTACATAAATCTTGAGTGAGAAAAACCGGTAAACGGTTTCACGTTTATGTTATTGAATCAGTAAATCGATACATATTTGAAATAAATCGATAAACAGATTGGAACCCCTGCTCTTCTCCGTCAATGGATAAGAATGGATAAATCATGAGCAGAGAGGGGAGCAGGCACAAATCTGGCCGCACGCAATATCTCCCAAAGCCCGGTATGCAGCGAACCCTCCTGGGAGGAGGGTCAGCTTCAATCTTTGATCAACTGCCGCTGCAACGCCTCCAGCGTCTGACCCTTGGTTTCTGGGTAGAAGAACAACACAACGAAGAACTGGACAACGGTCATTACCGCGAAGAAGATAAACGGCGCTGAGGTACTCATCGTAAGCACGATGATCGGGAAGCCCTGAGCGATGATCGCATTCATAAACCAGTGACTGGCTGAACCAACTCCCTGGCCTTTCGAGCGCACCACATTCGGAAAGACTTCGCCGATGTAGACCCAGATCACGGCTCCCTGGCTAAGAGCGAAGAACGCGATATACGTAATCAGCAGCCATACGAGCGCACCCGGGTGTGAGTTAGTGGCAAACAGCCACGCAACACCAGCCAGGCAGCTAGCCGTGCCGACCGCCCCGATCAGCAACAGCGTCTTGCGGCCAATCTTATCGATCACGCTCATGCCGATCATGGTGAAGATCAGGTTGGTCGCGCCGATGGCGATTGCCTGCTGGTCGCCGGATACCTGGCTGAATCCCGCTGCAGCAAACATGTCATTGAGGTAGTACAGAATCGCGTTGATACCGGCAAGTTGGTTGAATGCTCCAATTGAAATGGCTAGGAAGAGCGGATACCGGTACTTCCAGCGGAAGACAGGCTCGTGCGCCGAGGCATGTTCCTGTTCGATCGCCGCGCGGATATCGGCCAGTTCAGCCTCGGGATTGGGTTCTCCCATCATCTTCAGAACAGCCAGAGCATCGTCGATCTGGTTCTTCGAGGCTGACCAGCGCGGGCTGCGCGGAATGCCGAAGAGCATGATCAGGAACGCCACCGCCGGAACTGCCGCAACGCCGACCTGCCAGCGCCATTCCGTGGCTCCGAGATGCAGCAGGCGGATGACGTAATTCGAGGTATACGCAACGAGAATGCCCAGCACCACGTTGAACTGGAAAGCGGCAACCAGCCGTCCACGCCACTTGGCCGGCGCCAGCTCTGCAATGTAGACAGGCCCCAATACGGAACTTGCGCCGATGCCTAATCCGCCAATGAAGCGGAAGATGAGGAACGCTACCCAACCGTTAGCCAAGCCGCAGCCCACTGCGGAGATCACATACAGCACCGCAGTGATGCGTAGTGTCTCGCGGCCGCCGAGCTTCTGCCCAACTACGCCCGCGCTGAGAGCTCCGATCACCGTACCGACAAGACCGATGGCGACGGTGAATCCCTTGTCGCCGGAGCTGAGATGATAGAGCCGCACGATCGCATCAATCGCGCCGGCAATAACCACTGTGTCAAAGCCAAAAAGAAGCCCGCCCAGGGCTCCAGTGCCTGTTGCTTTCAATAGATTGACATTGAGCCGCATCGTGATCGTCACCCCGAAATTTCATGCACGGAACAAGGGCCATCATACAGGCTCGTATCGGGATTTATCCCTGCGGAAAGAAGGCCGGCGAAACGGAGGATCAAGTGTGAAAGTGAGTCGAACTGGACAACCCTGAGTTCAATATGAGAATCCACCCTGTAGAATGCTCAGAGACAGACGGCTACCTCCCGGTTCCCCAACCGATCGGCCCATCGACCAGGAAAGGACTCCGACACCGTGACTTTATTCCCCCGATTCTCCTCGGCTGCTGTGCCATCCTCCGCCCATTTCGCCAAGAGATTTGTTATCTACACAACTGGCGCAATGACCCTCTGTGCGTTGCTGGCCGCATCCGCAAGGGCTGATACCGTTGTCCTCACCAACGGCGACCATCTCACCGGCAGCGTTACGCAGCTGGACGGCGGCAAACTGACCGTTCACACCGATTACGCCGGCGATGTCGTCATCGCTTTCGACAAAGTCAGCAGCGTCAAGATGGACAAACCGGTGGTCCTCTCGCTTACGGTGCCGCCACCGCCTGGGCAGAAGAAATCCAATAAGCGGATCGACATTCGCAAGGAAGAAATCACCGCCATCGATCATTCCGGCAAGGACTACACGGTGACGACGGCCAAAGGCACTGAGGAGATCGCCGCAGCCCAGCTCACCACTGTCCGAACCGCCGCCGCTCAGCAGGCCTACGAGGAGTCACTGCATCCAGGATGGCTGCATGACTGGACCGCCGTCGCCAATGTCAGCTTCGCCCTGGCCCGCGGCAACAGCGATACCACCGCCGTCGGCACCGGCATTACGCTTGTCCGTCCCACCCGCACCGATAAGACCTCGCTCTACTACAACGAGATCTACACCCACGACGGCCTCCTCGACCAGACCACCGCTAACCACACCGCCGCTGGCGCGCGTTATGACCACAACATAAACCCGAAGCTCTTCGCCTTCGGCACCGCGGACTTCGCCACGGATGCGCTTCAGTACCTCGATCTGCGCTCGGTCCTCGGTGGCGGCTTCGGCTGGCATGCAATTGCGAAGCCCAAGCAGCAGTTCGACGTGCTCGGCGGCCTCGTCTGGACACATGAAAATTACGGCTCCTTCAATACGCCCAATCCCACGCCACCACCCTTGAATATCTTCACTCCAGCCGAAACCAACAGTTTCGCCGCGCTCGACTTTGGCGAACAGTTCACACAAAAGCTGGGGGCCAACAGCGTTTTCACCGAGCAGGCCTATATCTTCCCCGATCTGGCCGACACCAGCCAGTATCGATCCACGCTCAACGCCGGGCTCAGCACCAAGATCAAATCCTTCCTGAGCTGGCAAACCACGGTCAGCGACGTGTACGTCACCAATCCACCCTCCGGCACGAAAAACAACGACTTCATCCTGACCACCGGTCTCGGCTTCACCTTTACCCGAAAATAAATCCGGCACAACAAGGCAAGAGCTGGGCGGCATCGTCCGGTCTTTTTCCTTGTCCTCGTCCCTGCCCTGAATTGACCCGGCGCATTCGCCTATAAATTACTGCGACCCTCTAGTAAAGCGATATATTTAACGAATTTCTCTAGCCAAACCACCCTTCCTCCCTGTAAATTTCTCCGGGTAGCTCACTTGCTCTGTTTTCAAGATTCGACCCTGCTTCTGGGGTCCTTCTTTCTCTGCTCGACCGGATCTACCAAGGAGAGTCTCGCCATGAACCACCCTTCGCCTCTTCGTTCCGCAGCTCTCGCGCTCCTTCTCGGCTTAGCCTCCTCCGCATGTGTGGCTCAGCAGCCGGACTACTTGAACACCCAGTTGAGCCCGGAGGCGCGCGCGCACGACTTGGTCTCGCGTATGACCCTCGAAGAAAAAGCTTCGCAGCTTGAGGACTGGGCGGTGGCGATTCCCCGGCTCGGTATTCCTGACTACCAGACCTGGAACGAGTCTCTGCACGGCGTGGCCCGCGCCGGCTACGCAACCGTCTTTCCCCAGGCCATCGGTATGGCCGCCACCTGGGACCCGAAAATCGTCCACGCCATGGGTGATGTCATCTCCACCGAAGCCCGCGCCAAGTACAACCAGGCGCAGAAAGAAGGCAATCACCGCATCTTCTACGGGCTGACCTTCTGGTCTCCTAACATCAACATCTTCCGCGATCCACGCTGGGGACGCGGCCAGGAAACCTACGGTGAAGATCCATTCCTCACCGGCCGCTTGGGCGTAGCCTTCATCACCGGCGTACAGGGCGACGATCCCGATCATCCCAAAGCCATCGCCACCAGCAAGCATTTTGCCGTGCATAGCGGACCGGAATCGCAGCGCCACACCTTTGACGTGCACCCCAGCCCTCGTGATCTCGAAGAGACCTATCTTCCCGCCTTCCGCACCACGGTCGTAGATGGCCACGTGGGCTCAGTCATGTGTGCCTACAACGCGATCGATACCTTCGCCGCCTGCGCCAACAAGAATCTGCTTGAAGACCATCTGCGCAAGGCCTGGGGCTTCAAAGGCTTTGTCGTTTCCGACTGCGGCGCCATCATGGACGTGACCAACGGCCATCACAACGCTCCCGACATCACCCACGCCGCTGCAGTCTCGCTCGAAGCAGGCACGGACCTCTCCTGCAGCATCTGGGCGCCGGGCTTCAACCAGCTGGCCGAGGCGGTTCACCAGAAAGCGGTCTCGGAAGAGCTGGTAACCCGCGCCGCCGAGCGGCTCTACACCGCGCGCTTCAAGCTGGGCCTCTTCGATCCACAGGGCTCGACCCCCCTCGACAAGATTCCCTTCAGCGTGAACGCCTCGGTGGAGCACCGCGCCAAGGCGCTCAAAGCCGCAGAAGAAGCCATTGTGCTCCTCAAGAACGATGGCACGCTGCCGCTCAAGAAGGCCGCAAACATTGCCGTTGTCGGTCCTGAAGCCGACCTGATCTTCGGCCTTGAAGGCAATTACAACGGAGTGCCGTTTCATCCCGTTGAGCCGGTCGACGGCATCGCGGCGCAATTCCCCGACGCGCAGATTCACTATGCGCAGGGCGCCACGCTTGCCGAAGGGTCCAGCGTGCCCGTTCCCCGCACCGCCTTTAACGGCGGCAAGGGACTCAAAGAAGAATTCTTCGCCACGCCCGACTGGACCGGCCGCCCAGTCGCAACGGCAACCGACCATAATATTCAGTCCGAGTGGGGTGATTCCCTGCCCGTACCCGAGCTGCATACCCATGTCTACTCCGTTCGCTGGAGCGGCACTCTGACCGCACCCGCAGCTGGCCATTATGTCTTCTCTGTCGAGCCTGCGGACGCATTCCCCTACTCGCCCAAAGACAGTTTCCGCCTCACCATCGACGGAAAAGTACTCGCAGAAGGCGATCTGCGCAAGAAAATGGATATCTCGGCCATGGGCAACTTCAAGTCCGCTCCGGGAGCTAGTCCCAGCGCGCCTCCCATCATGAACGGCGGCTCCCCCGTCTCCGTTCCCTATGATTTCTCCGACACTAATCCCCACGAGTTCAAACTGGAATACAGCCACTCCGCCGACCAGGCCGGAGGCGGGCTCTACTTCAAGTGGGCCGCCCCTGCACAGGCGCAGTTGGACGAAGCCGTCGCCGCCGCCAAAGCGTCCGATGTCGTCGTAGCCTTCGTTGGCCTCGACGCGCAGCTTGAGGGCGAAGAGATGAACGTCAAGATCGACGGCTTTGCCGGAGGCGACCGCACCAAGATCGGCCTGCCCGCCTCGCAGGTGCATCTGCTTGAGGCTGTCGCAGCTACCGGCAAGCCGGTCGTCGTCGTACTGCAAAGCGGCAGCGCCGTAGCCCTGCCCTGGGCCGAAGAACACGCCGCTGCGATTCTCGAAGCCTGGTATCCGGGCGTCGAAGGCGGTACAGCCATCGCCCACACGCTCGCCGGTCTCAACAATCCAGCCGGACGTCTCCCCGTTACCTTCTACAAAGATGTAGATGACCTGCCGCCCTTCACCGAATACAGCCTCAAGAACCGCACTTACCGCTACTACACTGGCAAGCCCGAGTGGGGCTTTGGCTATGGCTTGAGCTATTCGAACTTCACCTACAGCCCGGTCACGCTTTCCTCGAATACGCTCAAAGCGGGTGAGCCCCTCACGGCCACCGTGAGCATCACCAACTCCAGCGCCCTGGCCGGCGATGAAGTCGTCGAAGCATACCTGAAAACCCCGCAGGCAGGCGGCCCTATCCACTCGCTCGCCGCCTTCGAGCGCGTCCACCTGAGCGCCGGAGAGACCCGCTCCGTAACCCTGCATTTCGATCCCCGGGCGCTTTCAAGCGTGGACGAAAAAGGTGAGCGTTCCGTGATCTCTGGTAAGTATCAACTCACGCTGGCCGGCGCCCAACCAGAAGAAGCAAAGGCTAAATCCGAAACCACCTTCATGGTTACCGGAACAGCGCCTCTGCCCCGCTAATTACCTGGCCGGGCTGCTCGATTCGCCGCAGCCCGGCCAGCCAGAAACTCTTTCAAGGACTCCGGTACATTACATATTCCAGTAGAGTTCTCAATTGATTGGCGTAACAAACAAAACAAAGTAACATAAGCTCGTGAGTCGAAAAGGTAGCCGCACTACCGTGCCCAGCAAGCCGGACATTCGAACCGTGGCCGCCCTCGCCAAGGTATCGATCGCCACTGTCTCCCGCACCATCAATGCCTCGCCCGCCGTCAGCGACAAGCTGGCACAGCGTGTCTGGCAGGCGATCGAACAGCTCAACTATTTTCCCAACACCCACGCCCGCAGCCTGGTTTCAGGCCGCAGCCGCATTCTTGGCATCATCGTTGAAAACATTACCAACCCCTTCTTTCCCGAACTCATCTCCAGCTTTGAAGAGATTGCCGTCGCCCACGGCTACGAGATCCTGGTCAGCTCCTCCAACATCAACTCCGCCGACCAGCTCACCAGCTGCGTCCGCCGCATGTTGGAGCGCAAGGTCGAGGGCGTCGCGGTTCTCACCTTCGGCAGTGAAGAGTCCGTGCTCGACCAGCTCGCCATCCACAACATGCCCATCGTGCTGTGCGAGTTTCATCTCGACGATCCCAAGGTCAGCACCATCCTGCTCGACTACTCCGCAGGCATTCACGCAGCAGTCGCACATCTGGTCGCGCTCGGCCACACGCGCATCGGTTTCCTGGCTGGACCGCACACCCTGCACTCGGCTATCACGCGCCTCAATAATTTCCAGCAGACCATGCGTGAATCCAAACTCAAGGTTCACAAAGACTGGATCATTGAATGCGATCACACCCTCAAGGGCGGCGTCGCCGGCTTTGACAAGCTCATGGCTCTCAAGACGCGGCCTACTGCCCTGATTTGCTCCAACGACATGACCGCCATCGGCGTCCTGCGCGCCGTCTATATGGCCGGCCTGCGCGTGCCTGAAGATCTCTCCGTCATCGGCCTCGATGACATCGACTTTGCCGAGTTCACCTTGCCACCCCTCACTACCATCCGGCTATCTCGGGTCGAATTAGCCAAAGCCGCCTTCGACGCCCTCCGCCTGCAAGCCGAAGAAGCAGCGAATCCCGCCATCCAGCGTGAGTTCCTGGTCTCCACCAGCCTCGTTGTCCGCGCATCCACCGCCGCTCCAGCCGCCGAAGATCCCGCCTAGAAACCGATACGGCGCTACACGCCAATCAGTGACCCAGTTCTTTCGTGAACAGGCGCCACTTCGCCCAATGGCTCCGGCGCCGCCTCGCGCATTCGAGCCACAGAGTCATGAGATCGCCACGCCGCCGTTTTTCTGTCGGGATAGACTTCGGGCTTGCCGAAACGAACCACCGCGGTAAAACCGTCGACCCCCAGCACGCGCAGCAGATGCGGAAAGAAAAGCTCATCGCCAAACCAGCAGAGATCGCGCTCCAGTGTCTCTGCACCATGCGGTTCATAGAAGATTGCCGCTGTCGTCACCGGCAGTTCACCTTCCACCGCAGCTGCGAACAGCGTCGGGTGAAACCGGATGACCTCGCTTCCATCAGTACTCGTTCCCTCGGGAAAGAGCAGCACCGGAACGCGCTCGGCTAACCTCTGCGTCATGCGATCCGCCACCTCCCACGCGCTGATGCGGCTCACGCGGTCGACGAAAATTGTTCCGCCCAACCGAGCCAGCGTGCCAAATCCCGGCCACTCGGCGATCTCGCGTTTGGCCACAAAGGTCGACGGCGCCGCTGCGCTACAGATTGCGATATCGAGATAACTCAGGTGGTTGGCCACAATGAGCGTAGCTCCCGCAGGCGGTTCACCCTCCACGCGGTAGTCAATTCCAATCGCTGACAGGACAATCCGTCCGCAGAAGTGCATCCACTCCGCTCTCTGTTGAGAAGAAACCGGCCTGCCCTTCAGCGTGCTCCACGCCCACACCCAACCGAAGCGCAGATAGCAAAGCGTCAGGGACAACACGAGAATCAAGCCGCGCCATGCGGCCCGCCAACTCACCGCGTGAGCGGCGCCAGGAATCGGTTCCGCGCGGACGACGAGATCGTGCGCAGATCCATCAGGGTCAGAAAGTCGATGGTGCCAAACTCCCTGTCCCAGGCTGGCGCACTGCAGATGCGCGCTCCGATTGCCAGATAGGTCTTCAGCAACTTCGGCACTTTCGCCGCCTCGGCCGCCGCGTCCTCTACCCCATTCTCTTCAGGACATTCAAAACCAGGCCTCGGCAGCGTGCTGAGCTCATCCACCACGCGATAATTACTCAGCTGACGGTACATCTGCCAGCCCTCGCGCGAGTCCGCCGAATTAAGCGAAGAGCATCCCATCAGGTAGCGCAACTGCATATCCGTAGCATACTGCGCAATGCCCCGCCACAGCAGCGTCAACACCTCGGGAGTGCGATGTTCACGATCGATCGACGCGCGTCCCAGTTCAAGAATCTCCCCACGCATCGCCTCGTACGGCGACAGGTTGAACTCCTGCTCCGAATAGTAGCCCAGGTTCTGCGCCGCCGTCGCGCCGGACTGCATCCGGTACGTTCCCACAACGCGCCGGTCCGTTTTGTCCTCAACCAGCAGATGTTCACAGAACAAATCGAACTGGTCGGCGTCGAGTCCCGTCTCGTAGGAAGCTTCAAGCCCCTTGCCCAGCTCGATGTTGAAAACCTTGAAACGCAAACGGCAGATCGCGTCCCGGTCCGCAACCGACTCCGCCAGCCGCAGCCGGTAACGGCCCACCTCCGCATGAATATGCGGGTGAGAAGGGCGCACCGGAAGTAGGGCTGGATCAGAAACCTCGGGTGTTGAAACAGGCAGGGACGCGACACCACCCCCGGCATGAAATCCGGAAACAGAAACGTCCCACAGCGGTGAAGTCGCAACCGCCAATCTGGAAGGAACCTTCAACCCTGTTTGAGCATTCACCGGGACAGTATGGCTCGAACTTTGCTACAGCAAAGTGAAACGGATGCGAACGGAGTGCAAATTCTTGCCCGTCAAAGTACCCGAACCAAACTGAACAACACCAGCCGTTCTGGCTCAAGTTATTCAATTGCCTTGCGATACACGATAAATCCCGAACGGTCGGCAATCTGGTCATACAGCTTGATCGCAGTGTTGTTAGTCTCGTGCGTCAGCCAGTAAACACGCGCCGAGCCGGCCAGTTTGGCCTGTTCGTAGACCGCTCCGATCAGCGCCCTTCCCACTCCTTTGCCGCGTTGTGAAGGCACGGTGAACAGATCCTGTAGATAACAGGTAGGCGCAATCGAGATTGTGCTGCGATGAAACAAGTAATGCACTAACCCGGCCAGTTCCCCTCCCTCCTCCGCAACCAGGGCATGAACCGGCTCATAAGCATCGAAGAAGCGCGACCAGGTCGTCCGCGTTATCTCATCAGGCAGCGCTGTTGCTCCGGAGCGTCCGTAGAACTCGTTATAGCCATTCCACAAAGGAAGCCATCGTGCAAAGTCCTCGCGCGTGACCGAACGGACAATCAATTCTTTCGACAATGTAGTGTTTCCTCACAGAAAATGAGGCCCGCATCTCTGCGGGCCACTTACACAAGTCTCAACTTTATAAAGCTCTTCTGCGCACATCAACCGCCGGCAATCGAAGGAATCACCAGCACCTCATCCCCATCTTGAAACGCATATTTCTCATTGCCCAGAAAGCGGATGTCTTCTTCATTGACATAGAAGTTGATGAACTTGCGCACCTGCCCATCTTCCCCGCGCAGATGTTGGCGAAGAGCCGGAAAGCGCCCCTCCATATCCACCACCAACTCAGGAAGGTTGAGCGCTGAGCTTTCGATCTCGCGCACGTTGTTCGTATGCTTCTGGAAAGCATTGGGCAGCACCACTTTGATCGACATCATGCCACCTCCGCGAACGTGCCTTGCTGCTCTTCGAGATACGCAGCAAAGTCGGAAAGCCGCGGCCGCACTGTCTGCTCCTGCGTATACGCGCCCTGCAAGACGTCGGTTGTCTTGAGGCCATTGCCGGTAATGCAACTCACCGTCAGCTCATCGGGTTTAATGCGCCCATGCGCATAAAGCCGCGCCGTAACCGCCGTGGTCACGCCGCCGGCAGTCTCGGTGAAGACACCCTCCGTCTCAGCCAGTTCTTGAATCGCCGAGACAATCTCCACATCCGAAACGTCCTCAGCCCAGCCGCCCGAGTCGCGAATCACGCGAATCGCATACGATCCGTCCGCAGGATTGCCGATCGCCAGCGAACGCGCAATCGTATTCGGCCGCTGCGGCTCGATCGCATCCGCGCCACTGCGCACTGCTGTCGAGATCGGCGAGCAGCCCGTTGCCTGTGCCCCAAAGAACTTCACCGGCTTGTCCGCCACTAAACCCAGCGCAACTAGCTCACGAAAGGCCTTCTTGATCTTGGTGATCAGCGAACCGCCGGCCATCGGTACAACGACGTTATCCGGCAGCCGCCAGCCCAATTGCTCAGCGATCTCAAAGCCCACTGTCTTCGAACCCTCTGCATAGTAGGGCCGCAGGTTCACGTTCACGAAGCCCCAGTTGTACTTCTCCGCAATCTGCGAGCAGAGGCGATTGCAATGATCGTAGTTGCCATCGATGCGGATCAGCGTCGCGCCATACACCTGCGTATTCAGAATCTTCGCCGGCTCAAGGTCAGCAGGCACCAGGATGTAGGTCTTCAACCCCAGCCGCGCCGCTCCGGCAGCAACCGCATTCGCCAGATTTCCCGTGGACGAGCAGCCTACTGTGTCAAATCCAAAGGCCTGCGCATTGGCCAGCGCCACAGCCACCACGCGATCCTTAAAGCTCAGCGTCGGCAGGCAGACCGCGTCATTCTTGATATAAAGATTTTTCGCTCCGATGCGCGCTCCCAGGCGGGGCGCCTCTAGCAGCGGAGTCAGGCCGGCGGGCGTCTGTGGAACATAGTTCTCGGCAACCGGCAGCAGAGCCTTGTAGCGCCACATGTTCAACGGTCCAGCTGTAATGGCTTCGCGCGTAAACCGGCTCCGCGCATACTCCAGATCAAAATCCACTTCAAGAGGAGAAAAACAGTCCTCGCAGATTGAGAGCGGCTGATTCCCATAGCCCTTGCCGCACTCCCGACAACGCAGTTCGTAAGCAGTATGACTCACAGTTCCCTCGCGCCAATCAATGCACGAGAGCGGCTGAAAGTGCCTACGCGACACCGGCTCAATATGAGCGAACCTGAGAGGATTCCAGTTGCGAAAAGGCCTTGGCCCTAAAACCCAAAGCATTTTCCGAATCTCATGTCCCCCGTTTTACCGGGCGAGAGTTGACACCGTGATCCAGAATTGCTCCGGCCGGTTGTCGTGGCGTCGCAGGGCTCGTCCCTCAACCACTCTTCATGAAATCCAGGCTCATCCCCGTAAGGAACGAACCAGAATATGTATTTAGTGATACCACAGCATACTCAGCCGTGCAACATGTCTAGCAGCCAACGGGGAATCCTGAAGTACCAACGGTTTCAACTGAAGCATGAAAGGATTTTGGAACGGCAAAAGTCCATATCGTAGTCAGTTCGCATAGATCCGCACATAATCCACCTTCAGCTCCGCCGGAAAAGTCGTACTCGCATCCGGCTTCCCCGGCCAGTCGCCGCCCACCGCCACATTCAGAATCATGAAGGCACTATCGCCCGTATCGAACGGCCAAATCGCACCGCTTAGTCCATTCAAGCTCGAGGGATTGGTATAAGTCACATACGGACTCGCCGGGTCGTCAACATAGTAAGCCACCGATCCCTTCTTCCAGATCATCCCGTAGGTATGCCACCCCGCCGCCGTCTGTCCCGCCGGGAAAAAGAATTTCTTGCCTAGACCCACATCGCCCGTAAAGCCCGTCCCATGCACCGAACCCTCATTCCAATCCGGGGACAACGCGGCATTCACCCGCTCCATGATGTCCTGCTCCCCGCAAGCCGGCCAACCAGCGGTCGTGATGTTGTTGCCCAGCGTCCAGAAGGCAGGCCAGATGCCCTGCCCCTCCGGCACCCATATCTTCGCCTCCAACCGCCCATATTGCAGGCTGAAGAGCCCTTGCGTCTTCATGCGCGCCGAGGTGTATCCACCTGCAGCCGTCTTCCGAGTCACAATGTGCAAATACCCATCCGTTCCCACATACGCATTGGGATTCGCCGCATCGCAGGGGGACGAGATCGAGCCCCACGCGCAGTAGTTCTCCAGCTCATGATTGCCAAAGCCGTTATCGCCTGTATCGTATCCCCACACCGTGGCATCGGGCTGCTGGGTGCTTCCTGTCGCGTTCGAAAACTCGTCGCTCCACACCAGCGTGCCCGAAGCAATATTCGGCGAGAAGGTCCGCGTTGCAACCTTGCTGTCCGTATCGCCGGCAGCGGTCGCGTAGGCATTCAACGTAAGGTTTGAAGCCACTAGAAAAGGCGCTTGATAGACCGGCGAAGATGCCGTCGGCGTACTGCCATTCACCGTGTAGTGAATTGTCGCCCCGGCGGTCGCCGTCGCCAGGGAGACGATCTGCGCTCCCCCTTTTGCAGCTTTCATTGCAATTGTCGGTGCAGCCGCCCGCACCTGCGCGGGTGTCGCCGATGCCATGCCTCCGTCGCATCCGGATATGAAAGCGATCAACGCAAAAGAAAATCCTGCTAAACCTGATCCTGCCCGCATTTCACAAGCCTCAATACTACGACCAAAGAGACGTTCTTAGCCGCAGCGTAAGACCTCGTACACCGGCCGGCAAAAACCGTCAAACCATCATGGCATGTCCGTGGTGCAGGTCGAATTATTGGATGCAATCAGCCACGCATCCCCGGCACAATCTTCATGCATCTGAGGCAGACTCCGGGAAAAATCGCCGGAAAGCCTGCTCTACCCGCTCACTATCGGCCCGCGCCGCAGAAGCCGCAACACGTGCACGCATTTCGTGCGAATTATAGACCCGGCTGATCGCTTCCATAGCGGAAGCCGCATAACGATCATTCACTTCGATCACTCGCAATAAAAAATTTATCCCCTCCGGCAGTCTTGTCAACACAATCGCCTGGTCCAGAGCCTCGAGTAGCCAAGCCTCAGTGCTTCTCCGTCTGCGCTCGACCAGCGCCGCCAGCGCCGCCGGCTCGTGAGTCTCCGCCAGAGCAAAAGCCGCTTCAGCTGCTGCCTCTTCCTCATCTTCAAGAAAATCACCGATCAACGCGATAGCCGCCTGCTTGTCGACATGATCTATGCCCAACAAAGCGGAAAAACATGCGCCCAGCACCTCCGGCTCGTCTTTGCGCAGCAGAATCCGCAGCTTCAGTAGCAGCGCCGCGCTTGCCCCGCCTACGTGCCCAATCGCCCGTACGGCTTCCACACGCACCGTCTTATCCCGGTCGACCAGCGGCTCAAGCAACAGGTCGAGCAGTTCAGCATTGCCCAACCCCTCGCAGGCCACCAGCGCATGTGTGCACGTGGCTCGCAAAGCGCCCGCCGTGTCGGATTGACCTCCCCATACCGGCTCCTCCTGAATATGCCGCAAACCTCGCAGATAAACTTCCGCATCCCGGCAATCCAGTTTCACCAAGGCTTTTACCAGTGCATTCTTGGCCCAACACTGGGGATCATTCTTGACTGGATCGACAAAAAAACGGGAGTATGCGCTCAGCACCTCCGGCAACAACTCGGCCAACCCAAAGTCCGTAACGATCCTTGCCGCTTTGGCTACCAGGTAGTTGTTCTGATTGCCCAGTGCCTTGCGCAGGCGGTCCGTCCCCTCCCCATCTGGAACATGGCCGCTCATCGCTTCCAGCATCGCCAGTTCGCGCTCAAAAGATCGATTGGCAGGCAGGCGCATACCGGTGCGGCCTATTCCTGCTTTCACAGTCATCGATCTCATGTCCAAAACTCCTCTTTCACAAGGGAAAATTATTCCTTTGGCCGGTAACGTCAGCCAACACGATACATTGCCTGCAAGCGACGAATGAAAGCGGCGTTCCTGAGTTCGTAGTCTGTCCGCATTACAGGAGACAGTCCCAATCCCTGGCGCTCGTACCGGCTCCCCGATTTCCGCAACTCAATTCTTCGCCTGATCTTCGCATTACGACGCAGAGAAGAAGTCGCAGAAGTATCCAGATGATGCGACAGTCGGGGGCAAGACACTCGTTACTTTTCAGGTTTCTCGACGATTAATTCTTGGAGCCGCATTGCTCGTTTAGGTCCAAGCTTGGCCAGTGCATCGACCTCTATTAACAGAATCCATACGATCAGCTTGTAGGCGTCTCCTGCTTCAAATAGCTTCTGTGCTCTTAGTGACTTCTGATCTTCGGCCGTGACAAGGGTGAGATCATTCCCATTGGATAGGAGTTGCCTGATCTCTTCGCCTCCACTTTCATCTCCTCAAGAATGGCTGGCATTCTCTACCCTCACACTCTTCCCTAGCAACGGACAGGAGCAAGCGCGCAATCCCGTCCTGCTGGTATATGAGAACAGATCGCCAACCCAGTCGTAGGTGCAAATTTGCGCACACCAAAAGGGAGCTTCAGCAAATGCGATCCGCGACCCGAGCTCCTGCGTCAGGAACTCGGGCACGCTCACCTTGGATGCAGGTATAGGACAGACTCACCGGAAATAGTTGAACAAGTTACTTGCCCGTAAGGGCCGCCACCGGCACCAGCATATCTTCCTTGCGCATCACTAGATTGGTGGCATTCAACGTTGCCAGCTCAAACCCGTGTCCATGCGTAATCGCATCGGTGGGGCAAGCCTCCACGCAATAACCACAGAAGATACAGCGGTTGTAGTCGATGTTATAGGTCTTCGCGTAACGCTCGCTCGATGAGATGCGTACCTCTTTGGTATTGTCGGCTGCCTCTATAAAAATGCAGTTCGATGGGCAGGCCGCTGCGCACAGAAAACAGGCAACGCACTTCTCCAGCCCGTTCTCATCTCGTTGCAGTTCATGTGCTCCGCGAAAACGCTGCTCGAACTTGGCGCCCCGCAAGGGCCCAGGGCCATCGGGATAGTTTTCTACCTGCGTCGGCTCCAGCATCTCCTTGAAGGTGATGCTCATACCCTTGGCAATACCCGCGATGTTTCGCACGATCGACATGCCCAAAGTATACGACAGACCATGCGCTGTTACGTATGCCTTGGGCTTCTGCTGCCCTGCCGATTCCCAACAAGGCACAGAAATGACGAGCTAAGGTTTCGTTGGGTTGGGCGCGACTGCCGCCTTAGGCCTGCCGCCTGGCGGAGAAGACTGCCCGTGGTTGTTCGCTGGAGGCGTGGTCGTTGGCTTGCGCATCGGCCTGACCTTGTTCTTCCCTCCCGTCGAAGCCCCACCAGGATTCTGACAAATTTCCGAGTCCTGTCCACGAGCCAGCACAGAAAACGATGGATCGATCTGCACTGGATTGGCTTTGCAGAGCCGCGCAATCATCTGTTGCGCATGCTCGCCGCTCAAGCCCTGTGTCTGCTCCAGGCCATTCGCAGGATCGACGCTGTATTGAAAAACAAAATCTTCCGCAGGCTTGGCATTGCCATAATCATAGTGACTCCACGTGGCCATCATCTGATGCCCTAATAGATCTGCCAGCAAGCCGTATACCTGAGTCCGCGTAACACCTTCTATGCCACCGGCACTCCACAGAGCCACTGCCTGATCGTTACTCCTCATCCAGCGCGCGCGCCAAGCATGATCCGTTGCGTTGTAATACAACGTCGTAAAGAAAGTCGAAGCCGTCTCACAGGTGTCGCAGTCGTTGTATACAAGTCCGAACTCGGGAACGTGTTGATAAGGACCGCCAAAGGATGTCCAGTTCAGGATACGGGGACTCACGCCATGGAGGAGTGGCTGCACCTCATGCTTGGCCAGCGACACGCTCCACACCGTGTAGGTATCGCTGGATGGCGTTGACTGCGGTGTCTTGCGCTCAGACGTAAATACCACCGCCGAATCCCACTGCACACCGATCTCTCGAATCGCCGTCCATTTCTCGGCCTTCAGCGCCTGCGTCACCCAGGCTACCGTTGGCGCATCCTTGGCATCGTGAAAATCCACCCAATGAAAGGCTTCGACGTTGGCTTGCGCGCTGACCCTCGCTGGCCTGAAAGCAATGATCCAAAAAACGGCCAACGGCAAACACGCCGACACTAGGAGCCTGCGATAGGAGTCGAGCGTCAATCGGGGAAATTGCAGCAGCTTCATATTTCTAGTATGCCCCGTCCGGCAAAGAATGCTCTAGCCCAGGAAACTCTTCGGTCAATGATTTGAGGTAGATACGCACGGCTCCGCGCATCTTCTAAATTTTGCAATTGACAATTTTCGCAACTTTATCTATGTTCTCCCCTAATATGTTTAGGGAAGAAAACACCGACTCAGGCGACCTCATTCAGGGCACGCTGGAAATGCTGGTTCTAAAGGCTCTGGCGCGCGGCCCGCTGCATGGCTATGCCGTGGCTGAATGGATCCACCAGACCTCTCAGCAATTGCTCAAAGTCGAAGAGGGCGCGCTCTACCCCGCCCTGCACAGGTTGGAATTGCGCGGCCTGTTGCAGGCCCAGTGGGGTGCGTCGGAGAACAATCGCCGCGCCAAGTTTTACCAGCTCACCGCGGAGGGCAAAAAGCGCCTCAATGCCGAATCGCAGCGCTGGGCCCGTCTTTCCGCCGCAGTCGCATTCGTAATGCAGGCCACGTAAGAGCAAGCATTCAAGGAGACTCAATGGTTCCCGGACTGAACGACTTTCTGCTTCGCATCAAATCGCTCCTGCGCAAGAAGCGTCTTGACCGCGAGATGGCCGAAGAACTTGACTTCCATCAGACGTTGATGCGTGAAAAGCTTTTGCACCAGGGCGTGCCGCGCTCCGAGGCCAATGCCGCCGTCCGCAAGACCTTCGGCAATTCCGCACGTTGGCACGAGCGTCTCCGCGAGCTGTGGCAATTTCGCTCCGTCGAAAATCTAACCCGCGATGTCACTTTCTCTTTACGCCTGCTCAAAAAGTCGCCCGGATTCACAATCATCGCGCTGCTCACCATCACCCTTGGCGTAGGCGCCAACACCGCTGTCTTCTCGCTCATCAACAGCCTGCTGTTGCGGCCGTTGCCAGTTCCACACAGCGATCAACTCGTCGTACTGGGCATGGACCAGGGCGGCCCTCGCACGCAATACACATTCCCCGCGCCCTTCTTCCGCGCTCTCGAAAAGAAACATGAACTGTTTCAACAAGCCTTTGCCTCCTACTTTCGCGACAAGTTGCTGGTCCGCGGCAGTTCCGGCAATGAAAATGTGCCCGGATTGCTCGTCAGCGGGGACTACTTTACAGCTCTGCAGACTCCGCCCCTCTTGGGCCGCTATCTCACCCCTGAGGATGACAAGCCGGGAGGCAGCCCCGAGGGACTCGCAGCAGTCATCAGCGAACAATATTGGGGAACCCGATTTAACCGTTCTCCAAATGCTGTCGGCAGCAAGCTGCAGATTGCGAATGCTGCCTTCACGATTGTCGGAGTCATGCCTAAGCGCTTTATAGGAGCGGACCCGACAGCGAAGCCCCAAATCTTTGTTCCTCTCGCCTCAGAACCGATCATCGATGCGCCCAGTAACCTGATCGAGTCTGGATATCACGGCTGGTGGCTTGTCGTCATGGGCCGGCTGCAGCCCGGTGTCTCGCTCGATCAACTCAACGCGGCATTGAAGACAATGTCGAGCCCGATCCTGCATGACACCGTTCCCGAACCTGCTTGGATTGCCCGAGCCGAGAAGGAGCATTTTCATTTCATAGCCGTGCCCGGCTCCAAGGGTTTCACCTACATTCGATTTGTCTTCGAAAAACCGCTCGTGGCCCTCTTCTGCATGTGTGGCGGCATTCTCCTGTTGGCATGCCTCAACCTGGCCAGCCTGTTGGTCGCGCGCGCCGCAGCCCGCGAACGCGAACTTGCCACCCGCCTGGCCCTTGGCGCAAGCCGTCGCAGGTTGATCCAGCAACTGCTCGTCGAAAGCCTGCTCGTAGCTCTAATGGGAACCATGCTTGGTTTGGCCATTGCGCCTGCGGTGAGTCATTCCCTGGCAACAATGCTGCTCAATAGGACCGGCAGCGATATTTATCTCGACACATCTCTCGATCTGCGCATGTTCGCATTCGCGGCGCTCATCGCCGTCGTTGCCACCTTGCTCATCGGCCTGTTTCCGGCCCTTCAGGCAACGTCTGGAAATCTGAATGAACAGATCAAAGAAGGTCAGCATAAAGCTACGACGCACAAGCGCCGCCTGCTGCAGCCCTCGATTCTTGCCTTAGAGGTTGGTCTCGCACTCATCCTGGTCATTGGCGCAGGGCTGCTGGCCACAAGTATGGTTCGCCTTTTCTCATCTGGCGCCGGCTTCAATCCCAAAGGCGTGGTCAATATCGCGCTGGACATGGACAAGCAGCCTCTGGAAGGCGACGCCCTGCTGCGTGTCTACCAGCAATTCGGCGAAACCATGAGCCATCAGCCAGGGGTAACAACCACCAGCTTTTCGTGGATCGTTCCTTTGACACACACAGTGTGGGATGACGAGCACACACGCCCCGGCGGCGTCCCGCACGACCTGTATCTGAATGCGGTTGCGCCGGATTACTTCAAGGCTATGAGCATACCCATGTATGAAGGGCGCGACTTCCGCTGGACCGACACGCCGTCTTCGGGCTTGAAAATGATCATCAACCAATCCGCCGCCAAGCTGTTCTTTCCCGACCGTAATCCGATCGGCCAGCATCTACTGCGTGGAGATAAGAAAATCGATTTCGAAATCGTCGGTGTCGTCGGCGACGTCAAAATCGAAGACCTGCGAACGGCGCCGCCAGCCGGCGGCTATGTGCCCGTCACCCAGAGTTACATTGACGGCGGCGCATCCAACAAGAAGCCCTCATTTACCATGGTCCTCCGCACCACGGGTTCTGCATCCCCGCTGGCTGGCGCCATTCGAAGCCTGGCAGCCCGCCTTACGCCCGATATTCCCGCTCCGGTAGTGACCACCATGGACGATGTAGTCGATAGCTCCATCAGCACAGAGCGCGTCATGGCGCTTCTCTCTGTCTTCTTCGCTGCATGCGCACTGTTGGTCACAGGAATCGGGCTCTATGGCACACTCGCTTATTCCACCGCGCGGCGCACCAGTGAAATCGGTATTCGCATGGCGCTTGGCGCGCAGCGGGCTACTGTCATTGCTCTCGTGTTCCGCACCAACGCAATGGTAGCTTTGGTCGGCGCCGGTGCAGGATTCGTCGCCGCCATCCTTGGCTCACGCGCACTGGCCAGCTTCCTCTACGAAACCTCGCCGCACGATCCGTGGGTCATGTTGAGTGCGTTGACTTCGCTGATCGTCATCGCCACTGCCGCATCGCTCCTGCCCGCAATTCGTGCAGCCAGAATCGAGCCCATCACCGCCATCCGCTGCGAATAGCAAGCCCAAGCATGGCGCTTCCCAGCCCGTCTTTGGAGGAGATTCCTTATGCGTCAAGGTCTGCATGAATTTCTATTGCGTGTGAAGTTTCTGTTTCATCGCCGGCGCAGCGATCGCGAGATGGTGCAGGAACTGGAATTCCATCAGGCCATGTTGCGCGACAAGCTCTTACGCCAAGGCGCATCCCAGATCCAGGCTGACACTGCAGTGCGCAAAACATTTGGCAACGCGGCGCGCTGGCACGAGCGTTTGCGAGAACTTTGGCAGTTGCGCACACTTGAAAACCTCACGCGCGACATTTCATTCTCTTTCCGCATGCTGAAAAAGTCGCCGGGATTCACCGCCATTGCGCTGCTTACGCTAGCCCTCGGCGTGGGCGCAAATACCGCCGTCTTTTCATTGATCAACGGACTTCTGTTACGGCCGCTCCCCGTGCCGCACGCCGAACAACTAGCAGTCCTCCGCATGGAGGAAGGCGGCCCTGACCCTGGCTATAGCTTCATCACGCCCTTCTTTCGCAGCCTTGAACGCAGGCATGACATCTTCGCGAATGTCTTTGCCTACAATCCAGACACCCTTCAGGTAAAAGGGCAATCGAGCAACGAGAGTGTCGATGGCATGCTCGTCAGCGGAGAGTTCTTTCAGGCTCTGCAAGTACCGCCTCTTCTAGGCCGCACTCTTATCCCACAAGACGACCAACCTGGGGGCAGTCCAGAGGGATTCGCCATTGTCATCAGCGAATCATTCTGGCAAAGCTGGTTTAATCGAGCGTCGGATATTGTCGGGCGCAAGCTGATTATTGCCAACACGCCATTCACAGTAGTTGGCGTGATGCCGAAGAGCTTCATTGGAGCCGACCCGACGCAGCGGCCGCAAATCTTCGCACCATTATCAGCCGACCCCATCATCGACGCACCTCGCAATCACATTGACGCAGGCATTCATGCCTGGTGGATCAGGGTCATGGCGCGGCTGCAACCCGGCATGGGTCTCGATCAAGCAAACGCAGCCCTCATGACCGTGTCGAATCCCATCCTCCACGAAGCCACCTCTGACCCGGACTTCATCCGAGGTGAAGAGAAAGGACACTTCCACTTCGCAGCCGAGTCGGGTTCGGGTGGGTTCACCTATGCCCGCATTCTTTTCCGCAAGCCACTAGTGGCCATGTTCACTATGTGTGGCGGAATTCTGTTATTGGCATGCCTCAACCTGACCAGTCTTCTGATGGCGCGCGGAGCAGCCCGCGAGCGTGAATTAGCAACTCGTCTGGCGATGGGAGCGACGCGCCAACGACTGATCCATCAATTGCTGGCTGAGAGCCTGCTCATTGCCATCATGGGCACGGCGCTTGGGCTGGCGACTGCGCCTCTCGTGAGCCATTCACTCGGAACCATGCTCTTAAGCAGCGGTGTCGAACATGGCGTGCACCTGGATACTTCACTTGATTTGCGCGTCTTTCTTTTTGCCGCAATCACCGCTATCGTCGCAGCTATAGTTATCGGATTTGTCCCGGCCCTTCGCGCCACCAGCGGCGACTTGAACCAACACATCAAGGAAGGCCAGCAAGCCAGCAGGCGTGATGAGCGCAGAAGCCTGCTTCCCCGCGTACTGATGACGCTGGAAGTAGCGCTTGCTCTGGTGCTGGTCGCCGGTGCGGGCCTGCTCGCTACAAGTCTGGTCAAACTCTATAAGTCGGGTGCGGGTTTCGACCCCAAGGGTCTTGTCAACATCGCCTTCAGTATGGATAAGCAGCAACTCGAAGGCGACCCACTGATGCAGCTCTACCACCAGATCGACGACGAGCTCAGCCGCCAGCCCGGCGTAAAAGACGCAAGCTTCGAGTTCATCGTGCCGCTCTCGCATCGCGGCTGGAATGGCCGATACGCCGCGCCCGGCCAGAAGCCTGGCCTGATGATGTTGAATAGCGTCGCTCCAAAATACTTCGAAACCATGCGCATTCCTCTCTACATGGGCCGCGATTTTAGCTGGAGCGATACCAAGGCTTCCGGACTGAAGATTATCCTCAACCAGTCCGCCGCTAAACTCTTCTTTCCTGATCGGAATCCAGTTGGGCAGCAGCTTTTCAGCATGCCTGCGAGGACTTCATTTGAAGTAGTCGCGGTCGTAGGCGACACCAAGTATCGTGATATGCGCAGACCAGCGCCGCCGCAGGGTTTCGTCCCAATCCAGCAGGATGAGCAGTCGAAGCCATCGCTCCACGCTGTCGTTCGCACCGATGGACCAATTGCGCCTCTCGCCACAGCCGTGCGCTCCATCGCCACGCGACTCGCACCCACGATTCCCGCGCCAACGTTCACCACGGCGGACGAAGTGATGAACAACTCTCTGGGCGCAGAACGCATGATGGCGGTGCTGGCAATCTTCTTTGCCGCATGCGCCCTCCTCGTTACGGCCATCGGCCTCTACGGAACCCTCTCCTATTCAACTGCCCGTCGCACCAGCGAGATCGGCATCCGCATAGCGCTCGGCGCGCAGCGTGCTGGAGTCGTCGCGCTAGTCTTCCGCGAAAACGCCGTCGTCGCCGTGCTCGGTTCAGTGGCCGGTCTCATCACAGCCATTCTCGCCTCGCACGCATTGGCCAGCTTTCTCTACGAAACCTCCCCGCGCGATCCGTTGATCCTCATCGGCTCCGTCGTTGCGCTTGCGTCGATAGCCAGCGCCGCCTCGCTTTTGCCTGCAATACGCGCCGCCAGAATCGAGCCCATCACCGCCATTCGCTGCGAATAGCGGCAGTAGAAACTACATCCAAGGTGTTACTCGAAAGTTATTAGAGGCCCCAGCATAGTTGACAAATTCGCCAACCATGCTACTCTTGAATTGCGCTCAGTTGTTTGGTTGTGAGCCATTCTTGCTCTCCGGCAAATCAGTTTTGCGGAGAACTTGGTCCCGGCACCATCCTGGAAAAGGTAATGGTGATCCGCAGGGCCATAAAAGCTAGACTGCCCCGCAAAGCATCTTTTCCCAAGCCCCTCAGCGTACCGCTCTTGAATCGCAGTTCGAGCGGACAGCAGATCGACAGAGCCAAAAGGCTCCTACGATCAGAGGCAGCGTGCGGCAGGGCCGGGTTGAGTATCTTACTTCCACTCAACCACTAGGATTAACTCCCTTTCGGTACTCCACTACGCAATCATTCTGGTTTCTCTTCCGGTGCTTGAAGCCACCGCAGAGGTTTACTCAAGGCCTGCAGCCAAGCTGTATCTGGCCGACAATAAGGACTAAGTGACTCAATTTTCTGATTTCCAGATCTCCGACGTGCTCAAGAAGCGCATCGCTTCCCTCAACTTTGTAACTCCCACCCCCGTGCAAGCCGGTGCAATTCCTCCGGCACTTGAAGGCAAGGACGTTCTCGCCACCGCCCAGACCGGCACCGGCAAGACCCTCAGCTTCATCGTTCCCATTCTGGAAAAGCTCTCCAAAACCGAATCACGTTCGGCAACCGCGCTCATCTTGCTGCCGACGCGCGAACTGGCCATGCAGGTCGAAACCCACTTCCGCAACCTCAACACCAATCCCGCCAACACAGTCGCACTTGTCTGCGGCGGCATGGCCGAGGGTCCGCAACTGCAGCTTATCCGTCGCGGCGCACGCTTGATCGTCGCCACCCCAGGACGCCTCGAAGACTATCTCAAGCGCAAGCTGGTCAAGCTCGATCAGGTTCAGATTCTCGTGCTCGACGAAGTCGATCGCATGTTGGATATGGGCTTCAAACCAGCCATCCAGCGCATTGCCAGTTGCTTGCCGCAGGCCCGTCAGACTCTTTGTTACTCCGCCACTCTCGACGCGCAGATCCGCGAAGTAGTCCGCGAATATCTAAAAGACCCTGCCCGCATTGAAATCGGTTCCGTATTGAAGCCTTCCGAGAATGTCGAGTTACAAACATTCGAAGTAGAGCAAGATAAGAAGCAGGAGCTACTCGAACACTTGCTTGAATCGGATCAAGGCGGCAGCTTCCTGGTCTTCGTTCGCACCAAGCATGGTGCAGATCGCGTTGCTTCCCGTCTCGTCCGCTCCGGTCACTCCGCCACGCAGATCCACGGAGACCGCTCGCAGGCGCAACGCAATCAAGCCCTGAAAAGCTTCTCTGAAGGCCGTCATCGTATCCTGGTCGCTACCGATGTCGCAGCCCGCGGAATCGATGTAAAGCATGTTGCGCACGTCGTGAATTACGATATCCCGAAAGTCGCCGAAGACTTCGTTCACCGCATTGGCCGTACCGGCCGCGCCTCCAACAAAGGGATCGCTTCCACCTTCGCCTCAGCCGCGGAACGCAGTGATTTAAGGAAAATCGAGCGTTCTCTGTCAATTTCAATGAAACGATTCCGGGTCACAGCGCCACAAAGCGCGTAGACTATCTGTACCCGCGAGGTCTACGGGTTTTCACAAACTGAAAAAGGGGAAACACCAATGGCTGGAGATCTGCAACTTACCTGTAGCGACTGCGGACGGGAATTTACATTCACTGCTGCTGACCAAACGTTCTTCCAGGAACGGGGATATTCGACGCCGAAGCGCTGCAAGCCTTGCAGACAGGCCAAGAAGGCCGACCAAGCTGGAGGTGGTGGCGGTTTTGGCGGTGGTGGTAGTAGTTATGGCGGAGGCGGAGGCGGTTATAGCTCTCGCGCAACCACGGGAACGGCAGTAGTTTGTTCTGGCTGCGGCCAGCAGACTACGGTTCCTTTTGAGCCCAGAGGCGATCGCCCGGTCTTCTGCCGTGACTGCTTCCAGGCACAAAAGGGCGGCTCCGGTGGTGGTGGCGGTCGAGGTCGCGGCGGCAACGACCGCGGCGGTGGCGGCGGACGCGGCGGTCGCTACTAACTCCCTTTTAAGCTACAAAAACCAAAGGCCGTCTGCGCTGAGCAGTTCGGCCTTTTTCATTTCATCCGCAGAATTTGCCACGATCAAAGACTCGTCAATAACTTATCGACGATAGATGGCTTCGGCGTGCATGTGTCTTTCAGGGACGTTACACCGTTGCTCAGCAGGTGCATGTAAGTCGCCATGTCATGCTGGCACAACACGTTGTTGTCGACCGCGCTACCTGGAACAAGCTCCGTCTCATCTCCTACATGAATGTAGAGCGGTGGCAGCGGCACATGCGCAACAATGTCCATCCGGTTGGCAATCCGATGCGCATCCGGCACCATCGCATTGAAGAAGTTGGCAAAATGCAGATCCCCGACACGCGGACTGGCGTAGGTATACAAGGTGGGTTGTTTGTAGGGAGTATTGACTACAATATCCAGCGTCAACATGGTAGCCAGAGCACTCCCCAGGCTATGGCCGCAGATGGTTAGCTTAACCACTTTCCCCAGTAGCTTTGTCAGAGTGGGAACCAGCCTCGCCGCGTTGGGGTCGGGTCCGACTCGAAACGAGTTATACATATCGGTGAACCCGTCCTCGGTGAGTCCGCCGCCCGACACGGCCGTAAAGGGAATCGGTATCAGCTTCGCATCCTGGATCCATTCCCACACGCCTTCCGTGCCGCGCACCACAATCGCATACTCGTCGGCCACCTGGTCGTTGCGGGCCACAAACCCGATCGGAACCACATTGATCAGCGGATCGATACGCGGCGAAAGATCAGTCGCCAAATCATTGGTGTAGATCGTCTGCAGCACGGTAAAGCCCTGGTACTGCTGTCCATCGTAATTTGGAAGTTTGAGTTCGTAGCCTTTGTAAGCATCCCGAAGTAACGCCCCTGCCTGAAGTGCAGCTTGCACATTCATTTTTCCCCCTCGTTCCCGCGCAACGGATGCCGGATTTCTCTCAGCGACCACCCAATATCAGCGCCGGCTCATCATAACCCCTGGCTGCCTGGAACGAAATTAAATTAGCCAGACATTTTGATGAGCGAATTTTTGGGAAAGAAAGAGACACGAGCTCTCCGGATTACCTGCCCTTATATTCCTTGAAAAGCTCCGGAAACTGCGCCTTTAGTGCTTCAATCTTCGGCTTGTCGCAGACAAGAATATATGGATTGTCGGGATTGTGCAGCGCGTAGTCCTGATGATAACTTTCAGCGTCGTAGAAACCCTTCAGCGGCACAATCTGCGTCACAATCGGTTTGGGAAATGCCTTCGCCGCATTCAGCTGCGCCACGTATTCCTCGCTGATCTTGCGCTGCTCCTCATTCGCATAAAAAATCACCGAGCGATACGACGGACCCACATCCGGCCCCTGCCGATTCAGCTGCGTCGGGTCATGCACCACGGAAAAGAAAAGCTGCAGCAGCTTGCCATAGGTAATCTGCGAGGGATCGTACAGCACCTTCACCGATTCCGCATGGCCTGTGTCCTCCCGCCCAACCTGCTCATACGTTGCCGTCGCCGCCGAACCGCCCGAGTATCCGGCCGTCGTATCCACAACTCCCTTCACTCGCTCGAATACCGACTGCGTTCCCCAGAAGCATCCCCCCGCAAAAACCGCAGTCTGCCTGCCCTTTTTTGCCGCCAGCGCTGCATCATGCGCCGGCGCGGGAATATCGACCCGGGTCGCGGCACAAGCCGTCATGCCGATACCCAAACATGTCGCCAGCGCAAGAACTGCGCCACGAGTAAATCTCGAAGTAGAACCCAAAGTAGAAGTTGATCCGAGCATACTGATATTTCTCCCCGCAGCGTGTGTACAACTTTCGGCACACGCAAACGATCATGCCACGAACATAAGATGAGCCTGCGTTCTCAAAGTTACATCCGGCCAATCGCACCACTCGTGCAGCATGCACCGCTTCAACCCTCTGCCTTCCACATGAGCGATCCTGACTCTCTGTTACCATAAGGACGATTGCTGCTACGGCCTTCGGGCACCCGCAAATCCCCCTGAACTCAGAGGTTTCGGGAGTCCAAGCGACACAGCCTTGGGCCATGGCGCACACCAGAAGGAGAAATCATATGCCCTTAGTTTCCATGCGCCAGCTACTCGACGAGGCCGCCAAAGGCGGATACGGTGTCGGTGCCTTCAACGTCAACAATATGGAGCAGATCCAGGCCATCATGGAAGCGGCGCGGGCCACCAAGTCGCCGGTCATCGTTCAAGCCAGCCGCGGAGCCCGGCAATACTCCCAGGACAATTTCCTCTACCACCTCATGCTGGCCGCTGCCGAGCTTTACCCTGAAATCCCGGTCGCCATGCACCAAGATCACGGCAACAGCTTCGAGACCTGCAAGAGCGCCATCGAGCTTGGCTTCACCTCGGTCATGAAGGACGGCTCCCTCAAAACCGATGGCAAGACGCCCACCGACTTTGAAGAGAATGTCGAAGTCACCCGCCGGGTCGTTGAATATGCTCACGAACGCGGCGTCACCGTCGAAGGTGAAATCGGCGTTCTCGGCGGCATTGAAGACGGCCATGGCGCCGGCGGTACGGGCCTCGAACACATCACCGATCCTGACCAGGCCGTTGAGTTCGCCGAGCGCACAGGCGTCGACGCCTTAGCTATCGCCATCGGCACCAGCCACGGCGCCTACAAGTTCACCAAGAAGCCCGATGGCTCCGTTCTCAAGATGGATGTCCTCATCGAGATTCACAAGCGCCTGCCGCGCACCCATCTCGTCATGCACGGCAGTTCCTCGGTGCCCAAGGATCTGCAGGACATCGTGAACAAGTACGGCGGCCATCTCAAGGAAACCTGGGGCGTCCCGATCGAAGAGATTCAGCTCGGCATCAAGAACGGCGTCCGCAAAATCAACGTCGACACCGACAATCGTCTCGCCATCACCGGCGCCATCCGCAAAGTGCTCTGGGAAAACCCAGAGAAGTTCGACCCGCGCGATTACAACAAGCCGGCTCGTGAAGCCATGCAGAAGGTGGTTACCGAGCGCATGACCGAGTTCGGCCAGGCCGGTCACGCCGGAGACTACTCTCCCAAGACCATCGAAGAGATGCGCGAAGGCTACGCCAGTGGCGTTCTCGACACACGTCCCTCCATGGTGGGAGCCCACTAGAAACAACCTTCGAAACTCTGCTTCGATCACGGCCGCCTCGTTCCATCGAGGCGGCCGTTTCATTGTGCAACCCCACAATGCGCGCCCTGTTGATTCCTTTATATATACGCAGGATTTCCTTCGTTCTTGCACTCGTTTTTGATACGCTTGCGCTCATATGCCCCGCCATTTGCCGATTGTCTTTGCCCTGTTGCTGTGCACATCTGCGTCCTTCTCTTCAGCTCAGACCTATCAGCCGAAAACAATCCAGTTCACCGGCGATCCGGAGTACTCGACCGCCGAGTTGCTCGCCGCCTCTGGCCTCAAAAAGGGCGCCGGGTACACCGTCGATCAGTTGAACGAGCACACCAAGCTCCTCATGGACTCCGGCGTCTTCCAAGACATCGCCTTCACTTTCAACGGACAGGACCTCGTCTTCAAAATCATCCCCGCCACGGTCATGTTTCCTCCGCGTCTTGAAAACCTGACCCTGCCGCAAGGCAAAGAGCTGGACGATAAACTCCGTGCCCGTTTCCCGCTCTATCACGGCAAGATTCCGACCGAAGGCTCCCTGCTTGATGGCATACGCAAGGAGTTTGAAGAAGAGCTCAAAGCCAAAGGTATCCAGGCTACGATCCTTGCCGCCCCCTACACCGACACCTCCATCGGCAAGATCACCGCCATAGGCTTCACCATCATCAATCCCGCGATGCGCATCGGTGAAATCCAGCTTGACGGCGCATCAGCCGAGCTGGCCGCCAAGGCCCGCCTCGCAGCCGCGGCAAGCATCGGCTCCACGTACAGCGATGAAGGCAGCGCCAACAAGCTTGAAACCAGCCTCATCAACTACTACGGTGAGCTTGGTTACCTCGAAGCCACAGCCCGCGCCGTGCCGCAGCCCAATCTGGTCAGTGACGCCAGTGGGGTTCACGTTCCCTTTGCCATCACCATCACCGAGGGCACGCGCTATAAGCTCAGCGGTGTGCAGCTCTCGCCTGATCTCATCGTGACTCAGGCCGATTTCGACAAGCAATCAGGCCTGCGCACCGGCGAAGTCGTATCCCTCCAGAAACTGCGTGAGAACTGGCGTTTCATCACCCGCAAGTATCACGACAAGGGATACATGAAGGTTGAGATTCATCCCGTTGCTACCTTTGATCACACTCAAGGTGTCGTCAGCTATACCGTCACCGCCGAGCCCGGCCCGGTCTACACCATGGGCACCCTCAAAATCCTCAACGTCAGTGACGACCTGCGCAATGCCATCGTCGCTGCCTGGAAAGTTCCTTCAGGCTCTGTCTACAACGAGGGCGCTATTCGCGGCTTCCTCGCCACTCATGATGTCAATCCAGTGCTTGAACGCGTCTTCGCCTCCGTCAACGCCTTCTACACCGAACGCGTGAATGACGGAGCCCGCACCATCGACGTCGATCTCACGCTGGAGAAAAAGCATTGATCGCTTTCCTGCAGTTCTACGTTCCGTCGCAGATCAGCTTGCGCCAATAACCTTGCTCACCATCTCCGCAGTGCGTGCGCGATAGCCTTGCCAATCTAACTGCCCCGCACGCTCCCGTGCTGCATCGCTCATCTGTTGCAGCAGCGCGCGATCGTCGTGCAGCTCAAGCAGGCGCGCCGCAATCGCCTCCGCATCGCGAATCGGCACAATAAATCCATCCGTGCCATCGCGCAGAATATCCGGGCCACCAGTATTAGGCGTGGTAATGACCGGCATGCCCTGCGAAAGCGCTTCACCGATCACCAGGCCAAATCCTTCAAACAGCGAGGGGAAAACGAAGACATCATGCTGCCGCATCTGCGCCAATATCTCCGAATGAGGCAAAGACTCAATCCAACGATGAGCATTGCAGGCTTTATCCAAAGCCTCCGAGCTACCTACCTTGCGGCCCACTACCGTCAGAGTTGCCGCGCTGCCAAGCTGCCGGATCGCTTCGAAAAGATACGAAATCCCCTTTCGCTGCGTAAGTGAGCCGACATACAAAACACGAATCGGATCTGTCTTCTTCGTAATCTCCCGTGCAATGCGAATCGGGCTCGGCGTTCCATAAGGAATGACGACGACTTTTTTCTCGTCGCCGGGATAAAGCTTAAGCGTGCTCCGCGTATAACTGCTGGCAACAAAAATTGTATCTGCCAGCGCAATCTCTTCATCCTTGCGCGCACATTTTTCCGGGCTGTTGCCCAGCGCATTCAGGGTTCCCTTCCACGCCGGTTGCAGCTCGGCTTCTGTAATGGAAATCTCGCGGTTGGCGCGCCAGTAGCCGATAGGAAGGTCATAGATGCAATGAATCCCAAGCTGGTGCGCTATGCGAAATTGATGCAGCGCCCCGTCTTCGTAAGCGTAAACCGCCTGCAGGTGCGAGTACCGCTGCAAATTGCGCGCCACGTAGCGGTCTAAGTCGCGATATACGTTATCGATCGAAAAGTAGCTTAATTCAGCTGAAACAAATCTCTTTTTGCCTGCCCTGATCAGCAGACTCCGGACTAACTCACGGAATGGGCGCATGTGTACGAGTTCAAGCGGTATCTGAACTCGAGCCCTGCGCTCCAGCATCGCGCGCATGCTGCCCGGAATTAACCTCGCCAGCGGGCTCTTCGCTCTCCACATGAGGCATGTGTAAAACGCCGCGAGCAGCCCTTCGTCCTGTAGAGAACTGACTACCGCCGATACATTCGCATTCCCGGTCGGATGGCTGACAATAACCCGGCCTTCTTGCACAGGACTTACTCCCATTCAATCGTCCCTGGCGGCTTCGAAGTAATGTCATAGACCACGCGATTGATGCCGCGCACCTCGTTCACAATCCTATTCGAGATGCGTTTGAGCACCTCATACGGCAGCGGAACCCAATCCGCTGTCATGCCGTCTTCTGAATGGACAGCACGAATGGCGCAGGTATTTGCGTACGTCCGCTGGTCACCCATCACACCTACGCTGCGCACCGGCAGCAGCACCGCAAAGCTCTGCCACACGCGTGAGTAGAGTCCTGCCGCCTTGATCTCCTTGACCACGATGTCATCGGCCTCTTGAAGAATCGCCACACGCTCCGCCGTAACTTCGCCCAGAATACGCACTGCCAGTCCAGGTCCCGGAAAGGGTTGCCGCCCCAGAATGTCTTCCGGCATGCCCAGGTCGCGCCCGATGCGGCGAACTTCATCTTTGAAAAGATCCCGTAACGGCTCGATCAATTTCATCTTCATCAGTTCCGGCAAACCGCCGACATTATGATGGCTCTTGATCGTCTGTGAAGGCCCGCGTACACTCGACGACTCAATCACATCCGGATACAGCGTCCCCTGCACCAGCCACTCCACGCCGCCGGTCTTCTCAGCGATACGGCTCGCTTCATCATCAAAAACCGCAATGAATTCGCGCCCAATCACCTTGCGCTTCGTTTCAGGATCAGTCACCCCGGCCAGCTTCTCTAGGAACCTCTCGCTTGCATCCACTGGCACCAGGTTCAACCCCAGCTTGTCGCGCAGATTCTGCGTTACCTGCGCAAACTCGTTCTTGCGCAGCACACCGTTGTTCACAAACACGCAGGTAAGCTGATCGCCGATGGCGCGATGCACCAGCACCGCCGCCACCGACGAGTCCACACCGCCCGACAATGCGCACAGCACATGCCCGGCTCCTACCTTCTCGCGCACCGAAGCAATCGTCGTCTCGATAAAGTGCGAAGCCGTCCAGTCTCCCCTCGCACTGCAGATCCCAAAAACGAAATTACTCAACAACTCGCGCCCCAGTGGCGTGTGATGCACCTCGGGATGAAACTGTACCGCCCAGATTTTGCGCTCTTCGTTGACAATTCCGGCCAGCGCATTTGAAGTAACCGCCGTGCGATGAAACCCGGGCGGCAGCGCGAGCGCCTCATCGCCATGGCTCATCCAAACATGCAGGCTCGCAGGCAATCCCGCAAAGAGCGGCGTCACGCAATCTTCAATCGTAACTTCGGCATGTCCATACTCGCGATTAGCCGCGGAGATGACTTTGCCCCCCAGATGATGAACGATGAAATGAAGCCCATAGCAGATGCCCAATACTGGCAATCCAAGGCTAAGTACAGCCGGATCAGCTTCAGGCGCATCGGCGTCATAGACCGAGCTCGGACCGCCGGATAGGATAAGGCCTATCGGCGAGTAAGCCTGAATCTCGGCAATCGATGCCGTACAGGGCAGTACAGCGGAAAAAACATTCAACTCGCGAATACGGCGTGCGATCAACTGCGTGTATTGCGAGCCGAAATCCAGGATAACGATGCTTTGGGTGTCCACTCCCTAGTGTGGCAGGATGACGGGTGACCTGACAAGAGCAACCTGGCCAACCAGAGCAATCTGTCCAGGTCAAACTCAGCCGCGGTAATGCCGCCAAAGGGCCACGTAGCTCCGCAGCCGCACTACATGAAAGTAATCATTTGCCATCAGAAAAGCGATGGCGACAAGAATATACAACACATGCAGGGCGTCTGGACCAAACTCATCGGCGAAGGGCAACGGCGCGGCTGATAGAACCATGTCCAGCACGATCAGCATGATCTTGACGATGGCCAGTACCAGGCCGACTTCCATCAACTTCCCGGAAAACGCCCTTCCTAAGTTGAAGCCGCTTACGAATCTCCACGCCGGCCCACCCGTGCGAGAGCCATGCTCCAGAACCAGCAGTAGCGGAGCAAAGCCCAGCGTCCAGCTCAACATTGCCCAGAGCGTATACATTCCCAGCGAGATAAAGATAAGCCAGCATAGATAGGCAACCAAGTCGGGCTGAGTTCCAGCGGTAATATAGGTAGCCGATGCCCATCCAACGACATGAAACCAGCACCAGAAGCATATAAACAACGCCAGCATCCACAATGCTTGCAATCCGATATAACCGGGCAGACTCGAAAAAAAGCGGAATCCGGATCGATCGGGAGTTGAATCAATCGCGTTCATACGCATCATCACCAGCATTCGGCCTACGCCGGAAACGATCGCCCAGCTAATGAGACCTGTCGGCAAGAGCCAGTGCAACACCGCCACAACGGGTGGCTCGTAGCGGGAAATCGCCTCTGCCAGCAGGACCGAGGAAAGCCATGGATTTTGCAACTCAACACGATCGAGGCCGACTGACGTGGGCGGCATTTGTGCGAGAACTTGTTTCGCCTGCATCCATAGGAGCCAGAGAAATGGCACGCCGAACAACCATCGCCATGCGATCTCTATCAGGACAAGCGAGGGATGCCGCCAGCAGAAGCCCATATGGCTGACCAGAGATTGCGTGGCGCGAAGCTTTTCTCCCTGCCCCTCATCCCGTTCCGCCACCAACGGCCGCGGCACTACTTCACCACCAGATTCACAAGCTTGGCAGGCACGATGATGATCTTCACCGGCACCTTGCCGCCTAGCCACTCAATCACTTTGGAATCAGCAAGCGCCGCCGCCTCAATTTCAGAATTTGAGGCATCCGCAGCCACTCGGATCACCGCGCGCAACTTGCCGTTGACCTGTACCGGAATCTCGATCTCATCTTCCTTTGCCAGCGCTGCATCCGAGACCGGCCAGGGCACACGCAAAATCTCACCCTCTCCACCAATCTCCGCCCAAAGTTCCGCGGAAAGAAAAGGCGCAAACGGAGCCAGCAACAATACCAGCGATCGCAGCAACTCAGCCACGGCCGGCGCTGGAACCTCGCCCGATGTGAGGGAAGCCTCCGCTGCGGTCAATTCATTCACCAGTTCCATAATGGCCGCGATCGTCGTATTGAAATGCCAGCGCCCCGAAAAATCGAGCGTGATCTTGGCAATCGTCTGATGCAGCTTGCGCAGCAGTACCAGTGAAATGCCCGTCGGCGCATCGCTCCTCGCGTCCGTTGCCGCCGTAGCCACAGGCGCATAGCGCACCACTAACCGATAGACACGCGCTAGAAACCGGCTGACACCCGCAACCCCATCCTCCTGCCAGTCCAGATCGCGATCTGGAGGCGCGGCAAACAGCGCATACATCCGCGTCGCATCGGCTCCATAGCGCGCAACCATCTCGTCGGGAGAAACCACATTCCCCCGCGACTTGGACATCTTCGCGCCGTCCTTGATCACCATGCCCTGCGTGAACAACCGCCGCACCGGCTCGTCGTTCGTGATCAACCCAAGATCGCGCATCACCTTAGTGAAAAAACGCGAGTAGATCAGATGCAGAATCGCGTGCTCCACGCCGCCAATGTACTGGTCGATCGGGAACCACGGTTGCGTCACCTTCGAGTCAAACGGAGCCTTGTCATTCCGAGCATCGGTGTAGCGGTAGAAGTACCAGCTCGAATCGACAAACGTATCCATCGTGTCCGTCTCGCGGGTCGCCGGGCCATCGCACTTGGGGCACGTCGTGTTGTAGAACTCCGGCACCTTGGCCAGCGGAGAGCCGCCCTCCTGCGTAATCTCAATCTGCTCCGGCAACAGCACCGGAAGCTGATCGTCCGGCACCGGCACCAGCCCATGCTGCGGACAGTTCACCATCGGAATCGGCGTGCCCCAGTAGCGCTGCCGGCTCACGCCCCAATCGCGCAGACGAAAGGTAATCTTCGCCTCGCCGAAGCCTCCTGCCTTGGCCTCAATCTGTAGCGCAGACTGGGCCTGTTCACAACGCAGCCCGTCAAACTCGCCGGAATCCTGAAGTATGCCCTCCTCTGAAACAAACGGCAGAGTCACCGGCTCGCCGGTTTCGGCAATCGGCCGGATCACCTGCCGGATTTCAAGGCCATACTTCACCGCGAACTCGAAATCGCGCTCGTCATGGCCCGGCACGCTCATAATCGCGCCCGTCCCATATCCCATCAGGACGTAGTTTGCCACCCAGATCGGCACCCGCTCGCCGCTAAAAGGATTGATCGCGTACTTGCCTGTAAAAACACCCTGTTTCTCAACCGCTCCCAGATTGTCCGTATCGCGCGCCACCTTCTGCTCGTCGATCATCGCGCTGATCTGGAGCTCCAGATCCGTATCGCCTGCCGTCAACACAGGCACCAGCGGATGCTCCGGCGCAAGCTGCACGCTGGTCGCGCCAAAGATCGTATCTACGCGGGTGGTAAATACACGAATGGTTGCGCCGGCTGTTCCCTGTTCCCCATTCCCTGTTCCCTCGACTGCGAAGTCGACCTCAGTCCCTTCGCTGCGCCCAATCCAGTTACGCTGCATGGTGCGCACTTTTTCCGGCCAGCCATCCAGCTTCTCCAGATCGTCCAGCAACTCCTGCGCATAGTCCGTGATGCGATAAAACCACTGCTCCAGGTTGCGCTGCTCAACAAGATTGTCTTCATGCCGCCAGCAGCAGCCATCAATCACCTGCTCGTTCGCCAGCACCGTCGCGCACAGCGAACACCAGTTCACCTTCGACTGTTTCCGGTATGCCAGCCCGCGCTCATACATCCGCAAAAAGAACCACTGATTCCAGCGGTAGTACTCCGGCAGGCAGGTGGTCACTTCGTTGGCCCAGTCATAGCTCAGGCCAAGCCGCTGCATCTGCCGCTTCATCGCGGCAATGTTCTGCAATGTCCATTCGCGTGGAGGAGTATTGTTCTTGAGCGCCGCATTCTCCGCTGGCAATCCAAATGCATCCCAGCCCATCGGATGCAGCACGTCATACCCCTGCATCCACATGTACCGCGCCAGCACGTCACCAATCGAATAATTGCGCACATGCCCGATGTGCAGCTGCCCGCTAGGGTAAGGCAGCATCTCCAGCACATAATACTTGGGCTTGTCGGTCGGCCCCGGGTCCACCGCATACTTCGCCGGATCAGCCGCCCAGCGCGCCTGCCATTTCGGCTCGATCGCAGCCGGATCGTACCGCAACTCTTTTTCGTCTGCCATAGATATCTAGTTTAACCGGCAAGCCACATCGGCCCTACCACCTGATAAGTCGCAGAACGACCCGCAATACAGCGCATCGGCACTTGCGTGTTAGACTTCCGCAATCCGTCCCCACCTCAAATCGACACAACGGAGATTCGCATGAAGCATGCTCTTTCCGCCTCAGCCATTGTCCTGGCGCTCTTCACCGGCATCCTCATCGGCCAGACCAATCCCGCGCAGACGCTCCGCATCCCGCAGTTCGACAATGAAGATGTCAAAGTCTGGAAGACCACCGTCATGCCCAACGCGCCGCTCCAGATGCATCGCCACGAGCATCCGCGCGTCATCATTCCCCTGGTCGGCGGCACCATGAAAATTGTTGAACAGGACGGGAAATCTGAAACCCACGCCTGGGAGCAGGGCCACGCCTACTGGTTGCCCACCAACCCTCCCAACACCATGCACGCAGACGTCAATGCCGGCGACAAGCCCATCGTCGTCATGGTCGTTGAACTGGAGAAAGTCCGGTAGGCACAACCAGGCAGCCGCGATACTCCCCGAGTACTACATACGCAACCGGGCGGTCACGTCTTCAACTCGCCTTGCTTGATTACAGCGGAGCAACTTCGTTAACGGTGCAAAACAGTGGCATGGTTGAGTGCTGCATTCGCCGTGCGCGCCGCCAGATGAGGAATCTGTCTTGCGCCCCGTGGCATATCAAAAACCGGCGGAGCAGGATCGCACTGCGCGCAGTAAGTTCCATACCGGGTGCGATGCACATGGTTTTCGCAAACATAGTTTTCACAGGCAAACGAGTGTTCGAAATAACCCGCGCACTTGTACAGCGGACTACCTTTCGGGCTGCATCCTTGACCGGCGTGCATACAAGTAGCCATATCCCCCTCGCTTTCTACCACGCCTGCAGAGTAGCACGAAATCGGGATTGACGGTGAACCATAGTAATTAATATCTAATTACCTACAGTTGTAAACGTAATCAGGGTGGAAAACGGCTCCCCCCGCTCGTTCTAAAGCACGTTTACACTACCCTGCTTACTCCACCAGGCTCTTGAGCACCCGTACATTACGTTCGTCGTCGCCCGGCTCGTCCACCGGCGTCTCTGCAATAAAGGCGCAGTGACTGAACCGTGCATCGTTCAGCAGCCGCCGAAACGGCTCCAGCCCCATCGTTCCCTGCCCGATGTTTTCATGCCGGTCCAACTTGGAGCCGCGCGCGGCCTTGGCATCGTTGCAGTGCCACACGCGCACCGCGGACCACCCCATCGTTGCCTCAATCTGTTGGATTGTTTCCTCGTAGCCAAGATCCGAAACCAAATCGTAGCCTGCCACATGCGTATGACAAGTATCCAAACAAACCCCAACCGGAGCCGTCGCCCGCAGCCGCTCCACCAGTTCGGACACCTGCTCAAAGCTGCCGCCCAGTGAAAACTCCGCCCCCGCCGTGTTCTCGATCAGGATGTGAAAGCCCGTTCCCTGCCACGGCAATCCATCGATCGCTTCAGTGATTGACTGCGCCGCCAGAGTGAGACCCTGCTCCCGCGTCAGTCCCTTCCACGATCCAGGGTGCAACACCAGAAACTCCGCACCCAGCGCCAGCGCCCGCTCGATCTCCCCGCGAAAAGCTACAATGCTCTTCTGTCGCACCTCTTCGTTCTGGCTGCACACATTCACCAGGTAGCTGGTATGAATTACCAGCGGCCCCACGTCGTGCTGCGCTCGCAGCACGCGCATCCGCTTCGCCTGCTCCGGATCGACCTTCGGAGCCTTCCACATGCGCGGGCTTGAAGAGAAAATCTGAAAGGTGTTGGCGCCGATCTCGCGAGCCCGCTCGACTGCAGTTGATGCACCACCACCGGTGCCTAGATGAATGCCAATGCGCTTGGACGTGGAAGACATGATTCCCAGTCTAACCGGACCAGGCTGTGAGAGCCGAGAGCTCCTCGAGCCTGTATCCCGATGCAGTGAAATCGAATTCGGTTGCCCAGCTGCGAAAACCTTCGTAATGAAGAAAATCTCAACCCTCACACATACAATCAAGTAATGTCCGATATGCTCGCTCAGGTATTCCGGCTTCTCGAGGATGTGGTTATGCCCAATCTCGAGACGATTCAGATCAATCAGGCCCAACAGCGCCTCCAGACCGAACAGCTGAATCGAACTGTCGAAGAGTTCCGCGCTGAAATGCGACTCCAGTTCACTGAGATTCGCGCTGAGCTGGCGGCTTGCCGCATTCAGGTGGAGGATGCCATCGTAACTCTTCACGAAGCCGAAACAGGCGAAGTGGAAGCCCCTGCCTTCACCGGCAAGAAAACGCTCATTCACTGACACTCACGCCGGAGCATAGATCGCGAATCCTCGTGGTGCCGCGTACAAATCAATGACCCCATCCCCACCCGTATATTTGTCCTCCGCGCGCGACTGATCATTCCCATCCCATGCAATCGGCGTCAGAAGCCTGTTTTGCCACTGTGTCCGAACTGTCGCCCCATTCCACATGTCGCCACGATTGTTCAGGACAAACACCAGCCCCGGCTGCGTGTCGTACCCGGCCCGCTGCATGATGTAGAGATTCTCGTCTGCCCACAGATTCAGTGAAGCCCCGCCGGCATAACGCTCGTGTGCCGCGATCAGAGCATCCAATCCATTCGGAGTTCCAGACCGGCTCAATCCCCCGCTCGATCCATCGCCGAAGTAATCCGGCCAGAAGACACAAGGGTAGCCCGGATGCGTCAGGATAAACGCATACGCCAGCATCTTGTCGTGAATCACCGCATCGCCCGCATTCTGCGTCGTGTCATGATTGTCCACAAAGGTCACCGCGCGATCCGGCTCCGTATTCAGCACCGTATCCTGCGCTAGCAGCCCGCGCAGATCGTACCCAAAACTGTCGCACATGTCTTTGAGGTGATACCGCAGCGGAAAATCGAACGCCGACACAGGATTATCGTTGTAGCTGTTCGCCAGGTCCAGCCATTGGTCGATGGGCACTTCGCCATCCCAATACTCGCCTACGCAAAACGGCTTGTAGAAGGAGTCCTGCGGCCTGTTGAATCGCCTCTCCGAAATCGCCTTGATCATCCACGGCCCAAAGCCCTTCACATAATCGAAGCGAAATCCGTCATAGCCGATCTCCTCAATCATCCGCTGCGCATACTCCATCACCGCGCTATAGACCAACGGATTCTGATGGCACAACTGCGGCATCCCGCCAAATGCCGGATACTCATCCACCACCTGAAATGTGCTGGGATGAAAACATCGCCAGTCGCGCGGAAACTTGCCGCTCACCGGACTGAAGACCGTCCATCCCATCTGCCCGCTGATCGGGTTCAGCTCCTGCGCATCGCCTCCATTGTTGTGGTTGATCACAATATCTGCATACACCTGCAGCCCCGACGCGTGAGCCGCATCGATCAGCCCGGTCAGCTCCGCCTTGACCCCGAACCACGTACCCACACTCCCGCGCTGATTGAACTCTCCAAGGTCGAAGTAGTCGTACGGGTCATATCCCATCGAAGGCGCGCCAAAGAGATTCGCCGCCTTCGAAGCCGGTGGCAGCCACATCGCCGTAAAACCGGCTTGCTGTATCGCAGGCAGCTTTGATTGGAGGTAGGTCCACCACGTTCCCTGCTGATTTTCAACTGCAGGACAGTTCCAATAGAAGGCCTGTAACAAGACGCCCATCAGAGACACCTCCACCCAGGTTTCCAGACAGATCACAACTCAAAACGGAATGCAGCCAGCATAGCGCGGATCGCGATGCGTCCCAGATAAATCCAAATGAAAACCACGTCAACTCACTGAATTCCCGCCGCCGGATAGCGTACTATAAGCGTTTGGCGGCCAAATGATCATTTTTGAGGCTCTGAAAAGACTCCAGAGTCGTCACAACCGCCTCCAAAAAGTGAGAGGTTCACACCCGTGGGAAGACATCAAGCAATTACCGCAGCGCAACTCTGGGACGGCAGCAAGCTGATCTCAAACCCGGTCGTAGAAATCGAAGACGGGCAGATCGTTGCCCTTGGATCTCAGGCCCAACTCGCAGTTCCCACAGGCGCTGACTTGCTCGACTTCCCTAACGCGATCCTGGCCCCGGCCTTCTTCGACGTGCATAACCACGGCGGTGCCGGTCACGACATCATGGAGGCCACTCCGGAATCCACCAAGACCGTAAGCCGATTCCTCGCCGGCCGCGGAACCGGCAGCTATCTCGCCACCACCGTGACCGCCCCGCTGGATACCATCCTGCGCTCTCTCGAAGGCTTGGCCAAGCGCATCCGCGAGGCGCAATCTGATACCCAATCCGGTATATGGGTTGGAGCGCGCCCTCTCGGCGTTCACCTCGAAGGCCCCTTCCTCTCCCACGCCAAGCGCGGAGTCCACCCGCCCCAGCACCTTCTCGCACCGGACATCGCCCTCTTCGACCGCACGTATGAGGCCTCCGAAGGCCACATTCGCCTGCTGACTCTCGCGCCCGAGCTGCCCGAAGCAGCCGCCTTCGCCGCCCACGCCGTCGCCAAAGGCGTCCGCATCTCCGTCGGCCACTCCAACGCAACCGCCGCGGAAACACATGCCGCCATCGACGCCGGAGCCACCTCGGCCACACACACCTTCAATGCCATGCGTCCGCTCGATCATCGCGAAATCGGCATCCTCGGCACGGTGCTGACCACAGACTCTCTCTTTGCCGAGTTGATCTGCGACGGCATCCACGTTCACCCATCGCTGGTGAAGCTATGGTGGCGCGCCAAGGGGAGCAAGCGCGGCATTCTGATTACCGACGCCATGTCTGCCTCTGGGATGCCCGAAGGCGAATACATGCTAGGTGAAATGACAATACAAGTGGTCAACGGGCACGCAACCGCAAACGGAGTACTCGCCGGCAGCGTCCTCACCCTCGACCGCGCCCTCCAGAACTTCGTCGCCTATACCGGAGTAACCGTCGAATCGGCCTTGCCGCTGCTCACACACAACCCCGCCGCCATGACCGGATTTTCAGACCTCGCCGGCTCAATCCGTACCGGTCAACCCGCCAATCTCGTCGCGCTTGATCCCAGCGGAGCACTCATAGCCTCCATCGTTCAAGGCCGCGTCTCAAACCCCAACTAAGGAAACCAGAAGCATCAATCTCCATGAACCGGGACTCTGGCGGAGGGAGCCGGGGGCTTCAGCCCCCGGATTGAGGAGAAGTATCCAGGGCCTTCAGGCCCGGACATCCCTTCTGTCATCCAACCCCGATTCACCGTTTCCTTGGCGTAGCCGTCGGCTTCTGCGATACTTCGGTCCCGGAGACAGTCACCGTCTCTTCCGCGATCAGGTTATTCATAGTAAGAATCACCACATGCTCCGACAGCGGAGTCGATTTCATCGAGCCCATCCAGCTCCTTGGCTCAAACTCCACTGTGATCGTGCAGTTCTCGCCTATGTCGAGCGAAGTAAGTAATGTGCAATCGCGGCTGCCCGAACGGCTCTCCGGGAAATCTGAAGGATAGATAACATCCCAGAAATTCAGATCCTCGTTGCCTGCATTTGAAACCGTAATTTTCTTCGGGCCGTCGCTGCTGGTCGACCCTCTCTGCGCCGCGCTGAAGCTCAGCGTCGGCGAATGGCTATAGTCCAGCCGGAACACGCTATACCCCGGCAAGCCGTAATCGCCTGTTCCAGAAGCTTCCGTAAAATAAACGCTTCCCGCGCCATCCACTGCCACGCCGCCCGGCCGCGCCACCTTGCTCACCAACGTGCTCTTTACATAGCGTCCATTCTTGAGCAGCGTCTCCTTGTACACGCTACCGGAATCATTGACGTAAACATTGCCCAACGCATCCACCGCGATTGCAGAGGGCTGGAGCCACCCAGTGTCAATCGTGCTCCGCGTGTATTTATTTTTCTTCAGCGTCTCCTTGTACACCGCCATGCCGGCCGGTCCGCCGCTCGCGAACTGGTCTCCGGCATCGGCGACATACACATTGCCATCCTCATCCACGGCAATGCCGGTGGGAGTTACAAACCCAGTGGCAATCCTGGTCGGCAGATAGCTGCCATCCGGTTGCAATGTCTCTTTATAGAGGTCCGTTCCCACCTCGATGGTATAAAGATTGCCGCTTCCATCCACGGCCACGCTGTTGCCGCCGCTCACCGCCAGTGATTGCACATAGGTCTTATCCGATTGCAAAGTCAGCTTCCAGATGCCTCCGATGAAATCGCTGACGAATACGTTCCCCGCTCCATCCACGACCACGCTGGTAGGATCGACCCACTCCTGGCCGATCTGAGTCTCATGCGCCGGAGAAGAACCCATCGTAACGTTGCCGTAAATTGGATCGCTGCCTTGCCCCTGGCCTGGAGGGAAAAATAGATTCTCCGCCACATAGAAGTTGCCGCCGCCATCCACAGCCAGTCCCTCAGGAGCGCTAAAACCCGTGCTCATTCTGGTCTTTGTTCCCGGCATAAATGCAGTCTTGGCTCCGTGCCCCTCGCCCTGCAGATAGGTAATGCCAACGATATCTTCGAATTGATCCCGCAAAACCACCGCCCCGTTTCGCTCCCCGGGATAACGCGGCTCAAACTCCACTCGCACCGTGCAGGTTGCGCCGGCCTGGTAAGTAACTCCAACCGCGCAGCTCCCACCTTCGTCAGGCGTGAAATCCAGATTTGGCATTCCGGCTGTAACCACTGAAATGCTTGACAGCGTTCTTGCTGTGGGGATCGACACAGTTACTGTTTCTGTCCGTTGATGGCCTATGGCAACCTTTCCCATGTCTTTCTGTGCATATATAGCGATGGGGGAGGTTACAAGAAGGCAAGCGGCAACACAAATTGCGGACAATCTAATTTTCATGGGAATACTCTCCTGGCCCGACAATAGATACAGCTCGGTTCACAGCCATAGTGTTCAGTAGCTGCAACCGTTTCCATTGTTGGCTGGAGAGAGGGATAGAACTATCCCACAATGCTCTCTTTTATACGCAACAAAAGTAACCTCGAGGTAACGCGTCAGAAATTCCCAGGTAACTTAAGTGAAGATCGTCCAGCGCTCTGCCAGCCGTTGCGCGCGCCAGACGGCGCCCTCCACGGCAACCACGCCTTCCTGTGAAAAGGGCATCTGGGGAGCAGCCGCCTTGAGCAATTCCGTCACCCGCGCCCTCACCATCCCGTTCCGTTCTAGCACGCTTCCAGTCCAGGCCACCGGCACCTCTTCCACCAGTCCATGGCGCTCACGCAGCTTGCGGCGCACCAGCAAAATGAACTCCGCCAGGTCCGCAGCCGCCTGCAGCAGCACGCGCGTAGCAACCTCGTCGCCCTCTTCCGCAGCCATGGAAATCACCGGCGCAAGCTCTGAAAAATCCGGCCCCGGTACTTCGTTGCCATGGTTGACAAGCGCCTCCAGAGTCGTCGTCCCCCAGACCTTCGCGACCCGCTCCAAAATTATGCTCGGCTCCCCCGCGTCGTACGCCTTCAGCGCCTGCCGCACTCCATGCAATCCGATCCAATAACCGGAGCCCTCATCTCCCAGCGTCGAACTATAGCCGCCCGCGCTCTCCCGTTCTCCCGTCGCAGTACGCCCCAGGCAGTTGGACCCGGTTCCGGCAATCTGCAGAATTCCCGCCCCACCTTGGAAAGCCCCATCGAGTGCGATCACCTCGTCGCCTACCACTTCGGTATTCTCAATGCCGAACTCCCGAAAAACCTCCGTAATCCACTCTGAGACTCCCGGCAGGCTGGCACTCGCAATCCCCGCCGAAATTGCATCCACCCGCGACAAGCCTGCCTCAGCAAACACATCGCTTAACAATGCGCGCAGATTCGCCTCAGCCGCTTCTGCCCCCACGCGCAAACGCTTGATCGAGCCGCCCTTTGCCCTGCCGAGGACAACGTTTCCCCGTGCAATCACCGCGCGCGTGTTCGTCCCGCCGCCGTCGATTCCCATCACTATCGCTTCAGAAGAAAGACCCACTACCCGTTACTCCTTCGCCGTTGTAGGCGTATCGCCGTTGTCGCGGAGCGTTCCCGCCAAAATATTGAGACTGCCGTCCGACTTAGGCGGGGTCAGGCCCAGAATATGCGCAATCCACGGGTAAAGATTGACATTCTCAAAAGGTGCAACCGTCTTGCCCGCCACAATGTCCGGTCCAGCGGCAAAAAAGCTCGCCTTCATCTCCGGCATCGTGTGCGGATCGAATCCATGCTGCCCAACCGGCTCCGAGTCCGGCCTGTCACCGGTAGGTCCATGGGCGCGAATCGCATACGGCCCCGTCGCCACAATCACCGGGTCCCCTTCGCGCGGATTCTCGTTATAATGCAGTCCCGCCGGAACATCCTTCCGCCGGTATGCCTGGAACTTCTCCGAAGCCTTCTTCAACTGGTTGTAGACTCGTACCCGATCCTCCTCTGTCTTGCCATAGAGAAACGCATCCGCCGTCTCAAAACCCGTCAGATCGGCGAATTTATCCAGCGTCACCCACGGTCCCTGCACCTTCACCATCCCGTGATCGCTCACCACCACCAGGTCGACCGGCAGCTTCAATGAGTCCAGCGCAATGCGCAGATTCCCGATCAGAGTATCCACGCGGCCCACCGCCGCTTTGGTCTGCGGTGCATCCGGACCGTAGACATGCCCGGCGTGGTCCACATCCGAGAAATAAAGCGTGATGAAGTGGGGCCTGTCCGCCTCCGGCTCCTCCAGCCACGCCTTCACCCGCTCGATGCGCGCCATCTCATCCACCTGGTTGTCGAACTTCAAATAGTCCGTAGGCCGCTCACCGGCAATCTCCGCCTCTGACCCCGGCCAGAAGAGGCACGCCGTCCGCATGCCCTGCTTTTCCGCCAGCGACCACAACGGAACCCCGCTGTAAAAACTACCGTCGGTTACCGCCTGGGAGTTGCTGATGCCGTAGCGGTCCAGCTTCCCTTCCGCATGGCGCGCCTCATCGTAGAAGCTGTTCGCCACCAGCCCATTGTGCTCCGGATAAAGCCCCGTCGCGATCGCATAGTGGTTGGGAAACGTAAGGGAAGGATAGCTGGGGATCATCCCCTCTGGAGCCCAGACTCCCTCTTTGCCCAATGCCAGCAGATGCGACGCGCCATACTTCTTCGTGTAGTCCCAGCGAAAACCATCCAGCGAAACCAGCACTACGTAATGCGCCTTCATCGCCTGCGCCGAATTTGGTCCATGATCGGTATGAATGACAACCGCGGGATGCGTCTCTGGTCGCGCTGCGGAGTCCTGCCCTGTGGCCAGCGGTCCACCCACCCCAAACCCCAGCACCGAAACCAACACCAGCAGGCACTTCGCAACTCCAACCCGAGACAAACCGCCCACTTTCATCCGACACCCCCGCTTCAGCTTATCGCACAGAGTTAAAAGTCCCACCGTCAGGCTGTTGAGAGCCTTCCCTCGAAGTGATTAACGAATTAAGTTATGCTTCCGTTCACAAAGTAGACGGAATATCTCACGCGAAGGTAGGCCTGTCCCGTCGCCACGCCGTTCGCCACAAATTCAGACTTGGCGCAGCACCCCCGTGCTGGTCTCCATCTCCGCCCCAAACCGCTCCCGCAGCTCGCGCCGCAGCACCTTGCCGGTAACGCCCTGCGGCAGCCCCCCGGCATCCAGGATCCAGATACGGCGCGGCGCCTTGTACGGGGCGAGGCTCTTTCTGCACCATTCCAGCAACTCGCCTTCGCTCGGTCGCAAGCCTGCATGCAGCTCAACGGCTCCCACAGGAATCTCGCCCTTCTCCTGGTGCGGCAAGCCGAAAGCTGCCGCCCGCGCCACTGCCGGATGGGCCAGCATTGCTTCTTCAAGCTCGCGCACATACACCGAGTAGCCACCCGACTTGATCACATCCTTCATCCGCCCCACCAGTCGAATCAAACCCAGCCGATTCCGCGTAGCCAGATCGCCCGTGCGCAGCCAGCCATCCGCGGTAAGTAAATCGAGTGAATTCTGGAGAGGCATTCCCTCGTCCTTCTTCGGACCTCCGGCATCTTTCCAGTAGTGGGGAGCAAGCCCGCGCCGCCAGATCTGGCATTCCCCCGTAGCGCCCGCGCGCACCCGCTTGCCATGCTCATCGGCCACTCGCAGATGAAATGGCGGCACCGGAAAGCACAAGTCTCCGCTTCCCGGCAAAAATGACCACTCAATGCCCATCATGGCCAGTCCGCCCAGCTCCACCATTCCATAACCATTCAGCAGCACCGTCGGAATACGCCTTCCGCCCGGCAGCCGAAACAATCCGCCGAACTGCCGTAGCCGACGCCGGACTTCCAGTGGAAGGTGATCGCTCGCCGAAAGCCAAACACGCACGCCCCGCAGCCGCTCCGGATCCGGATTGCTGTTAACCAGCCTCGCAAACATGGCCGGCACGCCCACAAACGCTGTCACCTTGTGTCGCTCCACCATTTCCAGCGCAGACTCGACATCGAAGCGATCCAGGAAACACCCACGTATGCCGGCCATCAACCCATACAGCGCAATGCTCACCGCCATGATGTGCGACCACGGCAGCGCAACCAGCGCCAGGTCTCTCGGTCCCAGGATCAGCCCTGCCAGCACCGCCGTCGCTCGCGCCCCCAACAGCGCCCGGCTGGAAAGAGCCGCGCCCTTGGGAAATCCACTTGTTCCTGAGGTATGGAAAAGAGCCACCGTAGTCGCCGGATCGATCACTGTCGGCGGATACGTCTTCTTCTCGACTCCAATCCGCAGAAAACCCTCCAGCGTCTCCGCCTTATCGTCCGCTTGAATCCATACCCGCACCGGCAACACACTTGGCTCGCGAATACTACGTTCAAACACAGCCGTGTCAGTAATCAGAATCTCCGTCCCGCTCTCCGCCAGGATTCGCCGGACCTCGGCCAGGGAAAGCTGCGGATTCAGCGGAACCGCGATCCCGCCAGCGCGGATAATCGCCAAAAACCAGCGAAAGCATTGCTGGTCGTTGCTGCGATAGATAGCCACTAGTTGACCCGGACATAGCGCAACTCTGCTTCTCAGAAATCCATCGAGCGCGCAGATATCTGCATGCAGCTCCTTCAGGTTAAAGGGACGCCCGTTTTCAATGCTGACTTCGCATTCGCCCTTCCGCCGCCGCAGCAGTTCGTCGACAAGGTTGGAGACGGTTACCGCGCGATCCCGCGAGAGCCGAAAGCGCTGAAGAAGGTTCATTCAGCTGCAACCGCCTTGCGTCCCCACTCGCTGGCGACACAGTAATGGAACAGCCGGTCCAGGTACTCCAACACGAGCGGCGGACGCAGTCCCACTGGCTCCAGCAGCCGTTCCGCGTTGGTCGTATCGAACTGCATGCGCATGGAGAAGTAGTCGCGATACGCCTTGCCATCGCGCAGCACCCGGCGCTTGCGTCCCCACAGCGTGGCAAACAGCAGCGGCCGTACCGCCGCAAAGAAAAACTGCGGATCGACATAACGCGGGTCCTGCACATCAAAGTACTCCGCTGCTCGCCGCGCAATCTGCGCAATGGTGGCGCTGCCCTTCGGCCCCGCACATAAATGCACAGTGCTGCCTCGCGCCGCTTCATCAAAAGCCAGACGCGCCACCGAAGCAGCCACATAATCCACCGGCACAATATCTAGTACCGCATCCGGAAAGCCCGGCACAGTGCGCCACAGTCGGCGCGAGTAAATCTTCAGCGGCCAGTACATCATCTTGAAGCTCGACGTAACTCCCGTCCGCGAGTCGCCCACAATAATGCTCGGCCGCAGAATCACGCCCGGCAGCGACTTCAACCGCTCGCGCACCAGCGCCTCCGCCTCGGCCTTGCTCTGCTCATAGCTGTTGCGGTAGCGCTGCCCCACAGTCAGCTCATCTTCCCGCACCAGCCCCGTTCGCTCGCCGGCCACGTACGCTGTACCCACGTAGGTCATGCTCTTGAGCTGAGGCGCACCAGCGGCAAAATCCAGCACGCGGCGCGTACCCTCGACATTGATTTCCCGAGCTTCCTCAATCGAGTGATCAAAGCGCACAGTCGCCGCCGAGTGAATCACCCGCGTCGTCTCCGCCGCCAGCCGCTGGTAAGCACCAGCCTCCAGCCCGCATTGCGGCATGCCAACGTCGCCCGAATAAACCGCAACCCGTCCGCGCTCTTCCGGAGGCACAATCAAATCGGCGCGTTGCTGTCCCGTTTGCCTTGCGCCATCTCGGCTTACTCTGTCGCGAATCAGCAGCGCCAGCCGCGCCTCAGGGTGACGAGCCAGCAGCTCGCGCACCAGCTGCACGCCCAGGAAACCCGTGGCTCCCGTAATCAGGATGAGTTCTTCGCGATCCATGCCAACCCGACCTCAATCTGCAACCAACTCAAGGGCCGGTGAACGATGATGTGTGCTCTTCGCACGACGGGCTGAGTCTTGCGAAATTATAGCTGGAGCAGCCTAACGCTCAGCGTGGCCCATCAACTGTGGTATACGTTCTCCCATGCCACGCCTCAGCCCGATTCTGCCGCGAACTGCCCTGCTTCTTGCACTTGCCCTCGTCCCTCTTATCGCATCACATGCCCAGAACCTCGCCCCCACGCCACCCATGGGCTGGAACAGCTGGGACTCCTACGGCCTCACCATCAACGAGACCGATTTCAAAGCGAACGTCTCGGTGCTCGCCAGCCTCAAGCAATACGGCTGGCAATACGCGGTCATTGACGAAGGTTGGTATCTCGAAAATCCCTTCGGCGAAAACACCGAGCAGCAGAAGTTCGTCTACGACGCCAACGGCCGCCTCATCCCTGCCCTCAACCGCTTTCCAGACGCCGCCAACGGCGCCGGCCTCAAGCCCCTCGCCAACTGGGTCCATGCGCAGGGCCTCAAGTTTGGCATCCATCTCATCCGGGGCGTCCCCCGCGAAAGCGTGCGCGACAACAAACCCATCGCCAACTCGAGCTTCAAAACCTCCGACGCCGCCGACACCACCGACCTCTGCCCTTGGAATAACGACAACTACGGCATCAAGGACAACGCCGCCGGACAGGCCTGGTACGATTCCATGATCGCCCTCTACGCCAGTTGGGGCATCGACTTCCTCAAAGTCGACTGCATCTCCGACCGTCCATACAAGATCAGCGAGATCAAACAGGTCGCCGCCGCCATCAAAAAGACCGGCCGCCCCATCGTCCTTAGCCTCTCACCTGGCCCCACCAACCTTTCCCACGCCGAAGAAGTCGCCAAGTACGCACAGATGTGGCGGATCTCAGACGATCACTGGGATGTCTGGTCGCATGTCCCCGAACCCGGCAAAGGCGAATTCCCCATGGGCACCCTGCAAGCCTTCGACCGCCTAGCCGCCTGGAATAAATACACCAAACCCGGTAGTTGGCCCGACGAAGACATGCTTCCCATTGGCTACCTCGGTCCCCACCCCGGCTGGCAAGAGGCACGCCAGTCCCGACTAACCCACGACGAAGAGCAAACAGAGTTCACCCTCTGGGCCATCAGCCGCTCACCGTTAATCCTGGGCGGCAACCTCACCAAGCTCGACGATTTCACCAAATCGCTCATCACAAACAAAGACTTGTTATACGTCAACCAGAAAGGACAAGGCAGTCGATCAATCACAGACTTGCCCCCTGGCTTCGAGCATCTCCGCGTGTGGGAATCAACCGCAGAGCCGGAACTCGGAACCGCTCCTAGATTTATCGCTTTCTTCAATCTCGATGACAAACCGGTTACGCTCCACTTCAAGTGGAGTCAGCTTGGCCTGGATGGAGCCAGAGACAAAGCAGCCGATATCTTTACCGGCATTACCACAGCTACCAACGGCGATGTTGAAGTAGCGCTGCCTGCACACGGCAGCACTGTTTTTCGCAACCTGGTGCCGGTGAATAGCCGTTCAAAGTAGAACCTGATGCTGGGTGCCCCATCCTTTCGCGCCTTTTGCGAAAGGGTGGGAGAGCACGAACTCAAACGAGCCGCCTTTGCCTTTCTGTCTGTCATTCCCGAAGGGAATCTGCTTCTATCGCTATACCGAATTTCATCTCCCCACGCCCGGCGCCCGCATAATCCATCACCACCGGCCAATATGAGAAACTGAAAGCAGCGTTACATCCGGCAAACCCACCCCCCAGGGAGACCGTCCGCATCCATGCCCGTGCTTCGCTCTGCCTTTATCGCGCTCTCCACCAACAAATCCATGCGCCGCTTCAGTGAGAGTTCCAGCATCGGGCGCAAGCTCAGTTCCCGTTTTGTCGCCGGCCTTGAAGTGGAAGATGCCCTGCGTGCCGCCGAGATGCTCAACAACTACGGCATGACCGCCACCCTCGACTCGCTCGGCGAAAGCGTCGCCACCGAGGCCGAGGCCCACCGCGCCGCCGAAATCTATCACCGCCTGCTCGACGCCATCGCCAGGCAAAAACTCAAGGCCAACATCAGCGTCAAGCTCACCCAGGTCGGTCTTGAGCTCTCGCCTGACCTGGCCTACACCATCGCCTCCGGACTCACCGAGCACTGCCGCGCCACCGGCAACTTCCTGCGTATCGATATGGAAGGCTCCGACCTCACTCAGGTCACCCTCGACCTGGTCCGCCATCTGCACGCCCGAGAGGAGTACAAAGGCCACATCGGTATCGTCATCCAGGCCTATCTCTATCGCTCCGAGGCCGACATTCATCAGCTCATCGACGAAGGGATTCGCGTCCGCCTCTGCAAGGGCGCCTACCAGGAGCCGCCCTCCATCGCCTTCGCCAAAAAGACAGACACCGATACCAACTACGTCCGCCTCACCGGCCTGCTGCTCTCCAGCCCCATCTATCACGGCATCGCCACGCACGACGAAGCCATGATCGAAGCCGCGAAAAACTACGCCCACAACCAGGGCATAGCGCTCGAGCACTTCGAGTTTCAAATGCTCTACGGAGTGCGCCGCGACCTGCAGCGCCGCCTTGTCAAAGAAGGCTACAACGTCCGCATCTATGTGCCCTTCGGACGCGAATGGTATCCCTACTTCATGCGCCGCCTCGCCGAACGCCCCGCCAACGTCTTCTTCCTGGCCAAGAATCTGATCAGAAACTAACCCGCGATTGCTGGTAATTTACATGTCTGCGTGCATACTGGGAATGCACGCAGCTTTAATCCAAACCCAGACCTCCCAGATAAGCTTCTGCGCGGCAATATATCGGTTGCCAGCGGCAAGACATAGATTGACTGATAGCAAGGTATAGGTTGACACAAGGCAAGGTATAAATAGACGTCTGGCAACATATCGGTTGCCGGTCAGGGCTCATGGCAAGTTAAAACGTGCCGTCATGAATGGACAGCTGATGCTATCTTGCCATGTTTCTCGTACCATTTTCGCCTGTGTGATTCAGCGCGGAGGCTCGCCCGCTGGCTGATACGGCTCCACCCGCAGCAGGTTCGAAAGTATTCCCCGCTCCTCCGGGCTGAAGGTCGCGCCATACCGCGCTGAGTTCAGCATCATACCCCGCTGATCCACCGGTACTCCGCGTAGATCGCGAAACGCACGCCGCACCACTGCCTGCCGATCCGGAGGAAGCGCCATCATCTGACGTGCCGACTGATTCACCTGCATCCGCTCATTGGGTGAAAGTCGCTCCAGCGCCTCCGCGTGAGCCAGACGCCGGTCCCGCTGCGCCTCCGGCATCTGGTCCAGCCGTCGCAACTGCTGAATCTCGCGCTGTTGCGTCTCCGGACTCAGCCGATTAAAGCCCGGCTCCTGCCGCAGTAAACGCTCCTGCTGATCCACTGGCAGGTGCTGGTGCTGTGCCATCCACTGCGGCAAATGCCCAGCCTGCGGGGTTGGCCGCATCGTATTTGGCGCGTACGATGGCCGCGCCTGCGAGCCCGGTTGCCCATAACCGGGCCTATATCCAGGTGCATATCCATATCCCGGCCCTGGCCTGTTTCCCGGCGCAATCGTAGCCGGCGGCCGAACCGGCTGAGAATGCCCACCATACACGGCATTTCCTGCCGGACGCCCCTGTGGCGCTCTCATCTGGGGCTGTGGGCTGCGCTGGGCCTGCCCGCGCGGCGCAGATGGGCGCGGCGCAGGGGCATGGGGTGCTGAAGCATGAGGCGCCGGAGCCGGATGTCCGCCGCCATGCTGAAAACCATGTGCCCAGACCAGTGGTCCAACAGACAACAAAATCCCCAGGCAGGCAGCCTGCGCCGCCTGTCGAGCCACTCTCGCTCTGGCCTGGAGATTTTTCATTGCCGTTCCGTCTTTCCGCCCCATCTTTCCATCTAGTTAAGTGTCAGGTCGTCGCTTGTATCGTTTTGATCCGAAATAAAGTCCAACTGGTCCAGCAACTGGGCATTGTTATCCAACGTCTGCAGATCCTGCACCACAGCCGCCTGTACCGGCGGTGCCTTAGGCGCTCCCAGATCGCTCAACCCCAGGTACGCTCCACCGCCCAATAGCACAACCACCGTCATCACCATCGCCGCCACCGGACGCAGCGTCATACCCGATCCATACGCCAACCGGGCGCGCAAACGCTCAAACCAACCCGCCGGAGCGGCTGCGCGCTCTTCTTCCAATCGAGCATTGAGCCGCGTCAAAAAATACGGATTCGGTGCCGGAGCCTCCCACGTATCCAGCAACGCCATCGTCGCCCGCAGCTCATCCAATTGCGTGCGGCACTCTGTGCAGCCGGACACATGCTCATCCAGCTGCGCGCGAACCCCGGCATTTACTTCATCAGGAGCCAGCAGCAGGTCCGCCAGCATCGTATTTACATCGTTACAGTTCATCTCAAACTCCCTTCCGCTCGCCGGTGTCCCCCGGCTTCGTGCCCCAAAAAATCCATTCGGTCTAAACAAACTCCTTCAATCGCTCCCGCAGCGTCTGATAGGCCCTGAACAGAAGCGACTTGGTCGCCGACTCGCTCAGCTTCAACACCTCACCGATCTGCCGGTAATCCATCTCCTGGTACTTATGCATCAACACCGCCATGCGCTGCCGCTCGGGCAACGCCGCCACCTGTGCCCGGATCGCCGCCATCCGCTCTTCGCGCAGCATTCGCTGCTCGATATTCGGGTCGTCATCCGCAACCTCGGGAGTCGTCCCCGACTCCGCGTCCACCGCATCCAGCTCCAGCGTCTGCGCCTGGCGCTCATGCTTCGTATCCCGTGCATGGTTAACCGCCAGGTTGGTCGCGATCCGGTACAGCCACGTACTGAACTTCGCCTCAGCCCGGTAGCTCTCCCGCGACCGGTAGACCCGCAGAAAGACCTCCTGCGCCAGTTCCTCGGCGACTGCCTCGTTCCGCACCATGCGAAACAAAAAATGAATGATCTGGCGATGATACTTGCCGACGAGATAGTTGTAACCAGCCTCGTCCCCGGCGGCAACCGCCAGCATGATTTCTGCGTCCGTACGCTCGACTCCCGGCTCCCCAACTGTGGTTTGAATCTCAACCCGGCCGCTGGTCACATCGATTTCGCGCCCTTCACTCCGCCCAGAATGAAGGCCTGTACCCACACCCGGATTGCCAATCACCAGGGTAGCCATGTCTTCTGAGACCCGGCCTTCAGCACTTTGTTGCGCTACGTTAGCGCTTTCCGGCGCGTTTTCATGCCTTGGATGGACAGTTTTTGGAGCAGAGGAACCTCCCCCTGATCCTCTCCCGGCTCCGGAAAGGGCATTCTCCCGGTTCTCCGGGTCGCCCGGAGCGTCGGAGATGGAAAATCGCATTGGGAGGAGTCGTAAGCGCATCGTGCAGAAAAGCCGGTCCGCCCAAAGCTGGCGATGCCGCGGATTGAAGCCCTCAGCTAGTCGATGATAGTCTACCCGCTCAATTTCCGCCTCTTCGCGGCCTTTCCAACCAGAACAGCCACTCTCCCCTTCTGGCAGATCGTAGTCCCGCACGGGCTTGACGTAGCAGGACTGCTTCGACTATCTACGGTAAGACCTTTGATTTGCATAATCTTGCCGCTGAATCGGGCTAGCATCTCAAGATGGACTTCAAAACATCGCTGCTCGGAGAGACTGATGAACTGGAAACGTAGAGGGATGTACTCCGCGGCGCTGGGCGCCTCCATACTTGCATTCTGTGGCATGGGTTCAGCGCAGCAGCCTAACCCTTCTGGCTCCTCAATGCAGCCGGGACCGAACGGCTTCCTTAGCACCCCCGGCCAGAACATGAGCGGAATGCACATCTACCTGTGGGGCGGCCTCAAGTCCCACGGCCAGGGCCAGCACGACTATCCGCAGTGGCTCGCCGACTGGAGCAAGATTCTCACCGAGCACGGGGCAGTCGTCGACGGAGCGTTTCATCCGCCCAGCGCCGCCGAACTGGAGCATACCGACGTTCTCATCATCTACAAGGGTGACGCGGCATACCTCGGTGGCGATTCCAAATCGGCCATCGAGGCCTTCGTAAAGCGTGGCGGAGGCCTCGTCAGCCTGCATGACTCTCTCTGCGGTCCGGATCCGGCCTATTTCGCCACTCTCGTGGGCGGTGCAAAACACCACGGCGAAACTAACTACACGCTCGACGCCCCCATCCCATACACCATCGTAGACAAAACGAACCCCATCATGGAAGGCATGAGCGATCTTACGCTTCTCGACGAAGCATTCTTCAAGATGACATGGGCCGATAACCCTAAAATGCATGTGCTCGCAACCGCCGTCATCGCCGGCACTCCTAGCGCGGGCGCTCACAAGGGCGAAGTCGCGCCGCAGATCTGGACCTATGAACATACCCTGCCCGGCGGACAACCGGCTCGTGCATTTGTGTGGATGCAGGGCCACATCTATGCCAACTTCAGCAACTACCAAATTCAGCAGATGCTCCTGCGCGGCATTGCGTGGGCGGGCAAGCATCCGGTGAATGAACTGGTGGATTACAAGGCTCCTCCGGCTCCTGCCCGCCCAACGCCGTCCGCAAAACCATAAACGAAGTTACTTCGCCGCCTTACCTTGCCGTCCAGCCGCCGTCGATCAGGATGTCCGTCCCGGTAATAAAGCCCGCCAGATCGGAGCAGAGATAGCACGCCAGAGCGCCGATTTCCTTCACCTCGCCCCACCGCCCTACCGGTAGGCTGGCGAGAAATTGCGCGTTGGCTTCCGGATTGTTGATGAGAGCCGTGTTCATATCCGTTGCAATCGGACCGGGACTGATGCCGTTGACCGTGATGCCTTCGCCCGCCAGTTCAAGCGCCAGCGCGCGCGTAAAACCCAGCAGCGAGGCCTTCGCAGCTGAGTAGGCACTCCGTCCCGGCAACGAGACATGGCTCATAATCGATGTCATGTTGATGATCCGGCCGTAACCGGTTCCCATCATTCCTGGAACAAAAGCCCGGGATAAAAGAAAGGTCGAAATCAGGCTCGAATCCAGCACACTGCGAAACTCGTCGAGAGAAAAATCGACCAGGTTCTTGCGGACATTGGTACCCGCATTGTTGATCAGGATCTGCGGATTTCCGAAGCGGCCTTGAATCTCCTTCGCGGCAGCAGCTACATCCTCCTCGCGCGTTACGTCGGCCGTGAACATCTCTGCGACGCCCCCTTTCGCTGCAAGCGCATCGCGCACGGATGTCAGCCGCTCCACATCGCGCGCGACAAGCGCGATCTGCGCGCCCGAATCAGACAGAGCATGAGCCATCGCCTCGCCAAGGCCGCGGCTGCCACCTGTAATAACTGCTGTCTTGCCACTAAGCTCGATCTTCATCGTCAACTCCAGTCTTGTTGCAAAGCTATGAACATTCAAGATTGCTATAGCGACCCGGTCTCAGCTTCGGCCGCTGCCTGAATCGTATTGAAAGCAACGGCAGGATCGCCATTCGCAGGTCTCGGATCGAGATACAGCCAGCACAGCGCCGAAATGATCGAACCGCCAACCATAAGATAGATCAACGGAGTCCAGTGGCCGCCTGTCCGCTGCAAGATGATCCCGCCCACCACCGGCGCGGCAAAGCCCGCCAGATTGCCCAGCATATTCATCGTTGCCGCTACAGTTGCTGTATACGAGCCGCCAATATCGACGCAAGCGTTCCAGGAGATAGGCATTGTCAGGTCGCTGCAGAAGCTGGCCAGGCCCATGCACACCATCGCGGGAATCACCGCCTGAACTTGCGTGAAAGTGAAAAGCAAAATCGCCGCGCCGAGAAATCCGCCGAATGCAATTCGTCTGCGCTCAATGCGCATAGGAATAAGGCCGCTCAGGAGAGATCCAAAGCCCCCAAACAAGAGAGGCAGCACGGATAAGGCAGCAGCGCGAGCGGGTGTCTGGCCGCGCTCCTCGATCAGGTATGTCGGGAGCCAGGTGACATAGAAATACCATACGAATGAAAAACAGAAGTATTGCAATACCAGAACTCCGACCTGTGGGGTCAGGAGTACGGAGAGCCAGTTATGCCGCGGGCCGCTGTGTACCTGCAGGTTGCGCCTGTTTACGATTAACTCGCGTTCAGCGGCGTTGACCGATGGATGTTCTGCCGGATCGTTTTTGAACCAGGCAAAGAAGACAATGCACCACGCGACGCCAAGCAAGGCAAATGCAACAAACGCCCAACGCCATCCGAAAATTGAGACAATGGCCAGAACGAGTGGTGGTGTAGCCGCGCCACCCCAGCGCGTACACGCCCACATGAGCGACTGTGCCGTCACTCGCTCACGCGCGGGTAGCCATACGCTCAACATGCGTGTCAGATTCGGAAAACACCCCGCTTCTCCGGCTCCGAATGCAAAGCGAATTACATACATTGAAACGAGATTCCACGCCGCGCCGGTCAATGCGGTGAACAACGACCACGCCAGAACAATCTGGAGCAGTACGCGCCGCACACCGATGCGATCACCCAACAAGCCCATTGGCAATTCAAAGAGCGCATAGGAAAGCCCAAAAGCTCCGAAGACCAATCCCATGGCCGCTTTATTGAAATGCAAATCCCTCGAAATCGGACCTGCTGCCTGCGAGATAGCCACTCGTTGTATGTAAGAAAGAATGGCAAGGCCGATCGCCAGCGCAACCACACGGTACCGGGCTCGACTAGCCTGCATGACCCACCATTTTCCTAGCCTGGAAGAATGAAGATGTAGAGCACGTTGCCTGCGCCAACGGCAATGTATTATTTGCCTTCCACAGAGTAGCGCATCGGCGCCGGCCTCATTCGAATCGATACAATGATCTGGCCTCCGGTCGTCGATGTCATCTTTGCTTTTTGAAAGCTTCGATCAGGACCGTTCTCTCTCGACGAGGCTTGGAGGAACTATCCATGGGCTACCGGGTGCCCAAGATTACCCTTGCCGCAGCTCTCACTCTGCTCGTGATCGCCGCCGCGGGCCAGGAGGTGCAACCAGCCGGCAGTGACGCTCCAAAATCCAATGCAGGGGACCAGCGCGCCGCTGCCACCCGCGCCTTTTTGGGTCTCGGATCGCCGCCGGACAAAGACGCCGTTGCACGCGCCTTACCGGTCTATCAGCAAAATTGTTCGTTCTGCCACGGCCCACAGGCCCGCGGCGCAACCGGTCCGAGCCTGGTCACCTCTGACCTTGTGCTTGGCGACGATCACGGAGAGCATCTGGCCCCATTTCTGAAAGCAGGCCGCCCGGAAAAAGGCATGCCCGCCTTCGCCCAACTCACAGACCGGCAGCGAATCGATCTCGCAGAATTTCTTCACCAGCAAGTTGAAGACATAGCCAATCGCGGCGCCTACCGTCTGCAAAACATCGTAGTTGGAGATGCTGCCAAAGGTCGCGCCTATCTTAAGAGCCACTGCATGAGCTGCCACACTGCGGCGACATTCGCGCACTTCGCCAGTAAGTTTCGCTCGCCCGATCAGCTCCAGCGCGGTTGGATATGGCCGTCGCGATCCGACAGCAGCTCTCTCACAATCACCGCAACGGTGAAGACACCCGATGGGGTCTCCCTCTCCGGTCGCGTCACGCAGGTCAGTGATTTTCAAATCACGCTGATCGGGAGCGATGGACAAACCCATCGTATCGACCGCGGCCCGCTGGTTGAAGTCCAGTTACAAGATCCGCTGGCTCCCCATCTTGCTTGGATCGGGGCCCTGAAAAACGACGACATGCACAACGTAACTGCATATCTGGAGACCAACAAATGAGATTTGCGTCTCTGCTCTGTGTAACTTTGGTGTCAGTTATCGCAAGCATTCCATCATCGGCGCAATCATCGGTCTCTCTTGACCCGAACGCAATTGGCCAGCCTCCGGTTTCTGATTGGACCACCTTTAACGGAGACTACTCCGGCCGACGCTACAGCACACTTAACCAGATCACTGCCTCCAACGTCGACAAGATCGCGGAGCAGTGGGTCTACAAGATCACCTCGGTCGGTGCGCAGCGGGGCGCGGCAGAGCCCGTGATCAAGTGCACCCCGCTGCTTGTGAATGGCGTCCTCTATATCACTATTCCCGATCACTTGTGGGCTCTCGATGCCCGTACTGGAAAGGAACTCTGGCATTACGACTGGATCGACCACGGCGGCCATCTCGTAGGTCAGCGCGGCGTCGGTATCTGGAAAACTACAGTTTATTTCCTGACTCCAGATAACTGGCTGATCGCCATCGATACGAATATCGGCAAAGAGTTATGGCGCAAAAACTTCGCGGATGCCCGCAAACAATACTTCTCCACTTCCGCCCCGCTCGTCGTTAAGAACCACATCATCGTTGGCGTCGGCGGCGATGCAATGGATATGCCAGGATTCCTCGACTCATTCGATCCGGCCACCGGCGATCTGCAGTGGACCTGGTGGGCGACCCCGCGCACCGGCGATCCCGCTCTCAAAACCTGGCCCAACCTCGCCGCCGCCGAGCATGGCGGAGGCATGACCTGGATGCCTGGCACCTATGACCCGGAACTGAATCTTCTCTATTGGCCCACCGGCAATACCAATCCAGTCTTCGCCGGCCAGGGCCGCCCCGGAGCCAATCTCTGGACTGAAGCGATTGTCGCCCTCAACGCCGATACCGGAAAACTCAAGTGGTACTACCAGGTCTCCCCGCACGATACGCATGATTTCGATAACACCACCGCGCCTATCCTCTTCGATAAAGTTATCGATGGAAAACCGCGCAAGCTGGTCGCGCAGGCATCGCGCAGCGGCTTTTTCGTGACACTCGATCGTGTCACCGGCAAGCATCTTGTCGTAAAGCCGTTTGTCCCGTTGGACTATGTATCTGGCCTCTCTCCGGGCGGCGAACCGATCCCAATCCCCGATAAAGATCCTTCCGTCGGCGGATCCATCAACATCGTCAATGCTACTAACTGGCAAGCTCCCGCTTACAATCCGCAGACGGGCCTGTTCTACGTCAACGCGATTGAGGGAAAAGCAATCTACTACCTCATCGACACCAGCGAACATCCTTCCGGGTATGGTGGAACCGGCGCAGGTATCGGCATTGCAAGGCATGTGCTCAAAGCCATCGATCCGCTCACCGGAGACGCCGCATGGACGCATGAGTATCCCAACCTGAATAGTGCGCCAACCACGCTCGGTTCAAGTATTCTCACCACCGCCGGCAATCTGCTGATCACCGGAGACGACCAGAAAAGCATCATCATTTACAGCGCCGATAAAGGCCGGATACTGTGGCATCACGACCTCACAGCCAATGAATCTGATGGACCGATCACCTATATGCTCGACGGAAAGCAATGGCTGCTCTTCGCCGCCGGCGATACCCTCTACGCATACAGCTTGCCAAGGTAGATGCCCTCCTTTTGCGGAGTCAGATCAGCCCTCTCTCCACCATGTCGAGGATCCGTTTGCCGAAGTCTTCTGCCGCCGCTGCTTCAATACCCTGCAGCGGCCCGTCGAGAATCAACATGGACAGGCCATGAACTGTTGACCACGCCAGGAATTCTGCCCCAGGCCGTCGCGCGGGCGACAAGGCTCCGCCTTCAACCATCCTGTCCAATGCGAGTCCCAGAAGCTGGAATGGATTTAGCCCGCTGGCGCCGGAATTTTCAGGATTCGGCGGCTCGAATACCGGCGCTGGAACTGAGAATGCGGTCCGGAACAAGCCGGTTTCAAATCGAGCGAAGCGCATATAAGCAGTACCGACGGCTCGAAGACTGAGACGCCCGTATGCCGCTTTATCTCCACCGGCATCGACCGTTGCAAGTTCCTTTTCAATAGCGATTGCCAGCGCAGCGATAGCCGCTGAACGAACCGCCTGCAGCAATTCTTTCTGTCCGGCAAAGTAGTGATAGGCGGCATTGGGTACAACGCCCGCGCGCCGCGTGACCTCGCGCAAGACCACCGCGTCCGGCCCTCCTGCGCGCGCCAATTCAACGCCGGCCTCAAGCAGAGCCCGGCGAAGATCGCCATGGCGAAAGGTCTTGCGGATCGGCCGCGTGGTTTTCTTTTGTTGGCCGGATTTTGTTTTCACTTATCTGGACAGTGTCCATTTCTGACTGATAGATTGTACCCCAGAACAGGAGAAGGGCATGTCGTTTCTTCGTGACTTGAAAGTAGCCATGCGCTCGTTATCCCGAGCCAAAGCCTTGTGGATCACCGTTGCAATCACTTTGGCTCTCGGCATTGGTGCGAACGCGGCCATTTTTAGTATCGTGCGCGGTGTGCTCCTGCGGCCGCTCGCCAATCGCGACGAAGACCGCCTGCTTTATTTGCGCCAGAGCGCTCAAGGCATTGGCGTCGAAAACGCCACCTTCTCCGTTCCAGAAATCAAGGACATCGGCAGCGGGCTCAAGACGATCAAAGAGCTCGGCACGATTTCTGCGATCGACTTCACCATCGAAGGGCTGGGCGAGCCGCGCGAGATCAAGGCCGGCGTCGTCGATGGCAACTACTTCGATGTGATGGGCCTGCATCCGGTCATCGGCCGTCTGATCAATACCGGCGACGACGGCCCGGCAGCCGCGGGCGCCGCCGTGCTTACCTATCGATACTGGACCACCTCGCTGAACTCCGATCCCAAGGTGATCGGGAAGATCATCCGCCTGGGCAGTGACCGACAGACACGCTCCGCAACCATCGTCGGCGTTCTTGAGCCATCGGTTCCCTACCCGGTTGAGACAGAGTTGATCGCCAATGTCGTCACTAGCCCGCACCATCTCTCCGCCACCATGGTCACCGGCCGCGAACATCGCATGACGGAAGTCTTCGCGCGTCTTGCTCCAGGGGTTGAACTTGATTCCGCGCGAGCCGAGTTGCGCACTGTCTATGCCGGAATGCTGTCCGCTCACCCGGAGATTTATACCGCGCGCGACCACTATCAGATCGACGTAACGCGCATGCACGACCAGATCAACTCACGCGCTAAAACCATCTTGTGGATACTCTTTGCCGCATCGCTCCTGCTCTTCGTCATCGCTTGCTCGAATGTCGCCAACCTCATTCTGGCGCGTGCCGTCCGCCGCGAGTCTGAGATCGCAGTTCGCTTCGCGCTTGGCGCAACCACCGCCGCGCTTCGCCGATCATTGCTGGCTGAGAGCTTGGTGCTGTGCGGCAGCGGAGCACTCGCAGGCGTCATCATCGCTGCTCCCATGGTCTCCGTGTTGGCGCGTTACGCATCGCGCTTCTCTGTACGTGCCCTCGATCTCAAGCTCGATTTCAGCATGGTCTGGATCGGTGTTGCGCTTGCATTGATCGCCGCTGTTTTTCTAGCCTTTGTTCCGCGGCTCCCCTCCATGGATTCATCGAGAGGCTTCGGACTGACCAGCAGCGGAGTCCGCGTGACCAGGGGTAGCAGCCGTCGCCTCCGCATTTTTGCGGTGACTCAGATCACCGCCTCGTTCTTGTTGCTTGCCGGGGCAGGCGCTTTGCTGAAAACACTGATGGTGCTCGAGAAAACGCGGCCGCCCTTTGACACGTCCCACGTGCTCGCCGTAAATCTGCCCGTGATGTACTACGGCAGAACTCCCGATCAGGTCCGCGATTTCTATCGCGAAGTTCAACGCCGCATCAGCACCCTGGGAGGAGTCGAACACGTCTCGTCTGGTTTCGGAGTTCCATGGCGCGATGCCAACGCATTGAGCATCGGCCTCATGTTCTCAGTCGAAGGCGCGAGGCGCGAGAACGGGCAGGAGGATCCCCGCGCCAGGTTCCGGACAATCTCTCCTGGCTTCTTCGACACCTTGGGGCTGCCATTGATCGAAGGCCGCGATTTCAACGACAGCGATAAGGACGGTGCGGAGCGGGTGGTCATCATCAGCCAGAGCCTGGCGCAGCAGTTATTTCCCGGCCGGGAAGCGGTGGGCCGTCATCTGCAATGGACCGACGGGGTGGTCAAATTCATCGGCCTCAGCATGGAGCCTCGACGCATCATCGGTGTCGTTCCAGATATCGATGACGAAAACATCATCCCTTCGCCGTCGATGACGATCTACCAGCCTGCCGACCAAGAAGGTTGGACCGGTCGCCTCTTCGTTCGTACCAAGGGTGACCCCACTTTGCTCGTTCCAGCCATCACCCGTACCATTCATGACATGGCCGCCAACCAGCCCGTGGAACGCGCCAGCACCCTTGAAGACATTCGTACCGAAGTTATGGCGCCGAACCGTCTCAATGCGCTGGTGTTCGGTGGATTCGCCACACTGGCCCTCTTGATCTCAGTAGTCGGTGTGGCGGGCGTATTGGCCTTCTCCGTGAGCGGCCGCACACGTGAATTCGGAATTCGTCTCGCCCTGGGCGCCCAACCAAGCAGCATTCTCACTAACGTCCTCCTGGAGGGTCTGGTCATCGCAAGCATCGGCGTAAGTGCAGGCGCTGTCATCGGTTTGTCCTTCGCACGCCTGCTGGGCAAATATGTCGGTGAAGTGCAGCAGCCCGGTGCACTGCCATTGATCGCTTCCGCCGGCCTGATTCTCGCTGCGGCGGTCATCGCCTCTGCACTCCCCGCAATCCGCGCGGCAAAAGTCGACGCTGTGCAAGCCCTGCGTTCAGAGTGAACCGCTGCGATTTCCGCCGCAGATTAACCCCGCTACTTCGCACTGGGGCAAATGATCTTGCCTTAATTCGTCTTGCGCTATTACCCCTGATCGTGCTCTGTTTGCCGCCCCCGCTTGATTACGCTAAAATGAGGATTATCAGGGATTAACCAACACGTCGGGGAGTGGCTCAGCCTGGTAGAGCACCTGGTTCGGGACCAGGGGGTCGGAGGTTCGAATCCTCTCTCCCCGACCATCAATATAATCAACTACTTAGAGAAATCGATCTGATTTACCAAGTGTAGAATCAGGGGATAAATTAGGCAACAGCCTTAAGCGTCGAGCGACGCTGATTGAGACACTGTTCCGACCATGTGGCCCATCGCAGATTGTGCGGTGCATAGTCGCCGTCATTGTTGATGCGATCTAGCGTCATCCCCTCTGCTCTCTCCTCTATCGTGTTCAGGATGTACATCGCAAATGCTGCGAAGTTGTCGCGCCAGCTCTCATGCAGGCGGATACCTCTGCCACCATAGTGCCTATAGGCATGGTGGTTGCCCTCCCCTTTCTCTCGCCCGCCCAACAGATCAATCTCCGACCCTGGGCCGAAGAGTTTGGCATCCAGCTTCTCGAGTTCCATATGGGCCACATTAGGACCTACGAGGATCTACGTCTTCGCGTAGCCTCTCGTGAGGTGGTCAACGCCGAGGTCTCAACCTTATTATTAGATTTGCTCGAATTGGTTGGAGCTGGCGAGGAGATCAGGATGTGCTATCAGCCGCTGCAAGAACCGGAAGAGCTTTCGCCCGAAGAAAGGGTTTCTCTTCCAGAGAGGGTGTTGAAGTACATAGAGAAGCTCGAAGGCGAACTCCAGGAACTCGAGGCCCGGAACTATAGGACCGAGAATCGTTTGCGCAAGGCAAACTGGGCGAAATGGTCACGCTGAGCGGCAGATCCTCGAGTCACTCATTGATGCAATCGATCCGACCACGCATAAACGATTTACAGTTTTCGGCCCGTCGCTTAAACCGTTGAAGATGCCAGCCTATTCCGTCGATAGCCCCAAAACGCGCAATCATTTCGCTTCCTTGTCCGGGAGAGCGAAATAAAAGGTTGAACCTTTCTCGAGCTGCGACTCGACCCAGATTCTGCCGCCATGCTGCTCCACGATTTTCTTGCAGATGGCTAATCCGATTCCGGTGCCACTGGACTGATGACGCCCATGCAATCTCTGGAAAAGGATGAATATTCTTTCGAAATACCGAGGTTCAATTCCCTGACCGTTGTCGCCTACGGAAAAGACCCATTCGTCGCTGCCGTTTCTCGCGGCGGAGACATGTATACGAGGCGCAGCGGCCCCTCGATATTTAATGGCATTCCCGACGAGGTTTTGAAAAACCTGGACCAGTTGCGTGTCGTCCGTCGTGATCGTCGGCAGCGAATCGTGAGTCACAAACGCACTACTTTCCTCAATCGCAGATCGCAGATTTGCCAGTGCCCGGTTCAGCGCCTCTTCTCCGGCAATCTCGTGCAAAGGTCTTCCCTTCGTCCCTGCGCGCGAATACTCCAGCAGATCCCGGATCATGCCCTTCATGCGGTCGCATCCGTCGACGGCGAAGGCGATGAACTCATCGGCGTCGGAGTCCAGCTGCCCTTTGTAGCGCTTCGCCAGCAGCTGCGTGTAACTGGCCACCATGCGTAGCGGTTCCTGGAGATCATGCGATGCAATATAGGCAAACTGCTGCAGTTCGTCATTGGACCGCTTCAGTTCCTCCACCTTCTCTTTCAGCAACTCCGCTGATCGTCTTCGCTCGGTCCCATCACGAATTGCCGCCAGAACCAAAAACCCGGTCTCCGTCTCCAGCGGACTCAGGCTGATCTCAACCGGAAATTCGGTCCCGTCTTTACGCAGCCCGTACAGGTCCAGGTCTTTGCCCATCTCTCGCACTTTTGGAGCCTGGAAGAAGCCATGCCGATGCACGTCGTGCCGCTCTCGAAAGGTCTTCGGAACGAGCCCATCGACCGATTGCCCGAGTAACTCTGTTCTCACATATCCGAACAGCTTCTCGGTCTGGGCATTGGCCAACTCGATAATCCCATTGGCGCCTACTATCACAATTGCATCGGGCGCGGCTTCCAGCAATGCGCGGTATCGCAGTTCCGCCTTTCTCCGCTCATCCGCCAGAGCTTTCGATTCAGTCAGCTCCTTGGTTGCCGCTACTGCGCGCAGCTTGCGCCGGTGAGCTGCAAGGGCCAGCAGAAGTGCTGCCGCAAGCAACATCATCAGGACAAAGATGACCGACAAACCCAGCAGCCCGGCACTGAGCACAAGATGCAATCCGCCGAGATCGAGGTTATAGGTCGGTGACGGGGCAGCTGCGGCTCCATTGGTCTGATGGAGCCCAGCCAGATAGCTCAAAGCCGCCGTACAACAAAGCGCGGCCAGGACCAGCGTGAGTTTGAATCCGTCTCTCGACCCGCGGCGGCTCGTGTTTGAGTCAGAAGTCAACTCGCAACCCCACTTGTCCTTCGCGCCCTGGCAGAAACTGAAGTGGCTTACCCAGGGGAGTGGAGGAGACGTTTTGATACTGCTCGACCGCAGCCGGATTCGCCCGGTTGAAGAGATTAAAGAATTCGAATATGGACTGGATGCGCACCCTTTCTCCGAGAGCAAAATGCTTGGAGAAACGTGCGTCCACATTAGCGTAGGGAGGCGCCTGGTAGTGGTTGCGCCCCATGCCCCAGTCGACTCCGTTGTAGTGGCCGCCACCGTCGGCGTCAGTAAGCAGCAGGGGAACGTCGCTGAAATGGAAGCCGCTCTGCGCGCGGAAGATGCCGCTGATTTCGAATTTCGCCGGCAGCCGGATTATTCCATCGAAGAGCAAGGTGTGATTCAGGGCCAGGTCCGACGGGCCGCGATCCAGGCTGGGGCCGTTGTAGAACTTCCCAGCCTGCGGTATCGGGTTGCCGTTGCTGGCGACAAACGATCCGTTTGCATTGGTCTTTCCAGATACTGGGTCCTTAACAAGTGTTGCCACCCCGACAAAACTATCGGTCGGCCCTTGAGAGGCAAGCGCGCCCGCCCCCAGGCCAGTCTGTATCTCACTGACGAAGCTGGAATGAAAAGCGTCATCGACGGCGTCAGCCCAGGTGTAAAAGACCTCGGCTGAGAGACGTCTGCCCATCGGCTTACGAACTCCGACGCTGATGCCGTCATAGCGGCCCTGATACCACGGACCGTAGCTTTCGATGGGCTTGGTCCCGGTGCCTGGCTGGAGTTCGCCGGAGTGGCCGGGCATGCGGGCTTCAAAGGCCAGGTTCGTGGTCCTCACTCCCAGCATGTGCCGGATATCGCGATGGTAGTAGTCCGCCTGCAATACCATCCTGCCGCCGATCTCCCGCTGAATCCCAAAGTGAAAACCGCGCGTGTAGGGCGTCTTGAACGCGGGGTCCACGGTGATGGGGACCAGAAAGTTCGCGGGCACCGGAAAGTTCATGGTAAGGTTGCCAAATCCACCCCAGAAAAAGAAGCCGGGCGGCCGGCCCACCGCGGTGCTGGCGGCGTCGGCATATTGCTGAGGGGTAAGGCCGGTCACGGCCTGCACCGTGTTCTCGGTCACCACTGAGTTGAGCGGGATCTCCGCCTGGCTCGACGCCACCACCTTGTTCAAATGATCGACCCCGTAATACGGCAGGCTCGGCGAGGGACAGCTGGCGCCGGATGCGGCGATCTCGGCGTCGGTCAGCACTGGAGAGGCGCATACTCCAAAAAGCCGCAGCAGAATCGTCGGATCGCCGTACAGCAATCGCGGCAGCGAGATGGTTTGATCGCTGAACAGATTGGCTCCGCCAAAGGCGGGAATATCCCGCGCCAGCCCGATACGGAAGTTGTCGTAGAACACACCCCAGCTGGCGTTTAAGACCGTCTTTGGATTGGGCGACCAGGCGAGCCCCAGGCGCGGAGAAAGATTCGTGGGGTTGGGAAATCGCGAATCGTAATCCCAGCGCGCGCCGAGATTGAGCGTCAATGTTCGCGCAATCTTCCAGTCATCCTGGACGAACAGGCCATCGTAGTTGTTGCGCAGGCGGATCCGGTTGTCCTCTGCAGTTGGCCCCGACACCGCGGTCAACACATAGACGCCCGAATTGACAGGACCAAACTGTTGAAAATCAGATGTGGTGGCAAAGAGCTGGTTGAGAAGATTGGCCGGTTCCACACCATCCACATGCGTGTGCTGGAAATCCCAGCCAAACCTGAGCTCATGCCTGCGCACTGCTTTGTCGAAGTGGGTGCCGGTGGAGGAATATCCCGGTTGCAGCAGCAGAGGCGTAAATCCGGCAGCAAACTCAACCTGGCCAAGGTCGCCGAACAGACCGCCGGTGGTCAAGCCGCTGAACATATTGAAGAGTGTGGTGGCTGGGCTGGCCTGCGGATTGGCGGGCCGCTCGGCGAAGGGTTCTCCGCGGTACTGAACATATGCGTTGAGCAACCATGGGTCGCTCAACCCTCCCAGTACGGCGGTATCGTGAAAGCCCAGCATAAGATAGCGAGAATCGGAGTCAGTCCGGGTAGAAGGCAAATTGACCGCCTTCGACAGAGGAAGGAAATTGGTGATGTGGCCGTTGACCAGGTTCATCTGCTGGCTGACATGATGCCGCCCCAGTTGTTCGTCGAGCTTGAGAAAAGAACGGGTTTCAAAGGTCTGATTATGCTGCTCGAAACCCTCTTCCCGTGCTTGCAGAAACCCAGGAGTGTTCGGCGGAAATGTGAAGTTCAGCTGGCGGCTCTCGTGGATACGCTCCAGCGATCCAAAGAAAAAGACCCTGTCGCGCAGAATTGGCCCTCCCACGCTGGCGCTCGGATCCCATCGCAGCAGAAACGGCGCGCCCGTTCCGGAGACGTCTCCGGAGTCGAATACGTTGTTGCGATGGAAGGCGGAGAGCAATCCGTGCCACTGATTGGTCCCGCCTTTGCTCACCACGTTCACCACCCCGCCCGACCCATGGCCAAACTCCGCGGTGTAGCCCGAGGTAAGTACCTGAAACTCCAGAATCGAATCCTGATCGAAGGGCGCAGCAGGACCGCCATTCACCGCATCGCCATTTGGCATGCCGTCTATCAGGAAGAGAGCGTTCCCGCCGCGCTCCCCGAGGATAGGCGTCGCTTCGTCGGTCCCCTCATCTGCCTGGCGATTGATTGTGATCCCAGGAACCAACTGCATCAGGTCGAGGTAATTTCGTCCGTTGAGAGGCATCTGCTCGATCTGCTGCGGCATGATCGTGGTTCCGGAGGAGGACACGCCCGGATCGATCAGTGGCATATGAGCCGAGACAGAAATCTGTTCCACCGCTGCGCCAGGCACAAGCAATATATCCAGGTGCACGGCGCAATTTACGGCAATAGCCAGATCCTTATACTCTTTGATCGCAAAGCCCGGCTTCGATATGTGCATGTCATAGGTGCCCGCTGCCAGGCCGGGGAGACGATACGTCCCCGAGGCATCGCTGAAAAACTGAGCCTCGCCTGCCAGCCCCGGACCGGTGAGAGTGATCGCAGCACTTGCAACCATCTTTCCCTGCGGATCGACAACCGTTCCCTCCAAAACTGAGAATGTCTGTGCGTTTAAGTGCGTGGAAGCGCTAATCGCCAGGACCGCAAGCAAAGCTACTGTCATTACGCGGAACTGGAGGCGACGGCGTCCTGCCAAACCTGGCAATGAATCACACCCTTCGACGACCTGCATGCAAACCTCTCCCAACGACCATCCACGACCGCAGCAATACCTTCAGCCAATGCTGGCGGAGAGGTCCACTGAGGGTCGCTTCGAACACGAGGCAATAAAGCACTTCCGTTGATTCAGCAGATGAATGCGTCGATCACATTCACTCTCGGTCGAGTGTGCAGCGAAGCCGAACTCGTTTTCAACCTGGCTGCCTTTTCAAACCATCGTTATTTCTCGCGCTGGTGCCAAATCGGGAGAGTTCCATCTCTGCGCCGATCAAAAAGCACAAAACGAAAATCTGCGAGCTGAACAATCTTTTCTACGGTCACCTTGCGGAAGCAATTGCCGTCAAGAGTTCCATGACGGTTGACAAGGATCGTCGAAGGAAGCAACAGACAACCGACACCTCCTTGCCGAAGAGCATCGGCAGAACGCAGCGCGAAATACAAGGCGATTTGCTCTTTGCCGCGACTTTCCCACGGGGGATTTCCAATAACGAGGTCAAAATCATTGCCTAAAGGCAGTGTGTCGTTCAAAAAATCACCGCTTATGATGACAGGTAGCGCAATCTGGTCCTCATCGCTCCAAAGTAAGTCAGAACTGACGTGATTCAGCAGAAATGAGACGGTTGAGCGCCACTCAGTAAGATTGACCCGTAAGGGTGTTAGCTCTTTCCCGCCAGTTTCGGGACCAAGGGGTTGGAGGTTCGAATCCTCTTTCCCCGACCTATAAAATTATTTATTTACAGCCGTCTCATCCCCATCGAAAAATTCCCCATCGCATGTAGTTAGAAATGCGGCGGCCAAAGCGGCTTGACCCCGGCACTCTGTAGAGTAGGCGCTTCTCTCCATCACCAGACAGAGAGAAGAAATTGAGATATGCCTGAGCTAGAGACCAACAAGCCGGGAAACTGAATCAATTCTCCGTAAACCAGCGGTTTCTTCTTCAACCTGCAATTCTTATGCCGCTACTCTGAGAGTTGTTTTTAAGAATCCCATGAATGATCTCACTCTCTCCACGGCATGGACGCTGCACGGTCTGCACGCAATTCTTATCGAGAATCGGTATCTGCGCGTCGTCGTGTTGCCCCAGGCCGGTGGCAAGATATGGCAGATTACATATAAGCCGCTGGATGCGCAGGTCTTGTGGAATCACCCTCGGGTAATCCCCGCGCAACATGCGATCCATGCCCGCTATGACGATGTTTGGAGCGGCGGCTGGGACGAGTTGTTTCCAAACGATGAAGCGGGCACTCTGCAAGGGGAGTTCGTGCCCGACCACGGAGAATTGTGGACCGGAAGCTGGCAGGCCGAGCCTTTTCACGATGAAGAATCAACCGGGGTTCACTTGCGATTCGCGACACCTATCAGCAACTTCTTAGTCGAAAGAACCATTCGACTGAGACCTGATAGCGCGAAATTCGAGATACACTACCGCTTCACCAATCAGAATTCCGAAGCGTATCCCTTCTTATGGAAACTGCATCCGGCCTTCGCGGTTTCGGCGAACCATCGCATCGATTTTCCCGCGATGAGAGTAGTACGAGAGCCGGCCTTTCCGGGGACGCTCGGGGACGCTCCACTGAGCTTCCCCTGGCCTTATGCACACGTCGGCGAATCGGAGATTGACCTTCGCCAGGTTCCGGATGTCTCTTCGCGGGCAGTACATTTTTTCTATGGAACAGAAATCGCGTCGGGTTGGTGTGGAATCACCAATCGCGCCAACGGCCTGGCCTGCGCTTTGCGTTTCGATCCCCAGATCTTTTCAAGCTGCTGGCTCTTTGCCAGCCATGGGGGATGGCGCAATCTCAATGTAGCTGTCCTTGAGCCATCCACAGGATACCCATTCCAGATCCAGCCGATGATCGATGCGCATCGAGAGCGCCGGCTGGCTCCTGGAGAGAGCCTCGAGACGACGGTGCTGTTTACGGCGCAGGCGGGAATGAAGTCCGTGGGCGGCGTCGACGAGGCTGGACATCTAATGGCGGGAGATGAGGCGTAGTCACAATTCAGTGCGGAATTGTGATATTTCACTGCTGTTTTGCGGCCGATTTCAGTCCCGATAAGGCTGCACTGCTGAACAGAGCTGTACCCGTTGCATGCGACAGGAATTTTCGACGATCAAGATGAGTCATTGCGGCCTCTCTGCAAATGGCCTCTCGGAATTAAGAGCCGGATAACAAGTTCGTGCGCACCATGCGCCAGGACATAAGTGTTCTTATGTCGCGGCTTTTTGCGGCGTTTCCAATGACAGCAGAATAGCCGCGGCAATTGCGACGACGGCGCCCGCTGTCTGCTGCCAGTTGAGCCGCTCGTGCAGGAACAGGACGGCTAAGCCGACGGTAAGCAACGGATAGAGAGAAATCAGGGAGATGACGATAGAAGCCTTGCCGCCTGATTCCAGTGCGCGAAAGCTGGTCCATGCTCCCAGGCCGTTCAGCGCTCCTCCGACGATTGCGCTTATCACAACTACCTTGCCCAGTTCCCATTGAGGACGAGCCACAATAAGAACCACCGCGGAAAGTACGACCATGGCCCAGCAGAACCACAGGAAGGATCGTTCACTGGAGATGGAGTTTGTCGAAAGCTTCTGTGTGACTCCGGTGATGCCCCAGAGCACCAGGGCCAGCATGGCGAATCCCAGCCAGATGTGCATCTATGTCTTCTCCTTCGATCGTCTCCGGTGCATCATGCACTCAGAAGATAGATAGCTACGAATGCCAGCGCCAGTCCTGCCCATTGCATACGCCCCAGTCGTTCTTTGAGAAACATGACGGCCAGAATCACCGTCACCATAGGGAACAGCGCGGTGACAGGAGAGACGATCGAAGCCTCGCCGCCCTTGACCAACGCTTGAAAGAAGGCCAGATTACCCAAACCGCCCAGGATGCCGGTGAGAAAGGCCCAAAAGATTCCGGTGCGGCGGCCCTCGGCCTTTTCCCCGGGAGAGCGTTTGTGTACCGTCCACGCGACGAAGACCATCAAGGGTGCAAGGCCAACGGTGTAGAGCAACTGGTTGGCGTAGACGTCGACTCCGTTGGATGCGACTTTGGAAACCAATCCCCATGCGCCCCAGAGTACGATTGTCGCCAGCGACCAGAGCAGCCATCTTGGCCTTCTTTGGAATTGGGTCTCCACAGTCATGCGTATCTCCCTGGCAAAATCGAGCTATGCGTATGGGCAGAGCATACCGGCCACGAGCGGCGCGGGCAATGGCTGAGAGGCGGCCGCAATCGTGTTTTGCGGTTCATTCTTTCGCTCAGACTGTTTGCACCTTTCGAAGCGCCGAGGGGCGGCTTTATGATCATGCCGACAGAAGGAAAATGCCATGAAAATTACTGCCGTCGAAGCCATCCACCTGCGTGCCGAAGATCCGCTCATCGAGCTGTTCGACGGCTCCTATGACGACTGTGTGCTAGTCGTTCATACAGACTCCGGCCTGACTGGAATCGGTGAGACGGAGTCAATGGCTCCGGCGATCCAGGCCATTGTCCGAGGGCCTTCAGCGCACAACCATGCGCGCTCGCTTTCGGCAGTGTTGGTGGGGGCAGATCCGGCCGACCCGGTTGAGTTATGGCATCGCATGTATGATTCGACAGACTACGTGGGCAGGCGAGGTCTGACAATGCACGCTATTGGCGGTGTCGATCTCGCGCTTTGGGATCTGCGCGGCAAGATCGAGGGCAAGCCGGTGCATGAGTTGCTGGGCGGCGCGAAACGCGACCGGCTGCCCGCCTACGGAACGATCTATCCTATGGCGCGAACGCCGCAGGAAGTGCGCGATCAGGTGACGGCGGGGCAGGCCAAGAATCTGCGCAATTTCAAATTTGCTGCCGACCCCTGGTGGCTTGACGACATCGCACTCACCGGCCAGTTGCTCACAGCGGCACGGGAGCAGGCTGGGCCCGATGCGCATCTGATCATTGACGCCGCACTGTCCTATCGAACAGCTGAAGAAGGATTGCGCCTGTTCCCCATCTTTCGCGAAGTTGGTATCTGGTTTCTTGAAGCTCCATTGCCGTTGGATGATGTAGAGGGACATCTGGCGATGAGCCGCCACGGCCTCGCAACAGGCGTAGGCGACCTCGGACTGACGCATGTACGCGAGTTCATCGAGATGATGGATCGGGGCGGCGCAAGCATTTGCCAGCCGGATATCTCGCAGGTAGGCGGCTTCACCGGCATTCAGCAGATTGCCGCTGCGGCCTACGCGCGCAGCAAGCGAGTGATCACGCACGGCTATAAGACGAACATCGAGATCGCGGCAAATCTGCACTTTCTTGCTGCTCAGCCCGCCGCAGAACCGCTGGAGTTTTCGCTGAGCCATTCGCCACTGCGCTGGCACACGACCAACGAGCATTTCCCAGTGGAAGAGGATGGCTCTGTACGCATTCCGCAGTCGCCCGGACTCGGGGTAACACTCAATATGGAGACGATCGAGCGCTATCGGTTTGGCAAATAAATTGGCGCATGCGCAGAAGCATCATGAGCCTGCTTCTGGGTCATGATGGCGAAGTTTCTGGCCTTCTCAAGCGGCAGTTCGAATCGATCTCCGGAGCAGCTAGCCCGCCTGCTCCAGCATTGGAGTGCTCATATCGGAAACGCCCCAGCGTTGCGGCTGGCTGGCAAAGGCGCGTGGCGTGCAGTGCATATATTTCTTGAAGACCGAGGCAAAGTACGCGGGATTGCAAAAGCCGCAGCGATCGGCTACTTCCGCAACATGCAGGCGCGGATCGAGAAGCAGGCGCCGCGCCATCTCCAGTCTCTGCCGGATCAGATACTCCTCGAGCGTGTGGCCGCTGGTGCGGCTGTAGACACGGCCGAGGTGTCCGGCCGAGAGTTTCAAGTCTCTGGCAATATCCTGAATCGTCACCTTTTCAGGACCAAACTCGCGTACCAGCCGCTGCGTTTCAACCACGATTTTTTCGTCGCGCTGACTAAAGAGTTGGACGAGTTGTTGCCGCAGCTGATCGACAAAGACGCGAAAGGCTTCGGCCATGGCGAATGAGCTGGGCGATCCCACGATGACCAGGACAGCGCGCTCCTTAGCGGCATTGACCAGCACCGCATTGCTGCCCAGCGATGCTATTTCGCGGGCCAGATGCTCACAAGCCCAGGTAAGCAGTCCGCGCGCTTGCTGAAGCTGTGCAACAGTTGCCGCAGCGGGTGCTGCTGCTGCCAGAAATTCACGAACAGCCGCCGTAACAACTGCGGTGTCTGCTGACTGCAATGCTTTGAGAACACGGCCCAGGGCCTGTGACGGCTGGTGCTGACGCTCAGGAAGAGCTTCGAACCAGTTCACCGTGGAATGACCGGAATCAAGCGCGGATGAGGCTTCATGATAAGCGCGCAGCAGCTCCGTAGACTGGGGATGCATGCCGCTGATGCCCACCCTCGCCAGCGTCAATCCCTGGCCGCGCGCCGTGCGCAAAAGAGCTTGTGCGATTTCGTCAAGCAGCATCCGCTCGTGGCCTGGAGTGCGCGATTTCTGGGTCGTGAAGATGCATATCTCTCCCGGAGTTACGACCGTCGCGAGCGTATTTGGCCAACTTTGACAACGGTCTTCGACCATATGCGCGACGCGCGCCAGCGTCAGATGATTGCCAATGGCGGCAGCGCGTTCTGCTTCCCTGCGTGGAGTTGCCGGCTCGTTTGAATCCTGCATGGCTGTCTGCAGGCGAAGGATGATAATGCGCTCCGGAAGCCGCTCCAGGCCTACATTGCTGGCCAGGGCTCGCATGGCTTCTAAGCCGTTTTCAGGACCGTTGCTCATCTGCCCGGCAAGCAGCATTTCCGCAAGCTGACGACGGTCGAGAGCGAGTTCACGTTCGCGGACGCGATGAAACTCACTCATGATCTCAAGGCGCCGCCACGCATTGGCGAGGTAACGCGCAAAGACTTCCAGCATACGCACCATCTCAGCCAGTTGCGCTGTGGTGACGACCGGCACGCGATAGTAAGCATCCTCAAGGCGGGCCATATCGATATGCGGCTGGTCTTGAAGAACTGATTCAACAAAGGCAAACCCTTCCGGCGAGGGCGGCTGGGTAAGCACCTGCCCGCTGAAGAGCGTCCCAAGATAGCGGCCCTCGCAGACCACTGGCACAGCAATGTCGGTAAGCCCCACGTGGCAGGGATAAACCTGGCTGCATCCCGTGGCACGGCATCGCTCCTTGGCAGGCTTGTCGCTGCGGGCACAGGTTTGCTCTTCATGGCTGCCAAAGCCATGCACCAGATCGCAAAAAAGAGTGCTGGGACTGGGTGAGGTTCGTCCTGGACTGTCTGAGGTAGCGGGCTGCAGTTGGACAAGGGCATCGCCGGTGCTGACCCGCGACTTCTCACTGGGATCGAAAAGTTCGAGATCTTCTGCCCACATGAGCTCCACGTTGCGAATAGGACTGGAATGATTGATGAGAACGAGAAAATACTCGAACAGCTCCAGATCCTTTTTAAACTCCTGCTTGAGCGAGCCACCTAGAGCCGCTTTTTGCTTTTTCAGCATTGGACCCCCTCGTGCCGGAAACAGAAACCACTCTGCATGCATTTGCCGGAGGTCTCAATGATATGACGGCACGATTAAAGTCGAATACTGGAAAAACGGCCTGAACTATCAGGTAATTGCCGATTTCTTCGTAATTTTGATAGTTTCCTCTAACCTGTCGATCGAAAAACAAGCGATCGGCTATGGATGCGCACGAATCGTCAGCCCGCCGTCGACAACAAGCTGAGTCCCCGTAACCCAGGCCGCCCGTGGACTGGCGAGATAGGCTACTGCTGCCGCCACATCCTCTGGCAAACCGCGACGGCCCAGCGGATGCAAAGCCTCGGTCTGTCTGGCGAGCGATTCGGGGTCCGTCGACACGCGAAGCCATTCCTCCCACATAGGGGTGTCGATGTATCCGGGGCATACGGCGTTCACACGAATCTTCCGGGAGGCTAATTCCAGCGCGAGGTTGCGAGTCAATGCAAGCAGGCCAGCCTTGGAGCACGCATAAGGGATCGAATTTAGAAACGCGTGATCGGCATGAATAGAACTGATATTGACGATGGCCCCCCCTTCAGCTGGAAACAGCGGCGCCAGTGCCTGGCTCACTAACAGAGGTGCGCGCAGGTTGATGGCAATCACCTGGTCAAACAAAACGGATGTCACCATCATGAAGGGTAAGTCCAGTTCAATAGCCGCATTGTTGATCAGCACGTCGACCCTGGAGGCGAGAGCGGCAATTGCAGGAGCGAGTCTTTTAATAGCCTCCGGGTTGGTAAGATCGGCAACCAGCGGATCGACCGGAGCTCGATTCGGATGGCGCATGGAGGTGGCAGTCTCGGCAACTCCAGGAGCATTGCGGTCAATGAGTACAAGACGCGCGCCGCGCGCGTGTAGATGCTCCGCGATGGCACGCCCGATTCCCTGGGCCGCGCCGGTCACAACGGCAACCTTGCCGCTAAAGCCCTCGTTATATTCGGGCTCATTGTTTTGCATCCGAAAACCTCTTTTTACTTGTGATCGACGGCTTCCTGAAGGAAGACCAATTCCGAACTCTGTGGGTTTTCGCAGTGTACTCGAAGTCCCGCTTCCATCAGCTCGCGCCCGCTGCTTTCGGTATCGGCTGCGCTGCCGTCTTCAAAGTGAAGATGATAGCGCCGATTCGGGTTGAGTCCGGCAAGCACAAACCTGTGATCTGGCTCATCTGCCACTGAACCGCGGAAGGCAAAAACAACACCCTTGTGACGCGCGGGATCCCAATACTCGATGCCATCCCAACGCATACCATCGGGCCTCTCCGAGACATGATAAAGACGCGCATCGCGGATAAGCGGACGCAACTGCTGTTTGTAGAGTTCGATCGCGTGCCGCGCCGTCTCATGCTGTTCCACGGACCAGGCAGAAGTATTAAGCATGATCGTCGTCCAACCCATCATGCCGCTGCGCAGCATATAGCGAAAGTTCTCAATCTTCGGTGTCGGCCATTTCTCCACATAGCTTTCCAGCATGGCCGCAGGCAGCACATAACTCGTGTCGTAGAAGGCGCGGCGATTGGAGAGCGGATCGTAGGTATCGGTGATCGAGAAATAGTCGCCATGCGCGGCTGTGCCAAAGTCCACCATACGCCCGCCGTCGTTGCATATCTCCAGCAACAGGCCTGGATGTTCACGGCGCAGCTTCTCATAAATGTCGTAATACGAGCGCACGGCGTGATAACTGACATCGGTCGAGTTCGAACCGAGCGAGAAATCGAACCCACTGTCGTGTGTCTGATGCAGCGTACTCTTGTTCGGCGGAGCGTGAGGGTGATCGTCGCGCGTACAGCCCTGCGCAACCAAATATCCATCGTGCTCCAGCATGTCGAGATGATTGTCTTCTACCAGCCTCTTGACCTCTTTGGCCGCGTAGTCATGCGCGGCAGGGACGCCAATGTCGATGGTCTGTCCCTTGAACTCTTCTGGCTTCCAGTCTGGCGGTAGATCGTTGACCAGCCAGTCGCGCACCTTGGGATCGCGTACATTCAGAGCGCCGGGTTGAGTATCCAGAGCGGCCTGAGACCAATCCACCCAGATGCCGAAGCGCAAACCTTTCTGATGCGCTTGATCCGCGACATATGCAAGGCCATGCGGAAACTTCTTGGGATCCGGATACCAGTCCCCTACGCCGCGGAACCAACCGGCATCCAGGCCGAACATCTCCATGCCCAGTTCTTTGGATTCTGCGATCATGCGCAGCGCGAGGGCCTCATCCACCTGCATGCCGCTGCCCCAGCTATTGTTCACCAGCAGCGGATAGTGCGGGTCTTTCCATGTCAGCGGGTTGTTGAGGACAGCTCTCACCCAGGGCCGCAGCTGATTGCCTGCTCCATCGGGACCGCCCTTGAACGCACCGAGAAACACAGTGGGCGTTTCAAAACTGCCCCCAGCAGCGAGGCGTGTACGAAACGGGCCGGGGTCGGGATTGAGACCCAATGTGCTCTCGAGGCTATCGCCTTCGCGCTTGAGCGTGATACGGGTCCTGCCACTGAATTCAATACCCGCGAACCAGCCTGCGCTGGGCGCTGAGGCATTGAAGACATACTCGACGGGAATGATTTCGCGTGCTTCGCCGCGGATTGGATGAGCGTATGTGCTGGACTTCCCTGTCCAGTTATAGCCATCGGAAACTTGTTCGAAGTGCGAGCCTTGTGCTGAAGGAGTATCCGCACCCTTCTCCACATAGAAGTGACGCAATTCGCTGGTAGGGAGCTTTTGCCAATGCAGGCTGAGGCTATCGATCATCGGCAGCCAGAGTTCCTGTCCACTTAAGTTTTCGATGGAGATGCGATGTTCGACTGGGCCAAAGCTCGCCCGTGCCTCCCACTGCCATCGAAGCCGAAGATGCGGCTGCATAGACTCGTAGACAAAGACAACATGGCGCGCATCCCGGCTCCCCGACTCCGGCCTGAGTGTCCACTCGACGGGAACTTCAGCCCCGTTTATCTCCACATGATCGGGCAGGCTCTCGCTGGCAGAGTTATCCCAGACTGGACCGGATAAACCGGAGATACTGACCAGTTTCGGAGCGTGCGCGCCAGCGCTCAATTTCGCCCGCACATCGGACGTCGCAAGCCCAGTGGTTGTGGTTGCATGTTGCTGTGCCTGCCCCGTAAAGGCTGCATACATGAGGGCTGCACAAACGATAAAACCCCGCCCCTGAACACCTCGCCATATCCTGCTCGTCTGCGATTTCGGCATAATCTCACTACGATGCTTTTGGTAATGTGTGGTCAAACTGACGAAGACGTCCGCTCCATGCCACAGCTGTCTTCATTGAACTCAGTTGGATCAAACAACCTGTTCGATGAATTGGTCAGAGAAGGCTGACTGGAATCGGCGGCAGTTGCGAAGCCGCCGGTTACCCGCGTCGTAACTAAAAGAAGAACCGGCCGCCCACTTGCATGACGCGCTGTCCAATCTTGCCGTTGATACCTCCAAAGGTTGGCGAGTCCGGATCGGCAATAATACCGCCAAAATTTGGATGATTGAAAATGTTCTGAGCTTCGATGCGCAACTCGAAGTAACGCGCCTGGTCATCTGTGAAATAAAATTTCTTCAAAATACTCGCGTCGGTATAAAAATCGCCTGGATTGCGCAGATTGGCGAACATAACCGGCGCATTGCTCAAGGAGTAATTCTCAGTGCGTGAAAAAGCCGAAGAATTAAGCACTCCCTTTGCGTTTCCATTGACAAATTCTCCATTGACAACAAGAGCATCGCTATAACTTGCCCCAGAGCGCTTGTAGTCATGATTGGCAAGAGACCAGCGCAGAGCCGCGCCTGGCGCAGTGTTGCCGCCATCGACCGTGGGCAACAGTACAGGCGAACCTTTGAGATCCCAGGTGGTGATACCCGCAACGGCCCATCCGCCGGCTGCTGCATCCAGCAGGTGACCGGATATACCGTCAGGATGTGTTAGCCATTGGCGGCCTCGGCCAAAAGGCAGGTCGTAGTTGTAGTTCACCTTTATAGTCTGTGGCAACTCATAAAGGGCCACGCCATAGCCCTCCATTAGATCGTGAGGATTCTGCAGCCTGCCAGCGGTTGAGCCAAACTGATGGATGTCGGTGCTGGAGGTGTTGGTAAGCGTCTTGCGGATCGCGTAGGAAGCAAGCAATGCAAGGCCACGAAAGTTTCGTGATTGAATCTGAACGTTGGCAAAGTTTGAAAACGATTTACCCCAGGTGGTTTGTCCCGGCGTCGTAGAGGTCGTACCGGCATATTGAGGAGACAATGCCAGCAGTTGAGCGAGTGGGACTGTGGGCTGGCTGGCAAATGTTTGTGACTGTCCATAAAACGGATTGGGCACTTCGTCGTTAAGATGTGTGCCCAACTGATAGAAGTTGAGCGGAGTATTGTTCAGGCTCCAGTTCCATACATTCGTCAGCAGATGCACGCCCTTAATGCCCTGATACTCGGCAGTAACGGCCCAGTCTTTACCCAACTGACGCTGGATGCTTGCACCCCACATGTAATTGGTCGGAGTATCGAAGTGACCGATCGTAGTGCCGGTCTGATCGAAATTACCCGCAGCCCCGTAACTGGCGTACCAGTAGGCCGGGTTATTCGTAAGTGGCGGAACAAAACCCAGATTCGATCCGCTCGCTTGTAATGGAAACGTGCCAAGGCCGTGATCGTTGCCAAACTCGCTTACCCAATGCTGCCCATCCAGAGATGGAACCTGGTTGAAGGTATTCGAGTTGTAATAAAAGCTCAACCAGTCCGTAGCAAGCCCGTTCAGGCCCTGGTCTACAATCCCCGCACTGAGATGAAGCACGGTCTTGTCATTGATTGCATAGCTGATTCCAAGGCGTGGGCCAAAGTTAGCGATATTGGTAGTGTAGAGGTTCTTCTGGGGATATTCCTTAGTACCAATCAGAGCGACACGGCCCGTAGCTCCCTCGGAGAGCCACGCCGGCGAGGGCATGCCCGCCAGTTCTGGCACCGCATTCACAACCTGGCTCCAATCCCAGCCGCCGTTTGGTGTCAGGACGTTCTTGGCTTTCATGTCATAAACCAGGCTGCCCTGAACATGGCGGCCCTGCCGGGCGCCGTCGTGGTCCCATCGCACACCCATCTGCACGGTAAGCTTGCTGTTTACCTTCCAGTCGTCCATCACATAGGCGGCCTGATTCCAGCCAAAAGGGGTGATATTCCAGTTACCCCATTGAAAGAACTGTGAAGAGCCCATCATAAGTTCTGCCAGCGGGCTTCCAGTAAGCCCGTCGTTCTGGTTCCAATACTGATTCGATCCACCCCCTGGATTGACCCAGGCCGCGCCAGTTTTGTCTCCTCCCTGCTCGGTGAAACGGATAAACGACTGCTCATAGCCCAACTTGAACGTATGCCGTCCCAGAAGGCGAGTTATCGATACGCTTCCGTTATCGGATTGCGTGATGAAGGAATCGAATTCAGAGCCGCCTACCGGGGTGTAACCGCTGATTGTAAGCGCTGGAGGAATGTTGACGGTGGACTTCTCCGAATTGTTTTCGAGAAGCGGATCGAATGGCCACTTCGAAGTGTCGACGTTAGGGTCCGGCGCGGAACCCAATCCTGAAACGCCATTGCTGATCAGCTTTGAGACCGCAAATCCGAGATGCACGTTTACAACCGTCTTGGGAGTTGGGGTCCAGGTATAGAGGAAACTTCCGCTCCAGTCATCATCCGTAGTCGTCGATCCACCCGCGTGTAGAAAGGGCGCCGGAATGTTATTAGTCAACATCGATCGGCTGATGCTGCCCTGCAAGTGCTGATTGGCACGGAGGGCCTCGTCGATGCGCAGGAAATACTTGTCGACGGGATTGGTTGCGGTAATGGTGTCGTAGCGATTGTTAGCGTGATCGCTATTCGTCGATGGGCTGTGGTTAGGCTGCGGCCAGAGAGCCAGATAATCCAGAAATAACTGGCTCTGACCGGACAACCCGCAAGTCAGACTGCCGCATGTTGTGGTCGCTCCGTATGCGGCCGGAATCTTATTACCCGGAAACTGGGGACGAATCCAGCATGGACTCTGCCCGGCGAGCGGTCCGGTGCAGTCAGCTTCATTTGAATCATAGGTTCCGTTGAAAGGATCGTAGATATTTGCGGTAACAGGAGTCCCATTGTTGTTGTTGATTACAGTCTCTGAAAAATCTCCCTCGCGATTCAGGATCGTAGGAACACTACTCACGATGGACTGCCCTTGCGAAAATCTTTGCCCCTCCCATGCGCCATAAAAGAAGGTCTTATCCAATCCGTTGTAGAGGTGGGGAATACGCACCGGACCGCCCACCGCGGCGCCGTAGTTATATTGGTGGAAAGCCTGCCGTGCAACGTCCAGGGAGTTATTCGTCCATGTATTGCCATCAAGGCTTTGGTTGCGAAAATAGAAGAAGGTTCGGCCGTGGAAGATATTTCCTCCGCTTTGCGTTTCCATCGAGATAAGTCCACCCGCGTAGCGTCCTTTGTCGGCAGTCAAAACACCGCTTTCTACGCGAAACTCACCAATGGAATCGGGCGTGGGAATGGAGCGGTTCGTCGCATTGAACTCCGCCTCCTGAACCGAGTTTCCATCCACGCTGATACTCGTACCGTTTACCTGCCCGCCAGATACGGAATAACTATTGCCAGTGTTCGCGATCAGATAACCATTGCTGCCTAGCGACTGAATGTTATCTACCTGCGGCCCTGCGCCTTGTATCGACGGAATGGTCGCAGTGAGATCGAGCGCATTACGATTCAACTGCGGCAACTCGGTGATCATCTTGTTATCGAGTACATCTGAAGTACTGGCTTCTTCAGAAGAGATGAGGGTGGCTCCGCTGTTAACCGTCATTGTTGTTTCAACGGTGCCCGGCTTCAATGCGAAGTTTTGCGACAAGTGATCGCCGGTGCTCAATCGCAGCCCAGACCGTTTCTCAGTTCCAAAACCTGGCGCGCTGACGGTCAACGAATAGATACCCGGCAGTAGCTCAGGCAACACGTAGATACCCGCGCCATTCGAAACAGCGGAGTAAGGAACGTTAGTCGCCACGTTTACGGCCTTGATCTCAGCCCCAGCCACAATGGCGCCACTCGTGTCCGCGATCTGCCCGCTAAGTTGCGCATTGGCGCTTTGAGCCCGCAGCTTCGGGACGAGTATCATCCCCAGCATCAGTGCAAAGGCTGCCACGTTCGCAGCTCTACCTACTGTGGAATATCTCCAGGTTGATTTCATGGCTCTTTATCGCCTCCAGAAATCCGGCCCAACGCGATGTATCGATTTGAGGCCCAGATAGTCTAGCTCTAATTGATATTCGCGAAAGAAATCATCGTCTATGCAGGATGGCGATATTTCTTATGCTTTAGCGTTTTGTAAAGATGCTGAATCCGCGACGAACGAAACTGCGCCAATTCATTGCCCTGAACGGGTCAGTCGACATCAGGACCCTCTGGATGGGCCGGCTTGCCGCTATCCTGATCGGTCCCCGCCGCAGCACTCCGAGCCAGATACGCATCGGATAGACGCCGCGCCTCTGTCTGTGCCCGTGCAGCCTCAGGTTCGCGGCCAAGCTTACGCAACACCCGCGCCATCAATGCGTGCAATGCACCTTTGTCATCCGGATAGCCGGCAGCAAGGGCTGGTGCGAGCCATTGCAACGCTTCATCTGGATGCCCCGTTTCAGCAAGCGCCCGTCCTAGTTCGATACCTGCAGTTCGATCGCCGGGAGCCTCTTTTGCGAGCTGCCGCAGCAACGGGAGCGCCTGCTCATAATCGCGATTGCTTATCGACAACTCCGCTAGCGTATGGAGAGCAGAAGAACGGTGAGGATCAATATCCAGCGCGCTCCGTGCAGACTGGCGCGCACCATCCGTATCGCCCGCCGACAACTGCGCCTCAGCCAGCCTCTCCAGCAATCCTGGGTCGCCGGGATGAACCGCGATTGCCTGTCGATATTCGGCCTCCGCCGCGGTGGCATCGCCCTTCAATTTCAACAGCACATCGCCGCGCAACCGATGAGTGGCAGCTATATCGTGAGATTCACTCTGCAAACTTTTGGCAGCCTTTCCAGCTTCTTTCGCATAGCAGATAGAAAGCTGATAAGCCGTTTCACCCTCGAAGTGCGCCGGCTTGACTGCGACTTTTCGCTCCAGAGCGGGAATTAAAGCCCCACACTCCGGCGACGGCCTTGAAGACGGTTCAGACACAGACGCGGCCTTTTGCAATCTGCGCGCTACCGCCAATCCCTGCTCCGATGCACGCAGTTCTTCGGCGATCTCACGAAAGCGTTCAAGAGCAAAGCCTGCCCAAGCCTCCAGCGCCTGCTCTGAGTTGTGCCCGCGCAGGATGGCCTGTTGAAAGGCCTCAGCCGCCAGAGCATTCTCGCCAAGGGTAGCTTCGGCCTCTCCGAGATAATCCTCGGGAAACTCCTCGTTCGGCTTGGCGCGTGCCGCAAGTTTCAGGCGGGGGACGGCTTCTGCTGGCTTTCCCGTTCGCAGCAGATCGATTCCCAACAGCAAATTGACGAAGTAGTCTTCTGGTTCAAGCTTACGCACGCGTTCCAGTACGGGGATAGCATCCTGGAAGCGCGATTGTTGATGAAGCGCAAAACCTTTCTTGAGCAGTGACTCAAATGTTTCTTTATCCTGCGCCTGGGCACTCGCAGGCAGGTTCATACTGGCCAAACCGAAAACACACAACCATCCAGTCCAGATCGCCCGATCGCGAAGTTCGATCCAGAATTGGCGGCTTCGTGGGTTCATGGGCTCACCATAGCGCCGCTGTGCCTGGAACGGCAACTACAAACGCATCGGCGGAGCACCAACCATCGATTAAACGCAAGAATGATCGTCATCCAGTATGTTTCTGGCCGCAATACGACTCTATACTCCGGGCAGCACGCGGAAAGGATGCCCATCTATGCCGCTTCACCCACTCGAGCCGCTCACCGCGATTGAAATTACACAGGCCGTCGACCTGCTTAGAACGATGCCACAGTTCACCGCGACAACTCGCGTCATCAGCATCATTCTGCGCGAGCCGGACAAAACCTTCGTCTACCAATGGCCCGAGGCTGGGACGCCCGACCGCGAGGCGGATGCAGTGCTCTTTGACAATGGGCTCAATACTGCCTACGAAGTTGCTTTAAATCTCACCCAAGGCGCCGTCATCGCACGGACAACCGCGCCTGCCGGTTCCCAGCCTACGCTCTCCGTCGATGAACAAGTCGAGTGCGAGCAAGCAGTATTGTCCAGCGAAGAGTTTCGCAACGCGCTGCAGCGGCACTACGGCATCACAGATACATCGCTGGTCATGGTCGACATCTGGAGCGCAGGCAATTACGGTTCTGAGGAGGATCGATCCCGCCGTCTAGCCCGGCCCCTCTGCTTCCTTCGCACCGACGCCACCGATAACGGCTACGCACGGCCGATCGAAGGCATCCGCCCGGTTGTCGATCTCAATCTGATGCAGGTCATCCGCGTCGAAGAGTACGGCCATTGGCCACTTCCGCACAACGACGGCAACTACGCCGCCAATCGTGTGCCCAATCAACGAAGAGATATCAAGCCCCTTGTCATCACCCAGCCTGAGGGCCCGAGCTATTCGTTGGACGGCAATCTAATCTCATGGCAGAACTGGGAGTTCGTTATCGGTTTCAATGCGCGCGAAGGCCTTACTATTCATGACCTTCGTTATGCAGACAACGGACGCAAACGCCCCGTCCTCTATCGTGCTTCTCTAACCGAAATGGTCGTGCCTTATGGAGACCCCCAACCTCAGCAGGTGCGCAAGAATGCCTTCGACGTAGGCGAATATGGCATGGGTATGTGCGCCAATAGCCTGCGCCTCGGTTGTGACTGTCTGGGATACATCACTTATCTCGATGCGCATCTCTGTGACAGCCGGGGGGGCGCGCTGACCATCCCGAATGCAATCTGCATTCACGAAGAAGACTACGGCATCCTGTGGAAGCACACCGATCGCCGGCTTCCCCATTCCCCAGAAGTACGCCGCTCACGCCGCCTCGTTGTCTCTTCCATCTCAACCGTCGAAAACTATGAATACGGATTCTTCTGGTACTTCTATCAGGACGGCAATATTCAATTCGAGATCAAGCTTACGGGGATTCTCTCGCTGGCCACGGTGCGCGAAGGAGAAAATCCCATTCATGGAACGGTGATTGCTCCGTTGCTCTACGCACCCAATCATCAGCACTTTTTCAACGTGCGGCTTGACGTGGGGGTCGATGGTAGAAACAACACAATTCAGCAACTCGATGCGGTCGCCGATCCTATCGACGAATCCAATTCCTTTGAGAACGCCTTCCACATGAAGGCAACCGATCTCGAAACCGAATCGCAATCATGCGCCCATCTTAATCTGGAAACCGGACGAACCTGGAAGATCGTCAATCCAAGCGTCAAGAATGCCGTAGGCCAGCCCGTGGGGTACAAATTTTTTCCCGGCGACAATGCATTTCCGCTGGCATCGCGCAATGCCTGGTGGCGCAAACGCGCAGGGTTTGTTGAGCATCATATTTGGGTCACTCCTTATAACGCCGAAGAAAAATATGCCGCCGGCAACTATCCCAATCAAAGCGGCGGCGGCGATGGCCTTGTCAAGTGGACAGCCGCTGATCGCAGCATTGCCAATACAGATGTAGTGTTGTGGTATACCTTTGGCCACACCCACATCCCACGCCCGGAAGACTACCCGGTGATGCCAACCGCCTACATCGGGTTTCTTCTCAAGCCCAATGGCTTCTTTAGCGGGAACCCGGCTAATGACGTGCCGCCCTCACCTGCACTAGGCCTCACAAAGACCTGCTGCAGTCAAACAATTCCTTGAAGATCGGTTTCTGAATAGACCGCAGGCCCCATGCCGGCTATGATGTCACGCGGCAGGCAAGGCTCTTACGCGCCAGGCCACTCTGCGCCCTTTAGCCAGATTCGTTCGATAATGAACTGGGAAGCTGGAGTCAATAGGTAGCCTGTAAATCCGAAGACCTGCCTGGGAGCCATGTCCATATCGGGCGTCGATGCACACGCCTCCGAGGGGACGGCCGGGTGATGGCAGCGTATTTTTCTCCACCGCCACTTTTCCCGTGGATCGCTCCGAGGCTGAAAGGTTTCGGTCTCATGCTTCATAGGCTGCTCCAGCCTGTGTACATGGTCGTGCCTATGTTCAAGGGTGACAACAGCCGCTGCCCAATGCGACCCGTTGCCAACATCCTGCATCTCATATTGGAACAGTTATGAAAACATCCGAAGTGCTCCAGGCATGGACGACGATCCTCACCGGCCGATCCCCTTCATTATCGATCGAGATCACCAAGGAATGTCCTTTGCGATGCCCAGGCTGCTACGCCTTCGATGCGGCACATCTTGGAAACACGACTCAGTTGCGCCAACTCTCCGACTTCAAAGGAGATGAACTGGTCACCAGAGTGCTTGCCATAGTCGACGAACACAAGCCACTCCACGTATCTCTCGTAGGCGGCGATCCGCTGGTTCGGTATCGCGAGCTTGAGTTGCTGCTGCCGCAGCTGGAGAGCCGCGGCATCCACACGCAGATCGTCACCAGCGCCTTCAGGATCATTCCGAACTCCTGGAATCAGTTCAAGAAGTTGAACGTAGTGGTGTCGATCGATGGATTGCAACCGGAGCATGATGTACGGCGTAAACCGGCCACCTATGAACGCATCCTCAAGAACATTGCCGGAAGCAGGATCACCATCCATTGCACCATTACATCCCAGATTGCAGACCGCAAAGGCTACCTTGACGAGTTTCTGAAATTCTGGAACGCGCGGCCGGAGATTGTGAAGGTCTGGTTTAGCCTCTTCACACCTCAGCGTGGCGCCACAGACCCTGAAATACTCACGCCGTCGCAAAGGGCTTCTGTAATCGCCGATCTGAGGCGCTTGCGCAAGAGCTACTCCATCCTGGACATGCACGAGACCGTGATTCAGGAAATCGCTTCTCCGCCAAAGGATCCATCCGAGTGCATCTTTGCGCGGACAACCGAGACGATCTCGGCAGATCTGCAGACCCGAATCACGCCCTGCCAATTCGGCGGAGATCCCGATTGCGCGCAGTGCGGCTGCATCGCCTCCATGGGGTTAGCAGCCGTCGGCCATCACCGACTGATCGGACCTCTTACGGCCGGTCATCTCTTCATGGCTTCGGATCGGCTGGGCAAGGACTTGAAAAGACTGCGAGACAAGCTCTCGCCAAAGTCCCGACAACAACTCATGGAATCATCGCCGTTCAAGATCATTTAGTCTCGCCTCAGCAAGCCGCACACGCGACGCATCGATAGCCTGGAGCAATCAATCAGCGATCACCCGCAGCGAGCCGCTGCGCGGTTTGCGTATCCGGATGCTCAGGCCCCAGCGGGCGCTGGAACTGATCGAGAGCATGCGATGCTCGTGTCGTCTTTCGCCTGTGAAATTCGATTCTCAACTCCTCTAGCCTCCCGCGAGCCATCATCTATCGTAAAGGGCGTTACATTGCCGGTCTAAACTGCCTGGCATGACTTACCGTGACGCCCTTCCATGACTTCTCTTCAGGATCGTTTTCGCAGCACCCATGTGGTCATGCAGCGATGATTCTGAACAACCGTGGTCTTCAGGGGATCGACAAGAACGGCATTCATCTCTTCGGTAAGTTCCATCAGCATCTTCTCGTCAACCAGGAACCACTCCGAACCATCCCCGGTCACATATTTGCCGCTCTCCACCCGCTCGAAATCCATCCCAATCCTCGAACCCAAGCGACAAAAGAGCATGCCGCCTGGCCTGAGCACGCGCCACAACTCAGTCAGCATTGCACTGAAGTGGTCTTCATCTCGTGCAAAGTGAAGTACGGCGTTGCAGATCACCACGTCAGCCCATGCGTCCGGAAAAGGCATCCGTTCAATCACGCCCACCTGGAAGTTTTCGCTCGGAAGCCCACTCCCCAGGGAAGCAGATAAACGGCGTACCTGCTCCACCGCTTCGCTGCTCGCATCCAGCGCGAAGATCTCGCAGCCCTCCCGCAGCAGATGCACCAGATTCCGTCCGTACCCACACCCGGCATCGACCACCCGCATTCCACCGGCAATATTTCCCCGCAGAATCTGATCGAAGACGTAGATGTCGATCTGTCCAAACTGTTCCCGAACATTCAAACCCATACCTAACCATACCCCCTGCCAGACAAATCTAAGGAACTTCTGAGTATGTCAAAGCTTTGAAGAGGCATGGCTTTAGCCACGCAATCAAGCAAATCGAACCTGCACGGCTTAGCCGCCGCCGTTGACGATCACACCGCAAGGGGCTATCATCCGCTTCCTATGGAACTGACAGGGACAATCGGCTCATTGATCGGCAAAAAAGGTGGACAGGTCTGGTCGCTGCTACCAACGGCCTCTGTCTATGACGCCATTGCCATGATGGCGGAAAAACAAGTAGGCGCACTGCCTGTCGTCGAAGCAGGAAACCTCCTTGGCATTGTCTCCGAAAGGGACTATGCCCGAAAGGTCATCCTTAATGGCAGGTCCTCGAAAGAAACAGCGGTCACGGAAATCATGAGTTCTCCAGTCATCTTCGTGAGCCCAACGCACACCATCGGCGAATGCATGCGCATCGTCACGGAAAGGCGCATTCGACACCTGCCCGTAACCGAGCGAGGCAGGCTCGTTGGCATGGTTTCGATCGGCGATCTGGTGAACTGGGTCATCTCCGAGCAGCAGGAGACAATCCATCACCTAGAAGCCTACATCGCAGGAACCCCAGCCTTTTAGATCGGCCCGCAATCTCCACTGTCGGCCCATCCCAAATTGCTTGTTGCCTCCACAGGAGATCCCTGGCTTCACAATCATTGGGCCGCCGCGCCCAACTGGCTCGTCGGAATGACAGGCGCATCTTTCGCAAATGTGTTTCATCCCTCACGCACCAGTGCGGGTTGGAATGAAACAATACTTCCATCTCACGCCCGGAGGCATTTGAACTCATGACCAAGCCCCTCATTCGCGCAGCGCTGGCATTCCTGCTGGCCGCGCCCTTCGCCGCCCACGCTCAAAACAAAGCCATTGACTTCAATCCCAAGATGCCTTTCTCCGACGGCTTCGTTGCCGGCAAAACTCTCTATGTCGCAGGTCAGCAGGGCCCCGATGAGCACGGCAAAGTCACCGGCACCAGCATCGAGTTCCAGACAGAGCAGACGATCGCCGCCATCAAACGCGTCGTCGAAAGGGCGGGCTTCGAGATGACAGACCTGGTCAATGTCACCGTCTACGTCACCGATCTCGACGACGTGCCCAAGATGAATGAGGTCTACAAACGCCTCATGCCCAATCCCAAACCAGCCCGCGCCACAGTCAAAGTCGCTGGCCTGATCGGCAACGCCAAAATCGAAATCTCAGCCATAGCCGTCAAGCAATAAGCAATCCCAACAGTGGGGTCAGTTTGAAAGATACGGACTGCAATCCGTACATTCCTGGCCCCCCCTCTGTTCCCTTCTCCCTGGTCCGTTGTCCTGGTCCGTTCCTCCCCCTGCTAGACTCAAATCTGGACGAAACTATGTTTTCAAAGCTATTCGGCGGCGAAAAAGAAGAGCCGCTCTCAATTCTCAAAATCGCGGATGAGCCCGAAACCCCTGTGCTCTCACCGGCCCAGGCCGACTCCGCCGAGCCATCCAGATCCGGCTTCTTCGACCGCATGAAGCAGGCCGTGAGCCGTACTCGCGAGTCGCTCTCGAATCGCCTCGAAGGCGTGCTCGCCATCACCCGCACCGTCGATGAAAGCACCCTCGAAGACCTCGAGTCCGCCCTCCTCACCAGCGATCTGGGCCTGCCCACCACTACCGCCATTCTTGACCAGCTTCGCGACCGTGCCCGCCGGCAGGACATCGCCGGCGGCGAGGAATTGCGCTCGCTTCTCAAGCAGCAGATTCGCACCATTCTGGAAGCGCCGCCCAAAATCTTCTCGGAACCCGCTACTCCGCCCAAGGTCATCTTCCTCGTCGGAGTAAACGGCACCGGCAAAACCACCACCAGCGGCAAGCTGGCCTCGTGGTTCCGCGCCCAGGGCAAATCGGTCCTGCTTTGCGCCGCCGACACCTTTCGCGCCGCTGCCATCGAGCAGCTTGAAGTCTGGGCAGCTCGCTCCGGTGTAGAAATGATCAAGACCCGCCAAGGAGGCGATCCGGCCGCCGTTCTCTACGATGCCGCCTCCGCCGCCAAAGCTCGCCAGATCGATCTCCTCATCGTCGATACCGCCGGCCGCCTCCACACCAAATCCGGCCTCATGGACGAGTTGGACAAGATGCGCCGCACCGCCAGGCGCCTCATCCCCGACGCTCCTCATGAAGTTCTCCTCGTCATGGACGCCACCACCGGCCAAAACGGCCTGCAGCAAGCCCGTCTCTTCACTGAAGCCTCCGGTGTCACCGGCATCGTGCTCACCAAGCTCGACGGCACCGCCAAGGGGGGCATCGCCGTCGCGATTGCCCGCGAGCTGAGTCTGCCCGTCCGCTTCGTCGGCGTAGGCGAAAAGATCGGCGATCTGCTCGAATTCGATCCGGCTGCCTTCGTCGACTCCCTGCTCGATTAACGTTCCGTTTCGGACAATTTCTATTGCACGGCGGATTTTTACTGTTATCCATGCACTTTCTTAACGTTCGACGTCGTAGAAAATCTAAATCTTTCCGTTCCTGGGCACACCGATGACAGCCGTTCCCTTCAATCCGGAAACCGACCTGCGCTGGATGCAACGGGCTCTGGAACTGGCGCGCCGGGGCATCGGCCTCTGCTCGCCAAACCCCGTCGTCGGCTGCGTCATCCTCGACCGTCACGGCGCCTTTGCCGGTGAAGGCTGGCATGAATACGACCGGCGCGATCATGCCGAGGTAGTCGCCCTGCAGCAGGCAGCAGAAAAAGCCCGCAACGGCACAGCTTACGTCACCCTCGAACCATGCAACCACACCGGCCGCACCGGCCCATGTTCCGAGGCCCTGATCGCAGCTGGTATCGCCCGGGTTGTTGCAGCAACTGAGGACCCCAATCCACTGGTAGCCGGAAATGGCTTGAAAAGGCTAAAACACGCCGGTATCGCTATCAAAACCGGCGTCTGCCGCGCGGAAGCGCAGCGGCTCAATGAAGGCTTTGCTCATTGGATCGTAAACAAGCGGCCATTTGTCGAAACAAAGATAGCAATGACGCTCGACGGACGAATCGCGCCCCCACCCGGCAGCCATCCACCGGGCCAGCCCTACTGGATCACCGGCCCGGAAGCGAGAGCCGCAGTACAGCAAATGCGCTGGGCTGCGGACGCGGTGCTCACCGGCGTCGACACCGTAATCACCGACAACCCACAGTTAACCGACAGAAGCGGAAATCCACGCCGCCGTCCCCTGCTGCGCGTCGTGCTGGACTCAACGCTGCGCATCCCACTCGACTCAACGCTGGTTTTGACTGCCGATCAGGACACGTTGATCTTCACCGTCAGCCGCAATCAGGCGCAAGCAGATATGCTTACGCGGCAAGGCGTACGCGTCCATGTCTTGCCCAGCGAGAACGGCCGTGTACCGTTGACCCCAGTTCTCGATGTGCTCGGCGAAGAGGCCATCCAGACCCTGCTGACAGAGACAGGCTCAACACTGAATACGGCATTGCTCGCCGCGAGCCTGGTTGATCGGCTGACAATCTTCTCTGCCCCGCAGATTATGGGCGACGATGCCATGCCAGCATTTCGGCAGCTCAACCCGTTCGTTCGCCTCAACGAGGCTGAAATAACACGCTACGGCGATGACTTTAGTGTCTCCGCATTGCTTCACGATCCCTGGAGCACCGCAAACTCGTCAGCCGCCACCTAGCCGCACTATGGAATGCCGAGAAACTTGTGCGTCTGAAGGCTCAACCGCCACACAGGATGATCCATGCAGTAGCGAACTGCAAGCTCGGTGTTCAGAATGCGATTCGGCCCATCCATCGGCTGCAAAAAGAAATTTTTGAAATGCAGATGCTCAAAGTCCTTGGGATCAGTCCCGACCTGAGGAAACACCAGCTTCAGTTCATCGCCGCTCTGCTGAATGAACCGCGTTCCAGCTTTGGGGCTGACACAAAGCCAGTCAATGCCCTCAGGCGCGTTCATCGTTCCATTTGTCTCGACCGCTATTTCAAAATTCTGCGCATGCAGTGCAGAGATCAGAGTTGGATTCAGCTGGAGCAACGGCTCACCGCCGGTACAGACCACGAACCGCCGCGATGACCCTGCGTTCGCAGGCCACTGCGCCGCTACAGCCGCAGCAAGTTCGTAGGCCGTTGAAAATTTTCCACCCCCAAGGCCATTCACGCCAACAAAATCCGTATCGCAAAATCGACATTGGGCGGTCGCCCGGTCTTCTTCCCGTCCCGACCACAGATTGCATCCAGAAAAACGGCAGAAGACCGCCGGCCGGCCAGCCTGCGCGCCCTCGCCCTGCAGCGTGTAGAAAATCTCCTTTACCGCGTAGCTCAATGTATAGCCGCCTTTGCCCACATCGCGAGCCTGCACAGAGGATCGCCGATCACCACATCCTCCCAGCCCACAAACCGCGAAGCCGCATATAAACTCTCCGCCAATGTGAAACCCGACGTATACCGGTCCATCGTCACCGAAGGCGAAGCAATCGCCTGCAGCAGCGGCTCATCCGTATAGCCCTTCACACCCGTAATGCCATGCGCGATCAGATCCGCAATCAGCGACTGCCCACCCTGCGTTGGCAGAAATGTTCTCGCACTCGTCGAAACCGCAGTATCGCCAATCGAGCCTGGCGCAAAGCGCAGTGATTCATAAGCCACGTTTGAATAATGTGTATCGTTGCTGCCCCAGGAAAAGTAACCCAGCAGATCCGCCTTATTCCCGACAAAACTCTGGGTGCTCTCCAGCTCATGGGCGATCCCGTGCATCTTCAATATGCCGCCTGCTTTAACCATATCCGCGTTCCATGATCCATAGCCCGACTCGTCGGCGATTGTGCCCGTAATCCGCAACGGCTGCGAAGGCACATCATCGACGCCGAAATCCGGCTCGACATCCAACAGAACCGGGCCTCCGACCGCGCCCGGATTCTCTGCTGCAATCGCGCGTGTCACTAGAGCCTCGGCGTCGGCCTGCGTATATCCGTCCAATCGCGTCACCAGGTATCCACCAAACTGCGCATGACTGAACGGCACAGTCGCATTCCAGTAATGATTCAGCCATCCAAAACCGCGCGCTCCCGATCCGTGTATCGAGATTCTGGTCGCATCCTTCCTATCCGGATAATCCATCGCTGCCAGATAGCTGTCGACCGAAGCATTCAATGGTGCCGATGCTGGCAGGTTTTCATCGCGAGAGCCGGTATACGCTCCACGCACGCGGATCGGCACGCCCTTGGTGAGAACAATGAAATTGATCTCGCTATGTTTTTTTAGATAAGCTGCGACCGGCCGGACGATCTGATTCGCGTAATCCGTCAGCGAAATCGTCTCGTTCGCTGAACTTATCGCGGAATCAGCGCAGTGAATCGCGACTGTCTTCGTCACATGCCGCCGCATCGCATAGTCCTTGGCAATCGCAGACGAGACCGGGCTGTCCGCGTTGTACACCAACAGGACCTCAGCCGCTGTATGCTTCGCAGACATCAATGGCTCACCCGACCCGGCGCAGCCAGACACCAGTACTACTGCGGTAAAACACACCACAACAACGCGCAACATTGCGTTCGAATGAAAACAGCGAGTCATACAGTTGATTTTAATTGCAGGCTCAAGCCGGATATATAAATCGTCAGCTTCGCTTCCGCTTGGCACGAATGGCCATCGTATATTTATCAAGATCGATGAGAGCTTCATCGCTCACCGACTTCATCCGTTCCTGGCGCTTCTTCCGGAGATCATCTTCCGATCCATGAGAGGAAAGACCGCTCATGAGCTTGGTACCCAGGCCTGGCCGTTGCATCGTCTCACGTGCAACTTTGCGGTTTACTTCAGGCTTTGTCGCGTCGGAAGCGAAAGCTGTGATCGCCTTGTCAGCAGCGTCAGTCTGCGCATACCAGAGCAATAACAGCAAACTCTTCTGGGCCTGAGGATCTTTCTCTTTCAGAACACGATCAATTGCGGCCTGTTCCCAAAAACGCTGATCCGTCGGCAAGAGAAGATAGACCAACCCATAATCTTGACCAAGTGTAAGTACATGCTGCGGAATGAATACTTGATATTTAGGATCGTCCAGAAGATGAAACGCTGCCGCAGTGGTATCTTCCCCCAGTCCAGCCATTCGATGGATCTGCAAGAAATATTCGCGTTGCTGGAGGTCGCGCAAGTCACAATGAGCAACGGCTGCCAGTTCAATCACGCGATCTTCATGCGTATTGGAAAGAGTCCCGAGCAACATGCTTCCGTCATATAGAAAAAACGGCGGATTGCGGAGGTCTGCCAGTTCTACCCTAAGCGCGCTAATGTATGCGGAAGGTTGAGCCTTGGCATCATTCCAGAACTTATCCAAGACAACCGACTTCGCGATTTGCTGATCGTGACTCAACAGATGCGGCTCAAAGGAATAGGTTTGTTGAATCTGATCGTGAATGGAGGCTGACTGAGCGTTGGCGATCACAGAAAGCACTGACAGGCAGAACAGCATCGAGATTGGCTTCCGAGCCATGCGCATAATCTTATCCGAATCCAGCAGAGATAGGACGAGGTTCCGTCGAGCCTTAATCGCCAAAACGCACAAAAGGCCAGTCCGCAATGGACTGGCCTTCGTGATATTAATGCCGGCAGTAACCTAATCTCCCACACAGTTACCCGTGCAGTACCATCGGCCCAACGAGGCTTAACTTCCGTGTTCGGGATGGGAACGGGTGATCCCTCGCGGTAATGCCGCCGGCAAACTTGATGGCGCTTGGCAGGTGGTTCCCTGCAGCCAGTGACTCTGATCAGCTCGCATAACAGACAGTTTCTTCACATCGCGAGCGGCAGGTCAATACAGCAATCTGGCGCCAAAAAATTCTAGGACTTAGAAATGAATGAAACGAAATTGATTGGAGTGTTACTCGACCTTACTTCAGAAGCGTGCCGTCTAAGAAGAAACTCAAGTGCAGTATTACTGCGCGGAGTTAATTCTATGGACAAGCCGAACGGGCGATTAGTACTGGTAAGCTACATGCATTACTGCACTTCCACCTCCAGCCTATCAACCAGGTGGTCTTCCTGGGCCCTTCAGGGAAATCTCATCTTGGAGCGTGCTTCCCGCTTATATGCATTCAGCGGTTATCACAACCGAACTTCGCTACC